>VOFH01003156.1_pt1 | contig 411540 bp, 438 predicted proteins | sample 5384091 | NCBI WGS metagenome assembly VOFH01 (sample SAMN12384727, study PRJNA508395) | human gut metagenome | isolation source: healthy gut G | host: Homo sapiens
GTAAAATCATTAATCACAATTGTTTCTTCATTATTATTTCTAAGTAAATAATCTGTGGTTGTATGCAGGATTCTGCTTAGAATTACAAGATTTTTTATCAGCCAGGAGAAGGACATCCTGCACGATGTGCTCAAGGCCTTCCGCAGTATGCCGGCCTGAGCCCCGCCAAGTTCGCCGCCGCCATCGCCGGCATCATCGGCCTGGTGCTCGCCGTGGACTCCGTGTTCAACACTGGCCGGCCGCGTGGGCTTCTCCACGCTCTCCGACCACCTGAAGCGCCGCGAGACCGTTTATCAGGTGATTCATCATGTCGATCGCGGTATGCCTGCTGCAGATCTTTTCACCAACAGCATCAACAATGCGCTGTTGTGGCCGTGCTGGCCATGCTGTTCCTCATCAACGCTGGCTACGGCGGCGGTTTCTCGACGCTGCCGGTGCTGCTCGACCAGCACTTCGGCACCAAGACCGTCTCCACCACGCACGGTCTCGCGCTGAGCGCCTGGGCGTTCGCCGGCCTGTCCGGCAACCAGCTGGCCTCGTTCGTGGTCACGCACACGCCCGATCAGGCCCATCGCTACGCCGCGCTGATTCCGGTGCTCACCGGCCTGTTCGCCCTGGCTCTGATCAGCATCAGCCTGGTCAAGTATCTCGGTGGCAGGAACGGCGAGGGCAAGAGATCCATCGGGGCCTGAACCGTAACGCAAGGCGGAGGGCTTCAGATACTGAAAGTAAATCACTTCCTGAATCGCCCCGGACAGTATTCGTCCAAGAACGAGGTAACTGCCCACATCCGCGACAATATCTCATAGTTGACTGATCCGGCCTGGGGGCCTGCGCCCCTTATTGATGCCGTGTGGCGCGTCGAAAGCACCATGTCCGCCGGCCACGGTCAACGAAGTTCTAACATGTTAACGGAGAATTCTAACATGTTAGAATTATTGAAAGGGGATGAAAGGACAGCGCCAGTCACCTTACACCAACGCGTAGCGGGATGAGGGACCACTCCCCTCATGCCGGAATACGCCCTCCCCCTCAAGTCTCTTCATGAGCCTGTACGCGCTGATATAAGACAAATCCAGCAGCTTCATCACGTCAGACGTGGTCGCCGCGCCCCCATTGTTCAGCGCGAATTCCGTCAACAGGTTCTCCCGCCGACCGTCGAGGCCCTTTTGCCTCGCATAAGCCGGCAACTTATCATCCTCTTATATACACGCGCGCGCTCAGCATATAATCTCGTGCGACACCGCTGCCGCAGGCTTCCACCAGCCCGCTCTCCACTAGGCTTTCGACCGCGCCGACCAATCGCCGAGACTCCACTCGCGAGAATTCGCGCATTTGCGCCACGCTGAGTCTGCGATGCTCCCGCAGCAACGACAGCACGATTAGAGACCACACCGACAACGGAGCGCCACGGCGAGCCTCTTCATTGGCAATCATCACAACGAATGCCTCATCCGGCACCACGCGACGCAGGAACAGCACCACCTCCGACGCCGTGGACTGCGAATAATCGGGAAATGCCCCGCCGGAAGCCAAGGAGCCGGCATATATCTTATCGACACCACGACCGGTGCGTTCCGCATATCCCGCCGTCTTGAGGATGGAGGCGAGCTGAGGGTTGCGGGAACGCGGCTGCGCGGTCAACAGGTTGTTTTCGCTCAATCCCTCGATGAAACCTCCCGGGTTGGATATGGTCAGGCCATCGTCGTCCACGAGGAACCGCACCGATCCCATCCTCGCATAATCCCTGTGGCAGAACGCGTTGACTGCCGCCTCGCGGAACGCCTGATGATCGAAGTCCGGCAGATTGACATGGACCAGACCGCTCATAACCTCATGATCTGGATTCCATGGTTCCATCAGTGCGCCGATACGAGGGAGCATATCGACCAGCGGCAGGAAGAACGGATCCGTGTTTACCTTGGGAGACGTGCCTTTCATGACCTGGAATACGGCGGAGGCCGACGGTACGGAACGCTTCAGCGCCCGCTCCGTACCGATGACCAGCAGACCGGCCACGGAAGGCTGCGGGCCGCCAGGGCCGTCGACTACCAGTTCTAGGGCCCGATCGAAGTCCTCATCATCAAACGCCAGCAATGAGCTGCCGGCATTGGCCGTGCGTATGCTCTCCCTGAGACGGTCGCGCGCAGACGGATCAAGATCGGACAGCGTCGACCCCGGAGCAGGCTGCGCGCTGTAGTCGTAACTACGCTGCTGTGACAAACGACTGATGAATTGCGCAGGAACATCGGAACGACTTCTGGCGCGCCATCGGCTTTCAGCCGGCGCTGCAGCGTCTTCCCCTGACTGGTGGACACGATCTGCTGACTGCTGTCAACCTCAATGCCGACGACCGGCTTGCCGCTCTCGCTCAGCAACGTCACCCGCACGGAAAGCTGAGGAACCGTTTTGTTGAAAATGAATGCCGCCAGACCATTGACATTGCGATGCCGGTCACAGACCCCAGTCACCATGCCATCGTCTTCGACACCAAGGTACAGCGTACCGCCTTCGGTATTGGCCATCGCCACCACATTGTCGACGATTTCGTCATCGGTTTGAGGGCGTTGGCGTTCGCTTTTGAACTCCACCGTCAGGCTTTCCTTGGTCGGCAGCATCGGCTCTTCCTTTCACGGCTTTCAATAATTCTAACATGTTAACGGAGAATTCTAACATGTTAGGATTATTGAAAGGGGATGAAAGGACAGCGCCGGACACAGCGCCGGGCACAGCGCCCACTATGCGCCGAGCAATGTCAACATCTGCGGGACACTCTTCTTGCCGAATTCGACCTTCTGCTCGCCGCCGGGATGGTTGATGACGATGCAGGGAACGCTCATCGCGCCATACTGGTCCTTGAGCTCGGGGAAGTGCGCGACGTCGTAGGCTTCGGCACGCACGTTCGGGTTCAGCGACGCGATGCGCTGCGCGGCCAGTACGGTTTCCGGACACATCGTGCAGGTGAGCGAGACGAGGATCATCACGTCGATCGGCGTGTCAATGGCCTCGGCGCGAGCCTTGAGGTCATCGTCCAGAGGCTGGCCCGGACCCGCGGCGTTGTACAGGCCGAGCACGAACGAATTGAACTCGTGACCGGACGGTACACCGTGGAAGGCAGCCGGTGAACAGCAACGTACCGGCGTCGGAATTCTCGGCCGGCACGCACATGCGCACGACCGGCCGCGCAGACGGCAGCACCCCTGATACGTCGAACTGCGCGCGACCGGAATCATCCAGCGAACCATATACCGGCAGTTCGGCGCCATCCGGCAAGGTGACGGCCAACGGCTCGCCGACCGTCAACGACGTTGGCGCGCTGGAACCGTCCTCAGCGGTGATCACGCCCGCCGCATCGACCGCGACCGAATTCAGTTTGCCGTTCGACAACGCCACCATCTCGCCGATGAATCCCTGCAACTCCGTCGACAATGGCGTATCGTCCAGTTCGAGGACGAGCGTGACCGGGCGGGTCATACGGCCAAAGACCACGCCGAGCTGCTGCTTGATGGCGGCGGAGAAGAGCTCGCCGGGCTTTTTGGCGGCGGCCGTCGCGGCGGCGGTATCGGCGCTGCGCTTGGCAGGAGCCGGGGCGGGCGTGGTGCCGGCAGCGGCAGCACTATTGGCGGCAGCCGCGGTCTGCGCTTCGGCCTGCTCATATGCGGATGCGGTCGGACGAGGCGGCACAAGACCGGTTTTCTCGCTCATCTGCTTGGCGTACCGCTCCAGTTCCACTGCGGCGATGGCACCGTCGGCGGTGGCGGTGACGACCTGACGCAGGTTCTTGACGCGCAGGTCACCGGCCGCGTACACGCCCGGCACCGAGGTCTCGAGGTATCCGCGCGTGACCACGTAGCCGTGGTCGTCCAGTTCGACGACACCGCGCACGAGCTCGGTGGCCGGCACGTATCCGGCGAACACGAAGACACCAAACGTGCCGTCGTCGGATGGCTTCCACGATTCCGTCTCACCAGTTCGGCGGTCGAGGATCGTCGCCTCGCGCAGACCGCCCTGGCCCGCGGTGACGCCCTTGAGCTCCACGTTGTAGCGCACGTCGATCTTCGGATTGTTCTTGGCTTCGGCGGCAACGGCGGCGTCGCAGGTGAAGTCCGGTTCGCGGACGAGCACCGTGACTTTGGAGGCGTATTTGGTCAGGAACACGGATTCCTCTGCCGCGGCGAAACCGCCGCCGACGACCAGCACCTCCCTGCCGGTGAAGAATTCGCCGTCGCATGTGGCGCAGTAGGCCACGCCGCGGCCAGCGTACTCGCCCTCGCCGGCGAAACCAAGCTTGCGTGGGCTGGCTCCGGTGGCAATCAGGATGCCGAACGTTTTCAGGTCGCCGCGCGACGTGTGCACGGTCTTGATGTCGCCGTCGACGTCCAGTCCGGTAGCCTCGGCGGACAGGAATTCCGCGCCGAAGTCCTGCGCCTGCTTGCGCATGGTCTGCGTGAGCGCACGACCGGACGTATGGCCGACGCCCGGGTAGTTCACGACTTCGTCGGTGATGGTGATCTGCCCGCCGAAATCATCCTTTTCGAGGATGAGCACACGGTAGCGGGCGCGAGCGAGATACAGGCCGGCGGTGAGTCCCGCAGGCCGCCACCGAGTTGGCGATCCCCAGCCAACTCTGACCGCTACCGACAGCCCTCCAGCCCCTGCAATCAGGGACGGCCTCCAGCCGCAGCCTGTTGTGCTTGCCTGTCGGCTCGCCTTCGCCTACAAACAGCTCTGCTGTTTGCTTGACAACTCAGCCCGTCAGTGAGGCGGGAAATCAGAGGAGACCGACGAGGTCGAGGCTGGGCTCGATGGTCTCCTCGCCGGGGGTCCAGTTGGCGGGGCAGACCTGGTCGCCGTGCGCGTAGACGAACTGGGAGGCCTGCACGCGGCGCAGCAGCTCGTCGGCGTTACGGCCGACGTTGGAGGAGATGACCTCGTAGGCCACGACCTTGCCCTCCGGGTTCACGATGAAGTCACCGCGCTCGGCCACGCCGTCGGCCTCGTTGTAGGTGTCGAGGTCCTTGGCCAGCACGGCGGTCGGGTCGGCGAGCATCGGGTACTGGATCTTGGCGATCTTCTCGTTGGCGTCATGCCAGGCCTTGTGCACGAAGTGGGTGTCGCAGGAGACCGAGTAGATCTCGCAGCCGATCTTCTTGAAGTCCTCGTACTTGGCAGCGAGATCCTCCAGCTCGGTCGGGCACACGAACGTGAAGTCCGCCGGGTAGAAGAAGAACACCGACCAGTGACCGAGCACGTCCGCCTTGGTCACCTCATGGAATTCGTTGTTCTGAAAAGCCTGCACCGTAAAATCAGTGAGTTCATGCTGAAGCAGTGTCATCATCGTTCCTTTCCACGCAATCCGGTCATTGCGTCTCCCCATCGTAACGTCAAGCGGCTTTCGCCGATACGGACGCACGAGGGTTTCTTCATGACAATCATCACAGTTTGCGCTCACAAACCGGTAAAAACAGCCGCGCCCGATCCGTGGTTTCGCTATGAGCAGAGGTGATGAACGTTCCTTGGATATTTCATACTTATCAAACAGGTTTCCGCTATGCTCGCACATACAGGCACATACACGCCGACCCGACGCGAACCTGAGACTCGGAACGGAGATGTCATGGCAGAGGAAGACCCGGATCAGGAATCCACCGCGAACTCGACGCTTAGCCGCATGCTGGCGGGAAACCGGCGGTTCGCCGAAGGGCACAGCGAGCACCCGTGGCAGGACATGCAGACCCGCGAATCACTGATCGACCGGCAGAACCCCGACGCGGCGGTATTGTCATGCTCCGATTCGCGCGTTCCGCCGGAAATCATCTTCGACGCGGGGCTCGGTGACCTGTTCACGATCCGCACGGCCGGGCAGATCATCGACGACGCGGTATTGGCATCGCTGGAATATGCCGTGGATCATCTGCACGTCAGCCTGCTCATGGTCATGGGTCATGAAGGCTGCGGGGCGGTGGCGCTGGGCGCCGAACAACTTGACGCGCTGATCGCCGACAGCACGAGCGACCCGGAGAGCTCGTTGGAGTCCGCTGATGCGATGGCCGAATTGGATGAGCGCATCGCCAGCTCGGATTCGATTGTGCTGCGCTCGGTCGGCATGTCGGTATGGCAGGCGCGGGAGGCCGAGTTGGATACGAGCGAGGACTTCGAACGCGTACATGTGGCGCGTACCATCGAAGAGCTGGTCACGCGCAGCGAAATCATTCAGGACGCGCTGGCGCATGATCGACTGATGATCGTAGGCGCCCGCTACCAGCTGTCCACCGGCAAGGTCGAGGTACTGAGCTTCTGATGGGAGCGTGACTTATCGCCGCATTTCGCGTCACTGTGTGCGGGTAGCGTCACGCTGTGCGGCCCCGCACACAGTGACGCATCAGTAAAACCCTTATTTTCCAATGGTTATACAATATGCGTCACGCTGCAAGGGCGCACACAGTGACGCACCCCGCACAGCGTGACGCATTCGAGACGCCGCATCCGCAACGGCAACGCGCCGCCCGTTTCGACGTGGCGCGTCCCGCAGGCGTCTCCACCGCCGTCGTCAGCTACGTGCTCAACGGCAGTCCCAAGAAAATCTCACCGGACACCGCGCAGCGGGTGTTCGACGCGGCGCAGTGGCTCGACTACCACCCCAACTCCGTCGCCCGAGCCCTCAAGACCGGCACCACGCACACGCTCGGCATCATCGTGCCCGACTTCTCGAACCCATACTTCGCCGAATTCACCGACCAGCTCGAAGCCGCTGCATCCAAACGCGAACGGGCGCTGATCATCAACCTGTCGCGAGGCGACCCGCAAGGCGAGCGCCGCCGCATCAACGAACTCGTCGAGCGCAACGTCGACGCGATGTTCGTCTCCTCCGCGCAGACCGATGCCGAGCTCGCCCGCTGCGCGGTCAACGCGGCGCTCGACCCCGCGCACACGCCCGACGTGCAGCTCATCGCCGCCGAACTCGTCACCAGGCAGTCCTGCGGATGCAAGTGACCGGTAACCGGCAAGTCGCAGCGAACGGTTCTCAATAAGAAAGGTGCGAGGATTTCTCACATTTGCGCACAAGCGCACAAAACCATAAAGGGCGGCATCTCGGGACTTTGTCGATTTTGATGTTCGTTTCGGGCGTTGGCAGGCTCGCACCTTTCTTACTGAGAATGATTCGCTGCGACAATTGACGTGCCACCCCCTACAGTAGAGTCCATGTCACTTGGTTTAAACATCCTTCTGATCTTCATATTCCTAGTGCTCGGATCCATCTTCTCCGGCACCGATTGGCCTTGGTCTCCCTGCGCGGATCCCAGATCGATCAAATGGAACAGGAGGACGCCCGTGGCGCACGTGTGGCGGCAATCGCACGCGACCCCAACAAGTTCCTGTCCACCGTGCAGATCGGCGTGACGCTCTCCGGCTTCCTGTCCGCATCGTTCGGCGAATCGTCGATTTCGCCGTTCATCGTGCCCGTCGTGAAAAGCTGGGGCGTGCCGGCGAACATCGCCGCACCGCTGACCACCATCGTGCTGACGCTGATCATCTCGTACTGCTCGATAGTCATCTCCGAAATGGTGCCGAAGCGCATCGCCATGCAGCGCACCGAACAGATCGCCCGCGCCGTAGTGCCCGCGATAGACGTGTTCGCCAAGGTCTGCAAGCCGATCATCTGGCTCATCGGCAAGAACACGAACGGTATCGTGCGTCTGCTCGGCTTCGACCCGAACGAGACCGAAAGCGAGGTCTCCGACGAGGAGCTGCGCGTGCTCGTCAACACGAACACGTCGCTGAGCAAAGACGAGCGCACGATCCTCGACGACGTGTTCGACGCGTCCGAGACCATCGTCGCTGAGGTCATGCGTCCGCGCACCGATGTCGTGTTCCTCGACGGTTCGCAGAGCATCAAGGACGCGGCGGCGTACGTGCGCGAGATGCCGTACTCCCGCTATCCGGTGACCGGCAGGGATTTCGATGACGTGATCGGCTTCGTGCATGTGCGCGACCTGCTGGACGTGCGCGACCCCAACGCAACGACCGTGGCCGACGTGACGCGAGAAGGCATCTCCCTGCCCGGCACCTCCAAGCTGCTGCCGAGCCTGGAACTGCTGCGTAAGCGCGGCATCCATCTGGCCGTGGTCATCGACGAGTACGGCGGCACCGACGGCATCGTGACGCTGGAGGACATGACCGAAGAGCTCGTCGGCGACATCCGCGACGAATACGACCTGCCCAGCGAACCGGGCGGCGAGCGCAAGGAGCAGCCCGCATTCGTGAGCGGCGTCGCCACCATCGACGCGAGCATGACCATCGAGGACTTCGCCGATCTGACCGGCATCGAACTGGAGGACGGCCCGTACGAGACCGTCGCCGGCTATTTCCTCGCACACACCGGCAAGATGGGTGCCGAGGGCGATGTGCTGCACTCCGACGACGGGTACGACATGACCGTCACCAAGGTCGACGCCGCCGTATCGAAACCATCGAGGTGCGCAAGGCCGGCGCCCCTGACCACGCGCCGGTTTCCGCCGAATAGCGCAGCGCGGGCGGGAGGTCGCCGGCCATTGCCGATCATCGGCGCTGCGAGGAAATCCACCAGTTGATGATCGAACCGGCTGCGACCAGCAGAGCGCCGCACCAGAACGGCAACGTCAAAGACAACCCCAGCAATACCGCGCTGGCTGCCGTGGACAGCACGGGCGTGGCGTAAGAGGCCATCGCAAGCGTGCTCATGCTGCCGTGCAAGATTCCATAGCCCCAGCAGGCGTATCCGCCAGCGATGACCGCCGCGGCCGCCACTACAGCCAAGTAGCCCCAAACCGACGGCGCGGCAGACGGCCAACCTTGGCCGGAAGCGAAGTGGATGATCCACAGCGCCACGGCCACAAAGGGGAAGAATACGGACGTACCGTCGAATCCCTTGGACAGCGCGGGCGTGAACACCGCATACACCGACCATGCGAGCGCGCCCGCAAATGCCAGCAGATACGGCAGTGGATTCGCCGCGACATGCCCTGCGGCGAGCGCCCAGTCCAAGCCGCTGTTGCCGCCGACCGCCAGTATCACGCCGGCGGTGGCGACGACAGCGCCAGGCAATACGCGGAGCACCGCGCGGCCACGAGAATGGCGGGGCGGCTTGCCTGCGCTGCAGTTTGTGCCGCACTGGACCGAGTCATCTTGAACCTGCGCGTCGCTGGGCGCTGCGGGTTCCCGTCTTATCCCCTCGTTCCGCGCCGAACGCTTCTCGCCGCTCGGTACGAATGCCGCCGCCAGCAACACCATCATTGTAGGCCACAGGTAGTTCACCAGACTGACCTCCACCGACGAGGCCGCCGAAGACGCCAGCCCGATCGACAAGGAAATCGACGACTCATAGAACACGAACAGCAGGCCGCCGACGATCAGATACGTTCGCGGATACTTGCGCAACGGTGCCGGCCGGCGAAAAATCAGCAGCAGCACCGCGCCGCAGGTGTATATCAACGCCGATCCCAGCGTCGCGCCGAACGCATCGGCGACCACGCGAACCAGCCCGGTCATCAGACTCCACAGCAGAATCGCCATCAGACCAATCATGGTAGCCTGCACGGATGGGCTGGGGCTCCGGCCGGCCTGGCCAGCCACATCGCGACGCGAATCGACCATATCTGCACGCTCCTTTTCGCCGCGGGGTCCCGGCTGTTTACTCCAGTGTGTCCGCCGGCACCGACGCGGATGACGGCGAGTGGCGACTGACCGCGTTGACTGACGCGAATTGACCTGCCGTATTGTACCTGCTGAATGTGCAGCTACGTCCAGTCACGCCGTCTGCCGTGTTTCGTGTTGCCCCGCTGCACATGCCTTGCCCAGTCGCACCGCCACATGTCCCATCTCTCAGCCCAGTCCGTGACCACACCAGCGTAAAGACGGCCCGAAATCGCATTGTGTGGCACACTGATTCCACCCGACCTGTACCGCTGATGAACATCAGCCTACGTTGCTGTTACGTCGCTCACTGTGAGCGATAACTATGCTGGCGGCTGACACATCGCGCAGGCTTCATCGATAAACTGGAGGGTGACTGATATCCCAGAAGAAAGGAACGAATATGACACTTGCATTCGTTGTGCCGGGACTGGACGAAGCCGCCTCCGAGAAGGCCATTGCCATTCTGCAGAACCGACTGAGCCAGGAGCAGGAGGCCGCGCTGGTCCTGAAGCACGCTCACTGGAACGTGACCGGGCCGAACTTCATCGCCGTTCACGAGATGCTCGACCCTGAGGTCGAGGCAGTGCTCGCGCAGGCCGATGAGAGCGCCGAACGCATCGCCACGCTGGGCGGCACGCCTGACGGCCGCGCCGATGCCATCACCCGCAACCGCACCTGGAAGCCGTTCGACGTCGACGGTCGCGCCGGCACCGAGAAGTACCTTGAGGCCCTGATCGAGTATTACGACGCGTTCATCGCCGATGACCGCAAGGCCATCGCCGAGCTGGACGAGCTGGACGTGATCAGCTCCAACATCATCCAGGACCACGTGCAGGAGCTTGAGAAGTTCCAGTGGTTCATGCGTTCGCATCTGGCGTGACGCGATAGATCGCGGCAGACAGCAGGCAGCATGCATGGCGGGTGAATACCCGCCATGCACACCGGCATGGTCTGACGCAAAAGATGCACATCAATGATGGCGACGGTTCAGCGGCAATGCTGAGCCGCCGCCATCATTTGTTTTGCTGCCGCGACATGTCGGCCAGCATGTTTCACGATATGTTTCACAGCAGTACGCGCTTGTTGAGTTCACGGCGCAGCTCACGCCAGCTCGGCAGATAAGCGCTCATCCGCCGCTGAAAATCAGCCCCGTGACCATTCCCACAGATGGGTCATTTCATGGACGAGAACGTACTCCAAAAATCGCGGCTCCATCAGACCAAGCTGAAGATTCAGCCGGATACGCCCGGTTTTCGGCGTGCATGACCCCCAGCGCGACGTCATGACCCGCAAGGTGACATGGCTCGGCGAACGCCCGACGATGGGCGCCCACTTGCGCAACAGCCCCGGAAGCGCGGCATCGATCGCGGCCGCGGCGGCATGTTTGCGCTCATCGGCCCACATGGCCGAACGGTCGAACATGGGGAGCTGCGGCTGATCGCCGCCCCGGCGGCCATCGACACCGGCATGCCCTCCATCACCGGCGGGAGCGCTGGGGAGGGGCGTCAACGTCTCGGCCTGCCGCAATGACATCCGTCGGGCCTCGGCCATACGCCGCTGCTGTTGCACGATCCACGAGTGCCGTTCATGAGCGAAACCAATGATCTGACGCTGGCTCATGCGCATCGGCGCCGACACCTCGACGGTTCCCAGAGGCGGCTTGATACGCAGATAGAGGTTCTTGATGCGCTTGCGCGTCACATGCAATTGCAGGCCGTCCACCTCAAGCACGGTCGACGCGGCGGCGGTTGAGGCGGACGCGGGTGCTTTTCGGGCATGACGACGCTGATTGGGCAATGGCATACGAGCCATTGTCGCAGACGCTGCCCCCAGTCAGCATGAGGCAAGGAATACAACGCCCCCGCTGGCGGGGGCCGTCGCGCAGCGACTGGGGGGTGGTCTGACCAGCCACTGCACAGAACCACCCTCAGTCTCGCTGCGCTCAACAGCTCCCGCTAGCGGGAGCACAATACTGCGCACTCCGCGAAACCACCCGCGATCTCACGCGTTCCCACACACAAAAACGGGAGCGCGAGGGCACTCGCACCCTCACGCTCCCGCATAATCGCTCAGCGGCGGCGGAACAGTATCACGCTTCCGCAGCGGCCTTCTTGGCGGCGCGAGCAGCGGCCTTGGCGGCCTTCTCCTCGGCCTTCACCTGCTCGATGTACTCGGCGTGCTTGGCACCCGGAGTCCAGCCGGTGTTGACGACCTTGACCTGCCAGATCCACGCGGCGGCGAAGAGCACCGCGGCAAAGATCAGCAGGCAGATGGCGCCACCGACAGGGACCGAGGTGAGCCATGTTGCCGGTAATCGTACCGAACCAGCAGAAGTCGGCGTCACCGAAGGTGGAGTTGGCCAGACCGAAGCTGCCCATCACGGTCATCAGCGCGGCCGGCAGGAAGGTAATCAGCAGGCCGTTGATGAACGAGCCGACAATGGCACCGATACGACCACCCGTGGCGTTGCCGAACACACCAGCACCACCACCATCGAAGAAGTGAGGCACCATGCCGGGCAGGATCAGTGCGACGCCCCAGACCGAGGCCGAGCCACACGGCGATGATCGCCAGAGCCACCAGGCCACCGACGAAGGAGCCGAGGAAGCCGATCAGCGAAGCATTGGCGCCGTACGGGAACACGATCGGGATGTCCAGCGCCGGGCGGGCGCCGGGCACGACCTTGTTCGCAATGCCCTGGAAGGCGGGGACGAGTTCACCGAGGATGATACGAACACCGTAGAGGATGATGCTCACACCGATGCCGAACTGCAGGCGTGCCTGCGCGAACGCGGCCATGAAGAACGAACCGTAGTTGTCGGGGTTGGTGGAGAAGATCTTGAACGCTTCCTTGGCCGGCAGCACGATGGCGGCCACACGGAGAAGACCAGGTACAGCACGACCATGAGCAGCGTGGTGGAGACCATGGAGTCACGCAGGAAGCTCAGGCCTTCGGGAAGTTGATGTCTTCAGTGGACTTCGACTTCTTGCCCACGCCGGCGCCGACAGCACCGGAGACAATGTAGCCGAGGGTGTTGAAGTGGCCGATCGACAGCTTGTCGCTACCGGTCACCCTGTTCATGAACGGCTGCGCGAACGCCGGCATGACCACCATGATCACGCCCATGAGGATGGCGCCGATGATCACGATGAGCAGCTGGTGGTCCGTGCCGAATCCCACGGACAGCACCACGGCCAGCATGGTGGACATGAACACCATGTGGTGGCCGGTCAGGAAGATGTATTTCAGCGGGGTGAACCGCGCGCGAGCAGCAGCATCACGATGAAGCTGAGCACGATGATGTACGCCGAGGAGGCGCCGTACTGGCTGGACGCCTGCGCGGTGATGACCTCATTGGTGGGCACGACGCCGTGCGCGCCGGTGGACTTGAGCACCAGGTCGCCGAACGGGGCCAGAGCCGAGGTGACGACGGTAGCGCCGGCACCCAGGATCAGGTAGCCCATGGCCGCCTTCAGGGCGCCCGACACGACCTGCCCGGCGCTGCGCTTCAGTGCGATCAGGCCGATGGCCGCGATGATGCCAATCAGATACGCCGGCACATTCAGTATTTCCTGGCTGATGAAATTCAGCACTTGAACGACAACGTTCATGGATTCCTTCTTTTCTTGTTATGGTTTCTGGCCGACATCTCACGCCGGCCGTAACGGGGAGCGTCTCAGTCGGCGTACTTCTCCAGCACCGACTTAATCTCGTCGGTGTCCATGAAGTTCGTGATGACTTCGACGGGCGTGGTGGTGCCTTCCAGCTCGGGCGCGAGCTCGGCGGAGGTGAGCACCAGATCGTTCATGTTGGCGGTGCCCTTGGCGCTGCCCGCATCGGAGGTGGTGACATTGACATCGATGCCAAGGTCGGCCGCGACCGATTCGACATTGACCTTCAACAGCACCGATGTGCCGATGCCGTTGCCGCATACGCAGAGGATGTTCATGATTCCCTCGTTTCTTTCGTTGGAATGACTGCCGTGCAGCCATTGGGTTTCAGTTATTGGATTCAGTCATGGAAGTGTGGGTGTGCCGCTCGCCGGCGGCTTTGGCCGGCTGCGCCGCCCTGCTATTGATGCAGGATGTCGCGGATGGCTTCCGGCGTGGGGGCCGCGGCGAGCGCCGCGGTCTTCTTGGGATTGATCAGGGGCCGAGGCGATGGCGGACATCACGGTGATGTGCTCGTTCTCGTCATGACCGGCCAGACCGATGACCAGCGATACCGGGTCGTTGGCCTTGTTGCCGAACTTCACCGGCGTGGACAGGCGCACCCAGCTCAGGCCGGTCTTCAGCACGGCCTCGGACGGACGGGAGTGCGCGAGCGCGAGACCCGGGGCGATGACGATGTACGGGCCCATTTTCTCGACCGTCTCGATCATCTGATCCGTATACGCGTCGGTGGTGAAACCAGCCGCCACCAGTCCTTTGCCGGCAAGCCGGATGGCATCTTTCCAATCGGTGGCGGGAACGTCGAGCAGAAACGCGCTGTCCGGCAGGAACCCGTCAATATCGGCGACCATAGCATCTCCTCCGTGCTGAGCCATCCACCGCTGGATGGGTTGGTGATTTGCTGACACCATCGCGAGCAAATCGTTTCTTTCATCCGTCACTATACACCCTAAAATCCGCTTGGTAAACCCGGAAACCGATTTCTCAATTTTGTAATGAAATGGTATGATCTATACAGAAACCATTACGTCTGTCCACTGGAAACATTGGCAACAATCACGTCCATACGGCATCGCGGCGACCAATAAGCGCAATGTGCGTTCATGTATCCTATATACAACGGGCAGCGACGCGGTGCCCGGCAGAAGTAATCGAAGCAGACAATCCGAGGTGATGAACGATGAGCTCAACGAGTTCCATCACCGACGTCGCCGCATTGGCGCGCGTATCCAAAGCCACTGTCTCCCGCATTCTTTCAGGGCGCCGCACCAAAGACGACAACATCGCGAAACGCGTGCGGGACGCGGCGGAACAGCTCAACTATCAGGCCAACTCCGCCGCCAGCGCACTGCGCAGCGACACGACCAATACCATCGGCCTCATCATGCCCGGCCCGACCGACCCTCTGGCAGCCCGACTGCTCGCGGAGTTGGAGCCCGAAGTCAACCGCTCGGGACGCCAGCTGCTGCTGGGCCTCGGCGACGACCAGCGAACCCAGGCGGAACGCATCGAAGCCATGCTCGCCCGCCGGGTCGACGGGCTGGTGGTCATGCCGCCGCAAGACGCCAACACCGCAGCGTTCCTGGATGACTACGTCGGCATGACCTCGCTGGTTCAGGCGTTCGGCCACTCCACGTCCTTCCACGTGAACTGGGTTGGCGTCGACGAAAGCGCCTCCATGAAGCTGATGCTTTCGCACCTTGCCGAGTACAACGCCGACTCCATCGCATTCCTCAGCGGCAACGTCAACTCCGCCAGCGCCGCCGAGCTGTTCGCCACGTTGCAGACGTCAACGAGGTCATGAACCTGATGACCGAACCGGGTTGACCACGTTCGGCGACAATTCCGCGAAGCGCGGGTATCACGACGTTATGAGACTGTTCGGGGACAAGGGCAACCGCCCGAACGCGCTCATCTGCGCCACCGACGATGTGGCGATCGGAGCGCTGATGGCGCTGAACCAACTGGGAATCCGTGTGCCGGACGAGGTCAAGGTCATTGGGTCGGGCGACTCCCCCGCGGCGGCCATCGCCGACCCGCCGCTCTCGTCGATTCTCCCGCCGTGCCGGCTCATCGCCCATGAAGCGCTGCGACTCATCAGCGTCAGTGCCAGCAGCAAACACTGGCTTCCGGCGCACACCGCGTATCCGCCGCAGCTAGTGCAGCGCGAATCGACCAGCGGGCCGCGATTCGGCTCCAGCGACATGGCGCTGCCCGACGACGAGCTGAAAACTCGATGTCGGTGCCCTGAGCGGCACGAATATTGCGCGAAAGGCGTGGATTACACGGCTATCTGCATTTCGAGGGGGTGATTTCGACTTCCCGAACATCTATCTACGTTTCAAGGGGTTGGTGACCAAGTAGGAACACTGCTAGAACCGCGTCATTCCAATAAGTGAATAGCTCATATACCTCGGATGCCTCTGTGCCGCAACCCCTTGGAATGCAGATAGATGTTCCGGAGACCGAAAATCACCCCCTTGAAGCGCAAATACCCGGCAAGCTCGTCTGTCAGAGCCTGAAAAACGCCACTGCACGAGGCGGCGACGCCTTGCGGCACAACGAAATGCCGGATCTCACATATGAGACCCGGCATGGATCGCATGTTCGCGCCGTCTCAGCCAGCGAGCGCCGGCACGGCAACAACGACCGGCTCATGCCACTACCGCGCGACGCCCCGCCTCTGATGTGCGCTTGAGCTTATGAACGCAGGGCGTCGGCACAGCGCCACACGATGGAGGCGATGCGGGCCAATTCCGATTCCGCGCTGACAGAACGCCACAAGTCGCAGTAGGTCTCGAACCAGCGCTCCAGACCACGTGCCACTCGAATCGAGACATACTGCACGGCTTCCGGCCCTGCGGAAGAGCCTGCGTCCGGTTCGATCAACCCGGCCGACGCGCGGGCGATATCGCCGGCATCGACCGTGATGACGTCATGCCGCCGCGCAAGGCACAAGCCGACCAAGTTGAACCAGCGCTGCCCCTCGATGGCGGCCAGCATCGCCGGCACATCACGCCGAGCCGCACCCAAACGCGATGCGCGACCGGCGGCGGCGCCGAGTCGCATGGCGTCGCACAGCAGCGCCTCGTTCGCCTCGGCCGCGCGGACGATATGCGGCGACAGCCCTTGCAGCATCGTGCGCCGAGCCTCATCAAGATCGGTACTGCCCAGCAGTCGGGCCTCCCACTCCCGCCCGTATTCCCCGCTGAACCCATGCACGCCGAGATGCATCGCCGATGCGGCATCGCGATTCATCCGTCCGTCGCCTTCATCCAGCTCGCAGTACCAGACCATGTCATCCCAGCTGAACGCCACACGACAGGCGGCATCTCGCAGTGCCTCGACTATGCCGCCCGAACGGTCGCCGTATTCGACCTCGGCCACGCGACGGCACATCTCGGCACACGACCCATCGCCGCCGGCCGGCGCGCCCGCAATCGCGTCGGCCGCGCCACCGGTGTAATCGTCGCTTTCCGAGCTCGACGGGAGCGGTGCCGGGGAATCCCCGTCCGCGGCGGCCTTGTTCTCACGGACGGCATCGGCGGCGGCATCGGCATAACCGGCAGCAGAGCCTTCTTCGCCGTCGCCGCACCCGGCCTCACCCTGGATATGAGCCATCGGATTCCACGCGCACTGCGCGCCGAATATCATGCCGGAAACCGCCATGCGCGGATCGTTGACATGCCCGTAATCACCCCAGTCGGTCACCAGGTACCCGACCGCACCGTACTTCACGCCGTAGCGCGCGAGTCGGGAGATGTTGTTCCACGAGTCGTCGAGGCGCGGCAGCAGCGCATTCCAGCACCATACCGCCGAGCACACGTACTGCGGGGCCCCGGCCTGCGCGACGAGGCGTACCTTGTCTTCGCCGATGCCCGGCGCGTACAACCAGTTGAGCAGCGTGACGTTATCCGGCAACAGGCCGAGGATCTGCGGCATCTCCACAGCGATGTCACCCCAGAACATCGGCTCGCGGCCACGCTCAGACAAGTGACGGCACAGCTGCGATACGAAGTCGGCGTACATCGCGGCCACGCCGCGGCGTTCGGCTTCGGGCTTGGAACGGCCGCGACCCAAGTCGAACGTCTCATCGCCGCAGATGTTGAACTTGCGTGTGCGGAACAGCTGCATGTAAGCATCGATCAGCTTGAACGAGAACGCGAGGGACTCCGGTTCGGTGATGTTGAGCGTGTGGTGACGCTGCCGCTCCACGAAACCGTACCGACGGTCGGCGTCCTCGGGAAACTCGCCGAGATGGCGCAGCTCGCGCGTGCGCATCGCCATGTACTGGTGTCCGAAAGTCGAGACCGACGGCACCAGCTCGATGCCGAGCCGCGCGCAGTATTCGTCGAACGCGATGATGTCGGCGGGCTTGAGCGGGCTGGTGCCGCGCCAAGTCTCGCTCAGATCGTCGAACATGAACGTGTGCTCGATGTATAGCTGAAGCTGGTTGTACTTGTACAGGCACAGCCGGTCGGCCCATGTTTTCAGCCAGTCGAGCGTGGGGACGCGCTGCCGCGCGTGGCGTCGAGATAGTAGCCGCGGACCTTGTACGCCGGTTTGTCCGCGATGACGAGTCGAGGCAGCGCCGGTGCGCACTGACGGATGATCTGGCGAAGGGTCTGCACGCCGTTGCGCACGCCTTCCGTATCGCCGCCGACGACGTCTATGCCGGAGCGTGCGATGGTCAGGCGGTATTCCTGCGGCTCCAGGGATGAGGGGTCGAGTCTCAATGTGATAAACGACTTCCAGCATGAAGCGTGGGGCGGAACCGGGTGCGCAGTCGCGGCATTTGGCGCGGGCAGTCCGGCCACCATGACATCGCTGGCGATGTCCCAGCGCAGGCCCGTCGCCGCTTCGATATCATCGGCAAGCTGGGTCGGGAAAACGCCGGCGATGTCATCGATGTCGCGATCTTCCGAGATGCGGCCTACGAGCGGCAACGCGACGGGTACCGGAGCTCCGGCATCATCCGAATCGGCAGCCTCCCGTTCAATGTCACGGATTGCGGTTCCGGAATGAGATCGAATGACATGTCTTCATCGCCACAACAGTATCGATACTGCACTGTACACCCTTTCGTCGCAGGAAGTCGGTCTGGCCGCCGATGCGCCAGACATCACCATAGCCATCACCTACAGTAACCCATGTCCCTTATCGGCGCACCCGCGATTGTCGGCGCAGGAAGCCATGTGAAGACACACAACGACAAGAACGACACGCCGAAAGCCACAAAAAACCGACTGGATTTGACACATACGGCAATTCTGGTATTCTAGTTCATCGTGCGCTTTTTTGAAGTGTATGGATCGGGCCCGTAGCTCAGGTGGTTAGAGCGCATCCCTGATAAGGATGAGGTCGGAGGTTCAAGTCCTCCCGGGCCCACAGGAAAATTGCAGCGGCTACTTCAGCCGCTCTTTTTTTCTCACTGACAACGCCGCAACGGCGGAATCATGGGGCTATAGCGCAGCTGGTAGCGCATCTGCTTTGCAAGCAGAGGGTCGCCGGTTCGAACCCGGCTAGCTCCACTCTCAGAACCCTTGGAATCAAGCTGATTCTGAGGGTTTTTCTATTTGCACTTTCTGCTCGTTTCCATCTCGAATCAGCCAAAATCGTCAGGGCTAATGGCACGCGGATGACACAGAGCCGGCTCTCACCGGTTCAGCGCCCCGCCATTACTTGCATCACGGAATCGCATTGATAGAATTGAGCAGACCTTCACACAGAGGCAAGGCTCACCCCAACGATCACATAGCAGTGATCCCCGAAACAGAAGCAGAGAGCATGTAATGACGCATATCACATCACACCGTCGGAGCGGCAAGCTCTGGCGCTCAATCATGGCGGCCATCGCCACAGCAGCGATGGCGCTGTCGCCGGGAGCCGCAGCCTATGCGGCCGACGCCGACGCCACCGCACCAGCAACCACCGCGTCCGCAAACCTTCGAGGCGCATGGAACTTCGAGAACACCGCGGCCGGCGACCGCGAAGCGGCCAACAACGGCGGCTCCAGCAGCGCAACGGCCCAACTCATCGGCGACGACATCTCCATCATCGCCGACCCCTCCGGCGTATTCGGCAACGTACTGCACTTCGGCGCGGGCGCGTCCAGCTACATGAAAATCAACCAGTACGTCAACACCGGAGCCGGCAACGCGTCATTCGCGATGTGGTACCGGTACGATACGACGCTCGACCCGACAGGCGACAAGCCTGCGGTGCTGTTGCAGCAGGATGGCGCCGGCCGCTCCCTGCTTACGCTGCGCCCGTCCAACCAGTACCACACGTATGTCAACGCGACCGACGTTCTCAGCAACAATACGGTGGCACGCGGCGGATGGCAGCATATCGCCGTTTCCTTCGACCAGACGAGCCACAAGGTCAAGTTCTATGTCAACGGCGCGCTCGACAGCGAAAAGAACATGGGAACCTCGGCCGTCAACGCCGTCACCGCGCTGCTGGTCGGCTCGCACAAGAACATCGGCACCATGGACCCGCATTCGATGAAGGGCGACGTGGACGACATCCGCGTATATGATGCCACGCTCACCGACGACCAGGCAGCTGCGATTTACGCCGAGCAAGGCACGGCCCTTGTCAGAAAACAACTCGGCACACTGGTCTCGCAGGCCGACGCGCTGCTGGCCGCGGGAGAGGTCGACGCCGCGTCGGCGCAGGCGCAAGCACTCGCCACGGCAAAACGCAACGCGGTCAACGCCATGAACAACACCTCCGGCAGCGCCGTCGCGCGGATGACGGCGATGAATGCCGCGGGCACGGCGCTCCAGACGGCCATCACCGCGTATCAGGCGCATGTACCGATCACGCTCACGGCCGACCCCAGCACCGTGGAGCGCACGGTCGACAGCGCTTCCATCTTCGGCGTCAATCATCGGTACGCCTTCAACGGGTACGGCAGTTTCGACCCCGATACGATGCGTGTGAAAGACGACTTCACCGCACTGTACAAGCAGGTCGGATTCGGCTCGATTCGCTACCCCGGAGGCACGATTTCCAACCTGTTCAACTGGAAGACCACCATCGGTCCGCGCGCCCAACGGCTCAAGCAGATACACGGCTTCTACAACAACCCCGGCCAGGGCGGCATCGAACCGAATTTCGGCATCGGTGAAATCGCGACGTTCGCGGACGAGGTCGATTCAGAAATCGTCTATGTGTACAGCCTCGGCCGCGGCAACGCACAGGACGCGGCGGATCTGATCGAATATCTGAACGCGCAGGTCGGCACCAATCCCAACGGCGGCATCGACTGGGCGAAGGTGCGCGCAGACAACGGACACCCGCAGCCGTACAACGTGCGCTATTTCGAAATCGGCAACGAAATGAACCAGGCGTGGGCCAACTCCGACGGCACCGCCTCGCAGGGCTACTGGACCACCGCGGTGAGCGGCGGCAGCGAGCAGGCGTACACGGAGGGCGGCACAGCGAGCTTCACCAAGCAGTACGCCGTGAGCCTGGAGGATTGGAACAAGGCAGCGTCGGTCAGCGACGGCAAGGCCGGTCTGACCCGTTACATGCGCTACGCCAACGTCAACCCGAAAATGAACGGCGACGATGGCGCGATCGTCGACGACCCGTCGTTCGTGGCCGTCAACAAGGGCAGCGTCAGCGTATGGGTCGGCAACGACCAGTCGAACGAACAGTGGCGCATCGTGGACGACTTGGAGACCGCCGGTGCCGGCGACAAAGTCGTGCAGGTCGATTACAGCACGGGCGCGCTGAGGTTCGGAGACGGCGTGCATGGTGCGATTCCGGCCAAAGGACAGCAGGTTTATGTCAGCTACACCGTTGACCGCGACGGGTTCGTCAAGATATCAAAGGCCATCAAGAACACCACCGACCAGATCAACACGGCCGAACAGCGCACGGACGGCACACGGCACACGGCGAACGTGTACACCAGCTACGAGTCCACAGGGTTCATCACCCGCATGGCGAACCTTAACGCGAACCAGTGGTACGACGGCATGACCATCCACCCTTATTCCGGCACCCCCACGGGAGCCACCGCGGGCGCATGGTACGACGACGCGATGAAGAAGGCCGAGACGGCGGGCGTCAACCGCGTCAAGGAGTATGTGAGACTCATGCCGGCAGGCAAGGTGCCGGTCATCAGCGAATACGGCATTTTCCGCGATACCAGCGCGCTGGTCCGGTCGCAATCGCACGCGCTGTACATCGCCAAGGTCGCGCTGGAATATGTTCGGCTTGGCAGCCCCTATATTCAGAAGCACTGCCTGATCGACTGGTACAGTAGCGGCGCCGACTCGCTCGGCCCGACCCAGCAGGCGGTTATTCAGGCCGTGCCGGAAGACGGCGCAAGCACGGTGACGGGCGAGGGGCGGTTTGGGTTCTTCCTGACGCCGAGCGCGTATGCCCTGCAGATGCTCGGCAATGGCATCGGCGACAGCGTGCTGACTTCGACGCTCGGCTCGACGCCCACGTTGGGCAATGGCGCAACATCTCTGTCTGCTTTGGTTTCCAAGGATGATGATGGCAATCTGCGCGTGATCATCGTCAATCTGGATCGCGCGCTCGGCCGCACGCTGAAGTTGAATTTCGGGCAGGATCTGTCTGGCCGAGTCGCGGATGTGCAGACCATGGACGCAGCAATCAACGCAGAGAACACGTTGGAAAACCAAGATAATGTGACTCCCGTTGACAGCAGCGTCACGTTCGATGCGGCGACGCCGACGGTCACCGTCACGCCGCATTCGTTGACGACGCTGAAGATTCGGCCGCGTGCTGCCGGAACGATCAACGCGGCACCCGTCATCACCGCCAGTGACCGGACCATTACGGTCGGTGACGCTTTTTGATCCGCTTGACGGCGTGACCGCGCACGACGCGGAGGATGGCGACATGCCGCTCGCTGCGGCGAATGTGACCGCCGATGATGTGGATCCCGATACTCCGGGAACCTATCACGTCACTATCACCATCACCGACAGTCAGGGAGCCACTACCTCCAAGACCTTTACGGTCGTCGTGCAGGCGAAGGAAGGTGGGGAGACTCCGGAGCCTGAGCCTGATCCCTCGCCCCCGAGCCCACGCCGGAACCTGCCCCCAGTCCGGCACCAGACGAGGAGACGGATCAAGCAGCCCACCAGAAGCCGGACGGCAAGACAAATGGGCAACAGGCAGACAACGGCAAAACAAAGTTGTCGCATACTGGTGCCAGCGTCCTGGTCGCGCTGACCTGTACCGCAATGCTCGCCATCGGAGGCGGTCTTATCGCCACATTCCGTCGTAAGCGGAGCTGACGGAGCGCGTGCCCCGCGGTCGAAGGTCGCATGGTCGGCCACCTCTGGCCGCGGGGCGCATAACCCGTTGTTGCGTCCCTAAGTGCGCGCCGCCTATGAGAACGGAATCAGGTGCGATTCGCGACATCAGAGCGTCACGCTGTGCGGGTACCGTCACCGTGCGCGCCCGCACAGCGTGACGCATTCTTCAAGAACCCAGTGATTGCAATGGTTCCGGAATGCCGTCACGCTGTGCGCCCCCGCACACGGTGACGGTACCCGCGCAGCGTGACGCATTATCCCCGGAAAACAGCGAGTTCGCCGACTAGGAGCATGCGATTGCCGGCGCCCAGTCGGCTCGCCGATAGCCCCGCCAGCGGTGGTGCGAGTTCTGGTTAGGCTTTGGCCAGTTGGTCGCGGATTTCGGTGAGCAGCGCGATTGTCTGCTGCTCGGCGGTGGGCTCGGGTTCCTTGCCTTCGTCGGCGTCCTCGGCCTCACTTTCCTTGAGCTTCGCCTTCGCCAGCAGCGCATCGGACATGTCACGGAACTTGTTGATCGGCACCAGGATGAAGAAGTAGACGGCGACGGCGATGATGAGGAAATTGAGCAATGCGCCCAGAATCGCACCGACCGACACGGTCGCCCCGTTGAACGTGAACGCAAGCAGACCGTCCATGTTCGGCTTGCCGAAGATCATGGCGATCAGCGGATTGATGAGATGGTTGACGATCGCATTGACGACGGCGGTGACCGCACCGCCCATGACGACGCCGACCGCCATGTCAATCATATTGCCGCGGGAAATGAACTTCTTGAAACCATCAATCATGACGCCTCCTATGGTTAGAGGATTCGCAGGCGCAGGCTCGTGTCCGCGCCCGGATGCGCGGATTGCAACCCGCGCATCGTCACCTCCCAGACTATCGCATCATTCTCGTGGCATTCCGCGGCCGCCCCGCTTCAGGCACGGGTCACGTGGCCGCCGAATTGGGCGCGCATCGTGGAGACCACACGCAGGATGTCGTCGGCGCCGCCGCGCGAAGCCTGCCGGGAGTAAAGCGCCGCCGCGGTGGCCGGCGTGGGGACGCCGAGTTCCAACGCCGATTCGACGTCTCGCGAACCGTGGCACGCGAAGTCGCGAAAAGCCTCGAAACAGCCAAAGTCGTCACCGTCCGTCGACGCATCGGGCTCGTCTCCCAACCGGTCGAGGAGTGGGACGCGCTCAGCACCCAGGTCATCCATTGGAAGCTGCACTCCACACACCGTAAGGAGCAGCTGCGCACCCTCACCGAACTGCGCCTCGCCATCGAGGCCGGCCGCAGCGACCTCGGCCGCCCGATACGCGCCGATCGACGTGAAATCGCGCCCCCTCCTGCTCGCAGCGGAGCTCCGGCACACCGGCGAGAACGGCAGGCTCGACGAATTCCACAAGCTCGACATCGAATTCCACTCGCTGATCTTGCGCAACAGCGGCAACGAGATGTTCGCTTCCCTATCCACCATCATCGCCACCGTGCTCTCCGGACGCGTCGAACTGCACATGTACCCGCAAAAGCCCAAGCCGGAAGCCCTCGACGCACACGACGCCGTCGCCCAGGCGATCTGGCAGAGCAGTCCGGACAACGCGCGCCAGGCCATGCACCGCATCGTCGACGAAGTCGCCGAAACGCTGCAGCTCAGCTGACGCACACATCCGCGCCACATCCTGAGCAATTTCTTGTCGCCCCTTGACACCGCACCTACAATAAAACCGTCTTATTGATAACCCAACCATTAAGGGGAGAATTATGCTCACTGACGAGTACGTGAAGCGCGTCTACGCTCAGGTCGAACAGCGCGACGGCGACCAGCCGGAGTTCCTTCAGGCTGTACGCGAGGTGTTCGAGACCATCCAGCCGGTGGTCGAGAAGCACCCGGAGTACGAGAAGGCAGGCGTGCTGGAGCGCATCGTCGAGCCGGAGCGCGTGGTGAAGTTCCGCGTGGCCTGGACCGATGATGAGGGCAAGGTGCAGGTGAACCGTGGTTACCGCGTGCAGTTCAACTCCGCCATCGGACCGTACAAGGGCGGCCTGCGCTTCCACCCGACCGTCAACGAGGGCGTCATCAAGTTCCTCGGCTTCGAGCAGATCCTCAAGAACTCTCTGACCACGCTGCCCATGGGCGGCGGCAAGGGCGGCTCCGACTTCAACCCGAAGGGCCGTTCCGACGCTGAAGTGATGCGTTTCTGCCAGGCGTTCATGACCGAGCTGTGCCGCCACATCGGCCAGTTCACCGACGTCCCCGCCGGGGACATCAACGTGGGTGGCCGGGAGATCGGCTACCTGTTCGGCCAGTATAAGCGCATCCGTGACGAGTACTCCGGCGTCCTGACCGGCAAGGGTCTGGAGTTCGGCGGCTCGCTCGCCCGCACCGAGGCCACCGGCTACGGCGTGTGCTACTACACCCAGGAAGCCCTGCGCGTGCTGAAGAACGACTCCTTCGAGGGCAAGACCGTCGTGGTCTCCGGCTCCGGCAACGTGGCGATCTACGCCGTGCAGAAGGCCGAGGAGCTGGGCGCCAAGGTCGTCACCGTCTCCGACTCCAACGGCTATGTCTACGATCCGAACGGCATCGACGTGGCCGTGGTCAAACAGATCAAGGAAGTCGAGCGCGGCCGCATCAAGGAGTACGCCGAGCGCGTGCCGTCCGCCGAGTACCACGAGGGTTGCTCCGGCGTGTGGACCGTGCCGTGTGACATCGCGTTGCCGTGCGCCACCCAGAACGAAGTCAACGGCGAGTCCGCCGAAGCTCTGGTGAAGAACGGCTGCAGGTCGTCGTCGAAGGCGCGAACATGCCGTCCACCCCGGAGGCCATCGAGGTCTACCAGAAGAACGGTCTGCTGTACGGCCCAGCCAAGGCGGCGAACGCCGGTGGCGTCGCCGTTTCCGGCCTGGAGATGAGCCAGAACAGCTACCGTCTGTCGTGGTCCTTCGAAGAGGTCGACGCCAAGCTCAAGAACATCATGGAGACCATCGTCGCCGACTCCCTGGCCGCCGCCAAGGAGTACGGCCACGAGGGTGACCTGATGCTCGGCGCCAACGCCGCCGGCTTCGTCAAGGTCGCCAACGCCATGGTCGCGCAGGGCATCCTGTGATCGCGTAGGCGCGTAACGTTTGGCGGGCATTCGCGGATAACGCGAAGGCCGCCGAAACCAGTATTCGCATTGGTTTCGTCGGGCGCTTTCGTGTCCTGCAGCAGGTTTGGCCACCCCAGTCGCTTCGCGACAGCTCCCCGCCAACGGGGGCGGCGCGCGATCACCGGGTCGCCATCATGTCGATTGCCCCCGCATCCGGAGAAAGTCACATCCGCAGGCCCGAAACGGGACCTTTACGGGATGAGGCACGGCTGCCACCAACCCCGCGCTCTCAAAACTCGCAGATACAAGGCTAAATCCAACAAAAACGGCCCGTATCTGCGAGTTTTGAAACGCGATTCCCGCAACAACGAAAATGCGGTCCGGGAAGGCGGCTCTCGGAACATCCGTCCGCATCAAGCGCCCCCCCCATGCAATCAGTCGTCACGACATGCCGTCGGGGAATGATGGCCGCCACCGATTTCTCAGCGGCGGCCATCCCGACATGCCAGAATCTTGGGATGGCGGCTCGCCCCTTACTCGGCGCGGCGGCGCAGCAGCACCACGCCGGCACCGGCGGCCAGCAGCAGGACCGCGGCCACGGCGAACGCCATCGTCGAGGCACCCGTCTTGCTCAGGCCGCTCGGCTCGGTGGCATCCACCTTGCCGTTCGGGCTCGGCTTGACCGCCGGCTTCTGCGGCGCGGCAAGCGCGTCAGCCACCTGGGCGGGAGTCGCGTCCTCGTCGGCGGCGACCTTCTTCGCAGCGTCGAAGGCGGCCTCGAACTCGTCCGAGCCGGCCTCCGCGATCACCTCGTTCAGAGCTGTCTTGTCGGCGGACCTGACAGTCATCTCGAAGGACTTCGCGAAGTCCGTGCCCTTGAGCGCTACCGTCACCGTGACCTTGCCGGCCGCAGCGAACGGCTTCGCTGGATCAACAGGCTTACCGGCTAGGCGCGTCTTTATGGCGTGGCTAGTCCACGAAGTATCAATGTTCAGCCGATATTATCGACGTTGTGAAATGAAAGTAGGAGATGTGCTGTGATTAGTGATGCCGAGTTTGACCGTTGGGGCGAAGCCGCCGAGCGTGGCGATTACGGTGGAAGTAAGCTCGGGGTTTTGCTTAAAACAAACGGATTTATAAGCCCTCTCATTGTAGCAAGGGGTTGCCCGTCATCTAACCCAAACCGCCATAAGGAAATCCAATGGCAAAGATGGCTTTTACCGCCAGCCACGGCGCGCGGATGCTGAGGGAGTCGAACCCGCAGATCACCACTGTCGATCAGCACATGGAGATGCGCGGCAAGGTGATGGCCGACATCGTCATCAAAAAGATTCACGGCATAGACTCGCCGCGTACGGTGATGTTGCCGACCGAGCTGGTGGTGCGGCAGTCGGCGTGACCTGCGCAGGCTCGCAGCTGGACGCCGGCCGCGAGCCGTTGCGGGACCTCAGGATTTTGCGTCGGGGCCGACATCGGGATTCACGCCACCGACATGGCTGCCGGCCGCCGCGACTGCGTCCAACGCGGTGCGCAGATGCGCAGGCGGAATCACCCTCCGCCACGCCATCAGAGAGGCCCAGTCGGCCACGATCCTGAAATACCTACGCCGCGCGGCGGCCGCGACAGGCTCAGATCATGCAGGCCGCCGCGAATCGTCGCCAGCGTCACCACATCGCCGAGGTTGAGCGCCGCCTGGCGAATCGCCGTGATGTCCAGCACGGAATCCGCCTCGCGCATCGCCTCATCCCATGTGGGCTGCAGCATGGTCCGGTCGGACGTGCACACCAGCACGGGAATGCGGATGTCGAGCCGGCGCGACACCTCGGCCTGCGCATTGTAGATCGCCCGCATCCACCCGGCGCGGGGAAAGAAACGCTGCGGGTCCACCAGCGGATGGCGCAGATAATCCCAGTCGCCGCCGGTCTCGCAATCGATGCAGCGGCCGTAGAACCCCGGATCGCGCATCGGCATCACCGTTTTGCCGCCGCCCAGCTGGAACGCCTGAACCACGGGCGTCGACAGTATGCGGAACATGCGGTTGCCTTGCAATTCCAGCCAAGGCGAGTCCAGCGCGACCGCCTCGACGTGATGCGGCCGCTGCGAATTCAGCCACAGCACCGAGCTCAGCCCGCCCTGCGAATGGGCGACCAGCAGGATGCGCACCTGCTCGCCCTGCTCGGCGACGACCAGGTCGCGCAGGGCGTTGAATTCCGCAGCATAATCGTGCAGATCCTCGATATATCCAGGGGTCTGGCCATCCCGCAACGACCGCCCGAACTTGCGCAGGTCGACGGCGTAGAAGGGAATGCCGAGCGATTCCCAGAACTCGGATTCGTGACGGCGGTAGAAATAGTCGTTCCACCCGTGCACGTACATTACCGCGAGCCGGTGCCCGCGCAGCGCGAACCGCTGACGCCTCCATCGCGCGCTCATGGGCAGCTTCGAGGGGTCCCGGCGCACGAATGTGGCGACGATATCGCCTTCGTCATCATGGCCGAGATGGATCGTCGCCTGCTGGTAGCCATCCATTACGCAGTCGGGCTGCCAGTCGTCCACGGTGGGGCGCGCGGCGAGTTGGATATGCAGCGGATCGGTCATGATTTCAATGTACTCGCGTCGCGGGAACCGACAGGACGACTATGCCCCGCATTATCCGAACGCGAACGCGAAATACAACAGATTGCGCGGCCATGTCGGAATGCGTCGACACAGGCGAGCCCACGGCGGTCGGGCGGCGAACCGCGACTGAGGAAAGGCTCCGCATGCCACGGCCGGCACAACGACAGACACCCCTTGTGACCGTTTACATCATCTGCGTATACTCGAACCTGTACGCGGTCGTCCGACGACGGCCGCACGCGTAAAGGAACAATGATGTCAGCAACTATTCACGCGCCGAACAAGGTAGCATCAACGAGCGGCAAACCGACCCGGCGTCTGGCGAACCGCACTCGGACGAAGTCGTCTGCACGCTCCAACGAAACACCGGTAGACCAGAACAGCGATAAGCAACCGGCGAATATCCAGCAACACGAAGCAAACACCGATGCCATGGATTCCATGGATGATGCACAGAAAAACCGACCATCCGCGACGTCGCCCGTCTCGCGGGAGTATCGTACGGAACGGTCTCCCGGTATCTGAACGGCAACACCCACGTCTCGCAGGACGCAGCCGAACGCATCGCAGCAGCCATCACCAAATCACAGTACACGCCGAACAACGCCGCACGCTCACTCGCGCAACGCCGCACGCTCACCGTCGCGCTGATCATCCAGGTCGAATCGAACGAGACCATCGCGCAGGCCAGTATGTCAAGGGCGATGGCCGGCGCCAACCAGGTCCTCGGCGACGCGGGCTACCAGATGGTCACGCTGATCGCCAACAGCGAGGACTCCACGCGCCGCATCGCGCAGCTGGTGCAAAGCGACTTTTCGGACGGGTACCTGCTGTTCTCACTGAGCGAGGACAGCATGCTCGCCAACACGTTCGCATCGGTCAAGCGGCCGGTGGCCTCTCGGAAGTCAGCAAATGCGAGAACCTGCCGTTCCCGGCCGTGGACTTCACCAACACCGAGGGGCAGCGCGACATCACGCGCCACCTGCTCGACCAGGGGAGGACCAAGCTGGTGTACGTGTGCGGCCCCCGGATACTCACCATCGTCGAACAACCGCTTCGACGGCTTCAAGGCGGCTATGGGTGACCGGTTCAACGAGCGCCACGTCTACTACGCGGACGACTGGGAGGGCACCAGCGGCGAAATGGCCGTGGTCGAGTTCCAACCCATGCTTGACGAGCTGGACGGATTCGTGTGCGCCAACGACAGCATCGCGCTGGGCGTCATCAACCAGTTGAACCGGTTCGGGTATCGGGTGCCGGACGACATCGCGGTCACGGGATTCGACGATTCGCCAATCGCCCTGCTGGCGAACCCGAAGCTGACCACCGTGCGGCAGGATTCGCAGCTGCACGGCGAGACGATGTCGCGGCTGTTGCTGTCCATGCTGCAAGGCGACATCGTGGAGCCGCATTACGTGCAGCTGCTGCCGACGACCATCGCGGAGCGCCAATCGGCGTGATCTAGGAAGAACCACGCTCTCAAAACTCGCAGATACAGGGCGAAAATAACGAATAGTCCCTTGTATCTGCGAGTTCTGAAGCCTCATATTGCAACGCACGACCCCACGCGGCCGCTGCCGGGCGCCACCGCCGGGCGCACTCCGATTCTTCCGTATGTCGGCAAGGTTTTCACGATACAATGGTTCAGTCTGTAACCGGTCACAAGCAGTTGCGGACACGACAGATAATCAACAGCAGATCATCACGAAAGGGGAAATCATGGCTGATAGATTCGGGCTTTTCTGCCTCACGACACCTCGGGCGACGTTGCCCAGCTGCACGGCATCGGTCTGCAAAAATTCGGCGACACCTGGTATGCATATGGCGAGAACAAGGTAAACGGCAATTTGTTCCAGGGCGTGTGCTGTTATACAACCACCGATTTCATCGCATGGCGCCAAAGCCGGCATCGTACTTGATGTGCAAGAAGACGGCTCCGCCCTCGCCGCCGACCGTATCGGCGAGCGGCCGAAGGTGCTGCATTGCCCCGCCACCGGCAAATATGTCATGTATATTCATGCCGAAACGCCCGACTACGGATACGCGCACATCGGCGTCGCCGTGGCCGACGCGCCGACCGGCCCGTTCGCATTCCAGACCACCATCACGTGGCGCGGCTACCTGAGCCGTGACATCGGCGTCTTCAGGACGAGGACGGCAGCGGCTACATCATGAGCGGACCGCGACCATGGCACGCACATTTACCGTCTCGCCGACGACTACCTCACCATCGTCGAGGACGTCGCCTGCGAGCGTGCCACCGACTACCCATACGGCCTGGAATCGCCGACCATCATCAAGAAGGACGGCCTGTACTACTGGTTCGGCTCGCAACTGACCAGCTGGGACACCAACGACAACAAGTACTCCACCGCCACCGACCTGCACGGCCCGTGGAGCGAGTGGAAGCTGTTCGCGCCGGAAGGTGCGAAGACCTACGATTCGCAGGTCGATATCGTGGTGCCGCTGGACGACGACCCGTACAACAGCGAGCACTTCCTGTTCATCGGCGACCGCTGGCAGGAGCATGACCTCGGCAACTCGCCGATCGTACAGATGCCGATTTCCATCGCCGACGGCGTGGCGTCGCTGACGTGGAGCGACACCTACGAGGGCACCACCCACCGCTGATTTTCGCGGGTTTTCGCGGATCACGGATTTAGCCGACGTGGTCGGCATTGAGAAACGGTGTGGCATGATTTGCCGCAGGCCCGTTTCGCGTCCTTCGACATTCCCCGGACGGCAGCGACATCGTGACGGCACAACGGCGTGACGGCGCAGCAACGCAACAGCAGCAGGTACGGCCGGTTTGCGTTCCTAAGTGCGCGTCGAAACGACAAGTGCGCGAACATAAGAACGCAGATGGCTCTGTTTGCGTTCTTAAGTGCGCACGATCGTCGTTTCGGCGCGCACTTAGGAACGCAAACCGGCCACGCCAGCCACCGAGGCACCGGTCTTGGACAGACGTTCTGCTGACCGGCAGGCTTCTGCGCGCCAGGCTTCTTTCCTGGTTCGGTCTTGTCGGACATGACCTTGACGACCTTCAGACCATCGGCGGAGAACGTGTCGCCGACCGTGTACTCGGTCTTGGCGGGCTTCGCGGCCACCTTGATCGATTCGACGGTCGCCGGCTTCGGCTTCTCGGCCAGGGCGTTCTGTGCGGCGGTGAGGTTTTCAGTGCGGCGGCCACTTCGTCGATGGTTGCGTTCTTGTTGGCAGAGACCTCCTTGGCGGCGGGCTGACCGTCGAGCTCCACGTATGCGGAGGCGGTTTCACCCTCTGCGACGGTCGGCGTGAACGCGGTGGTCTTCAGCGTCGGCTTGGAGTCGGAGCGGACGAGCACCACATCGTCGATGTAGCCGTTAGCGTCATCGGCGAGGCCCATGTCGGAGAAGCTCAGCCACAGAGCGCCTTCAGGCGCGGCGTCGGCGGGCACGGTGAACGTGGTAGTCACGTACTGCGGCTCACCGGCCTTCGTGTCGGCGGTGGTCGATGCGGTGTCGAGTTCGTCCGTGTACTGTGCCCATGCGGAACCGGTGCCGCTGCCGGCCTTACGGCTCTTCACGGTCGCGGTGGCCACTTGGGACAAAAGACTCGCGAAGGCATGATTCTGCTCGTCAACCGTGACGAGCACACGCCCATGATGTGACAATCGACCTGACATCGTTGCCTAGGCTGGGGAGTGGCTGTCCGTCACCAGCTCGCAGATGCTGCCCAGCGACGATATCTACCGCACCAATACGGCTGACGAGCCGGACGGCGTCACCTTGCAGCCGCTATCCGCCCGCGCTTGATGAGGGTCGGATGACTGTTTCGTTGCCACCGGTCACATGGGCTTCGGTGAGATTCACGGCCTGATTATCGCGAGCTCACGCTCTCAAAACTCGCAGATACAGGCCGAATTCAACAAAAATGGTCTGTATCTGCGAGTTTTGAGAGCGTGATTTTCCTATCAACAAATAATGGGGAGCTCCCGAGCATCGGGAACTACCCATTATTCGTCGTCATGTGCTGACAACCCGCGCCGGCAACGCGGTCATGTGGCGCTGTCGCCAATCAGCGGCAACGCCACGAACCTTGGCCTCCTTGAAGGCCTGAGCGGACGGCTTCCATGAAGCGGCGGTGTAGTCTTTTCCTGCGCCGGCGATGATGAGATAAAAACCCCGCGGGCGTTGCCTCCGCGGGGTTCGTAACTGGGATGTATCAGGGATTCGATTGGATCAGTCGTCGCCCAGAGTGATATGTACGCCGCCGACCAGCGCGCTGATCACGTTGTACAGCAGCGCGATGATGGTGGCAAGGAGCGCCACCAGCACGACGCCGACGATCGCCAGAATGGTGACCACCGACAGTACCGTGGACAGGCTGAACACGCTGGACAGGTTCAGGCTGTCGGCGGCCAGACCGGTGGACGAGACGATATTGTTCAGCTGGTCGAACACGCCGACCGCGTCAAGCAGCAGCCAGACCAGGGCGGCGGCAAGCACTTCGATGATCGCGCCGGCGATTGACAGCATGAACGTCACCTTCGCCACGGACCATGCGTTCACATGGGTCAGCGACAGGTTCATGCGGCGGGCGCGCGGCGTCGAACGGCGCGGCGAACGCAGGGACGCACGCGTTTTGTTGGCGCGCGGCTCGCTCTCCGACTGCGGCTGGTTGGAAATAGAGCGCGCGACCCGAGGGGCGCTTTCGCGGACACCTTCGTGCGGTTCTGCATTGTCATGCGGACCGGGCACGAACATGTCGGTCCGTCCGGGTTCGAGGTTGTCACTCATCGTTGCTCCTTGTCGTTCCCCGATGACTCTTAGCCGAGGCTACCAGTTTTCTGAGACGATTATGCCTCGTCATCAGTGTTGTTCACATTCTCGTCAGATGCCGCGCCCGAATCACTGCCGGATGCGACGCTATCCGTGGTATCCGGAGTGTTTTCGGCCGTATCGGGAGACGTGGTCGCGGATGCGGCCGCAGCCGTATCATCCGTCGTCTCGACTTCGTCTTCGCCGGTTTCCTCGTTGCGGGCGATGGAGATAATCTCGTCGCCCTTGTCGGGCTTAGCGAGCGTCACGCCCTGCGTGGTGCGGGCGGTGCGCTTGACTTCGGTGACGTTGGAACGGATCACTTTGCCGGACTTCATGATCGCCATGACCTGATCGTCTTCGCTTACGATCAGGGCACCGACCAGCGATCCGCGACCTTCGGCGAGCTGTACCGCCTTGACGCCGAAGCCGTTACGCCCCTGCAGTCGGTATTCGCTGATCGCGGTGCGCTTGGCGAAGCCCTCATTGGTGACCACGAGCAGGATTCCTGCTTGGAGTCCTCCGGAACCACGTCCATGGCGAGCAGTTCGTCATCCCCGCGGAACTTCATGCCCTGCACGCCGGCGGTCTGGCGTCCCATCGGACGCAGCTGGTCGTTGTCCGCCACGAACTTGAGGCTCATGCCCTGCTTGGAGACGAGGATGATGTCGTCTGCGGCGTTGCACAGCGCGGCGCCGATCAGCTCGTCCGTGGGCTCGCCGGTCTCCTCGTCGGCCGCGAGACGAACCGCGATGAGTCCGCCCTGACGCGGCGAATCGTACTCGGCCAGCGCGGTCTTCTTGACCTTGCCGGTGCGGGTGGCAAGCACCAGATACTTGGCGACCTCGTAGTTCGGAATCGACAGCACGGTCTGAATTGTCTCGTCGGGACCGAACTGCAGCAGGTTCGCCACGTGCTGGCCCTTGGAATCGCGCGAGCCTTCGGGCAGCTCGTACGCCTTGATGCGGTAGACGCGGCCCTTGTTGGTGAAGAACAGCAGCCAGTTATGCGTGGACGTGAGGAAGAAGTGATCCACCACGTCATCCTCACGCAGCTTGGCGCCCTTGATGCCCTTGCCGCCGCGATGCTGTGCACGGTATTCGTTGGCCTTGGTGCGCTTGATGAAGCCGGAGTGCGTGACGGTGACCACCACGTTCTCCTCGGCGATCAGGTCTTCGACGTTCATCTCGCCCGAGTAGGGAGGATCTTCGTGCGACGTTCGTCACCGTATTTCGCGACGATCTCGTCGAGCTCGTCGCCGACGATCGTACGCTGGCGTTCCGGCTTGGCGAGGATGTCGTTGTAGTCGGCAATCTTGCGCATGAGTTCCTCATGCTCGTCGATGATCTTCTGACGTTCCATGTTGGCCAGTCGAACCAGCTGCATGGAAAGGATGGCGTCGGCCTGCACCTGATCGATGTCAAGGAACTCCATCAGCTTCGGCCGGGCGTCCTCGCGGCCTGGCTGGAGCGGATGAGGCGGATGACCTCGTCGATGGCGTCCATGGCCTTGAGCAGGCCCTGCAGGATGTGGTCGCGTTCCTCGGCCTCGCGCTTGAGGTAACGGGTACGGCGTTCGATGACTTCGAGCTGGTGGTTCACCCAATGGCGGATGAAGGCGTCGAGGCTCAGCGTGCGCGGCACGCCGTCGACCAGCGCGAGCATGTTCGCGCCGAACGTTTGCTGCAGCTGGGAGTGCTTGTACAGGTTGTTGAGCACAACCTTCGGCACGGCGTCGCGCTTGAGCACGAGCACGAGTCGCTGGCCGGTACGGCCCGACGTCTCGTCGCGCATGTCGGCGATGCCCTGGATCTTGCCGTCGCGCACGCCTTCTCGGATGGAAGCGGCCAGACGGTCGGGATTCACCTGATACGGCAGCTCGGTGACCACCAGGCACATACGGCCGTTGATCTCCTCGGTGTTGACCACCGCGCGCATCGTAATCAGGCCGCGGCCGGTGCGGTACGCCTGCTCGATGCCCTTGTGGCCGGATCGTGGCGCCGGTCGGGAAGTCCGGTCCCTTGATGATGCCGATGAGTGCGTTCAGCAGCTCTTCACGGCTCGCTTCGGGATGATCGAGCGTCAATGCACGCCTTCCGCCAGCTCGCGCATGTTGTGCGGCGGAATGTTGGTCGCCATGCCGACGGCGATGCCGGACGAGCCGTTGGCCAGCAGGTTCGGGAAGCGCGCGGGCAACACGGTGGGTTCCTGCGTACGGCCATCGTAGTTGGGCACGAAGTCGACGGTGTCCTTGTCGATGTCTCGCACCATTTCCATCGCAAGCGGCATCATGCGGCACTCGGTGTAACGCATGGCTGCGGGTGGGTCGTCACCGGCAACGAGCCGAAGTTGCCCTGCCCGTCGACCAGCGTGTATCGCATCGACCACGGCTGGGCCATGCGCACCAGCGAATCGTAGATCGCGGCGTCGCCGTGTGGGTGGTAGTTGCCCATCACGTCGGCGACGGGTCGGGCGCACTTGGAATAGCCGCGATCAGGACGGTAGCCGCCGTCATACATCGCGTACACGATGCGGCGGTGCACCGGCTTCATGCCGTCGCGCACATCCGGAAGGGCTCGTTCGACGATGACGGAGATGGCATAGTCGAGGTACGACTGACGCATCTCCTTCTGGATGTCGGTGTGGGCCACGCGATTGTCGTCGAGGACCAACTGTTCGTTGGCCTGAGGGCTGATGGGCTCCATCGAGTGTTCGGCACGCTCGTCGTTCTGCTCCGGCAGGTCGGTGCCGTTGCTGTTTTCGTCTGCCACTTGGTTGTCCTTTGGTTAAATTCTGTTCGACCGTATGTTGGACGTCGTTTCTGTCGCTGTCATCGGGTGGATCGGGGACCACCCCAGTCAGCTGCGCTGACAGCCCCCCCCCGCCGGCGGGGCTTGGATTAGAACCTTAAGCGTCGATGAAGCGAACATCCTTGGCATTGCGTTGGATGAAAAGACGGCGCGGTTCCACGTCGTCGCCCATCAGCATCGAGAAGGTCTCGTCCGCTGCCGCGGCATCCTCGATGTGAATCTGCTTCAGGATGCGGTGCTCAGGATCCATGGTGGTCTCCCACAGCTCCTGGTAGGTCATCTCACCCAGACCCTTGTAGCGCTGGATGCCTTCGCCCTTGGGCAGCTGCCGGCCTGCGGCCTTGCCCTGGGCGAGTTTCTCGTCGCGTTCGCGGTCGGTATACACGTAATCATGATCGCCGCGCGTCCACTTGAGACGGTACAGCGGAGGCATGGCCACATACACGTATCCTGCGGTGATCATCGGTCGCATGTAACGGAAGAACAGCGTCAGGTTCAGCGTGGCGATATGGGCACCGTCCACATCTGCATCGGCCATGATGATGACCTTGTGGTAGCGCACCTTGCTCACGTCGAATTCCTCGCCATAGCCGCCACCGACCGCGGTGATCAGCGACTCGATGGTGTCGGACTTCATCATGCGGTCGATGGAGGCGCGTTCGGTGTTGAGAATCTTGCCTCGAAGCGGCAGGATGGCCTGCGTTTCCGGGTTTCGCCCTTGAATGGCGGAGCCGCCTGCCGAATCACCCTCGACGATGAACAGCTCGCACTCTTCGGGGTTGCTGGACTGGCAGTCCTTGAGCTTGTCGGGCATGCCGGTACCGACTCGAAAATCGACTTGCGCCGGGTGTTCTCACGGGCTTTCTTCGCCGCGATGCGGGCGCGGGAGGCTTCGATGGCCTTCTGGATGATGTTCTTGGCCTCTGCGGGGTGCGCGTCGAACCAGTCGCCGAGCTTGTCGGTCATCACGCGCTGCACGAAGGTCTTCGCCTCGGAGTTGCCGAGCTTGGTCTTCGTCTGCCCTTCGAACTGAGGAGTGGTCAGCTTGACGGACACGACGGCGGTCAGGCCTTCGCGCACATCGTCGCCGGAGAGGTTGTCGTCCTTCTCCTTGAGGATGTTCTTGTCTCGCGCATACCGGTTCACCAGCGAAGTCAGCGCTGCACGGAAGCCTTCTTCGTGCGTGCCGCCCTCTGTGGTGGAGATCGTGTTCGCGAACGTGTGCACAGCCTCGGAATACGCGGTGGTCCACTGCATCGCGACCTCGGTACCGAGATGCCGATCTTGAGGTCTTCGGCCTCGAAATCGATGACATCCTCCTCGACGGGAGTGGCCTTGCGGGACTTGACCAGGTACGAGACATAATCCTTGATGCCGTTCATGTACTGGTAAGTCACGCTCTGGTGCTTCGGCTCGGTGGAATCGTCATCGCCGGCCACTTCGTCGCCGGCCAGATCCGGCTCGCGCAGGTCGGTGAGTGAAATCTTCAGTCCCTTGTTCAGGAACGCCATCTGCTGGAAGCGGGAGCGCAGCGTCTCGAAGTCGTATACCGTGCTTTCGAAGATCGCCGCATCGGGCCAGAACGTCACGGAAGTGCCGGTCGACTCATCCTCGGCCATCGGGGCGCCCTTGGCGAGGCGGGCCGTCGGATGTTGGTTGACGTATGTCTGGGTCCAGTGGAATCCCTGGCGCCGCACTTCGATATCGACTCGCGTCGACAGCGCGTTGACCACGGAGATGCCGACACCGTGAAGGCCGCCGGACACCGCGTATCCGCCGCCGCCGAACTTGCCGCCGGCGTGCAGCTTGGTCATCACGGTCTCGACACCAGAGACGCCCTCGCCGGGCACCTCATCGACCGGGATACCTCGACCATCGTCCACCACACGGATGCCGTTGTCCGGCAGAATGGTGACCTCGATATGGCTGGCGTATCCGGCCAGCGCCTCGTCGACCGAGTTGTCGACGATCTCATAGACCAGGTGGTGCAGACCGCGCGGGCCGGTGGAGCCGATGTACATGCCCGGGCGGATGCGCACCGCCTCAAGGCCTTCCAGCACCTTCAGGTCGCTGGCATCATAATGGTCGGGCGATAAGGTGTCGTCAAGCTGGGCGTCATCGAGCTCGTCCTGGGCGATGGCTTCATCGACCTCGCGGTCATGCTGCTCGGCGCTGCTCGCCGTCAGACCGCTGCCCGGAGCCTGCTCAGGCATGCCGGACTCGTCACGGGATTCATGTTCGGAATCCGATTCAAGAACTGCCACTAACGGTTTCCTTCCTGCATATTCTTTCGTCATGAAAGGTTGTTCTGCGGGCGATACGCTCTAAAACGCGAATAACGGGGGTTTCTAAGCGCTGAACCTATTATCCGCCAATCCTACCCGTCTACGGGGACTTTGGCTCTCTGAGCGAATTTAGCGCCTCTTCATCCTTGAGCCGCGAAATGTCGCGGCACGGGGGCCTGTTACCTGGATCTTGTGGACGTCCAATCCCTGCAGGCGCTCCTTGATGGTACGTTCCAGCTGCGGAATCAGGTAGGTGAGCTGGGTGGCCAAGCCGCGGAATCGGCACGGATGGTCATGACTCCGTCGCGCAGCCCGATGACCTGCGAATGCTGGGCGATGACCGGTCCGACCACCTGATCCCAGTGATTGCGCAGCTGCGCGATTTTCAGATACGGTATCCAATGACCGTTATTCGCAATCAGCGCCGTTACGCTGCCCAAGGTGCTCGGGTCGCGGCCCGGCTTGCCGAAGTTCTCCCATGCGGCCTCGGCGTCAATCATCCGCTGACGCCTTCCTCCCGCCATCTTGGCGATGTGCTCGAACACCGTGGCGGGCAGTTTGCGCTGGTCGAGATGCAGGGTCGCGCAAATCGGCTCGTGCGAATCGTGTACATTGCCCGGCTTGACCGCGCTGCCCGGCTTGTCGGGCCTGCTCGGTGCCCCGCCCGCCCGGCGTATTCGGCTTGCGGGGTTCGGTCATTGTTCGCCGGCCCTCTCGGCATCCGCTTCGTCGCGCCGTTTGAGATCGGCCACTGCGATGTGGTTCACCGGTATCTCGCCGGATTCTGCCGACTCATTCGCCGGCAGTATCGGAATATCGCTTTCCGCGGCTGCGGTGATCAGTACCTGATCCTGAGCCGCGGCAAAACGCAGGATCTCGGTGCGGCGCGATTCGTCGAGCTGAGCGAACACATCGTCGAGAATCACCACCGGCCTGGTGTCGAAATACTCGCAGAGGCCTGGTATTGTGCCATCTTCAATGCCAGGCCAACGTCCCATCTCGCCGTTGGAGGCGAATTCCTAGCCGGCATGCCATTGAGCGTCACCAACAGGTCATCTCGTTGCGCCGATCAGATTGACGCCGCGAGACACCTCGCCGGGATAGATGCGCTGGAAATGCTGGCTTATCAGCGGTTCGGGCGCCTGTGTTCCAAGGATCTCGTCGAATGACGGCACGTATTCGACCGCTGCCTGCTCACCACCATCCTGCGCGGCATCCTGAATTTCCGCATTGGACGGCAAGTCGCCCGCCACACCGGCCAATCTGGCATACAGCGGGCCGAACGACTTGTTCAGTTCCGCGATGATGCGCTGCCTGTCACGGCTGAGCGCGACTCCCTCCTCGATGAACTGTCCGGTCCAGATCTCCAGCCCGCTGAGCGCGGCGTCAATCGGGATCCTTCACGCTGCCATTGACCGAGCTGTTTGAGCAACGCCGCCCGTTGCTTGGCGACGTGCGTGAATGATTGCAACCGGTTCGCATATCCGGGAATCAGCAGCGAGGCGACCTGGTTGATGAACGAGCGGCGCACGGCGGGGTCGCCCGCCACAAGCTGCTGATCCTCCGGGGCGAAGCTCACGGTCGGCAGCGTGCCGAGAATCTCCCGCAGATACCGCGACTGTCCGCCGTTGATGCGGGCGCGGTTGGCGCCGCGTGCCGCAATCGTGGCCTCAAGGGTGGTGGTCTGTGTCGAGGCCGGACCGGTTTCATGTCCGAGATATCCACGGCATCAGCGCTGGTATTGACGCCATCATCAGCGGGCTCCGGATCCGTCACGGATTCGATATTGGCCCGGATCGTCGCTGCATGTTCGCCGCGCTGCACCAGCGGAACCGAGCTGGATGTGCGATGGCTCAGGCCCGTGGACAGCACTTCTATCGCTTCGACGATGTTGGTTTTCCCAAGCCCGTTCGCCCCCCTGCAGGATGTTGATGCCCGGCGTGAGGTCGAGCATGCAATGGTTCCATGACCGGTAATGGTCAAGCGCAAGACGCGAAATGTACAAGATGGGCTCCTGTCATGTCATCGCCGGCACCGTGTGTTTTCGGCGGTGCCGGCGATTCGATTCGGATTCCAGTGTTCAGCCGTCGGGCTCAGCTGTTGAAACGCATCGGGACGAGCAGATAGCGGTAATCCATCGATTCGTCGCTGTCCGCCTCCTGCTGGCCGTTGAATTCGACGGGCTTGACGGCCGTGGTCATCTTCATGCGCACGAACGGCTCAGTGATGGCGCTCAGGCCTTCGATCAGGTAGGACGGGTTGAACGCGACGGTGATGTCCTCGCCGTCCATGTCGATGTCCAGCATTTCCTGCGCCTGGGCTTCGTCCACGGCGCCGGCGGACAGGGTGACTTCCTGGCCGGAGAACACCATGCGGATCGGGGCGTTGCGTTCGGCGACCAGCGCGACGCGCTTGATGGCAGCGATCAGCAGCTGCTTGTCGATGACGGCCTGAATCGGGTATTCGTCGGCGAACAGGCGGTCGACCGCAGGGAATTCGCCGTCGATCGCTGGGATGTCGAGACGCGTCCGGCGTTCTCGAAACCGAGCAGCGTGGGGTTGTCGGCGTCGAAATCGATGACGACGTTCTGGTGATCGTCAAGTGCGCGGGCGACGTCGCGCAGCAGGGATCCGCGCACCAGTGTGGTCGTAGAGGTGTCGATGTTCTGCGGCGTCCAGGTGAACGTGGCGCGGGACAGGCGGAAACGGTCGGTCGGGTCATGGTGACTTTGTCGCCGTCGAACTGCATGCGCACGCCGGTCAGCACCGGGCGGTTCTCCTCGCGGGAGACCGCGACGCTGGCCTGGGTTACGGCCTGGATGAACGTGGGTGCGTCGACCTGGCCGAGCTTTGCCGGCACGACCGGCAGATCCGGGTATTCGGCATCGGGCATGAGCTGCATGGTGAACGTGGACTTGCCCGAGTTGATGGTCATGGTGGAGCCGTCGGTCGACAGGTAGGTCTTTTCGGCAGGCAGTGACTTGGTGATGTCGGCGAGGAGTTTGCCGAGTACCAGTGCGGTTCCGGGTTCGTCGATACCGGCCTCGATGTGGTGACGTGCGGAAATCTCGTAATTGAACGCGGACAGTTGAAGGGTGCCGTCGATGGCTTCGAGCTGGATACCTGCAAGGATGGGGCTCGCTGGTCGGGCGTCGATGACGCGGGTCGTCCAGGCTACGGCGTCGGCGAGAGCCGCGGAATCGATTTCTACTTTCATGGGTTCCCTCATTTCACGATGTGCTTGGCAACATTCTAGCGGGTCATGTTCAGATTGTTTTTTTCTCATGCGCGAAGTGAGTTATCATCACGACGGTTATCGAAAGAGAAATAAGATAGTCGTAGTAATAAGCCCTGTGGATAGTGTGGATAACTGCGCGAATCCTTGTGTTTATATGGGCTGAGTAAGCCACAGATTATGTGGATAACTTTCCGGACAAAATGTGCATAAGTACTGAGTTATCCACATTTTCGGCGAACTGTTTTGATTGTCCACATTTCCTGTGGATTAATCCACTGTTCATCCACAAAAAATGTGCAGTAGTCCACAAGTTATCCGCAGGCTCTACCCACATTTGTGAATAAGCATGTGGATAACTTTTTCCTTCAATCAGCAGATCGTTCGGCGTGTTGCGCCTGTTTTATTGTACAGATTAAATATGTATGTCTATATTATTTGAGTCTGATAGGTCCCTGTCGACGGTGACGAATCAGGCCTTCATCCAGCAGAATCACGCACAGCGACGAAAAAAGGCGTTTTTGGTGTCTCAGCGCGATCGTGCCAGACGGACCGTTGCACAGCCGAGAGAAAACGACTGTCGTCACTCATTGCCGCGCTGCTTGAGGCGCGCGGTCAGCTCGGTCACGTAGTTGTAAATTTCAGGCTTTTCCTGCATATCATCGCTGACGCGGGTATACGCGTGCATGACCGTGGTGTGATCGCGGCCGCCGAACACTTCGCCGATATCGACCAGGCTCATGCTGGTCATCTCGCGGGCAAGATACATGGCGACCTGACGGGCCAGCGCGATGTTTTTCGTTCGCGCGCGCCCGACGATGTCGTCGAATGTCAGATGGAAGTACTTCGCCGTCTGCCCGATGATGTCGGTCGGCTTGATTTCCACGTCGGTGGTGAAGAAGTCCTGCAGCGTCTGCTCGGCAAGCGCGCGGGTCACCGGCTGACTGCTCAGCGATGCCACTGCGCTCACGCGAATCAGGGCGCCTTCCAGCTCGCGGATGTTCTCGGTGAAGCGCTCCGCGATCAGATTCAGCACGTCATTCGGTGTCGAAGTGCCGTTCATCGAAGCCATCATGCGCAAAATAGCGATGCGGGTCTCAAGATCAGGCGGCTTGACATCGACGGTGAGTCCGGAGTCGAAACGCGAGATGAGTCGTGCCTCGAAGCCCTTGAGGTTCTTGGGCGCGACATCGGACGCGATGACGATACGCTTGTTGGCCTGATGCAGCGCATTGAACGTATGGAAGAACTGTTCGAGGGTCGCTTCCTTGCCGCCGAGGAACTGGATGTCGTCGATGAGCAACACGTCGACCTCGCGGTATCGGCGGTTGAATTCTGCGATGCGGTTCTGGCTCTGGGACGGGGTCTGCAGTGCCTCGATGAATTCGTTGGTGAATTCCTCGCTGTTGACGTATCGAACCTTCAGCCCGGGATCCTTGACCAGTGCATAGTTGCCGATGGCGTTCAGCAAGTGGGTTTGCCCAGTCCCGATCCGCCGTAGATACACAACGGGTTGAATTCCTGCCCGGTTCCCTCGGCGACCGCAAGCGCGACAGTGCGTGCGAAACGGTTGGAATCACCGGGAACGAACGTGTCGAACGTCGAGTTTTTGTTCAGATGGGTTTCCGGATCGCGCATCACCTTCTGCTGCCGTACCGGAAAACTCGGCTCGCCGGGTATTCGAGGAGCCGTGGCGCCTGGTTGCTGATTCGCCTCCGTCATTTCCGCGGAAATCGTATCGATGGAGGAGATTGCCTGCATGCTGTTGGGCATGTAGGATTCCTGAGCCAGATCGGCGACGGTCGGCGACGGATTCGCAGGGAACGGTTCGCTCGGTTTCGCCGCAGTATCGGGATGCCGGTATTCCGGCGGCTGCGGTTCCGGTTGGGACACCTGAGGAGCCACGATTTTGAACGCCGGGAACATGTCGTTTCCGGATATGATTTTCAAAGCGTTGAGCAGCGGCGCATTGAGTTCATTCTGCAACGCTTGCTGCGTGGCCATGTTGCTTACGCACAATACGATGGTCGTGCCATATACCGCTTCCGGTACGACTCCTTCAAGCCAGCTCTTGTCGCGCGGCGACAGCGTGGGATTCTGCTTGAGCAGACGCAGCGTGTCCGACCATATCCGCGTGGCTTGCCCGGCTGGACCGAGAAGGTCATCCGACATTGTGACCTCCTTCAGGTATGTGTGCCGGTGCGCACCGTAGCGGATGCGCTACGGTAGCTATAATAAGTACAACAACAACAGGATATATGTACTCCACTTTAGCCAAGTTATCCACAGCTTAGCGTGTTGTGTCGCCTCAATTGTGAATAACATTCATGTAATTTGTGGATAACTTTTCTACATGTTTTGGCGTGTTTCAATGTTTTCCGCTGCTCTGCAAAGGGCACGACACACTGATAAATCGTGAAGAAATTGTTTTCATTTTGATTTTTGGGCATGGCTCAGAGTACCGTTATAGAGCTTGACTCATGAGAGCCGTGCATTAGCATGGCAAAAACCGGGAGCATAACTATGAAGAGGACATTCCAGCCCAACAACCGCCGTCGCTCGATGAAGCATGGTTTCCGCGTGCGCATGCGCACCCGTTCCGGCCGCGCGATGATCAACCGCCGCCGTAACAAGGGACGTAAGTCTCTGTCCGCCTGATTGCGGTAGGTGACGAAGGCGAGTGAAGCGGCTGAAAAGCCATCGTGACTTCATCGCAGTGCTGAAGCGTCGCTTCAAGGTGACGGATTCGGATATCGTCGTGCACTTTGTGGTGCATGACGATACCCGTGATGTTCAGGCATCTGCGGATATCATGAGACGTATGGGACTTGCCGTCAGCAAGGCTGTTGGTAACGCTGTAACGCGTAATCGTGTGAAGCGTCGATTTCGTGTGCTCGCAAGACGATATGAAGATATGCTTCCGATGCAGTGCGATATCGTCGTGAGAGCCAAACCCAGCGCATCGCGTGTCGATTTCGCTGACCTTGACCGACAGTTTTCCCGTTGCTTCGCCAAAGTCACGACTACGCATGAACGCAGGGTGAGTCACTGATGTCAGCCATCGGATCGGCGCTTATCGGCATGATCAAGTGGTACCAGAGAGGCCATTTCGGCGAAAACGCCGCCATGCTGCAAGTACTATCCGAGTTGCTCACATTACGCGATCACTGCGGTTCGGCGCTTCGGCGCGGTAAGAGGAATCGTGCTGTTTATTTGGCGTTTTCTTCGCTGCAACCCTTGGAGTCGTGGCGGCATCGATGATGTTCCGCAACATTTTTCACTGTGCTACAGATTTCGCTGGTCGAAGGCATATGAGAGGCCTCGACTCACACCAATGGCCGATGATTAAGGAGATGGCCTGATGAACACTTCCGGAGAATTTCTTCTTGACAGAGGCATTTGGGGCTGGCTGTATAAGCTGCTGACCCCACTTGAGTGGCTCATGACTCAGGTCATGGTCCTGTTCCATAAGTTCCTCACCCTGCTGGGCATGGCACCGATCGGCATTTCTTGGGTGCTGGCGATCGTGTTCCTTGTGCTCGTGGTGCACGCCTGTATTTTGCCGATTTATCTCAAGCAGATGAAGTCGATGCGCAAGATGCAGGCCTTGCAGCCCAAGATGCAGCATATTCAGAACAAGTACAAGGGTAAAAGGATCAGGCCAGCAAAGAGGCCATGAGCCGTGAGATGATGAAGCTCTACCAGGACAATGACGCCAACCCCATGGGGTCGTGTTGGACCGCCGTCATTCAGGATTATGTGTTCATGTGCATGTTCTACATGCTTTCCGCCATTCCGTATATCGCGACCGGCAAGAGGGGAGCGCTTGGCGCATTCGATCAGGCGACCGCCGAGCAGTTCGCGCAAACCCGCGTCTTCGGTGTCAGCGTCACCGATACCTTCGGTACGGCCAACAATTCCGGAAAGGTCGTCATCGGCTTCTTCATCCTGTTGATGTGCGCATGCATGTGGTACATGCAGTTCAACAACATGCGCAAGAACCTCCCCAAGGCTTCGATGCAGGGATCCACGTACAAGATGCAGCAGGCCATGACCTGGGGCTTCCCGATCATGTACATCTTCTCCGGCATCATGTTCCCCGTTCGCCGTGCTGGTGTACTGGCTGACCAACAACGCATGCAACCTTGCCCGTTCCTTGTTCCAGGTGTACAAGTTCCCGACCCCGGGTTCCCGTGCAGCTGAGGAAAAGGAGATTCGAGATCATCGTCAGGAGAATGCTCGTCGCGCCAAGGCCGGACAGCTTTCGATTGAGGAAGAGGAACTGGAGAAGGCACGTCAGGAAGCCGCTGCTCGTCTGGAGCGGGGATACCAGCGCAAGCAGCCCCAGCGGAAGAATCGCAAGAAGAAGTGACACGATTGGAAACCTCATTTGACCGTGAGGTTTCCTTTTTTACACTATGGAAGTAATACTCGCTTAAAGGAGTGGTGATATGGCGCAGGAGGAGACCACGACGATCGATCAGCTCAATGAAGAAGCTGACATCGCCGCCGACTACTTGGAAGGCTTATTGGACATCGCCGATTACGAAGGCGATATCGAGATGGGTGTTCGCAACGGTCGTCCGATGGTGCAGATCGTCGCTGATGACGATACGGATATCAAGCATCTCATTGGTTGCAATGGTGAAGTGGTCGATGCTTTGCAGCAGCTTACCCGGCTTGCTGTTCAGCAGAAGACCGGCGAACGCTCGCATCTGATTGTTGATGTTGACGGGTTCCTGAAGCGCAAGCGTCAGCGTCTTCGTGACATTGCGCTTGATGCCATTGATGAAGTGCATGACACCGGTGAGCCCGTTGATTTGAAACCGATGAATTCGTTCGAGCGCAAGGTCATTCATGATGTGGTTCGCGAGGAGGGGCTGAAGTCTCGTTCTCACGGTGAAGAGCCGCGTCGCTATGTCACCATCTACATGAAGAGCAGCGCCGATGAATCCGACGTCGATGAAGGTAGCGAAGAGTGAGCGATATTGTTTCACGTGAAACATCTGGTGATGAGCTGGATGATTCCGCAATAGTTCGTGAGGCATTGGGCGAAGCATACGACAAACTCGAAGTGTTTCACGTGAAACTATCCCGCGAGGGTGAGCTGCGTGGATTGATAGGCCACGCGACATATCCATCATCTGGGAACGTCATATCCTCAACTCCGCCGCATGCGTCCCGTTCATTCGGGAAGTCACCGATCGAAGCAAGGCAAAGACCATTGCCGATGTCGGCAGTGGCGGCGGTTTCCCTGGAATCGTTGCGGCAGCATGCATGCCGGATTGTGAGTTTACACTCATTGAGCCCATGGAACGTCGTGTCGAATGGTTGCAAGAGTGCGTGGATGACATAATATGCAGAATGTTACGATTATTCGCGCACGTTCCGACGAAGTCATCGATCGTATCAAGCACCACGAAGGTGAATTGAAACCATTCTCTGTAGTGACCTGTCGAGCAGTGGCGCCAATGACCAAGCTTGCCGGTTGGACGTTGCCTCTGCTTCGCCCTCAAGGTCGACTGGTCGCATTGAAAGGCCGTTCGGCGCAGGCTGAGATTGAAAAGGCGAAGCATCAAATTTCCCATGCCAGGGAGTGCGTGCTCGTGTCGTTGAAGCTCCAGTAGCTCCCGGTCTCGAATCCACGCACGTCGTTCTCGTAGACAAGCGCTAATTATCGTGTGGCTCCCATGGGTGAGAGTCACACGATAATACCATGCTCCCGCTGACGGGAATCGTAATTCTGCTTCCGCTGTCGGAGGTTGGATTGCGGGGCGAGACGGACGATATCCATTGCCTTTGAACGCATAAATAATACTGTTATATCTCATCGACATCGCTGACTGTCCGAAGATTGTTTCACGTGAAACAATGAATGTCAAACACGAAAGCGATGGTTTCGCAAGAATGGAGTTATCCACAACTTCAAACAGTGCACAAAGTTATCCACATTATTTGCGACATGTAATCCACATTAAGAAAATGGCGGAAATAAACGGTTTATCTAGTGTTGGTCGAAGCGTTCACACACTAATGCACTATACTTATCCACAGTTATCCACATTGCTGTGCACAACTTGAGATGTCCATACGACTAGGAAAAATTAGATGTTGTTCGTTTTTAGGAGGGACTATGACATCCAATGATTCACAGGAATCCTCTGCGATTCCTGCCATGGAATCTGCTTCTGAAACGGTCAGAAGGATTTTCGGGAATGATGGTTCCTCTTTGGGCGCAGAGATTGCAGATGAGGCGTCACGCTATGAACGCCTGAATGCCGCATTGTTCCCCCTGCCATCGAGAACCCGATGCATGGCCGTCGCCAACCAGAAAGGCGGCGTCGGCAAGACGACAACAACGGTGAATATTGCCGCAGCTCTCGCCTCTCACGGAGCTCACGTGCTGGTCATCGATATGGATCCCCAGGGGAACGCCTCTACGGCATGCGGTGTTCCTCACGGCACCAGCGATCCTTCGGTATATGACGTTCTTGAAGGACGAATGACAATCGGAGAGGTACTGAAAACCTGTCCTGATATCCCAGGGCTCGATGTGGTTCCCGCTTCCATTGAACTTTCGGGTGCGGAACTGGAAGTGGCGGATCTGCCGAATCGCAACAATCTGCTGAAGGAAGCCGTCGAATCATTCCTGCAGGATCCGAACAATCATTATGACTATGTTCTGGTCGATTGCCCGCCGAGTCTTGGCCTGTTGGTCATCAACTCCATGTGTGCGGTGTCTGAGATGTTGATTCCGATCCAAGCTGAATACTATGCCTTGGAAGGGCTTGGTCAACTTATCAATACCATAGGATTGGTGCAGGAGCACTATAACCCTAATTTGACTGTGTCGACTATGCTGGTCACTATGTTTGATAAACGAACATTGCTCAGCAGGGAAGTGTTCTCAGAGGTGAAGAGTCACTATCAGAGTATCGTTCTGGATACGACGATTCCACGTACGGTAAAAATATCCGAGGCTCCAAGTTTCGGAAAGACAGTCATCAGCTATGACCCGCGTGGAATGGGAGCAAGTGCCTATGGCGAAGCGGCCTTGGAAATCGCCCGTCGATCGCCTTCTGTGCTGGCTGCAATTGACGCGAAGAGGGGAGAGTAACCCATGACCTCAAAATCACGTTTGGGTAAAGGATTGGGTGCGCTGTTCCCCGCACTTCCCGGTGAGTCGAAAACAGCTCATGCGGAACAGCAGCAATTGGGTGTTGATCTTGAATCCGAGGAGACGACAGCCAACAAGAAAGCCCCTCAAGAGAAAGCTGCGGCTGCACCAGAGAAGGTCGAATCCCATAAGAGCGGTACTGAACAACACAGTGAGTCTACCGCTCCGGTTCGTCTTGGCGAAATCAAGCGTAAGACCATTCCAGCCATGAAGGATTCCATTCCTGCCGTACACAAGTCCGCAACGGTGGAGAAGCCCAAGAGCGGCAAGCGCGTTGCCATGCCCGGTATCAGTGATATGGCACACCCCAGTGACATGTTTTCGGAGACAACAGCACAGGGGACGAGCGATTCCAAGAAAACGCAGCCGGCTCAGCGTTCCGAGAGCACAAAGGCATCCGGCAAGGAAAAGGATAATAAGGAAACTCCAGAATTGAAGCCTGTCGAGGGTGGCTATCTGCTGGATATTCCTGTCAGCTCCATCGTTCCGAATGCGCAGCAGCCGCGCAGCGTCTTTGATGAGGAAGAGCTGAATGAGTTGGCCGCGTCCATCAAGGAAGTCGGCGTATTGCAGCCGATCGTGGTTCGCAAGCGTCAGGCTGGGGAGTCCAGCAAGAGTGATGTTTCACGTGAAACATCGCAGAGATACGAGCTCATTATGGGCGAGCGTCGCTGGCGTGCATCACAACTTGCACAACTGAAGACGATTCCGGCGATTGTCAAAACCACATCAGATGACGAGATGCTGCGTGATGCACTGCTGGAGAACCTTCATCGCGTCGCACTGAATCCTCTGGAAGAGGCGGCGGCATATCAGCAGATGATTGATGACTTCGGCCTGACTCAGGCTGAACTATCCAAGTCGATCTCGAAATCGCGACCGCAAATCGCGAACACATTGCGTCTGCTGAATCTTCCTGCGTCCGTGCAGAAGAAAGTTGCCGCAGGCGTACTGTCCGCAGGGCATGCGCGAGCTCTTCTTGGTTTGAATGACGAAAGTGAAATCGACAAGCTGGCCACTCGAATCATAGGGGAGGGGCTTTCGGTTCGCAGCACCGAGGAAATCGTGGCGCTGAAGAACGCAGAAAGCAACGTGCCCAAGAAGGTAAGGCCGACGAAGAACAATCCTTGGAAGCCGGTTCTCCGATTGTCAACAACCTTGAAAATCATTTTGACACCAAAGTGTCCATCAAAGGGTACGCAAAAGCACGGTCGAATCGAAATCGTGTTTTCCTCCCCTGAGGATATGGAACGCATCCTCAGCATGCTGATTCCCACGGCAGTCGAGGGCGCGGCGGCAAAATGGGTGTGAGGTTGCGAGCCACACAACGGTGTGAGCCGCCATCATCACACAACGGGAAACAACGGTCATGCCGTTCATGAGCTGTATGATCTGGTCTGCCGAGAGGTATTCATTGCCTCTCCGGCAGAACGCGTATAAAGCAACTGTCGTGGCATTTGCAGTCAGAGGACTAATGCAATGAACCGCACGTATAACTGTCCTATTGCATGCACCTGAAAATTCATTACCGAAAACTCTGTTGAGCAATATGAGTTGCAATCGGTTCAGTACAATGCGCTAGATTTGAGCGGATTGTCGTTCTGATGCGATTCTCCGGCGCTGGTAAGCGTCCGCAGCGCTATTTCGGTCAGTCTGTCGTTTCGTTTGTGATTACTGACAATGCAAGCAATATTTGTGTAGCTCAACCCGCCGGTGAAGCAATATCATCGTCTGTGATGAGGTTTGATTTCGCCGACAGGTTGAGCTGTGCTGTTGGATCAGTGCAGTGAGGCCAGGTAGGATTGTGCGTCCAGCGCGGCGCGGCATCCCATGCCTGCGGCACTGATGGCCTGACGGTACACCCGGTCAACGCAGTCACCGGCGGCGAACACTCCAGGCATGGAAGTATGCGTTCCGGCACCGGAGACCAGAATGTACCCGTCGTCATCCATATCCACGGAACCCTTCGCAAAACGCGTGGCCGGTTCATGGCCGATCGCCACGAAGATGCCCTCGGCGGGCAACGTGCCCGTCTCGCCTGTCACGGTGTCGCGAATGTCCACAAAGCCGGCGGAATCATCTGCGGTTTCAGCCTTTGCCGACAGGGAAATGCCGGTCGAAGAGGGAGCATTCAATGCCGATCCGGAGACATTCAGCATCGGAGTCGTCTTCAACGAGAGGAGATTTCCGGTGTTCTGCGCTGCGGGTGCCGCAGCGGTTACCGCATCAGCGCCTGTCTGCGCGCCGGCGGCGTTTTTCTGCCCGCGAATGGCTGTCGCCACCGTATTCATTTTCACGGTGATCTTGGGATTGTTCAGCACGCGCTCGACCATGATCTTGGAGGCGCGGAACTGGTCGCGGCGGTGCAACACGGTCACCGAAGAGCCGAAACGAGTCAGGAACAGTGCCTCTTCGAGCGCGCTGTCTCCTCCGCCCACCACGACGATGGGCTTGTCCTTGAAGAAGAAACCATCGCAGGTGGCGCAATACGATACGCCGTGACCGGAATACTCGGCCTCGCCGGGAATGCCGAGCTTGCGGTACTGTGAACCGGTGGTGATGATGACGGCATCGGCGTGATATTGGCTTCCATCGCTGCACGTGACGGTCTTGGGGGAGGAGCTGAAATCGACGCTCGTCACATCGAGATATTCGATGGATGCGCCGAAAGACTCCGCCTGATCGCGCATACGATCCATCAGTTCCGGTCCGAGAATGCCGTCAGGAAACCGGGGTAATTCTCCACGGTGGTGGTGTTGACCAGCTGACCGCCCGGCGTGAGCTCACCCGCAAGAATGGTCGGGCGATACCCGGCGCGTGCGAGGTAGATTGCGGTCCGTATATCCGGCAGGGCCGGAACCGATGATGATGGTTGAAAGTTCAGTCATGTCCCTTACGATAGCGAGTTGACCTGACCTCGTCCAGCGGTGGGTGAACAACGACATGGATTCGCCTCGAATGCCGATTGGTCGCTTTCAGATTGCCGAAACAGGCATGCCGTGTTCATGGAAACCGGAGGAGCTAATATGAGCACGATACGGGCCACAGCATAAGTCCACAGCGTGAGTCACCGCGTACGATGAAACACCCCTCCTACCCGTGAGTAGAAGGGGCGCCTATGAGAACTTCTGCGTCGCCTACAGAACGCGGATGTACACGATGTCGGATTGTGCCGCAGAGTTCTTTGACGTGGAGTTCTGTGTGGTCGAGTTGCCGAACGGGGACGTTATCGATGTCGGTCTTGTTCGGCCAATCCTGATTGTCGGATCCGCCACCGTGGTTGTCTCCGTTCAGGATGAACCATGCGGCGACCAATCCCACCACCAGCAGAACCAACGCGACGACGATGGCGATGACCTTGATCTTGAGCTGCCCCCAGAGTGGCTGGTCAGGCAGGTCCTCCTCGATATTGCGTCCGACATTCGCTGCGTTGACATCGTGCACCTGCTGGGGCGCGAAGCTCGGCGGCATGATCTCCAGCCATAGGCGGCAGCTGATCTACCGAAGTACCATCAGTGCCTAGCAGCGGAACGCTGACCGTGGGATCAAAGGCGTCGGATTGGGCACGCTGCGCCGGTGTCTGCACACTCGGCACATTCGCACCCGGAGCCGCCGCAGGACGGCCGCCAGACATGTTCCGCAGGGCATCGCGGCTGATTGGTGCCGTCATCCGCGTACGCGACTTCGATGATCCGGGGATGGCTGCTCCATTGGCTCCGGGCGCCGATGCCGACACTGCGAATGACGGGGGCATTACGGCGTCGCCCGACGCCGCGGCCTTGGCGGATCTGGCGGCAAGAGCGGCCAATGATTCCGACATATGTGCGCGCGGCTGCGGCATGGCGTTCGTGGCAATGGGCTGAGCCGCACGGGTCGTGGGATGGCTTCCAGCCACGGTTTGCTCGCCTTCAGACACCTGCGCCTCACCGGACTGCGGCAGCGGCGGGATGCTGCCGGCGCGGGTGCGCTCATTGTCGTTCTCTTCCGGCAGCGGAACATTCGGCATATTGGCCACGATGCTCTGTATCTCGCCGGTTGCACCGGTCGTCCGGGGTTTGCCGGTACCGCCCGCAACACCAGACGCACCAGCAGCGTTTGCCGGTACGTTCACGCCGTTGCCGGACTGTGCCTGTGCCTTCGTCGCGCCAGTAGCGGGAACCTATGCGGCTTGGCGGCGGGCGGGAACGATGCCGGTAGCGGTGCATACACCGGCATCGGCTGCTCAATCGCGGTCTCTTCCGCAGTGGATGTCGTCACCGGCGACTCCGGCTCCCCGTCCTTGCGCAAGGAGCCCATAAGCTGACCGACCTTCGATTGCAGGGAGGCCAGGGTCTTCGACGGCTCGGCGGTATCCGGTTCGAACAATTCCGCTTCGGGGATGACCGGCTGATCGGCCGAGGGTGGATCTCCGGGCAGCTGAGCCAGGAACGCCTGCTGTGCGAGACGCTGCTCGTTGACGAACCTGGCCTCGGCGCCGGCTGCCAGTCCCGCTTCGGAAATCGACAATTCCGGCAGCTTCGTCGAGGTAACCAGCCCATCCGGCAGTTCCACGATCTTGTCATCACTCGTGTCACGCAACGCCACCATGCTGATCGAGGCGCTGCCACTGACCGACGGCAATATGATGTCACGATCCGACAGGTTGCCGAATGGCTCCCACGCGCCCAGCAGCGCGCTCAGCTCGGCCAGCGTTGCCATCGGCACGATGATTTCCCCATCTTCGGTGTGCAGGGCCAGTCCACGCTTGCAGATCACGCGGAATTCCGTGGGAACGTCGGCGGGCAGCATATTCAGGTCGAACGTCGTGTTCGCGCCTGAAGGCGTCTTGGTCAGCAGCGCGTACAGCAGTGCGGCCAGCTGTCGCGTCGCCATCTGCTCATACGACATCACATCGCCGTCGATGCCGCTGCAGATATCGGCCAATGCGGCGGCGACGGGAGTGTCGGCGAACTGCACGCCATTGACGCTCACGCGAATGGTATCGGTGCTCAGCGCGGTATGGGTCAGCCCCGTGTCCAACAGCTCCTGAACCGCCTGGGTGCATTGTCCCACGATCGATCGAATCGCGTCGTAGCTGAGGAACGAGGAAGACGAACGCTGCATGTATTCCGCCAGCGCCAGACCGGAGTCCGGCTCGGTGATCACCACCGCGGCATCGCCGACGTGCTGCAGCTGCAGCACCGGCGTGCAGTACCGGCTGTTGGCCAGCGCGAGCGTGGAAGCCGCCTCGTTGATCTGCGGCAGAACGGATGTGTCGGTGATGATGAACAGCTGGCAGGACTGCGCCAGCATGCGGTCATTGGCTATCCATGCGCTCAATCCGTCACTTTCGCGCAGCGAAGAAACGAGAGTGTAGCGACCGATGACGGTATCTCCCAATTGAGGCTTCATAGTAGTTGTTTCTCCGTGCTCTGCTGTCATGCGCTGAGATAGTGGTGATGCTGACATTCTAGCCGTGGGGATGGTCGGCTGTGCAGCCGCGACGGACACGGCTTGACGAGTGGAATGATGCGGCGTTGGCAGTATGGTGGGAATTCGCGGCTGGGCGTTGTTGCCGGCCGCGATACCTGCCGCTGCACCGGCTGCGTTTGCCGCGACGTTCGGCAGTACGACGGACTTGATGGACGGGCGTTGGCCCTTACGGTTGACCGTCGGCGCGAAGCTGGGCGGAAGGTTGTCGGACGGAATCCCCCTGGGTTGGTCCTGAACCGGCTGGTTCTGAACCGGCCGTTCGAGATCGGTCACAGTTTCAGCGGCCCGTTCCGCGGAACCGTCATTCTCCGAGGTTCCATCGTCACCCAGCGAATAATTATCGTAATGATTATCATTCTCCGCAATTGCCGTGGTGCCCTCTTCGACCTCCGCGTTTTGTGCCTGAGCTTCCTCGGTCTCCGACTCAGCCGGTGTCGATACCGATGTCGCAGTGGAAGTCCTACGCAACAGCCGTGCCTTCATGGTGACGATCAGGCTGGAGAACTCCTCCACGCGCATCAGCCATAGCAGCCCGGCATACACGACCGTCACCACAATCGTCAGAATCGCGCATATGACGATGGATTGCCACCAGCTCATATGTCCGTTGACGCTGGAAACCTTCGCGCCGACCAAACGCGTGACCAGCGGGTTGAGGAATAGTCCGCACGCGCATGCCGCCGCACCGGCAATCAGGGCCTTGACATGCATGATGATGATGCGCTTGCCGTCGATCCGCCCACCGAATCGTCTGCGCAACAGCCAGAACACCCATGGGAACGTGATGATATATGACAGGCTCAGCGACAGAGCCACCATCAGCGTCAATATTTCGGCGGTGCGAAACGCAGCGAGGTCAGCAGAAGCAGCAACTGCACGGCGTTGTCCGGCCGCCGCGAACAGGAACGGGCTGCGGCCGTCCTCATACGCGTAGAAGGCGCGCTGCACCAGCAGGAACGCACTGGTGGGTACCAATCCCACCAGCAGACCGATCAGAGGCCCGGATATCAGAATCGCCCCATGCACATTCGTGGACGGAATCAGCGCCTTCACCAGCGGCACCGGCATGGCAATCATGACCGCGGTGAAGAAGAACATCGCAAGACCGGTGGATCGCAGGGATGAGCTGAGGTCGGCGCGGGCATCCCCGATACGATGCTCGCTGATCGCGCGGGACATGCGCGGGAACACCGCGGTCGTGATGGACACGGCGATGATCGAATAGGGAAGAACGTATATCGTGTACGCGTACTGATAGCTCGCGTTGCCCGCGATGCCGTACAAATCGCCGCCGGCGGTCGGGGCGCCGGTATTAACACGCGAATTGACGATGCCCATCAGCTGGTTGAGCAGCACCATGGCGATGCTCCACACCGCCACCTCCCATGGAACGCAACCCCAGCCCATGCAGTCCCCAGCGAGGCCGGTAGTGGATGCCGCAACGCAGCAAAGGAATGAACAGCACCAGGGCCTGGAACGCCACGCCGGCCGTCCAGGCGCCCGCGGTCAGGGCTATCTTGCCGGATGTCCAGAACGACATCGGCTGCCGTCCCGCGTTGCCGAACAGCATGATGAACGCGCCGAAACCGATGCAGCTGATGACGTTGGCACCTACGGAGCTCCACGCATACGTCGCGAAACGCCCCTTTGCGGCGAGGATCTGCCCCAATACGGTATACAGGCCGTAAAACAGGATCTGGGGCATACACCACAGCGTGAAGGCGTTCGCCAGCGCCCTTTGCGCGGGCGTCCAGCTGGAGTCGAGATACAGCATCGTCAGCAGCGGCGTGCCGGACGCCATCAGCAGTGTGATGGCCAGCAGCAGCGCGATGGACAAGGTGATGAGCTTGCTGAGTCGCTCATCCGCGTCCTTCTGCTTGAGCGTGCGCACGATCTGCGGCACGAGCACCGCGTTGAACACGCCGGTGGACAGCAGGTTGAAGATCACCTGCGGTATCTGCGCGCCGGCCTGATACGCGTTGGCTGCGATACCGGTGGTACCGAGCGCGCCGACGAGGAAGATGGTGCGGATCTGGCCGGTCACACGTGACGCGGCCGTGCCGCACGCCATGATCAGCGAATTGCGTCCTACCGTGGTGCTCATTCGTCGGGGTCCTTCTTTCGATGGAATTGGCGCCAGAGGCCGACCAGGCCGAGCAGCAGCGAGAAGCCGATGATGATGAATCCGGTCATGTCGCTGATGCGCAGCACGCTGGTGATGTCGGTGTTCTGTGCGGAACCGAACGTGTCGCCGTTGCGGTCCAGCAATGTGATGTGGGCTGTGGCGTGGCCGGAAGTGGCGACGCGGATGGCGAACGTGACCTGCGCCTCGCTGTTCGCCGGTATGGTGGCCTCAGTGAACCGCGATGTGACGATTTCCATGGAGTCGGTGAGGGATGAGACCTTCACCCGTACCGGATACGGATGGTTGTTCCTGACGGTGACGGGCATTTTGGCCGTTTCGCTGACGACGGTGATGGAGTCGGTCGGCGTGATGGATACGCCGCCGAACATGCCTCCGCCGAGCCGTTTGGCGCCGTCGACCAGACTGTCGATGTTGCGCGGCGCGGACGAGAGCGCATGCAGTGCCAGCGCGCTCTGTGCGGCCTTGATCTTGCGGATCCAGGACGCGGATGCCTTATGGTCGGTGAGGACCGACGTGGCGAAGCGGTTGATGTCGTTGCGGCTTTCGGCCAGCGATTCCAGCGCGGACGTGACCGATCGGGTGTTCCGCTCGCTTAAATGACTGTCTTGGGGGACGATTTGCAGCGCCTTGTCGCCGGTCCGATAGGCGTCTGCGTCAATGAGATCGTTCAGGTCGGTGAGTTGCAGCCATGAGGACTGTTCGACTGCGGTCATCAGCGTGTCGATGAACGCCGCCGACATATTAGTGCCGAAGCAGACCAGCAGGTTGCGGTTCATCGCCGCATACGGCTGCTCCATCTGATAGAAGGCGCTCTGCGCGACGAACCGCGCGATGCGTCCCGCGTTACTGGTCTCGCCGTCCGCATCACTGCTGGTGGGTTTGCCTTTGGCTAGGTCGCCGAGTTCCTTCTGCTCGCTCAGCACCGTGATGTCGCCGGCCGAGGTGGGGATTGTGTATGTGCCTGTGTGCACGGTGGCCGTGGTGCTGGAGTCGAAGTCGTGACCGGCGATGACGTACTGGTATCCCTGCTTCCTGGCCGTGGAGAGCGCCTGCCGGGTCCAATCGCCCTTGCCTTGCCAGGCGATGGGCAGGGAATTGGATGATGCCGGTGCCGCGGCCAGTGCGGATCGTGCGTTCCATGCGCCGGTGCCGACGCCGGCCTGTTCGTACGACCGGACGTTGTTGATCGCGGCATAGGCGGTGATGTCGAATCCGGCCGGCTGCATGACGGCATCGATGCGTTGCCCGGTGTCGGAAGCCAATGCCGTCGGATCGGCTATGGTCTGCAAATCGCTGTGCTTGCCGATGAGGGAGAGTTTGGCGGCGAGTGCATCATTGTCGTGCGGGGTGAGCACTGATGATTGCGTCGCCGCGGTGTTTTCGGAGTCGCCGGTATTGTTGCCGGAGCCGTCGTCTGTGCTGCCATCCGTGCCGCCGCCACCTGATTGTGTGGATTTTGTGTCGGATTCATCGCCGTTGTCATGCACCACCAGCTGGTCGATGGCGTTCTTGTCGGCCTGCTGGCCGGTGTTCATCAACGGCATGACCATGGTGATGGCCATCGGCGGTGTCTGTGCGTTGCGCAATCCCTGGGATGATCTGGTCAGGAAGCTGTGCAGGCGAATCGGCTTGGCGTTCGGATCGACGGTACGGCCCGACCCGGATGACCCGTCAGAGGAGCCCGTGGATTGAGAGTCGGTCGCCTGGGTCGCCTGATAGGTGACCAGCAGCGGTTTCGGCCCACATCTGCAACGCCTTCAACGCATCGCTGTCGGCCGCCGCGTCGATCTTCACGGAAACCTTCTTGTTCGCCGCGATGGACGGCACCGTGGCCGTGCCGAGAACGGTGCGCACCGGAATCGATACGTCCCCGGTCGCCCAATGCTGGATGTCAGTGCGCGATACGAACGTATATGACGGGTTGTAGGCCACGGTCACCAGGCCGGTGACGTCGCGGCATACGTGGGATTGGAGATGCTGATGGTGATGTGGTAGCCGGATGTGTCGGTGACCACGGGCGTCGATTCGGTGATCGACAAGGCGGTCGTCTGCGTGGCCGTGTCCGTCTCGTCATCCGCCATCGCCATATGTGCCGGGCCGGCCGGTACCATGCGGCCTGCGAACAGCATCGCGCATGTCAGCAACATGATGGTAAAGAAGCGCCACAGGCGTGTCGTTCGGTGAGATAACGATGGCACGGCCTGACCGTGCTCGGGGCTGTTCGCGATCATCCCTGCTTCATTTTCCTTGCGTAGAGCCAAGCGATCTTGCGTTCATTAGGATAGCTGAGAACGTCATCCAAATCATCGAAATCCACCCAGATGGCGTCTTCGGCTTCATGATCCGGATCGCCCTCCACTGTCAGGTCGCCGCCGATCTGGCGCAGCGCGAAATGATGCACGAGCTTATGCACGCGCTGGCTGGTACCGGTGAACCAATAGTCGATGGTGGCAATGGACTCGACCACCTCACCCAGGATGCCGGTCTCCTCGTGCACTTCGCGCACGGCGGTCTGCTGCGGCGTCTCGCCCTTTCGATATGGCCCTTGGGAAGGCACCATTCGAGATGGCCGTTGCGGGAGTGTCGCGCGATGATGGCCACACGGCCGCGCTCGTCGAACACCAGGCCGCCGGCCGAGTATTCGCGCACCACCGGGAGCTCCTGAGCGTCCAACGACGCGAATGTGGTCGGCCCGTCGCCCGCCCGTCGCTGCGGCATCATCGCAGGTGTGGGGAAGCGTGGTTCCGGTGGCCTGACAACGGTTTTCGGCGTGCGCGGAGCCTCGGACGTATAGAGCAACGTATCGGGTTCGAGCGGATTTTGGGTATGGTCGCCCGCAGCATGCGCAAGCATGCGCGCGAGGTCTGCGGGCGTAATCATGACTTCCACCTTACTCAATACCGTGTGCAGGTGGGGTAACGGTATGCTTGAATACGCATAAAAGCGGTAATACTTTATGGAAAGGCCTCGTGTGAATTTCGAAGTTTGGCCGGAAGCCATTGAACTTGGACACCTGTTCGCGGCTCGCGGGTACGAGCTGGCGTTGGTGGGCGGCCCCGTGCGTGACCTGTTGCTGCACCGGCGTTCCCACGACCTCGATTTCTGCACGTCGGCCCATCCCGACGAGTTCGAGTCGATCCTGCGTCATTGGGGACGTGACGGTTTCTGGGATATGGGCCGCAAATTCGGCACTTTGGGTGCGATGCGCCGGCGCGAGGACGGCACCGAAGTCAAGGTGGAGATCACTACGTACCGGTCCGACACGTACGATCCCGAATCCCGCAAGCCCGAAGTCAGCTACGGCGATTCGCTCGAAGGCGATCTGTCCCGCCGTGATTTCACCGTGAACGCCATGGCGCTGCGCGTGCCGCAGCTGGAGTTCGTGGACCCGTTCGGCGGCGCCAGCGATTTGGCTAAAGGCGTATTACGCACGCCGGTGGATCCGTATCAGTCCTTCGACGACGACCCGCTGCGCATGATGCGTGCCGTGCGTTTCGTCGCACAGCTCGGGTTCAGCATCGCCCCCGACACGGCTGCCGCCATCAGCGACATGACCGATCGCATCGACATCGTATCCGCTGAACGGGTGCGTGACGAGCTCACGAAGCTGCTGCTGTCCGATCGTCCGAGGGCGGGTGTCGAAGCGCTGGTCGAATCAGGTCTCGCCGATATCGTATTCCCGGAAATTCCCGCCCTGCAGCTGGAAATCGACGAGCACCACCGCCACAAGGACGTGTTCGAGCACACGATGATTGTGCTCGATCGCGCCATAGCGCTGGAGACCGGGCCGGAAGGCCGTGCCCGCTCCTGACCTGACGCTTCGCCTGGCCGCGCTGACCCATGACATCGGCAAGCCGAAAACACGCCGGTTCGAGCCCGGCGGCAAGGTCAGCTTCCATCATCACGATGCGGTCGGCGCGAAAATGACACGCAAACGGCTCAAGGCGCTGCGGTTCGACCATCATCTCGTCGAGGATGTCAGCGAGTTAGTGAACCTGCATCTGCGGTTCCACGGGTATGTCGAAGAACCGTGGACCGATTCCGCCGTGCGACGCTACGTCAAGGACGCCGGTCCGCTATATGAGCGACTGAACCGGCTGACCCGCGCCGACGCGACCACTCAGAACCGTCGCAAGGCGATGGTGTTCTCGTCCGCCATGGACGAGATGGAGCAGCGTGTGCGCGATCTCAAGGAGAAAGAGGACTTCGACGCCATCCGGCCGGATATCGACGGCAATGAGATCATGACCATCCTCGGCATCGCTCCCGGCCCGGAGGTCGGCCGCGCATACAAGCATATGCTGGAATACCGGCTCGATAACGGTCCGGTCGACCATGACACCGCGGTGGCCGAGCTCAAGCGGTGGCACGCGTCGCTGTAAACGCGCCCAAGAAACGGTTCGGCGGCTGTCCGCGTAAGGCAGGCAGCCGCCGAATATCGGGGGTTTCAGGCCGTCATGACGATGCTGGCCGTCATTCCACCTTTTCATGATCGAGGGCCTTGGGCAAGGTGCCCATTGACTGGACGGGCACGCATCCCTCGAAGTTTTCGATGGCGGTGTCGCCGCTCGGCAGGCTGTCCTTGTTGGTCAGATCGTTGAACGAGGCGCCGAGCACCACGTCAATCAGCTTGTCGTCGCGGTCATCCATCACCATCACCGCGTCCGTGAAGTTCGTGTTCAGCGTGTACGCCTCGTTGATGGCGTTCTTGCCGAAATAGATTGTGGTGCGCTCGACCTTCTTGCCCTTGTAATTGTCCCAGCCGGTGACCTTGAACTGGCGGTTCGACAGCGCGGTGCTGACGGCCTTCGCGAAGCCGACGAATTTGGTGCCGTTCAGCACGCGCACCTTGACGTTCGCATAGTTGGAATATGTCTGGTTCTTGCCGTTGGCGTCCTTGGTCGAGCAGGGCACGCGCACGCCGTAATTCGGCTTGACTTCGGACGTGGCCGTTATGCCCAGACCCCCGACGTGGAAATAGAACAGCGCCGACACGACCAGGGCGACGGCAAGCACCGCGCCGACACAGGAGAATACGATCTGCTGGCGGCGGCGAATGTAACGCTTGCGTTCCGCGCGTTCGTCATAAGGCTGAGTCATGGATCCGTCCTTTTCTTACGAGACTGGTACACAGATTAGCGTCACTGTCTGACGCGATAAGACAGGGATGGCAGGACGGTTATGACCGGTCTCGCCGGCGCCTGCGCAGCGATGATGCGATCCACCGTGGCGGATTGCTCCCATGCGGTGCGAACGCGGCGGGCGACGGCATCGTCCGGTACGAACGCGATGACCGATGGGCCGGAGCCGGAAACGAATGACCGGGATGCCCCGGCGGCCAGGGCGGCTTCGATGGCTTCGCCGCTGCGGGGGTGCAAGGCGACCGCGGCGCGCTGCAGATGGTTGTCGTCGCCGTCTCCCGCGCCCATCTTGTCGAAGGTCGAGTAGACATTCGGCGTGCTCAGTTGCGCATGGTACGCTCCCACCAGCAATTGGCCGGCGAATCCGCGGTCTTGCAGCGTCTGAACGCACGATGAATCATCCTCCAGCGGGATGATCCGCTCGCCGAAACCGGTGCCATGCGCATATCCGCCCTCCAGGCAGAAGGGCATATCGGCGCCGAGCGTGGCGGCGATGTCACGCAGCCGTTCAATCGGCCAGTGCAGTCCCCACAGGGTGTTCACGGCGAGCAATGTCGCCGCCGCGTCGGCGGATCCGCCGCCCAATCCGGCGCCGACGGGAATGTGTTTGTCCACATGCAGCGCCACGTCCGGCTCCCGCCCCGCGGCCCTGGCGATCGCGAACAACGCAAGCACCGCATGGTTGCGGCGCATGTCGCTGCCGCTCGATGCCAGATCACCCAGATGCTCGCCGCTCAGTTCGAGCGAAAACCCGCTGCCGGGGGTCTTGGCAGTCGCCGTCACCACGTCGTTGACGCCGATGGCGCAATATATCGTGTTCAGCGCGTGCCGTCCGCCCCATTCCTCATGGGCGGGCCCTACGTGCAACGTCAGATTGGTTTTCGCGGGAACCGTGACCTCCACCGAGTGCAGCGGCCCGGCCGGTGTCGTTTCCGCGGCTGCGGCATGACGGCGGATGGGCCAATGCGCGGGGACGCTTGGCGAACGCCGCACCTGACCCGGTGTCGCTGACCGTACATTGTCCATTGCTGTGGCGCTCATGATGATGCCTGCCCCTGTTCATGCTGCGATTGCCTCAGCGCCGTCGCCAGAGCGGCGAATTCGTCGATGGTCAGCGTCTCGCCGCGGCGTGTCGGGTCGATGCCCGCCGTGTGGAACACTTCATCGGGCACCATGCGCTTGAGTGCGGCATGCAGCGTTTTGCGACGCTGGCTGAAGGCCGCGTCGACCAACTGGAACGTCAGCTGGCGCAACTGGGGGGTCGCGCGGGCCCGCATGCGACTGGACACGGGTGAACCCGGCCAGGGCCGAATCCACGTTCGGCGCTGGCCAGAATACGTGACGCCCGATGTTGCCCACGCGTTCCGCCGAGCCGTACCACGCCAGCTTCACGCTGGGCGCGCCGTAAATCTTCGAGCCGGGAGTGGCGGTCAGACGGTCCGCGACTTCTTTCTGCACCATCACCACGAAGGACGTCAGCATGTCGAAGCGTTCCAGCAGCGTCAGGATGATCGGCGTGGCCACATTGTACGGAAGGTTCGCCACCAGGGTGAACGGTTCGTCGCCGCTGAACTCGGGGAGGTCCGCCGACGTGAGGGCCAGCGCGTCCTTGTTGATGACCGTGAGGCGGTTCCTCGCATCCGGCATGTATGTGTCGATGGTATGCGGCAGCCGTTGCGCGACCGGCGGGTCGATCTCGACCGCGGTCATCGTGGCGCCGGTTTCCAGGATGGCCAGTGTCAGCGACCCCAATCCAGGGCCGACTTCCAGCACCCGCGTATCGGCGGTGACCGCGGCCTCGCGCACGATGCGGCGCACTGTTCCGGGATCGATGACGAAGTTCTGGCCGAATTTCTTGGTCGGGCTGATGCCGGCTTCGGCTGCTATGTGACGGATGTCGGCCGCGCCGAGCAGTCGCCCGGCAGCTGCGGGTTTCTCGGCGGCTGCGGATGCTCCGGAAGGTGCAGGGGATGGATTCATGTCAGTCATAACGCTCGCTATCAGTACCAGCCGATTTGCTCGGAGCGTTCCCATGCCTTGGACGGGCTGCCATACCGTCGGGCGATATACGCCAGCCCCCAGTCGATCTGCACAGCGCCGTCGTCACGGTAATTTGCGCCGAACTCGGCCATTTTGCTCGCAGGCAGCGACTGCGGGATTCCGTAGGCGCCGGTCTTCGCGTTCTCGGCGTACCACAGCCATCTGGATTCGCGGGTCCACAGCTTGTCGAGGCATGTCCAGTCGTAGCTGGTCCAGCCGCGCTGTGCGGCCGCGCCGGATGCGTAGGCTTTGGCCTGCGCGGCGGTCGGGTGCCATAGGCGTCCCTGCGAGCTGCTGCCGGAGTTGCCGGAGTTGCCGGAGTTGCCGTTGTTGCCGTTGTTGCCGGAGTTGCCGGAGTTGCCGGAGTTGCCGGAGTTTCCCGAGTTTCCCGAGTTGCCGGAGTTTCCCGAGTTGCCGCTATTGCCTGAGTTCCCTGAGTTCCCGGAATTGCCGTTGTTGCCCGAATTCCCGTTGTTCTTGTCGTTGTTTTTGTCATTGTTCGACGTATCATCCGACTTGTTTGCGCCGGACGTGCTGCCGTTCGAGGAGTTGCCATCCGACTTGCCGGTATTCGACTTGTTGCCCGACTTGCCGGCGTTGTCGCTGCCTTTATCGGCTTGCCCCTTGCTGGTGTCGGAAGGTTCGGCGACCTTCTCCGGGCCTACGGCGACGATGGTGTCGAGGGAGATTTTGGTGGTCGTCTCCGAAATCAGCGTTCGAGTCTCTGCGATGCCATCGACATACGTGACGTTATAGACCTGCTTCTTCTCGCCGTCTTCCCCCTGTTGGCGGACCACGGATGTTCCTGGCTTCAACGACTTATCAACAATCGTCTGCGAACCATGGGGAATGGCGACGGTCGTCGTCTCCTGCCCGTGGGTGACGCGCTGAACGCGCAGCACGGTCTTGTCTCCGTCCTTCTCGACACTGACGCGGTCTTCCTTGTTGAGGCTGATGCCTTTGGAATCGAGAATCGACGCGGCGGGAAGCTTGCCATTCGGCGCGACCGACGTTTTGCCGTCGGCGATGACCGTCACCGGGCCGGACTCGTTGATGACGAGGCCGCCGGTGAGCTGGCTGTAGATGTTGTCGATGTCCACGGTGACTTTCGCGGCCTCGTTCTCGTTCTGCTGGAAAAACTCGAGCAGCTGGGAGGCGCTGGTCGCCACGGTCCAGAACGGCACGCGCTGTCCGTCGATGCTGATGGTCGTCTGATATGCGCTGCTGACCGTGACCACGTCATGATTGCTGAGGATGTCGCCGCTGGTGGATTGCACCAGATCATGGGATTTGACGTCGACGCCCCGCTCTTCAAGCAGGCGCGTCACGCTCATGGCATACGTGGTGACGGTCTGGGTGTCGCCGTTGATGCTGAGTGCGATGGTCTTGCGTGCGGCGACGCCGAATGCGACCGTTGAGGCAAGAGCCACGGCGACGGCGCAGATCGCCACCCGAATGCGACGCAATCGAACAAAACGTCGTGGTGTCCACCGCCTGGCCATATGTCATCCTTCCATGAGCTACGGCTAGCATTGTAACCAATCACGATGATGCTTCGCTGGGCATCGCACGACCGTCACCCATACTCCCACATTTGGTACTTTTTTGCCCTGCCCGAAGGACTGCCGCAGAGCTACTGGGGTGGTCATATTATATCAAAATAAAGAAGAAGGGGGCGGGAGAAGGGGATTGTCCCGCCCCCTGTGGGCAGAGCTAATTGGGGGACGCTCTGCCTTCCAGAAGCCATAAGTTGGGGGAAGGCTTCTGGCACTTACACAAGGTAAGACTATATGTAAACACAGCTTACTACATGTCGACCGTGCATCGCACATGACACGCGGTATGCTGTGCCGCGAGCCTCCTGTCGGGATCGAACCGACGACCTGCCGCTTACAAGGCGGTCCGCTCTGGCCATCTGAGCTAAGGAGGCACCCCATTCGCACAATGCGGACAGGTGTCATCGAACGATTGACCAGCTTACCAGTTTCACCGCGCTGGTCAATTCAGAATGTCGCAAACCCGTGTTGCGGTTCCTCCGGCCGGGGTCGAAGATCACAGCGCGACACGGGTCTACGTGGGTGTCATCGTTCATTTGCGGGGCATGACGGGTCATTCGTCATTCGCCGGTCGTCAGCGAGATCGGCTTGCCCGATTCGCCGATCGACGGCATCGTGCCCTTCTGGCCGACTTCGTCTTCCTTCAGGCCCAGCGACGCGATGATGCCGGTCTTGTTGTTCATGCCGGCGAGTGACAGCTGGTTGCGATCAGTAATTGCCGTTGATGGTGATGGTCGGCGTGCTCATGACACCCTTGTTCGAACCGGACACCTGCCACAGTTCGGGGCGCTTCGGGGTATACAGGTTGATGGCATCCATCCATTTCCTGTATTCGCCGTTGAACGCCTTGTCGGCCACGGACTGCGGTACGCCGGCGTCAATCGCCTGCTGCTTGAGCGCCTTGTTCTTGACCGACTTGTATTCGCTGGCCTCACCGGGCTGGAAGTCCTCGGCGTAGATGTTCGAGATGAACTTGAGCAGGTGATCGGGGTTGTCGTCATTGCTGGCGATGTACAGGATGGCGCCGGTGGCGCGGCTGGAATATTCGTCGGTCGAGTATTCGTCCATGAACGACATCGGGTGGATCTCCAGGTTGATCTGGCGCGTCCACCAGCGAGATCAGCGTGGGATCGGTCTGGCGGTTGAACTCGCCGCAGCCGGGGCACAGCGGATCCATGTACACGGCGACGGTGGGGGCGCCGGACACCTTCTTGCCATAGCCTTCGCTGGAGATGAGGATGCCGCCCTTGTCGTCGGCCGCCGATGGCTTGGTCTCGACCTTTTGCAGCTGCTGGTATGCCTGCTCCTCGGTGGTGCTCTTCGCCACGTCGTTCTTGTGAATGGCTCCATAGATGGCGAAGCCGGCGATTGCCACCAGCACGACGATGATGGCGACGACCACCGCGCCGATGATGGTTTGCTGCTTGCGCTCCTTGGCCGCTTGCTCCGCCTTCTCCTGCGCCGCCTTCTCTTCGGCGGCGCGACGGCTTGCCCTGGTGTTGCGCTTCGCGTTCTGATTCTTTTGTGCCACAGTTATCCCTTTCCTGCCGGTTTGTTGCCCATAGTAGTAGAAGGGTTCGCTTTTCCGGCGGCGGGTTGCGCCGTTTGCCGCATGATGGAACGTGACAATGGCTACAAACCGGGCATTGCCGTCGCTCGGCATGCAGCTGGGATGGGGATGTTATGCGACGTTGGAGGGCAGCGGCCACCAGTTGATGCCCTGTCCGAGACCGAGCAGCGTGCACGCTGAGAGTGTAATCACCGCCCATGCGATCCATACGGCGAATTCACGCCCGGAATGTTGGGCGGATATCGCGGGAGCGGTTTCGTTGTCGGACGATTCGGGGAGCATGCCTGCGCCGCTGGAGCCCGCGGGCCGGTTGAGACCGAGCAGGGTGCCGGTGCCAAGTCGCAGCATGGTCGGTGCGGGCGCCAGCATACCGATGATCCAGCTGATCGCCGCGCAGATGGCCAGAGCCAGACCTGACGGGGACACGGGGGAGGCGGCGATGATGGGTACCACAATGGTGATGCCGCCTATGGCGAACCGCGTGTTTACGACCGGCAGACTGAAGATCAGCGTCGCGAGGGTGGATCCCAGCGCCAGCGTCGCGACGGCGAGCAGCCCGCGCCCTATTGCCGCAGGCAACCCCCTGAGGGCGTGCCATGGCAGCGTGATGATGCGCATCGCGGTGTCGCCGGCGCTGTGTGTGCCGCCGCGTCTGTATTCGCGTTGCAGCTGGGCGTCTGTCGAATAGCCTACCGTCAGCAGCAGCCAGCACAGCAGCGTGGCTGCGACCATTGCCGCCAACGGCATGCTCGCGGCCATTGCGGCTATGGGCGCTGCCCATGCGGCGAGCAGCGGCGTGCCTTGACGCAGATAGGTCTGGCGCTTGATGTCTGCCGGGTTCATGGCCATCGGCGGCATGGCCTGCGCTGTCGGCATGGCTTGCATGGACGGTTGGAATTGCGCTGCTGGCTGGAGCTGTGCGGGCTGGCCGGGTTGCATTGCGGTCGTCGGCGTTGCGGCTTCATCAGGGTCGGCGAAGATCTGCTGGGGGCTCAGCGGCGGCATGGTCATGGTGGGGATCTGCTGGCGCCCCGACCACACTGGATCATCCATCGCCAGGGTTGCCGCGGTGTCGGCGGATGATGACGGCTCGATTACGGCCGTTGCTCCGGTCATGTCCGCATCGTCCGTGGGTAGGGCCGTCGTCGGCTGCGGTTGCATGGGCATGGTTCGTCCGACGCTGACCGTGGAATCGAATGGCATGGTGGAGGTGGGCAGAACCGATGTCGGCTGTGGGCGCAACGATTCGGTCGCTTCGGTGCCGACCGGCATGGTCGGCGGCATAGGTGGGGTGAGGCGGGACATCGGCGCCGTCCGGTCGTTGCCGGGTGCCTGAGAAGACGCGATATTTCCCGGTAGCGGTGCTCCCCGGAGCGGTACGGTTCCGTCCGAGGTTCCGGCATCTGCTCCTGTCCCGATTGATGGTATCCGTCGAAGACTGGCGGATGCAGCGTCAGCGGCTTGGCCGGCGTTTGGGAGCCTCGGAATCGGCGGAACCGTCGCATACGGTGAGGGCGCCGATTGTCCGATGATCCGCTGCAAAGCGGGCCGAACGCCGGGCATCGCGGTTTGCCTTGGCATTCCTGCCTTGGTGACGGCTGCAGTCGGCTTTTCACCTGATCCGGCCGGCTCATGCGGGCGCCATAACAGACGCGGGTTGCGCAGACCGGTATGGTCAAAAGGGCGCATCACATCCGTCTGACCGGATTGCGCGGTGTCATCGTCGTACTGCTGCCAGGCGCCGGGGTTGAACGCGTCCACGGTGATCGCCTGCAGCAGTTGCTCCGGAGTGCAGCGCTTGCTGCGATCCGGGTTCAGCGCCGCACGGAACGCCGTCATGGTGGTGGCGGGAAGACCTGTGAGGCTCGCGTTGCCGGACGCCTCGCGTTCCAGCACCGCCATCATCGGCTTGGTGCCGAAAACGGGCTTTCCGGTTGCCGCGAATGCCAGCACCGACGACACGGACCACCAGTCCGTGATCTCATCGGATTCGGTTCCCTCGATAATCTCCGGCGCGATGAACCCCGGCGTTCCCATCACCAGGCCGGTGCGCGTCACATGGCTTTCGCCTTCGCCCATGGCGATGCCGAAATCCACCAGAACCGGGCCGGTCGCCGAAACCATCACATTGGTCGGCTTGATGTCTCGATGCATGATGCCCGCCGCATGAACCGCCTTGACTGCGTCCATCAGCTTGGATGCCAGTCGTTCCAGGTCATCGGCGACGTATGGCCCATTCGCGGCGACGTCGTCGCGCAGGTTTTTGCCCTCGATCAGCTCGGTGACGATGAACGCCAGCGAATCATCCAACTCCATGTCCACGATGCCGCACACGCCGGGATGATTGACTTTCTTCAACGCCATCGCCTCTCGGCGCAACCGCTCACGTGCCGTGATCTGATCGCGCGCGGACGCCGTCGAACGGTCATCGGCGAGCGAGTCGCGCAATATCTTCATCGCGTATTCCTCGCCACCGTCATCATGCACGCGCCAGACCGATCCCATGGCTCCGGATCCCAGCCGCGACATCAGCGTGTAGCCGCCGACCAACGCTCCGGGCTCCAAATTCAACGCATCGCTCATACCCTCCTATCCTACTCACCGCCCTGTGCCCGTTCTCTCTACCCCTGATATTCCTCCTTCCCCTGCTGTCCCCTTCGATACTCCCTACCCCCTGATATCGTTTGCGTTTCTAAGTGCGCGCCGGAACGTCGACTGTGCGCACTTAGAAACGCAAATCCAGGGCCGGTTTGCGTTCTTAAGTTCGCGCACTTGTCGTTTCGGCGCGCACTTAAGAACGCAAATGTGTCGTCACAGCCGTTGATGCCGCCGCGACGCGCCGAGTTATCCACAATCGCCTAGCCTTCGACCACATACCCCGGATTCGCTTGCGCAGCGGCGGTCCATATTGTCATCATCAACATATGAGACAGCACAAGCATCTAGACGATCTGATGAACCGGGCGGAAATGGACGGGCGATGTTGTTCCGCGTCCAGCCCGGCGGAACGACAGGCGATGCTGCGGCGAACTCGTTGCGGCGATGTCGTGCGGCCATTTCGCAGCGTGTACGCGCGTCGTGAATACTGGGATGGTCTGAATCCCATTGAGCAAGCGTCACATGTCATTCGCGAAATGGCGAGACGGCATCCGAGCGCGTATTCGCCGGACTGAGCGCGGCGGTCATCTACGGGTTCGAGCACTCATGGACGCTGCATGACGAGCCATACGTGTACATCGCGACTGACGGATTCACCAAGTCACGTCGGTCGTACCACCGGCTGCGGCGCATCTCGGTGCGTAGATCCGATATACGGGAGGACTGCCGTGTGGTCCGTTTGTACCGGCCTCGCGGTGATGGAGCAGCGCAGGACGGGTCGAATACCTGGAGTCAGGTGAGCAAGTTGGCTGACCGGATCGCCCACGAACGGGCATTGCGTGACAATGTATGTATCGGCGAGGTACGTGTGACCAGTCCGGCAAGAACCTTGGTGGACTGCGCGCTCTTGTATCCGTTCGAGCACGTGCTGTCGATGTTCGATTCCGCGTTGCGCCGGGGGCTCGTGACCCGCGAGGAGATCGTCGCCGTCTGTGATGGTCTGCGAGTGGATTGTGTGGCCGGTATTTCGTCTGCTGCATTATGCGGATGCTCGCAGCGAGAACGGAGGAGAGTCGTTCTGCCGGGCTGTATCCATCGAAGAAGGGTTTGTTCCTCCGCAATTGCAGCATACGTTTTACAGCCGCGTGACCGGCAAGGAGGCGGCCGGGTCGATTTCATCTGGCATACGGAAGATGGCCGCATCATCGTGCTGGAGTTTGACGGTATGCAGAAATACATCGATCCAGAGATGACGTCGAACCGGGATGTTCGGCAGGTGGTCCGTGACGAAAGGCAGCGCGAACAGGATCTGAAAGAGGCCGGAGTGAGCGTTGTGATACGGACGAATTACATCGAAGTGGTCCAGCGCGCGCCGTTCGTCATGAAGCTGATGCAGGCCGGTGTACCGCGTGCCGGGGCGCACCCGATATTCGAGCATGCCGATTGAGCCGGAAGCGCCGTTGCGTTCCTAAGTTCGCGCCGGAACGACAAGTGCGCGAACATACGGACGCAAATGGCCTGTTTGCGTACCTATGTGCGCACGGTCGTCGTTTCGGCGCGCACTTAGGAACGCAAAAAGAGGAGAGGACTTGGGGAGGGGAGAGGCGGGAGATGGATGGGAGGAGGGGGGGGACTGAGATGAGGCCGGAGTAAGGATAATGCCGGCTGCGGGATGCCGGTTGAAGGCCCGTCGATGTTACGTCCGCGTTTCAGACGCGCGTGTTGACGTGTTCCAGCGGACGTGTATAGTAGTACGTGGCTCAACGAAGAGAGTCTTCAATGAACCGAAGGAAAAAAGAACGCTGCGGTTTGACGTTGCCAGTGTAGGGACTGATGATCAAGGCACAGTAATCCCTTTACAACGGATCGTGAGGCACGTACCTGCCTCTGAAAGGATTAGTAATTATGGCAGAAGTCGTTTTCGACCACGTCACTCGTATCTACCCGGGCAACGATAAGCCCTCCGTGGATGATCTGAATCTTGACATTAAGGACGGCGAGTTCCTGGTGCTGGTCGGCCCGTCTGGCTGCGGTAAGTCCACGACTCTTCGTATGCTCGCCGGCCTGGAAGAGGTCAACAAGGGCCGCATCCTCATCGGTGGCAATGATGTCACCACGATGCAGCCGAAGGATCGCGACATCGCGATGGTTTTCCAGAACTACGCCCTCTACCCGCACATGACCGTCGCCGACAACATGGGCTTTGCCCTGAAGATCGCCGGCACTCCGAAGGACGAGATTCGCAAGCGTGTCGAGAAGGCCGCTGAGATTCTCGACCTGACCGAGTACCTCGACCGCAAGCCGAAGGCTCTGTCCGGTGGTCAGCGTCAGCGTGTGGCCATGGGTCGTGCAATCGTCCGTGAGCCGAAGGTCTTCCTCATGGATGAGCCGCTGTCGAACCTCGACGCCAAGCTCCGTGTCCAGACCCGTACCCAGATCGCCTCCCTGCAGCGTGAGCTCGGCGTCACCACCGTGTACGTGACCCACGATCAGACCGAGGCTCTGACGATGGGCGACCGCATCGCCGTCATCAAGCTCGGCGTCCTGCAGCAGGTCGGCGCTCCGACCGAGCTGTACGATCGCCCGGCCAACGTCTTCGTCGCTGGCTTCATCGGCTCCCCGTCGATGAACATCAACACTCACCCGGTCGTCAACGGCAAGGCGAAGATCGGTGAGGACACCGTCGACCTGCCCGCCGAGGCCGTCAACAAGCTGACCGCTGAGGATGGCGGCAAGATTGTCGTCGGCTTCCGTCCCGAGGATGCCACGCTGGCCACCCCGGACGATCCGAACGCCTTCTCGCTGAAGGTTCAGAACATCGAGGATCTGGGCTCCGACGGCTACATCTACGGCACCATCATCACCGATGGCTCCGCTGCCGAGGCGTCCACGATGATGTCCGACCAGAACAAGCTCACCACGATTCGTGTGAACCCGCGTGCGCTGCCGAAGATCGGCCAGACCGTCAAGATCAAGATCGACCCCTCCAAGATGCACCTGTTCGCTCCGTCGACCGAGCTGCGTCTGAACTAGTAGAGGAACTAGCAGATACTTGGTATGACTCCGGTCATGCCAACCATTAAACGAGGCGATTCTCTTCCTCTCTTATGGCCTCGTTGGAAAAGCCCCGCGTAGTTGCGGGGCTTTTCTTTTTGCCCAGAAAGACATACGCTAACCGGCCCCCGCAAATGAGCGTTTTTTGTTCTTTTGTCCCCGTTGTCTATTTAGAAGTGCGACATCCTTGTTTGTCTTGCAAGTTTAGCAGCTCGTCGGCGAATGCCTCGGCGGGCGTGAGGTGGCCGAGCATGCGCATGGGCCGGTTGTCGGTCTCGTCGACGATCTCCTGGAGCTCTCTCGCCATACCGGGTTCGATGATCGTGCGTTTGGGCAGGCAACGGCGGATGATGCCGCTGACCGGCGGCGGCGACCAGCCTCTACCCGGCCATTCGTCCACCCGCGCCCACAGGCGGCCGAATGACAGGCGGTATGGCTTGCGCGGCTTCGCCCTGCGCCGGTCGGCCTTGCGCTGCGCGGGGCCGGCGATGTAGTAGCGGCCCGTCCACGGGCCCCGTCTTCAGACGCTTCGGCCGGTACGGCCGGTAGGACTCGCTCTCGTTGGACGGGAACCACGTGTTGCGCCTGATCTCCCTGCTGATGCCGGACGGGCCGCGTCCCAGCAAACGGGCTATCTTCCTGACGCTCGTGCCGTTGCCGATCTCGATCTGGATGACCTGGCGTTCCTCTTCCGACAGGTGCGAATACACTTCCCCATAGGTGCAGCATCCCTTCCGGACTGGTTTTCTAGACAATCTCCAATCTAACGGGGTGTTGCACTTTCAATTAGACAACGGGCCAACTTCTTGTATAATTGTATGCAGTGACCTCCCGAAAAAGGGATTGCGAATCTATGAGGGGAAACAATGGGCTCGAAATCGAAGTTCGTCCGTTGCGGGTTTAACGGAGGAACAGAACAGGAATCTGGAAGGCAGCGCCATGCCTTGAAGCGTTGCCTTGCTTCGGTTATTGCTGTTTCCTTGTCCATCGTGTGCATGGTGCCTGCAGCATATGCTCAGAATATAGACGATGTGAGTAGCTCTCCTAACGCCGTAATTTCTGGGGGATAATACTGTCGTAGCTGCTCCTTCTGCTCGCAATGTCAACGTTGACGATAAGACGTCAGAAGAGGCCAATACATCAAACGGTGCGCCAACACCTTCCGAATCCTCAAATGGTGCGACAGACAATAAGGCGGACGACTCAGCAGAAGCTACCGCTGGCAATTCCGCTAATGATGGAGCCCAAACTCAGGCTCCAAACGATGCTTCTTCTCAAGATGCCAAGAACGATTCCTCAAATGCGACGGATCAATCGCCGGCGAAGGCCAATGTGCAGGTCGCCGCGACGGCGCTTGGCGGCCGTGATTTTGAGGGTCAGGTCACCAAGGAGATCAGCGGCAAGACCTACATCCTGATTGGTAACGAGCAGCAGCTGCGTGCGATTGGTTCTGGCAAGAAGGTTATTGGCCGCATCAACAAGGTCAAGCAGACTTGTACGCGACAAGGCCCCTCAATTATCAGTGGGTGGACGGCACGCCGTCTTCCGAATACGCCGGTGACGCCGATCTCTCCAATTCAGATACTTTGCGCGATGCTGATGCCTCCGACCACGACAGTCCACTGCTGTGCAGCACGCGGTTAGACGTCGGAAAGACCCGCACCAAGTATTACGGCGTGGGTGCTGATGGCACGCAAACGGACTACTCCGCTGCCAACACCGGCCTGACCTATTCCGAAGACGCCAACTACCTGATCTTCCGTGACATCGACCTGTCCAAGAACGCGGCAGATACCAACAACACCGAGTGGACTCCGCTCATGTTCTCCGGCACTATGCTCGGTGCGGTCTCCAATGACGGCGACACCGCAGCCAGCCTGTGGAAGGCTGTTGGTGCCGATGGCGCAAGCGTGGTTCACGCTACCGCAGCTCCGGTCATCAGCCATGTGGTCGTCAATCAGAAAGATATGGTCTCTAATGTCAAAGGCGACCAGCTGGATGTCAGCAAGCAGCAGGGCATCGGCTTCTTCGCCTCGATCACGAACAAGACCGTGATGAACAGCAACAGTCTGGGCAGCGCCGGTACGGCCGTAGTGTCGAACCTCAAGCTGCAGGATGTGTCGGTGACGAATCATACGAGTGAATCGTATATTCCGCCGACCTTGCTCGGTATGCTCACTTCGGCAGTGGGATTACTGCTCGACACACTGTTGAAGGCGTTAAAACTATTGACATTCGGACAAGTAGATCTTGACCTCAATCTTCAAGGTCTGCTCACCCTGCACGAAAAAAATCCTTCCAACCTCGCCACGGGTGCATTTGCCGGCCGTATCTACGGGGACACCAAGGTTACGGACTGCGAGGTAGCAGATGTTTCGGTATCTAGCGTAAGCCGTATGACCGGTGGTTTCGTGGGATATGTTGAGGGCGCAACCTGATACGATGCAGTCTCCGGCATCGTAGGAGCGCTCACCAATGTACTCTCGAAGATTCTGAACGTCATCCCGTTCCTCGGGCTGGGCGATTTGGTGGACTGGTTGCTGTCCGGCACGCTCGGGCTGAATGCCTTGATTCCGGTTGGCTACTACAACCCGGTTATCTCGAATAGTTCGGTGAACGGGTTCAAAAAGAACGTGGTGATCGGCAACAAGGACAACCCGCAGGCCGGCGGCTTTGTCGGTGCGCAGATTGGTGCAATCATTGAGAACTCTTCGGTGACGAGCACGAATGGTTTCACCGTGCGGGCAACGCAATATGCCGGTGGTTTTGCCGGAGTAAGTCGCAACGGCAACGTAGGCGGTCTGATTAACTCGCTTGGCGTCGACTTGCTGTCTGCGCTGCGTCCGCAGAGCCTCATCGAAAACAGTGGCCTGACGATAAACGGTGACGATAAGATCACCGTGCAGGCCGAAGACTACGCCGGCGGCTTCAACGGTGCCATGGCCAATGCCTATGCGGTCAATAATTCGATTACGGCTTCGGTCGCCGTGACTGCCGACGGATCCCACGCCGGAGGATTCACCGGATTCGCCTCCGTGGATGGGGCCTGGAACTCGGTACGGACGATACCACGAAGGCATCGCTGTTGAAACAGCTCACCAAGGCTGTGACTAAATTGCTGAGCGGCAGCAATAACGGTGCAGGAGAACTGCTGTCCATCGTCGGTGTGAATCCTCCGTGATTCTCGGCACGCAGATGAAGGGCTCCCTCACCGTTAAGGCTGGTGGCGATTACGCGGGCGGTCTCGTGGGCGAAGGATCGGGTACGGTGATCGGTGATTCCTCGCAGAACCGCCTTCAAAAACTCACATTCTGGAAGTACAACAATCATCGTGACTTCCCTCAGCAGCGCTCCACCACCATAGAAGGCCTTGAATCGGTCACGGCCACGGGCTCCTACGCGGGTGGCATCGCCGGCAATCTGCAACCGACAACGGTAGCTGGGTTGCTCAACAGTGTGGTGAAAATTGGCGATATTGCCACGCTCAAGAAGTTCGACCAGTTTGCCGCGTTCACCGTGGAGAACATGTCTGTCACCGCCCGGCATCCGGCCTGACAGTGACGGCTGGTTCATATTATGCAGGCGGTGCCATCGGATGCGCCACCGGCGGCGACGTGACCCACACGAACCTTACCAATCTGGCCACGGTCTCGGCCAGGGGAGAAGCCGGCGGTTTTATTGGCTTCTCTGGACCAGGCGACGCCATCGGCGCTGGCGGTCTCAATGTGCTTGGGCTTATCAAGCTTTCTGGTCTGCTATCGGTTGCCCAATATTCTTCGGTTGCAGTCACTGCATCGAACGTGAACGGCATCTCTGGCGGATTCACGGTTGCGGCAACCGGCAAGAACAAGAACAACGAAACAACCGATTACGCTGCAGGCGGTTTCTATGGTCAGGCCAACAGCACCAAGACCCGGGAAAGCCATGTGACAAACCTCAAATCGGTCACAGCCGATACCAGCACGTCCGATGGTGTGGCAGGCGGTTTCGTGGGCTTCTCCACCACCGGCGGCCTCGCCGACGCGCTCAGCAACGCAGAAGATTCCAGCGTATTGGATGGCCTGATCAAAGGCGGCCTGCTGTCCGTGAACGACCTGCTCGGTGCCGTACCGTATCTGATTCCAAGTTATACGGATACCACCGTGACATACGTCAACGGCGGTTATGTCGAAGGCGATATCGCGGGCGGCTATGCGGGAAACTTCCAAAGCGGCAAGGTCAACCAGTTCTCCGAAACCGATCTCAAGAACGACTCAACGCTGGCCGGTGTACAGTCCCGCGTGCAAACCAACCCCGTGGCCGTTGTCAACCTTGACCATGTGACCGGCGGCGCATACGCAGGTGGTTTCGGCGGCAAGGTCGTTTCCGGCGCGCTCGCTTCGGCTGGCAACGGCGGCCTGAGTTTGCTCGGCAAATTCGGTACGGTGGATCTCGCCAACCTGTTGCAGGTGGTGCAGGGCTATGTGCCATTCATCTCCTACGCGGGTGTGCATTCCGATGCCACCACCGTGGAGACCACTAGCGGTAACAAGATTTCCGACCCGGATGATCCCGGCTTCACCGTTTCCGCCACCCGATTTGATCAGTCCGATACGCAATCCGGTTCCGCCGGCGGCTACATCGGCTACGGTTCCGGTGTGCAGGTGTCCCATTCCAGCGTGACCCAACTGCGCCGTACTGATGTCAAGGCACCGAAGAATCTGGAAACCGCCGGATCCATCGACGACACCTATCTGAGCAAAGACAGCTCGTATGCAGTCACCGCCGCTCGGTATGCCGGCGGCTACATCGGCAAAATGGACATCGGCTCGGCGGCAGCTGTGGGCGGTGGCCTGAGGCTGCTCGGCCAGAACGTCAATCTCAACGATGTACTCAGTGTGCTGGATGTCGTCGTCTCGACGATTGAACACTCCGATGTGACTGGCGGCATCGGCGGATACCCGTTCTGGCCAGCACCGCAGATCATAGGAATGCCAACAATGAGCCCGATCCACTGGGTATGGCTGGTGGTTTCGCCGGAGACATCGAAGGCGGCCATATTCAGGACTCGAGCTCTCATGAGTTCGTATACATCATCGGCCAGGTTTCGGTACCGGCGGTTACGTGGGTGCCATGCAGCCGGGAGCCGTGGCGAACGTGCTTGGCGACGGCAGCGTGCTCTAGAAGCTTGTCAACCTCGCCAACCTGCTCTCGCTCGTGCAGGACTTCACGCCGACGATTCGCAACAGCTCGACCGATGCCGCAGTGTGCGGCGGCGCGGTGCGTGCCCAGGCGGCATCGGATACGACCACACGCCGTGGCATGGCCGGCGGCTATGCAGGTCGTAATCGTGGCGGTCATATCTGGGGCAACAACACAGCAGCGTGGAAGCAGGAGAATACCGACGGCAAATACAACGGGCCGCAGCGCGTAGCCTACGCCGCGCGCATCCGCAGCGTATACGGTGCCGAAATCGCCGGCGGTTACACCGGCTTCATGGAGGCGGCCGATACCGCTCAAGGCGGTTCGCTCTCTTTGCTTGGCGGTCTCATCAAGGCCGGCAATCTCGCTGGCGTGCTGTCTGTGGTCCACCCGACCGAGGAGCACTCGAAGGTCACTGGTCCTTTGCGCAATATGAGCTACGACCAATGGAAGACGTGGGTCGACAACATCGGCAAGTACGGTGCGTATGGCAAGGAATTTACCGAGGTAGCTACGGGCGATGGTGCGGGCTCTGTTACTGATCAGGATTCCTGGACAAGTTCCTCGAATCCTACATCTTCGGATTCAACGTCGTCGCCGGTCGTGCGGAGTATCAGACTGGCGCGAACTTGCATGATTCCGGCGTCGCCGGCGGACACGTCGGCCTGATGCGCACCGGCACGATCACCGATGGCCAGTCGATGGATGTCAAGACCGTCTCTGCCATGCGTGCGGCAGGCGGTTATGCGGGCACGATGGAATCCGGCTCGGCATCCTCGTTCGGCTCTATCCAACTATTCGGCGACAAAGGCATCAAACTTGATTTGGGACAGATGCTCGACGTGGCACAGGTATTTGTGCCCGTCGTCAAATCTTCGAGCGTGGCCGGCTACCGCAAGGGTATGAAGGTCGTGGCCACCGGTGAAGACATCACGCACGGTACCGGTAATGCCGGAGGCTATGTCGGTCTCGCGGTCGGCGCCCAGATCTGGGGCGATCTCGGCCAGAACGGCCAGAAGCTTGTCAAGGGTGTCACCGCTGCCGGTGCCAACGTCTCCAACCTGCGCAAGGTGGAAGGCCGCAACAACGTCGGCGGATTCATCGGCGTGGCCACTGCCGGCACGGTCGCGGATGTGGACACCAACGCATCCGAGGGATTCCTGCAAGGAATCCTCGACTCGCTGGTCTCGACCCCGGCAAGTCTGGTCAGCGTATTGCAGGCCACGGTTACGACGATTCGCGGTGCACATGTGAGCTCGGATGACCCGGCATGGGGATACACGGTCAATGGCGCATATGAGAGCAAGGACGATAAGGGTAATACCACAACCAAGTATGCCCTGAACGCCGGCGGTTTCGCCGGCTCGCTGCAGGCCGCGATCCTCGGTGACAAGGATTCCGCCAAAGGCACCGGCAGTGAAGCGGATCCGAACAATGACCCGGCTTCTCTTACTGTTAACGGGCTGCGCGCTGTTGAAGGCGGGCAATACGCCGGTGGCTTCTTTGGTCTTGCTGATATATCCAGCGTCGCTTCCGTCGGCGGCGGCGAGGCCGGCGATAAGCAGAATACCAACCTGCTGCTCAAACTGCTCAAGGTCGGCAACGTGGGCGTGCTCGAAGCATTCCGCACCTTCATCTATGACGGTCAGGTCAACGGTGTGAGCGACGGCATCCAAGTCGTCGCCCATGATTCCACCACAAAGGGCATGCTTGACTCGAAGCGTTACACCGGTGCGGCGGTGGCTTCGGCGGTGGACTGATCAATGGCTCCGTCAAGCAGTCTGCGGTCACCAACCTCAACAGTGTGACCGGCGTGAACTACGTGGGCGGCTTCATCGGGCATCTTGGCAAATCCGGCACGGTCGCCGCCGACAATGCACAACTCGGCACAGATGCGCTCAATCTGCTTGGTGCCACGGCCGGCGTACTTGACATCTGGGGCTCGCACGTTGGCGATTCGCGCGTCACCGGCATCCCGGACGGTTATACCGTCACCGCCACACACCATGGCGACACCTACGGCAAAGCCACCGACAAGGCTACCGGACGCGAGGTCGCGGGCGGATTCGTCGGCTACGCGGACTTGGCCCGAGTGAAGGGCTGCACGGCCGGCAATCTCAAGAAGGTCACCAGCGGCGAGATCGCCGGCGGATTCGTCGGCGAAACCAGCCGTGCCTATTTGGTTGACGCGAAGGTCAACTCCGTACTTGTGGAACTGCTGCTGCAAGTGGTGAACGCGCTGGTCAAGCTCCTGTACCTCGACAAGGCGGAACAGGTCGGCGTCATCGATTTAGGCAAGTTCTCGGCCATCTTCGGCAAGGTATTCAATCTCAAGGTGCTTTCGGAAGGCAACGTGCTGTACGTGAACCTGTTCGGACTGAAGGTGAGCGTTGCTCTGTCCAAGGCTGATGATGAAAACCAGCAGCAGACCGACGTGGCGATTGTCACCATCGGCGATAGTGTCATCAAACTGCCTTGCAGTAAAGACGGCATTGATATGAATGGGTCGGGCAGCAACCTGACCGTCCAGCTCATCAAGGGCAACCGTACTCGCGTGGAACAGTCCACTGTAACGGGCATCGCCAGTGGCTATGACGTGTTCGGCGGAGGGCAACTCAGGATACCGACGGTGTGAAGGATCTTTCCACAGGCTACACGGGCGGCTTCGCCGGACTGAACGACGAGGGTGTGCTGGCAGACGACCACATGGTCTACGCCGACACGATCCGCGGTGCCAGCGGACTGGTCGACCCGTTCTCGAACACCAAACTCAAGTCCGTATGGGACTTCAACACCATGAGCGACATCCTCGGACCGGTCGATGCCGGCAAGGGCGGCAAGGCATACAACACCTATCGCATTTACCGCAAGGCGGCCTGGCGAACGCTAGTGAGGCCGTACCTCCGCACAGGACGGCAACAAGATCTTCTCGCAGAAGAACACGGCGGACGATGCGCTGAACACCGGACTCGATCGTTGGGAAGTGAAGCTGTTCGACGTGGTCAACACATACGACAGCAGCGCTGTGCACAGCTCCGCATCCGGCGACGCCGGCACCACTTGGGCCGGCATTAAGGACGCCGTGGTCAACTCCACGGACGGCTGCACCAAGACGAAGCTCGATGCCTAGGAGTCCCCGGCCAAGGCCGTGCTCATGCTCGACGCGACCGTGACCGACAACAACGGCGGACTCACCCCGCCCCGGACGACGGCCAGGACCCGTGCGGCAAGGACGGTTGCCGAACCATTGACCTGACCGTCCAGAAGGTATGGAAGGACGGCAACCTCGAACGCCGCAGTCGGTCGAACTGAAGATCGCCGCGCACTATACCGATGGCAGTGGCAATACGGTGACGCCGCAGACGATTCAATGCTTCGGCGCGGATTACACAACCGTGACGCAGAAGAATCCATGGACGGTGACGTTGGACTCCTCCGATGCCTCTTCCTGGAGCAACACCTGGCGCAAGGTGATTCAAGGACTGCCGGTCGCATTCGTGGATGGACAGGATGCCAACGGCAAGGACATCGTGCGTTACTACACGTACACCGTGGAAGAGACCGCCGTGACCTATAAGGACGGCGATACCACCAAGACCATCAAGCCCGCGGAGGCCGGATACCAAGTATCGGTCTCCTACAACACCAAGGAACGCGTGGCCATTGTTACCAATGTGGCGTTGCTTCCGGATACGGGAGGCGCGGGCACGATGTGGTTCCTGATGTTCGGCTTGCTGCTTATGGGAGCTGGCGTGGTCTGGTACGTGCGTAATCAACGCGTTCAATCCGGCACAGTCCGCTCGGGCTCCAGCCGTATACGAAAGCGAGGTGCCCATGCCTCGTGACGACCACATAGACAAACCGTACCTGCCAAACAGAAAAGATTTCCATCTAGAGAAAGGAACAGTAATGAAGTCACTGATGAAAAAGGTTTTCGCTGCCGCCGCGGCGATTGCCACCGTATTTGGATTGGCTGCGACGACAGTCGCCACGGCCAACGCAGCGGGTGGTAATGCCACGCTGACGGTCAGCACTACTGACGCGAAGTTCGCCAGTAAGACCGTGAACGCCTACAAGATGTTCTCCGCCACCGTGAGCGGTGACGGCCAGGCTGTCTCTACACGTTGACTGACGAGTGGAAGCCGTTCTTCAAGAACTCCACTGCTTCCGGACTAACTGATGTTACCGACGCGAACATCAACGATAAAGCAAACGACTACGTATCCAAGCTGACTGGTAATGCCTTGGTTGCTTTCGCTACCAAGGCATCGAACTGGGCGCAGACCAAGGCCAACAACATCACGGTTGGCGCGACCGCTACGGTATCTGCCGATGCCTCGAACAGTAAGTACACTGCGACGTTCACTGGTCTCGACTACGGCTACTACGTGGTCGCTGTGCCGGGTGCGACCTTGGCCAACGCCAGTAGTCAATACGCCACGCTAGTTTCCGTTCATAGCACCAGTGTGACTGCCGAGATTAAGGGCAACCTGCCTACCGTCGACAAGAAGGTACAGGTAAACGGCACTGGTAAGGACGCCACCGACGCGAAGATCGGTGATACCCTGACCTTTACCCTGACTTCCACCATTCCGGACATGTCCGCCTATAGCACCTACACCTTCAACTTCAAGGATACGTTGTCTAAAAAGGGCCTCACCTTTGGACAAGTCACTTCCGTTAAGGTCGAAGGTGCGAATAGTCCACTGACCGTGAACACTGACTACACCGTCACCACTCCTACGGCCTCCAACAACAATACGCTTACTGTCGCCATGAAGGACTTCAAGACCAAGCAGCAGGTCAATGCCGGCAAGAAGATCACCGTCACCTACACGGCCACGTTGAACAAGGATGCTGTTGTGGGCGGTGCTGGTAACGTCAACTCCGCAACGATTCAGTACTCCAACAACCCGAGCACCAATGGCACCGGTGAGTCCGAACCCAGCAAGGTTCGCGTCTTCACTTTATGGCTTCACCGTCGATAAGTACACTGGTGACCAATATACTGATGCCGCTACTCGACTTGCTGGTGCTAAGTTCACACTCGCACCTAAGAACGGCGACCCTATGAGCTTCGTGCAAGTCAATGCCGGTAGTGCGACCGCGAACGCTGTATACCGTGTAGCTAAGGCTGGTGAGACAGGTACTACGACTATCACCACTCCTGAAAACGGTAAGGTTGACTTCCAGGGACTGAAGAACGGCGAGTACACGCTCACCGAGACCGAAGCGCCGGCCGGCTACAACAAGCTCGCCAGCGCCATCGGCGTGAAGGTTGATGGCCGGAACGACGGCACTGACAACACGGATGCCACCGTCGTCATCAAATACGACAACAACAATGGCAGCGTCTACGACCAGACCGCATCGAACGGTGTCATCGGTCCAGAACAAGCCCGGTGTTGTCCTGCCTGGCACTGGTGGCATGGGTACCATCGCCTTCACGGTGATTGGTGTGCTGGTCATCGCGCTCGGCGTTGCCTGGACTCTCAAGCGCAAGAACGCCTGACGAGCATGGCCGTGTTTTGGGCGTGAAGGGCACACACCCGCTACGCCCACAACACGGTTTCCTCGCGAAAAGAACGCTCGATGAAACGACTGCGCAACATCCTGCCCTTACTGGTCATTCTCGGTGGAATGCTCATTCTGTTCTATCCGACGATCAGCAACTTCCTCATTATGCGCAACGCCAGCCCGCCGTAAATAACTACGACGCCAGCGTTGAAGCATTGAGCCAGGAACAGTACCAGAAGGTGCTGGATGCTGCGCACGCCTATAACGAAAAGCTCGCCCAGAACGATGCAGGAGAAACCGACGCTCTTGCCAGTGCCGTCAATTCCGCATCCACGGACGAGGAATACAACAGTCTGCTCAATATTGACGGTGACGGCATGATGGGATACATCACTGTGCCTAAGCTCGAGGAGACCTTGCCGATTTATCACGGCACTTCCGAGAAAGTGTTGCAATCCGGCATCGGACATCTCGAACAGACCTCACTGCCAGTTGGTGGCGCGTCCACTCATGCGGCGCTGTCTGGCCACCGGGGCTTGCCCACGGCAAAACTGTTCACGGACTTGAACCTTATGAAAAAAGGCGACAAGTTCTACATCACAATACTTAAAGACACGTATGCGTATCAGGTCGATAAGATCACTACCGTTCTGCCGACCGATACCAAACAACTGGCAATTGAGCCCGGCAAGGATTTTGTCACGCTCATCACTTGTACGCCGTATGCGGTCAATACGCATCGGCTGCTGGTGCGTGGCCATCACATCCCATACACGCCGCAGCAGCAGGATGACGCCAAATCCACGTTCCACGTGGACATTCCGCTGCAGTACTTGTTGCCGTCTCTTGCACTGATTGCCTTGCTCATCGCATGGCATTTATGGCAGCGTCATGAGCGGCGACGCCGGCAGAGTAGGAGCGCCAAGGTCGCATCTGGTGATTCTGACTCTGCGGATATCGAGCCGGACGGTGACTTGCCTCCTCAGCCAGACAGTACAAATAACCAATCACATTCATCACGGCGGAAAGGACCGGGCAGACATGTTAGACCTGCATAGCGGAAGCGAGTATGGTGCGGCGCGCATTGCTGCCATGATTGCCGCCGCCGTTACTATCGTCCTCACTGTTCTTGCAGCCTTCGGCTCTATGGTGCCGTATGCGCAAGCTGATTCTTTCGGCGCTCTCACCATCAATGCCGTATGGGGCCGAGACACGGCTTCGCCCAAATTGCTTGCCGGCGATACCTATTCCATCGTGCGCGTCGCCACCGTCACAACGAACAATGATGGTAGCGTCTCCTCATATAAAACCGTCGGCGATTTTTCCGGCCTCACTGCCGATTGGGAACGCCTGACATCAAGTGAATATCACGATGCGGCCAAGAAGCTCGCTACGCACGCGGCGAAAAACAAGCTGTACCAGCATTCCGGCACCACTAACGTAGCTGGTCAGCTCACTTTCCAGAATCTGCCGCTCGGCCTATATCTGGTCTCCCGCACGAGTTCGGCGAAAGCCAACAAAGCATACGACTGTGATCCGTTCCTCATCTCGATTCCTGGCAGTGGAGGCACATCCGCTGATCTCAACATCACAGTAGAGCCGAAATTTAGCACTGGAACTCCTGTTGTCCCGCCCGAAGATAACCCGAGCGAGGAGCCGGGCAATCCTGGCCTTATCGGTCGTACGGGTGCCGCCGTAGGCAGCATTGCCGCGGCAGCGGGGCTCATGTTACTTGTTGCGTTCATTTTGTTCAGATTGCGCATGAGGCGTCGCATACGGGACGTCAATTCGGTACCGGCAAATCCCATACAGATGATTTATTCGTATGCGAGAATAACGCGCCGAAGTCGCCGCTACTCGCTGCACTTCCCAAGCACCACGTAGAATCGAACACATGGAGTTGAACGATTTGCCTCAGATGGATCCGCGCGCGCTGAAGGCCACGTCCGTCAAAGCCGAAGACGAACATGCCAGTTCAGCTGAGCCGCAAGCATTGAAGATCACCGCCGCCAGCTCGAACCCGAAGATGTTCACGCTGCCCTGGCATAAGCCCCTGGCCACCTGGCCCGAGGACCTGCTGGCCAACCTGCCGCGAGGCATCTCCCGCCACGTGGTGCGTTTTGTGCACGTGGGCGACGAGGTGTACGCCATGAAAGAGATCACCCGTCAGGTGGCCGAGCGCGAGTATGAGATTCTGCGCCGACTGCAGAAGCTCGAGTTGCCGACCGTCATCCCGATTGCCGTGGTCACCGGTCGTCATGACCGCAACGGCGAACCGCTGGAAGCGATTCTGGTCACCCGTCACCTGAAGTTCTCACTGCCGTACCGCGCGCTGTTCGCCCGCAATCTCCAGCCGGATACTGCCGAGCGTTTGATCGACGCCCTTGCCGTGCTGCTGGTTCGCCTGCACCTGGCCGGCTTCTACTGGGGCGATGTGTCCCTGTCGAACGTCCTGTTCCTGCGCGACGCCGACGCTTTCTCCGCCTTCCTGGTGGACGCCGAAACCGGTGATCTGCAAGCCCAGCTTACCGATGGCCAGCGTGAATACGATATCGACTTGGCTCGCACCAACATCATCGGCGAATTGATGGATTTGGCTTCTGGCCGTCTGCTGCCGAGCGACGTGGACGAGATCGAGGTGGGCAACCGTCTGGTCGACCGCTACCACTCGTTGTGGAGCACGCTGACCGACACCGACAAGTTCGGCCCGGATGAGATGTGGAAGATCGAGCAGCGCGTCAACAAGCTCAACGACCTGGGCTTCGACGTGGACGAGCTGGAGATGAAGACCGCGGAGGACGGCAAACGTGTGCTGGTCCGCCCGCGCGTGGTCGATGCCGGCTATGCGTCGCGCAAGCTTCTGCGACTGACCGGTTTAGATGTGCAGGAGAATCAGGCGCGGCGCCTGCTCAACGATCTGGATGCGTACCGTGCCTCCACGTGGCGTGAAGGCGAGGAGTTGGAGATCGTCGCCACCGATTGGATGCGTGAGGTGTATGAGCCGACCGTGCGTATGATTCCACGTGAATATCGTTCGCAGATCGAGCCGGCACAGTTCTTCCATGAGGTGCTGGATCACCGCTGGTTCCCTTGCCGAGAAGGCCGGCCACGACGTGCCGATGGGCGAGGCTGTGGAAAGCTACATCCAATCCGTGCTACCGAACTACAAGCTGGATGACAAAGCCGTGAACGAGCTCAACGCTGAAGCGGATTCCGGCGTGGTCGACGATGAGGCGAATTACGAAAAGCCCATCGACGATGATGATTACAATCCCGACGACGATCCTGATGCCGCGGTGTGGAGCCACTGATATGTGGAGCTGCTGAGCGGAACCGGACGGGGTGGTGCGCCGATTGCGGCGGCCACCCCGATTTTCGTTCCGCTCGATGACCCCGCCGGCAGCAGGGGGGAGATATGGGTATTACTTCGTGGCGGCTGCCGCTGCTTCGCGACGGGCGCGGGCGACCGCGTACAGGCTGATACCGGCTGCGACCGAGGCGTTCAGAGACTCCACCATGGACGTGATCGGAATGCCGGCGATCGCGTCGCACGACTCGCGCACGAGTCGGCTCAGTCCCTTGCCTTCTGAACCGAGCACGACGATCAGCGGATCGGTCTCGAAACCGGTTTCGCCGACCAGCTTATCGCCGCCGCCGTCTAGGCCGACCGTGTAATATCCACGTTCGCGCATGCTTTCGATGGCCTTGGTGAGGTTCACCACGCGAGCCACCGGGATATGCGCCGCGGCACCGGCCGATACCTTCCACGCGGCAGCGGTGACCGAAGCGGAACGACGCTCCGGCAGAATCACGCCGTTGGCACCGAAGGCGGCGGCCGAACGAATCACCGCACCCAGGTTCTGCGGGTCGGTCACGCCGTCGAGCGCGATGAACAGCGGGCGTGCGTTGATGCGCGCACTCGGCGAATTCACCACGTCCATGGCCTTGGCCTTGCGCTCGGCGATATCCGCCAGCTCGGCGAGAGACGAATACTGGTACGGCTGCACTTTGAGCACGACGCCCTGATGGTTCGACGACCGGGCGATGCGATCCATTTCCAGACGGTCGGCCTCCAGCAGGTGCAGGCTTTGTGCGCCGGCGAGCTTGATGATCTCGCGTGTACGGTCATCATGCTCGATACGTGTCGCGATATACAGCTGCATGCTGGGGACGCCGACGCGCAGCGCCTCCAGCACGGCATTGCGGCCGATGACCAGATCGTCCGAATCGGACGCGAACTTCGCGGCGCGACGGCGGGCTGCCAGTCGCGGATCTGCCATCTTGCGACGGTTCGTCGCCTGTTTGGCCTTGTATGCCTTGTGATACACGCGATCCTCGGCTTTGGGCGTCGGCCCCTTGCCGCGTAGCGCATTGCGGTGTTTTCCTCCCGACCCCTTGGTCGGACCTTTCTTGATTGCCATACGTGCCATTGTCCCAGACCCCCACGCCAAACAGCCATTCGCGGCGCGCGAATCGCCCCAATCTCCTGAGAGACTCGGTTTGCGTTCCTAAGTGCGCGCCGGAACGCCGAGTGCGCGAACATAGGAACGCAGATCGCATAGTTTGCGTTCCTAAGTGCGCAGAGTTGTCGTTTCGGCGCGCACTTAGGAACGGAACGCAGCTCGTCCGGTTCCGAAGCCGCCGGAGTTCCTTGCCTTGGCACGTATCCTGAATGCAGGATCGGGCGGCGTCATTCACACCCGGAGAGCCAGAAGGTCTTGCGATGGTCGATGTGAGCAGGGAGTGCCGCGAGCGGTATTTCGGCATGGACGACGAACTGTTCGATTACACCATGGCGACGCTCCTCTGGCTGCTCGCGCTGTGTGAGCGTGTCGCCTGAAATCGTTCGCGGAATGCGGATATTTGGACAACACGTAAAGGGCTGTTTCGCCAAGCGATGACGGGTTTGTGGAATAATGGCAACAGTATGCATCGGCAGCAGTTGCGCCGGTGTCCATAACCGCGCAGCTTTATCGAGATGACCGGGGGAGGGGACGATCCCGGTGATCGTGAGGCTGACTACTCCGCGGCAATACCAAGGAGACCATTATGGTTGATCACACAAATGATCAATCCACAGGCGTGCAGTCGCAGGAAGGCCTGCTTCACGACGTCGATCCCAGCTTGACCGAGGCGAACGAAGTCGCCAAGGCGCTGGATGTGGATACCAATACCGGCCTGAGTTCCGCCGAGGCGCAGCGCCGGTTGGAGAAATTCGGCCCGAACCAGTTGGCCAGCGCGCCGCCCGTACCCAAGTGGAAGAAGTTCCTGGCGCAGTTCCAGGATCCGCTGGTGTACCTGCTGCTTGCCGCCACTGTCATCTCACTGATCGCATGGTTCATCGAGCGCTCGCACGGAACGGCCGGCGAAGTGCTGCCGTTCGACGCCATCGTCATCATCCTGATCCTGATCGTCAACGCGGTGCTGGGCTATATTCAGGAGGCCCGTGCCGAGCAGGCGGTGGAGGCGCTCGCCCAAATGACGGCACCGCAGACCTCCGTGCTGCGTGACGGCAAAATCGTGCACATCAACACCGCCGACGTGGTTCCCGGCGACATCGTGGTGCTTGGCGAAGGCGATACCGTCTCCGCCGACGGGCGTCTGTTCGCCGCCGCGTCGCTGCGCATCGCCGAGGCGAGCCTGACCGGCGAATCCGTGCCGGTGGGCAAGAAGCCCGACACGCTCGACTCCGCCAAGGCGCTGGGCGACCGCACCAATATGATTTTCAACGGCACGTCCGTCACTCAGGGCACCGGCCGCGCGATCGTGACCGGAACCGGCATGAACACGCAGGTCGGCAAGATCGCCGACATGCTGTCGCAGACCGATGACGAGGATACCCCGCTGCAGAAGGAGATGACCCACGTCTCCAAGATCCTGGGCATTGCCGTGTGCATCATCGCGGCCGTCGTGCTCGTCGCGCTGTTCATCACGCAGGGCTTCCACAAGATGCCCGACGATCTCATCGACTCGCTGCTGCTGGCCGTTTCGCTGGCCGTCGCCGCAGTGCCGGAAGGTCTTGCGACGATTCTGACGGTTGTTCTCGCGCTCGGCGTGCAGCGCATGGCCAAGCACAACGCCATCGTCAAGAAGCTGAGCTCCGTGGAAACGCTGGGATCCGCTTCAGTGATCTGCTCCGACAAGACCGGTACGCTCACGCGTAACGAGATGACCGTCGAGCGCATCGTCACCCCGAGCGGTGAAGTGCAGCTCACCGGCACCGGTTACGAGCCCAAGGGCAAGATGCTGGGCATGGGTGGCGACGCCATCGAGGAGAGCGCTCCGGTCAACGCCGAAGCCCTGCGCACCATCGCCGTCGGGCGTTTGCCAACGACGGTGACTTGCGTCAGAACGATGCCGGCCAGTGGGAGATCGTCGGCGACCCGACCGAGGTGTCGCTCGTCGTCGCCTCCCGCAAGATCAAGGCCGACCGCGCCCTCGGCAAGCTCGACCGTGTGGCCGAGGTTCCGTTCACGTCCGAGCGCAAGCGTATGGCCGTGATCGGCAAGGACAGCAGCGACAACGGCAACCTGAGCGTCTATGCAAAGGGCGCGCCCGATGTGCTGCTCGGCTACTGCACGCGCATCGCGGTTGGCGACGCCGTCCGCCCGATGACCGAAGGCGACCGCCAGGAGATTCTCGCGACCGTCGAGCGTCTGTCCGGCGAGGCATACCGCACGCTGGGTGAGGCGTACCGCCCGCTCGGCACCACATCCCTGGCCGATATCCCCGGCATCAAGACCAATGCAGCCGGCCAGGTGACCGACATCTCCGAGCAGAGCGACGTCATCGAGCGTGACCTGATCTGGGCCGGCATGGTCGGCATCATCGACCCGCCGCGCACCGAAGTGCGTGATTCCGTGGCCGAAGCGCATCGCGCCGGCATCCGCACGGTGATGATCACCGGCGACCACCCGCTCACCGCGGCCCGCATCGCTTCCGATCTGGGCATCATCGAAAAGGGCGGCAAGGCCCTCACCGGCGATCAGCTCGACGCGATGCCCGACGAGGCGGCGTTCGACAAGGCGACTTCCGAGGTCTCCGTGTACGCCCGCGTGGCCCCCGAGCACAAGCTCAAGATCGTGGAGTCGCTGCAGCGCCAGGGCAACATCGCCGCCATGACCGGCGACGGTGTGAACGATGCCCCGGCAGTCAAGTCCGCCGACATCGGCGTGGCGATGGGCATCACCGGCACCGAAGTGACCAAGCAGACCGCCAAGATGATTCTGGCGGACGACAACTTCTCCACCATCGTCGCCGCCGTGCGCGAAGGCCGTGTGATCTTCGACAACATCCGCAAGTTCCTGCGCTACCTGCTGAGCTCCAACGTGGGCGAGGTGTTCACCGTGTTCGGCGGCGTCATGCTCGCCGGCGTGCTTGGCATCACGCAGCCGGGAACCACCGGTGTCGCCGTGCCGCTGCTCGCCACGCAGCTGCTGTGGATCAACCTGCTGACCGACGCCGCCCCGGCGCTCGCGATGGGTGTCGACCCGCAGACCGATGACGTGATGGCACGCAGCCCGCGCAAGCTCACCGACCGCGTGATCGACAGGGACATGTGGATCGATATCGCGTTCATCGGCATCATCATGGCGGCCGTCACCTTGATCGGCATGGACATGCACCTTGAAGGTGGCCTGTTCACCGACCGCTCCATCGGCGGCACCCACGAATTCCAGATGATCGAGGCCCGTACGATGGGCTTCACGATTCTCGTGTTTGCGCAGCTGTTCAACGCGATCGCATCGCGTTCCGCACGTCAGTCCGCGTTCGTCGGCCTGTTCTCCAACAAGTGGCTGTGGGGGGCGATCGGCCTGTCTGTCGTGCTGCAGCTCGTGGTGATCTACGTGCCGTTCCTCAACTCCGCGTTCGGCACCACGCCGCTCGGACCGTGGGCATGGGTCGAGTGCATCTGCCTCGCCGCGGTCGTACTGATCGCCTCGGAAATCTACAAGGCGATCATGCGCGTCATCGACCGCAAGCGCGGCATTATGGCATAACAATGCCATAAGCCTCCACCGGCGTCAGGGCTCCCGCTCTCCACATCGGAAAACGGGAGCCCTTCTCATACCCCGGAATCGCTGAATATGCGGTGACATGACGGAACGATGTCGTAGCATCGGAGGCGAACCATATATCAATGGCACGTTCCGAAGGGATTCGCAATGTCACTCATCGAACAATTCCATGGCGCCGCCGCCGATGGAACGGAACTCACCGCTATTTATGCTGAGCAGCCGGCTGCTGATGTGGCGTTCGCGCTGGTCTTCGCCGGTCACGGTCTTCCGCGCTTCGTGCACTGGGGCCGCCCGCTCGCGGCGCCAGGAACCGTACTTGCCGCATACGACGCCCTGCGGCCGCAGCGCGTGTCCGGCGCGCTGGACGAGACCGCCTGGCCAAGCATCATGCCCACGCAAAGCGAGTCGTGGATAGGGGCACCGCGACTGGATATCCGGCGCGCCGGCGTAACGCCGTTCTGTGCATTCACGGTGACCGGCATCGCAATCCGTCAGGACGAACGCCAAGGCGTTGACGTGTCTGACGGCGTGGACGGTGCCGCGCATACCGTCACGCAACAGGTGCCGGTCGTCACCGTGACCGCGTCGGATACCGAGCAGGGCGTGGAACTGTCATGGACGGCCGAACTGTTGCCCGGCGGACTGATCAGACAGCGCACCACGCTGCGTAATCTTCCAGCCGGTAATCTTCCGACCGGTGACTTGGAAGTCGGTAAAGTCGAACTCGGCTTCCCGCTCCCGGCACTTGCCACGGAGATACTCACCACCACCGGCCATCATCTGCGCGAACGCAGCCCGCAGCGGCAGCCGCTGACTGAAGGACGCTTCGAGAAGGTCTCGATGGCGGGGCGCCCAGGTTTTGACGCCTCTCTGTTGCTTTCCGCGGGCGAGCCCGGCTTCGGGTTCGAGCATGGCGAGGTCTATTCGGTGCATGTGGGCTGGAGCGGCAATTCCGTGCTGTCGGCAGAGCGTCAGCCGTATACGACCGGTCTGATTGGCGGCGGCGAGGTGCTGCTCGGCGGCGAGGCCACGCTCGCCCGCGGCGAAACGTACACCACCCCGTGGCTGTACGGGTCGTACGGTGACGGGCTCAACGAGGTGGCTGCGAGATTCCATGATTACGTGCGCTCCTGTCACCCGGATCTCGCCGTCAAGCCACGTCCGGTGATTCTCAACACGTGGGAGGCCGTGTATTTCGACCATGACTACGACACGTTGAAGGCTCTGGCCGATAAGGCCGGGGATTCCGGTGTCGAACGGTTCGTGGTGGATGACGGCTGGTTCGGCCCCCGCCGAGACTCCACATCCGGGCTCGGCGACTGGCAAATAGCGCAGGATGTGTGGCCGGACGGGTAGCCGAAGAGCCTCAAGGCGCTCGCCGATTACGTGCACGGAAAAGGCATGGAGTTCGGCCTGTGGTTCGAACCGGAGATGGTCAACCCGGATTCCGACGTGGCCCGCGCCCACCCTGACTGGGTGCTGCGCCCGACGGCGAACAGTCTGCCGATGCAGGGACGCTCGCAGCAAGTGCTCGACCTGACCAATCCCGACGCCTACCGATACATCCATGATTCCATCGATGCGCTGGTCGGCGAGTTGGGCATCGACTACATCAAATGGGACCACAACAAATTCGTCACCGAGGCGGTCTCGCCACGTACCGGCAGGCCGGCGGTGCACGGGCAGACGCTCGCCGTGTACCGGATGTTCCGTGACCTCGAAGTCGCGCATCCGGGACTGGAGATTGAGAGTTGCGCATCGGGCGGCGGCCGTATCGACCTGGGCATACTCGAATTCGCCAGCCGCGTGTGGACGTCCGACTGCGTGGCCCGGTCGAGCGGCCGATATTCAGCGGTACACGTCGCTGCTCGTGCCGCCCTGCATGATGGGCGACCATGTGGGGCGAGCCCTGCACATTCCACGCATCGCGCCACGAGCCAGGAGATGCGCATGGCGATGGCGTTCTTCGGGCACATGGGCGTCGAATGGAATCTGCTCAAGGAGTCGGACGAGGCGTTGAACAAGCTCGGCGAATGGGTCGCCGAATACAAGAGGCACCGCGCATGGTTCGCGATCGACACGTGCGTGCACGCCGATATCGCCGATCCGGCCGTCCGGGTCGACGGCATGGTCAAGCCGGATCGTTCCGCGGCGTTCTACCGGTTCACGCAACTGACAACGTCCCAGACTCTCCCTGCGGCGCCGATTCGCGTGCCCGGTCTTGACCCCGATGGCACGTACCGCATACAGCCGCTGTGGCTGGATCTCGATCTCGACGGGCTTGGTCTTGGCAGCGGCCAGTCGCCGTTGGGCTGGTGGACCAAAGACGGCGTGCTGATGACGGGCCGGGCGCTGATGACCTACGGGTTGCGCCCTCCATCGCTGCATCCGGCCCAGTCGGTGCTGTTCACCGCCATTCGCCAATAAGCCAGACGGCATCGAACGGAGCATAACAATGTGCCGGCGGCCCAGTCATGGAGTCGCCGGCACATTGCGTCAAAGAACTTGGGTATCGGCTCTAGTCGTTGACGTCGGCCTTGTAGAAGTTCACGTAGGAACGGCTGGGGGTCGGGCCGCGCTGGCCCTGATAATGGGAGCCGGTGCCCCTGGAGCCGTAAGGGTGCTCGGCCGGAGAGCTGAGCTGGAAGAAGCACATCTGCCCGATCTTCATGCCGGGCCAGAGCTTGACCGGAAGCGTCGACACGTTGCTCAACTCCAGCGTGATATGCCCCTCAAAACCGGGGTCGATGAAGCCGGCCGTCGAATGTGTGAGGATGCCCAGACGGCCCAGCGAGCTTTTGCCCTCCAAGCGTGCCGCCACCGTCGCGTCGAGCTTGACGTACTCCCACGTCGAGCCGAGCGCGAACTCGCCCGGATGCAGGATCCACGGCTCGTCCGGAGCGACGTCGAACTGCTCGGTCAGCGCCCCCTGGTTTTCGGCCGGATCCACGTATGTGTAGGCATGATTGTTGAACAGGCGGAAGAAACGGTCGAGGCGCACGTCAATCGACGCGGGCTGCACCATTTCCGGAGTCCATGGGTCAAGAGAAATATGACCGTCCTTCTGGGCGGCGAGAATGTCGCGGTCGGACAGCAGCATGAGGATTCTCCTTTTCGCGCTCACGTGTATGGCGCACGGCGCCACACTACAGTCTACAGCCATTACCATGTGATGGGATTCAGCCCGCGACATCAACTCACAGGAAGCTTTCAGACAATCTCAGCATTGCACCAAGAAACGGGTGTTTTGCTATTAATTGTCAGCACAAGCCGACCGGGAATCGGCAGCACGATTCTCAATAACTGAACCCCTTTCTTCTTCTCTCTCCTTTCTCTCCCCGGCGGGCAACACCGCCGGGGTTTCTTTTTGCCCGCGCGCAGCCGTTAAGCCGGACGTCGAAGTTAACGTGTCGGTTGCGGAGTCGGTTTATATTGTGAAGTAATCCCACACAACCGACGGAGAGCCGGAGCGAGCCTTGGAAGTCTTTCAGCTGATACTGTGCATTATCGGCGTCGTCGTATTCTCGTCGTTCGTCAGCCGGTTCATCCCCAAGGTGTCGACTCCGCTGGTTCAGATCGCGATGGGCGCGATCATCACGCAGGTGCCGGGATTCCCCAACGCCTCCCTGAATCCCGAACTGTTCATGGTGCTGTTCATCGCGCCGCTGCTGTATCTGGAAGCGCACGAGATCGACAAATCCGAATTGCTGAAATCGCTGAAACTGTCATTGTCATTGGCAATCGGACTGGCCATCGCCACCATGGTGGCGGTCGGCGTCGTCGTCCATGCCGTCTGGCCGTCCGTGACGCTCGCCGCCGCACTGGCGCTTGGCGCGGCGCTGGGGCCGACCGACGCGGTGGCGGTCAGCTCGCTGGGCAAGGAGGCGTCGCTGAGCCTGCGCCAGTTGGGCGTGCTCAAAGGCGAGTCGTTGTTCAATGACGCATCCGGCATCGTCGGCTTCCAGTTCGCCATCGCCGCCGCCATCACCGGCGAGTTCGCGATCGGCCGGGCTGCCGGCGAGTTCGCGCTCTCGTTCATCGGCGGTGCCGTATACGGTCTGGTGATTGCCCTGCTCGCGAACTGGCTGTTCGAGACCGTGCGCTCGCTGGGTTGGGAGACCACCACCACCCGCATATTGATGGAGCTGTTCCTGCCGTTCATGCTGTACCTGACCGCAGAGGAACTGCACGTGTCCGGCATTCTCGCGGTGGTCGCGTCCGGCCTGTTCGTGCGGTTCGACCGGACCGGCATCGGGCCGAACGTCGCCCGCACCAACATCGTGTCGTCCAGCGTGTGGGGTGTGCTGTCGTTCAGCCTCAACGGTGCCGTGTTCATCCTGCTTGGCATGCAGCTGCCGAAGGCGATGAGCGCCAGTTGGGACGATCCCGGCGTGAGCAACGTGCGCCTGAGCATCGTGATTCTGCTGGTGTCGCTGGTCGTGGTGACGATGCGGTTCCTGTGGGTGGCCGGGATGCTGCGTTTGGCGCGCGACGTCAACACTGGCAAACGGCGCAAGATGACGCCGGCCCGTTGGCGCAGCGCCGCGGTGATGACCTTCGGAGGCGCCAAGGGCACGATCACCCTGTCGCTGATGTTCACCATCCCGTTCACCGTCACCTGGGGCGTGCCGTTCCCCATGCGCGACGAGTTGATTTTCATCGCATCCGGCGTCATCGTCGTCACGTTACTATTGGCGAATTTCATGCTGCCTCTGCTCGCTCCGAACCGTGACCGCATGGCACCCGAGATGACGGAGATCACCATAGAGATCCTACGCAAGACCGTCGAGGAGCTGACGGGGCGAGTCGACGATGAGAACCGCCGCGCGGTGCTCATGGTCATCGAGTCGTATACGAAGCGCATCACGAGATTGAAGCAGCGCGTCGGGGAATCCGACCCCCAGGGATTGGAGCGGCTGCAGATCGAGGCGCTGCACTGGGAGAAGGACTATCTCAAGAGTCTGCTCGCCGAATTGAAAATGCACCCGCTGGATGATGCGGCGGAGCAGGACATGCGCGTGGAGGCATGCGAACGCATGATGGATGACATCATGAACACGTTGCGGCACACGTCCACGGACTCCTCCTCGGGCCATGCGGTGTCTCAGATTCGCGGTCGCATGCGCGCGTTCGAACGCCGTGCGGAGAATCTCGACGGCGCATCAGCAGCAAGATCCGGCGTACCACGCCACTGATCAGCGAGGACGAGATGTTCACGCACTCCCGGCTGCTGCAGCTCGACGTGATGGAGCACGTGGTGGATCGGCTGTATGAGGAGATGGGACGCGGCACCTACCGTACGGAGCACTGCTCGGCGCTGATCCTCGATTATCGCCGGGCCGAGGGCGCGTTGAAGTCACGGCCGAACATGGGCGGCAGCGCGAAGGCGATCGCTCAAGCGGAAGAGATCAAGCGCGAAAGCTACGGCATCGAGCTGGGCATCATCCAGGACATGCTCGGGCGGGCGACATCACACGCGCCCAGGCGAAGGCCTGCGCCGCAACGTGTTCGTCATGAGTGTGGACGCCGACAGCAGCATCTGAACGGGGTGGTTGCGGCCGATGGGTTCGCGCGGGTCACAGCACGCCGGACGCGATGTCGTGCAGTACAAGCCATTGCCGGATATCCGAAAACTCGTCCAGGCTCACCGCATGGTCCAGCCCGCGGTAGCTTTTCGTCGTCAGCCACGTGTGCTCTTCCAGCCACGCGGCCGCGGCGAACAGCTCGTATTTGGGAATGACCGCATCGTTCTTGCCGTATCCGAAATATACCGGTATCTCGAAGTCGGCCAGCCGGTCATGCGCCGGCGCGGTGCCGGGCACGCCTGCGGGCGCGAGGAATCCCGACAGGTTGATGACGGCGCGATAGCGTTTCGGGTGCATGCGCAGCAGATGGCCGCGACGGCCCCGCCTTGCGAAAACCCGATCGGCACGACGTCGCGCGTCGCGGGGATGTGGCCGTCGACCCACTGGTCGACCGCGCGTGCGGCGGCCGCGATGTCGTGATCCAGGTCGTCTCCGGAAGGCACAGCGTCATGGAACCAGCTGTATGCGCCGGCCGATACGCCTTCCGGCGCGTGCAGGACCAGAGGCGCTCGCAGCGACACCACATCGTTGTAGGGGGGGCGATGTACTGCATGATTCCGGCGATGTCGCGTTCATTGGATCCCCATCCATGCAGCGCGAGGAACAACGGCCGTGTCGGCATCGCTTCAGCGTTTTCGGGTGACATCCAGGCATACTGCACCGAGACCGGATCGCCGAATCGTCCGGGAATCACGTCGGAAAGACGTCGTGTCGTATCGTGTGCCGCTTCTTCGCCCATAAGCCTCAATATACGGCATCGGCATGGTGCCTGATTGGTGGTTGTTCATGAATCGCGCTCTCAAAACTCGCAGATACAAAAGTCGATGTATTGGAAAATGGCGGTTCTGATTTTGTATCTGCAAGTTTTGAGAGCGCGATTTCGATAAACTGGGCGCATGGGCGAACTTGACGAGGCGATGTGCGAGGCGATTGCGCTGGGAGAGCGCGCCGGGAAGCAGGGTGACGTGCCGGTCGGTGCCGTGGTGCTCGACGAGCGAGGCACGGTGATCGGCCGGGGGCGCAACCGTCGCGAGGCGGGGCACGATCCGTTGGCGCATGCCGAGATCGAGGCGATGCGTGAGGCCGCGCAGGCCCGCGGCGACTGGAATCTGGCCGACTGCACGCTGGTGGTGACATTGGAGCCATGCCCGATGTGCGCCGGGGCGTGCATCCAGACGCACATCGGCCGCATCGTCTTCGGGACCTGGGACGCGAAGCTGGGGGCGTGCGGTTCGATTTGGGACATTCCCCGCGATCCGCATGTCGGGCATGTGCCGCAGGTCGTCGGCGGCGTTCGCGAAGCGGCATGCGCCCGTCTGCTCACCGGCTTCTTCGCCTCACGACGATAATTGCAGGACCGGTATGCGGGTTATTTCTTTCCTTGCGCAAGAAACACGCGATACCGTGGCAATAAATTACGTTTCGTCTACCATCGAGACCGTCATACATCAGACGCCCGGCGACGAAGGGAGCCTCGCAACGAAGCCGACTTATGAATACGTGCAACTGTTTTCCGGCCAGTCCTCCGACGGGTCGCCGCGACTGCGGCAATCGCAGGTGAGACGGCCGCGTCCGTTCGGCAGGACGACGCATACAATACGCGGTATGGAACAAAAAGACGTCCTTAAGGCATTGCAGCGTGACCACGCGGCCGAGCTGAAGCTCGCCGCCAAGCGTTTGAAAGGCACCGCGCGTCACACTGAGATCATTCCCTCTCGCACCCTGTCTGAGCTGACCGGGCATGAGATTCTGCTCAAGCCGGAGAACCTGCAGGTGACCGGTTCGTTCAAGATTCGTGGCGCGTACAACAAGATCGCGTCGCTTTCCGAGGAGCAGATCGCCCGCGGCATCGTCACCGCGTCCGCCGGCAACCATGCGCAGGGCGTCGCGTATGCGGCGCGCGAGCGTCATGCCAAGGCGACGATCTGCATGCCGCAGATTACGCCCCCGCTGAAAGTGGACGCCACCAAGGCGTACGGCGCCGATGTGGTGCTGTACGGCGACGTGTTCGACGAGGCGGCCGCCCATGCCGCCGAACTGGCCTCCACGCAAGGCATGATCTATGTGCCGCCCTTTGACGATTACGAGGTCATCTGCGGTCAGGGCACCATTGGCCTGGAGATTCTGGAGGATGTGCCGAACGTCACCGACGTGGTGGTGCCGTTGGGCGGCGGTGGCCTGGGCGCCGGCGTGGCGCTCGCCATCAAGACGTTCAAGCCCGAGGTTCGCGTGATTGGTGCGATCCCCGAAGGCAGCCCGGCATGGAAGAACTCGTTCGCCGCCGGACGGGTGACCGAGGCCGATCAGGTCGTCACGTCCGCCGAGGGCGTTGCGGTCAAGCACCCCGGCGACCTGCCGTTCGCCCTGCTCAACGAGTTCATGGACGATCTGGTCACCGTCACCGAACGCGATATCAACGAGATGATCCTGCTGATGCTGGAGAAGCACAAGCTGGTCATCGAGGCTGCGGGCGCGGTATCTCTGGCGGCTTTGGAACACCTGAACCTGCGTTCGCGCAAGTTCGCCTCCGCGACCGGCCCGCACGTGGTCGTGCCGATCATGTCGGGCGGCAACATCGATACGGTGACGATGGGTGCGGTGATTCAGAAGGGTATGATCGCCCGCGGCCGCATCATGAACTTCGAGGTGGAGCTGCCTGACACCCCTGGACAGCTGGTCAAGGTGGCACAGCTGCTTGCTCGTGAACGTGCGAACGTTATCGCTCTGGATCACGACCAGTTCAAGGCGTCCGGCCACTATACGAATGCGGTTTCACTCGGTGTGACCGTCGAGACCAATGGTCCGGATCATATCGACCATATTCTCATGGCGCTGAAGGAGGCAGGCTTCCAGCCCAAGCGCATTTACTGACGCCGTGGGTTTCCGCCGGCTTTCGCAGATGCGAAATGAAGCGGTGCGGCTTTGACGCCGATGACATGCGGGGGTGCCCGGACCATCTCGTCCGGGCACCCCCTGCTGTATAACCGGTACCGTCATGGCTGGCCGTTGCATAGCCGTGCCGCTACTGCGCCGTTACTGTGCCGCAGAGATGGTCTCGTCCACCAGCTTCGGCAGCGCAACTGCGATGTCGTCGCGAATCAGACGCGACGCGAGACGGTCGCATTGCGTGCGCCCCATGTTCATGATGGTGATCGGCACTCCCGCCTGTGCGGCCACGGGCACGATGCTCGCCGCCGGATATACTTCCAGCGTCGAGCCGATGACCCACAGCTCGTCCGCGCGCGAGGCCAGCTTATAGGATTTCTCCATTGCGCCGTCCGGCAGGGCCTCTCCGAAATAGACGACATCGGTTTTGATCAGGCCGTTGCAGGGCATACCGCCACTATAGGGAAGCGTGCGGTGGCAATGCGGGTCGGGCTCTTCGTCCAGGCGGGCCATGATGTCGGCGGTGTCGTATTTCGCATGGCATTTCATACAGTGTGAGGTGCCGATGGTGCCGTGCAGGTTGACGATGACGTCCGGGCTGTTGCCCGCCTTCTCGTGCAGCGCGTCGAAGTTCTGCGTGGCGAGCAGCGTGAGCATGCCGGCTTTCTCCAGTTTGACCAGTGCTTTGTGCGCGGCTCCGGGCTGCGCGTTCCATACCGGTGATTCCTTCTGCCAGCGCCAGGAGTATTCGCGCTTCTCCTTATCGGACAGGAAGGAGTCGATGTCATAGACGCTCATCTGCTCGGGGTGTTTGGTCCAGACGCCATCCGGGCCGCGGAAGTCGGGGATGCCCGCCGACGTGGAGATGCCGGCGCCCGTCAATACTGCGATGTGTTTCATGGTTACAGGCTTACCACAGGAATGTGTCTGCCTTCCGGCGTTGAACGGTGGGTGAATGGCCGCCGTCCGTGTGGGGAACATTGCACAACACGCCGTACAAGGACGGTTTTCCTAACGATTTGGAAACGAAAGACGGTCTGAGTTGCTATTGAAGGCGTATTTTGACGATTTTCGACACGCCGATGGAATGTTGTTGTTTCAACGTTTTTGGGTGTCTTGGGGCTTGTCGATTTGCGTTGGTCGGCCAACTCGTGTAAGTTATCTACTCGCTGCCGGTTAGCGATGAACTTCTTCACTGGGGTTGCTGAGCTGGCCGAGTGGTGGTGGTTTGAGAACTCAAGAGTGTGTTTGTACTACTTTTTTGGTTGATTTTATGCCAGTCCGGTTCCCGCCTGCGGGTGTTTGCCCGTGGGTGCGCGAGGGCGCTTGATGGGGCGGGGTTTTTCGTGCGGACTTCTTTTCCTTATTAAGAAGTCGCGTCAATTTTGGGGTCATCAATGGTTCCCTTTCGTTTTTTTGTGGAGGGTTCGATTCTGGCTCAGGATGAACGCTGGCGGCGTGCTTAACACATGCAAGTCGAACGGGATCCATCAGGCTTTGCTTGGTGGTGAGAGTGGCGAACGGGTGAGTAATGCGTGACCGACCTGCCCCATACACCGGAATAGCTCCTGGAAACGGGTGGTAATGCCGGATGTTCCACATGATCGCATGTGATTGTGGGAAAGATTCTATCGGCGTGGGATGGGGTCGCGTCCTATCAGCTTGTTGGTGAGGTAACGGCTCACCAAGGCTTCGACGGGTAGCCGGCCTGAGAGGGCGACCGGCCACATTGGGACTGAGATACGGCCCAGACTCCTACGGGAGGCAGCAGTGGGGAATATTGCACAATGGGCGCAAGCCTGATGCAGCGACGCCGCGTGAGGGATGGAGGCCTTCGGGTTGTAAACCTCTTTTGTTTGGGAGCAAGCCTTCGGGTGAGTGTACCTTTCGAATAAGCGCCGGCTAACTACGTGCCAGCAGCCGCGGTAATACGTAGGGCGCAAGCGTTATCCGGATTTATTGGGCGTAAAGGGCTCGTAGGCGGCTCGTCGCGTCCGGTGTGAAAGTCCATCGCTTAACGGTGGATCTGCGCCGGGTACGGGCGGGCTGGAGTGCGGTAGGGGAGACTGGAATTCCCGGTGTAACGGTGGAATGTGTAGATATCGGGAAGAACACCGATGGCGAAGGCAGGTCTCTGGGCCGTCACTGACGCTGAGGAGCGAAAGCGTGGGGAGCGAACAGGATTAGATACCCTGGTAGTCCACGCCGTAAACGGTGGACGCTGGATGTGGGGCACGTTCCACGTGTTCCGTGTCGGAGCTAACGCGTTAAGCGTCCCGCCTGGGGAGTACGGCCGCAAGGCTAAAACTCAAAGAAATTGACGGGGGCCCGCACAAGCGGCGGAGCATGCGGATTAATTCGATGCAACGCGAAGAACCTTACCTGGGCTTGACATGTTCCCGACGACGCCAGAGATGGCGTTTCCCTTCGGGGCGGGTTCACAGGTGGTGCATGGTCGTCGTCAGCTCGTGTCGTGAGATGTTGGGTTAAGTCCCGCAACGAGCGCAACCCTCGCCCCGTGTTGCCAGCGGATTATGCCGGGAACTCACGGGGGACCGCCGGGGTTAACTCGGAGGAAGGTGGGGATGACGTCAGATCATCATGCCCCTTACGTCCAGGGCTTCACGCATGCTACAATGGCCGGTACAGCGGGATGCGACGCGGCGACGCGGAGCGGATCCCTGAAAACCGGTCTCAGTTCGGATCGCAGTCTGCAACTCGACTGCGTGAAGGCGGAGTCGCTAGTAATCGCGGATCAGCAACGCCGCGGTGAATGCGTTCCCGGGCCTTGTACACACCGCCCGTCAAGTCATGAAAGTGGGCAGCACCCGAAGCCGGTGGCCTAACCCCTTGTGGGATGGAGCCGTCTAAGGTGAGGCTCGTGATTGGGACTAAGTCGTAACAAGGTAGCCGTACCGGAAGGTGCGGCTGGATCACCTCCTTTCTACGGAGATTTCAGGCCACTGTCTGGTGGCCGGTGTGTGCCCCCTGCCCCGGATGTGCCGGGTGTGTGGGGGTTGCTGGTGTGGAAGAGTGGAGTCGGCCTTCGGGCGTGCCGGTCGTGCGGTGCGTCCAGGAGTGGTGCGGGCATGCTTTTGGGTTCCCGGACCGCCACCCCGCGCCGTTTGGCGTGGCTGGTGTTCCGTGCCCCGTGCCGGTCGCCCGTCCCCTGGTGGGGTGGGTGGGCTCGCGTGCGGGTGCGTGGTGGTTTGAGAACTGGATAGTGGACGCGAGCAGGGGACGCCCTTTTGGGGGGTGTCTTCTGCTGTTGATTTCGCCGGACTCTTCGGAGTCTGGTGTTTGATCGTTTTGTGTGTGATCATTTGTGTGATGATTTGTGTTGCCAGCGGAGTTTTTGCTGTGGGCTTGCGGTTTCCCGCCGTTCCCGGATGGGTCGTGCGGGTTGCTTGCAAGGGCGTATGGTGGATGCCTTGGCAGACAGTACCGATGAAGGACGTTTGAGGCTGCGATATGCCTCGGGGAGCCGCCAACAGGGCTTTGATCCGAGGATTTCCGAATGGGGGAACCCGCCGGCCGTCATGGGCCGGCACCGCGTTCGCGCGGGGGGTACGCAGGGAAGTGAAACATCTCAGTACCTGCAGGAAAGGATGTTCCGTGAGTAGTGGCGAGCGAAAGCGGATCATGGCCAAACCGCGCGCGTGTGACAGGCGCCAGCCGTTGCGCGCGTGGTGTTGAGGGAGCGTGTGTCCGGGTCCTGGCGGGCCCGGCCGGAGTGATAAAACGGCGTGTGAGGCGAACCGGATTGAATGCCGGGCCGCAGAGGGTGATGGCCCCGTAGCCGAACGCGCGTCGTCTCCGGATCGTGTCTCCCAAGTAGCGCGGGACCCGTGGAACCCCGTGCGAATCCGCCCAGACCGTTGGGTAAGCCTGAATATTCCTGTCTGACCGATAGCGAACGAGTACCGTGAGGGAAAGGTGAAAAGTACCCCGGGAGGGGAGTGAAACAGTCTCTGAAACCGTGCGCTTACAAACCGTCGGAGCCTTTCGGGGTGACGGCGTGCCTATCGAAAAATGAGTCTGCGAGTCAGTGGCATGTGGCGAGCATAACCCGTGTGGGGTATGCGTAGCGAAGGCGAGTCTTAAAAGGCGTTTGAGTCGCGTGTCCTGGACCCGAAGCGGGATGATCTAGCCCTGAGCAGGTTGAAGCGCGGGTAAGACCGCGTGGAGGACCGAACCCACCTGGGTTGAAAACCGGGGGGATGACTTGGGGTTAGGGGTGAAAGGCCAATCAAATTCCGTGATAGCTGGTTCTCTCCGAAATGCATTTAGGTGCAGCGTCGGGTGATTACGTCCGGGGGGTAGAGCTACTGGATGCTTGAGGGCCCGTATCGGGTACCGACAGCAGCCAAACTCCGAATACCCGTGACGCGTATCCCGGCAGTGAGTCGGCGGGGGATAAGCTCCGTCGTCGAAAGGGAGACAGCCCAGATCGTCGTCTAAGGTCCCCAAGCGCGTGCTAAGTGGGAAAGGATGTGGAGTCGCATAGACAGCCAGGAGGTTGGCTCAGAAGCAGCCACCCTTGAAAGAGTGCGTAACAGCTCACTGGTCTAGTGGTTCCGCGCCGACAATGTAGCGGGGCTCAAGCACGCCACCGAAGACGCGGCAGCGTCCGTTTGGATGCTGGGGGAGAGCGTCCCCATCGGGGCGAAGCGGCGGCGCAAGCCTGCCGTGGACCGTTGGGGAGTGAGAATGCAGACATGAGTAGCGAGAGGCGGGTGCGAATCCCGCCCGCTGGATGACCAAGGGTTCCGGGGCCACGTTCGTCGTCCCCGGGTGAGTCGGTCCTAAGGCGAGGCCGACAGGCGTAGTCGAATGGATGAACGGGCTGATATTCCCGTACCGGCAGCGAACCGAAACAACCGAGGCCTGGGGCGCTAACCTCCGGGTTCGTGCCGTCTCCCCTTTCGGGGGGTCGCGGCGCGGGCGCGTTGGGATCCCCCCTCGTAGTAGGTCAGCGCAGGAGTGACGCATCAGGGCAGCCGGCCGCGGAGGTGGTTTTCCGTGGTCAAGCGTTCGAGCCCGTCCCGCAGGCAAATCCGCGGGGCGTCGGGGCGAGGCGTGATGATGGGGGCCTTACGGCCCGAATCCGGTGATCCGTGGTGCCGAGAAAAGCTTCGGCGTCAGGCGCGTTGCCGCCCGTACCCCAAACCGACACTGGTGGTCAGGTAGAGAATACCAAAGCGATCGAGCGAATCCTGGTCAAGGAACTCGGCAAATTGCTCCCGTGCCTTCGGCATAAGGGAGACCCCCTGCGGTGATGAGCGGCGGGGGGTGGCACAGGCCAGGGGGTAGCGACTGTTTACCAAAAACACAGGAGCGTGCGAAGGCGCAAGCCGCTGTATACGCTCTGACGCCTGCCCGGTGCCGGAAGGTTAAGAGGATCCGTCAGCTTTCTGCGAAGCGGTGAATTCAAGCCCCGGTAAACGGCGGTGGTAACTATAACCATCCTAAGGTAGCGAAATTCCTTGTCGGGTAAGTTCCGACCTGCACGAATGGCGTAACGACTTCCCCACTGTCTCGACCAGGAGCTCGGCGAAATTGCAGTACGAGTAAAGATGCTCGTTAAGCGCAGAAGGACGAAAAGACCCCGGGACCTTTACTATACCTTGGTATTGGCATTAGGCGCGGATTGTGTAGCATAGGCGGGAGGCTTCGAGGCGGGTGCGCCAGCATCCGCGGAGCCGCAAGGTGAAATACCGCTCTGTTCTCGTTTGATGTCTAACCTCGAACAGTCATCCTGTTCAGGGACAGTGCCTGGCGGGTAGTTCAACTGGGGCGGTTGCCTCCCAAAGAGTAACGGAGGCGCTCAAAGGTCCGCTCGGCCCGGTTGGCAATCGGGTGTCGAGTGTAATCGCACAAGCGGGCTTGACTGCGAGATCGACGGATCGAGCAGGGACGAAAGTCGGAGATAGTGATCCGGTGCCGGCGCACGGGCGCGGCATCGCTCAACGGATAAAAGGTACCCCGGGGATAACAGGCTGATCATTCCCAAGAGTCCATATCGACGGGATGGTTTGGCACCTCGATGTCGGCTCGTCGCATCCTGGGGCTGGAGCAGGTCCCAAGGGTTCGGCTGTTCGCCGATCAAAGCGGCACGCGAGCTGGGTTCAGAACGTCGTGAGACAGTTTGGTCTCTATCCTCTGCGCTCGTTGGAATCTTGAGGAGGCCTGCCCATAGTACGAGAGGACCTGGGTGGACGAACCTCTGGTATGCCGGTCGTCACGCCAGTGGCGCGGCCGGTTGGCTACGTTCGGAAGGGATAACCGCTGAAAGCATCTAAGCGGGAAGCCTTCTCCAAGATAAGGATTCCATGCGGCCCCGAGCCGCTGAAGACCCCATGCAGAACACGTGGTTGATAGGCCGGACGTGGAAGCCCCGCGAGGGGTGGAGCCGACCGGTACTAATGGTCGAGAGGCAACCCACATCCACACGCCCGGGAGGCGTGTGGCGCAGGACCCGGCAGGGCCCCGCGAAGGCGCACAGGGAGCACGTCCTCACACGCGCACGATCAGTCAACAGCAACGAATCGCGTCCATTGTCCGGTCCCCGAACCGCCACACGCCGGCGGGAAACCCCGTTTCCCGGCCGATAACCCAAGATTTGCGGCGGCCATGGCCCAGGAGAGACGCCCGGTCCCATTCCGAACCCGGAAGCTAAGACCTGGCACGGCGATGGTACTGCACCCGACAGGGTGTGGGAGAGTAGCACGCCGCCGCACCACACGACAAGGACCCCCGGACGAGGAAAACAACCCCCGGGGTTCACCCATACCCAAACACAACAACCAACAGCCGTTGCAACAGAAGAATTCCTGTCCTAGACTGTGGTGTTGCTATGCATTATTTCACTCCGAAACGCTGTTCCACCTCGAACAAGATCATGTACCATGACAAGGCCAGGCGCAGCATGCCGCCGACCAGAGCCTTATCGAACGCGGAGCGGAGCTGTGGGTGTATCGGTGCGAATACTGCGGCACCTGGCATCGACGCATCGTGATCCCGCTCATGAGCACACGTATGTCCCCCTGAACCAGCAGATAAAACCGCACAGCCGCAAAGAAGGGCTACAAGCCGCGGTGGCGTTGATGCTCTTCTCCCGTCATTCGCTGAATAGGCGAATCCGCGAGGGCCGAACAACACGAGTCAGATAACACAATGGGCGGTGGCCGGAACCTGATATCGGGTTCCGACCACCGCCCATTATCGTTTGGGGGCATTTACCGGTCGAGACGGAATCCCTGCGATGTGGCGTTCGGTATCACCTGATGCGTGGCGTCCATGCGCTGGGCTGCAATCGAGGCGATCTGATCGCTGAATGCGTCAACGGGACGATCGGTGTTGCGCAGATCGTAGTACTCATGCACTGAAACGTCAAAGGCGCCGATACGCTCCTTGATGGATTCAGTGGCGTCATCATCCGACGGATACACGTCATCGAAGAACTGCAGCTCGCGAGGCATGCGAGGCTTGAGCGCGGGAGCCTGATCGGGCTTGCCGATCGCCAATCCCAGCACAGGATACGTGTACTGGGGCAGGTGCAGCGCTTCGATCAGACCGGGAACATCATTGAGCAGGGAACCGAGGATGACGCATCCCAGGCCGAGCGAATAGGCGGCGGTCTCCATCGCATGCAAAGCCAGAACCGCATCGTTCTGGGCCTGAGAGAACCGGTAGCTACCGGCGAGACCGTAGGTGTCCGAATCCGTGGGCACGCCCTTCGACTCGGCGATAATCGCATTGCGGTGCTCGTCCGCGACGAACACATACAGCAGCGGTGCTTCGGCGATATACGGCTGCTTGCCGATCTCGGACATGCGCTTCTTAAGCGCCGGATCCTTGACACGGACAGCCGACCAGTCGTTCAGATACTGGCTGGAAGCGGCGTGCTGGGGCCACGGTCTCCAGCGTGGCGACGGTATCATCGTCGAAGGGCTCGTCAACGAATTTGCGGATGGATACCTGCGATTGAGCAGCGTCTCGATAGTGCTGTTGGTAACCATGCTGTCATTGTCGCAAAGAGACGCCCCAAGAGCCACCCATTTGCGCTGACGGGGAACACGTCGGTAATGGCTGGCGCCCCAAAACGTCTTTAAGTGCGCGCTGAAACGACGACCGTGCGCACTTAAGGACGCAAACAGGCCATTTGCGTCCCTATGTTCGCGCACTTGTCGTTTCGGCGCGCACTTAAAGACGCAAAACGGGCTGATGCGCATAGAAGATGCACGGCGACAATGCGCTGGACGACGCCAAGCGATTATCAGTCGGATTGGCGACGGTGACGGCGAGCGACAAGGGCTTTGGAGCCGCGATCGGAGAGTTGCGAGACCGCGGCTCCCACGGCGGCGGACAATGCGGCGAACAGGATGCTCATGAACAGGCTCTCCTGCTGGTCCACGACTCCGTCCCCCAGCTCGCCCGTGCCATCGGATGGACGCTTGCGGGCGACGAACTTGTTCCACGCCAGAGTGAACAGCTTGCCGGCCACGAACCCCGCGATGGACGGCAGCGCGAATTTGATGGCCTTATCGCCGAGGGAGTCGGGGTCGTTCAGACGCTGATTACGCATGGCATCCACTTTTCGTTGATTCGGGCGAAGCCTTCGATGATCCGATCGGTGCTTGAACCGTCGAGGCCTCGATCCGTCGTTGCCCGGTCCATCCTGAAATTCTGTCATGTCACCATTATTTTGCGAGGTGGAGACGCATCGCGTATAGGCCTCGGCATGTGAATATGCTGCAGGTTGAGTACAGTACTGCATATGACTCAAACGACAGGTGGCAACGCGGCTACGGCAGGGCGACTGGTTCTGCTCCGACACGGGCAGACTGTGTGGAGTGAGTCCGGGCAGCATACCGGGCGCACCGATATTCCTCTTACCGCCGAAGGCGAGCGACAGGCTTACCGCGATGCCGGCACCCGGATTCAGACGGCGTTTCCGCAGGATTCGGCGAGAACTGCGTACGCCAGCCCGCTGAAGAGGGCCCAGCAGACGGCAAGCCTCGCTGGGTTCGCTCCGCGTACGCTGCCGGCGCTCGCGGAATGGGATTACGGTACCGGGCGGAGGCCGTACCCGTCAGACCATCGCGCAATTGCACGGCGGCTCTTGGGAGCTATGGAATGATGGCCCCGATGCGCTGAGCCCCACAATGGAAGGTGACTGGACGGAGACGCTGCCGGACGGCGAGCAGGTTCCCGTGCATAACGGGCCGGGCGAGTCGCTGAGCGACGTCTATGACCGTGTGCAGCAGGCCATCGATCAGGCGGTGCCGCTGATGGAGAGCGGCCATTCCGTGCTGTTCGTCGCGCACGCGCATGTGCTGCGCATCCTTACGGCACGTTGGCTGGGGGTCGACCCGCATTTCGCGCGTCTGCTGCGTCTGGATACCGCTCATTATTCGATTCTGTCCGTATACAAGGGGGACCGTGTCATCGAGCGCTGGAACTGCTGACGTCCATGTACGTCGGTAAGAAACCCTCCGCCGGCGTCGACGCCGAAGGCAACATCACTCTGAGCTCCTCGAACACACCCGACGGCTCATACGCCGCCGGAGCCGAAGGCCTCACCGTCATCAACGGCAAACTGGCGTCACAAGTACAACAATGCGGGCAAGAACTGGCGGCACACCGGTGACGTGTGGCGGTACGGGTTGCGGCTGTTGATCGCGGCGGTGGCCGCAGAGGCCCCGTATGACAAGATCGTGACCGGCCGATGGTGGGATTGGAGCGTGATGAATCCCATATTCGGACTTCTGATCGCGCTGGTGGTCTGCGCCTTGGCGGTCTGAAACGGGCGGCGGTCTGAAACGGGTTCAGTCCGTGTACAGGGCGTCTGACTCGCGCAGCACCAGGGTCGGCTGCACGATTTCATGCGGCTTCTCGGGTTCCTCTCCGTTGATGAGCCTGATTGCCTTCTGGGCGCCGAACGTCCCATCTTGAACGGTCCTGTTTCATGGTGGTGAGGTTGACGGTGTCGGCATAGGGGCTGTCGTCGAAGCCGATGATCGAGTAGTCGCGTGGCGTGCGGTGTCCGTAGCGTTCGAGCTTGAGCATCAGCGGGATCGCCATCATGTCTATCTGGCAGCAGATGGCGTCGGGGAACTCGTCCAGCGCGAGCAGCGCCGACAGCGCCGAATCGGCGAACGCGCGTCCGCGCGGCACGGTGACCACCTGCCAGTTGAGTTCACGCCTCTTCTCGACGTTTTCGCAGGCGCGGATGAATCCGCGGCCGCGGGCGTCGATCGAGGAGTCCATGGACTCGGACGCCGCCGAGCAGGCGTACACGATGTGCTTGTGGCCGAGGTTGAGCAGATGCTGGGTGGCCGTGTACATGCCGTTTTCGTCGTCGATACTGATGGAGGCGTCGAATCCGTCGATGGACGGCGTGTTGATGCCGATGATCGGCACGCGGATGCGCTTGAGCTGTTCGACCTCTTTCTCGTCGATGGCGAAGGACGCCACGAACACCGCGTCGACGTTGCGTCGCACTGGCAGGTCGGTGAAGAACTTGCGGCGCATATCGGCGGTGTCGATGTGCTGGAAGACGGAGATGTCATAGCCGGCGTCGTGCATGATCGAGTTGATGCCGGCGAAGATCTGGGTGTTGAACCAGCTGGTGATCTCCTCGTTCATGAGCAGCGCCACACGGAACGTCTGCCCGGATTTCAGGGCCGCGGCCGAGCGGGAGATGTTGAAGTCGAGCTGGTCCGCGGCCTGCAGCACCTTGTGCCGTGTCTTCTCCGACACGACTTCGGGGTGGGCGAATGCGCGGGATACGGTGGATATGGAGACCCCTGCCGCTTTTGCCACTTCGCGTATTCCTGCTTTATCCATGTAGACAACTCCTTTGCTGTGTGTTGAATTCCCCATCGTGCCGTGACTGCAGACATCATATTCGTTTCATTATACTGCAAACGTTCTCAAAGAGAAAGGGGCGTGTGTAAGGCTCTTTGAAAATGAAAACCGTTCTCTCGGTTACGGAAAATGACCGCGGAAGTTCACGTTACGTTCGGATACTCGTCGCGTGACGGTTGAATGGCCGACATAGTTTGCTCGGTGAGGGCCGCGAGGCCTTCCGGCGCTGCCGAGAGAGGCTTGCTGTGCCCGACGGCGCCGGTGATTGACCGCCGGGGCATGCCCGGCTTCGTGATTGGAAGAAGAGATCCATGAACATCAACAAAATGCTCAAAGGCGCCGTCGCGGCGTTGACCTCAGCTGCGGCCCTGGGCGCGCTGACCGCTCCGGCGTTCGCCGCGAGCGGCACCTACGATCTGAACGGCAAGGGCGTGGACGCCCTGTCGGTGCACGGCGGTGCACAGCGCATCGCCACAATCGGCAACGCGAAGGCGAAGAACGTCATCCTGTTCATCGGCGACGGCATGGGAGATTCCGAGATCACCGTCGCACGCAACTACCTGCACGGCGTCAACGGCACGTTCCAGGGCCTCGACAAGATCGGCCAGCCGGGCGCACTCCAGACCTCGACCGGCAAGGCCGCCGAAAGCGGCGTCGGTCAGTACACCACGTTCTCGCTGGGCGGCAGCTCCAACGATTCGCTGATGGCCAAGGATTCCAAGGGCCAGCTCACCGGTTCCAAGACCGCCGGCGTGATCACCCCGGTCACCGACTCCTCCGCCTCCGGCTCCGGCTGGGCGACCGGCACCAAGACCTACAACAACGCCGTGTCCGTGGACGTCAAGGGCAACCCGCAGCTCAACCTCATTGAGCTCGCCAAGGCCAACGGCCTCGCCACCGGCAACGTGACCACCTCCGAGATCCAGGATGCCACTCCGGCGGTCCAGGAATCCCACTCCTCCGAGCGCGCCTGCTACGGCCCGCAGGGCAAGTGGGACGGCACCGACAAGAACGGCGACGGCAAGGTCGATATCAAAGACGCCGAGCTCGCCGGCATCGGCAGGTGCCTCGCCGACCAGCTCAAGGCCAACGGTGGCATCGGCTCCATCTCCGAGCAGCTGCTCGACACGCGCGCCGACGTGACCATCGGCGGCGGCGCCAAGTACTTCAACCAGCTCGACGAGAACGGCAACACCCTGTGGCAGCAGGCCGCTGACCGCGGTTTCCAGACCGTCAAGAGCGGTGACGTCGACGGCTTCAAGAACCTGACCTACAAGGATGGCCAGCCGGTGCTCGCCCTGCTCGGCGACGGCAACCTGCCGACCCAGTTCAACCCGTCTGTGGCCACCAAGCAGGACGCCGCCAAGGACGAGAACCCGACCGTGTGCACCACCAACGCCAAGTGGCTCGGCAATCAGGGCGCGTCCCTCGCCGACTTCACCGACAAGGCGCTCGACCTGCTGCAGGCCAACCCGAAGTCCGAGAAGGGCTTCTTCCTGCAGGTCGAAGGCGCTTCCATCGACAAGCAGGACCACAACGCCAACGCCTGCGGCCAGATCGGCGAGACCGACGACCTTGACAAGGCCATCTCCGCCGCCCTCAAGAAGGTCGACCTGAGCGACACCCTCATCATCGTGACCGCCGACCACGCCCACACCTCGCAGATCGTCGAATCCCAGCCGTACTACGCGCTGAGCACCGTGCTGAAGAACGCCGACGGCTCCAAGACCACCATCTCCTACGGCACCTCCGAGAAGAACCTGTACTCCGACGGCCAAGACACCGAAGGTGCGGTACCGATTCCAGCAAGGCCCAGGGCAACATGAGCCACACCGGCACCCAGCTGCGCATCGCCGCATCGGGTCCCGGTGCGTCCCGCGTGGATGGCCTGACCGACCAGACCGATAACTTCTACACGATCGCCGGCGCCCTTGGCCTGGCGACCGACACCACGTCGCAGAACAACCTGTCCAACGGCGGCAAGGTCACCGTGAACAAGGACAAGGACGGCAAGTACAGCGCGGCCGTCACCGGCTTCAACGGTGACGCGGTGCTGTCGTACCAGCTGATCGACAACGCCTCCAAGAAGGTCGTCGCCGAGTCCAACACGTCCACCCCGCTCTCCGGCGTGCGCGTCGCCACCGCGGCCACCACCTCGATCTCGTTCGCCGACTTCACTCCGGCCGAGGGCGCGTCCTACACGCTGACGGTGAACGGCCGCCAGTCTGGCAAGTCCGCCTCCGTGAGCTTCCCGTCCGCCTCAGGCTCCGCCGACAAGACGCCGAACGGCGGCAACGGCAGCGGCACTGTCGCTCAGGGCACCGTCAAGGAGCCGACCGTTCCTCTGGGCAAGACCGGCGCGACCGTGCTCGGCCTGGCGCTGATGGTGCTCGCTCTGGGCGCCGGCGCGATGGTCGTGCGCTCCGTCAAGGCGGGTCGCCGCTGAGCTGACGCTCGCCGCGATTCGTGACGTCGCCTAGGGCAACTGATACGCCAGCCGGCTGCAACCTGTGATGGTTGCGGTACCGGCTCTTTGCATTTGGGGGCTCTCAGAATTCGCAGATACGGCGGCTTTTTCGCTAAGAAATCGGTGTATCTGCGAGTTTTGAGAGCGGACTTGAGTGATATCGACTCAAGTTTTTGTGAAGAAGTGGGAATAAAAAGCTGGTGCTCGAAAGTTGAGTGGTGTAGGCTCAAGTTTTGGAAGGCAAAACGAGGGCAACCTTGAGGCGAAGACCCGTGGGCGTCGATCGAGCACCGATGGCCGCGGGGCCAAGACTTGAGCAAGCAAACGTAAACGAACAAGATATTTAAGGAGTACACATTATGGCACGTGCAGTTGGTATCGATCTGGGAACCACGAATTCCTGCATCGCAACCCTTGAAGGTGGCGAGCCCACCGTCATCGTGAACGCCGAAGGCGCGCGCACCACGCCGTCCGTGGTGGCGTTCAGTAAGTCCGGCGAGATCCTGGTCGGCGAGGTCGCCAAGCGTCAGGCCGTGACCAACCCCGATCGCACCATCCGCTCCGTCAAGCGTCACATGGGCACCGACTGGACCGTCGAGATCGACGGCAAGAAGTGGACGCCTCAGGAGATTTCCGCGCAGATCCTGATGAAGCTGAAGAGGGATGCTGAGGCCTACCTCGGCGAGCCCGTCACCGACGCCGTCATCACCGTCCCGGCCTACTTCAACGACGCCCAGCGTCAGGCCACCAAGGACGCCGGTAAGATCGCAGGCCTCAACGTCAAGCGTATCGTCAACGAGCCGACCGCGGCCGCGCTGGCCTATGGCCTGGACAAGCAGGGCACCGACCAGCGCATCCTGGTCTTCGACCTGGGCGGCGGCACCTTCGATGTGTCCCTGCTGGAGATCGGCAAGGACGACGACGGCTTCTCCACCATTCAGGTGAAGGCCACCAACGGCGACAACCATCTGGGCGGCGACGACTGGGATCAGAAGGTCATCGACTGGCTCGTCGGCGAGGTCAAGAACAAGTACGGCGTCGACCTGTCCAAGGACAAGATCGCGCTGCAGCGTCTGAAGGAAGCCGCTGAGCAGGCGAAGAAGGAGCTCTCCTCGTCCACCTCCACCAGCATCACCATGCAGTACCTGGCCATGACGCCTGACGGCACCCCGGTGCACCTGGACGAGACCCTGACCCGTGCGCACTTCGAGGAAATGACCTCCGACCTGCTGGGCCGCTGCCGCACGCCGTTCAACAACGTGCTGCGCGATGCCAACATCTCCGTGAGCGACATCGACCACGTGGTGCTGGTCGGTGGCTCCACCCGTATGCCGGCCGTCAAGGAGCTCGTCAAGGAGCTTACCGGCGGCAAGGAAGCGAACCAGTCCGTGAACCCGGATGAGGTCGTGGCCGTCGGCGCCGCTGTGCAGTCCGGCGTCATCAAGGGCGACCGCAAGGACGTCCTGCTGATCGACGTGACCCCGCTGAGCCTCGGCATCGAGACCAAGGGTGGCATCATGACCAAGCTCATCGATCGCAACACCGCCATCCCGACCAAGCGCTCGGAGGTCTTCTCCACCGCTGAAGACAACCAGCCGTCCGTGCTGATTCAGGTCTACCAGGGCGAGCGTGAGTTCGCTCGCGACAACAAGCCGCTGGGCACCTTCGAGCTGACCGGCATCGCTCCGGCTCCGCGTGGCGTCCCGCAGATCGAGGTCACCTTCGACATCGACGCCAACGGCATCGTGCACGTGTCCGCTAAGGACAAGGGCACCGGCAAGGAGCAGTCCATGACCATCACCGGTGGCTCGGGCCTGCCGAAGGACGAGATCGACCGCATGGTCAAGGAGGCCGAAGCCCACGAGGCCGAGGACAAGAAGCGCAAGGAGGACGCCGAGACCCGCAACCAGGCCGAGGCCTTCGCCTACCAGACCGAGAAGCTCGTCAACGACAACAAGGACAAGCTCTCCGACGAGATGGCCAAGGAAGTCACCGACAAGGTGAACGCCCTGAAGGAAGCCCTGAAGGGCGAGGACATCGGAAGATCAAGAGCGCGCAGAGCGAGCTCATGACTTCCGCGCAGAAGATCGGCGAGGCGCTGTACGCGCAGCAGGGTGCTGCGGGCGCTGCTGATGCTGCCGGTGCGGCTGCCGGTGCGTCGGGTGCCGCCTCCAACGGTGGCGATGACGACGTGGTGGACGCCGAGGTCGTGGACGATGACGACAAGAAGGACAACAAGTAATCATGTCCGAGTTCAACAAGGACGATTACCTGAACGACCTGCCTGACGCGGACAACCTGTCCGCCACCGGGCAGGCCGGTCCTTCCGACGGCGCTGCCGCCGGTTCTGCTGGCAAGGCGTCGGACTCGGCCAAGTCTGCGGATGCGTCTGCTGATAAGGGCGCTGCCGGCTCGGCTGGGGACAAGGCGTCCGCCGAAGCGGGCCCTTCCGATAAGACCGGTGACTCCGCTGCCGCGGGTGCGGATGACGGAGCGGCCGCCGACGACTCGCTGACCCCGCTGGGCAAGGCCAAGAAGGAAGCCGCCGACTATCTCGAAGCGTTGCAGCGTGAACGCGCCGAGTTCGTCAACTACCGCAATCGTGCGCAGCGCGAGCAGGAGCGTTTCCGCCAGCATGGCATCATCGACGTGCTGACCGCGTTGCTGCCGGCGCTCGACGACATCGACCGCATCCGCGAGCATAGCGAGATGGACGACTCCTTCAAGGCCGTATCCGCGAAGATCGACAAGGCGTTCGAGAAGTTCGGCGTCGAGAAGTTCGGAGAAAAAGGCGAGGAATTCGACCCAACCAAGCATGAGGCGATCCTGCAAGCCGGACGCCGAGGCCGAGAAGGAGACCGTCGACACGGTCGTGGAAGCCGGCTACCGCATCGGTGACCGCGTGATCCGCGCCGCCCGAGTAGTAGTAGCCTCCCCGCAAAACTACCCCCCCCAAGAGGAGTTTGCGGAAATCCGACTACCCTCAGATTTCCGCAAACCACCTGTCTCATCTCGCTGTCATCGCAGCAAGCGTGCGATACCACACTCGCGCAAAACATGCACCCGACTCGGAGATGCGACGCAAGTCACTGCACCTAACGAGTGCGGGCGGGCGGGCATGTTGTCCGACTGTAAACCTCGGCCCGAGCGGCCTGGAGCGAAGTCGGACAACATGCCCGCCAGCTCCGCACGGTCTACGGTCTCCGCACCGCCCCAAGTGTCCGCTACCCCAAGCGACAAAACTCCGCACGGTCGCGCGTTGACCGCAGACACGATCACATCACCGTCGTCTCCGCTCCGGTCACAGCAAACATGTCGACCTCCGCGGTGACGAACGCCAATACGCAACAACAGAAAAACAACATACGACACACATACACGCATACACGAAAGGAGACCTGAATGGCTGAGAATGAATGGCTGAGCAAGGATTTCTACAAAGTCCTCGGTGTCTCCAAGGACGCCACCGAGGATGACATCACCAAAGCGTACCGCAAGCTGGCGCGCAAATACCATCCCGACCTGAACAAGACGAAGGAGGCCGAGTAGAGGTTCAAGGACATCTCCGAGGCGTACGACGTGCTCAGCAACAAGGAGCAGCGGCAGAAGTACGACGCGATCCGCCAGTTCGGCATGGGCGGGCGCGTTTCTCTGGCGGCTCCGGTCAGGGTGGGTTCGACGCTTCCGGATTCTCGGATATCTTCGGTTCGATGTTCGGCGGCAACGGCGGCAATGTGCGCTTCAGCACGTCCGGCGGCGGTGAGCAATCTCAACGACATCTTCTCGATGTTCGGCGGGGCTGCCGGTGGCCGTGGCGGTGCGAGCTATGGCGGTTCGCGTTACGGTAACCCGTATGAGGAGCCGCCGACTCCGCAGCGCGGCGATGACCGCAAGTCAAGATCACGTTGACGTTCCGTCAGGCGGTCAAAGGGCGCTACCGTGTCGCTGCGCGTGGACGGCAAGCAGTTCAAGACGCATATTCCCGCCGGGGTCAAGGACGGGCAGAAGATTCGTATCGCAGGCAAGGGCAGGCCGGGCAGCAACGGCGGCGCGAACGGCGACATGTATCTGACCGTGCAGGTGAAGCCGGATCCGCGGTTCACGATGCGCGGCCATGACATCGTCATGGATGTGCCGGTGACCGTAGGCGAGGCTGTGGCCGGTGCCCGCGTGGAAGCGCATGACATCGATGGCGAGACCGTCACGTTCAAGGTGCCGGCGGGCTCGTCCAGTGGCGCGGAGATCCGTGTCAGCGGCAAGGGCGTTCAGTCCGCCACTGCCGGCGACCTGATTGGTTGCGTGCAGATTCGCGTGCCCGCGAAGCCGGGTCTGGGCGCGAAGCACGCCGCGAAGGAATTCGACAAGTCCGTCGAAGGCTACGCCGAAGCGGTTGCCGCCGAGCGGTAATCCTCCCGGCGGCATCTCGCATCGTCGCGGAGCGACTGGGGGCGGTTCACCATCACCCCGCAGCCGATAATCAACGTTAAGGAGATGATGATCATGGCGCGAATCGCACAGGAAGTCAGGCGTGCGTATGCTGCTTGCGCCGCGGCGTTGGTCTCCGGCGGCGTTGATCTCGATGCAATCGACGCGCTCGGCCTGAACGTGGAGATGCCGGTGTTCACGGTGAGCCAGGCGGCTCAGATTGCGGGCGTGCATCCACAGACGTTGCGCCAGTACGACCGCCTTGGTCTGGTGGTGCCTCAGCGCACGGAGGGCGGTGCGCGGCGCTACACGCTTCGTGACGTGGCGCGTCTTGCGCAGGCGCAGCAGTTGAGCCAGGACGAGGGTATCAATCTCGCAGGCATCACGCATATTCTTTCGTTGCAGGAGGAGAACAGGCAGCTGCGCCGGCAGATTCGGCATCTTCGCCGTCGACTGGACGGCGATAGCGTGTTCGAGGCCGGTATGGATGGTGAAGTCGTCGAGGTGCGGCAGTCGCCGTTCTATCATGTGCGTCGGCGCGGGCGCGCATATATCGCACCGTTGCAGATCACATCCGGTCGCGAATAGGCGGCCATCATCCCGTCATAGTCCCATCTGGCATCCGCTGGATGGGACTTTTGTCGTATGGGGACGTCTTGTATCCCGCCATCGTCCCGTTTTATTCCTGTCGGATGGGACTTTGGGCGGGTGCTGGATGGGAAGTGGGGGGGGTGATACGGAATCGCAGACAATTGTATGTCATTTTGTTCACAATGTAGGCTATAATACTGTACCCGACAGCGATTTTGCTATGCCAATGAAGATTGAATAGCAAGATACTATACAAATAACGCTCGATGGTGAGGAAGCCATGCCGTCCCATAGGTGGAACGGCGGTCGCCCAAAGTCGTGACCCGGCGTTGCACAGGGAGAGGAACACACATGGTTCATTCGACCAAGCCATCGCTGCTGCGCCGTCTTGGCGCGCTGGTGGCCGCTGCCATGCTGGTGGTACTGCCCGCAGGGATATCCACCGCGAGTGCGGCCAGCGATGATGCTGACATGCTCACCGTCACGATGACGCGTACCGACACCCTCGGCGACGAGGTATATGTCGGTGACACGCTCACCTACAGTTTCACCAACACCAACAACACGAGTTCGGCATTCACCGCATTCCCCGCCGAGTCGAATCTGAGCGGTGTGCTGACCACAGGAACGCCGAACTGCCGTTATGAGAACCTTGCGGGAGGCGCTTCCTACCCTTGCTCCACGGCCAGCCACACCATCACTGCGGATGATCTCACGGCCGGCAGCTTCACCCCGCGTACCGTGTGGAAGGCCACCTCTGACCGAGGGGGCACTCAGGTGCTGCAAGACAACATCGTCTCCACCGGCGATACCGTCACCGTGAAGGAAGGCAAGCGCCCCGATCCGGCCACCATCCCCACAGACCGTGCCGATGGCGAGGCCGTGCGCCTGGCCACCGCCCGCCAGAACCTCGGTACCGAATGCTACCGTATTCCGGCGCTCGCCGAGGCGCCCAACGGCTGGATCCTCGCCGCATTCGACCAGCGTCCCAATACGGCGATGGCCAACGGCAGCGGCGTCAAGTGCTGGGATGCCCCGCAGCCGAACTCCATCGTGCAGCGCATCTCCAAGGATGGCGGCAAGTCGTGGACGCCGATCCAATATGTCGCGCAGGGCAAGAACGCCCCGGAACGCTACGGCTATTCCGACCCATCCTATGTGGTCGATAAGGAGACCGGCGAGATCTTCCTGTTCTTCGTTCACTCGTACAACAAAGGGCTTCGCCGACTCTCAGCTTGGCGTCGATGAGAGCAACCGCAATGTGCTGCATGCGGTCGTCGTCAGCTCAAAGGACAACGGCGAGACGTGGAGCAAGCCGCGTGACATCACCGCTGACATCACCAAGGGTTACGAGAACGAGTGGAAGTCCCGTTTCGCCACCTCCGGTGCCGGCATCCAGCTCAAGTACGGCAAGTACAAGGGTCGTCTGATTCAGCAGTATGCCGTGGGCCGTACGACCGGTTCGAACGCCGCGGTATCCGTGTACTCCGATGACCATGGCAAGACCTGGCAGGCCGGCAACCCGGTGACGGGCATGCTGATGGATGAGAACAAGGTCGTGGAGCTGTCTGATGGCCGTGTGATGCTCAACTCCCGCCCGGGTAACGGTTCCGGTTACCGTCGCGTGGCGATTTCGAAGGACGGCGGCGTGAACTACGGTACGGTCAAAAACGAGACGCAGCTGCCGGATCCGAACAACAACGCGCATATTACGCGCGCGTTCCCGAACGCTCCCGAGGGTTCGGCGAAGGCGAAGGTGCTGCTGTACTCGTCGCCGCGCGCGAACAACGAGGGCCGTGCGAACGGCGTGGTCCGCATCTCGCTCGATGACGGTACCACGTGGTCATCCGGAAAGCTGTACAAGGCAGGCTCGATGGCCTACTCGGTCATCACCGCGCTGAGCGGTGCCGCTGGCGGTGGTTATGGTCTGCTGTACGAAGGCGCTTGGGTCACCGGCGGCGGCATTGACAGCCACGACATCATGTACACGCACATTTCCATGGATTGGCTCGGCTACCTGTCCGCCACCGCAGACGACGTGACCGCTTCGGTTGAAGAGGGTGCCAGCACGGTGGACGTGACCGTTCCGGTGAGCAACATCGGTTCTGTGGATTACACCGGCGTGACGGTGACTCCGGCCGATCTGCCGACCGGATGGTCTGCCTCTCCGGTGAACGTGGGCGCTCTTGCCAGCGGCGCGTCCAAGGACGTGACCGTCACGGTGAATGTTCCCGCAACTGCCAAGAAGGACGATGTCGCCAAGATCGTCCTGCGCGTGACCGGCACGTCCGCTGCGAATGCCGACGCCACGACCGGCTTTGACGGCTCCATCACGGTGAACGTCACCGAAAAGAGCGAGCCCGATCCTGAGCCGGAGCCGACCATCACCGGTGTTTCGGCGGTGACGTCGCAGGCTGGTGTGAAGGTCGGTGACGTGTTTGATGCGTCGAAGGTGTCGGTGACCGCGGCGATGAGTGATGGTTCGTCGAAGGCGCTGGCTGCCGGCGAGTATTCGCTGTCGGCTGTGGATGCTGACGGCAAGGCGGTCGATTTGGCTGAGCCGTTCGCGGCGGCTGGTGTGGTGACGGTCACGGTGAGTGTGCCTGTGGAGGGTGCGAATCCGTTGACGGCATCGTTCACGATTGACGTGGCCGAGAAGAGCGTCGACCCTGAGCCCAAGCCCGAACCCAAGCCCGAACCGGAGAAGCCGGCCGGCCCGAAGGTCGACGTGCCCACCGAGCAGCCCGGCCTGTCCAAGACCGGCGCTTCCACGGCAGGCATGTCCATCGTGTTCGTCTTGTTGGCGCTGTCCGGTGTCGCGGCGTTGTCGCTGCGCCGCCGCTCCGCTCACTGATCTGACCGAGACCTCACTGCTGCGGCGGTAAACCGTCCGGCCGATGAGTGACGGCATACAGGAAAAGCCCCCGAAACACGGGGGCTTTTTCATGTTGTAATTCGTTCACTCTGTAGACTACAATGAGGGAAATTTCAGCGTATCGCTGTGATTCTCATATAACCGATAGTTCATAAATAATATGCGGTAAAGAAGCCGACTGCGCCGAAGAAGACGCTGCTACCCCCGTATCGGTTCGGAAGCTGACCTGCCGCAGAGAAGAAAGACTCGATATGACCACAATATTCCGACGTGCCACGGCAAAAACGCTGATGCGCAAGCTCAGCGGGCTGCTGGTGGCCATCGCCATGCTGGCAGTGCTGCCGGCCGGCACCATCAGCGCAAATGCGGCGGACGAAACACCCCAAGAATATCTGCAACTCACCCTGACCCGCACCGACAGCAACGGCACCTTTTTACCGGCCGAAGTCGGCGACAAGCTCACCTACAGTCTCGGCTACAAAAACGTTTCCGATACCGGTTTCATTGTGTATCCCACGGCGTCGAACCTCAACAATGTCGCCACGCCGCAGTCGGCGCGCAACCCCAATCCCATGTGCCGGTGGGGGAATCTCGCGGCGGGTGCTTCGGCTGCATGCACTTGGAGCGCGAGCAAGGAGTTCGCCTACCATGTGGTGACCGAAGACGATGTCGCAAACGGCTTCACGCCCACCGCGACCGTGTCGGCGACCACTCAGGACGGCACCAATGGCGTTCTGCAAAGCGTCGACATCACCGGCGAGACGGTGCCGGCCGTCCCTGCGACCTCCGCACTGCGCGTCGCCATGCAGCGTACCGATACGCTCGGCGATAACGTGAAGATCGGCGACCGGCTGACCTTCAACTTCACCTACACCAACAAAACCGCGCAGAAGATTTATGCCTACCCGAGCGAGTCGAACATCGAACGCGTGGACGTGGTGTCCTATCCGAGAAACAGCTGCCGATCCGGAGTGGAGGCCAACCGGACCGCATCATGTGGGTTCGCCTATCACGTCATCACCGCTGAGGACGTCGTGGCCCGCAGATACACGCCGACAGCCACATTCCGCGCCACATCGGATCGCGACGGCACGCAGGTGCTGCAAGATGACATGACGTTCACCACCGGCACGGTGACCGTCGCGGAGGCCGTAGTAGCCGACGACGCCGCGTCCACGCCGACGGAGCGCAAAGACGGCGAACCGCTCCTGCTGGCGACCAACAAGCAGATCGGCAACACCGATTACTACCGCATCCCCGCCATCGCGCAGGCACCCAACGGCTGGATTCTCGCCGCATGGGATTTGCGGCCGAAATCGGCGGCGGACGCGCCCAACCCGAACTCGATCGTGCAGCGCATCTCCAAGGACGGCGGCAAGTCATGGGAGACGCTGGCATACGTGGCGCAGGGACGCAGCGCCACCAACAAATACGGCTACTCCGACCCGTCCTATGTGGTCGACGAGGAAGCCGGCAAGATCTTCCTGTTCTGCGTGAAATCGTACGATCAGGGCTACTTTGGCTCCGTATTGGGTGTGGAAGATGCGCGCAACGTGCTGCAGGCCGTCGTCATGGAATCCGACGACAACGGCGCAACATGGAGCGAGCCGCGCAACATCACCAGAGACATCACCAAGGGTCACGAAGACGAGTGGAAGTCCCGTTTCGCATCCTCCGGCCATGGCATCCAGCTCAAGTACGGGCAGTACAAGGGCCGTTTGATACAGCAATACGCTGTGCGCACCACGAGCAACACGAACATCGCGGTGTCCGTGTATTCCGACGACCATGGCAAGACCTGGAAGGCCGGCAACCCCGTGACCGAAGTGAACATGGACGAGAACAAGGTCGTGGAGCTGTCCGACGGTCGCGTGATGCTCAACTCCCGTCCGGGCGCGGCGGGATACCGTCGCGTTGCGATCTCGGAGGACGGCGGCGTGAACTATGGTCCGATCAAGTCGGAGACCCAGCTGCCGGATCCGAACAACAACGCGCAGATCACGCGCGCGTTCCCGAACGCTCCGGAAGGTTCGGCGAAGGCGAAGGTGCTGCTGTATTCGGCACCGCGTGCGAGCAACGAGCCGTGCGAACGGTGTCGTGCGTGTTTCATTCGATGACGGCACCACATGGTCGGCCGGCAAGCTGTTCAAGGAAGGCTCGATGGCCTACTCGGTCATCACCGCACTGAACGACGCCGCCGGCGGTGGTTACGGTCTGCTGTACGAAGGCGAAAGCATCACCTACACGCGCGCGTCGATGGAATGGCTGGGATATCTCACCGCCACGGCGAGCGGCACCGCGACCGTCAAGGAAGGCGAGGGGACGCTGACCGCGCCGGTCACCGTCACCAACGACGGTCTGACCGACTACACGAACGTCACCGTGACCCCCACAGGTCTGCCGTCTGGTTGGAGCGCCGAAGCAGTGAACGTCGGCAATCTTGCCGCCGGTCAGAGCGCGACCGTGAACGTTCCGGTGACTGTGCCTGCGGCGGCTGTCAGTGGTACCGTCGCGAAAGCGACGATGAAGATCACCGGCAAGTACGCGCAGTCCGAAGACACGCTGCACAGCTTCGCCGAAGGCGAGTTGTCGGTGACTGTCACCGACCCGGATCCCGCAGCCAAGCGGCTCAAACTCACCATCGAACGTACCGATGACAACGGAGACCCGGTCAAGGTCGGTGACACGCTGACCTACCGGATCACCTATGAGAACGTCGGCACGCAGTCATTCGCGGTCTATCCGCGCGAATCCAATCTGGACGGCGTGACGACCCCGCAGTCGGCGAGCAACCCTGCTCCCGTATGCCGGTGGAGCAGGTTGGCTCCGGGAGCGACCGGTGCATGCGTCAGCGGCAACGGCAAACAGCTCGCCTACCACACGGTGACGGAAGCGGACGCGACGGCCGGCTCGTTCACGCCGAGCGCGACCATCGACGCCACCGCAGACGCGAGCGGCGAGACGGTGCTCGAATCAGTGTCCATCACCGGTGACCCCGTCACCGTGAGCCAGCCGGTCGAACTGCCGGTGGACATCGCCGCATGGAAGACCCGCAACGAGGCGCTCGACGACTGGCAGACGCTCTCCGAAAAGCTCGCAAAGACCGACCGCATCAACTGGCTGTTCACCGGCGACTCCATCACGCACGGCGTGCAGTTCACGCGCGGCTACCGCACCTATTCGGAACTGTTCGCGAACCATCTGGACACCACGCCGGTGCGCGGTGTATCCCGCGCCAACGATGTGGTCATGAACACCGGCATCTCCAGCGCGGACGCCAGTTGGCCGCTCAAGGACGGCGCATTCGAGAAATGGGTGTCCGACAAGCACCCCGACGTCGTGTTCCTCACGTTCGGCATGAACGACGGGCGTACAGGCCAGGCGTTCACCGTCGACCAGTACACCGCCAACCTGTCCACACTGATTGACAAGATCCGTGACCTCGGCGCCATCCCGGTGCTGCAGACGCAGAACTACACGACCAACGCGACGTTCAACGCCAACCTCGACACGTACTTTGACGCGGAACGTCGACTCGCGCTCGACAAGAACGTGCTGCTGGTGGACTTCAACAAGCAGTGGCTGGAACTCGGCGGCGGCAACCGCGAATCCGGCACGTATATGGGTGCCGGCAACGACATCCACCCCGGCGAGAACGGGCACATCGAATCCAGTAAAGTTCACGCTGGGAGCGCTCAATATGATCGCCAACGACGACCCGCTCGCCCGGTGGAGCAGCTCCGACACGACACTGGACAAGCCGACCGTGACGGTGGACGCCGACGGCAACGGGCTGAAGGGCTCGGACGGGCTTGAACCCGCCCCGGCCGCGGCCAAGTCCGTGGGCAAGTTCCTCTCCGGCGCACAGTACGTTGACCTGGGCGGCGATGTGGTGAGCGCTGTGGCCGGCAAGCGGGAGTCCAACGTGACCATCAGGTTCCGTGCGTCGGCGACCGGACAGCCGCAGACGCTGTTCTCGCTGGGCGACTCCGACTCCGCGACCCGCGCGACCGTGCGCCTGAGCGCGACCGGTCTGGTGCAGTTCCTCAACTCCGGCAACACCGGCGACTTCTACACGGTCGGCACGAACGACCTCGCAGATGGCGCATGGCATACGGTGTCCGTGAACTTCGTAGCGAACGGCTTCACGATCTATGTTGACGGGGCCGCGATGCGCGCGATCAGCGGCGGCACGGGCACTCAGCTGAACGTGCCGGGCGCGATCACGGTGAACACGGCCACGGCCGGCGCGATCCGCGGGGCCGACAGCGCCGGCGGCGCGCAGCAGCTCACCGGCATTGTCGATTACGTCGCCGCATGGAGCCGCACACTGACCGGTGCGGAAGCCAAGCGAATCAGCGCCGAAACCAGTGCCGTGGCGGTGACGAAGGTCGATGCGGCGGTGAACGCGTTGCAGCCGATCATCTCCGATACCGGTGCTCGCAAAAATATCGTGTTCGTGGGTGGCGAGACCATCGAAGGCGGGTATACGGATCATCTGATTGCCAAGAACATCGTGCAGCTGCTCGACGAGCGCGTGCGCTGGGAATACGTCACCGGGCTGAGCGCCACGGACCGCGAACGGCAGCGTGCCAAGTTCTTCGTGGCGACCGGGCAGGGCGGTCTAACTGCCAAGCAGATGGACGAGGACTACGCTGCGATGGTGGGCGAGTATTCGCCGGACATCCTCTTCTTGGCTCCGGACCTGTATGACGCTGACGGGAATCTTGCGGAAAGCGACGCCGCCGCGTTCGCCGGGCATATTCGCTCCGTGGCCGCCAAGGCGAAGGAGGCGGGCGCCAGGTCGTGCTGGTGACGCCGGTCACCGTGCGCGGCGGGGAAGACGAGTATGCCGGCGCTATGCGCACGGTGGCCAAGGAAGACGATTTGCCGCTCATCGACGCGCAGGCGTGGATCGGCAAGGTCGTCGCCGCTGACGCGAGCGTCAAGACCGCGTGGTTCAACAAGGCCGGCCAGCTCAACTACGCCGGGCATCTCGGTTACGCGCGATTCATGATGCGCTCGCTCGACCTGTACCCGAGCAACGTGTCAGGCAGCCGCATCGCGTCGCTGCCGTACGACACCGCCAATGTTACTTTGGTCGGAGCGAGTGAAAACGGTGGCGAGCTGCCGGTCGGGCGCGTCGAGGGCACCGACAGGGCGCACATCGACACCATGCAGATCGGTGCGGCGGCTTCGCTGGTGGTCGCCGACAGCTACGCCGTCTACGAGATCGGCGAGGACGGCGGGCGGACCCTGGTCGCGGACGGCCTCAAGCCCGCGGATGTGCTTGCGGATGGCATCGACGTGACCGTAAACGATACGGCGGCGCACCGGTATGAAGTGGTCGGTTCGGCGAACGTGCCGGAGGGCGCGGACGCCGTGACCGTGACATATACGGCGACGCTGGCGGCTGTCGAGGAGCCGGAGCCCGGGCCGGATCCCGATCCCACTCCAGACCCGAGCGAAAAGCCGGACGGTGACGGTACCGGTGACGGCACTGGTGCCGGTACCGGCGACGTGCAGAAGCCGACCCCGGACGCTGTGGCGAAAACCGGTGCGGATGTGTTCGGTCTTCTTGCCGCAGTGGCGGTGCTGCTCGCGGCAGGCGGTGTGACGCTGTCGCTGCGCCGTCGCGCGAATCGGTAAGTCTCTCGACTGGGCGGCGGCAGTCAACGGTTCGTTTCGATTTCGACTGATTGCCGCAGCCCGTACCGAATCGGTTGACTGGTCTTGAGGGCCGTTGGCGGAAATCCTGCCAGCGGCCCGCTTTCGTTTGCGCTGATTGCGGGTTGCCTCGGTCGAAGTATGGTCGTTGCTGAGTCATGAGCGTGTAATGGACGTCAAGAATCAGGCGGCCTCTTCGAGGTCATCTGGGATAATGAAAACGAAAGCCCGGTTGCCGGGCATGCAGGCATACAGTTGGCGTCAATACAAGGTGGGGTTGTGCATGAGCGACATGTTGTTGAAGGCCGTGTTCTGGGATCTGGACGGTACGTTGATCGATTCGGAACCCTACTGGCACGAGGGCGAGATGGAGATCGCCGCGGCGCATGGCGGGTATTGGGATGAGGATCTAGCGTGGTCCTGTTCTGGCACTCCGCTTGACCATTGCGCGAAAACGATGATCGAGCACGGGACGAATCTGCCGCCCGAGCAGATTGCCAAGGCGATGGTCGATTACGTCGCCAAGAAGGAGGTCGAGAGGGTGCCTTGGACGAATGGCGTACTGGACGTGCTGGGGTCGCTGGTCGATGCCGGGATTCCCTCCGTGCTGGTCACGACATCGCCGCGCAGGCTCGCTCAGAACGTGATTGATCATGCGCCGGCCGGCGCGTTCGCCGGATTCGTCTGCGGTGACGATGACCTGCCGCATAAGCCCGATCCGGCTCCATATCTGGCGGCGGCGAAGATGCTCGGCATCGAAACGGGCGTGGCCGGAGCCGATGGCGCCGCGGCACTCCCTGGCATCGCGAGGTGCGTCGCTTTGGAGGACTCGGCCACGGGTATCGCCTCGGCTGTCGCGTCCGGAGCCACGACCATTGCCCAGCTCGGCTTCAACCGCAACGCCAAAGCCGACGGTCCGCAATGCGCCTCCATCGACGGCTTCGCCGGCATCACCGCCGAAGCGCTGAATGCCTTCATCCGCCAGCGCCTCGGCTCCTGAACCACCAGCGGTCGCTGAATCTTCCTCCCGCTGGCGGGGATGTCGACTGAAAGCCGACTGGGGTGGTCTTTACCATGGGGGTCTTTACTGTATCGGCTCTGGGACCCCCCAGTCTCGTTGTGCTCGACAGCCCCCGCCAGCGGGGGCGTATGGTCATCGGGGGCGAAAAATGAAAAAGGCCAATCCCGGTGGAATGGAATCGGCCTTCGTGGAGCTGATGGTAATCGAAACCACGACCTCTTCGATGCGAACGAAGCGCTCTACCAACTGAGCTACAGCCCCTTGGATGTTGCCTTGCTTCGCAGGACAACTCAATACACATTAATACGACCCATGTCCAAATGCAAGCCGGCGTGTGTGAAAATTGGGTGCCGGTTATGGGCTGATATGCGTCACTGTGCGTGGGGTGCGTCACTGGGTGAGCCCTCACCCAGTGACGCAACGGAACGTAATCAGGCAGGCCGGGCGGCCAACAGGAGTGGCCGGTCGCGTTACTTGTTCTGCGTGCCTTAGGCCGCCACACTCGATGAGTCCGCCGCGGTACCGGGCTTCTTGCCGAATTTCGCCTTGAGCAGTCCGATGATGGTCGGCAGCAGCGACACCAGCAGAATCAGCACGATGACCAATTCGAAATGCTTCTGCACGACGGGGATGTTGCCGAAGAAGAATCCCAGCAGTGTGAACAGCGTACCAGCACAGGCCGCCCAGCACCGAGAACGGGGTGAACCGGCTCCAGCGCATGCCGGAAATACCGGAGATGAACGGCATGAACGTGCGGATGAATGGGAAGAAACGCCCGAGGAACACCGCCAGTGGCCCCCATTTCTCGATCATCTTCTCGGTTTTCGCCAGCCGTTCCGGCGTCATGGCCTTCACCTTGCCTGACGCGATGATTCGGCGTCCGAAGAAGTGTCCGATGAAGTAGTTGCTCTGATCGCCCAGGATCGGAGCAATCCACACTATGGGCAGCAGTGCCATCAACGGCAGCCCGCTGTCGCCCTGCGCGGCGAAGAAGCCGGCTGCGAACAGCAGCGAATCACCGGGAAGGAACGGGAAGAACACCACGCCCGTCTCAATGAATACGATGAGAAAGATGAAGCCGAGCGCAGGCGCGGTGCCCATGGCAATCCAGCTGGCGATTGCGCCGCGAGGGTCCTTCAGCAAATTGACGATGAAATGAACGAAACCCATGAAAATTCCCGTCACTATCAATGGTGTAGTTCCATTAAGAAAACTCTAAGAACCATACCAGCGGGGGTGTAGCAGGGGAGATGCGGCATGTAGCGATGCGGATAGGCGGTTTTGCGTTCTTAAGTGCGCGCTGAAACGACGACCGTGCGCACTTAGGTACGCAAACAGGATCATTTGCGTTCTTATGTTCGCGCACTTGTCGTTTCGGCGCGCACTTAGGTACGCAACGGGTGGCCGTCAGGTACTTGGCGTGCGGGATACTGGGAACCATGGATACTATGCAAGATGATTCGCAAGTCGTGCCGGAGGGCGCCTCGCCGGACGCCACTGTACCGGACGCCACCGAGCCGAAGGCCGCCCCGCGGACGGTCATGGTGCCGAGCGGCACTGTTGTGCTCGCCGCCACGCCGATCGGCAATGTGGGCGACGCCTCCGACCGATTGAAGGCGCTGCTGGCGGACGCCGACATCGTCGCGGCCGAGGACACGCGGCGACTGTATGATCTCGCGAACCGACTCGGCGTGCACGTGAACGGCACGGTCATCGCCTATCACGACCACAACGAGCGAGCCAAGGCCGACGGGCTGCTCGACCGTGTGGAGACCGGCGCCACCGTGCTGGTGGTATCCGACGCGGGCATGCCGACCATCAACGATCCCGGACTGGCGATCGTGCGCCGGGCCATCGAGCGTGGGCTGCCGGTCACGTGCGCGCCCGGACCGAGCGCCGTGCTCGACGCGCTCGCGCTCTCCGGCCTGCCGACCGACCGGTTCTGTTATGAGGGGTTCCTGCCGCGCAAGCACTCCGAACGCGTGCAGCATCTGCGCATGCTGCAGTCCGAGCGCCGCACGATCGTGTTCTTACGAGACGCCCCATCGCATCGCGGATTCGATGGATGACCTGCTCGATGCGTTCGGCCCGAACCGCGCGATGGCGTTGTGCCGCGAGCTGACGAAGGATTATGAGGAGATTCGTCGCGGCATGGTCGGCACGATACGCCAAGGCGTCGTTGACAATCCGCCGCGCGGCGAGATGGTGCTGGTGATTGGTGGCGCGTCGGATGAGGAGGCGGAGGCGGCCGCGCCGGCGACGTTGAGCATCGACGATCTGGCCGTGCTGGCCATCGACCGTGCCCTGGAGGATGGCGTGCGCATCAAAGACGCGATCGCGCAGGTGGTCGCCGAACATCCGCTGCCGGATGGCTCGTTGCCGAACCGCAAGCAGGTGTATACGGCCGTTCTGGCAATGAAATCCTGACTTATGCCGCCGGCAGACCGTCGAGCAGGATGGTCAGGGCGCGGTTGACGCCGGGAGCCGCCCGCCTGCGCGACGTATTCCAGAAGTGCGGCGTCCGCGCTGGGATTGGCGACCAGCCAGCGCCGCAGTTCCGGCTCATGCTCGGCGATGAACCAGAGCACTTCCGGCGCGGTCGCGGGATCGCACGCCAGCAGCGGGGAGAGTCTGAGCGGCGGAGGGGGAGGAGCCGCCCGCGTTGACCGCCGTGACGCCGTCGCCTGTTCACGTCGTTGCAGAGCATGCATCCGTCTGCCGGGAATGCTCTTGCGTTTGGCTCGTCTGGCTTGACTGTGCCGAAGCCGTCGCCTGGCCGTCCCCGCGGCGGGGACGCTCGCACAGCGTCTCCGCGGGATTCTGCAGTCGCTGCAATGTCTTCTCCTGTGATGGCATTCGCATGTGGCTCTCCTTTCGTCGTGTTGATGTGTCGTGCTGATGTGTCGTGGCGGTGAGCCGTGTCGATGGTTGAGTCGGACGGGAGGCCGATGCGGCCCCGCGACCGCTTGCAATCAGAAGAAATGCTTCATCGATGTGAACAGTTCCCTAGCCGGTTGGGTGTTCGGCCAGAAATGGTTGTCATCGAGCGTCTGCATGCACTGCGTAAGACTGACCTGATACTCCTCGAACAAGGCGCACAGCACGTCGCACGCGTCATGCTCGTTCAGCTCTCCCGGCGTCAGCAGCGCGATGTCGCAGGCTGTGCGCATCGGCGTGGTGATGCGCAGGTTCCCGACCTGTATGACGTGCTCGGGAGCCGTCTTGCGGTTGAAGACGCGAATCTTCCGCCCGTGCGAATCCGCCCGGTAATGGGAGCTGGATATGACATCGACCGTGCGCGGGAACGTGCCGCCGAGCCATACCCACGCGGCGGTGAGCGCGCATGCGATCGTCCCGAACGGGATGAGTTTCAGCGCGATCATCGCGCGGCCGTACAGGGTGTCGGCGTGCTCGGCGCTGTATGCGTTGGTTTGGTCGAGCGAGTGCAGGGTGCCGAAATGCGTCAGCCGAGCCATGCTGAGCGGACCGGGAAGGTCCTTGTGGGTGAGCAGTGGCGTGGTGTCGATACGCGGCATGGTGCTGCGCGCGATGAGGTCGGAAACGATTGCGACGGCGTTGTCGCTGCGGCTGATTGTGCCGGCTGACTCCGTGCCGGGCCGCGTTGCGCCGGGCTGAGTCTTGCTTGGCGCCGCCGCAGTGGGTCGCGTTGCGCTGGGCGGCTATCCTGTGTTGGGCTGTGTCGCGTTGGGCTGCGGCTTGCCGACTTTTGCCGCTTCAGCGACATCCGTCTGGTCGGGCGCCGGCGCGGCTCCATATCTGATATCCGAAGGCAGTATTCTGTTCATACGCCGACCATAACCATACGATGCGGCGGTCCGCCACCGACCCGGCGAAATCTGTGGATATGTGCATAACTCACATTCCGCGACGCCGCATTGTGGATAATGCTGTGGATACGCCGCGGTGTCCCCTGCTGAGCCGGATAATCGGGATTTATGAGTCATGTTTTGGTAAATGTCGCTTGGCCGTACGCGAACGGCCCCCGTCACATCGGGCATGTCGCCGGTTTCGGCGTGCCCTCGGACGTCTACGCCCGATATGAGCGTATGAAGGGCAACGACGTGCTGATGGTGTCCGGCACCGACGAGCACGGCACCCCGATTCTCGTCGAGGCGGAGAAGGAGGGGCTGACCGCCCAGGAGCTCGCGAACCGCTACAACCGCGTGATCGCCAAGGACCTGTGCGACCTCGGCCTGAGCTACGACCTGTTCACCCGCACCACCACCGGCAACCATGAGCATGTGGTGCAGGAGCTGTTCAAGCAGTGCCTGGAGAACGGCTACATCTACAAGGGCACCCAGCAGGTCGCGATTAGCCCGTCCACCGGCCGCACCCTGCCCGACCGCTACATCGAGGGCGAGTGCCCGATTTGCCACGCCGAAGGTGCGCGTGGCGACCAGTGCGACGCCTGCGGCAACGAGCTCGACCCGGACGAGCTGATCAACCCCGTCTCCAAGATCAATGGCGAAACCCCGCGCTTCGAGGAGACCGAACACTACTTCCTCGACCTGCCGGCGCTCGCCGAGGCGAACCTCGCGTGGCTGGAGACCCGCAAGGGCTGGCGTACCAACGTCATCAACTTCTCCATCGGCCTGTTCAAGGAAGTCAAGCCCCGCGCCATCACGCGCGACATCGACTGGGGCATCCCCGTACCGGTGGCGGGATGGATCGACAATCCGAACAAGAAGTTGTACGTGTGGTTCGACGCGGTGATCGGCTACCTGTCGGCTTCCATCGAATGGGCCCGCCGCCAAGGCGACCCGGAGAAGTGGCGCGAGTGGTGGAACGACCCGAGCTGCCCGGCCTACTACTTCATGGGCAAGGACAACATCACCTTCCACTCCCAGATCTGGCCTCCGAGGTGCTTGCCTACAACGGCAAGGGTTCCAAGGGCGGAGAGACCGGTGGCCTTTGGGTCGCTGAACCTGCCCGAGCAGGTGGTGGCCAGCGAGTTCATGACGATGGAGGGCAAGAAGTTCAGCTCGTCGCGCGGCATCGTCATCTACGTCAAGGACATCCTCGCTCGCTACCCCGTGGACGCTGTGCGCTACTACATCTCGATCGTCCGGACCGGAGACCTCCGACGCCGACTTCACGTGGCCGAGTTCGTACGCCACAACAACGAGGAGCTGGCCGCGAGCTGGGGCAATCTGGTCAATCGCGTCGCCAACCTGATCAACAAGAACTTCGGCGAGATCCCGGCGCTCGACGAGGACTCGATGACCAACGAGGACCGTGCGCTGCTCAAGGAGACCTCGGACGCGTTCGACGAGATCGGCGCGCTGATCGAGAAGCATCACCAGAAGAACGCGCTGGTCGCCGCGATGCGTGTGGTCGGCGACATCAACAAGTACATTTCCGCCGAGGAGCCGTGGAAGATTAAGGACGACCAGGCTCGTCTGGGCACGGTGCTGCATGTGGCAGCGCAGGCGGTGTACGACGCGAACCACCTTCTGGCGCCGTTCCTACCGCACGCGTCGCAGAAGGTCTACGAGGCGCTGGGCGGCTCAGGCGTATTCTCGCCGCTGCCGCGCCTTGAAGAGGTCGAAGACCTCGACAAGCCGGGCTTCACGTACCCGATCATCACCGGCGACTACAAGCTCGGTGAGACCGTGCACCCGTGGGAGAGCGAGCGTCTGGTGGCCGGCACTCCGGTGCCGAAGCCGCATCCGATTTTCGCGAAAATTCCGCCTGAGGCTGTGGCCGAGGAGCTCACCCGCTTCGACACCGAACTCGCCGCCCGCAAGAAGGCCGAGGCTGAGCGGTTCGCCGCGGCTCCAAGCCGAACTCAAGCAGTGAAATCTAGGCGCTGACAAGGCCGTTGACTGTTGAGGCTTTGTTGTAATCCCCCTGACATATGAATGTCAGGGGGATTTTTCGTCCAATACGTGAGCAATGGTAGAAAATAGGGAATTTTTTTCGTATATCATGCTCAACTGACAGCCATGCAAGGAAGTGACGCCGCGCTTTGGTGGCTATCGCATGTGTTGCGATGACCGGCATCATGCAAGTACCGGCTGCGTCGGCCGCCACCGGTACCGGTTTCACGGCCGGCGAGCAAGTCGACCTGACCGATGTGGCACCCTCTGGTGCCAAACAGTCGTTCGCGCCCGCCGCGGAATCCTTCAGCATGGCCGTTAGCGAGCAACGTGACTCCGCCATGCGCATGAGGGTCATGGACGGGGTGCTCAAGGCGCTGCGCATGCGCATCAACGGTGTCATGGAAGCTGGCGCGGCCATACCCCTCGCTGAGAGACGTCGGCAATTCCCCTTCACGCCGATGACCACCGGGACGCTGCTGCTGACCCGTGACGAGCTCATGGACGTGCAGCAGCGTATCAACGAATACCTGCGGCTGAGCGAGCATCGGCGCGGCAGCGATTATGAGTATCAGGTGTCGTACGCGTGGTCGCTGCTGCCATCGAACCCGGCTGCGGCAGTTGGGGAGGATGTGGATGCGGTGGGTCCGCAGAGGATGATTGCGACGACCGGTGACCACCCCCAGTCGCTACGCGACAGCCCCCGCCAGCGGGGCAAAACGGTACAGTCGCTACGCGACAGCCATTCGGGCGCCTGTTGGGGACGGCCCGGCCGCAGCCCACTTGCTCGCCTGTCGGATCGCCTTCGTCTACAAACAGCTCTGCCGTTTGCTCAGCCCGCCGCAAAGTGACGGAGGGTTGTTACCGGTGAAGAACGGCCAGGTTCCTTGCCTATTGGCCGGTTTTCCGTACATTGTGTCGGGATGTGACTACATGCTCACAAGTCGGGCACACATCTCACAGATAATTCCGAGGAACGTGCATCATTCCTCCAAGCATGATGCGGTTATATAGAACATGTCAGCGGTTGTTACAACGTTGGCGAGGTTGTTGAGACCCCATAATTGAACCCCTTCTTCTCTCTCTTCTCTCACCCGGCGGCTTCCCCGCCGGGTTCTTCTTTTCCGGTGTGTGGTTGCGCCTATCGGATAGGAGCGTGAGGCCTTTCATCCAACCCCTGACGCGACACGCCCGGATTGCGTAGCACAATCGTCTATCTGCGTTCACAGGGTCGCGGCATTCCGCCATTCTCCGGAATGCCGTGCTTCAATTGTGCGAAGCAATCCGGGCGTGTCGCATCAGGGGCTGGATGTCGGACTGCCGCGCACGGCGGATTATGAAGGGATTTCGATCGTGCGGGCGGCGCGACCACAACAGTTGCATGATGTTCCTTTCATTGGTCGGGTCGGCACCCGGCCTACCGTACGGTGAAGCCTTACTCTTCTCCATATTTCTTGAGCGATTCGCCCCACTGCTGCAGGGCCTCGTGCAAGGTGAGTTTGCCGTGGTATGACTGGCCGATGGAATCCACGGCGATCGAGTTCGCGTACGCCGTGTACGACAGATACGTGAAGTCGGTGCGCACGTCCTTGGACGCCTGGGCGATGACGGCGTGGGGCTTCTGCCCTCCGAAGAAATCATCGGTCTGGGCCGCGGGTCGCCGAGCGTCGATTTCAGCGGAGGAATGCCCTCCTGCGCAAGATTCCCCTTCACGCCGTCGCTGTGCGCGAACGTGTAGGCGGCCTTGGCCTCGCGGTCGTCTGTGCCGGTCGGCAGTGCGAGCGCACCGCCTCCGTTCTCCCCGTTCGGGGCCTCCCCGGCAGCATCATCGCGCTGGTGGTGCCGACGGCGTCTTGTCGCAGATCCTCAAAGGGGCGCAGGTCACGGCCATGGAATCGGACAGCGCGGTGAGCGTCATCGAAACGGGTCGTCCGGGCAGCGCACACAGCAGATGCTCGACCATCTCGCCGACAAGGTGAACGGCGTCATCCTGTCCACCGACGCGCCCGGCATCAGTTTCATCCGCGACTATGCGAAGCGCGTGCCGCTGGTCGTGCTGAACCGTCCTCTCGAAGGCGTGGCCAGCGTTGTGCCCGATCCGCGCATCGGCACCGTGCGCACTGAGCCTGCTGAAACGCTACCATCACACCGCGGTCACGTACGTCGCCGGCCCGGCCGCGTCATGGGCCAATCAGTCGAGGTGGCCGCGGTGCATGACATCGGGAACCGCATGGGATTCAAGGTCAATCAGGGCGGTGCACCCCACAGTCGAGGGCGGCTATCAGGCCGCGCTCGCATTGGAGGGCGGGGACACCACCGCCATCATCACCTACAACGATCTGATCGCGGTGGGCATCGTGCTGCGGTTCACCGCCGACGGCGTGAACGTGCCCGGTGACGTGTCGGTGATCGGATTCGACAACACGCTGATCGCCCCGGTGGTCATGCCGCCGATCACCTCGATCCGCATTCCGCGCGCCCAGCTGGGGCAGGTGGCCGTACACCGTCTGCTGCTGATGATGATATCGCCGATGATCCTGCTGGGGGTGTTCCTGTGGATTCCGGGGATGCCGTTCGGCATATACGTGTTCGCCTGCTGGCGGTGTACCTGGGAGATGACGCCTGAGACTGCCGGATTCGGCGCGCACGCGCGGGGCGAGAAGCGTGACGGGCACGTCGGCATGGCGGGCTGGCTGCGGCGTGCACGGCTGGTGTTGCGCGAGTATGCGAGCACGCTGCGCGTCAAGGAGTTCCGCAAGCATCTGGCCATCTACCTTCTGGTGCAGGTGACGATGGACGTGTTCGGCCAGACGTTCGTGTTCTTCGTGGTGTACGACTGGAACCATACGGCGGCGTTCGCGTCGCTGATGCCGGATGCGCCGCCGTCTCGCTGCCGCTGATGCCGGTGTTCGGCTGGGCGATGACCAAGATAGGCCCGAAACGACTGTACGCGATCAATTTCATCGGCTGGCTTGGTACGGCCTGGCTGTTCGCGGCGTGGATGCTGGTCGGCACGCTGCCGGAACCGTGGTGGACGGTGTTCCCGTACATCGCGGACATCGACCAGATCGTGACTCGCCGGTACCGTTCCGCCACGTTCTCCGGCATTCAGGCATCGTTCCGTCAGCTGGGCTCGGGAATAGCGACGATTGCCGCCGGCCTGGTGCTGGGCGCGGTCGGCTTCGACGCGACGCGCGCATGGCAGACGACGGTGGCGGGCATTGGATTGGGAGCCGTGCTGCTGGGCTGGTTTACCGTCTTGCCGTCGCGATGGTCATCTGCTGGATTGTGTCCGCCCATCTCGCCATCAACAAGCGTGCGGACGGCATCGTATTGACAGAGATCACCCGCCTGCGCAACGGCGGCGACAAGGCCGACGTCACGCCCGAAACCCGTCATGTGGTGGAACGACTGACCGGTCTGCCCTACGAGAACTGCTGGCGGTAGCCGGCGAGGCGAGACCCATGAACGGCCGCGCAGCAATGCCGTGCCGCTCGCTACACTGGTGAGACATGAGCAAGCATCATCATCGTGACCGCAGCTGGGCGCCCGCGCCGTCGCCGCTGCCCGACGACGCGCACGTCATCGACAACCATACGCATGTGGCATCCGTCATTCCGTTTGCGCGGGCCATGAGCCACGAAGCCGGCGAAAAAGGACAGCCGGAAGTCCCGGTGTACGACGTGGAGCAGCTGCTCGCCCAAGCCGCGGCAGTCGGCGTCACCGGCATCATCGACTGCGGGTGCGAGCTGCCGAACCTCATGACCGCCATCCAGATGGCCGTCGACCATCCCGACTCCGTTCATGCCGCCATCGCAATCCACCCCAATGAAGCCGTGCTCCACGGTCACCGCGGCGTCCCCGGACCGGACGGTCTGTCGCTGAAATACAAGCCCCACCATGACGTGAGCTTCGACGACGCGCTCGCCGAAGTGCATCGCCTGGCCCTCGCATACCCGCATCAGGTGGTCGCCATCGGCGAGACCGGCATGGACCTGTTTCGCACCGGGGAAGGCGCGAAGGAACTGCAGCGAGACGCCTTCCGCGAGCATATCGCGCTCGCCAAGGAGCTGAACCTGCCCATGCAGATCCACGACCGCGACTCGCACCGGGAGGTCATCGAGACGCTGCTCGCAGACGGCAGCCCAGAGCGAACCGTGTTCCACAGCTACTCCGGCGGTGCCGAAATGGGCGAGATCGCGCGCGACAACGGCTGGTATCTGAGCTTCTCCGGCACGGTCAGCTACAAGGGCAACGACGGTATCCGCGAATCAGCCCGGCTGGTCGGACTGGACCACATCATGGTCGAGACGGACGCGCCGTATCTTACGCCGATGCCATACCGCGGGCGCACCAACGCGCCGTACATGATCCCGTACACGCTGACGGCGCTCGCCGACGTGTTCGACCTGCCCGTCGCCGAAGTCGCGCGTGCGACGCGGCGCACGACACGCACGGTATACGGGGTGTGACGAGGGGCGGCAAGGGCGCCCGGCGTCCTCCCCAAGTTGGAAAAAACCGAAAAGGGGCATATACTGACCGCTTGAATTTGAAATACCAAGGTTTCCGTTAGTAGCTGTACCTAGAATATGCGGATATCATGTGCGGATTATCCCCGTCGATGGAGGAAGCATCATGGCTCAAAAGCCCGATGAAACGTTGTTACGTGCCGACACGTTCACCAACGTCCCGAAAGTCTCCCGTCGCACACTGACGAAAGAGGAGCGCGAAGAGCTTGCAAAGCAGCAGGCGGCAGAAACCAAGGAAGCGGAAAAACTCGCCAAGACCGCAAGCAAGGGCGCGATCGGCCGCTGGTGGCGCAGATTGCAGTCCGGCCCCAACAAGATCTCGCTCGGCATGGCCATCGTCGCGCTCGGCGTGGTCTACGGCGACATCGGAACATCGCCCCTGTACACCGCGCAGACGTTCCTTTCCGGTCAGGGCGGCATCGCCAACACCGACCGTGAGGCCGTGCTCGGCATGCTGTCGCTGGTGTTCTGGTCGATAACGCTGATCACCACCGTCAAATACGTGCTCATCGCCATGCGTATCGACAACAAGGGCGAAGGCGGCATCTTCGCCCTATATTCGCTGATTCGCAGGCATGGCGCATGGCTCGCCATCCCCGCCATGCTCGGCGGCGCGGCGTTCCTCGCCGATTCCGTGCTCACCCCGGCCGTGTCGATCAGCTCCGCGGTCGAAGGCCTGAAGACGCTGCCGCCATTGGAGGCGCTGTTCAAGGAAAACGGCAACCTGACGCTGATGATCACCGTGGTCATCATTGTCGTGCTGTTCTCCGTGCAATCGCGCGGCACCGAAAGCATCGGCCGCGTGTTCGGCTCCGTGGTGCTGGTGTGGTTCACGTTCCTCGCCGTGGTCGGCGCGGTGAACCTCTCCGGCGATTGGTCCGTGCTCGCGGCGCTCAACCCCGTGTACGGCGTGAAATTCCTGTTCAGCCCGAACAATGCTGCCGGCATCGCCCTTATGGGCACCGTGTTCCTCTCGACGACTGGTGCCGAGGCGCTCTATTCGGACATGGGCCACGTGGGCCGCGGCAACATCTACTTCACGTGGCCGTTCATCAAGGTCGCCCTGGTGTTCAACTACTTCGGTCAGGGCGCGTGGATCCTCAAGAACCAGAACAATCCCGAGTACCAGCACATGGAGGGACTGAACCCGTTCTTCCAGATGATGGATCGAACGTGCGCTATGTGGCCGTCATCCTGTCGGTCACGGCCCGGCATCATCGCCTCGCAGGCGCTCATCACCGGCTCATTCTCGCTGGTGTCCGAAGCCACCCGCCTCAATTGGATGCCTCATCTGCAGGTGCGGTATCCGGCGCGCACGCGTGGCCAGCTGTACATTCCGTCATCAACTGGGTACTGTGCGTGGCCACGCTCATCGTGCTGGGCATATTCCGGGATTCCGAGCATATTTCGGCGGCTTACGGCCTTGCGCTGACGATCACGATGATCACTACCACGATCCTGCTGGCGGTGTACATGTGGTACGACCGCAAGCGGGTGCTGGCGGTCGTGTTCACCATCGTGTTCCTCGCCATCCAGCTGATGTTCTTCATCGCGTCGATGGCGAAGTTCCTGCACGGCGGCTGGTTCACGATGCTGCTGACGTTGGCGATCCTGTTCATCATGTACACGTGGAACGAGGGCACGCGTCTGGAACGCGCGCAGCGCCGCCACATGATGCCGAAGGACTTCCTGCCGGCGCTTGACCGCCTGCACGGCGACTTCCGCATCCCGTATTTCGCCGACAACATCGTGTATCTGACCAGCGATTCGGATATGCGACGACTGGATACGGACATCTTCTTCTCGATCTTCGCGGATCATCCCAAGCGCGCCCGTGCGTGGTGGGCGGTGTCGGTGCAGACCACCGACGAACCGTTCACGCGCGAGTACTCCGTGCAGAATTTCGGCACGAGCTACCTGTTCCGAGTGCGTATCCGTCTGGGATTCAAGGTGTCGCAGTCTATTCCGGTGTACCTGCACCAGATCATGCACGACCTGTCGGATTCCGGTGACCTGCCGCAGCAGAAGTCCGTCTACCCGAAGGTGGACGCCGACCCGGAGATCGGCACCATCCGTTACGTGCTGATTCACAAGGACCTGATGCCGGAATCCAAGATCTCCACGCGAGGCGCGATGTCGTTGCAGGCCAAGTACGCGATTCGTCACGTCGCCGGCTCCCCGATCAAATGGTTCGGCCTGGCGCCGTTCAACCCGTTGGTCGAGGTTCAGCCGCTGTTCATCTCCACTCGCCGACCGCCGCGTCTGAAGCGCGTCGCGTTGCGTTCGCGCACGCCGCGCGTCAACGATATCGTGACCGTCAGCAAACCGGAAGAACGGCCGGCTGCGAAACCGACCGCGAAGAACGGTGGCTCGGGCAGCACGAAGGCTGCGTCCGCGGCGAGGGACGGAAGCAAGACGAAGCCTGCGGGCTCGGCGCAGAAGGCCACCGCTGCGAAGGACGGCGCTGCGAAGCCTGCAGCCGCAGATGCCAAGGGAGGCGCGAAGGTCGACGCGACGAAAAACGATGCCGTGAAGGTCGACGATTCGGCGAAACTCGCTAAGCAGTAGACGCACACGAAGGCCGCACTGCCGGCTCGCGTGCGCTCCTGATGGACTGATGGACTGCGGAGGCAAACCGCCCATGCGTTACGGCCTGGGTGCCGCGTATTTGCGCCAGCAACCGCCTCAGTACGGGCGATGGTCGTCGGATGGCGCAGCCATGACAGGACCGTTGCCGGCTGTTCCGTCTGCGCAGTAGTCGCTCTATGCGCCACCGTCGCGGTAGCCGCCCCGCTGGTACTGCCGTTCGGTGCATATCCGGTTATCGCAAGGACGACCTCTACTGTCTGTGACCGGCGAGATGGCATCACGGTCTGCGTTTGGCCGGTCAGCCGGCTGCCGACTTGTCTGGGAAACTTGGTCGAAATGGATATGTGACGCCTGCCAAGTTGTCCGAATCCCCGGCGGATCATACTGCATGGCTGTTCAGCGCTGAAGACAGTGAACAGTTGTCCGGCGATGAGATTGCCTCGTACCTGCTGTCCGGTCTGCTGACGTATGACACCACACAGAACGGATGCGAGATATTGGACACGCAGGCACGTGATTATCAGGTCGCTGAATTATGGATGACGAACGCTGCCGGCTTGCATGAAGACGGCGAGGATGGCACTGCTGACGATGCTGTGTTTGGCCGCGCAGCTTGTTACGCTGCCATTGGCGTCCATGACGGTTGGATTGCCTGCGCTGGTCGGTTCCGGCGTGAGTCTGCCTCTTGCGACGTTGGCGGCGCTTGTGCCTGCCGATGATTGCGTGGTCGCTGCCTGGCATGTCTGCGGCTGATGTGGTTGCCGTCAGGAATACGTGGCTGATGGATCGTGCGGCGTTGCTGGTGTTGATCGCGGGAATGATGGCACTGGGTGCGGTGATGATACCGGTATATGGCACGGCCGGGGTCGCGCAGGCGCTATCTGTGGGCGGGACCTGGCTGCTTCGGGGTGATATGTGGCCGCCTGTGCGGACTGAGAGTTGGCGCGGCGGCACCTGCCTTATACCTGTTCGTCTGTTGTGCGATTGGCGAGCGGGCAGGTGGACGCTTGTTCTTCCGGCAGTTTCCCCTGATGACGACGCTTGCCCGTCAATCGGCCGTTTGTGTGGCCGTATTGGTCGTATCGGCATGTGTCTGCCGGGTGCCGGACCGCATGCGCATCGCGGCCGTGCGCACGCTATAAGGAACTCCTATAGCCACGCCCGCTTGTCAGCCGCCGCGGCACGATACAGTACCAAGCATGTGCAGATTACTGGGATACGCGACATCGGGATTCAACCTGAGCCTCAACGACGTCCTGGGCATGCACGAGGTGACGGATTTCCGTGATCTCAGCGAGATTCACAATGACGGTTGGGGTGTCGCGTTGCTGTCGAACCCCACTGAGCTGCCGTTTGCCGCCGGCGAGGTACGCAAGCCCGAGACCGGCACGAAACTGTACAAGAGCACACTGGCCGCCCGCCATGACCCGATTTTCCGTGACTTTGCGGACGACCCCGCACGCGGTGGCCTGTGGCACCTGCGTCTCGCCAGCTCCAACCTGCCGCTGATTCTGGAGAACCAGCAGCCGTTCTTCGCGAACGGGCTGAGCTTCATCCACAACGGCGACATCTCCGACGACCGCGGCATCAACATCGTGCTCAACCGCGCGTACCCGATCAATCAGGGTGCGTTCCTGTCGACCGGCGGCCGTTCCGACTCCGCGATCTTCTTCTCGGTCATCCTCGAATACATCGCGTTCGGCTTCGCGCTGGACGAGGCCGTGGCACAGGCGGTACGCCAGCTGCGTCAGGCGTACCCCAAGTCCAGCTACAACTGCATGATCCAAAGCCAGGACCAGCTCGTGGCTTTGTGCGCCGCCGCCGCGAGAAGACGTCGCCGCGCATCGTCGAGATTTACGACGAGTACGGCAAGGGCGAGAAGGCTCACGATTACCGTGTGATGAGGTACCGTGACGTGCAGGACCGTGACGGCAAGCCGTCCGGTGTGGTCGTGGCGAGTTCCGGCTTCGAGCAGAACGAGTCCGATGGCTGGAAGGTGCTGGAGAACGATCAGATGATCGTGGCGTCCAACCGTACCGGCGAATACCACGTGCGCTCCATCTGAGAGGCGTCTATCGGGCGATTGATGGCACCCGGCATCTGTAACTTGCTCGCAACGCTCTCCTCTTTTCCTCCTCACCGGCGCGACACGCCCGGATTGCGCAGCACAATCGACGTCGCTGTTTATGATGAAGGCCGGAAAATGGCTGATCTGCGGAAATGCACTTTGCGATTGTGTGATGTTATCGGCGTGTCGCGATGGCTACAATGAGCCGTATGACCGGTTATATCCCCACACTCGACCAGATTGACGAGCTGCACAAGAAAATCGCCCCTCCCAGGCCGCCTATGACCTGGTGCACACGCATTGCGTTGTCGTGGCGACCATCGCCCGCCAGCTCGCACGCCATCAGAACGCGCTGTTCACCAACAAGCTGGGCCAGGGCAGCGGCAACGCGCTTGACGATTCCGCCGGGGCAGCTGAACAAGCCGACCTGCCGTCGGACGGCATCACCGGTGGCCGTGTGCCGAAACGCCTGATCGACGAACATCTGGCGACGATCGGCGGCCTGCTGCACGACATCGGCACGTATCGCGTGCTCAAGCATGACGGCAGTGATGGCGAACCGCTGCAATTCGACGGGAAACGTTACATCCTGCATGGCCTGCTCGGCTACGAGTACTTGCTGGAGCAGGGCGTGGACGAGTCCATCGCCCAGTTCGCGCGCAATCATACTGGGGTCGGCCTGACCCAGCAGATGGTCATCGCGCAGAACCTGCCGCTGCCTCCGGTCGATTACATGCCGGTCAATCTGGAACAGGAAATCGTGATGGTCGCCGACAAATACAACAGCAAGTCGATACCGCCGAAGTTCCTGACCGCGCAAGCCTACGCCAAGCGTGCGGAGCGCTATGGGGAGGCGAACAAGCGGCGCTGGCTGGATCTGGTCGACCAGTACGGTGTCCCCGACGTGCCGGCCCTGGCCGCGAGGTTCCGCATGCGCATGATCTAGGTGGAATCAATGCACCCCCGCTGGGTGGATAGCCCGGTGGGGGTGCCCACCCAGCGAGGGCGTATCAGATGAGGCCGTTTATAGCTTGATGATGGTTTCGGCTATGTTGGCAACGGCTTCTGATTCGGTGAGGATGATCACGCAGCGTTTGGGGTCGCCGTGGGTGAGCGACGTGAGCAGCTGCAGGATCTCCACGCTGTCGTCATCGTTCAGCCCGCCCGTGGGCTCGTCGGCGATCAGCACCTCGGCCTCGCAGGCGATGGCGCGCGCGATCGCCACGCGACGCTGCTCCACCACGTCCAGCTTGCCAACCGGAGCGTTCGGGGTATCCACATCGAAATGGGACCTTGTGCAGCAGCTCGCGTGCGATCACCGGCTTCGGCTTGAGGAACGTGCGCCCGGAGGCATCCATCGCATACACCAGGTTGCGTTCGGCGCTCATGTCGTCTCGTACCGCATACTGCTGCGGCACCAGGCCCAGTCGATGTCCACGGACTTCGCCGGGCTCAAGCTCCAGCAGGTTCGCGCTTTTGTTCATCACATTGCCGTCATGCGGCCGGATGATGCCGCTCATCACGCCCATCAGGGTCTCGTGCAGCACGCGGTCGTTGTCGGGCAGCAGCACCGAGTACACATGCCCGGCATAGAACGCCTGGGTCATGCGGTCGAGCACGTGACGGCCGGACTTCTTGTCGGTCACTGTGACCTTGTTCACCGAGAACGTCGGGTAGGACTTGAGACGGATGCTGTCCGCCTTGCTGCGCTTGAGCTCCTTGTCGATGCGCGATGACAGGCGCATTGCAGGGTCGACGCTGGCCGATGCCACGGTGACCTTGCCGGCCTAGTCTTCTTCTGGCCATCGCCGGTACCGTCTTGCCCCCGGTGCTCAGCTTGAGTGTTTCGTTGACCTTGCTGGCGTTGGCCGCTGCCACGTCCAAGTTCTCGTCGGCGGTGCCCGCCGCCGTGGTGCCGGTATCAGCATCGCCGGTATCGGCACTGGTGTTATCGGCAGTGTTGTCGGCACTGGCCGGCTCCTGCGCGGCGGCATCCTGCGTATCATCTCCGGGCTTCTCGTCGTCGACCGGTGCCTCCTCGGCGGAGCCATCCGTCGCGACCGTCGTATCGGCTTCCGCGGTAGTGTCGATTTCCGCGTCGGCAGCGTCGATCACGATGGCGTCGGAGTCGTCACCGTCGTCGTCGAAGACGATGGAGAACTGCACGCTGTCCGGTACCGTCGTCGAATCGCTCGCTCCGGCGGCATCCGGGGATTCGGTTGCCGTGTCGGTACCGTGGCGTCGGCTGCCGCGTCTGATTCGACCGCCGTGTTCTCGCCTTCGGAACCGGTCAGTGTGACGTCGTCCTCGTTCATGTCGTCCGCCTTATTCGTGTTCGTGTCGTTCATGCCTGCTCCTGTGCCGATTCCGCCGTATCGTCGGCGTCTGCCGTATCACTGTCGTTCGCTGCGTTGTCGCTTGTTGCGGTGTCGTCCGTCCCGCCGTCATCCACGACCTCGACCTCATTCGAGGAACGGCCGCAAACAGCGTCCTGACACGGAACAGCAGCACGCGGATCATGGCGATCACCATCAGGACCACAATCGTGCCGAGACCGCTCCAGATGACAGTCCAGATCAGGTTGCCCGGCACACTGACCGCATTGCCGTCGGCGAGCTTCGTGGCCAGCGGCTTGACCGCGAACGCGCCGACGACCATGCCTACGGCGAATCCGACAAGGTTCAGCAACAGCGTCTCCAGCATGAACTGCCAGGCGATACGCCCACGCGAGACGCCGATGACGATCTGGTTGCCGATTTCACGCCGACGGCCGACCAGCAGGCTCGATCCCCACGAAAGCAGCAACAGCACCGCGCCCACAATCCAGAGGGCGGCGAGCATAGGCTTCATCGAGCTCGCCAGGGAGCGTAGCGGCGCGATCTGCTTCTCGTGCTCGATTAGCGTCGGCGAGGTGAGCTCATGGTTCGCGGGCAGCTTTGCCTTCTTGATGACCTTCTCGAACTTCCGATAGGTCGACATGCTGTCGAGCAGGAACGAGATGTTCAGGTCGGGAATCAGCCAGCCTTTGCCGTCGGCTGCATACAGGCCGTCCATCGCGAAGGTGTAGTACGCGGTGTAGATGACGTTGTCGCGGTTGTCCTTGGCGAGCTTGGCGTCCGAACCCTGCCCGCGCGGCGCGGCTCCGTGTACTCGTAAATGCCGCGGACGGTCTGCTCGATGGTCTTCTTCGCGTCGTTCGGGAACGCGACGGTGAACTTGTCGCCTACGTCCAGGCCGTTCTTCTTCGCGAACGCCTGTGAAATCAGCACGCCTGTCTTCGACTGGCTCGAGTAGTCCAGTTGCTTGCCCTTGACGATCTTGTACCGGCCGAGCTCGTTCTCATGCGCGGCCTCCAGCGAAGAGAAGCTGCGGTACAGCATCTCGCCGCCGGTCTTGTCGGCGCTCTGGTCGTCGGTGCCGGCGATGGCCTTGACGTCGCCGCTCTGCCGCACCGGCACGGTGATGGTGAGCGCATAGCTGTACGTCAGGCCGGCGGCCTGCAGCGCAGACGCGTAGTTGTCGTATGCGTCGAACGCCAGGTAGTTCTTCGTATAGGAAGAATCGGCGCCGTTGTAGGTTGCCTTGGTCTTCGCATCCGGGCGGATGACGGCGCTGACCAGCTGGGGGTTGTAGCCATCGGTGGCCGATTCATCGGCGTGCAGGACGGAGAAACCGAACAATGTCCCGAATGTGACGATGATGGCGATGAACATGGTCAACAGCGTGCGCCATTTGCGGCGGACTATGGATGACCATGCGTTCTTGAGAACGAACATGCGTGTACTTCTCCAGTTCTTCCCAGCGGGGGCTGCGATCATGGCAACCGTGCGCCCGCGTTTTCGTGACAGTGGCCGGGACGCCACCCGAAGAACCCCGAAAGGCCCCGTAAAGCACGGCATCCCGTAGGCAACACTATGGTCGCGCTATGTGTATGTTATCTTGCTCCATACTGTTATACCCCTCAATGAAGTCTGAAAGCAGTCTGACAAGGTCGCGGGTGTTGTGCCGGGCCATCCTTCCGCCTGTCCCGGGCAATGGTGAAAAAAACGTCGAAATACAACGGTTCAGAAAGAAGACTTAGCGTGCGGTAAGCATCGCGCGGTATCATCTGAGGTTGTATTACGTAGCGTCGAGAGCCGGTTCACCCGAAAAGACGGTGTGACGGCAGACCATCGAACCCGACGGAACGATAACGGTCGTCGCGTGGAACGACGGACGCGACAAAACGGAATGTAACACGAAGCAAACGAGGTTAACCCATGCGCCGATCCCCAGCACATCGGACGAAAAGGACATCAATTCCTGTCTCAAGCGCTGCGTCCGCGGCGCATCGTGCTGTATGTGGTGTTCGTGCTACTGGGAGCCGTGTTGTCGGTCGTCGGTATCTACGGAATCTCCGCGCTCAAACTGTACACGGAGGCGAACCGCTTCATCTCCGCTTCCGAAAACCTCGCCAACACCGCGCTCGGCTGCGGTGGCGGAGGTAACATCGGCACGTCCGCACGTGAGATGGTGACGTCCACGCGGGCGCTGCGCGACGAACTGGACAAGCCGCAGTGGACGTTCCTGCGCGACCATACGGCGTACGGGAACGACATCACCGCCGCGCGCACGATGCTGGACGCCATGGGAAACCTGGTGGACGGGCCGTTCACCGATTTGATGGACCTGAGCAAGCAGCTGTCCGGCTTCTCCATGAAAGACAAATCCGTCGACCTGAGCGCGGTGACGGCCATGCCGGGCATCGTCAAGCAGGCCCGAGCCGACATCAAAGTCGAGACGCAGCGGCTGGAGAAGCTGGCGCCTCCGAAGAGCTCGAGCATCGCCTCCATGGTGAAGACCGGCGTCTCCGGCCTGAAATCCGTGGACAAGATGCTCAACGAATACGACGAGCTGATCAACCTGCTGCCACAGCTGCTGGGCGAGAACGGTGAGCGCACGTACCTGGTCGCGATCTACAATCCGGCCGAGCTACGGTCCGGCGGCGGCATGGTCGGCAACATCGCGCCGGTGACCGCCGACCACGGCAAGGTCACGATCGGCGACTTCATCGCCACCACCGACATCACCTACGGCACGCAGCCGTACGATGCCGAGAACGTCAAAGGAAGCCGCGGTGTTCGGCGACCAGGTGTGGAAATACCCACAGACGACCACCGTCAACCCGAACTTCCAGCGGGCTGCGGTCACATTGAAGAACATGTGGCTCGCGCAGCCGGGCAACGAGAACCAGGAGATCGCCGGTGTGTTCGCGCTTGACCCGCGTGTTCCTGCAGTCGCTGATCGGTGCGACGGGATCGGTCAAGCTCAGTGACGGCAAGGTGTTGGACGGCACGAACACGGTCAAGTTCTTCCTCAACGAGCTGTACGTGGACCACCCGATCTACAAGGAGCAGAACGCCTACACCAACAAGGCATCGAAGACGATCATGACCCACGTGTTCTCGGGCGTGGGCACGTCGACGCTGTCGCCGATGCTCAAGGCGCTGCGGCAGACGTCCGCGAACGGCCATTTCAAGCTGTGGATGGCGCAGGAGGAGGAGCTGGCGGCGCTCGTACAGACCAAGGTCTTCGACGCGAACGTCGCGGGCATGATTCCCGGCAGTGTGGAACAGCCGAAGGCCGGCGTCTACGTGACCGAGGCGAAGCCCAGCAAGCTCAGCTGGTATCTTGAGCCGAGCATCACCGTCAAGAAGACGTGCGGCAGCGATTTCGCCGCGAACTCGTACCGCATCAGCGACGAAGTGGATGCGCCCGCCCGAGCCACCAACCCCATGACCATCGCGAACGCCGGCCTCGGCGACGAATACACGGTGACGGTACGGTTGAAGAACACGATGACCGAGGAGCAGGCGAAGTCATTGCCGGCGTTCATTACCGGCAATACGGAGAAGGGCACGATGCAGCCGCGACTGTTCCTGATGGCGCCCGAAGGCGGCGCGATCACGTCGCTCGCCTACGAAGCCGGCGAAATGGTGTCGAACGGCACCGTGGAGGGACCGCCAGTTCATCAACCTGCGTCTGACCCAGGGCATCAAGCCGGGTGAGACGGTGACCATCGCGTTCACCGTGCGGGCGGCGGAGAAGGCGAAGTCGACGCTGGACGTCGTCACCACGCCGATTATCAACGAGAAGGGCATCTACACGGGCACCAACGGCAAGGTCACCGACACGTGCGGCGCTGATGTGCCGGATGCGGTGGAGGACCAGTGGGCGGGAACTGGCAGCGACGGTTCCGCGAACGGTGACGGCAGCTCGAACGGCACCGACGGCACCGACGGTGGTAAATCCTCCGGCAAGACCTCATCGAAGCCCGCCGACGAGAACAAGAACTCCGCCGACTCCTCCAATGGAGGTGCGCTGGACAAGCTCAGCAGCATCAAGGATGGCCTGAGCTGTCCGGTGGATCTGCAGAAATTCATGTAGCCACGGACGGCCGCGCGGGCACAGCTGTGCGTGTCCGCGCGGACACCTTAGGATGATCGTCAGCGCTCCTTCGGCCGCTGCTCCTCTTCGATCAGATAGCTCGCCGGTTCTTGGTCTGAATGAACGTGCGGCCGAGATATTCGCCGAGACGCCCAGCGCAAGCAGCTGGATGCCGGCGAGCATGGCATGCTCCTTGCCGAAGTTGCGGGAGAGGAAGATGAAGCCGTGTCGAAACGGTTGCTGGCGAACTCGCGGATTTCGTCGCGGGTCGAATCCTTCGACCCGTCGTCCACGAACAGGAAGCGATAGTCGATGCGATCGTCATCGTCCGGTGCCAGCTAGGCGTTCTCAGAGAACGTGGTGAGCCGGGCGAACAGCATCGGCAGCGACTCCTCCTCGTTGTAACAGGGTATGAGAATCGTCACGGTGCGTTTGTTTTCGTTCGTTGTCTCTTCCCTTTGATGCCTGATCTGGTGTGACGGCCTGCGGCATGTAATCGACTTCCGCTAGCCATGATAGTGGATGTTGTTTATGCGAGTGGTGTTCCATTCTGGCGTTTTCGTATGGTTTCACCGGTCTGATGGCCGGGCTGGCCGGTTCCGCCGGCAATGTGGACAACTGTGGATAAGGGGTGAGTTATCCACTTATCCACAGATTTTCGAGGGTGGGTGGCGCCGGGAGCCTTGGGTGTGCCATGGTGTGCCTATGCGCGAGGACGCGGAGGGGACCGTGACGGCAGTGGCGCATACGAAAAGGAGCGATCATGGCGACATCATTCTCGATGGATACCCTCGGATTTCTGCAGGCTATAAACAAGTTGGAGCGGCGATTCGAGGAACTCGTCTCTCCGGAGACTATGCGCAAGGTGTGCGAAGACTATGACAGGGACGGCACGCCCACGCCATGGGATCACCGGTTGTACGCGCTGGCGCGCGACGTGTTCGCGTGCGGCAGTTGGACGACGAACCTGTGCGCGGCGGCGATGTCATTCAACGGGCGGCTGGTGGGCGAGTGCCGGAGGTTTCTTCACGGCTGCTCCGAAACGGTGCGCAAGTACGGCATCTCGGTGTGGCTGTACGAGCTGCTGAACGATTCCACGCTGGCTCTGTTTCGCGACGACCCGTCCGATTACATGCCGTCGCTGATTCGTATGACGACCGTCGAGGAACTGATGCGACGGCCTCGCGGCAGGAAGCGGTTCGGCAACCGCAAGCAGCGCGGGCTCGCCATGGAGGAGCATTCGACGCAGATGCACCGGCTGGCGGCATACACCCTGCTCAATTGGGGTGCCGATGAGCGGCGCAGCCTCGACATCGCCCGGATGCTGCTGCTGTACCCCGGCATCGGCATGTGCATGCTGCGCGAGGACGGAGACGTGTTGCGCTTCGGTGCGGCGCCGGACATGCGGTATCGGCGCGTGGTCGACTATCTGCACGAGCGGCGGGCGCAGGCCGATGCGGAATACGAGCTGCATGGCAATCAGTGGATGAGTGAGTATATGGGTCGTCATGACGATGAGGAACCGGCTGTCGGAGAGATTGCGACGGCAGATCGCGACGCGGGCGGATGCTCGTCGAAGCGAGATGGCGTTCGCGGATATGCCGAGGTGGGCGACGAGTCGCTATGCGACTGCGAGAGCTGCGCCCGCATCGACATGGAGGATAGGCTGGATCTGCTGAAATGCGAGCGGCGATACATGTACGATGTCGTCCGGCTGATTGATGCATACGAGAAGATGTGGGACGATGAACCAATAGATGTCGATGACCGCATGCTCGCGCTGGAACACAATCGGGATGTGCCGGGAGAACCACTATGGCAGGATGTGGCGTTCCTGAACGATCTGGCATACTCGCTGATGGGCGACGTGATGGCCCATGACCTTATCCTCGGATTCGAGCGGCGAGACCGCAAGCGGTTCGATCGAGGTGTCGAGCAGCTGGAACTGCTTACGGAGACGCTCGTCCGGTTCGGTCTGCTGTCATTGCCGATAATCGCGTTCATGAACGGATTCGATGAATTCTCACGGGGACTTGATGACGACTACGCGACGGACGGCACGCTTTACAGTACGTCCGAGGCGGACATACAGCGTCTCACACGCCGCATGCAGAAGCGTCTCGACAAGCTGAGCGAGGAGGAAATGAACGCGAAGGCACATTTGGGCGAGTCCTTGGCGAACATCGTATTGGCACGGTTCCCGGATGAGCGCCTGGCGCGGGGGTGCGCTTTGGCGTTGTTCCGCGGCAATCCGGACCAATATGATGAGGTCGTGGAATCGATGCTGATGCGCCCTGATGACGATCCCGGTGACATGGGCCCCGGCGACGGTGATGATGCGCCCCTTGGCGATGTTCCCAATGACGACGTGCTCAGGAGGCTCGACTTCGATGTCGAGGAACTGGACGACGACCTGGAGCTGGCGATGGCCGTTGACCTGTGATCGCGGGGTCTCGGGCCGCGGGCTGGGCGTCATCGTGAGATTAAGGTACACCCGGCATCGTGCCCCACGTATGGGTGCACGCTGCCGGGCGGCGACGTGAGTAGGCGACTCAGTACGGGTGGCTCAGTGCAGGTAGTCGGCGGCGTTCGTCGGGCTGGACGGCACGGCGTGGCCCTCCGTCACCGTGCCCAGACCGGACAGGTATGCCTCGCGGCCGGATTCGATGGCGTGCTTGAACGCGCGGGCCATCAGCGGGATGTTGCCGGCGCTCGCGATGGCCGTGTACGCCATCACCGCGTCCGCGCCCATCTCCATGGCCTCGGCGGCCTGGCTGGGACGCCCGATGCCCGCGTCGATGATCACCGGCACGTGCGTGTTCGCGATGATAACCTCGATGAAGTCGCGCATGCGCAGTCCCTTGTTGGAGCCGATAAGCGAGCCGAGCGGCATCACGCAGGCGGCGCCGGCCTCCTCAAGCCGCTTGGCCGCGATCGGATCGGGGAACATGTACGGCATCACCACGAAGCCCTCCTTGGCGAGCATCTCGGTGGCGCGAATCGTCTCCTCGTTGTCGGGCAGCAGGTACTTCGTCTCGTGCTCGATCTCGACCTTGACGAAGTCCGTCTGGCAGACCTCGCGGGCGAGACGCGCAATGCGCACGGCCTCCTCCGCGTTACGCGCGCCGGACGTGTTCGGCAGCATCGTGATGCCCTTGGGGATGTAGTCGAGCAGGTTGTTCTCGGTCGTGCGGCAGCGACGCAACGCCATCGTCACGATCTGCGTGCCGGCGTTCTCTATGGTCGCCTTGATGAGGTTCAGGTCGTAGCGCCCCGAGCCGAGGATGAAGCGGCTGGTGAACTTGTGCCCGCCGAGCACCAGCGGGTCGGCGTCGCCGGTCGCGATGTCGTCGTAGGCGTGCGCGTCCGGTTCGGGGAGCAGCGCGGTGTTCGTCGCCGTGCCGATGAGTTCGTCGAGCACCGGGTCGTCCGATTGGGCGGCCGGTGTGGTTGATGCGATGGTCATGATGGTACCTTTCTTTGAGGTATATGACGCTTGATGCGTGCGGTATTCGGGTCGGAGTGCGGTTCGCTGGCCGGCATCGGCATGAGCCCGTGCCGATGCCTTGCCGCGTGTTTGCCGGGCTCTCAGCCGCCCTGCACGAACGTGACGATTTCGACGGTGTCGGTGCCGCTCAGCATGGTCTGTGCGCGCTTGTCGCGCGGCACGATGGCACCGTTCACCTCGACCGCCACGCGTCCCGCGTTAAGGCCCTTGCGCGCGATGAGCTCGTCGACGCTGAGCGGCGTGGCGATGTCCTCCTGCTGCCCGTTGATGATCATGTGTCCCTCCTCGGTCGCTGGCGTGATTCCCATATCGGCGACATTGCACTGCCGGCCGTTGCCGGTCGATCTCCGATCGGGTGCGCCGGCGTCCGCCGATATGAAAAACGGGTCGCTGGAGCAAGCCGTACCCTGTGAGGTGGTGCGCCCCTCCATGACCCGAATCATGCGTTTTTCGTTATGCCTGTTCTGTTATATGCCGGGATGCCCGGTGCGTTTGGCTGGGAACCGTCCACCATCGGTTGGCGGATGCCGATTGTTGCTGCGCTGCGACTGGACAACTCGTCCCTACGGCGGCATTACCCGCATCAAGTTGACGGTCGAAGCGTCGCTTCCTCTCAGCCTTGCGGCTCCCGTTCGGTTGCGCCTTCATCATAGCCCAGACCGCGTGACATCGCGCCCGGCCGCAGGGCTTCGCGGCCTTTCAAAATCCTCGAATTGGTTATGACTGTCGTAACGAAGAGACAGGGGATGATGATGGCCAGATGCGCTCGATGTGGTAATGAAATTCCAGCGGGGATCGGCGTTCTGCACATACTGCGGCATTCCGGTCGCAAGCGGTGCCGCCGCAGCGCCCGGTAGCGGGGCGCAGATGCCTCAACCTGGTACAGCCGCGTCCGGCTTCGCTCCGAACACAGTACCTGGTACGGGGACGTTGCCGCCTGTCCCGCAGCCAGCGGGCCCCGCGGATAACGGCGGCAGCGCACCCCAAGGTCAGCCCGGGTCGCAATCCCAACCCGGCAAGAAGCCACCACTTACGCCCGCGCAACGCAAGAAGCGCAAGATCATCATCGCCATCATCGCGGCCATCGTCGTCGTGGCGATCGTCGTCGGCGGAGTTGCCGCATTCCTCATCCTTCACGGCAAGAAGAACGCGGCCGCGGGCCCCGTGCAGACCAGCGACACGACTGATGCAACGCCGAAGAAAACGCAAAAGCAATCCCCGACGCAGATCGAAGGCAAAAAGCGGTCAGCGAAGTCACCATGACCAACTTCGTCTGCAACTACGACACCTCCGACTGGGGGTGGGACGGCGGCGCAGTGGTTTCCGACGTAATGCCCTGCGCCAACGGCGATGCGAGCTCCAGCAGCGATTCCGACTATGGCAGTTCCAGCCAATCCGCCGATGACGGGCAATATGCGTTCGGCGTCTGGACACCGGCAATGGACGAATCGAAGGTGATCTACTTCTCGGCTCTGAAATCCGGGGAGAAGATGTATCCGATCCGGTCGTCGCCGCCACATACGGTCCCAACCCGGCCGTGTTCGTGATCTACGCGGTCAAGACCAAGGCGGTCGGCACCACGCCGGAAACCGTGCACCTGTTCGCCCATCAGGTCGATTTGAAATCCGGCGAATTGTCCGATCGCATCGATCTGCGCACCGAGGAAGACAATCTGATCAACCTGCAGCAGGATTACGAATTCGATGCTCGCGCAATCCAACAATCGCGTCGCCACCGAGAAAAGCTGGAAGACGACGGAGAAGAGGACTGTCAACGACGATCAGCGTGAGGTCGAAATCGGCCACAAGCAGATCATGGGATTGAGCGGCGGCGCGAAGCAGGCCGAGACCTTGCAGACGTTCAAGGACAGCGTGAGCATCAGCAAGGACAGCGGCGGATACCAGTCGTTGAACACTACTGAAGTCGATGTGGACGATTACCACGTGTTCGACACATATGTGGTCAAGGACAGCGCATACCACCTGTATTCCATCGACAGCAACAAGGAAATCGTGAAGATTCCTTCGGACTACTGCTCGCCCGGCGACACCTACCGATGCGACTTGCAGGGCCTGTATCGGTTCGGCGCGAATCAGTACGTGCTCAATCCCTCCGAAAGCTATAACGGCAACAAGCTGCTGATTCTGGATGCAGGCACGGGCAAGACCAAAAAAGTCACCGACCTGCTGAACATCAACACGAAGGATGACCAGTACGTGAACTTCACGGACTTCGGCCAGTTCTCGGACGGTTCCCTGTATTTCCAGTGGGATGAGTCGAGCGACAGCAAGCGTGTGTTTATCCTCTCACGCGACCTGAAGGTCACCGAGGTGCTGGACGGCGGGCGGTGGGCCGCCTGATGCTGAACTCCGGTGAGTTCGAAGGAGCCAACTATCTGCTGAAGCAGTTCTACGTCAAAACCACGGACGAGAACATCATCGTCGACGAGAAGGGCGAGACGGTCGGCAGCTACACGTTGACCCCGTCGGACGATGACGCGGACGACTACGACCATACGGTACCGTGGACTGGATTATGTGGAGGGATGGCTCCGAGAACACGGTGACGGTCACGCGCGGGCAGGCGCCCGGCGAGCCGGCCCCAGACTCGTCCGACGGCAGCGGGTCGAGCAGCAGCGATGGCAGCGCCGGTGACAGCAGCTCCGGCGACTGACCACGCGCCGGGCGGTGCCGCCCTCATGACCCACCTCCATACTCTCTGAACGGTAGCTGCACGGCCGGAAACGTCGGCATGACATTATGGCGTTGTCTGGTGGCAATCCTGTGACTATCACTTTCCTTCACATAAACGGTGTCACAATGAAAGGTATGACTTACAGGAACGACAAAACTGGGGAAGCCACGGTCGAGCACACCTGTGATGCCCGTGCGGTGTTCGACAAGCTCGCCATCATCGTGGTGACATATAAGCGCCAGCAGTTGCTGGAGGAACTCCTGGCCTCATTCGCGCAGCTGACGGTCGCGCCATGGCGCATCGTCATCGTCGACAACGAACACTCCGACGAGACGCAGGACATGGTCGACGAATTCCGGGAGAAGGCCGACGGTCTGTGGGGGACGACGGACGCCGACCGCAAAGATGGCACGAGCCGTGTGGTGTACGCTCCGCAAACCGACAATCTTGGCGGTGCCGGTGGGTTTTCCGTCGGAGTAAAAGTCGCGTACGATCTCGGGGCGGAATGGTTCTGGGTGATGGACGACGACGTCGCCGTACTGCCTGACGGCATCGAGAAGCTCGCGAAATGGGGTCGCGACCATGACGTGATCCAGGGCGGCAAGCTCGATTTCGACGGCGGGGCCGTTCTACTGGCAGTACAACTTCATCGTGCCGCTGGGCATCCCGAACCCGATCGCGCCGGCCGCATTCGGCTCCGCCGGGTACCGCGTGATGAACACGCTGTGCTTCGAGGGCGGGCTGTTCCGCAGGCGCATCGTGGAGAAGATTGGGCTCCCCGACCCGCGGTTCTTCATCTACTGGGACGACACGATGTACGGGTATCTGGCCAGCAAGGTCACCAACTCGATTGTGGTGCCCGACGTGGTGATGCGGCGCACGCGCGACATCAGCAACTGGGACATCGCCGGATTGCGGCAGCTGAACTCCACCTCGGACATGAACCGGTACCACATCCTGCGCAACCGCGGGTACATGGCCCGGTACTTCATGGTGCACGGCGACTACCGGCCAGTGCTGTTCGCCCTGGGAACGGCCGCCACGGTGGCGAAAGAGGTTATTCGCCTGGTCGCGGTCGACCGCGAGCACGTGCGCACCGGGCTGGTGCAGATCGCCAAGGGATGGCGGGACTCGCACAAGCTGATGCACGACCCGAAGTGGCGGCCGATGCCGCCGTTGGTGCGGCAATAGCGTCAGGGGCGCTCTCAAAACTCGCGGATACAAGCACTTTTTGCGTGTATTCATGCTGTATCTGCGAGTTTTGAGAGCGCGATTTTACGCAACGACGAAATCCGACACGTCTTTGATCAGGTCGAAGGCGTCATCACCGCGTGTGGTGAGCACTCGCAGACAGATGCCGTTGACGGCGCGGCTGACTCCCAGCTCGCCGGGGAAGCCTATGGCGTCCGCGTGGGATTGGATGTGGTCGATGAGTTCGTTTTCCGCCTTGATGCGGGCGGCCTCGATGCGGGCGCGCACCGCTTTTCGGCCGACATGTCGGGATCAGCCGCCGTTGCTGGCTCCGCCGTGGGGCCTGCGGCATCCCGTGGCGCAGGCGGCGACGCGAGCGGATCGACCTCCGGCACATGCGCGTACAGCACGCCGCAGTGGGTGAAATTCCGCCACATGCCCAGTTCCGTATAGTCGAGCTGTCGCCGATCGGTCTGCTGGCCACCGACGATGCGTAGGGTGAATGGGGTGTCGAGGACTCCATGAGCGCGACGGGGCTGAATGATGTGCCGCAGTACATCGCCCACGGCTTCTCGTGGGATGCGCTGCTGCCGTACTATTCGCTGCAGGGGTTGCCGGACGTGGTCGGCTACATCCTGTCCGCCGTGGTCGCCGATGTGCTGCGTTCGTTCGCCGGAGCCGGAAAGACCGTGCTGTTCTCCACCACCACAACATCGTTGAGCGGCTCATCCTCCGCATCATCCACATACACCCCGCCGACTAAACGCGGGACCCGCTGGCACAGCCTCTGCGCGACAGCCCTTCGGGCCTGCAGTTGAGGATGGCCTGCGGGCTACGGTCTTTCTGGCTCGTCGGTTGGCTTGTACTCGCCTACGGTTTCCGCTGTCTGCTGTACGTCTCGTCCCATCAGCAGCAGCGTGTTGCGGATTCAACGGGGTGAGAAAGAAAAAGAGAATGCGCCGAACCACGAAAGCGCCTGTCGGCGCAAAGGCCGCTCGCAGCGGCAAAAAATGGAGCCCGGGGCTATGCATGGCCCGACGCGGATATCAGTATATCCGGGTTTGCCCTGTTACGCTGTCCGCGTGTTGCGCCGGCTCAGTCCAGTTTGCCGCGCCGCCACAGATTCGCCCCGTGGCGGAAATCCTTGGCCGTGGCGAACAGGTTGCCGGCTGTGTGCATCAGCTTGGCGCTGCGGGAGCGCATGACATGGGCTTCGGCCAGGTCTGCGGCGGTCGCGGTTTCGGAGCCGGCCTTGGCCTCGGCCTGCCGCACCATGTGCCGCGCTTCGACGCGCAATCCCTGCGCCACCACGTCGACGAACGCGCTCGCCCTCTCCAGAGCCACGGCGAAATCGCCGGTGAACGCGCCTGCGAGAATCGAATCTGCCGTATGTGCGATGTCCGCTTCGGTGGGTGCCTGGTCGACGCCTGCGATGGCCGACGCGGCGGTCGCCACCGGTTCGCCGAGCCGCCACAGCCGCGAGATCAGATCGCGGTCGCGCCGCATCCATGAGCGCAACGTGTACAGCCGCCACATGATGCCCGGCAGCGAGTCGGGGTCGGCATGGCTCCACAGTTCGGCGATCACGTCCACGCCTTCGCGGTCCACCAGCGTCAGCACGCGTTCCACAACCTGCGGATCAGCGGAGTGATGCACGCGGTCGAGCAGAGCGGCCGCCGATGCGTGACTCATTTCGCTGACCACGCTGGGATCGGCGCCTCCGGCGATGCCCTCGATGAGACCGGGGTCGATCTGCCCGGGGCGCGATGGCCGCGGCGAGCCGGTCGGCGTGAATCCCGTGCGGCTGGGAACGACGGAGCCTGAACCAAAATGCATGCTAGTAGACAAGTGGCGTGACCTTCTGAATGTCGATGATGGAAACGGTGTCACCGCAGGGTACCACGAACAGCGCGATGGCGGTGCCGGTCGGCATGTACGGCGAGGACGGAATCAGCCGTTTCATCAGCGATTTCGTCGCGCACAGTTCGCGCAGATGCCCGAAAATACCGCCGATGACCGGACGATGCATGCAGACCGCGGTCGCACTGTGACGCTGCAACGTATTTTTCAGCTCCTTGTGGAAGCACTGCCACGCCGCTTCCGGATCGGCGGCGAACGCGTCCTCGGTGAGCGGTTCGGCCGTATGCAGCGGCAATCCGGTCTGCCATGACAGCATCTGTATGGTCTGCTGGCAGCGCAGCCACGGCGAGGTGATCAGCCGCGTGGGATTGTAGCAGGCGAGCTCACGGTCGAGCGAATACGCCATCGACGCTCCGCGCGGCGTGATGGGACGCTTGTCGTCGGTGCCCGTCCACTGCTTGCGGGGTTCGGCCTTGCCGTGACGCACCAGCAGCAGCATGTCGCCGTCCAGCGCGCCTTCCTCCACACGGTCGACGAACAACGCGAGAATATCGCGGTCGGTCGAATGGGTGAGCATACGCCGCGCGCGCTGCACGCTCACCCACATGACGCTGTCGATCTCGCCCACGTCAGCGCGATGCACGGGGCCGAACGCGTCGGCCCGCCGCACGGCGTCCTCGGGGTCGATCGGCCTTGCCATCCAGAAGAGAATGTGCTTCGTGTCGACGGTTCGATCCTTGGAACGGCGGGTTTTCTTGCCTTCCTCGGCAAGCGGGTATTCGATTTCGCCGAGGAACGGTCCGAGCGCGACCGGCACTCCGGTCTCTTCGCTGACCTCGCGTACCGCCGCATGGCGGTGGGTCTCGTTGAGCTCCAGCTTGCCTTTCGGCCAGCTCCAATCGTCGTATTTTGGCCGGTGCACGATGCACACTTCAAGCGTATCGAAGTCGGCCTGTCGGGACGCCGCGGACGTCTGCCGCCCGTCGTCCGAGAACTTCATCCATCCTTGAAAATCAGTATTGCGGCGATACAGCACTGCGCCTGCAGCTTCTACGATTTTCACCTCACCACTCACCCTTCCATTATGCCTCACCGGCTGCATGACTACGTTGTTTCTCGTCTGTAATGACGATGGCCGGCCCTTGCGGGTCGGCCATCGGCTTATGCACCTACTGTACCTCGTGCGCCGCTTGTCTTGAGGAAGATGCGGTGCACGAGGCTCGTGCCGGATGCCTTATCGGGCGCCCGGCCGGGTGCCATGTCAGTTGTTGGTGCGCGGGCGGCGCTGGTGCTTGCGGATGAGGTATTCCTGGCTGTCGACCAGCGGTCGGCCTTCGTCGTCGCGCGAATGATGGATGTACGTGCCGTCGGGCTGCATGTGCCAGGAGGCCGTGGTGTCGGACATCTGCAGGTCCACATAGCGAATCAGCTCGTCGATCTGCTCGGGCGCGGTGACGCGGACCAGCGCTTCGACTCGACGGTCGAGGTTGCGGTGCATCAGATCGGCCGAACCAATCCACACTTCCGGGGCCGCAGGGCCTTCGCCGATCTGCGGGCCATCGGAGTTGGCGAACGCGTAAATACGGCTGTGCTCAAGGAAACGGCCCAGGATCGAACGTACGCGGATGTTCTCGGAAAGTCCCGGAACGCCCGGCTTGAGCGCGCAGATGCCACGTTCCACGATGTCGATCTTCACGCCGGCCTGGCTTGCGCGGTATAGCGCGTCGATGGTCTTCTCGTCGACGATGGAATTGACCTTGATCTTGATCCACGCTTCCTTGCCGGCGCGTGCGGCGTCCTCCTCGCGGCGGATGCGCTGGATCAGGCCGGAACGCACGGTGCGCGGCGCCACCAGCAGACGGTGGAAGCTCGACTTCGGCGCGTAGCCGGACAGCTGGTTGAACAGTCGGGTCATATCCTGGCCGACCACCGGATCGCAGGTCAGCAGGCCCAGGTCGGTGTAGATGCGGGCGGTCTTCGGATTGTAGTTGCCGGTGCCCACGTGGCAGTAGCGCTTGAGGCCGTCCTGCTCCTGGCGGACGACTTCGATGAGCTTGCAGTGGGTCTTCAGGCCGACGATGCCGTACACCACGTGCACGCCCGCGCGTTCCAGCTTGCGGGCCCACGCGATGTTGGCGTCCTCGTCGAAGCGCGCCTTGATCTCGACCAGCGCCAGCACCTGCTTGCCGGCATGCGCCGCGTCGATCAGCGCGTCGATGATCGGCGAATTGCTGGACGTACGGTACAGCGTCTGCTTGATGGCCAGCACCTTCGGATCGGCTGCCGCCTGCGCCAGGAACGCCTGCACGGACGTCGAGAAGGAATCGTACGGGTGGTGCAGCAGGATGTCGCGCTCGCGGATGGCGGCGAAAATGTCCTGCGCACGGGACGATTCGACTTCGGCGATCTGACGATTGGTGGTCGGAATGAACGGACGGTACTTGAGATCCGGACGGTCGAGCGACTGCAGTTCGAACAGTACGGTGAAGTCGAGCGGCGCCGGCAGGCGGTAGACCTCGTCGGCGCTCACGCGCAGCTGGTCGGCGAGCAGCTGGGACAGGAACGGGCTGGTCTCGTCGGAGATCTCCAAACGAATCGGCGGTCCGAAACGACGGCGCAGCAGTTCCTTCTCCATGGCGTTGAGCAGGTTCTCGGCATCATCCTCTTCCACGTCGATGTCCTCGTTACGGGTGACGCGGAAGGAGCGGGCCTCCTTGATGATCATGCCCGGGAACAGGGATTCCAGGTGGGCGATGATCAGGTTCTCCATGGTGATGAACCCGAAGCGCTCCTCGCGGCTCTCCTCGTCGGTCAGGTCGTCGACGGGGACGAGGCGGGGCATGTTGCCGGGGATCTTCACGCGGGCGAAGTGGGATTTGCCGGAGTTCGGGTTCTCCACCAGCACCGCGAGGTTCAGCGAGTTGCCGGAAATGTAGGGGAACGGGTGGGCCGGATCCACGGCGAGCGGCGTCAGGACCGGGAACACCTGCTGGCGGTAGTAGCGCGAGAGACGCTCCTGCTCGGTGGTAGTGAGCCGGTCCCAGCTGAGCAGCACGATGTGCTCGTCAGCGAGGGCGGGGAGCAGCTTCTCGGTGACGTAGTGCGCGTGCTCGTCCTGCAGGCGGTGCGCCTGCTCGCTGATGGCGCGCAGCTGCTGCCGGGGGCTCAGGCCGGAAGCCGCCGTCACGGCGATGCCGGTGTCGATGCGGCGCTTCAGGCCGGCCACGCGGACCATGAAGAATTCATCGAGGTTAGAGGCGAAGATCGCGGCGAAATTGCAGCGTTCCAGCAGCGGCTGGTCTTCGTCCTCGGCGAGTTCGAGGACTCGCTGGTTGAACTTCAGCCAGCTGAGTTCTCGGTCGAAATAGCGATCCGCGGGCAGCGGCTCTTCGCCGGCTTGCGGCTCGCGCTTGTCGGGTTTGTCTGTCTCGGCTATGTGCTCGGCGATTTGGCTGCGCAGGATAGCCTTTGAAGGTGCGTCAAATGTTTGTGCCATGTATATAACTTTATGCGAGAATATGGCAGTTTCCTATGCGGCGTGTGAGAAATTCAGCGGTTGTTTACCATTTTCGTACGGATGGGGTGTCGGGTGATGGTACGGCGACACGCCGATGGGTCGTCGGTTCCGCACACAAGTGAACAACGAACCCGTCCGGTAGGAACATGAGGTGACAGTTTTCCGTCATAATTGAGCGGTATCGAACACTTGCGCAAAAAATCGCACAACGTAGTTGGGTGAGTTGCGGTATCGCGGTGTTGCGCCTAGATTATGAAGTGCAAGGACAACTTAAGAGCAGGCCCCACAATAGTGTATGGTCACGAAGGACTGTTACGTTGAACGGGCAATGGAAAGACTTACCGTTACGACGATGAGGTTGTGCAGCGATCTGCTCAAGATGGACTTGCAGGAAAAACCCGCTCCGGCGGGTTTTTCCATGTGTGGCGGTCTAATGGCGAGGGTGGCTTGGCTCGGGTTGGGGTTCGGACCGTTGGCTCCTGTTGTTCCGCGTGACTTCCTGTGTGCAATCATTGGGTTAAGTGGTCGAAAGTGTGCCTTACCCGGGTGCATTGCCGGTGTGTTGATGGGGCAGCGTGATCGTTCGGCCGGCCTTTTCTGGCGCCGAACTCGCAATCACCGGGCTTTGGCCTTCGAAACGATATTTTTCGCCGAATCGCGGATTGCGGCGATTTCGGCTCGTGTTGCGGTGGCGATGGTGGTGGCGGACGGCAGTTGGCGGCGGGCTGTACCACACCACGTGATTTTATGCGGTTTTGGGGCTGGTGTGGCCGGGGAGGATATTGGGGTGCTTCTGGGATTGTTGGAAAATGGCGGTTCTCATGATTTGTGCTGTACCACACCATGCGATGTGAGGGTTCACATTTCATTGTGGAGGCCTGCGGAAAAGCCACACAATGCATTTTTGTGTGTTTTTCCTCTGGTGTGGCACGCCGGTGGTTATGACGGGCGGGTGGGTTCTGGTCAATGTTTGCCGTGACCGACTGACCGGCAGAGATGATCGGAGGCGCGATGGGCGTTCGTGAGCGCGGGGTATGCGACGTTCGGCGAGATGCGCACGGGCGAAGGTTGCAGAGAGGTTGGCTCGGATTCTTCCCGACTCCGCTGCCGGGTGTTCGACTGGATGCTAAGTGGAGACGGTTCCATATCACGCGAATATGCCCATCTAGGCGTCGTCTGTCCACAAAAACTGTGGATAACACGCCGTGATGTGGATAAGTCGCGGGCCTTCGACCACATTGTCGCCTCACGTTGCGCCGCTGCGGCGCTATTCGTTTCAATCGGAATATGACACACAACGTTACAGTTCAGAAGATTGGCGCCGCCGCTCCGCCGGGTGCAGCGGCGTCGCGGCAGGTTCCCATGCCGCCTCGCCGGCCTCCCCGGACGCTTGGCGAAGGCCGGCTGCGCAGGTTTCCCGGCTTGACTCGGATGCTGCAAGCCATCGGATGCGTGCGCGCAAGCCCATGACCATGCCGCGAGTCGTATGCCCGAGCCCAGTCTCATCCGTGGACGGCAATCAGTCGATCGGCACGCTGACGCATGCAGGATGCCGTAATACAGTGGTGTTCTCTTCCGCGTCCGGGGGAGCGGGAACCAGCGTGTTCGCGGCGATGGTCGCATGGCGCTTGGCCCAGCGCAAGTTGCAGTGCGCACTGGTCGACTGCGATTTCGCGGCCGGAGGCATCGACGTGCTGCTGGGCATCGAAAACGAGCCGGGCCTGCGATTTCAAACAGTCGATATACCACTCGGGAAAACGGAAGGTGCGGCGCTGAATGGCGAGTTGCCGCAATGGGAGCGCGTGGGGGTGCTCGCCAGTCAACCTTGGAACGGTTCGGATCCTGAGCCATGGACGGTCTCTGCCGTACTTGAGGCGCTGGCGCAGGCCAATGATGTGGTGGTCGTCGATATCGGGGCTCCGAGCGCGTTGCATTCGCTGCCGATGCTGCGACAGTGCCGTCAGGTGGTATTGGCCGAGCTGACGGTGCTCGGTCTGGCGCGTGCTCGGGCGGCGAGGGCGATGATGATACGGCAAGGGAGTCGCGCCCGATTATGGTCGGTGTCGTGCCCCGCGGACTGTCGCGCCGCGGCGGCGTGGTCGACGCGCACGAGGCATCGGAGTATCTGCATGAGGAGCTGGCCGGGGTGGTGGCTCCGGACCGCGGGCTGCATGGCGATGTGCTGGAGGGGCTGGGCATCCGGGCTATCGGCAAGAGCAGCCGCAAGGCGGTGGATGCAGTCGTCGGTGCCATCGAGACGGGGTTGGGAGGTGATGTCCCATGATTGAATTTGGGCCGTTGGATGCGCTGGCACGCGATCCAACGGTCACCGATGTCGCGATCACCTGCGAGGGAAGGGTGTGGGCGGACCGAGGCGGAGGAATGACGGAGTGCCGGTTGCCTATGCCGTTGCGCACGCCGCGAATAGTGCGTGAATATGCGGTGCGGCTGTGTGCGCAATTGGGACGGCGTCTTGACGACGCCTGCCCGATTGCGGACGCGTCGAGCGAGGACGGGATTCGCGTGCACGCGGTGATCGCGCCACTGGTCGCGCAGGGCGCGGCGGTGACGATTCGTTTTCCGGATCGGCGGTTGCTCGGATTGACCGGATTGCGTGATGCTGGGATGTTCCCGCCGGACTGGCTGACGTTGCTGCGGAATCTGGTGAAGAACCGGGCTCGAGTGCTGATTAGCGGCGGCACGGGCAGCGGCAAAACCACGCTGCTGAAAGCGCTGCTTGCGGAATGCGATTCATTGGATACCGTATCGTCACCGTTGAGGAGGTTCGGGAATTGGGGGATCTCGGACGCGGCAACCATGTGTCGATGGTGGTGAGAGGGGCGAATGTGGAAGGCGCCGGAGCCGTAGGACTGCCGGAGCTGGTCAAGGCGACCCTGCGCATGAGACCGGATCGGGTGGTACTGGGCGAATGCCGTGGCGAGGAAATCGCCGATCTGCTGCGCGCGTTCAATTCGGGCCACCTTGGCGGTATGACCACATTGCACGCAGATGGCATTGACCGGGTGCCGGCGCGATTGATCGCGCTGGGCATGCTGGCCGGCCTTGACGCGCATACGTTGACGATGCTGGCGGAGGGGCGTTCGACGTGATGCTGCATCTTGAGCGGCATCATGGTCGCCGGAGAATCGCTCAGATCGGGTGCCTCGGCATGCGCGACGGAGTGTTGTCCGGCGACGTGGTGGCGTTGTGGGACGGTGAGGGCGCCATGATGCCATGCCCGCGCTGGCATGATTTCACCGGGCGATGGGGCATGTGAGATGGATCATGTGAATGAGACATGTGAGGTGAGACATATGAGCGTGGGTGGGTTGCCGCGATGCGTCGCGCTGATGGTCGTGCTGGCATGGATGCTGTGGCCGTATGCCCCTCGCGGCCGTGCCCTGTTGCCGGTCTCTTCGAGGGTGCCGCGAGCAGGGCGAAAGACCGGTGCCGGTGATGCCGTCCGTGATGGCCGTGTGATGGGGCTGTCCGGCGTGATCGCGCATATGAGTTCGTCTGTTCGGGCCGGTGGCATGATCTCAGGTGTTCTTGCCGATGTCGACGGGAGCGGATTCGCAGGGGTGCCGTTGACCGCAAGCCGGTTGAAACGGCTGCTGATGCGACAGCGAATGCCGGGGAGAGCGCCGCCCAGGCCGAACATGTCGCCTTCGAGCTCGCCGTGGCCTGTGCGATGTGCGAGCGGTCAGGATGCTCCCTTGCCGATTGTCTGGATGTGGTCGGCGAGAACCATCGGATTTCCAGGCTGTTGCATGATTCCCGACGCAGTGCTTTCGCGGTTCCGCGCGCGACGGCGGCGCTGTTGGGCGCGTTGCCGTTGGTCACCATAGGTTTGGGAGAGCTGCTGGGCGCTCGCCCGGTGCAGGTACTGTTCGGCTCCGCGCAGGGCAATGCGTGCCTGGCGGTGGGCGGCGCAGGCTACGCGCTGGGACTGCTGTGGATGTCATCGATGATGCGGAACACCGGTACGAACGTTGATACCGTCTGATTGCCGTCATGAACATTAAGGGGTGGGGTGATGTGGAACGCGATGGCGTGCGCCGTCATGGTGTTGATGGCATTGATGATATGGCCGGACTCGGCACGGTCGGGCCGCTTGACTGGCGTGTCGTCCGATGTTGCGGGAGAAGGGGGTGCTGCTGTGTCGTTGCCGTTGCTGATTGGACTGTTGTCGGTGTCGCTGCGGTCAGGCATGTCCGTCACGCGTTCTCTGGAGGGCGTGGGTGAGGCTGTCGGAGGGGCTCTTGGCGGCGGGCTGTGTGCGGTTGCGGACGCTCTGCACCGCGGATCGTCATGGAAGGATGCTTGGAATGCCGCCGATTTCGGTGATTATGCGGAGACTTCGGCAATCCTTCGTGGCGTGTTGGAGCCATCGTGGACTCGTGGTGTTTCGCCGATCGGCCCTCTGACGACGGCTTCGGAGCAGTGGATGGAAGGCGAGCGAACCGCGATCGAGCAGGAGTCGGCGTCTCTGTCGGTGAAACTGCTGCTGCCCACGGGATTGTGCATGCTGCCGGCGTTCGTGTTTCTAGGCATACTCCCCTCGGTGATGGCGTTCGTGGGATGAACTTGGTGGCGACGCCGCCCGATGGTCGGTGAAGAATGCTGCACGGCCGTCTGTCATCCACATAATGTGTGGATGACACGCCGCATTGTGGATAACTCGGCAGCCTTCGACCACATTGCCCGAAAACCCGATGGTGGGCGGGCCTGATGAGGCACAGTGGAAAGTGCCTTGTAGTTGGGCAAGGCCAGTCGAGAAAGGATTGTCATGAATATCGAGGAGACGATGATTGCCGTTGACGGACGTACCGGGCCTATTGCGGCGATGACACGTACGGTGGGCAACATGGGGGCGTCGGCGCGGCGGGGCATTTGCCTGTTGGATGCGCGGCTGCGCACGTTGAGCGCGGAGCCAGAGGAAGGGCCACCACTGCGGAGTACGCGGTGGTGCTGGTCGCAGCCACGGGCTTCGCGGTCCGTTCTGGTCGCGTTGCTCAAATCGGACACCATCAAGACGTTGCTGACCAACATCGTCAAGAAGTCGTTGAGTGTGGGATGACGGGCATTCACGATGACGACGATGTCACATGCTGACAGTGGAGCCGCCACTGCGGAGTTCGCGGTGGTGCTTCCCGCTGTGGCCATGGTGGCGATGGTGTTGCTCTGCCTGACGAGAACGGTCACGGTGTCCATGCGATGCCAGGATGCCGCGTCGGCCGTAGTTCGCGAACTGGTGACGAGGGAAGGCGGCCTATCGGGAGCGGGGATGTCCGTCAACGCCGTGGCGAGTGGTATCGCGGGCGAAGGCGCGGTGGTGTCGGTCGCTGATGATGGCCATTCGATACGCGTGACGGCGCAATGCCCCGTGCTGCCGGATCCATTCGGCGTTCTACCCGTCAAAGTAACCGGCTCGGCCACAGGATGGCGGTGATGCCTAAGTCCGTCTTGCCCTCGCTGGCGGGCCGAGCCGTGAGCAAACAGCAGAGCTGTTTGTAGGCGAGGGGTGAACGTCAGTGAACCCAATGGGCGGCATGCGTAGCATGTCTGTAATTGGGGCCCGGAGGGCTGTCACGGAGCGACTGTGCCGTCTTGCCCTCCCGCTGGCGGCGGCTGTCGCGCAGCTACTGGGGTGGTCAAGCTCCTCTGCGCAGCTTGCCTCTGATGCGGTGGAATAGCGACGAAAGGAAAACACGATGGCGCAACGAATTCAACCTAGGAGACCATCGCCCGTGCGAGCCTATTGCTCGCGGCTGATGCAATCCGATGAAGGGTCGGGAACGATGGCCTGCGTGATGCTGATCGCGCTCGCGGCCGCACTGATAGCGACCGTCGCGTCGGTCGGAGGTGCGCTGCTCTGCCGGTCGCGTGCGCGGAGCGCTGCCGATGCCACGGCATTGTCGGCGGCGTCGGCGTACTGGTCTGGTGGCGCATCCGATCCGTGTGCCGTAGGGCGGCGTGCCGCGGCAGAGAATGACGCGCAACTGGAGTCGTGCGCCGTCGAGGGAGATGACATCGTCGTGACGGTGTCCGTGCCGCTGCGCCTGCCATTCATGTCACGTGTCAGCCAGCGTTCCCGCGCCGGGCCCATCAGCTGTGAATAGTCGATGGGGCCACTCGCGGCGGGTGTGGGCAGACAGCATTGATGCCGATGCCGAGACCGATTGCGGAGCCTGTACTGGCGGGGAATGCCGTTGATGCATTATGTTTGACGTATGGGCGAAGCGAAGACAATGGTGGCGTTGATCGGCAATCCCTGTTTCAAACAAGGGGTGGGGTGCCGTCGTGGGCGAACAGGTATTCACGATGCTGGCCGAAGCCGGACAGCGGCATGGATTCGACGTAATGGATCTGACCGGCACCAGCTTTGATGATTCGCTGACGGCCGCTCGCGAGAACCGCGCCCTATACGACTACTTGGTGGTCGTAGGCGGCGACGGCATGATCGCCTTGGGGGCCAACGCCGTCTGCGGCAGCGGCATCCCGCTCGGCATTGTGGCGGTCGGTTCGGGCAATGATTTCGCGCGAGGTCTGAAACTGCCCGTCAACCGGGTCAAAACCGCGGTGGAAGGCATCGTCGGCGCCATCGCATGCGGCACCTATCTGGATGTCGATATGGGACGCGTGCGCTCGACGGAGATCGCCTGCATGGTGCATGGCGAGTCCGGTGAGCCCGTGGTGGATGAGGAAGGCCGCCCGGTGAACGGGCTGATCGACCGATACTATGCGGGGATGCTTAATTGTGGGCTTGACGCAAGCATCAACGATCGGGCCAACCATTCGCGCCTTCCCGGAGGGTCAGCACGATACGCTGCGGCGGTGCTGGTGGAGATCGCCCGCATGAAACAGTACGGCTATCACGTCAAGGCCACGCTGTCGGACGGCACGGTGGAGGAACACGACATCATCGCCCCTCTGCTCACAGTCGCCAATGCACGGTACATCGGAGGCGGACTAGAGGTGTCTCCATACTCCTTGCTTGATGACGGAATGCTGGATCTGGTGTGGCTGAACTGCAAGCCGAATGTCGGCCAATGCGCCAAAGCGCTGTCCAACGCCTATAACGGGAGGTTGCTCGCCAGCCAGATATTCAACTGGAAGCGTGTATGCCAGGTGGAGATAACCCGCGCCCACGAGGGAGACGAGCCTCCGGTGCTGATGGCCGATGGGGAGTACGTCGGGCATCTTCCGGTGACCGTCACCGCGCAGGCCAAGGCGTTGCGCGTATTGGTCCCGCCTGCGGTCGCCCACTGGCATGACAGCCGGAGCGAGGAGCATATCATGGCGGCGATCGAGCGCGACGGGCGTGACCCGGTGACCGGCGAATTCATCTGACCGGCGAGTCCGCCTGAGCGGAGCCTGCCTGTCCGGCGGCTTTCGGCCGACAGGCCAACGATTGACGTTGACGAGTCCGCAAACGTCGCCGCGGCGGCACCATCTGGGCAAGCCCCCGATGCGTGCGCAAGTAATGGGGACAATAGGGAAAGACACCCGGAAATAGCCGGGTTGCGATAGGTTGGAGCTTATGGCACTTGCACTGTATCGACGTTATCGACCGGACACGTTTGAGGGGGTCATCGGTCAGGATCAGGTCACTGTTCCGCTGATGCGGGCCCTCGACAGCGGCAAGCTCACGCATGCGTACCTGTTTTCCGGGCCGCGTGGCTGCGGTAAGACCAGTTCCGCGCGTATCCTCGCGCGGTGCATCAACTGCGCCAAGGGGCCGACCTCGCATCCATGCGGGGAATGCGCCAGTTGCAAGGACCTCGCCACTGGCGGTCCAGGTTCCATCGACGTGGTGGAAATCGACGCGGCCAGTCACAATGGCGTCGACGACGCCCGTGAACTGCGAGAGCGCGCCGGATTCGCCCCCGCTCGGGATCGCTATAAGATTTTCATTCTCGATGAGGCCCACATGGTCACGCAGCAGGGCTTCAATGCGCTGCTGAAGATTGTCGAGGAACCGCCGGACCATGTGATGTTCATCTTCGCGACCACCGAACCCGACAAGGTGATCGGCACCATCCGTTCGCGTACCCATCATTACCCGTTCCGGCTGGTTCCCCAGGAGGTCATGGGACCGTATCTGGAGGAGATTTGCGCCAAGGAAAGCATCAAGCCGGAACCCGGCGTGCTCAAGCTGGCGATGCGCGCCGGCGGCGGTTCGGTGCGTGACACCCTGTCGGTGCTCGATCAGTTGATGGTCGGCGCGGTTGACGGCGTGATCGCCCACGACGCCGCCGTGGCGCTGCTCGGCTTCACGCCGGAGGCGCTGATCGGCGAGGCCGTGGACGCCGTCATCGCGCGTAACGGCGAAGCGCTGTATGGCGTGGTGCAGAAAGTCGTGGTGGGAGGATTCGACCCGCGTCGGTTCGTCGAGGATCTGCTGGCGCGGGTGCGTGATCTGCTGGTGCTGACATTGGGCGGCGCTCAGGCAGAAAGCGTGCTTTCCGATGCTGCCGAGGCCGAGGACATGGACGACCTGCGTAGGCAGGCGTCGTCGCTTGGCTTGGGTGCGTTGACGTCGATGGCAGAAACCATCAATACCACCCTGGGGTCTATGACCGGGGCGATTTCTCCGCGCATGCGGCTCGAATTGCTTGCCGCGCGCTTACTTGCCGGGCGAGAGGGACTGGATGTCGCGCCGGCCGCGGGCGGCACTGCGCCCGGGGCGGACTCTGCAGGTACTGGCCGCGGAGCTGCAGGAGTGAATGCGCGAACAGGCGGCATCGCCGAGAGCCGGTCAGGCGGGACGACTCCGCGCAGGGGAGGATTCATCGGATCCGCTCGCAACCAGCAGACGGACGCTCGCCAATCGGCGACAAGCCAGACGAATACGTCACCGAGCCGAACCACCGGCACCCAACCTGATCGCGCACTCCAGACGGAAACGCCCACTATGGCGGAAGTGCCTGCAACAGCGGATGCGCAAGCCGGTGCCCCGTCTCCCGCCGCTCAAGCACCGTCCGCCGCTCGAGTACCGTCGGCCGGTGAGCCGACAGCCGCGCAATCCTCTCCGCAGGGCGACGACCGCACGCCGGACGAACGCTGGGATGCACTGGTCGCCGGATTGCCGGCGGACGTCGCCGCGTACGTGAACCGCAGCAAGGTGCCGCGCATCCACTTGGAACAGCACGAGCCAGGCGGAAAAGGCACGTTGTGGATCAAGTTCGACAAGGCGCTGAGCAAGTATGCCTTCGCGAAGGCCGTCGCTGGTGAGGAAGTCGGCGGAACCCGCAACGTGGTGCAGATCATGCGCGCTGAGACCCGCAAGGCGTTCGGCGACCAAGTGCAGCTCGCGCCCACCAAGAAGATGGCCGACGGGCAGGTCGCGCCGCCGTTCGGCCAGCTGCCGGCAGACGAGCAGCAGCGCATCAGTGCCCAGATCGTCAAAGCGAGTCTCAGCGCATCATTGGGGGCGATGAGCGTCGGCAACAATGCCAAGGAGCCGCAGACTCCTCCCGAAAGCGGCGACACCGCATCGGCCGATGCGGACGAAGTCCATCGAGCCGTACCCGACGCGCTGGACGCGACAGTGGCTCATGACCGCGACAATAACCGGGCGGTCGCACAGGATACCTCGCGTGCGGACGCGCAGTCGGCAGTGGATCCGTGGGCGCTCCCGGAAGCGGGGGCTGGCGACGCTTGGTCACCGACTGACGATGCGTCTCACAATGTTTCACGGGATGTTTCACGGAATGCTCCGCAAGATGAGGGCCATCACGCGAAACACATCGCCGTGCCGGATTTGAGCGACGACACCGACCCGTGGGCCAACGACGGCGGTAACAGTATGCCCGTTGACGGTGTACGCGGTGGCGACGCGCCCGGCACACCTCAGAACGTTGCCCATGCGAAGTCACAGTCGCGAGAGGACTCCGAGCGCACCAACCCTGGCCCCACCGCCGTGCCGGAGTCCATGTCCGCGGAAGACCCCTGGGCTGGCATGCCGTCATCAGTCGCTTCCGCTTCGTCGAGCATCGCCGCGCCAAGCGCAGGCTCCCCGGCAGCTCTCAAGGGCCGCCTTCCGACGACTTGGCTGCGCCCGGGCGCCCGGAAAACCCCGGAGTCGAACCGGGAACGACGCATCTGCAGCAGACTCCCGGTGCCGCAGCCGGTCAGAGAGCATCCCGCCCTGCGTATAACGACACCGATCCGTTCGCCGGAGCCGACCCGTATGCGCAGGAGGACATTCCCATGCCGACCGTGGCGCCGGAAGACGACGAATATTCGATGAATGACGTTTCACTTGGCTCGCCCGAGACGATGAGTCTCGACGACGTCAAGCAGTTCTTCGAAGTCGTCAAGCCGGTGGAGGAATACGGCCCCGACGACCCCAAGAACCCCAGGAACATCCAGCACGTCAACAAACATGATTCGGAGTGAGCACACCAATGGCTTTGGCATATGACGGCGCGATACAGCGACTCATCGACGCATTTGCCGGACTGCCCGGCATCGGCCCGAAAGGGGCGCAGCGCATCGCCTTCTATCTGCTGTCGGCCTCCGACGAGGAGACGGGCAAGCTGGTCGACGCCATCACGGAAGTCAAGGAAAAAGTGCGGTTCTGCGACATCTGCGGAAACGTGTGCGAGGTCAGTCCGTGCCCGGTATGCGCCGACCCGAGACGCGACCACGGGGTGATCTGCGTGGTCGAAGAGCCGAAGGACGTGATGAGCATCGAGCGCACCCGTGAATACCGCGGCCAATACCATGTGCTCGGCGGCGCCATCAACCCGATGGCCAACGTCGGACCGGCCGACCTCAACATCCCCAAGCTTCTCGACCGCCTCAAGACTGACGAGGTCAAGGAAGTCATCCTCGCACTCGACCCCAACATCGAAGGCGAGGCGACGACGACATACCTGAGTCGTCTGCTCAGCCCGCTCGGCATCAAGGTCACCCGGCTCGCCAGCGGTCTGCCCGTCGGCAGCGACCTCGAATACGCCGACGAGGTCACGCTTGGGCGGGCCTCACAGGTCGCCGCGAAGCATAAACGCGGCTGCCAGCGTGGCCCATCCCGGCGTCGCCGACGCGAATCATCGCTCGGATACCTGCGCCCGCAGTGCGGCCGTTCCTGTCCGCATGGCGGCGCACGCGTGCGCGGCAGTGCCGAAATTCCTATAATCGTGCCGCTTGCGTAGTATTGACGCAGATGCATTCCGCGAGAAGATAGGACAGCAGTGGCTCTCATCGTGCAGAAGTACGGCGGCTCGTCGGTCGCCGATACCGAATCGATCAAGCGCGTGGCCAAGCGCATCGTCGAGACCAAGAAAAAAGGCAACAAGGTGGCCGTGGTCGTCTCCGCCATGGGAGACACGACCGACGACCTGATCGACCAGGCGCTGAGCATCGACTCCAACCCGCCCGAGCGCGAGATGGACATGCTGATGACCGCCGGTGAGCGCATCTCCATGAGCCTTCTCGCCATGGCCATTCACGCCGCCGGGGACCGTGCGCATTCGTTCACCGGTCAGCAGGCCGGATTCTTCACCGACGCCCGTTACGGCGCGGCTCACATCAAGGCCGTGAGACCGGACCGCGTGAAGAACGCGCTCTCACTCGGAGACATCGCCATCGTTGCCGGCTTCCAGGGCATCAACGCCAAGGGAGACGCCACCACGCTCGGCCGCGGCGGCTCGGACACGTCCGGCCGTGGCGCTTGCCGTGGCGCTCGGTGCCGATATCTGCGAGATCTACACCGACGTGGATGGCGTGTTCACCGCCGATCCGCGCATCGTGCCAAAGGCCAGTCGCATTCCGGTCATCGGATACGACGAGATTCTGGAGATGTCCAGTTGCGGTTCGAAGGTGCTGGCACTGCGCTGCGTGGAGTACGCGCAGCGGTTCAACATGCCGCTTCACGTGCGCAGCTCCTTCTCGCACCGTCCCGGCACGCTGATCGTGCCCGACGGAGTCGACCCGCGCAGCCTGCCCAACATCGACTGATGTCGTCCACTGACATACGACATATTCGAGACCTGATTTACCGTTCACACAAATATAAAGGCGAAAGAACATGAGCGACAACAACAGCAAATCCATGGGTGACCTGTTCCCCGACCTCCCCGGAAGCCCCGGTCATCTCCGGGGTGGCGCACGACCGCAGCGAAGCGCTGGCCACCGTGCGCGGCGTTCCGAACGAGCCCGGCATGGCGGCGAAAGTGTTCACCGAGCTGGCCACGGCCGGCGTGAACGTGGACATGATCGTGCAGGCCGGCGCATCCGTGGGCACCGCGGAGATCTCCTTCACCGTGCCGGAATCCACCGTCAAGGAAGTCGAGAACGTGCTGATCGACAAGCATGACGAGCTGGGCTACAAGTCGTTCGACATCAACAGGAGCGTCGGCAAGGTCGCGGTCGTGGGCGTTGGCATGAAGACCCATTCCGGCCTGGCGGCCAAGTTCTTCACCGCTCTGAGCGACAAGGGCATCAACGTGCTGATGATCTCCACATCCGAGATCCGCATCGCGGCGCTCGTCCCGCTCGACCAGCTTGACGACGCCGTGCGCGCGCTGCACACCGCCTACGGCCTCGACGCCGATCAGGTCGAAGCCGTGGTCTACGGCGGCACCGGTCGCTGATTTTTGACGCAATCGCGTAATTGACCACCCCGCCCGCTATGCGGAATATCTCCGACAGCAGGAGCCGGCTGGGTGGTCAATTTATCTGGTTTGAGCGTTCTTACCTCCTCCTTCCGTATTCATTCGCGCTCCTGAGCCGAAGGAGGAGCACATGGAACGTTCCAACGGAATTATGCGGCTCCTTGTGGCAGCGACGGTCGCCGCCACACTGCTGCTCGCCATGGTCATAGTCGCCGTGATCGTTACGGTACGATTCCGCCGTAATCCCGCGCGGCAATGCACGTCACCTGCGTCGGTGACGACACCCGATATGCCGAACCCGGGTTGACTGCGGAATCAATCCTAGTCAACCCGGTCGTTTGATGGTCTCCAGCCGCAATTTCAGTCTCAGCGGCGGGCTGCCGTCACTTCGCGCTGATGTAACCGAGCGCCTTGAGCATTTCGGCGCATTCGAGCGCGCCGCCGGCGGCACCGCGCAACGTGTTGTGAGCCAGTCCCACGAACTTCCAGTCAAAGATCGAATCCTCGCGCAGACGGCCGATTGACACGCCCATGCCGCCCTCGTAGTCCACGTCAAGCTTGACCTGCGGGCGGTCATCCTCGGTGAGGTATTGGATGAAGTGCTTCGGCGCGTGCGGCAGCCCCAGCTCGGACGCCTTGGACGTGTAGTTCACCAAGCGGTCGACGAGCTCTTCCTTGGTGGCCTTCTTGCCGAAGTTCAGGAATACCGTGGCGGTGTGGCCGTTGAGCACGGGCACGCGGATGCACTGCGAAGTGATCTTGAGACCGCCGTCGAACGGCACGATCTCGCCCTTGCCGGCATCCACATGACCGAACACCTTGAGCGGTTCCTTCTCGCTCTTCGCCTCCTCGCCGGAAATGAACGGGATGATGTTGCCCACCATCTCAGGCCAGTCCTTGAAGGTCTTGCCCGCGCCGGAAATCGCCTGATACGTGCTGACGACGACCTCGCGCGGCTCGAATTCCTTCCATGCGGCCAGCGCCGGCGTGTACGCCTGGATCGAGCAGTTCGGCTTGACGGCGATGAAGCCGCGCGTGGTGCCGAGCCGCTTGCGCTGGTGCTCAATCACCGCGAAATGCTCCGGGTTGATCTCCGGCACGACCATCGGCACATCCGGCGTCCAACGGTGGGCGCTGTTGTTGGAGACGACCGGGGTCTCGGTCTTCGCGTACTCCTCTTCGATTGCGCGAATCTCGTCCTTCGACATGTTCACCGCGGAGAAGACGAAATCGACGCCATCGGCCATGCCGGCCACATCGGCGACGTCATGCACCGTCATGCCCTTGACGTACTCGGGCATCGGCGTTTCCATCTTCCAGCGGGGACCGACGGCCTCTTCATAGGTCTTTCCCTGCACTGTGCGCGGACGCGGCGAGTTTGACCACCTCAAACCACGGGTGGTTCTCCAGCAGTGTCACAAAACGCTGGCCGACCATACCTGTGGCGCCAAGAATGCCGACCTTCAACTTTTCGGACATAACAACCTCTGGGTTTGATTCGGTTTCCTATACAAGCGGCCGCAGTGACATGGCCGCACCTATCCAATGGTACGGAATGCGCGGAACAAGACGGCCGCTTTTCCCGAATGATGGCCGTGTTCGCCGATGGGTGGGCGCTGCGCCGGGATTCGCGGTACTCTGGAAGCATGTCAATAGCATCGCAGGAAGCGCAGAAGCAGCTGGATCGTATCGTGGCGCTGGGTTACCCGGACGTGGCGGACATGAGCGCCGCCGCGTTCCGCGCGCTCGCACGGCCGCTGATCCATGCGTTGGAGCATACCGATCTGGGCTCGAACATCCTGCTGATCCCCACGCGCGAGCTGGTGTCGCCTGAGTCGCTGATCGCCCGAACCAGCATCAACCGCATGGCCGGTTTCACGACAATGCCTCCGCGCGACATCGCAAGCTTCCTGCCGCAGGACGGGTTCGAGCCGCCGGAAGGGCCGTTCTATCTGGTTGTCGAGCCGCATACCGGCACCTGCTACATCAATCGCGAGCCGGACGTGGCGCGCAAGCTCATCGATTCCGACGAGCGCACGCCACTGACCCTTGAAGAGGGTCTTGCCATTGCCACGCAGCACCCCGATTGGCTTGAGATCAAGAACGGGTTCAACCTGCTCGGCTCTCGCAGCGCCGACGGGCGCGTGCCCAGCATCTGGATGAGCCAGAACGCGCCGCGTCTGGGGGCCGTGTGGCCGAACTCGCGGCACACGTGGCTGGGTAACGCCTACTGCATGGCCCGGCGCGGCGTGAGTCTGTTCCACTGAATTTCGCTGGAGCGCTTGTCTGTCGCCTTCGCTGGGCCGCCGCACAGTGACGCATCTGGGCGTGACCGATGGATGCTTGGTGTTTCCTGATATGTGACACTGTGTTGTACGACGCCCGGTTTTATGATGTTCTTGATGTGTTCGCGAGCGCTTTCGCGCCGGCGGGCAATGATGAGAGACGCCATTGGGCGGGGGAGAAAGGCGGACACGCATGAAGTGCCCATATTGCGGGAATGACGAAAGCCCGGACAGCAAATTCTGTGGGAACTGCGGGCAGCCGCTGCAACAACAGGTATCACAGGCCGCGCCGGCGTCGCAGCCCGCAGTATCGCAGATGCCCCAGCCCTCTGCGGCGCAACAGCCGGCGACTCCAGCTGTACCACTGCCAGGCGGCGGATTCGCGCCGGCTCCTGCTGCACCTCAGGAGCCGTTCCAGCCAACACAGCCTTTGCAGCCGGCTCAGTCCCAACCTCAGCCGCAGTCCCAACCTCAGCCGCAGCAGCCTGTTGCCCAACCGGCGTGGCCGCAAGCCCAGCAGTTCGCCCAGCCGTCAGGTGCCGGAGTCTCGACTCCGGCCGCGCCCGCAACCCAGCCGTCAGCGGCGACGCCGGCCGTGCCAGGGCAAACGCCGAAGCCCAAATCCAGAGGCAAGCTCATCGGCCTCATCGTGGCCGTGGTGGTCGCCCTCGCGTTGGGTGTCGGTCTTGTCCTGTTCTTCACGTATCGCGCGGGCATCTGGGGCGGAACCCCGCTGCCTACCGCCGAAGAGATCTCCGGTGCGTCCGGCGGCGAAGCCACCGCCGATGACGTGGTCACCCAGCTGAAAGCCAAGGGCGTGAAGGCATCGAAGGCGATCATCTTCTCCGGCGAGAAGAAGGGCGTGTTCCTTGGATACGAGGGCATGAAGCCCGGCGACCGCGTCCAGAAGGACGCCGCGGTAATCGTCCAGGAGTCGGTGGCGGTGTGCCCAAGAACACGATGGGCAAGCAGGCCACGAAGGTCGTATCCACGTTCAAGACGATGGGTGTGCCGGTACATTACAAGCAGGTACCGGTGTCCGACACCAAGAAGAAGCCAATCGGTTCCGTGGTGGCGACCTACCCCGCCGAAGGACAGGCGCTGTCGGACGGCGACAAGGACGACGGCATCTACATCGGCGTCGCCACGAAGAGCGACGGCGGCGCCATCAGCATCGACATCGTCGGCCGGGACGTCGACACGGTGAAATCCGAACTGGAAAGCCAAGGACATGACGTGACGCTCGTGCCGCGCCTCGCCTCGAAGAAGTTTGTCGGCAAAGTGTCCGGTTCCGACCCGATGCCCGGATCCACGGTAGCGGAAGGCGATGCGGTCACGCTGTATTACGGCATCGACGCCAGCGGCGTCAAGGACGCCTACACGGTTCACGATTCCCCGGAGACCGGCGGCGACAATCTGCTCGGTGTCTCCGGTGTGGCCGCGGGAACGTGGTGCAACAACCCGGTGACTGCATCACGTTCAAGGATGGCGGCGATGGCAGCGAAGGCAACTCGTACATCTCCTATCCGAAAGGTCGCGACGGTACCGAATACGGCGAATACGAGTCGCTGAGCTCCTGCGATGCCATCCAGCAGCCGTACTGCTCCAGCCCGAAAGCCGACTACCTGCTCACCGGTGACACCGGCGCGTTCGAACTGTTCCCGCGATCCAGTATGACGAACTACTGGTGCGGCACCAGCCAGGAAGACTCGAATACGGCAGGCGGCATCGTCTGCAACAACGGCAAGATGGTCGAAAACGGCGATTACAACAATATCTCCGGCGCGACGTATCACATGCAGGACTTCTATCTGGTCGTGCCGGTCGGCGCGGACCTGAACAAGCTCGAAAGCGACGGGTACTTTGACGCGGACGCGTTGGCCGCGGCCAAGAAGCAGAAAGCCGTGAACACGACCAAGCCGTTCCTGATCTACCGTGACCCGAAGCTCTACGACAAGACCACGGCGGACATGACCAATAACTCCGCCAACCCGTTCATGCCGTACAACGGCTACGTCGGCAGCAAAAGCGACATCGTCAAGATGAAGCCCGCTCCCAGCGACGACACCGTGTACTATCTGACCGTCTCCATCGACCTGGATTGGGGTGAGCTGCCCGACGCCGATGTCAAGTAGCCGGGCGGCAGCGCCGGCGCGGACGGCGGTGCATCATCGGCCAAGCCCACCAAGGACATGAGCCTGACGGATGTTCGCACCGCACTCGGCAAAGGCGATTTCTAGCCGATAGCAGGCAAATACTGCCTGAAAGACGACAGTTGGTGCCTGACGTTGGACGACAAGGGCAAGGCCACCTCGGTTGGCTCGGGCAAGCCCATGCTGAGCCCCGATGCTCCGCAGTCGGTCACGCTGCACGCCGGACGGACACGGGTGGTGACGGTTGGTGGAAGGTGCCGCCGGACGTCGGCATCGAGCTCATGGGGCCGGATAGCGACTATCGCTGCGGCGGCAAGAAAGGATTCAAATCCTGCTATGGGTCGAGCTCGACGTATAGCGAGGCCGAAATCAACAAGCCGATGGACTCCGTCTATGTGCCAGCCGGCATCAGCAGCGACAAACTGGAGGGACTGGCCGGCGCGAGCTACCAGTTGCCGACGTGTCAGGCCATGCCAAGCCTGACAGCTCCAAGCCGTTCCTGAAAGTGGAGGGGTACCACATGAACGTCGTTCCCCTTGACGAGAACGTGCTGTACCTGACCGAGTAGAGGTAGCGGCCCGGGGACGAGCCGGGTGGATATGTGGCGGATATGAATAGGCATGGTGTCGACGATATCGCCGCCGGAACCATGCCCTTTGTCGTCTGTTTGCCGCCGCTGCGCTAGCGCCGCAGACGCCGTGCGATGGAGCGCACGATTGCCGCGAAGCCGGTGGATAGGGTCAGGGCGACGGTGGCAAACACCTGCGGCCGGCGCAGTTCGTTGCGCAGGGTCGCGGCGCCCGTCACGCAATGATCCTCGAAGAACACGCGCAACTCATTGCCGCTGTAACGGCCGACCAGGTCGCCCCACGTGAGCATGCGGGTCTCATACGCGGCCGGGTCGTCCTCGCGGAACTCGAACAGGCGGATGCCGCGCAGGCGAGACTTCGGACCGTAGCATTCGAAGCCGCACGTCGGCGCATACCCTAGATCGAGGTCATGCACGTGCCCGACGAACGAGTTCTTGTGATCGTGCCCGCAGTACAACGCGAAATAGCCGCCCGCCTCGCGCAATGCGTCCACCTCGCCGACGTTCTCGTCAGCGCAGCCGATCGCCTCGCCGAGCCGTGACCCCGGCCGGCATACGGCGTCGTTGAGCACGTAGCAGCGCCCGGCGTAATTGCGGGCGCCCTCCACGGCGTTCGGCGTCCATGCCGGGACCTCGGTCAGGCAGTCATAGAATTCCTGCGGCGGAATATGCTGGAACGTGATCGACGGCACCGGTTCGCCATCGCCGTTGCGCTCGGCGAGCGTGCGCTGTACGTCGCCCAGCCATGCGATCGCCTCAGCGCTCGGTGTGCCGTAGCCGTCCGAATCCGCCAGGTCGAGTCCGCGCGAATGCGCCACATACCGCGGGTACTGGGCGTCATTCTCCTCCGGCTTGCCCGCATAATCGCCGGAATTGACCAGCATCACGCCCATCGCCACATGCTCCGAACCGTCGGAGGACAGCACGGGCAGCGCGAATGTGCCCGGCTCGATGGCCAACGGCGAGCCGCCGGCCACATCGGCCTCGGGATTCAGGCAGCCGGGGAACTCGCGGTAGATGTCGTCCTGCTCGTCAGGCAGGATGCCGCACTGGAAGTCGTGATTGCCATAGGTCGCGGCGAACGGCACGCCCGCGTTGATGACCGGTCCGAGGAACGCGCTGAACGTGTCGCGCACTTTCTGCCGGGTGTCGTTCATCAGGTCGTCCATCGTGACCACATCGTCCTGCGGTGGCAGGTCCGGATCGCGCCGCGCCGCGATGCGCCTGTGGATGCCGTGTAGCTTCGCCTCGATTTCGGTGACGAGACGTACGCGTGCGCCGGGGTTCTCGCCGCGCCGGCGCAGGAACGTGTCGATGTACGCGGGATCGTACCCGCGGATTTGATCGCCGGTGAACACCACCAAATCCGGCTTCGCCTCGTTGATTGCGGCCTCGATCATGCGGATCGTGTCGCGGTTGACTTCCGGGCCGTCCTGAATGTCGGCCATTTGCAGCACGCGGAACGTGCCGCCGTCGTGAAAACGCAGTGTCATGCCCTCCACTGTAGCGAGTCGCCCTGTGCGGCGCCATACTCTTCGCGAAGTCGCCACCACGCGTGGAGCGGGCGCCGCCATGCAGTCAACGGGCGTCCGGAGAGGGGCCGAAACGTTATCTCGGCAGGGTATCTACGTTTCGAGGGGGTGACTCGGACGCTCCGGAACATCTATCTGCATTTCGAGGGGTTGGTGGCCGAGTATCAATGGCATGGGAGCCGCATGATTCCAGTGGCGTCCATCATGCAATACCTCGAATATCGAGCAACGCCAACCCCTTGAAACGCAGATAGATGTTCGGCGGGCCTGAAATCACCCCCTCGGAAGCGAGATAACGCTCCGAAGGCCGCATGGATTGGCCGCATTCTTGATATCTCGGCGGTTTACCGGGGCGCTTCACGCTAGACTGATTAATTGCATGACCTATCGTGCGACGACAACATACGGCCGGCAGGCAACAGGCGCCGGCATCATCAAGTAAAGGAGGAGATATGGGTCAGGATCAATCATCCGTTTTTGATCTCGCAGCGGTAGCCGCAGCGTCCAATGGGGGGAACAACGACCCGCTGCTGCCTCCGGCGCGATTCATTGGCGATCCGCAGAAGCCGAGTCGTATGCCGTACACCAAGTACGTCGCCTACGACAAGCAGGTGCCGTTCGACTATCCCGAGCGCACGTGGCCGGGCAAGCGTCTGCAGCGTGCCCCGCGCTGGTGCTCCGTCGACCTTCGCGACGGCAACCAGGCGCTCGTCAACCCGATGGACTCCGAGCGCAAGCTGCGCTTTTGGAACCTGCTCGTCTCCATGGGATTCAAGGAAATCGAGGTGGGCTTCCCGTCCGCCTCGGAGACGGATTTCGACTTCATCCGCATGCTTGTTGAACGCGAGCTCATCCCCGACGACGTGACCATCGTCGTGCTCACCCAGTGTCGTGAGCACCTGATTCGCCGCACTTACGAGGCACTCAAGGGCGCCAAGCGTGCGATTGTGCACTTCTACAACTCGGTCTCTGTGCTGCAGCGCGAGGTCGTGTTCCGCAAGAACAAGGAAGAGATCAAGAAGCTCGCCACCGACGCGGCCGAGCTGTGCAGACCTTGAAAACGAGGCCAAGGGCATCGACCTGTATTACGAGTACAGCCCCGAATCGTTCACCGGTACTGAGCCAGAATACGCGGTCGAGGTGTGCAATGCGGTCATCGGCGTCATCAAGCCGACTCCCGAGCACCCGATGATCATCAACCTGCCCGCCACCGTGGAGATGACCACGCCGAACGTGTTCGCCGACGAAGTGGAGTACGTCTCCACCCACCTCGACGACCGTGACGCCGTGGTGCTCTCCCTGCACCCGCACAACGACGAAGGCATGGGCGTGGCAGCCACCGAGCTGGCCGTGCTGGCCGGCGCCGACCGCGTGGAGGGCTGCCTGCTGGGCAACGGCGAGCGCACCGGCAACGTGGATCTGGTCACGCTGGGTCTGAACATGCTCACGCAGGGCATCGATCCGCAGATCGACTATTCGAACGTTCCCGAGATTCGCAAGACGGTTGAGTACTGCAACCAGATCAAGATTTCCGAGCGTCACCCGTACGCGGGCAACTTCGTGTTCACCGCGTTCTCCGGCTCCCATCAGGACGCCATCAAGAAGGCCTCGAAGCCCGCGAGGTCGCTGCGGACCGAGTCGGCGCCGATCTCGACAAGTTCGTGTGGCTCGTGCCGTACCTGCCGATCGACCCGAAGGACATTGGCCGCACCTACGAAGCGATCATTCGCGTCAACTCGCAGTCCGGCAAGGGCGGCATGGCCTACCTGCTCAAGACCAACCACAATCTTGACCTGCCCAAGCGTCTGCAGATCGAATTCGACAAGATCGTGCAGAACTACGCTGACACGACCAAGAAGGAAGTCAAGGACGAGAACATCTGGCGTCTCTTCAAGGACGAGTACCTGCCGGTGGAGCAGTCCGGCATGACGGCCGCCGGCGTGGTCGTCGGCGATACGCATGACGCGACGCTCGCTCCGTGGGGCCGCCTCAAACTGCTCAAGGTGGCCGTCAGCTCCGGTGAGGATGGTTCAGACACCGTGCTCAAGGCGCGTGTGCTCGACCGCGGCGTGAACGTGGGCGTGGACGAACCTCACGAGCGTGAGATCTCCGGCATCGGCAACGGCCCGATTGCGGCGTTCCTCAACGCGGTTTCCAACCTCGGCATTGAGGCGTCCGTGATGGATTACGTGGAGCACACCATGTCCGTCGGTACCGACGCCATGGCCGCGTCCTACGTGGAATGCCAGGTGGGTGAGGACGCTGAGACCCAGATCATCTGGGGCGTCGGCATCGACTCCTCGATTACCACCAGTGCGCTCAAGGCGATCATCTCCGCGATCAACCGTTCGCAGCGCTGATATTTCGCGGTAAACGAAAGGGGTGGCTGCAGGATTCGTCCTGCAGCCACCCTTTTTGATGGTCGTGAGAGGCCGGAACCACCTCCAGTCGCACGGGCCTAGCCTCGTGCCCCCCGCTGGCGGGGATGGTCAACGCACGCCAATAACCGCGAATCCGGCCTCGTCCCTCACTGCGACGCTATGCCGTTGGTGCTGGATTCATTGCCGGTGGAGCAGCCGGCGGCGGTGGGATCGGTCGCGCAATCCGAGCCTCCGCCGTTGTTGCCGTTGCTCCCTCCGTTGCCGTTATTCCCGTTGTTGCCGCCGTTCCCTCCGTTGCCATCGGACCCGTTGCCGCCCGATCCATTGCCGCTGCCATTCGAACCGTTGCCGGTCTGCGGCGTCGTCGACTGCGAGCCCGACCCGTCGCCAGACTGCGTGCCGCTCTGCGACGGCTGGTCGTCGCTCCTGCTGCCGCCCTGCGAATTCCCGCTCTGCGACTGGCCGCTGTTGCCCCACGACGAGTATTGCGAACCGGTGCCCCACGTGCCGTCGGGTCCACCGATCTTGCCGCTGTCGGTCACGTCGGGGAACTTCTCGTCCGCCACGTTCTCCAGCGCCCTCGACATGTAGTTGGTGAACAGCACGGCCGGATATCCCATGCCCTTGTAATACCCGTTGATGGTCGGCAGTTCCAGCGCCTCGCCGTTCGCTCCGGGATTCCAGATGGCGAACATGGTGAGCGTCGAGGGTGTGAACCCGATGAAGCTCACGGCCTTGTTGTCGTTTGCCGTGCCGGACTTGCCCGCCATCGTCTTGCCGATCGCGCTCGCCGCACGACCGGTACCGTATTGATGGTGCCTTCCATCGCCTTGACCACCAGTCCGGTGTCGTTCGCGTCGAACACCTGCTCCGCGGTGGATGGCGCCTTGTACAGTTCCGGCCCTTGCTGCTCTTCACGCTGGCGACGATGTTCAGCGTCGGCTTCTTGCCCTGGTTGGCGATGGTGGAGAAGCCGCGCGCCATGTCGATCATGCTCAGACCGGAGTTGCCGAGCGTCACGTAGCCGTCATCGGTGATCTTGCCTTTGATGCCGGTACCGTGTGCGCGGTCTTGATTATCGTGTCCGCGCCGAGATGCTGCTGCAGATCCATGTACACCGTGTTGACGGAGTTCGCCGTCGCCTTGTACAGGTTGATGTAGCCGTAGCTAGCGCCGCCCGAGTTCGACATCGGCTGTTTCAGCCCGGGGAAGCTGCGCGGCGAGTTGCCGTTGAACACAGTATCGAGGCTGACGCCCGTCTGGACGGTCGAAAGCAGCGTGAACGGTTTCATCGTGGAACCGACTTCGTAGGTCGCGTCGGTGACGTTGTTGAGCTGTTTCTTCAGGTAATCCTCGCCCGCGTACAGCGAGATGATTGAACCGTCTTTGACGTTGACCGACAGGCCGCCGGTCTGTACGCCGTCCGGCATGCCCGCGTTGCCCTTGGTGGGGCTCGCGGTCTGATACATCAGATCCTGTTTGGATTTGTCGATGGTGGTGACGATGGTGTAGCCGCCGGTGTCGAGGTCGTCTTGCGTGAACGCCTTTGAGTTGATGAGTTCGCTGCACCATCTGCAGCAGATACCCGTTGAGGGCCCTCGTAGATGTTTCTGCTGTGCGTTGGTGACGGTTTTCGGCATCGTGGCTTCACTGGCCTGTTTGGCGGTGATGTAGCCGTCCTCTTTCATGATGTTGATGACGCGCTCGAATCGCGATTTCGCCTGCTTGGCGTTGACGGCCGGATCCCAGTTGCTGGGGGACGGGATGATGCCGGCGAGCATCGCCGCCTCGGGCATAGTCAGGTCTTTCGCGTCCTTGCCGAAGTACGCCTGGGCGGCGGCCTGGATGCCGTAGGCGCTGCGGCCGAGATAGATGGTGTTGAGATAGTTGCACAGGACGGTGTCTTTGTCTTGCGTCTGCGCGATCTTGACCGCCAGTATGGCTTCCTTGAGCTTGCCCATGTAGGTGGTGGTCTCGCCGAGGTAATACCGTTCCGCGTACTGCTGGGTGATGGTGGATCCGCCCTGGCGGGTGCCCTTGGTGACGTTGTTGATCAGCGCCCGTGCGATGCCCTTGAGGTCGATGCCGCGGTCCGTGTAGAACGTGCGGTTTTCGGAGGCGACCACGGCCTGGCACGTATTTCGGCAGTACGGAGCAGTCGATGATCTCACGGTTCTGCTCGGCGAACGTGCCGATTTTCGTTTTGCCGTCCGCATAGTACACGCTGGTTTTCTCGGCCAGCGCGATGGTCTCCGGCTGGGGGATTTCGATGGTGGCGTACAGGTAGGCGAACGCGCCGATGCCGACGGCGAGGAACAGGCCGATGATGCCGAGCGTCCACTTGAGAATCAGATGCTTCTTGCGCCCTTTGGCTTTCGGGCCTTTCGAGCCGGGGGAGCGGTGGGTGCCGCCGCCGCGGTGTGTGCCTTCGGGCGGATTAGCGCCGCGTCCACGCCTTGAGCCGCTGTTGCGCTGCGCGCTGTAACCGTTGGTTGCGGAGGTGCCGCCGGTTCTCGTGCCCGTCGCCGCACCCGCTTGGGTGCCGGTCGCGGCGCGGCCTGAGGCGCCGGCCGCCCGACGACCGGACGTTCCTGCCGCGCGTCGGCCTGAACTGGAATTAACAGTGCGCGTATGTGAAGCCATGATTCTACCGTAGTCCTTGCAATATGATGCGAACCGGTTTGCGCGTATTTTCGCGCTTTCCTCACCGGTTTTCCTCTGAATCCTTACAAACGTCGATATCGTGCTTGGTGCTTGTCCATATCTAGCAAAACCACAACCATAGCCTCTCGGCGTGACGGTATCGTGAGAAACGTTGGAAAATAAGGGTTTTAGCCGGATGTGTCACGTGCGAGGGCTCACACGGTGACGATACCGTCGCACGGTGACGGTCATGACCGTCCTTAATGTGAGTCGGATTCTGCATTGTGGGATTGTATGAATGCTTCGCTGGTTTGGGCGGCCAAAGCGGTGCGGCGTTGCCTCATCCGGTCATAGCCCCACTTTCCGGTGAGCGTATGAGACTGTGGCCGGATGGGATGGGCGGGAGATCCGGATGAAATGAGAAGAGGCGGCGGCGGAAGTGCCCGCCAGTCGGTGTCACCGGGCGCGCAGCATCGGCGCGACCTGCTCCTCATATGCGGTGAGGGCGGCGTCGATCACGTTGTGCATGTCGTAGTACTTGTAGGTGCCCAGGCGCCCGCCGAACACGACGTTCGGCTCGGCGGCTGCCCTGGCTGCGTACCGCTCATAGAGCGCCTTGTCGGCGTCCGTGTTGATCGGGTAGTACGGTTCGTCGCCGCGCTCGGCGAAGCGGGAGTATTCCTCCACACCACTGTCCTGTTGTGGTTCTGTGCGTCACGCCTCTCCGGGTTGAAGTTCTTGAACTCGATGGCGGGCGGGTGTAGGGCACGTCCGCGTCGGAGAAGTTCATCACCGGGCAGCCGAAGTGGTCGTCCTCGTCGTAGCGCACTTCCTTGAAGTCCACCGTGCGCCATTTCAGGTCGCCGAGTTCATAGCCGAAATACCGGTCAATCGGCCCGGTGTAGACCACGGGCGTGCCGGCGGCGCGCAGCGCCTTCTTGTTGAGCGGCTGGCTCTCGTCGAAGAAGTCGGTGCCGAGCGTCACATGGATGCGCGGGTCGTCGATCATGCGCTCCATCCACGCGGTGTAGCCGTCGCGCGGCAGCCCCTCCCATGTGTCTTTGAAGTAGCGGTTGTCGTAGTTGAACCGCACGGGCAGCCGCTTGATGATGCTCGCCGGCAGTTCGGCCGGATCGGTCTGCCATTGCTTGGCGGTGTAGTTCTTGATGAACGCCTCATACAGCGGCCGTCCGATCAGCTGGATGCCCTTGTCGTTGAGGTTTGTCGGGTCGGTGCCGGCCAGTTCACCGGCCTGTTCGGCGATGAGCTGCCTCGCCTCGGCGGGCGTGTAGGCCGCCCGGAAGAACTGGTTGATGGTGCCGAGATTGATTGGCAGCGGGTAGACCTCGCCGTCGTGCGTGGCGTACACGCGATGCACGTAGTCGGTGAATGCGGTGAAGCGGTTGACGTAATCCCAGACGCGTTTGGTGGAAGTATGGAACAGGTGGGCACCGTATTGGTGGATTTCGGCACCGGTCTCCTCGTCGATATAGCTGTACACGTTGCCGCCGATGTGGCTGCGCACATCGATGATCTCGACCCGGGCGCCCGCGCGCTCCGCCGCCTGCTGTGCGATGGTCAGACCGAACAGGCCCGCGCCGACGATCACCAAATCCGCGTTCATAGCTTCCTTCCGTTGCGGCCCGCGCCGGCGGTGCCGGTTGCGCCGCGACCCTTCCATTTGATGATTCGCGCTGTTCCCCGCGTCGAATATGAACGGCCGTCATGTGCGGTTCGTTCTCAGCTCGACCAAGGATACCGCACATTATCGACCGCGCAACCATTCTTGTGAACGATTTGATGAACGTTCGGTGACGGCATGTCCGGCGTCTTTTACAGCGCGCACACGACCAGATATATGGCCACCACGTGGCAGGTGTACCCGATGACCGTGCCCATGTGAAACACCTCGTGAAACTCGAACCAGCCCGGAATCGGATTGGGTTTGCGGATCGCGAAGCATGTGGCGCCCGCAATGTAGGCGGCCCCGCCGCACGCAATCAGCACGGTCGCCGCCGGACCCACCGCGGGCGCGGTCCACAGCGCCGGAAGCAGTGTGACCGGCGCCAGCCCCAGCACCACGTACACGACGGTGAACACCCAGTTCGGCGCTCGCAGCCATACGATATGCATCACCGTGCCGACGAGCGCCGCCGCCCATATCACCGTCAGGTACGGCCATCGGATCGAAGGGCTGAGCGCGAACAGCACCGGCGTATTGGTGCCGGCGATGATGAGGAAGATGTTCGAATAGTCGATGCCGCACAGCACGCGCGTCACCTTGGCGCTGCGCCACGGTACGACGTGCAGCAGGGCGCTGTTGCCGAACAGCAGTATCGCCGACGCGCCGTAAATCGCGCACGCGGCCTTGACCGGTCCGGCCGGCGCGATGCAGATCAGCACGATGGATGCGGCGATGCACAACGGCAGGGTGATGAGGTGCTGCCATCCGCGCAGTCGAGGCTTGCGGTTGCCGAATGCATCGACCGGCGTGACCTGGCGTTCGGCGGCTTTCAGTGTGGCCTTGGCTTGGCGATAGCGTGCGCGCGCGGCGCGATACTGCTCGAGGGCGCGGTTCATCGCGGTGGCCGAGGCGCCGGTCTGCGTCGCGGCCATGCCGGCAGCGGTTGCGGTCTGCGCTGTGGAGGCCGCCCGCATCCCGCCGCCCGCGGTCTGTCGCCGCGCTGTTTTTCGTTGCACCGCGGACTTGCGTATGGATGGTGCACTGATTGACGCGCTCATCATCATCACCTCGCTGCGGCCGGAATGCCAGGCCTACACTAACTTACGCTACCGTAACTTAGTGTAGGTCGCTGATGGTTCGCTGACAATGCTTCTCTGGTGGTGAATCGAATGCCATCCGGGCCGCCGAAGGCAGCATGGCGGTTCGTGTGTATCATATATTGACCGTCAGCTGAAGATTTTCATAGTTTTTTCTTATAGCCGGGCATAAGCGGATTGTGGATGCGCCGGGATCCGGAAGTACGTGCTCGACTGCCGTAATGGATGCCGGTCGAATATGTTGTGGCCGCATGGGAGGGGCTGAAAAGCGCGGTCTGATGGAGGTCTGCCTGTCTGACGATGGCGTGCGTCATGCGTGGGACGTGAGAGTCGGCGTATATGGCATTGTGAGGTGAGTGTTAACAATATGTTCCTGAAATGTTACGCGATGCGACAAAAAGTAACGATATCGGACGAGCGCCAGGTCTAGTTTCTTTCACAGTGTCGTCGTGAGTGACGCACGCAAAGAGAGGAAAACAATAATGGCCAATAAGCAATGGCCTCGCTGGGTTGCCGCTGTAGCGGCCCTGGCGATGGCAGGCAGCCTGCCCGGTACCGTGCTCGCGGCTCCGGCACAAGGTGACGCGGCGTCCACGACGCCGACTCTGTCGACCGGCAATCTGAAGAGCAAGGTCTCATCCCAGCTTCAGCAGGCGAAGGGCGAGGTCACCGCATTCATCCAGACCACCAGCCCCTCCGCGCTGGAACGTAAGAACAGTGTGCTCAAGAACTTCAGCAGGCAGCGTTCCGCGCTGTCCACGCTGAAGCAGCGCGCGCAGTCCACCAGGCGGCCACGCAGAGCGCGAAGACCGCCGAGAAGACCTCGGTGAACGTGTTCTCGCAGCTGCAGTCGCTGGACTCCAGCGCCAAGAAGATCTACTCCACCTCGTATGCGCTGTCCGGCGTAGCCGTTCGCGCCGACGCGGCGTCGCTGCGCAAGCTCGCCGAGCAGTCCGGCTCGGTGGCGCACATCACGATCCTGACGCCCAAGAAGGCGCTCGACACGACCAACGGCAGTGGCGAAGCCCCCGCGAACAAGAACAACGACCAGCTGGTCAACGCCGTCAAGACTTGGGAACAGACCGGCAAGACCGGCAAGGGCGTGAACATCGCAGTCGTCGACACCGGCCTCGACTACACGCACGCCGACTTCGGCGGCGCAGGCACCACCGAGGCCTACCAGACCGCGCTGAACTCCACCGCCGACCCGCTGACCGACCCGAAGGTCAGCAAGCTGCTCGACAAGACGAAGTTCAAGGGCGGTTACGATTACGCCGGCGCCACGTACAACCCGAACGCCGGCAACAACAATCCCACCCCGGACGCCAACCCGATCGACGGCCAGGGCGGCCACCACGGCACGCACGTCGCCGGCACCGCGCTGGGCTACGGCGTCAAGGCCGACGGCACCTCGGGCAAGACCGATACCGCAGGCTACCAGAAGCTGACCGCCGGCGACATCGCCAGCTGGAAGATTGGCCCCGGCGCCGCTCCCGAGGCCGGCATCTACTCGTACAAGGTGTTCGGCGACAACGGCGGCACCACCGACCTGGTGCTCGAAGCGCTTGACGGCATCGCCAAGCACAACATCGAGGCGGAAGTCAACGGCGACGAGTCCAGCCGCATCAGCATCGTCTCCATGTCGCTCGGCGGCAGTTTCGGCGCCTCCGACGACCCGGAGAACGTGGCCGTGGATAACCTCACCGCAGACAACGTGCTGTCCGTGATCGCGGCCGGCAACGACGGCGACATCACCGACATCATGGGTGCCCCCGGCACCGCCAAGAGCGCGCTGACCGTGGCCGCGAGCCAGTCCGGCAAGGCGCTGCAGGACGCCGTCGAAGTGACCGACGGCCCGGCCTCGCTCAAGGGCCAGACCCTCGCCGGCCAGTACTCCGTGAACTACGCGAAGCTCGACGACTTCTCCCTGACCGGCAAGGTCGTGCGCGTCAAGGACAAGGACAACCTGGAAGGCTGCAAGGCATACTCCGCCGATGACGCCGCTGCCGTCAAGGGCAACATCGCCTACGTCGAATGGAACGACGCCGCTGTGAACTGCGGCTCCAAGACCCGCTTCGACAACGCCGAGAAGGCCGGCGCGACCGGCATCCTGTTCGGCTCGCAGGCGAACATCCCCGAGTCCGGCATCGGCGGCAACGCCGACATCCCCGGCTTCCAGCTGGTCAAGAACGCCGCCGAGAACAAGGACCTGCAGAGCGCCATCGATGACGGCACGCTGACGGTGACCCTGTCCACCAAGCTGCGTATGAGCAAGGACGCCGACTACTCCAGCGAGAGCGAAGACACCATCGCGTCCTTCACCTCCCGTGGCATCCACGGCTCCTATGACGGCACCGCCAAGCCCGATGTCTCCGCCCCCGGCGTGGGCATCGTGTCCGCTTCGGCCGGCGCCGGCAACAGCGACGAGATCATGAGCGGTACGTCCATGGCCACCCCGTTGACCTCCGGCGTCGCCGCGCTGGTCCGTCAGGCCCGGCCCGAATACCTGGCCAACGTGGTCAAGGCCCAGCTGATGAACACCGCCAACCACGACGTGCTCACCGCGGATCGCAAGACCGCGTACGGCCCGCTGCGTGTGGGCTCCGGTCGTATCGACGCGCTCGCCGCAGTGAACAACAACGTGCAGCTTGCCGGAGAGGATAACGAGGCCATCACCGCGCAGTTCGGCGTCATCCCGGTCGGCAAGGACGGCTACACCGACAAGCAGACCATGCGGCTCGTGAACAACACCGATCATGACATTACGTACAAGCTCACATACTCGGCCCGCACCCCGGTGCCGGGCGTCACGTACTCGGTGAGCGGCGACAACGGTGGGGACACCGTGGTCGCCAAGTCCGGGACCAGCACCAGCTTCCGCGTGAAGATCAGCATCGACCAGTCCAAGCTGACCCGCACCCGCGACGCCACGCAGTCCGCGCAGGTCGCAGGCAAGGACCGCCAGTACGTGACCGACGCCAGCGGCATCATCACCGCGACTCCGGTCACCCAGGAGGATGACGCCACCACGCTGCGTGTGCCCGTCACTTCGGTGCCGAAGGCAATCTCCGAAACCACCACGGAACTGAGCGGCTTCAACAACAAGAAGGGCACGCTGTCCGTGTCCGGCCATGGCCTTGACCAGGGCGACACCGCCACCGGCTACCACTCCGAGCTCGTCCCGTTCGTGTACGGTGCCGAGGATCCGGTCGACGGCTACACCGGCAACGGTGACGCCGCTCGCAGCCTTGCCGCAGGTGACATCCGCGCGATCGGTTATTCCAGCACCGCACCTCAGCTCTCCGATCCGTCGCAGGGCCTGCTGAGCTTCGGCATCATCACCGACAAGACGTGGTCCCACCTGGGCAACAATTTCATTCCGGACGTGATCTTCGACGTGGACGGCGACATGAAGGCCGACTACATGATCTCGGTGAGCACCACCGAAGGCAACACGCAGTACGACACCGCATGGGCCACGACGACTTCCGCGACAACCGGCAAGGTCGTTGACGAGGAGCCCATCGACCCCGCATATGTCTCCGACTCCACCCAGGTCGTGCTCTCCGTGAAGCTGTCCGCCCTTGGATTCACCAAAGACACCAAGGTCGCCCCGATCGCCTACATGGCACAGATCGAGTCGATTTACGCTGCCGGCGCGAAGGATCAGTACATCGTCGACACTGCGGGCGGTTCCAAGGACGACTCGTTCGACGCGTACCACCCTGCCCTGTGGTTCGGCGACTCCGCCACCGAAGGCAACGGCACGGTCAGCTTCCCCGACGAGAACGGCACGAAGGTCGCCGTCCACACCGCGGATGATTCGTCCGAGACCGCTCCGAAGGTGCTGGCGCTGCACAAGAACGGCTTCTTCCCGAACATCGAGACCGATGAGCCCGTCATCGACGCGCACACCGTGAAGAACATCGACAAGGCGCTGCTGGAGACTCTGGTCTTTGCCGCTAGCAAGTACCAGGAATCCAACTACACGGCGGATTCGTGGGCCGCATTCAAGAAGGCCTTCGACGCGGCGAAGAAGGTGCTCGACTCCGACACGGCCACGCAGCAGCAGGTCAACGACGCCTACACGGCGTTGCGAACCGCCATCAACGGGCTCGTCAACGCGACCGCCAAGCCGTCTAAGGACAAGCTGAAGGCGGCGGTGGATGCTGCGGCCAAGCTGAAGGAATCCGACTACACGGCGGATTCGTGGGCTGCGTTCGTCAAGGCGCTTGATGCCGCCAAGGCGGTGCTCGCCAACGACAACGCGACTCAGGAAGAGATCAACAACGCGACCGGCGCTCTGTTCAAGGCCGAAGAGGCTTTGGTGAAGAAGGCCGGCACGCCGACGAATCCCGGCAAGCCGAGCCAGCCTGGCGCCCCGGCGAAGCCCGGTGCGTCGGGCGCCAACAGTGGCCAGAACGGCAGCAATGCCGGCGTCGCCAAGACGGGTGCCGCTGTCACTGGCATCTCGGGCGCAGTCATGCTGCTGCTCGCCGCCGGTGCCACGCTGGTGATCATTCGCCGGCGTGACGCGGTGCGTCGCTAGTCTCCCATAGCCGATAATGCCCTTTCCCGCGAGCGCGGGAGGGGCATTACTGTCGTTGCGCACCCGATATCCGGGGGTGATGTATACTAGTACAGCCTTCACGTGGCGTTATGTCACCCAATCCCCCAGGGCAGGAATGCAGCAAGGGTAAGTGGCCTCTGTCGGGTACGTGAAGGTTTTCTTTTTCTTTTCTTGGCCCTTCACCCTGACCGTCGCGGCGCCGTGAGGCTTAAATTACAGGTTGAAATCGCCGTTCTTGGCAATTCCCCGTGCGAAATCGCCGTTTTTGGACCTTGAAACGGCGATTTCACACGGGGAATAGTAGATTTCGGCGATTTCAACCCGTATTTTGATATGCCGGGGCCAGGTTTTCGATTATTCTGTCAGAATATGGGCGCGATGAGGCGACTGACACATGTACAGGCTCTACAGTCTTGAACTATGAGTGAAGAACAGCGTGTTGATGATCCCGCCGAAATCTCGCGTGACGGTGCGATTCCGCCTGACGCCGTGCAAGTCAGCGGCGACCGGGCTGATGCGGCAACGTCGGCGGAACGCCTGCCGTCCACGGAGACGACCGATGCGCCCGCTGACACGCCGAATGAGCCGGATACCGCAGCCGCATCGGATACGACGTCATCCGGCGCGTCGGCATCAGACCCCGCACCAGAACAGGCGCGCTCGTCGGCGAAACAGGAGCCAGAACCCGTGGTGCCGCAGGCGTCCCCGGCCAGCGCATGGTCCGCTTTGGAGACGATCGCGGATCATCCGCTGCGCGCCCTCGGATCGCCCGCGCCGGCCGCGCGCAAACGCAAGGCCGCCGCGTCCGACGAACACGCGGCGGACATTGACGACGAGGCGGACATCGAGCGCGGATTGGCGCGTCGCGACCCGCTGACCGTGCGCCCGCGCGTGTCGAGCCGTGTGCTGTGTGCGGTGTTCGGCGTGCTGATGATCGCGATCTCGTTCGGCGCATGGTGGATCGCCGTGCGCACCGAGGACGGGCAATCATACGAGGATATGGTGTTCAGCGGCTTCCACGACAGCCTGCCGTCGTGGGCGTCCGCTCTGGTCGCCCCGTTCATCAGCCGCAATATCACGTCAATCGCCGGGCATCCGTTGAACTTCACCGTAATCGTCTCCGCGCTGCTGATCGTTGTCGCGGCGGTGGTGATGCTGGTACGCAAGCGTTGGTGGCTGGTCGGGCAGTCCGCGGTGTTCGCCGCGCTGTGTTTCGCGTCCACATATCTTAAAGGTGTGCTGCCGCGGCCGTTCATCATCAACACCGTGTCTCAGCCCGCCAATTCCGCGCCTTCCGGTCATACGATGCTGGCCGTCGTCGCGGGCGTGCTGCTGCTGTTCGCGGTTCCGCGCGGATGCCGTGCGTGGATGGCGCTGGTCGGGGCCGCCTATGCGCTGGTCATCGGCCTGTCGGTGATCGCGGGGGCATGGCACCGCCCGGTCGACGTGGTGATGAGCCTGCTGCTGGCGGGCGGCTTCGCGCTGCTGGCGATGGCATTCACGCGCACGTCCGGCATGGACGCGCCCGGCAAACGCGCGTCCTCGCCGAGCGTGCAGATCGTCGGCACGGTGATGATTACGGCGGGTGTGCTGTGCTGCTGCTATGCCGCATACATCATGTGGCAGATTGAGCCCGGTCTGAGCCTGAGCGCGAGCTGGGCGAGCGTCGGCGCCCACGTCTCCACCTTCGCGATGATAGCCGGTGTTTCGTCGCTGGTGTTCGGGATGCTGCTGGCGATGCGCCAGATCACGGCGTCCCCGTTGAGCCGAGCCGGCCTGGTGGGGGCGCCGCCGGCCCCGCCGAAGAAGAAGCGGTGACCGCCGCGGGCCGCGCGATTTGCCGTTTGACCATGCCGCGTGAGTATGATGAAGGCCAATGACATTGTAGGTAAGGAGAGACAATGGGCACCGGCAACAAGCTTGTCATCGTGGAGTCTCCCACCAAAGCGAAGAAAATCGGTGGGTATCTTGGCAGCGGCTACACCGTCATGGCATCGGTCGGTCACATCCGTGACCTTGCACAGCCCAGTCAGATTCCCGCGGACGACAAGGCCAGGTTCGGCAAGTTCGGCGTGGACGTCGACGATGGCTTCAAACCGTACTACATCGTCGACGGTGACAAGAAGAAGACCGTCGCCGAACTGAAAAAAGCGCTGAAGAACTCCGACGAGCTCTACCTCGCCACTGATGAGGATCGCGAAGGGGAGGCGATCGCCTGGCACCTGGTGCAGACGCTCAAGCCCGAGGTGCCGGTCAAGCGCATGGTGTTCCACGAGATCACCAAGAACGCCATCAAGACGTCGCTGGGCAACACCCGCAACGTGGACGAGGACATGGTGGACGCGCAGGAGACCCGCCGCATCCTCGACCGCCTCTATGGCTACGAGCTGTCGCCCGTGCTGTGGCGCAAGGTGGGCCCGGGATTGTCGGCCGGCCGCGTCCAGTCCGTCGCCACACGCCTGATCGTCGAGCGTGAGCGCGAGCGCATGGCGTTCGTGCGCGCCTCCTACTGGGACGTGACCGCGGTGCTGGGCGCGACGGACGCGGAGGGCGAGCCGGCGTCGTTCGAATCGCGCATGGTGTCGCTTGGAGGCAAGCGACTTGCGGGTTCCAAGGATTTTTCGGATGACGGCAAGCTCACGCCGTCCGGTTTCGCTGACAACGTATGCCAGCTGGATGAGGCCCATGCGAACGCCCTCGCCAAGCTCCTGGCCGACGCGACCTTCACCGTGGCATCGATGGAGACCAAGCCGTACCGTCGCCGCCCGCTCCCGCCGTTCACCACATCCACGCTGCAGCAGACGGCCGGCAACCGCCTGTCCATGAGCTCGCGTCAGACCATGCGTGCCGCGCAGGGGCTGTACGAGAACGGTTACATCACGTATATGCGAACCGATTCGGTGACCTTGTCGCAGGAGGCCATCGCCGCCGCCCGTGATGCCGTCGAATATCATTTCGGAAAGTCGTTCCTGTCCGATGGGCCCAAGCAGTATGTGACGAAGACCGCTAGTGCGCAGGAGGCCCACGAATGCATCCGACCCGCCGGCGCGCGGTTCCATGACCCGGCGGAGCTCTCCGGCAAGGTGCCCGCCGACCAGCTGAAACTGTACACGCTGATCTGGCAGCGCACGCTCGCTTCCCAGATGGCCGACGCCACCGGCTCCACCGCGACCGTGCGTCTGTCGGCTCCTGCCGGCGAGGACGGCGAGGCGATGTTCCAGGCGTCCGGCACGGTGATCGAGTTCCCCGGATTCATGAAGGCCACCGGGGAGGGCCGTCGTGCGGCGGCCCCCGCTGCCTCCTCGATGGGTGCCGGTGACGGCGAGGCCGCGGCGAAACGCGCCTCGCGCGAAACCGACGACAACGGATCGCTGCCGCCGATGCAGACCGGTGACCGTCTCGCCGCGTCCTCGGTGGAGGCTGACGGGCACGAGACCCAGCCGCCGGCGCGATACACCGAAGCGTCGCTGGTGAAGACGCTGGAGGCCAAGGGAATCGGCCGTCCTTCAACCTATGCGAGCATCATCTCCACCATCATCGACCGTGGATACGTCTACGAGCGCGGTCGCGCCCTGATTCCATCGTGGCTGGCGTTCTCGGTCATCAAGCTGCTGGAGACGAAATTCCCCAAGTACGTCGATTACCAGTTCACCGCGGATATGGAGAACGGGCTCGACCAGATCGCGCACGGTCAGGAGACCGGCCGTGACTGGCTGACCCATTTCTATTTCGGTTCCGGCGGCGACGCGGCGACTTCGGCGGACGAAGCGCACGCGGGCCTGCAGCAGCAGGTCGCGCAGCTGGGGGAGATCGACGCGCGCGCCATCAACACCATCGACATCGGCGACGGACTGCACGTGCGCGTCGGTCGGTACGGCCCGTATCTGGAAGACATGAACCACGTGGATGCGGCGGGCAACCCCAAGCGGGCCTCCCTGCCCGACACCATGGCGCCCGACGAGCTGACCGTGCAGGTCGGCCATGAGCTCATCGACAGCAATGCCGGTGGCCCGCGCGAGCTGGGCATCGACCCGGCAAGCGGCGGCACGGTCGAAGTGCGCAACGGCCCGGTTCGCCCGTATGTGGCCTTGGTGCCGCTCGAGACGGACGGCGGGTCATCCGAGATGAAGTCCAAGAAGACCACTGTGCCCAAGCCCAAGATGGCGTCCCTGTTCAAGACGATGAGCCCCGAATCGATCACGCTGGACGATGCGCTGAAACTGTTGTCGCTGCCGCGCACCGTGGGCGTTTACGAGGAGGCCAACACCGAGACCGGCGAACTTGGCGAGGTCACGGTCGAGGCGAACAACGCCGGTACGGCCCCTACCTGACCAAGACCGGAGCCGACGGCAAGTCCGAGACGCGGTCTCTCGCCTCGGAGGATGAGATCTTCACCGTGGACGTCGACAAGGCGAAGGAACTGTTCGCCCAGCCGAAATACGGACGCGGCCGTGGACGCGGCACCGCGAAGCCGCCGCTGCGCGAGCTCGGCCCCGATCCCGAAACCGGCAAGAACGTGACCATCAAGGATGGCTTCTACGGCGCCTACATCACCGACGGCGAAACGAACCGGACCGTGCCCAAGCAGTACACGGCCGAGTCCATCGAGCCGGCCGAGGCGTTCCGCCTGCTGGCCGAGAAGCGTGCCGCCGGCCCGTCCAAGCGCGGGCGTCGCAAGACGACGGGCGCCGCCGCGAAGAAGACCGCCGCGAAGAAGAGCTCCACGGCATCTGCCACCAAGAAGACGGCCACCGCGAAAAAGACTACGCCAAGAAGACCACGGCCAGGAAGACCGCAGCGAAGAAGACCGCCGAGTAGAGTCGCGTCGAAGCCGCCGCGATGGCGGCCTGGCCGCGTCGCATGCCGCCATCGCGTACACTGTGGGCAAGGGGGTAGATATGACTGGATTGTTCATTTCTTTCGAAGGCGTTGACGGCGTAGGGAAGACCACGCAGGTCGAGCGCCTGCGCGACTACTTGGAGGCTGCAGGCCGCGAGGTCGTGGTGACGCGTGAGCCGGGCGGCACGGCATTGGGCGGCAGCTTGCGTCAGCTGCTGCTGCGTGAGCCGGGAGACGCCGCGGAAGCCGACGGCGCCGATATCGCACCGCGCGCGGAGGCGCTGATCTTCGCCGCCGACCGGGCGCAGCACGTGGCTGAAGTGGTCCGTCCGGCGCTGGAACGCGGAGCCGTGGTGATCACCGACCGGTATCTTGATTCGTCGCTCGCCTATCAGGCGGGAGGCCGTGAACTGACCGCTGACGACGTCCGCGGGCTGAGCATGTGGGCGACCGGCGGGCTGATGCCCGTGCGCACGTACCTGCTCGACATGGACCCGACGGCGGCGCACCGGCGTCTGCAGCATGACGCGGATCGCATGGAGTCCGCGGGCGACGAATTCCAGCAGCGCACCAGGCAGGCGTTCCTCGATCTGGCAGGCCACGAGCCGGGCCGTTTCCGCGTGATTGACGCCGCATGGCCGATCGAGGCCGTATGGGAGCACATCAAGGCGGACGTTGACGCGGTGCTGGCCGATGCCGCGGCGGATGAGCGGGCCGCGGCGCAGGCGGCTGCCGCTCAGGCTGCCGTCACTAAGGAAAGCGACGGTAACACTCCGGCTGGAGGTGCGCGATGAGCGTATGGGACTCCATTGTCGGCCAGCAGGCAGTGGTCGGCCAACTGCAGGCCATCGTCTCCGGCGACCCGAAGGCGCTGGCCCAGTCGTGGCTGATCTGCGGACCGCCCGGTTCCGGACGCTCGAATGTTGCGCGCGCGTTCGCGGCCGCGCTGGAAAGCCCTGACAGGGGCCTTTCCGACGAGCCGACCAATATAACCCGTCAGGTGCTGTCCGGCACCCATCCCGACGTGACCACGTTGGCCACCAACAAGGTCACCATCGGCATCGATGACGTGCGCCAGCTGATCCTCACCTCCGAACAGATGCCCAGCACGGCGCCGTGGCGGATCATCATCATCGAAGACGTTGACCGCATGCTGGAACGCACCACGAACGTGCTGCTCAAGGAGATCGAGGAGCCCAGCCCGCACACCATATGGCTGCTGTGCGCCCCCAGCGCGCAGGATGTGCTGCCGACCATCCGCTCGCGTACCCGCATCGTCAACCTTGCCGTGCCGTCCACGAAAGCGGTCGCGGATTACCTGATGGCATCCGTCAATCCGGCGCTGCCGGCGGAACGCCAATTCGACCGTCATGTGGCGGTGCGCGCGGCGCGGCTCGCCGAAGGGCATATCGGCATAGCGAAACTGTACGCCTCCGACACGCAGGTCATGTCGGACCGGGACGAGCTCATCGTCGGGCTGCTGGGACTGCGCAAGGCATCGGATGCGGTGCTGCTGGCCGATGATCTCATCGACACCGCCAAAAGCCAGGCGGAAGCCGACGTGAACCGGCAGACGGCCGCCGCCGAAGCGGATTTCCGCCGCATCAACGGCCTCGGCGAGCAGGACCGCATCCCGCCGAAGCTGCGCGGCGCCTACAACGCCATCGCCAAGAAGGACGAGATCAAGCGGCGGGCCACGCGCCGGAGCCGCGACGTGCTTGACCGCGCGCTCAACTCGGCCGCCAGCATCTACCGCGACATAGCGGTGCTGCAGAACAACGCCGAGGACGCAGTCGGGCTGATCAACATGGAGAACCGCACGGCCATCGCCGAGCTGTCGGCACGGCTGAGCCGTCAGGAAGTAGTCGATCGGTTGGAGGCCATCACCGTGGCCAGGAAGCGGTTGCTAGGCAACGGCAACCCGATGCTGGTGTTCGAGGCGCTGTTCTGCGCGCTGATTCCGGGGAGGCTATGACGGCACCTGGTCAGGAACGCACGACGGTGGAGCCCCGGACAATCAATTGGGGCAGCAGCGAGATGTGCGCCGCCTGATCGGGCCCCTGCCCGATCAGGCGCAGCGCCTCGGTGACGATCTGGAGGAACGGCGGGCGGACCGAGGTCAGCGTCGGCATCGTCGTCAAGGCAAGCGGGGAGTCGTCGTAGCCGACCACGCGCACGTCGTCGGGCACGCGGATGCCCAGCGTCTGCAAGGCGATCATCGCGCCCAGCGCGATCATGTCATCGGCGCATATCACCGCTTCGGGCGGTCGCGCATCGGAGTCGGCGAACATGCGCCACACGCACTGATAACCGCGCTCCACGGTCGAATCGCCGAATCGGTTCCATGAGGTGTCGGTGACGAGCCGGTGCGTGCGCATCTGCGTATGGAACATCGCGAACATCTCGGCCGATTCGAACGATACCTCCTTGCCGGCCAGATAGGCGGCGGAACGCACGCCCTGCTCGGCGAGGTGCGCGACGATGCTTTCCATCGCCGCATTCTCGTCGATGCCGACCATGGACGTGCGGAAGGATCGCTGCCGTCCGCCGACCTGTACGATGGGCGTCGTCATGGTGGTGCGGTCAAGCGTGTGGGCCAGATCGACGCCCGCGGCAGGAACGATGATGATGCCGTCGACCTTGCGGGCCACCAGCGATTCGATGCGTTCGTCCTGCGTATGCTGCTCGTTGCCGATGCCGAGCAGCAGTTGCTGTCTTTCCATGTCGATGACCGGTTCCAGCTCATCAAGCAGTCCGGCGCTGAAATGGTCGGTCGCCGAAGGGATGACCAGTCCGATGGTGTTGGTGGCGGCGCCGCGCAGCGAACTCGCCGCATAGTTGACCGAATAGTTGAGTTCCTCGGCGGCGGCCCGGACCCGCCGTGCGATGTCGTCGTCCTTGGTGCGTTTGCCGGAGAGCACACGGGAGACCGTGGCGATGGAGACGTGGGCCATGGCGGCCACGTTGGTGATGGAACTGGTCGCCGGCTGTGGGCGTTGTTCCGGGCCGGGCGCCGGGTCGTCGTTGACGGGCGTCGTGTCTGGCTTGGATGCCGGTATGGCGTCCATTACGGCGGATGGCTGTCTCTTCATGGGGCTCGCAGTGTTCGGTATGACGGCGGGCGGCCGCCATATGCTTGCGATGCGCGTCGGTGCGCATCTGGTGGATGGGAATACGCTGACGGCCGCCCACGCGGTTCGTGCGGGCGGCCGTCGAATGCGTGCGCAGGTTACTCGGCCGCGGTGAGCGTCTCGATGAGGCTGTCGATGACGGTCTCGGCGTTGTCGCCGTCCACGGTGACCTCGACGGTGTCGCCCTGCTTGATGCCCAGGCCCATGATGGACAGGATGGAACCGGCGGGAACGGGGTTGCCGCCCTGCTTGGCGATGGTCACGGTGCAGCCGGACGCGGTCGCGGCCTGAGCGAACTTGGCGGCCGGACGGGCGTGAATGCCGACGGGATCGGTGATGGTGGTAGTGCGGGTAACCATGGAGACACTCCTTTGCGTCGTCGCGCCGGTGGTTCCGGTGCGGTTTGTCGTGCGTCGATATCGACACTCGTCAGCGTGCGTGTGCCGTGTTGGCCCGCGCCGATACCGATTAGCAATAACATTACTCTATGCCAATTGCTGGGCGGCCGTTCTTCTGGCTGCTGACATAACAGTGTACCATGATTTTCCAATTTTCTGGAAAACGTTTACTTCTAGTCGTGTCGCGCTTTTGAGGGTGTATACTGGCGTGGACAGAAAATGATTTACCGGCGATGAAGTTGGTGGGTCAACAAGGCGGTCCGCGGATGGGAAGTACCGGTCATTCGCGGCGAGAGGCCATAACATAAGGAGAACATATGGTTATCAAGGGTGTTGGCATCGGACGCGGCGTTGCGGTCGGCCCGGTCATTCGTATGGCAGCTGCGCTTCCCGAACCGTCCGATGCGCCTCGCGCCGACAGTGTCTCGGCCGAATCCGAGATCGAGCGCGTGACCAAGTCTCTGGCGCTGGTCAACGCGGATCTGAACCGCCGTGCCGAAGAGGCCGCGAACGGCGACGAAGGCGCCAAGCAGGCTGCTCCGATCCTGCAGGCCATCGCCATGTTCGCCTCCGACCCGGCGCTCGCGCAGAGCATCAACACGCTCATCGAGCAGGGCAAGACCGCTGAGCGCGCCGTGCTGGAAGGCTTCGGCGCCGTGGAAGAGATGTTCAAGGCCATCGGCGGCTATCAGGGCGAGCGTGCGGCGGATCTGCACGACGTCGGCCAGCGCGTCATCGCCGACCTGATGGGCGTTCCCGCGCCGGGCGTCCCGGTCTCCGACACCCCGTTCGTTCTGGTCGCGGAAGACCTGTCCCCGGCCGACACCGCCGGCCTCGACCTGGACAAGACCCTCGCCATCGTCACCTCGCAGGGCGGCCCGAGCCTCGCACACGGCCATTCTGGCCCGTGCCCGCGGCATCGTGGCCGTCGTGTCCGCCGCCGGCGCCGACGACCTGAAGAACGGCGAGACGGTTATCGTCAATGCCGCGGAAAGCACCATCACCACCGAGCCGAGCGACGAGCAGGTCGCCGCCGCCGAAGCCGCGAAGGCCAAGGCCGCGAAGGCCAAGGAGCTGCGCGGCAAGCCGGGCGCCACCAAGGACGGTTATCACATCCCGCTGCTCGCCAACGTCGGCAAGCCCTCCGACGGCAAGACCGCGCTGGAGTACGGTGCGGAAGGCGTCGGCCTGTTCCGTTCCGAGTTCCTGTTCATCGGCAACGCCGAACCGCCGAGTGTTGAGGAGCAGACCAAGGCGTACGCCGAACTGCTCGCCCAGTTCCCCGGCAAGAAGGTCGTCATCCGCATGCTGGACGCCGGCGCGGACAAGCCGCTGCCGTTCCTCACCCCCGAAGACGAGCCGAACCCCGCGCTTGGCCTGCGTGGCCTGCGCACGCTGCGCACCCACATGAACGTGCTTGAGGGGCAGCTCAAGGCGCTTGCCGCCGCCGATGCCCAGACCGACGCCGACCTGTGGGTCATGGCGCCGATGGTCGCCGACGCGCATGAGGCCGCCTACTTCGTCAAGCTCGGCAAGTCCTTCGGTCTGAAGAAGGTCGGTGTGATGGCCGAGGTGCCGTCCATCGCCCTCATGGCCGATCAGGTGGCCAAGGTCGCCGACTTCGTGTCGATCGGCACGAACGACCTGACCCAGTACACGCTGGCCGCCGACCGTACGCTCGGCTCGGTCGCCAACTACCAGACCGCATGGCACCCGGCGGTGTTGCGCGCGATCAAGCTGATCGCCGACGCGGGCAACGCGAACGGCATGCCGGTGGGTGTGTGCGGCGAGGCCGCCGCCGATCCGGATCTGGCCGTCGTGCTCACCGGCATCGGCGTCAACTCCCTGTCGATGACCCCGGTCGCGCTCGACGACGTGCGTGCCGAACTCGCCGGCGTCACGCTTGAGGAAGCGCAGGAGAAGGCCGCCAAGGCCCTCAACGGCGACTTCTACAACCCGTCCGAGTGGAACATCTGAGGGAGTCACGCCTATAAGACCATAATGTGATTCCACTGCCTCAAACGAGAGCGACGCCATACGAGATTCGGCTGTTTTGCCGGCTCGTGTACGGCGTCGCTTTTGCATATGCGGTGTGATGAGGTGCGGTAAAGCGCATGATTAATCATTGTCCATACTAAGATTTCGCAAATCTTAGTATGAATGATTAAAAAAATGTACAGCTAGTGTTATGGAGAAAGAAATGTTCGCGCCAGATGCGCCCGGCGAGCTGGGGGACCTGCCTAACCCCGATATGCTGCGTCGCCCGACCATGCGTCGCGAAGCGCAGAGCACCAGCGCCCTGGAAGGCACGTTCGAGCCGCTCGAAACCGTTCTCGCTCAGGATTATGAGGTGGGCGAGGACAAAAGCGGACTGAGCGAGTCCATGCGCGAGGTGCTGAACTACCTCGATGCGGCGGAATGCGGCATAGGCCAGATTCAGTCCGGGCATCCCATAAGCCTGCACTCTCGTGCGCGAATTGCAGAAGCTTCTTGTGAAGGGCACGAAGTCCGACAATCCACAGGCCTGGGATATACGATCCACCCAAGTGTTCATCGGCCCACCCACGCGGCGCATCGAGGATGCGCGTTTCGCGCCCATGCCTCCGGGGCGAATCGGGCGGTTGCTGGTGCTGTTGCAGATGATGAGCCGAGGCCTGCTGAGCCAGCCGCTGCTGTCCGTATCCCCGTGGTTCGAGCGCCGTCGACCCGAATATCAGGACAGCTTGCTCGGTGTTTCCACGAAAGGGGATTGGGATAACTGGATACTGTTCTTCTGCCAAGACATCGAGGAATCCTGCGAGGACGCGCTGCTGCGCGTGAAGCGTCTTGTCAATGTGCGGCAGAGGTATCGCAGTCTATTGGATGAGCACAGATACAGCGGCCTGTCCGTGCAGACGGCGATGTACCTCATCGGGCAGCCCACCGTCACGGCGAGTATGTTGAAGAGAAGGTTCGGCAAGAGCCCGTCGGCCGTACAGCACGCGCTGTCTCGTCTGGTGTCCGTGGGTATACTCCGTGCGTATCCGGCCGGAAGGGGCAACCTGTATATCGCTCCGGACATCCATAAGGTGCTTGCTGCACCGCTCGGCGCGGCGATTGACGTGTCGGCGCCACTGATGTGCGAGCGTGGCGAATAGGCACAAGAAAACCTGGCGGTGGCATGACGCAGGTGCTCCCTCCCGCATTGTTTATACGGTGAAGAAGTTGCCGGGGAAGTGACGGCTCATGATGGCCGTGCGGTCGGCGTGCACCGCGGCGCATTCGAAGTCGAATGCGCGGGCGAGTTCGTCCGGTGCGGTGACGAAGCATGCGGTGGCGAGTCCATCCGCCAGCGCGGTGGGGTAGGGTCGGCCAGCCGCCGATGGCACGTAGACCCAACTCGCGGCGACATCGCGCACGGGACGGCCGTCGACCGCGTTGAGCAGATGATGCAGCTGACGGCCTGCCTCCTCACCCCAATGGCGTCGGCTGGGGGCGCTCGCGCAGAACGCCCCGTCAACGATGCTTGCGATGCCGATCGCCTCGGTTCCGGGGTTAGCGGGATCCTCCAGGGCGATGGTGACGGTGTCGCCGGTGTCGTGTCCTGACCCCTCGGCGAGTGGGGCCGGTTGAGCAGACTCGCCCGTGCGGATCAGCAGATCGCCGCCCGCGTCGATGATGTAGGGCGCGTGAGAGCCGGGGCCGGTGGCGGATTGCCGGACGGTTTCATCGCCCGCGTGCCCGTCCAATATCGCGCCGATCAGATCGGCGCAATATCCCTTGCCGAAAGCCCCGAAATCCAAGTGAACCGCGCGCTGCGTCACCAGCGTTGTGCCATGACGCTCCACATCGTTGCGCCATGTCGGGCGCCCGTGGACGGCACCGAGATGATGCTCCACATCGGGTTCCATTGTCATCGAATACCGTGCGTCATAGCCAAGCCGGATCAGATCCTCGCCCACACACGGGTCAAGCGCCCCGTCGGTCGCGGTGCAGAACGCATCGGCCAGATCGAACAGCCCGGAGCCCAATCGGGAAAATCAAACGAGCCGCCATGCGAGGATTCGCCCATTGCGGTCACCAGCGAATCGGCGCGGAACCGCGACAGCACGGACTCGTACCCGTCGATGAACGCGTCGAGTTTCGAGCGGAAGCCGTCGTCGAGGCCGTCGCCGACTGAATGATCATTCCGGTGCCCATCGCGCGTTCAAACGCAGTCGTATACGGCATCCGCCCATGCAATCCGCTCATGCCCCTCAGCGTAGCATTTCGCCAGCGGGGGCAGTCGCCTTAGCCTACGTTGATGCCGGAGATTTTGAGGCCTCCGGGTGAGATGGGACGGTAAGGGTTCCGCTGGAGGATGCGGTGTCCAGCCGTTGCACGCTGCCGTCGCTCAACACCACATGATGATGGGCCAGACGGCTGGCGTTCGCGATGAAGATGGCCGATGCTGCTGTTCACCGGCGTCTCCACGATCGGCGTGGCGTCCGGCGCGGGCTACCGCATCGCCGCCGTGTGCGCGCGCCGTGCTGTGCGGCTTCGGAGGCATCGTCTTCGCGTTCTACAACGAGAGGAAGGTGTTGAATCGTCTTGATGGCTGAAGCAGGCTCTCAAAACTCACAGATACAACGGGACCCGAAAAACGTCTTGTATCTGCGAGTTTTGAGAGCGGCCCCTAATGGGCCACCCATACAATGACCACAATATGAGACATTTCGGCCTCAGGGGCCGCTCTATTACCGCATAAAATTTCAAAAGTCAAGACTGTTCTTTCAGGTTTTTTTCTCTATATTGCATAGATGGTTTAGAAAGCGTTGATATGGAGAGGAATCCAATATGCGATGTCGTGCGGTAGCGCATCTTCGGGCGGTTGGATGTCGTGCGCTGGCTGTCGTCGCAGTGCTGTTCACGGTGATGGCCGTCATGTTCGCCCCGCAGGCGATGGCCGCCGACAGTTCCGCGGATCACGACACATGGTAGCCGACGTCGCCGCCGCGATGGACAAGCAGCTGCAGCAGGGGCAGAAGGAATACAAGGACGGCAATACCGCCGGTTCCACGTCCGACTTCATGGCCGCATACAACGAGATCTATGTGGCGTCCAACTTCACCCAGGTCGTGACCGACAACATCGGCTCCGACAAGCAGGCCTCCCAGCAGCAGGCGTTCCAAGACATTCAGGACCTGTCATATGTGACGGGCAACGAGGCGAAGATCGAACAGAGCGTGACCGCGCTCGTCTCCGACCTCGACAGCACCGCCAAGCAGCTCGACGCGAACACCCAGCTCGCCAATCCCCGCGACTACGACAAGGCGCTGCAGGAGCAGATCGCAAAGGAGCGCAAGGTTCTGCAGTCCAAGCAGAAGAAGAACCCCGGCAAGGGCGACCGCAGCTGGACCGACGTGGCCAACGAGATGGTGCCGATCCTCGACAAGGCCTACAAGTCGTACGCGGGCGGCGACGGCGCGAAGGGCGCTACCCTCGTCAACGACGCCTACTACCAGTACTACGAGAAGCTCGGCTTCGAGAAGAACGTGATGAATGCCATCAGCGGCGACCGCGTCTCGCAGGTGGAGTACCAGTTCAAGATGTGCCGCAGGTCGATGAACACAGGCGCCTCCCTCAAAGACACCAAGAAGCTCGTCGACGATTTGAAGGCCATGCTGGTCGAGGACGCCGGCAAGCTCGACGGCGGTGCCGCCGACAAGGAAGGCAGCTTCACCAAGTTAATCACCAGCTCGGTTGGCCAGGCGTTCCTGATTCTGATTCGTGAGGGTCTTGAGGCGCTGCTGGTGGTCGCGGCCGTGGTGGCGTACCTCGTCAAGTCCGGCAACAAGCGTTTCACCAAGTGGATCTACGTGGGCGTGCTCGCCGGTCTTGCCGGCGCAGGCGTGGTCGCGGTCATCTTCGTGCTCGCGTTCGGCGGGTCCGGCCCGATTCAGGAGATCATGGAAGGCGTGTGCGCCCTGATTGCCATGGCCATGCTGCTATGGACCAGCAATTGGATGCTCAACAAGTCCAGCGTCGAGGCATGGAACCGGTACATCAAGGAGAAGACCGAAGCCGCGGTGGCCTCCGTCTCCTCACAGGTCGATGCCGGCGAAAAGTCGCGTCCCGTACGGTGATCTCGCTCGCCATGCTGAGCTTCCTCGCCGTGTTCCGTGAAGGCGCCGAGACGGTGATCTTCTACCAGTCGATTTACACGATGAGCCGCGATACGCATGGCATGGTGATTGGTGCCGTCGCCGCCGCGGTGGTGCTGCTGATCATCTTCTTCGTGATTCGCTTCACGTCGGTGAAGATTCCGATCGACCGTTCTTCCTGGTCGCGTCGATCCTGATGTCGGTGCTGGTGGTCGTGTTCGCCGGCGGCGGCGTGCACTCGCTGATCGAGGGCGACGCACTCCCGGCAACGTATCTGCAAGGCGTTCCGACGAACGACTGGATCGGCTTCTACCCGTACGCCGAATGCATCATCGCCCAGGCGATTGCGGCCATCGCGGTGATCGCCCTGTTCGTGGTCGGCTTCATCAAGCAGCGCAAGGCGAAGGCCAAGGCTGCCGTGACGGCCGGTGCCCCGAACAATCAACCCAACAATCTGTGAATACCATTCACTACACAACAAAGGAAATAGAGAAATGATGAAGAACAAGAAGATCGCCGCCCTGCTCGGCGTGCTGCTGGCCGGTTCCATGGCCTTCTCGCTGTCCGCGTGCGGTTCCACCAACAATGCTTCCGACAACAAGTCTTCGGGCAGCTCCTCTCAGTCCAGCGACAAGAAGGACAACTCCAGCTCCGGCGCAGGCTTTGAAGAGGTCCCGGTCGGCCCGTCCGGCACCGCCGAGGAGCAGGACAAGGACGCCGGCCCGCTGACCGTCGGCGCTGTGTACTTCCAGCCGATCGATATGGAGCCGGCCTCCATGGCCTGAAGGCTGCTGATTCGAGCTTCCACCTCGAGGCCGACATCCATGCCAACCAGAAGGGCACCGAGCTCGGCTACGGCAAGGGCGACTTCGTGCCGGATCTGACCGTGAACTACACCATCATCGATAAGTCCACCGGCAAGGAAGTCGAAGGCGGCAAGGCCACCTCCGGTACCTTCATGCAGATGAATGCCTCCGACGGCCCGCACTACGGCGCCAACGTCAAGCTCGACAAGGCCGGCACCTACCAGCTGAAGCTGTCGATCGAATCCCCGGCCAAGAAGGGCTGGATGCTGCACGTCGATCCCGAGACCGGCGTCAAGGGTCGCTTCTGGACCGAGCCGATCGAGGTCACCTTTGACAACTGGGAATACACCCCGCGTCAGTGGTGATTGACATTGCCTGAGGAAATGCTCCTCTCTGCCCGAGAGGAGCTTTCGCTGTTTTTATGACGGAATGAACGGAACATAATAGACGGAACAAGGAAAGGGTGCGAATGCTCGAACAGTTCGTAGCGGTGATGCCGGGCACGCTGGGGCCCGCGTTGCTGGTCATGTGCATGAGTGTGATGCTGACCGTCGGCGAGGGGCGTGACAAGCCGATCAGCTCCCCGATGGCGTCTGTGGGGAATCCTCATCGGATTGGTGGCGGCGATCGTGTTCGCCGGACTGCGTGCATCCGCGGTGATTAACCAGCGTACATTCATCAACTACCCGGTGCTGTGGTGCTGCGTGGTCATCGACCTCCTGCTGATCGTGTTGGTGTTCGTGAACCGACTGATCACCCGCAATTGGCGTCGGCACGCCGCGGTGATGCATCTCGCCAATCTGGTGGCGGCGTTGGGCATCGCGCTCACCGTGTTCTATGCGCTGCCGGACGTGATCCTGCAGCTGACCATCTGGGTCGAGCCGGGAGACCCGATCTTCACGTCCGATATGCTGCTGCGTGCGCTCGGCTTTGTGCTGGGCATCATCGCGTCCGCGGTCATCGCCGCGATCTTCCGCACGATGCGTTCGACGGCGGTCCGTCCGGCGTTCCTGTCCGCGGTGCTGGTGGTGCTGGTGATCCAGCTGATGCAGCATCTGACCGGCTTGCTGCAGATCATGCAGGCCCGCACGCTGCGGTTCCCGCACATCGCGTTCGTGATGCTCGCCTGGCTGATCAACAACAAGTCCGGTTTGATTATGGCCCAAGCGTTCATATTCCTGATTCCCGCCGTCGCCTCGGTGGTGGCCGGCTTGCGTATGCCGGTTTCTGCGAAGCGACTCGCGGCCGACGTCAATGCGGCCACAGTGCGCAAGCACAAGGCGTTCCGGCGCCGTGCGATCGCCGCCGCCGCATGGAGCATGGTGGCGATGATCGGCGTTACCGCGACGCTGACCTTGGGCGTGGCCGCAATCAACCAGCAGCCGACTCTCTCGCCGCCGGAAGCGTATTCGCTCAAGGACGGCGTGGCCACGATCCCGTTCAGCCAGGTCGAGGACGGCCATTTGCACCGCTTCGAATACAAGGCCAAGGACGGCACCGTGATGCGCTTCATCATCATCAAGAAGAACGGCGGCGCGTACGGCATCGGCCTCGACGCCTGCGAGAACTGCGGCGACGCCGGATACTACGAGAAGGACGGCAAGATCATCTGTAAGAAGTGTGAGGTGGCCATCAACCTGGCGACCATCGGCTTCAAGGGCGGGTGCAACCCGATCCCGTTCCCGTACAAGACCGGTAGCGGCAAGATCACCATTCAGACCGCCGACCTGGACGCGCTGAGCGCCCACTTCCAGTAAGGCAGGAAGGGGTTTAGACCATGTTCTTTCTGCGCATGATCAGGCGCTCGTTCACCCGACAGCTGCGCCGGCGCCTGCTGATCGCGCTGACCGTGTGCCTGTCGGCGACCGTGTCCGTATCGATGCTGGGCGTCGTGTTCGACGTGGGCGACAAGCTCAACGCCGAGCTGTCCACCTACGGTTCGAACATCACCGTGCAGCCCAAGGCGGATGCGGTCGTTTCCGACCTGTACAACATGGAGGGCGGCCCGCAGTCCGACGCGGATCCGACCTCGTTCCTGAAGGAGTCCGACGCGGCGAAGATCAAGACGATTTTCTGGGCGTTCAACATCACGAATTTCGCGCCGCAACTCAACGTCCACGCGCAGGTGAACGGCACGGCGGCGGTGGTAGTCGGCACGTGGTTCAACAAGACGCTGAAGCTCGCGTCGGGTGAGACCACCGTCGTGGGCGTCGATGGCATGCGCTCATGGTGGAAGCTCGACGGCAGCTGGCCGAAGGATGACACCGATCAGGGTGTGATCGGCACGACGCTCGCGCAGCAGCTCGGCGTGGGACGCGGCGATACGGTCACCTTGCGCAAGACCACGGCGGCCGGGAACACGCACGAACAGAAGATTCGCATCACCGGCGTCTACGATTCCGGCGACGACGACAACAGTGCCATCTACATCTCCTCGTCGGTGGCACAGGTGCTGTCGGATCTGCCGGACTCCGTCGACAAGATCGAGGTGAAGGCGCTGACAACGCCGGAGAACGATCTGGCGCGCAAGGCGCCCAGAACCCCGCCGCGCTCAGCCAAGACGAGTGGGAGACCTGGTATTGCACGGCATACCCCAGCTCAATCGCCTATCAGATCGAGGAGGTCATTCCCGGCGCGGTCGCCAAGCAGGTGCGGCAGGTCGCCGCGCTGCAGGGCAACGTGCTGCAGAAGACCCAGGCCGTGATGATCCTGATGACGGTGCTGAGCCTGCTCGCCGCGGCCGTGGCAGTGGCCAACCTGATGGTCGCCTCGATCGGCGAACGGTCGGGCGAGCTGGCCGTTGCTCAAGGCGCTCGGTGCCACCGATGCCGCGGTATCCCGCCTGATGCTGGCCGAAACGGCGGCAATCTCGCTGCTGGGAGCCATCGTCGGCGCCGCTTTGGGCTCGGGCGTGGCGCAGATCATCGGGCAGGTGGTGTTCGGTTCGGGCATCACGATGCGGCCGATGGTGTTCGTGCTGGTGTTCGTGCTGCTGGCGCTGACCGTGCTGCTGGCATCGGCGTCGTCGATTCGCTCGATTCTGAGCCTCAAGCCGGCGGAGGTGCTGCATGGACGCTGATCGTAAGACGATGATGAAGGAGGCGTGCTGAGATGACCAATACCGGTATGTTCTTCAGGATGCTGTTGAGTGCGGTGTTCCGCAGGCGGTCTCGCGCGGTCATGGCCGTGGTGGCGTCGCTGGTCGGCGCCGCTACGCTGTCCTGTCTGGCGATGATCTGCATCGCCGTGCCGCAGCAGATGAATCAGGAGATGCGAGCCTATGGCGCCAACCTGATCGTGACGCCGCTCGCCGATTCGGAGAACGGCAAGTCCGGCATCGATGACGCGATGGTCGAGCACACCACGGAGATGGTGAGCGCCAAGGGCTCGGAAAAGCACGCCACGTACCGTTACGAGAACGTGCGCGTCAACGGGCCCCGTACGTGATGGCCGGCGTCAACCCCGCGCAGGTCAGGAACCTCAACCATCATTGGGTCGTCGACGGCTCCTGGCCGTCCGCGGGCAAGGTGCTGGTCGGCCGGGACGTCGCCGATGCGATGGGCTTGAAGGTCGGCGGCAGCATCACCATCGGCTACCGCGCATCAGACAACGCCGCGTCCTCGGGACAGGCGAGCCAGTCCGGCACTGACGGCACGTCAGACGGCCAGACCTCGTCCGGCTCCACCGGCGCCCAACAGACCCAGAACGGCCACGTCTCCAGCGACATCATGGACACGTCCGGCACCGAGTTCCGTGTGGCCGGCATCGTTGACACCGGCGGCAGCGAGGATTCGATCATCTACGCGCTGGCCGGCGACGTGGACAAGCTCACCGGCTCCACGCGCGGCGTGGACGTCATCGAATACTCGTCGGGCGCCTCGGACCTCACCGCGCTGGTCAACAGCATCAACGATATGACGTCGATGCATGTCAAGGCGCAGCAGGTCACCAAGATCACCGCTTCCGACACGCGCGTCATCACGATGCTGCAGACGCTGTTCTGGATCGTGTCGCTGGTTGTGCTGGTGTTCACGCTGGTCGGCGTCGGCACCACGATCAGCTCCATCGTCTCGCAGCGGCGCAATGAGATCGGTCTGCGCAAGGCGCTCGGCGCGAGCTCGCATGCCATCGGCGTCGAGTTCTATGTGGAATCGGCGGTGTATGGCCTGCTCGGCGGCCTGCTTGGCACGGCGACAGGCTATGGCATGGCCCGCTGGCTGTGTGCCACCGTGTTTGAGCGTTCCATCGGTTTCAACTGGTGGCTCGCCGTCGTGTCGGTGGTGTTCAGCGCGCTGGTCGCCGTCGTCGCATCCATCCCCCCGGTGCATCGCGCCGCGCGCATCGACCCCGCGGTCGTGCTGCGCGAGGAATAGTTGGAATAGTTAAGGAATAATCATGGATATGCTGCTTGAACTCGATCATATTTCCAAGATCTACGGCGACCTGCATGCGGTCGATGATCTGAGCCTGACCGTTCCGCAGGGCGAATGGCTCGCCATCGTCGGCTCCTCCGGCTCAGGCAAGACCACGCTGATGAACATGATTGGCTGCATGGACACGCCCTCCAAGGGCTCCGTGAAGCTGGAAGGCCGCAAGCTGGAGGATCTGAACGCCGGCCAGCTCGCCGACGTGCGCAAGAACCTGATCGGCCTGGTGTTCCAGAAGTTCTATCTGGTGCCGCACCTGACGGCCGTCGAGAACGTGATGGTCGCGCAGTACTACCATTCGGTCGTCGACGAGAAGCAGCCCTTGAGGCGTTGAAGAAGGTCGGTCTGAAGGACCGCGCCCACCATCTGCCGAGCCAGCTGTCCGGCGGCGAGCAGCAGCGCGTGTGCGTCGCGCGTGCGCTGATCAACAACCCGAAGCTGATTCTCGCCGATGAGCCCACCGGCAACCTGGACGAGAAGAACGAGAAGATCGTCCTCGACCTGTTCCGCCAGCTGCATGACCAGGGCACCACGGTCATCGTGGTCACCCATGACGCTCTCGTGGCGAGTTGCGCCCAGCGTGAAATCATGCTCAACCACGGCGTGCTCGTGGGCGAGAAGTGGAATGATAAAAATGCACATGATGCGTACGTAGCGGCCGGTGGCAAGCCTGCGTCCACCGGTTCTGACGCCGAAGGTGCGCAGCATGGTGATTCTTCCATTGATTTCATTGATCCTACCAAGGCGGCGAAGACAGGTGGTGACCATGAGTGACGGCAGCGCTCTGCAGCATGATGGGCTTGCGGACGGCGGTTCCCCGTCGAAATCCCGCACGCTGAAGAGCGTGACGGTGGCGCCGCGGGACTGATCGCGGCGACCACGCTGCTGGCCGGTTGCGGCGAGCCCAAGGCCGCGCCGATGAACGACGAGTATGCCGGCAATTCCGGCGAGACCGAGAAGTCGCAGGAGAGCGAGTCCCAGTCATCGAGCGGCTCCGACAGCTCCTCCAAGCGCAAGTCCACGACCTCCGACAAGAAGGACACCGGCAACTACAAGGACGGCACCTATTCGATCAACGGCCAGTACGGGCCGGTAGGAGAGGATTCCATCGACGTGCACCTGACCATCGCCGACCAGAAGGTCGAGAAGGTCGAGATCGTGGGGGCATCCGTTCACGACGATCTCCAAGAACCACCAGAATGACTTCGCCGAGGCAATCAATGGCGTGGTCGATGGCAAGCCGCTCAAGGACCTGAAGGTCGACAAGGTGGCCGGAGCCAGCTGGACGTCGGACGCCTTCAACAAGGCGTTGGAGGTCGCGCGGCAGGAGGCCTCGATTCAATAATCGCATGTCGGTTCGTATGGCGCTTGGGTGGCATGGCATGTCGCCCAAGCGCCATTGTCGTATAAGGGTGCCGAGGCGCACGATATTACGATTATCATGTACGATTGTACATGTTGTTATTCGAATAACCGTGTGTTGTGCGATAAAATCATGATGTCATGGGATGCGGTGTCTCTGGCGGTGATGGGGCCGCTGCATCGGGCGGAATCAGACGGTAGGAGGAATGATGGCTCAGGATTACCGCGAATTGGCCACGACTCTCAGAGGCCGTATCGATGCCGGTGAGTTCCGGCAGACCGGGAAGCTGCCCACCGAGGACCAGCTGATAGAGGAGTACCAGACCACGAGGTACCGCGTGCGCAATGCCATCGCGGTGCTCGCCGAGGCCGGCGACGTGTTCCCGGTGCGGGGCAGCGGCGTGTTCGTGCGCGAGGACCGTGAGGGCGATTACCTGTCGATCGGCACCACGCGCGGCATTTCCGCGGAGTACCCGCATCGCAAGGTGACGTCCGTGGTGCAGGAGTTGTCGCTGCTGCAGGCCGACTCCGTGCTGGCCAAGCGCATGCACTGCGCCGAGGGTGATCAGGTGTGGCGTGTCGTGCGTCTGCGGCAGGTCGACGGCAATCCGCTGGCATATGAGACGGCGTGGTATCTCAAGGAATTCGTGCCGTTCATCAATGAGCAGATCGCCGAGGGGTCGCTGTTCGGGTACGCACGCAACGACCTCGGTCTGAATTTCGGCTTCGTCGACAAGGTGCTGTACGCGGGCAAGCTGGAGGCGGACGCGGCCCGGGTGCTTGGTCTGAACGAGGGTGATCCCGCGCTGTACCTGGAGGATGACTCGTTCCTGACCAACGGCCGTCTGTTCAACTCCTCGTTCATCGCATACCATTACGTCAACGCGAGGTTCTTCACGATGACCTCGATGCGCTGACGCGCGGCGGCCGGCTCCGCTCGTAAGGCCGCATGGCCGCCACAACCATCGACGAAAGGCGGACGACGATGTCCAAGATCATCCTGTTTGACGTGGACGGCACACTGGTCGACTACGACAACAACCTGCCGGACTCGGCCGTGAGGGCCATCCGCGCGGCCTTGAATTCTATCTGGAAAGCAACAACGGCCTGTTCGCCAGCGAGGGCTTCGAGGAGGGCGCGCTCGACGCCGTCCGCGAGTATTCCGCCCGCAAGGGCAAGGAGAACGTCAATCGCCTGACCGTGCGCGAGGCGTTCCCCGACATGATCTTCGACGGTGAACTGCACCGGGACGACGTGAACAAGATCAGCTACGTGCTCGGCTCGTACCAGGACTTCCTCGACACCCGCGGGCGTTTCCCCGACCTCGAATCGGGCACGTGGGGCGGTGGGGGAGCGACGGCGCTGTTCGGCGATCTCGGAGTCAAGGGCATCACCAAGGCCCCATGCGATTGACCGGCTGCTCGCGCATCTCGGCGCGAATCGGCAGGACACCGTCGCGTTCGGCGACGCGGCCGTCGACATCCCGATGCTGGAGTACTGCGCGGTCGGCGTGGCGATGGGCAACGGGTCGGAGGACATCAAGGCGATGGCCGGCATCGTCGCCGGCGATGTGGAGGAGGACGGGCTCGCCCGCGCTTTCGAACGGCTCGGCCTGATGTGAGCCGTCGAAGTAAAAACGATTAATTTATTCGAATAAATTTTGACCACTGGCGTATCGCAGTCTTGACCAGTGAGCGCTGACAATGGCTGAGTTATGCCGATGATCGGTGTAATAACAGCGATGTGACCATATTTGACAGGATTCCCATAATCCGTATACTAAAAGCACAAGTTATTCGAACAACAAAAAGTATATCGAATAACTGAAGGCTGAAAAGCCGTGCTGGAAGTACAACAGAAGATGCGGACTACGAAGTCCGCAGATGTCCAAGGAAGGACTCCTGTGATGAAGGAAAGGTTCACCAACGTCGCGCAGAAGACGCTTGACGTGTTCGTGAAATTCGCGAGCACCAAAGCCATCACCGCGCTCAAGGACGGCTTCGTGCTGTCCATGCCGATCACGCTCGTCGGCTCGATCTTCCTGCTGATCGCAAACCTGCCGATCACCGGCTACACCGATTTCATGCCCGGATCTTCGGCAGCGATTGGAATCTGGGTCTCAACCAGATCAACAACTCCACGTTCAACGTGCTCGCGATGGTCATCGCCGTCGGCATCGGCTACTCCTACGCCCGCAACGAGAAGATGGACGGCATCTCCTGCGGCATCCTGACGCTGGTCTCGTTCCTCATCGTCTCGCCCTCCACGCTGACGGTCACCAGCGACACCATCAAGGCGCTGGGCGGCGACACCGCCACCATCTCCAACGTCCTGCCGAACACGTGGATGGGCGGCAACGGCATCATCTCCGCCATCATCATGGCCTGATCGGCTCGTGGGTCTACACCACCTGCATCAAGAAGAACCTGCGCATCAAGATGCCCGACGCCGTGCCCGAAGGCGTATCGAACGCCTTCTCCGCGATGATCCCCGGCTTCTTCATCATGTGCTACTCCGCGATCATCTACCAGGTGTGCCAGGTCTTCGGCGGCGTTTCGCTGACCGAGCTCATCTTCAAGATCATCCAGACCCCGATGCAGGGCCTGACCGACAACTGGGCCGGTGCCATCATCATCGTGCTGCTCATGTCGCTGCTGTTCTGGTGCGGTCTGCACGGTCCCGAACATCGTCTCCGGCATCATCTACCCGGTGCTCACCGCCAACTCGCTGGTCAACCAGAACCTCATGGACCAGGGCATCAAGGCCACGCAGGCCAACGGCGGCCACTATCTGGTGCCGCAGCTTATCGACTGCTTCTGCAAGTTCGGCGGCGTCGGCCTGACCCTCGGCTTCATCGTCGCGGCGCTGCTGGTCGCCAAGTCCGCCCAGGTGCGCGAGCTGTCCAAGCTGTCGCTCGTCCCCGGCATCTTCAACGTGAACGAGCCCATGATCTTCGGCCTGCCGATCGTCTACAACCCGATCATGCTCATCCCGTTCATTTGCGCCCCGCTGGTCGCCGTGATCCTCACCTACGGTGCCATGGTCATCGGCTTCCTGCCCGCCTTCGGCGCCATGCAGGTGCCGTGGACCACGCCGCCGATCATCTCCGGCTTCCTGCTCGGCGGATGGCAGGGTGTGGTGATCCAGGTGCTGATCTTCGCGGCCTCCATCGCCATCTGGTTCCCGTTCGTCAAGATGCAGGACAAGATCTGCCTCAAGCAGGAGCAGGACGCCGCGGCCGAGTAACCGTCAGGCCGCCGGCCGGCCACTGCGGTACCGGCGACCGGTCCGCACGACACAACTTCAACCCAACCCCTCAACAAGCCAACAAGTCAACAGCGCGCAAGGCCGCACCCCACGAAAGGAAACCATCATGCATATCGTCCTTTGCTGCAACCAGGGAATGTCCACCTCCATGCTCGTCAAGAAGATGCGCGAAGCCGCCGTCAAGAACGGTGTCGACGTGCAGATCGACGCCTACCCGATCTCCGAGATCGAGGAGAAGGCGCCCGACGCGGCCGTCATCCTGCTCGGACCGCAGGTTCGCTTCGAACTGAACCGTGTCAAGGGCCTGTTCCCGAACATCCCGGTCGAATCCATCAACCCGCAGGACTACGGCCTGGTGCGCGGCGAGAACGTGCTCAACCACGCGATCGAGCTCGCCGGCAAGTGATCTCCCTCTCCCGGCGTCGCCCGATACGACGGTGCCGGGCATTCCCTCCCTCATTCCCCACCACCCAACCCCACGAATGACCGTCCGCCGCGAGCCGGTGACCGGCGCGGCGAACACCGACGAAAGGACAGTCCAATGGCGGACGCACCCGAAACCCTTGACATGGAAGTGCTGTGCATGCAGATGATCGTCGCTGCCGGCTCCGCGAAATCCGATTACATGGAAGCGCTGCAGGCCGTCAAGTCCGGCGACTATGAGACCGCCGCCGCGAAGATGAAGTCCGGCGACGAACAGTACGCGGTCGGCCACGAACAGCACGCGAAGCTGGTGCAGCAGGAGGCGGCGGCGACCCGGTCACGATGTCGCTGCTGCTCACCCACGTCGAAGACCAGATGATGTCGACCGAGACTGTGAAGCTCATGGTCACCGAGCTCATCGACCTGTATCGAAAGCTCAACGGCTGAGGGCCTTCGGCGCACGACGCGCATATCACGTACGGCAAACACAAGTAAAGGAACAAGCATCATGGGATTTCCCGAGAATTTCCTCTGGGGCGGCGCGGTCGCCGCACATCAGCTTGAAGGCGCATGGGACGTGGACGGCCGCGGCCGAGCATCTGCGACGTACTCACCGGCGGGGCGGCCGGCGTGGCCCGCAAGATCACCGACGGCGTGATCGACGGGCTCAACTACCCGAACCACCGCGGCATCGACTATTATCACACCTTCCGCGAGGACGATGCGCTGTTCCGGGAAATGGGCTTCAAGTGCTTCCGCACATCCATCTCCTGGTCCCGCATTTTTCCGAACGGCGACGAAGAGGAGCCGAACGAGGCCGGACTCAAGTTCTACGAAGAGCTGTTCTCCGACTACCGCGCCAAGGGCATGGAGCCGGTCGTCACCCTCTCCCACTTCGAAATGCCCCTGCACCTGGCCAAGATGGGCGGCTTCACCAACCGCAAGGTCGTCGACTGCTTCGTGCGCTTCGCCACCACGGTGATGGAGCGCTACAAGGACCTGGTGACCTACTGGCTGACCTTCAACGAGGTCGACAACCAGATGAACATGCACACGCCGATCTTCCCGTACACGAACTCCGGCATCATCCCCAACCCGGACGACACCCCGCACGAGGTGGAGCAGAAGGTCTGGCAGGCGATTCACAACGAGTTCGTCGCCGCGGCCATCGCGGTCAAGCGAGGACGCGAGATCAACCCGGACTTCCAGATCGGCTGCATGCTCTCCTTCGTGCCGATTCTATCCGGAGACCTGCCGCCCGGACGACGTCATGCTCGCCCAGGAGCAGATGCGCAAGCGCTACCTGTTCGGCGACGTGTACGTGCACGGCGAGTATCCGCGCTACCTGCTCAAGTGGTGGGAGCGTGACGGCATCGACATCGCAATGGAGCCGGGCGACCTCGACGCCATCAAGGACGGCATCGTCGACTACATCTCCCTGAGCTACTACATGTCCGTAGCCGTCAGCTCGCAGGGCTCCACGCTCGACGCGATGGAGCACGGCCTCGACGGGCTGGTGCCCAACCCGTACATCAAGGCCACCGACTGGGGCTGGCAGATCGATCCGGTCGGCCTGCGCTACTCGCTGTGCGAGATGTACGAGCGCTGGAACAAGCCGCTGTTCATCGTCGAGAACGGCGTGGGCATGTACGAGACGCCCGACGAGAACGGCTACATCGCCGACGACTCGCGCATCGAATACCTCAAGAGCCACATCGCCGAGGTCAAGAAGGCCATCGACCTGGACGGCGTGCCCGTCATGGGCTACACGGTCTGGGGCTGCATCGACGTGGTGAGCTTCACCACCGGCGAGATGAAGAAGCGCTACGGCCTGATCTACGTGGACGGCGACGATGAAGGCCACGGCTCGTACAAGCGCAGCCGCAAGAAGTCCTTCGGCTGGTACCAGCACGTCATCGCCACCAACGGCGAGGAGCTGTAAACCCGAATCCCGCCGCGCGCGAGCAGGCGCGGCGGGATGGCGTTACGCTCGGCGACCTGGTGCCTGGCAGCAAGGGCGAGGGACTGCGTTTCGCTGCGGCCACCATGGGCGTGCCGCTCGCCGACACGGTGGCGATCGGCGACAGCGACAATGATCTGACCATGATCGAGGTGGCCGGCATCGGCATCGCGATGGGCAACGGGGAGCAGTGCGCCAAAGACGCCGCCGATTGGGTCGCCGATGCGGTGGACACGAGCGGCCTCGCGCACGCCTTCGAGCGGCTGGGCGTGGTGTAGCAGCCCCAGCCCGCGCACGGCACGGCTTTCCGGCAAGGAGCGTAATCCATCTGACTGTATTACGATGGAACATGATTCGTACACCGACGTCGGAGGTATCGCCGTTATGACATCCAAGCAGAACAACTATCTGCGCGAGCGTGAAAAAGCCAATGCGCGCTCGCCATTCTCCAAACGAACGCCGGAACGTGTGATCATGTGCGCCGGTGCCGTGTATTCGGTCGGCATGGCCATCTTCTTCGCGCTGTCGTACTTCGGCGTGATTTCCAGTACGTCCGAGGCCGCCCGGACGTCGGCTCAGGCTGTGACCGCGCTGAGCCGCAACAGCAGCAACACGGCGCTCATCATCCTGTACGCCATCGTGACGGCGGGAGTCGCCGCGGTGACCATATATATGGCCGTGAAGCACATGCAGCCCGGTCCGCGGTTCAAATGGACGGTCGGCTGGATGATCTTCGTGATGGTCTTCTCACTGTTCACCGCTGACATGGTGGGGCTGATCGCGTTCGGCGTGGCCTTCGGCATGTACATGACACGCGATTGGCAGCTGCTGCGTGCCGTCAACGCCGCGAACGCCGGCAAACGCTCGTCGAAGCGCTGACGCATGACCTCTGACACGACCAGTCAGCGTCGCGACGGGCAGGAGCTCGCCGCGGACGTCGACGCACTCGCCAACCAGGCGGTACTCGCCGACGTCGAACAAGAAGCGAAAAGCCGCTCCGGCAAGGATGCCGCGGACAGGCGGCTGCCGCTGATCGCCCGCGTCTACGGCGTGCTCGTGCTGCTGCAGGGCGTCATCACTCTCCCCGTCATTGTGCTGATGGCGGGATATTCGGTGCATGAGATTCTCGACGGCCGTGTGACCGTCGACGTGCTGAACCTGACATTCATCCTCACATGCGCCCAGACGGTGGTCTCCAGCGCCAACGCGGCATGCCTGACCGTGCTGGGCGTGCTGCTGATCCGCAACCGACGGCGGTATTCCGCCTGGTGGTCGTATATCGTCATGATGGTGACGTTCGCCGAGGGACTGCTGTCGCTCGCATTGGACGGGTTGGGCGCGAATCTGCTCGTGCCGTCCATCCAGATGACCATACTGGTCGCGCTCGCCATAACCCTTGACCCGACTCTGCTGGAGGAACGGCGGCTGCAGCGCGCGCTCAAGCGCATGGATGAGCGCGACGAATACGAGGCGGCGCTCGCCAAGGGCATGGTCGGCCGCGACATGAGCGGCAAGGGCTATATCTCGCTGGATTTCTTCAACCTGTTCTGGATTTTCGTCATCGGCTGCATGATCGGGCTGGTGGTCGAGACGATATATCACTGGTATTACTACGGCGAATATCAGGATCGCGCTGGCATGATGTGGGGGCCGTTCTCGCCGATCTACGGGTTCGGCGCCGGATTCATGACGATTCTGCTCAACCGGCTGTGGCGCTCGAACTGGGTGCTGATCTTCTTCTCCAGCGCTCTGATCGGCGGCGTGTTCGAGTACTGCTCCAGCTGGTTCATGGAGGTCGCGTTCGGTATCAAGGCCTGGGATTACACGGGCGAATGGCTGTCGATAGGCGGTCGCACCTCCGGCAAGTACATGGTGTTCTGGGGGATTATGGGACTTGCCTGGATCAAGTTCGTGCTGCCGTACCTGCTGAAGTTCATCAACCTGATTCCGTGGAAGGTACGGTATTCGCTGACCGCCGTGGTGTTCGTTCTGCTGTTCATCGACGGCATGATGACATTGATGGCGTTCGACTGCTGGTACGGGCGCATGGCGGGGCATGCGCTGGATTCGCCGATCACGCAGTTCTTCGCCGACCATTTCGGCAACGATTTCATGGCGAACCGGTTCCAGACCATGTCCATCGACCCGTCCAGGGCAGGGCGCATGTAGGTCGTGGGCCGTGCGCGGGCGGGGCTGTGCCGAGCCGGGGCGGGCGGAGTGCAAGACCGCCCGAAGTCCTACACTGGTGCACCGGAAGCGCCTGGAGAAGGCGCGGGAAGGGTGGCAATGTCCAGCAAACTGGTGTTTCTCGATATCGATGGCACATTGGCCGACGAACGGCATGAAGTGCCGATCTCCGCGCAGGAGGCATGCAAGGCGGCCCGGTCGCGCGGCCACAAGCTGTTCATCTGCACCGGACGCTCGATGCCGAAGATCGAACGCGGCATTCTCGATCTCGGATTCGACGGCGTGATCTCGGTGGCCGGAGCGCAGGCGGACGTCAACGGGCGGGTACTGTTCCGGCATGACATCGCGCCCGAGGCGATCGACGCCGCAACCGCGTATTTCGAACGGCACGGCATCGAGAACTACCAGTGGCAGGGCGCGGACGGCATGTACATCTCGCGCGGGTATGCGCGGCATCTTGAATCCAAGGGGTCGGCCGTGTGGAAGAACGGTCAGTTCGCGCGGTACTGGCATCTGATCGACGACATCGCGATGCCGGACGGTTCCACGCTGGGGCATGTCATCCATGCGAGCAAGGGCTCGTATTTCTCCGGAGCGGATCCCGATGTGAGTTTTGATGACGTATCGCGTGATTTGGGGGAGTGGTTCACGCTGGTTCACGGCTCGTACGATGATATTTCGCCCAACAACGGCGAGTTGCTCATCAACGGCGTCGACAAGGGCACGGCCCCTGTGCGGTGTGGCGAAGGACCTCGGCTACAGCATCGTCGACACAATCGCGATTGGCGACAGCGACAACGACGCCGCGATGCTCAAGGCCGCGGGCACGTCCGTGGCGATGGGCAACGCCACTCACGGCATCGAGTGTTTCTGCGACATGACCACCACCGACATCCACGACGACGGTATCGCCAACGCCTTCGTCACCCTAGGCCTGATCTGATTCAGCGCGTCGCGGGGCGACTGCTGTCTTGCCTCCCCCGCTGGCGGGCTGAGCCGTTAAGCAAACAGCGGGGCTGTTTGTAGGCGAAGTCGAGCTGACAGGCGAGCAGCAGAATGGTCGTGCGCAGCACATCCGTAGTTGCAGCCCGGAGGGCTGCCGCGTAGGGACTGTGCCATCTTTTCCCCCCCGCTGGCGGGGCTGTCGCGTAGCGACTGGGGGTGGTCGTCAGTCAGCGCGCGCAAGATGCCGCCTGCGCGCAACGCCGTACTGGACATTGTCCGGTGTTCGCGTGTATCTTGGTAATGTTGCCCCTTTAGCTCAACGGTTAGAGCAGCGTCCTTTTTAAGTCGTGGGTTGTGGGTTCGAATCCCACAGGGGGCACGGTTAAGTCCTTGGAAATCGGCGTTTCCGGGGACTTTTTGCTTGCCATTGACTTTCGGCCTGGTAGGCCTGATGGGAGGTGCTTCCTTCCGTTGATTCATTGCTCGTGTTGAAATCCAACATTCGGATATCATGAAAATTACCAATACCCGCCTGAAGCCGTGACTGCTGCTCTTACATGTGGCGGATCTTTTCATCTGCGATATCAGAGGGCAGTGTGACGATGGCGTCCATTACCGTACATCCAGCCACGCGCTCCGGTGGGCCGTCAGACAGAGCGGAGCTGATCCGGTGGCTGTAGCACATAGAGATGGTCTTGCCGAGCTTCCTCAATGGCTAAATGCGGATGCTCCGTTGGACTTGTCTTTTACCAAGCTATCCACGATTGGTTCTGCGTTGCAGATGCCGTTTGGTGCGTTGATGCGTTCCGTGGTTCCTGAAGCTCGTGAAGACGATCTGATTAGATATCGGACGATTAACAATCAGGGAGTCGAAGCGAGCCGGAATCTTCGAGATACGATTGTTACTATGCGCAATCGTCAGGATTGGGCGCGTGATGAGATGATTGCTCAAGGGTTCGGGGAGAATCTGCTGGTGGGCAGTGTGCCGTCTCGCGCAACCGCAGATGAACTGGCTTCGCATATCCGTGAAGGACTGTCTTTGACGGCGGCTGGTGTCGGCATAAAAGCAATGCCGAACGGTTCCGCTTCCTGCGTGGCAAGTCTTCTGATGCAGGTCTTATGGTGATGGTCGATTCTCGGGTAGGCTCATCCAGCGCACGCCGTTTGGACGTGTGTGAGTTTCGTGCATTCGTGCTGTTGGATGACGTGGCTCCATTGATTTTCATCAACCGCAATGATTCCTCCATAGACGGCGGCAGCGGTGTCGAACGCAAAATCAATCAGGCAGTTATTCTGACAATTATGGACGATGAGGCGGCATTCCGCGCGTATTGGAAGAAAATGATCGCAGACGGTGCTCACGTGCAGGATGTAGCGGATGATTGTGCGAGAAGGTATGGTCTGAGTGCTTTGGCGTTGACGATTCACGCTCATGGGCTTGGCCTGGTCAGTGACAGGGACGTGAGCCTGATTCGCACCCTGAGCGAACAGCATGTGATGGATGCGGAGACCGCTGGTTCAGGCGGTAATCAGAATCTGACGAACGCATCCCATCTGGACACAAGGTTCGTGCGCATGGTTCGCAACGGTGGCGAACAGGGCAGCCTGCCCTATTCCGATGGCTTGTCCGGCTGGGTATAAAGTCCGTGCGCTCCATAAACCTACGTGAGTTCTATGACGCTAGCGGCGATCTCATTCCCCTGCCATGCCCCATTCAGCCGACACTCTGATCGCGTGCTGACGGCGCGGCGTATCGGTCATCGTGAGCATTTGTCGCATCCTTTGCTGTTCCATTCGTGTGCGTCATCGGCGTAACCATCTCGCGTGTGTCGCCCGGGACATTGAGGCAGAACAAACGCAATGGCTTCCTGAGCCGTGGCTTCAATGGAGGGTTTTAATCGTGTGCCGGCGCTGTTGCGGCAGCGAGGCGTTCCCTCTGGCGCAATCGCTGAAATGCCTGTATGATTGTCCTTATGTCGGACAATTCAGAGAATGCCGCTGTGGGGCATGGCGGCGAGAGAGACATGGCTCGGGATATTGAAGCGTCATCGATCGCGAGTCATATCGATTTGTTCTTCGATGAGCTGCATCGCATTGACGTGGCGTATTCGGATTACGCTCGCCGAGCCGGGTGTCGGATAATGTGATGTGCATTCTGGACTACCTCAGGACCATGATGGGGCGTCGCAGCGGGCGATCTGCGAGTACACGCTGTTGCCGCGGCAGACGGTCAACAATGTCATCGCATCGTTTGTGGCGCATGGGTTCGTGGAGCTTGGGGACGCCGAAGGCGATCGTCGGGTCAAAACGGTCCGTTTCACGCCTGCCGGGCGCAGATATTGCAACAGCTTGATCGCGCCGAGTCGCGCCGCGGAGTATCGGGCGATGAGCGAGCTTCCTGACGAGCTGCGCAGCGCGTTGCTCAAGGGCATGGGCGTCTACGGGCGGGTGTTCCGCAAACAGATGCATGACATTTCCGTGTAGTTTTCCCGCCTCGGACTTCGCCACGCCGTATGGCTCAATTGTCCTACTTCGGGACAATACTGAGATATGAGCGTAGACGATTTCGCGAGGGGAAGGAAGAAGCATGCGGCTGGTTGCCCGTTTCATGAAGCCATACTGGGCGCTGTGCGCGGTGACGACGGTGCTGCTGCTGATCGACGTCGTCGGCGCGCTGGTCATTCCCACATTCGCAGCGGAGCTGCTGAACGAAAGCGCGACATCCGCATCATTCAAGAAGATGACCATCACGGCGGTCGGCATGGGCGTGGCCGCGCTGATTTCCGGCATGTGCGCCGTGGCGGGCGGATGGTGTTGCTCGCAGTTGACCTCTCGCGTCGGCAAGGACATGCGCATGGCTCTGTACCGCAAATCCATGGATCTGTCGATCTATGATTTCCGCAATTTCGGTACGGCATCGATAACCACGCGAACGATCAACGACGTGGTCAACATCCAGATGGCCATGACCAATGTGCTGTGCATGCTGATGCCGGTGCCGATCATATTCATCATCGCGCTGACCCTGTCGTTCCGGCTCGACGTGACCCTGTCTCTGTGGCTGCTGGTGGCGATAGTCTTCGTGTGCGTCGTGGCGCTGTTCATCATGCGATCCGCGGCGCCGTTGTTCCGCAAACTGCAGAAACTGCTTGACCGCATCGGCGCCGTGCTGCTCGAAAACCTTACCGGCGTCCGCGTGATCCGCGCCTTCAACAAGGAATCCCATGAGCGGCGGCGCATGGACGGCACGTTCGTCGACTACGCCGATACGTCCATCAAGGCGAACCGGCTATTCGCGAACCTCGACGGCCTGTCGTACTTCGGCATGAACGCATTCATCGTCGTCGTGTATTTCCTCGCGGGAGGACGCATCAGCGCCGGAAACTTCCAAATCGGCGACATCACCGCCATCGTGGAGTATGCGATCATGGCGCTGTTCTATCTGATGATGGCGCAGATGGTGATCATCACCTTGCCGAGGGCGCTTGAATGCTGCGAGCGTGTGCGGCTGGTGCTGGACCACAGTCCGCAGATCGCCGACCCGGAGCCGGGCGCGGCGGTGGATATGAGCGTGCCGCCCGCTCCCGGACGGCGAGGTGCTGGCGTTCCGCGATGTGACATTCCGTTTCGCGGACGCGCAGGAGGACACGTTGCGACATGTCAGCTTCTCCTGCAAGACGGGCCAGACCACGGCGATCATCGGTGGCACGGGCTCGGGCAAATCGACGATCGCCATGCTCGCACTGCGGTTCCATGACGCCAATTGGGGAGAAGTCACCCTCGATGGCGTGGACGTGCGCAAGATGACGCAGCACGATCTGCGGCGCCGCGTGTCCTACGTACAGCAGCAGGCGTGGTTGTTCTCGGGGACGATTGCCGACAATCTGCGGTACGGAGACCGAGATGCCTCCGATGAGCGGCTGAATCATGCGATCGATGTCGCGCAGGCCCGCGAGTTCGTCGATTCGCTGCCGCAAGGACTGGAATCCCGCGTCGCGCAAGGTGGTACGAACTTCTCCGGTGGGCAGAAGCAGCGTCTGTCGATTGCGCGCGCACTGACCGGAGACACCCAGCTGGTGGTGTTCGATGACAGTTTCTCGGCGCTCGATTTCAAGACCGACGCCGCGTTGCGACATGCGCTCGCCGCAGAGACGAACGGGCGTGCGGTGCTCATCATCGCGCAGCGCGTGAGCACCGTCCAGCACGCCGACCAGATCGTCGTGCTGTCGGACGGACAAGTGGCAGGCATCGGCAAACATGACGAACTGATGGCGGACTGCGAGGTGTACCGCGAAATCGTCGAATCGCAGACCAAGGAGCCGGCAATGGGAGAGGAGGCGTGACGAGAATGACAACGCAGAATGACGATATGACGGAAACCGTTGTGAACGCGGGCGACACGGTAAAGACCGACGACATCGAGCTCGAAGCGCCGAAGAACGCGATGGCCACAGCCCGGCGGCTGTTCGTGCAGCTGGGCAATCAGCGGATGCGCCTGTGCGTGGTCGCCGCGTCGATTCTGCTGTTCACGTTTTTCCATATCGCCGCTCCGATGTACAGCGCCGTCGTGGTGGACTCGATATGGGATGCCGTGCAGGGCGCATGGCGTGACGGCGTTCCGTTCTCAGTAAGCTGGAACGACGGCGGTATCGGCTGGACGATCCTGATTCTGGCAATCCTGTATCTCGGCGAGTGGGGCTTCTACTACCTGCAGTCCTATCTGATGGCGTCCGTGGCCGAAAACCTCAACCTGACGCTGCGCAAGCAGATCAGCGCGAAGATCCAGCGGCTTCCGCTGCGCTTCTTCGACCGCAATAAGCCGGGAGAAGTGCTGAGCAAGGTCACCAACGATCTTGACCGTATCAGCGAAGTCATGCAGACGGGGTTGCTGCGACTCATCACTGCCATCACCACGGTGACCGGCTCGCTGGTCATCATGGTCTACTACTCGTGGCTGCTCACGGTCGTGTTCCTCGTGTTCATGGCATTGAGCATGTGGGTAACCAAACTGGTCGCCCGCAAGAACCTCGGATCGCGTCATTGCGTCAGGAGACCATCGGAGAGCTGACCGGCCTGGCCGAGGAATACTACAAGGGCCGCAACATCATCAAGGCATACAATCGCGAGGAAGACAGTGCGGCAGCGATGGAGGACGCCGCCGAACGCACCCGAAAAGCCGCGCAGCTCGCCGACTTCATCACGATATCCGTCAATCCTCTGATCCGCATGATCGCGCGGTTCTCGCAGATGGCGGTGATGCTGCTCGCCGGTTGGATGGTACTTGGCGGCCGCATGACCGTCGGCGTGGCGCAGGCGTTCTACCAATACATCAACCAGGTGTCCGAACCGCTGACCGAAGCCAGCTACATGATCAACTCGCTGCAGTCCGCGCTCGCGTCCGCCGAACGCACCTTCGAGCTGTTGGACGAGGAAGAGGAACGGCCCGACCCCCAGCCCCCACTGACGCGGCGAAGGTCGCTGAGGAGCCTGTGCGGGCCGTGTGGTGTTCAACCACGTGAGGTTCGGATACGATCCGCAACGGCCGCTGATGAAAGACGTCAACTTCGTGGCCGAGCCAGGGCAGAAGGTCGCAATCGTCGGGTCAACCGGCGCGGGCAAGACCACGCTGATCAACCTGCTGATGCGATTCTACGAGATCGATGGCGGCGCGATAACGCTTGACGGCGTATCCACAGCCACCATGACGCGAGGCGATCTGCGCCGCGAATTCGGCATGGTGCTGCAGGATACGTGGCTGTTCGGCGGCACCGTGGCGGAGAATCTCGCCTACGGGCGGCCCGATGCGACCCGCGAGGAGATCATCGCGGCGGCCAAAGCCGTGCGCGCCGACTACTTCATACGCACGCTGCCGCACGGCTACGATACCGTACTCGACAACGAGGCCGGGAACCTGTCGGTCGGACAACGCCAGCTGCTCACCATCGCCCGCGTCTTCCTTGCGGGACCCGCCGATCCTGATACTCGACGAGGCTACCAGCTCCGTCGATACCCGGACCGAGGCGGAAATCGGCAAAGCCATGACAAGACTGATGGCAGGACGCACCAGCTTCGTCATCGCGCACCGGCTGTCGACGATCCGTGACGCGGACCTGATTCTGTATATGGAACATGGTGACATCATCGAGCACGGCAACCATCATGAACTGTTGGAACGCGGCGGCCGTTACGCCGCACTGTACAACAGCCAGTTCGCGTGACACGTCAAGGCTCATCGACGGGCGATCATGCCGGCGATGAGCCTATGCCTCGCGGTCGAGCGGAGGCAACTTGTGCAGGGTCCGCACGATGTCGCATTGGTCGCGCAGCGTGCCTTCGTCGGCGCACATCGTCGGGTACCACATGCGTTTGCGCAATGTGGACTCCGCCCTCAACAGCATGCCGTCATCGTTGGCGTACTGAAAATGCAGATGACTGAGCAGGCCGCCGCTCGCCAGCGCAGCCCGTTCGGGCATCGGATCCATCGCCACCAGCACACTGAACGGGCAGCCTGCCGGCGCGTCCGTCGCATGAAACACATAACAGGGTTTGCCCTCCAACCCCTTGGCGATGTCCGGTCAAGCCGATACCGGTAGCGGCCCAGTGAACGATCCGGTCCCGCCAGCCAGTCGATGATGAATCCGTCGGCCTCGCCGGCCGCCGTTTCGACGCTGGCGCTCTCCTGCCGCGGCTCCCCGTGGCGAGGCGCCATCCTCCGAATCCGCATCGGCCTGACGGTATCGGAACGAGCAATCGCGCAACCGTATGATCACATCGCTCATAGTATGCCGCCGATGCTCAGTGCCAGCGGGATCGTGCAGACCGCCATCGCCGCCCAATCAAACCAACGCTGTGAATCTCCGTTATGCAGGTATGCCGGCGGCCGTCCCAATCCCTTGGTAAGTGCCGCGACCGACAGGTCACGCGAGACGATCGTCGCGTTCATCAACAGCGGAACCAGCACGAACTCCAGCGACTGGGCCGGATGCCGCAGCAGCGCGAGTCGGCCGGAGGCAAGACCGCGAAGGGCCATCGCGTCGCGGGTTCGCCGGTAGTCCCGCCCGATTGTCAGAAAGAACCGGATGACCACCATGCAGGGGATGGCCACCGATTCGGGCACGCGCATACGACGCGGCGCGCACACGAATTCGCTGACGCGCGTGGTGGAGAACGCGTAGGCACCGGTGATGAAACAGGGCATCATCATGCGAAGCCCCACGGAAAACAGCCCGACGACATGTATCCAGGCGTCGGCGTCAGAGCCGGAGGCTGACGCGGCGCCCGAAGCCCCGCCGTGTCCAGCGTCGCCGCGTCCGACCACAATCCCCACCCCAGCAGAACCGCATAGCAGGCCGTCAGCCGCAGTCCCATACGCCAGCGTCCGGCAAGGAACAGCGGCGTGAGGAACAGTGCCGTCAGCAGCGCTTCGGCTCGCGCATCCGCGTGGAAGAACAACAGCGTGTTGGCGAGCAGCATCAGATACAGTTTCGCCCGAGGGCCGAGGACGACGGCCGCTGGCGCGGGAGCGGATTTGGATCTGCTCATGCCGTCTGCGCCGGCTGCATATGCGCCGGTTCGCCCCGCATGGCTGCTCTCGAATGTTGCCCGTGAATTCATGATGTGTCGGTGTCGATGTTCGCGAACACCACGTAGCTGATGAGGATGCCGATCTTGCTGGAGTATTTGCCGGCTTTGGCAATCAGATCGGCGACCAGCGCGAAGTACAGCGCGGAGAACACGCCGATGTTGATCAGATCGGGGATGTCAGCTTGCCGGAGCGGCTCTGGCGTGCGGTGCCGGCCTCGGCGGGGCTTCCCGCCTGTGCGGTCGGGCGGGCGCGCCAGACAAACTGCGCCGATTGCGATGCCTTGCCTAGATGCGTGGGCCGGGCGCCACAATACGGGTTGAAATAGCCGAAATCCGCAATTCCCCGTGTCAAATCGCCGTTTTGTGGCCCGAAAACGGCGATTTGACACGGGGAATTATCAAGAACGGCTATTTCAACCCGTGTTTTGGTGAAGTGCGACGCCGCGATGGAGGGGCGCGGAAAAAGAGAAAGCCCGGCGGGGAAGCCGGGCTTGAGAGAGAAGAGAAGAAGGGGTTCAGTTATTGCGGCCTTGCGGTCGTGATTACTATATAAACGCATGTTTCGGGGCAAGTCATGTGGTTTACCTGAAAATTCGTGTGAAACCCTGCGTATTTGGCTGAGATGACATAATATTTGGCCTTCCGCAGTATTTTTTCTGCCGCAGCCGTCCCGTTGATGCACGATGGTGAGGCCGGCTCCTACAGTGGTCGGCATGTCATGCACCACATTGCTTATCGGAAAATCAGCCAGCTGCAGCGGCGCGACGATCATCGCCCGCAACGATGATTCCGGCTCCGGCCGCTACGATCCCAAGCGGCTCGTGGCCGTGGCGCCGACAGGGACCAGCCGCGCCACTACCGCAGCACGCTCAGCCATGTCGAGATCGACCTGCCGGACGACCCGTGCCGCTACACCATCGCGCCGAACGTGCTGCCGAACCGAGGCGTGCTCGCCGAGGCCGGCGCAAGCGAGCGCAACGTGGCGATGAGCGCCACCGAAACCATCGCGGTGAACGAGCGCGTGCTCGCCGCCGACCCGCTGGTCGAGCTCAGGCCAGCCGAAGGCGTGCCGGGAGAGGCCGGCTATCGGCCGGAGACCCCCGGCGGTATCGGTGAGGAGGACATCATCACGCTGGTGCTGCCGTATGTCTCTTCGGCCCGCGAGGGTGTGGAACGGCTCGGCGAGCTGCTGGAACGGTACGGCACCTATGAGTCGAACGGCGTGATCATTTCCGACGTGGACGAGATCTGGTATGTCGAGACAATCGGCGGGCACCACTGGATCGCCCGCCGTGTGCCCGACGACTGCTATGCGACGATCCCCAACCAGCTGGGCATCGACGACTTCGACTTCTCCGACGCGTTCGGTGAGCGGCGGTTCTTCATGTGCAGCGCGGACCTGCGCGAATTCATCGATCGGCACCATCTGGGCCGTGCCATGCGGCCCGCGCAGGGCGCCGGTTTCGGCGTCGCCGCCGTGCTGCCGGACCACATCAACCCGCGTGTGGTGTTCGGCACCAGCACCGTCAAGGACCATATCTACAACACGCCGCGCGCCTGGTACATGCAACGTCACCTGAACCCGAGCGAGGATTGGGATTCGCCCGCGGCCCGCTACACGCCGACCTCCGACGACATCCCGTGGTGCCGGGCGCCGGAGAACAAGGTGACGGTCGAGGACATCGACTTTCTGATGTCGTCGCATTTCGAAGGCACGCCTTTTGACCCGTACGGAACGCTTGGTACACAGGAAAGCCGGCATCGCTACCGTCCGATCGGCATCAACCGCACTGGTCACATGGTCGCGATCGAACTGCGGCACGACGTGCCGGCCGCAGCGGCGGCGGTGATGTGGATCGCCTTCGGTTCCGGCCCGTTCACGGCGGTCGCACCTTTTTATGCGAACGTGGACGACACTCCGGCGTATCTGCGCGACACCACGCCCGAGGTCTCCACCGACAACCTGTACTGGACGAACCGTCTGATCGCCGTAATTGCCGACGCGCACTGGTACGAGACGCGCAACGCGATCGAATACTATGGCGAGCAGGTGCGGGCGTTCGGGCGCCGGCTTGTCGAAGAAACGGATGCGGCGCTCGTCGATGCCGAAGCCGGGGACATCCGCGCGGCGCTCATGGCTGCGAACGAGACGATGGCCGGTCGTCTGCAGGATCTGACCCATAAGCTGCTCGATAACGTGCTGTATACGTCGAGCAACCTGATGCGCAACTCGTTCGCCATGTCCGATAGGTGGGTCTGAGGGCTTACTCCCTTGTCGCAGCGAACGGTTCTCAATAAGAAAGGTGCGAGTCCGTGTGACGGGGAAAACGAACATGAAAACAGCAGAAAGCCCGGAATTCCGGGCTTTCTACGCAATGTTCGCTTGTTCGAAAATGTGCGGAATCCTCGCACCTTTCTTAATGAGAACCGTTCGCTGCTACCTCATACGTCTGCGCGTGGAAATCACACGTCACGGCGGTGCCGTCGGCGAAGACCGAGCGCTGCACCAGCGGGTCGCCGCCGACAAGGTCATGCCGCACGAGCTCCTGCATGCCGACGCGCCGGTGCAGCCCGGCTACGACCGCACACCGCTCGATGTCATTCTCGGTACGGGCGCGCAGTGCGGCATTCATATCACCGTCCATGCCGGCATATGCGGCGTCACGGATCAGGTACGGCGCACCGCCGTTGAGCAGCGCGTACAGCATGTAGTCGTCGCCACCGGCCACCCGATCCATCATCCACGGCTGGATCACGCAGTCATGGTAGACGAGGTTGTACAACGGCACCGGGATGCCGTGCCGAGGCGCGTCGGGGGAGCGCATCTGGAAGTCGTACGGCGCGTAATGGCAGAACACCAGGCTCGGCACCGCCCAGTCGGACACCTCCTCGGACGAGGTGAGAATGCCGTGCGCCAGCAGGTATTCGAAGCATTCGGCGCGGCGCTCGTAGCATTCGCGGCGGGTCATGCGGTGCTCGGGATGCGAGCATTCGTCGCCTTCATTGCAGGTGAACACGTCCAGATACGCGCAGTCCAGCGCGATGCCGTGCGTGGCGATCTCACTGAAGTTGCGGCGCACGTAATCCGGCGCAAGCTCGGCGCACAGGTACGTTTGGCGCCCGCCCGGCCCACATCGCGTGCTCGGGCATCGTGCCGTCCGCCAGTCGGATCGCATTGCGCGGGTCGAACGTGCGCGCGGCGAAGTAATAGTCGCGGTATTGGTCATGCGTGCCGAACAGGTCTCCCTGCTCATGACAGGCGTCGATCAGCGATTTCATGCCCTTCCAGCCGCCGGCCTCGCGGCATGCGGGCAGATAGTCGGGATGGCCGTTGTCGTAGCCGGGCTGCGCCCAGCCGTCCAGATGCAGGTACAGCCGCCCGGCACCCATTTCGTGCAGCGTACGCATCTGCCGCTCGCGCTGCGCGAACGTGACGAGCGAATCATTCTTGCCGGGCTGCGCGGGATCATAGAACGACGAGTCCGGCTGAACGTTCGTCTTGATACCGACATGCACCCATGAACGGCCGAGCAGGTCACGCACCGACGGGTTGCGCGCCGCCTTCTCCGCCAGCGTGCGCAGCCGGCCGCGTTCGTTGACGTAAGCGCGGTACGTCTTGCAGATGGCGGTATGGTCGGCATGGTCGAGGAGACGATATCGCACGACACGGCGGTAATCCATGCGGCCGAGACTTGGCTCGAACCACATTCCGACGTGCGTGTACGGTCCGCCGGCCGGATGGTCGATGTCATATCCTGCGTTCCACGGCGTCTCGCAGATGGCGATGTACGCATGCCCGTCGCTGCGCAACTGCGCGAACCAGGGCATGTACCCGCCCGCAGTCTCGAACCGCCCGCCGAAGGAGACCGCATCAGTGCCGACCTCGGTAGGCCAGCTATTCGGTATCATCACGCCCTGCTCGTGGGTGATGAGCGTCACGTCATGCGCGTCCGCACGGTCGAAGGACAGCGGCGCAGGCCAAAGCACCCTGTCGATGCGCGGCTCGGCCCCACACTCGCGCAGTGGCACCCATTCGCATAGCACGTCGCCGCTCGACCGCTCGATCCAGATATACGTCTCAAAAGCGTAATCCGCACCCGCGAACCCGGCGAACACGCTGCGCACGCCGACTCCGGTGCCGGTCTCGATCCGCTCATGCGTGACGGTAGCGGCGCCGGCGAACGAGAATGAACGATCCTCGCGCGTCAGCTGCGGCTCTATGCCGTCGCAGCCGCTCCAGGTCGCACCGTCGCGGCTGAATGAGAACCGCAGCGTCGTCTCATCGAAGCGCAGCATGGTTCCGGACATGGTGAATTGCATCATGGACGTTCTCCTGATCGGTGATGGAGGGGCGAATATCAGCTGGCAGCCCCGTCGCGCGGCACGTCAGTTGAAGCCGACGACCTTCTCTGCGACGACATAGCCGCGTCGGATCACCCAGCGCCCGACAGACCCACGCAGGTTCAGCGCGCGCGACACCAGCTTGCGCCGCACGTCACGCCCGATGGCCGGCGACGCCTTGTCGATGTCCGCCCACAGTTCGTCCTTGAGACGGTAGTTTGCCTTGTCTTTCGACAGGATCAGGAACACCGACGTGACCGAGCTTTCGATCGCGAGGAAATGAATCATATAACGGTATAGGCCGTCCGGCACGGTTCCCGGTTCGGGAGTGGCCTCCACCATGCGCTGGTTGACGAGCCGCAGCTGCGCGACGCGGCGGATCATCACGTCGGTCTGTACGCTCTGCCCCTCGCGCCCGATGAAGTAGTGGTAGAACGGGATGTCCATGTACAGCATCGACTTGACCCACGGGAACGGCTGGTATGCGTAGATGAAATCGACGTAGAACGTGTGCTCGGGCAGCTGCATGCCGGAGTCGCGCACCACCTGGGTGCGGTAGATCAGAGCGTGCATCAGTATGTATTCGGCGACGCCGAAGCAGCCGAGATCGTCCCAGCCGAGCACGGTGTTGGCCGCCATCGCATGACGGAAGTTCACTGTGTGCTTGACGCGCTTGCCCACCTTGTCGTACACGTAATTGGTGACGATCATGTCGACCGGATCCGTGGCGACGCGCTGCACCCGCAGCGTGCCCATGAGCGTGTCGATGGAGGGCATATCCCCCAGTCGTCGGCGTCCACGACCTTGACATACATGCCGGTCGCGTTGGCGATGCCGGTGTTGACCGCGCCGCCGTGGCCCTTGTTGACCTGGTGGATTGCCCGCACGTTGCCGGGCCAGCGCCGCTCGTACATGTCGGCAAGTTCCGGGGTGCCGTCCGAGGATCCGTCATCGACGATCAACACTTCGATGTCGCTGTTGTCCGTCGCGGAGAGCAGCGACTCCACGCAGCGCTCCAGATACGTTTCCATGTTGTAGGCGGGCACCACGAAGGTGAGTGTTTTCGACGATTGTTCAATAGTTCCTCGTTATACAGGTGTCGCGGGGATGACGTGCGACACGTCGCCTCGGATGTTGCAGCGAGTCTAACCTCTACAAGCAAAGCTATCACTAAGCGGCGTTCAGGCAAGTCCCGTCGTCCGTTCCGCCGTTTTTTGGGCTTCCGGCTTGTGCGCGGTTCTGATGATCAGCCGGCGCTCGCGGGCAGGTATGCCGGTTCGTCCGGTTCGGCGGTCTCGACAGGAGCGTCCGGCTCGTCCGGGAAGCCGTTGTCTCGCTCCGCTCTTTGTCTCGACGTTCTTTGTCTTCCTTGGCTGCGAGCTGCTTCGCCTTCTGGCTCTCGAACCGCAGGATCGGCTTGGAATCCAGCCGGCTCAGGCCGTGCCATGCGAGGTCGACGATGTATGCGGCGAGCTGCTCCTTGTTGACCTTCGGCCGGTCCGCCCAATATTGACCGGTGAATACGGTCATGCCGACCAGCATCTGCGCATAGTATGGCACGCCCTTGGCGGAGAGCTTCCGGCGTTTGAACGCGGCGGTGAGCAGATCCTCCACGCGCAGGCTGATGTCGCCCAGCAGCGAGTTGAACGATCCGGTCCGGGTCGGTGGTCGGCGAGTCGCGCACGAGCACTTGGAAGCCTTCGGAGTTCTCCTCGATATAGGTGAGCAGGGCGAGTGCCGCGCGCTCCACGATCTGGCGGGGATGCGCCTTGGTGTCGGACAGCGCCTCGATGAGCGCATTGGTCAGCTCGCGCATCTCACGGTCGACGATTACCGCGTACAGTCCCTCCTTGCCGCCGAAATGCTCGTAGACGATCGGCTTGCTGACCTTCGCGTTCGCGGCGATCTCTCGACACTCACCGCCTCGAACCCCTTGGATGCGAACAACGCTCGCCCCACGCGGATGAGCTGTTCGCGGCGTTGCAGCGCCGTCATTCTTGCAGTATTGGCCATGAGCTCCAGTGTAGTGGTCGCGGTGCCTAGCGCCTATACCCCTATACCCCCGAAATGTTGTCGGGGTCTACGTTTCGCGGTAGGTCGTGCGAGGGTCGTGCGGCTGAGGAGAGTCAATCATGAAGACGTATGTGGCCCCGTCGATGACGGCGAGCGAGTTCGACAACCATGACATCGTGTCGTGCGTGTCCTGTTTGATACGTGTTTTCGGTGGCGGTCGCGAGTGTTACCACGATGAGGGTGGGGCACCATTGCCCGACTTGTTCTATGTTGAATATCATGGGACCGCTGGCAATCCGGTGCCGTCTGGTATGCCGCTTTATGCATTGGTGGCAGATTTGCCTATACCAGCGTCTTCCCCGGTTCGATATGTAGGGACGACTCAGGGGCAGCGTCTGTGCCAGCAGTCCAATTAGTCGTCGACTTGGCTGCAACAACGCGACGTATGTGGTATTCCGGCCGCTGTCCGTTGCGGTTTTTAGGCTGGAGCCATGGATACGAATCTGATTATCGGCATCGTCGCCGCAGTGGTGATTGTCGTCCTGCTTATTGTGTGGGGCGTAGTACGCGGCAAGTCGCGTAAGAACGAAGTCGGCGGCCGGCCGGCGGAAACCGCAACATCGCCGCGCCAGGCGGGTCGTGCGGGTGAAGAACCCGAGACGGCCGCCGCAACAGTTGACAGGCAGCTCTCTGCTCCCGAAACCGAGGGCGAAACCGCCTCCCCTCGAAGTGAGGAAGAGCGTAAGCCGGTCGAACCGACGCAGGCCGCCCCGGCCAAGCCGGCGGCTCCCGCATATGATGTACCGGAAAAATCCGGCTCGCGCATTCAGCGGCTCAAGGCGAAACTTTCCAGGTCCTCGAATCCGTTCGGCAAGGCGTTGTTCAACATCCTCACCAAAGACAACCTCTCCGAATCCGATTGGGAGGATGTCGAGGACACGCTGCTGCTGGCCGACGTCGGTGCCGAAGCAAGCGAGCAGCTAGTCGGCGAATTGCGCCGCGATGCGCGCATCACCGGCAAGGCAAGCCCCGACGAGGTGCGCGCCATGCTGCGCGACAACCTGCTCGACCTGGTCGGCCGCGACACCGACCGCCGTCTGAACGTCGACAAGCCGGACGCGCACAAGCCCGGCGTCATCATCATGGTCGGCGTCAACGGCACCGGCAAGACCACCACGGCCGGCAAACTGGCTTCCGTCTGTTCGTCTCCGAAGACAAGAAGGTCGTCATGGGCGCGGCCGATACGTTCCGTGCCGCCGCAGCCGACCAGCTCGAAACCTGGGGCGCCCGCGTCAACGTGCCCGTCGTGCGCAGCGACAAGGACGGCGCCGACCCGGCATCGGTCGCGTTCGAGGCGGCGGCCCGCGCCAAGGAGGACGACGCCGACGTGCTCATCATCGACACCGCCGGCCGCCTGCAGAACAAGTCGAACCTGATGGACGAGCTCGGCAAGATTCGCCGTGTCACCGAAAAGAACCTGCCGGTGGACGAAGTGCTGCTCGTGCTCGACGCCACCACCGGCCAGAACGGCATGGCGCAGGCGAAGGTGTTCGCCGAGGCGATCGGCCTCACCGGCGTCGTGCTCTCCAAGCTCGACGGCTCCGCCAAGGGCGGCATTGTCATCTCCGTGCAGAAGGAGCTCGGCGTGCCGGTCAAGCTCGTCGGCCTCGGCGAAGGACCGGACGATCTCGCGCCCTTCGACCCGGAAGGATTCGTCGACGGCATTCTCGCGTGAGGTTGTTCGCAAACCGTCGGACATGAACCCTGCAAGCCGGCAGTCCACAACGTGGACAGCCGGCTTTTGCATTCCGGAACCGTTGCCTGCGCCGGAATCCGGCCGAAAGCCAAGATCCGCGTCATCGCGCTTTACATGAGCGTAACGTGTCGTAACGTGTTGAAAACTCAGCGAGCGTTGCATATCGTTGTGTTGATTCCCCTATCAGGGGATGTCAGATGAAGTGGTAACGACCCGCTTCCCGCGCGGTCAAGATGCGCGGCGGCGGGAACGAACAAGAGAGGAAGGTAACGATGGACTCCGGTAATACCGCATGGATGCTCACATCCGCAGCCTTGGTTTTCCTCATGACGCCTGGCGTGGCGTTCTTCTATGGCGGTATGGTGCGCGCCAAAGCCGTGCTGAACATGCTGATGCTGTCGGCGGCGGCCCTGTCGGTCACCGCGGTCGTATGGACGCTGTGGGGCTGGTCGATCGCATACGCCGGCAGCAGCATCGGCGGCATTTTCGGTGACCCTGCGACCGGGTTCCTGCTGAAGGACACGATGGTGTTCGACGCCGGCACCCGTCAGTACACGGCCGCCGGCCTTGCCGCGAACGGCAACAAGTACCCGAGCAGCGTGGACGTGTCGTTCCAGGTCACGTTCGCGATGATCACCGTGGCGCTGATCTGCGGCGCGATCGCCGAGCGCGTGAAGTACAGCACGTGGATGCTGTTCGTGGCGCTGTGGGTCACGTTCGACTACGCGCCGATGGCGCACATGGTGTGGAACAACGGCCTTCTGAGCGCAAAGGGTCCGATCTCCACCGCGATCGGCGCCGCGGCGCATGATTTCGCAGGAGGCACGGTCGTTCACATCAACGCCGCAATGGCGGCCCTTATCATCGTGCTGATCATCGGCAAGCGCAAGGGCTTCGGCACGCAGCCGATTCGCCCGCACAACGTGCCGTTCGTCATGCTGGGCGCGTTCCTGCTGTGGTTCGGCTGGTTCGGCTTCAACGCCGGCTCGGCGTTCGCGGCCAATGGCACCGCTGGCTATGCGTGGATGAGCACGACCGCGGCGACCGCGGCTGCCATGCTCGCCTGGGGCTTCACTGAGAAGATCCGCACCGGTCATTACACGGCTATCGGCGCGGCCTCGGGTATCGTCGCCGGTCTGGTTGCCATCACCCCCGCGGCCGATGTGGTATCGCCGTTGTGGGCCATGGTCATCGGTGCGATCGCCGGTGTTCTGTGCTGCTTCGCATGCGGCCTGAAGTTCAAGCTCGGCTATGACGATTCGCTCGACGTGGTGGGCGTGCATGGTGTCGGCGGTTTGACCGGTACCGTGCTCATCGGCTTCTTCGGCGAGGGCACTGGTCTGCTCGCCGGCGGCGACTGGCGCCAGCTGGCCGTGCAGGTCATCATCGCCCTGTGCGCGATGCTGTACTCCGGCGTGGTGACCGCGATTATCGCGTTCGCGCTGGAGAAGACCATCGGCTGGCGTGTGACCGAAGCCCAGGAGGTCGGCGGCATCGATCTGGCCGATCAGGGCGAACGTGCCTATGATTTTGCTGGTACTGCCAGCTCGGTTCTCAAGGAGGTGAGGTGAGATGAAGCTCATCACTGCCATCATTCAGCCCCATAAGCTCGATGACGTCAAGGAGGCGCTCGCCGCTGCGGGCGTGCACGGCCTGACGGTCTCGGAAGCCAACGGTTACGGCCGCCAGCGTGGCCACACCGAGGTGTACCGCGGGGCGGAATACACGGTCGATCTGATTCCGAAGATTCGCGTCGAGGTGCTGTCCGATGACGCGGACGCGGAGACCCTGGTCGGCGTGATCGTCAAGTCTGCCGGTTCCGGCACGATCGGCGACGGCAAGGTGTGGGTCGCCCCGCTCGATTCCGTGACCCGCGTGCGTACCGGCGAGACCGGCTCCGCCGCGATCTGAAATCGGCCCGTGGTTCGGCGCTTTCCGCCGGACGCGGGTTATCGGTAAGACAAGTCCCCGCACGCCGTCACCTGACCATGCGGGGGCTCTTTTATATATCGACATCCTTGCCTCCGGTGACGGAGGGCAAGGATTGAAATTGCTCCCGCTGGCGGGAGCTGTCTCGCGTAGCGAGACTGAGGGTGGTCTTGTGCACCCGGGTGGGTTTGACCACCTCCAGTCGGCTCCATCGACAGCCCCCGCCTGCGGGGCGGAATTTGGTGAAGGTGGTGTGTCTTGAGTTCGGCGGTCGATCATCTCAAGCAACGGTTCATGGACATGAGCCAGCCGGATGCTGACGGCGTGTACCGGGGTGGCTCCGCGAAGCGCCGGGCGCGAACGGAGCTCGCCATGGATTGCCTGCGCCGCCTGTGGAGTGACGCGGTGGCCGCGGTGCCGTTCGACGTGCCGTCCACCGGCATCGGATTCGGCGCGGTCGGGTCGCTCGCACGGGGGCAGATTGGCCCGAGCTCCGACCTGGATCTGGTCATCATCTATGAGCCACATACGATCAACGACCAACAGCTCAATGAGCTGACCAACAAACTGTGGTATCCCCTGTGGGACAGCGGCCTTGACCTCGATCAGTCGGTGCGCACGCGGCAGCAGTGCGAGGCCGTGACCGATTCCGATCTGCCGGCCGCTATGGGCTGGCTGGATGTCAAGCCGATCGCCGGCGATACGGCGCTGATTTCGGCGACGGCCACGTCGATTCTGGAACGCTGGCGTCGAGCGGTCCGCAAGCGGCTGCCGGAACTGCTGAATTCGGCGCGCAAGCGACTGGACGAGTTCGGACGACTCGCCTACCTGAACCAGCCCGACATCAAGGAGGCGCGAGGCGGTCTGCGCGATTCGGTGCTGGTCTCCGCGTTGACTGTGTCATGGCTTGCCGACCGACCGCACGGCCGGTATGACGACGAGGTCGAGGCGTTGCTGGACGTGCGCGATTGCATTCATCTGGCTGCCGGCAAGGACGCGAATCGGCTGCTCGCCCCATATCAGGCGCAGGTGGCGGCGATGCGGGGTCTTGCCGACCCGACACTGCCGCCGGGGGAGCGGGAGGCGCGTTCCATCGAGGACTTGCAAACCCGGCTCGCCCGCATAGGCCGACAGATCGCGTTCGCGCTGGATTCCACGGCGTCGCGTGCCGAGCATTCGCTGACGCATGAGCGCCCGCGTTTCTCGTTCTTCAAGATGCTGTCGCCGCGCGGTGGAGGCAGGCGAGAGGCCCCTGAAGTTCGAACAGGTCGCGCCCGGCGTGGCCAAGCACGAGCAGGAAATCGTGCTGGCTCCGGGCGTGGAACCGGAGTCGGACCGGTATCTGCCGTTGCGCGTGGCCGCGGCGGCTGCCGAGTTCGAGCTGCCGATCAGCCCGGTCACCTTGCAGAACCTGCGGCGCTGCCCGATCCGCGATTCCGTGTGGGATGATGAGTCGCGCCAACTGTTCGTGCGTCTGCTGGCCTCCGGGCCGGCGCTCATGCGCGTGTGGGAGGAACTGGATTTCGTGGATATACCCGGTCGATGGATGCCTGAATGGCTGGGCATACGTAATCGCCCGAGCGCGTCTGCAGCGCACCGGTATACCATCGACCGGCACAGCGTCGAGGTGACGTCACGGCTCGCGCGGGTTTCGGCGGCGCGAGGCGAGCGGTATGACGACCGTCACTACACGGCGCTGCTATTGGCTGGCCTGCTGCATGATGTCGGCAAACGTCCGTTCGTGACCGATCATGCGGCAGAGGGCGCCCGTCACGCCGCGGTGATCATGAAGCGCATGGGATTCGACGCGGACATCGCGCGATGGGTGCGCATCCTGGTGCGGGAGCATCTGACGCTCTCTGAGTTCGCGACCGGCAAGAACCCGAACGATCCGGCCGTGGGGGAGTCGCTCGCCCGTTGCGTGGACCGTGATCCGATGCTGCTGGACATGCTGTATGACCTGACCCGCGCCGACGGGTCGTCGCTCGGGGCTACGGCCGGTGAGGAGATATCCAAGCGGTACGGGTGGAGCCATTGGCGCGAAAGTCTGGTGCGTGCCATGTACAGCGCCGCCCGTGAGAGTATCCGGGTACAGGTTGAAGGTGGCTATGTCGACGTTGACTTCGGCTGACACGGATTGCCCGCCGCGTCGAGGGCGCGTACCACGACCAGGTCCTGCGGTATGTATTCCTGACCGCCGACCACATAGGTGTCGTTGCCCTCTCGCACCCAGCTTTCGAACCCGCGACCGGTCAGGCGCGCGCTGAACTGCTTGGCGGCCTTCTCCCGCACGTCGATCATGCTTTTTGCTTATCTGTGAGTATTCGGATGTCATCTGATTCGGGGCGGAATCTCCTTCCGCGTGGCGTCTCCCATCTTCGGGAGCCGATGCCATTATCATATGATGCTCAGCTGAGGCAAAGGCGATGTCAAGGTGGGTGTTCCGCAGCGCAGCGAGGGCTGTCGCGCCGGTCGTTAGAGGGCGGTCTGACCGAGCCATGATTCGCTGCGTATGCGCAGGCCATTGAACAGGCCGCGGCCGCCCATGAGCACGATATTGAACATCGCCCATAGCAGCACGGTCGAGGCCAGGTCGCCGGGCAGCATGGGCGCGGCCGCATCCACGCAGATCGCGGTCAATGCGATATACACCGTCGCGGTCAGTGTGCAGGTAATCGCCAGATAGCGGAAATCGCGGGCGCCGATTAGTATGCCGTCCAGCGCCATCATCCACCCCTGTAGTGGCAGGAACGCACCCATCGTCACCATGCCGGCGGCGACCAGCAACTGGACGTGCGGGTTGGGCGAGAACAGGCGGCCGACGAACAGGCCGGCCACGGCGAATCCACAGCCGATAGCGGCTCCGGCCGCCAATCCGGCTCGTCCCGTGGCCCGGGTCAGTCGCAGTGTGCGTGCGCGGTCTCCTGCGCCCATCGCCGCGCCCACCAGGGTCTGACCGGCGATGCCTACCGAATCCAGCATATTCATCGCGAAATTCCAAGACGAGTTCACCGCCTGGAACCCCGCCAGCACTGTCGTTCCCAATCGGGCCGCCGAGGCGACCGTCATCACCATCGCGGCGCGAATGGCGAGTGTGCGGATGAATAGCGGCAGGCCATCCCCTCCGGCGGCGGCGATGCCCGACAGGCGTGGTCGCAGCGCAGCGCCGTCGGCCTTCGCCCATAGCACCGCCGGAACCGTCAGGAACAGTCCCATGAACCATTGTGCGATCATCGTCGCCGCGCCCGATCCGGCGATGCCCCAGCCGAATCCGAACACGAACAGCACATCCAGCATGGTGTTGAGCACGGCGCCGCACACCGCGGCCACCAACGTGATGCGCACCTTCTGCAAACCGCGGAAAATGCCGTTCGCCGCGTACACGAGCAGCATGCCAGGGGCGCCGAGTACCACCGTCTGCGTATACGCCACCGCCTGGTTGAGCGTCTCGCCCGTGCCCCTGAGCCCCACGCACAGCGGTAAAATTCTGCGAACAGAGCCGCCGCCAGCACGATGCCGATGCCGAGAGCCAGCCATAGTCCGTCTATGCCGGCCTGCAGCCTCTCGGCGGCGGCCCGCACCAGCAGGTGAGCCACCTGCGCGGTGGTGGAGTAGGCGAGGAAGATGCACAGTCCCACCGCGGTGAGGATGATGGTCGATCCGATTGACAGTCCGGCCAGGGCGGAGACGCCGATGTGCCCGACGATGGCCGTATCGATGAGCACGAAGGTCGGCTCGGCGATGAGCTGGCCGAATGTGGGGAGGGCCAGCGCGCGAGTATGCGGTAACCGTATGCGGCTCGGTTACCGGTGCGCGGCCGTGCCGGCGGTCGCGGGATCGGATGATTGTGGGTCAGGGGTGTGCACATGCACACTGTAGCTCATATGGGCGGGCGCGTATGCGGCATCGAAGAGCTGAAAGCGCGGCGGTGATCCGAATGGGGCGCCGCTTATATCGCATGACGACGTGTTTGGCAAATCGAGTGGGGGCGTTTATGGACTTATCCCCATGTTATGCACAGAGTTATCCCCCTGATGTGGATAACTGCATATGTTATCCCCAGAGTTATCCCCTAAATGTGGATAACTCAACTTTTTTGTCCACATGACGTCACCCGTGCGTGTCGCGCAGGTAAACGCCGGCTGAATATGACTTGCGAGCAAGCCGTGCGTGACGGTGACGAATGTCGCGTCCGCTTACCGCGACATGCCGTCCGAGAGATGGCCCTGTGCATTTTTCGCCAGATATCTTCCACCGGAAAAGCTCCGATATATACTCAAGTCTTATGGCAGCAGAAGAAACGAATTGGGGAGGGCCGCGCCCACAATCAGGTGGCTCGTATGTGCAGGGCGACGCGGGGTCGCCGGGACGCGACGCCGTGTTCGACCGCGTGCCTCCGCACGACGACGAGGCGGAGATGGCGGTGCTCGGCGGCATGCTGCTGAGCAAGGACGCCATCGGCGAGGTCAGCCAGATGATCGACGTCACCGACTTCTACCAGCCGAAGCACCAGACGATATACGAGGCGATCATCGACCTGTTCTCGAACTCGCAGAACGTCGATGTGGTGATCGTCGCCAACCAGCTGATGAAGGACGGAAACCTCGACAAAGTGGGCGGCGCCGACTATCTGCACACGCTCGTCGCGTTCGTGCCGACTGCCGCAAACGCCACGTACTATGCCGAGATCGTGCATCAGCGGGCGATATTGCGCAACGTGATCGCGGCCGGCACCAAGATCGCGCAGCTCGGCTACTCGGCGGAGGGCTCGCAGGCCGAAGACGTGGTGAACCTCGCGCAGGCCGAGGTCTACGAGATGAGTACCGGACGCGTCAAGCAGGACTACGAGGCCATCGGCCCGGTGGTGCACGATGCGCTCGAACAGCTCGACAAGCTGCAGAACGGCGACCTGAAAACCGGCGTGCCGACGGGTTTCCGCGATATCGACGACGTGACCCAGGGTCTGCAGCCCGGCCAGATGGTGGTCGTGGCAGGGCGCCCCGCCATGGGCAAGTCGACGCTGGGCATCGATTTCGCCCGTGCGGCCGCGCTGCATCACAATATGACGTCGATCGTGTTCTCGCTGGAGATGAGCAAGGTGGAGCTTGCGCAGCGCATCATCTCCGCCGAGACCAACATTCCGCTCGCGGCGATGCGCCGCGCCGACGACATCACCGCCGACCGGTGGAACACGCTCAACAATTTCTGGAACGAGTTGCAGAACGCGCCGCTGTTCATCGATGATTCGCCGAACATGTCGCTGATGGAGATCCGTGCGAAATGCCGCCGTCTCAAGCAGACCAACGACCTCAAGCTCGTCGTTATCGACTACCTGCAGCTGATGACATCCGGCAAGCCCGTGGAAAGCCGCCAGCAGGAAGTGTCCGACTTCTCCCGTGCGCTGAAGCTGCTCGCCAAGGAGCTGGAAGTGCCGGTGGTGGCGTTGAGCCAGCTGAACCGTGGCCCGGAAATGCGTCAGGACAAGAAGCCGCAGCTGTCCGATCTGCGTGAATCCGGCTCTATCGAACAGGACGCCGACGTGGTGTTCCTCGTGCACCGTCCGGACGCCTACGACAAGGAGGACCGGCCCGCCCGGGCGAGGCCGACATCATCATGGCGAAGCATCGTAACGGTCCGACCGACACGTTCAATCTTGCGTTCCTTGGCGCGTATTCGAAGTTCAAGGACATGCCCCAGGACTACAACAGCGATCAAGGAGTGTGACGATGGGTGAGGAAAACGGATCCCAGCCTCGTGAAACATCGCGTGAAACACGGCGCGAGGCGCTGGGCGGGCAGTCGGATGCGGCGCGTCCATGGACCGCGTTCGCTACGCCGCTGATCGGCAAAGCCGTACGCGGCGCCTCTCGGCTGCTGCGGCACGGCGGCAGCGCGTTCCCTGGCAAGATCGTCGAACAGATCGACCCCGGTTTCCTCGCCCGCACGCTCGCCGACCTGCCGTATGGCGTGGTGCTGGTGTCCGGCACGAACGGCAAGACCACCACGACGCGCATGGTCGCCTCGATGCTGGAGACGCTGGGACTCAAGGTGTTCACCAATCCGACCGGCTCCAACTTCACGCGCGGCGTCGTCTCGGCGCTGCTGACCGAAGTGCCGTTGAGCGGCAGGCTGGACGCCGACGTGGCCGTGCTTGAGCTTGACGAGGCGTATGCGGTGAAATTCGTGCAGCAGGTGAAGCCGCGGTTCGCGCTGTTGCTCAACGTGATGCGCGATCAGCTCGACCGTTTCGGCGAGATCGACAACACCGCGCGACTGCTGGAGCGTGTCGCCGAAGCGACGACGGGCACCGTGGTGCTCAACCGTGAGGATCCGCGAATCGCGCGTTTCGCTTCGGCCGTGCCGGAAGGCACCGGAGTGCGCTATTTCGGGCTGGCGCCCGAACTGCGTCGGTTCTTCCCCTCCGACGACGACATGCAGACCACCGTCGCCGAAGAGGCCGCGAGCGTGGCCGGCAATGGCAGGCCGTCGGCAAATGACCGCGCGCAGCAGGAGCCGGCAGGCACATCGGTTTCGGCTGAGGCCCCCGATGCCGATGGGCGCGAGGCGACGGTACCGATGTCACGCTGACCCGTGTCGGCAACCATGAGGCCGATTTCCTGATTGACGGGCGGGCCGTCCATACCGCCGTCAAGCTGGAAGGCGTGTACAACCTGTTCAACGCGGCGGCGGCGCTCGCCACCGTCCGCGCGGTCATGGCGCAGGATATTGCTTCGGCGCAGGTCGCCGAGACCGTCCCCGCCGAAACCATGCCCGGCCAGGCCTCGCATGCGTCAGACGCGGCGATATCTGACGAGAGCCCAGTAGACAGCCCAGTAGACCATGACCGGCTTCTGGCGGCGCTCGCCGAGGTGACCCCCGCGTTCGGCCGCGGCGAAACGATTGCGGTCAACGGCAGCGACGTGCAGCTGCTGCTCGTCAAGAACCCGATGGGCTTCAGGCTGTCGCTCGGCTCGTTCCCGCCCGACGGGCATGACACGATGATTGCCATCTGCGACCTGTACGCGGACGGGCGCGACATGAGCTGGCTGTGGGATGTCGATTTCACCAGCCTGCGCCCGACTGGCGTCGCGATGGTGTCGGGTACGCGAGCCTGGGACATGGCGTTGCGGCTCGAATACGATCAGGTCAGGGTGGAGCAGACCGGCACGGATCTGGAGGCGGCGGTGCGGCAGTTCGTCGCCGCCCGTCCCGGTGTGCCCAAACACATCTACTGCACGTACACGTCGATGCTCCGCGTGCGTGCCGAACTCGCCAAGCTGACCACCGTCGCCGATGCCGGCGTCGGGCGATGAACGGCGCGGCGACTGACAGCATGAGCGGGAAAGGCGAACGGATATGGGAAAAGTGATCGACGTGATGTCCCTCTACCCGAAGGACATGAACATCTACGGGGATTCCGGCAACGTGCTGGTGGTTCTGCGCCGGCTGGCACTGTACGGGTATGAGCCGCGCCTGCACGCATACAATCAGGGCGACGAATGGCCGAGCGCGTGGACATGATCCTCGGTGGCGGCGGTCAGGACACCGGGCAGAAGAAAATCACCGGCGACCTGTTCAAGCGGGCCGGCCGGCTGCGCGACCTGGCCGCGGACGGTACGCCGATGCTGATGATCTGCGGCCTGTTCCAGCTGTTCGGCGAATACTTCGAGACCTCGGAAGGCGAGCGGTTGGACGGCATCAACGTGCTCGGCGCGTACACGGTGGGGCAGAGCCACCGGATGATCGGCAATCTGGTCGAGCACAGCGACGAATTCGGCGACGTGATCGGCTATGAGAACCATTCCGGGCAGACGTTCCTGCGCGAGGGAACGTTGCCGCTGGGGCATGTCGATCACGACGGTACCGGCAACAACGGCGAGGATCATACGGAAGGCGCTCGTGTCGGCAATGTCATCGGCACGTACATGCATGGCTCGCTGCTGCCGAAGAACCCCGCGGTCGCGGATTTCCTGATTCGGGCCGCAGTGACGAGACGGTACGGGGAGTTCGAGCCGGACCAGTCCAGCGAGCAGATGTTCGAACTGGCACGGTTGGACGCTCTGGCGGACAAGGCCCCGCAAGGTCGCCGCCGCCCGCCCCCGGTGAATTGGACGGTTCCGCGCCCTCGGACTCTGCGATGCTTGACGGGTCGATGAGCAGATTGCCGGGGCGTGGTTTCCATCACGGCGTGGTTTCCATCTCATAGCGGGAACCACGCCACCCCTATCGCGTTATGCGACGGGTGGGGGTAATCTTGGAACCACAAGTAACCAAAGGAGGTATCATGGCTGATTTCGATTTGGGTGAAGGCCTGCGCCGGGTGTTTCTCGCGGGCGTTGGGGCATTGGCCACCGGCGTTGAGCTGGGGCAGCAGAGCTTTGAGAAGAGCCAGCAGATCGTCGACGGTCTGGTGAAGAAGGGCGAGCTCACCGTGGAACAGGGCAAGGCGTTGAACACCGAGCTCAAGCACAAGGCGCAGGAGGCCAAGGAGAAGGCCGAGGAAAAGACTGAGGGCGCCAAGGAGCAGAGCGATGCCGGTGCCGCCGCCGAAGATCCTTCCCCGGCGGAAGGCTCCGCTGCTTAGCATGCCGGAGCAGCACACCATGCCGTCCTATACCGCGGGCGGCCATGCCGGCGACCCACGGCATGATCCGGAACGGGGGAAATCCGCATCGGGGTCGGACGGTTCGGCGAAAGACGGTGTCGTGACGCGACGTGCCGGCAAACGCCGCGAATGGGACGGGTCTCCCACCATCGGGCTGTTCAACAATCATCGCGACACCTTCTCCAGCCGATATCACCTGACGAGGCGCGGGAAAGTCAAGCGCCTCGGACAGATCATGCGCATTGCGAACCAGTTCGACGTGGTGCACGGCCTCACTCCGGTGAAGATGAGGCTGATGCTGGAGGCACTGGGCCCCACATTCGTCAAGGTCGGGCAGATACTGTCCATGCGGTCGGAGATTCTGCCGCAGTCGTTCTGCGACGAGCTCGCGAAGCTGCGCGCCGATGCCGACCCGATGCCGTATCAGATCGTCGTCGACACGTTGACGCAGGAATATGGCCGCCCCATAGGCGAGGTGTTCGCCCGCATCGATCCGACGCCGCTCGGTTCCGCATCCCTCGCGCAAGTGCATCGCGCCACGCTGGTCACCGGCGAAGACGTCGCCGTGAAGGTGCAGCGGCCTGGCGTGCGCGAGATCATGGCGTTGGATGTGTCCATCATGCGTTCGATCGCCCGGGCTGCCACGAAGATGCTGCCCAGTGCGCAGGTGGTGGATCTTGGCGGCGTGGTCGAGGAACTGTGGGATACGTTCGAATCGAGACGGATTTTCTGGTGGAGGCGCGTAACCTCAGCGAGTTCAAGCGCTTCTGCGAAGCCTATCGGTATATGGACTGCCCGAAACCGTACATGGATCTGTGCACCGAGCACGTGGTCGTCATGGATTACGTCGAGGGCATCGCCGTCTCCCATACCGATCAGCTGATCGAAGCCGGGTATGACCTCAAGGAAATCGGCACCAAGCTGGTCGACAACTATGCGACGCAGGTGCTGGACGACGGTTTCTTCCATGCGGATCCGCACCCCGGCAACATCATCATCTCCGGTGGCCAGATCGTGCTTATCGATCTGGGCATGACCGGGCGGCTCAACAGCCAGGCCCGCAGCGTGCTCCGGGAGATGATCTTCGCCGTCGCCAAACAGGATTCCGCCGCGCTGGCGGACGGTCTGCTGCGTTTCGCGGGCACCGAGTCCAATCCTGAGGATTACCCCGCGCTGCTGGCCGACCTGGACATGGTCGTCAAGGAGTTCGGCACGGTAGACCTGGGCGACCTGGACATAGCGGCGTTCCTGACGTCGCTGACGTCGTTGGCCCAAAGGCATGGCATCGAGGTGCCGGGCACGGTGACGACGGTCGGCAGGGCGTTGGTCACGTTGGAGGCCTGCTGGATGAATTCATCCCCGACGTGAACATGATTCAGATCATCTCCGACCATATTGCTGGCAGCAAGTCGTTGGATCGAGCGGCGAAAGACGAGATCAAGGCGCTGGGCGTCGAGGGACATCAGGCATTGCACGGCCTGCTGTCCGCGGCGAGCGAGTCCAGGGTCGCGATGCGCATGCTCACCCGAGGCCAGCTGCGCATGAACATGGAGGTCGTTGGTTCCGAGGAACCGATGCGCCTGCTGTCGGACATGGTCAACCGTCTGACGATGGCGTTGATCGTCGTCGGCCTGTTCGTCGGATCGTCGATCGTGTACTACGCGGGCATGAAGCCGATCATCTTCGGCATACCGGTCGTGGGATTCATGGGATATGTGATAGCGTTCATCCTCTCCGCATGGATCGTGTTCGACATCTACTTCAAGGGACGCAGATCAAAGCGCCGGTAGTACTCGACGGAATGATTTGCGCCCCACGGTCCGGTCGGTCTTCAGGCCGGGCAGTTTTACGGGCCGGTCAGTTTTCCAGGAACAGCTGCGGTGCCTTCATGAAGTTGTTGGCGCAGTGTTCCCCGCAGAAGTAATAGGTCGTGCCGTCGTGCTCGCGCGTGATGGCGTCGTTGTTGACGGCGACGGTCATGCCGCACACAGGGTCGGTCGCGGTCTGCGTCGCGTCGTTCATGTCTGCGGAATGCATGTGGTTCATGTGCATGGGTTGCTCCTTGTTCGGCTGATGGTGATGGCCTCATCGGTGTGATGGCCATCGGCACGGGGACGGTCTCCGGTGTCGAGAATGATGTTGCGCGCGCCGTGTTGGTCGGGCGCTTTCCTGTCGGCGTCTCTTCCGCCTGCGGCGGTGAAGGAGACGGTGTCGGGGCTCAGTGTGACGCGCCGCATGCGGTTCGCGTTCAGCACCAGGCAGACGGAGCTGAGCGCCATCGCCAGGCCTGCGATCATCGGGCTGAGCAGCCAGCCGGTGAAGGGGTACAGCACGCCGGCGGCGATGGGGATGCCAATGATGTTGTAGCCGAAGGCCCAGGCGAGATTCTCCCGGATGTTGCGCATCGTGGCTTGGGATAGGTTGAGGGTTTTTCACCACGCCTCGCAGGTCGCCGCTCATGAGGGTCACGTCGGCGGATTGCATGGCGATGTCGGTTCCGGTGCCGATGGCTATGCCCACGTCTGCCTGTGCCAAGGCGGGGGCGTCGTTGATGCCGTCGCCCACCATGGCCACCAGTCCATTGGGGACGTCGGCGATGGCGGCCACCGACGACTGTGCCGCGGCGGCGTCGCGCGATATCTGCAGCTGCCTTATCCAGTAGGCCTTGCCGTCAGGGCGACCCGAGCGATCACCGTGTCGATGCCGACTTCCGCGGCGACGCGTTCGGCGACCTCCGCCTTGTCTCCCGACAGCATCACCGTGCGGATGCCAGCGGCTCGAAGCGCTGCTATCGCCTCCTTGGAACCCGGCTTGACGCTGTCCTTCGTATAGCTCGGCTTGGCGTAGTCGGCGTCGTCATCGATGGCTCCGACGGTGATCGTCCCGGTCTTGTCGAACACGACGGTTCGGATGTCGCGCCTGCTCAAGGCCCTGGCGGATGTGACCAGCACGCCGTTCGTGGCGCCGAGGCCGGTCGCCGCGGTCACCGATAGCGGCGTGGCCAGTCCGAGCGCGCAAGGACACGCGATGATCAATACGCTGACCGCCGTCACCAGCGCATGGGCTAGTTTGGGTTGCGGCCCGAACGTTATCCATATGGCACCGGTCCACAATGCGGCGATAATCACCGCGGGGACGAACACGCGGGCGATCCTGTCGGCCAGACGCTGCACGGGCGCTTTGGTCGCCTGTGCGCGTGCGACCAGAGCGATGATCTGGGAGAGCACCGTGTCCTCGCCGGTGCGTGTGACCTTCATGACCACATTGCCCTGCTGCATGATGGTCGCCCCCGTCAGGGGCTCTCCGACGCCACGCCGGGCCAGAACGGATTCGCCGGTGATCATGGACTCGTCGACGCTGGCCTCGCCGGCCAACACGACGCCGTCCAGCGGTATGCGCTCGCCGGCGCGGATCACCAGCAGATCGCCGGTCTTCACGCGGTCGATGTCGATGTCTTGGGATTGGGCAGGGTCGAGCCATCCGTCGCCGGATGCCTTGCCGGCGGCCAGATCCTTGGCCAGTGGCGTTCCGATATCGAGGATGTGGGCGACACGTGGGCGCAGCTTGATCAGTGATTGCACGGCCTTTCCGGTGCCCTCACGGGCTTTCGCCTCCAACAGGCGTCCGACCAGAACGAGCGTGATCACTACGCCGACCGACTCGAAGTAGGGCTCTCTCGACCCCTCGGGCATCAGCTCCGAGACGAAGCACAAGGCGATGCTGTACAGGTATGCGGCGGTGGTCCCCAATGCCACCAACGAGTTCATATCCGGAGAACGATGCCACAGTGCCGGCCATCCGACGCGGTGGATCGGCGCCCCGCAGTAGAACATGACCGGGGTGATGAGTATGGCCTGCAGCCAAGGGTTCATCAGCCATGAAGGAACGAGCGAGTGACTGACGAGCATGAGCATCATGGGGACGAACACCGGGAGCGTGAGAACGGTGCCGATGGCCACCAGCATGCCGGTATGGCGAATCTCCTGACGGCGTTCCTCCACCTCCTGCCGCTCGGCCAGCAGCGCGTCCGCGGCGGACATCCTGGGCGTGCGGCCGGTATGGCGTCCCGGTCGATGCAGTGCCGTCGTCCGGTTTTGTGGCGGAGTCCGTCTCCCCCCTCGACGCGAAGCAACCCATGCACCATGTTCATGCCGCATGCAAAGGGGTAGTCGCCGGCCGGCAGCGGCGGAAGCGACATCTCGGTGGTCTCGTTGCCCGGCAGCATCGTGTCCGTTCCGAGGTCGGGGAACACGACATGCGACGTGCATTCGCCGGTCTCCTTCCGATCGAACCTCAGCGTGATCGGAATGCCGGCTTGCATCGTGACGATATCGGGGAGTACCCACCCCTGACCGTGATGGTCGCCTGTTGAACGCCGTCATGCAGCGTCGCCCGGGCGCCTCTCCTTCTGGGCGCGAAGAAGAATCGCAGGATGCACCATGTCAGCACGGCGGCTATCACCAGTGCCGCCACACCGAGGAAGATGTCGAATTCCATCGCCGCTCCTTTCCCCTTTCTATCATAATCTCGGATATTAACTATACCCTATACCCCTAGAGGGTATATAATGCGTGTTGTCAGGAATGTTCGCGCTGGGCGGAAGGTTGGTTATGCAGGGTTACGACGGAGACAAGGCGAAGATCCTCGCGCGGCTGCGGCGTGTCGAGGGGCAGGTCCATGCGGTCGCGCAGATGGTGGAGGATGATGTGTATTGCATCGATGTGCTGACCCAGATCTCCGCCGCGACTTCGGCATTGAAGGCCGTGTCGGTGATGCTGGTTGACGACCATCTGAACCATTGCGTGCGGCAGGCGGCGGCCGAGGGCGGCGAGGTGGCCGACGAGAAACTGTCGGAGGTCGAGAAGGTGATTTCCCGACTGGTTCGCTCATAAGTGCGGCACTCGTTCGTCCGCGGGATGATGTGTAATAATACACATGTTCGATGAAGTGCTTGATGTGGTGATCGTTGCGGTGGTGGCGTTGTTGGGTCTGGCCGCCGGATTCGCGCTGGGCAAAATGCGTGGCCAAGCCTCCGCCCGCATGGCGAAGGCCTCCGAGGTGGACGCGCTGAGGGGATCCTGCGAGGCCATGAAGGACGACAATGCGCGGCTTGCCGCCCAAGTGGCTCAGGCCAAGGCCCAGTCCGAGGGACTTCTGCAGCAATTGTCGTTCGCGAAATCCCAGCTTGCTCAGGCGCAGCAGGCGGAACAGGTGCGGGTGCAACGTGAGCGCGAGCGCCGAGGCCGATGGGCTGCGGCGCCGGGAAGAGCAGGAAAAAGCGCTGACAGAGCAGGGCAAGGTGCTGTCGGCGTTGGCTCCTTTGCAGAAGAATCTCGATGAGCTGCAGCAGAAGGTCTCGAACATCGAGGAGGGGCGCAAACACGAGATGGGCGTGCTGGGCGAGCAGCTCAAAGGGCTGGGTGAGCAGCAGGCGAGGCTCGACCGTGAGACGAGCTCGCTCTCGGCGGCATTGCGCAACAACAAGGTCCGCGGCGCTTGGGGAGAGGCGCAACTGCGCAACATTGTGGAGTCCGCCGGTTTGCTGGAGCACGTCGACTTCGATACGCAGGTGGTGATGACTGGCGTCGACGGTAAGACGCTCCGGCCTGACATGATCGTCCATCTGCCGGGAGGCAAGACTATTCCCATCGACGCGAAGGTGCCGTATGCCGATTATCAGCGGGCCTGCATGATTCCGGAAACCGCGGGGCCTGAGGATCTGGAACGGCGTGACGAGCTGCTGCGGTCGCATGCGAAAGCTTTGCGTGAACACGTCAGGGCATTGGGTGATAAGGCGTATTGGAGTGCATGCGACACGGCCCCTGATTTCGTGATCGCGTTCATTCCCAACGAGGCGTTGCTGCAGGCTGCAATGGAGGCCGATCCGACATTGATGGATGACGCCTTCGCCCGCAAGGTCGCATTGACCTCGCCGGTCACCCTGTGGGCCGTGCTGAAATCCGTCGCATACGCTTGGCAGCAGCAGAGCCTCACCGATGACGCCAAGACCCTGTTCGACCTGTCGAGGGAACTGTACGAGCGTTTCGCCGTACTGGGGGAGCGTGCGAACAAACTCGGTACCGCGCTCACCCGCACCGTGACGGCGTACAACCAATTCGCATCATCGTTGGAATCCCGCGTGCTGGTCACCGCGCGCAAACTGCAGAAGCTCGATCAGGCCACGGTCATCGGGTCGGTGAACATCATCGATCCGGACAAATCCGATGTCCGTGAAATCACCGCCCCGGAAACCACCTCCGAATAAAACCAACGCAAGAGCATCCAAAGGAATACCAGCATGACTCGGCCCCCGCCAGCGAGGCAAATACGCAACCGCGCGGATATGCATGGCCATTGCCGGCGGTGACTTGACGGCACGCAACGATATCCTGAGAACCATGAATGAAGAGCAAGGATTCCGCAAGACCGGGACGACCGGAACCGCTGTGGGCACGAACAACATTCCTTCCGACGCATCGCCGAATCAGACGGATGACTTCTCCATGCTGGAGCCGCGCGAACAGCTCCGACGGCTGATTGCCGCGGAAATGGAAGGCAAGCCGTTCTGCGAGCTCGCCGGCGTCACCTTCGACCATCGCGGGGCGGCTATCGTCGGTCACATTCTTCTGGACACGCTTGAGGAGAACGGCTATTCCATCGATGATTTCGACGCCGTCGGTGCGTTGACCGCCGCGGCCGTTCCACTGGTCGGCGCGATGATTCAGGCGGCGGCATCGCGCGGTGAAGACCTCGACGGATTCGTCATGGACTTCGTATACCCGTCCATCAAAGGCTCGTCCATCAAGGGCAAGCGCGTGGTATTGCTGGATTCATGGCTCTCGGAGAAATCCTATGTGCAGACCTCGTCGCTGGTGACGCTGCGCAACGGCAATGAGCTGAGCCTCGATTTCGGCGTGGTGGAGCATGAAGGCGCGAAAGTGGTTGCCATCGCATCGCTGATCGGCGGCGTCGACATGACCGAACCCGTCATCGAGGTCGTCAACCCCGTGAGCGGTGAACGGCAGGAGCTGCCATTCATCGAAATCTACCACGAATCCGAACTGCGATAGCCATGCACAAGCCCAACCCCATCTCTCTGGCGGCAAAGGCTTCGGGGGAGCCGGAATTTCGTGAAGTCGGCGTAGGACCATGGACGCAGGAGCACCCCGGTGAGCCACGCCCGGATGACCCTAAATCGCCGAACTACGATCGACGCTACGATACGACGCTGCTGGATGAAGGCGATCGTCGCAACGTGCTCGACCGTTACCGGTACTGGACCGTGAACGCCATTCGCGACGATCTGGACGCGGTACCGGTCGCCACGGCTTCGAAGTCGCCATCGAAAACTGGACGCACGATTTCAACATCGGTTCCATGGTGCGCACGGCGAATGCGTTCACCGCGAATCGCGTGCACATCGTTGGCCCGCACAAATGGAACCGCAAGGGCTCGCTGATGACCGAGCTGTACCAGCACGTTGAGTATCATCCCAGCATCGACGAACTCGTCACCTGCTGGAAGCTGCGCATCGCGGGAGAAATTGCCGCCGCCCAGGCACAGGCCGCCGCCGCGGCGATGCACGCGCATCAGGCTCACCCGATGCGAGTGCGCTTCTCTCGGACGATGACGAATCCAACGGATCCCCCCGATTCGCGTCCGCAACGGATCATTCGGGCTATGATGCGGTCGCGCGGGCCGACGCTCGCATCAGGACGCTGGAATCGTCCCGCATCATCGCATTGGATATCATTCCCGGTGCCGTACCGATGGAAACCTACCGTTTTCCGGAACGGTGTCTGATGCTGTTTGGCGCGGAAGGCCCCGGATTGTCGAACAAAGCTCTCGAACTCGCTGATGACGTGGTATACATCTCGCAATTCGGTTCCGTGCGGTCCATCAACGCCGGCGCCGCAGCCGCAGTGGCCATGCACAGCTGGATTGCGCAGCACGGGTGACGCGGGTGTGTAAGCTCGAATCATGATAACGATAGAGGCCTTACCAAACGCTTCGGGCGTAAGACCGTGCTTGATAATGCCAGTTTCACCGCCGAAGACGACAAGGTGACCGGTTTCCTTGGGTCGAACGGCGCCGGGAAGTCCACGACGATGCGGGCCGCCCTCGGCTTGGCCACCCCCAATGCGGGCCGTGCGCTGGTTGACGGAGTGCCGTTCGTCAAGACACCATCGCCGATGACCGCCGTAGGAGCGGTTCTCGACGCCAAATCCGCGCATAAGGGTCGGTCCGCCTACACCCATCTGCGTGGCCTCGCCCTTACCAACGGCATACCGCGATCCCGCGTCGATGAGGTCATCGAATTCACCGGCCTTGCGAGCGTGGAAAAGCGCAATGCAGGAGCGTTCTCGCCGGGCAGGGCCGTGCGGTGCTGTTGAGTTCGCGCCTGATGAGCGAGGTCGCATTGACCGCTGACGATCTCGTCATCATCGGTCGCGGCCGCATTCTGGAGACCACGACGGTCGCGGCGTTCGTCGCAGAGCATTCCACCCATTCGATCCGTGTCGCGACGCCGGAACCCGACAAACTGCACGCGGTGTTCGAAACCGCGCCGCAGGTCACCGTCCGCGAGGTGCCCCGCAATGCCAACGACCCGCAGCAAGGCCGGGTGTTCCGCATTGAAGGTGCCGCATTGGAGCCGACTGCGCGGGCGTTCGCGCAGGCGCAGTACGAGACCCGCGCGATACCGGGGCAGGTGCCGGCCCAATACGGCGAGCCTGCCGCAACCTACACTCAGCCGAACACGCAGGAGGTGCCGCGATGGCGCAGCCTCATATCCCGCCGTAGCCTCAGCCCGTGCCGTCGCTCGGCGTGGCGAGACTGGTGTTCCTCAGCCACGAGGTCACGCCGCTGGCTGCCGACGAGTGGAGGATTCCATTGATCGGCCTGCTGGTGTTCAAGAAATCCGACATCAAATGACACCCATTCGGCCATATCGTCGCGCGCTCGGGCACAGCCGCGCGATATGGCCGCTGCCGCAGGGCCGCCGGACACCGCGCAACATCGTGAGAATGTAATGGTGCGTGTCACATACGGCTCATATAGTTATGGCCATGCCTACATTCACACGTGAAGAAATCGAGCACCTGGGCGATCTCGCCCGTATCGCGCTCACCGATGAGGAGATCACCCGTCTGCAGGGTGAGCTGAACGTCATCGCGGATTCCATCAACAAGGTGCAGGAGGTCGCCGGCGATGACGTGCCGCCGACCGCCAACCCCGTCCCGCTGGAGGCGTACCTGCGCCCCGACGTCGCCGAAACGCCGCTGACGCAGGAAGAGGCGCTTGCCGGAGGCCCGAAGACCGAAGCCGGCATGTTCGTCGCGCCGCGCATTCTGGGAAGTGAGGAGTGACGATGAGCGACACCACTGAACTCGTCAAGCTGTCCGCGGCCGAAATGGCCGCCAAGGTCAAGGCCGGTGAGGTCTCCAGCCGCGAACTGGTCGAGGCCCACCTCGCCGTCATCGACGCCGCCGAACCGTCCATCAAGGCGTTCCTGAAGGTCTCCGCCGATCAGGCGCTCGACCAGGCCGACGCCTTCGACGCCAAGAGCGCCGAAGACAAGGCCGCCCTGCCTGAGCTGGCTGGCGTGCCGATCGCCATCAAGGACATGATCGTCACCAAGGGCATCGAAACCACCGCCGCCTCGAAGATCCTCGAAGGCTGGGTGCCGCCGTACGACGCCACCGTCATCGAGAAGCTCAAGGCCGCCGGCATGCCGCTGCTCGGCAAGACCAACCTCGACGAATTCGCGCAGGGCTCCTCGACCGAGCACTCCGCCTACCAGACCACCCACAACCCGTGGGATACCGAGCGCGTGCCCGGTGGCTCCGGTGGTGGCTCCGCTTCCGCGGTCGCGGCATTCGAAGCACCGATCGCCCTCGGCACCGACACTGGTGGCTCGATCCGCCAGCCCGGCGCCCTGACCGGCACCGTGGGCGTCAAGCCCACCTACGGCGGCGTCTCCCGTTTCGGAGCCATCGCCATGGCCTCCTCGCTCGACCAGATCGGCCCGGTCTCCCGCACCGTGCTCGACTCCGCGCTGCTGCAGGAGATCATCGGCGGTCACGACAAGCGTGATTCGACGTCGATTCCCGAAGGCCCGCGTCCGATGGCCGCTGCGGCCCGCGAGGGCCTCAAGCGCGACCTTAAGGGACTCAAGGTCGGCCTGATCAAGGAACTCGGCGGCGACGGCTACCAGCCCGGCGTCGAGGCCCGCTTCAACGAGGCCGTCAAGAAGCTCGAAGAGATGGGCGCCGAGGTCGTCGAGGTCTCCTGCCCGCACTTCGAGTACTCGCTGGGCGCGTACTACATCATCATGCCGTCCGAGGTCAGCTCCAACCTGGCCCGCTACGACGGCATGCGCTACGGCCTGCGCGTGATGCCGCCGACCGGCGTGCCGCAGACCGCCGCCAACATGATGGCCTACACCCGTGAAGCCGGCTTCGGCGACGAGGTCAAGCGCCGCATCATCCTCGGCACCTACGCGCTGTCCGCCGGCTACTACGACGCCTGGTACGGTTCCGCGCAGAAGGTGCGCACGCTCATCATCCAGGACTTCCACAACGCCTTCGAGAAGGCCGACGTGCTGGTCTCCCCGACCAGCCCGTCCACCGCGTTCAAGTTCGGCGAGAAGATGAACGACCCGCTGGCCATGTACATGAACGACATCGCCACGATTCCGGCGAACCTCGCCGGTGTCCCGGCCATGTCGATTCCGGCCGGCCTGTCCGACGACGGCCTGCCTGTCGGATTCCAGTTCATCGCTCCGCAGCAGCGCGACGAGGTCATGTACAAGCCCGCCGCCGCGCTCGAAGCCGCACTTGAGGAAAGCTGGGGCGGCCCGATCTGGCAGTCCCTGAAGACCCCGTGGTTCGACGGCCTGAACAAGTGACGCATCGGAAGGAAAACAAACATCATGGCTGAAAAACTGATGAAGTACGCCGATGCCACCAAGAAATACGACGTGGTCTTCGGTCTGGAAACGCACGTGGAGCTGTCCACGAACACCAAGCTGTTCTGCCCGGCCCACATCGAGTTCGGCGGCGAGCCGAACACGCAGCTGACCCCGGTCTCCCTCGGTCTGCCCGGCTCCCTGCCGGTCATCAACAAGACCGCGGTCGACTACGCGATCAAGCTGGGTCTGGCCCTGCACTGCGAGATCGCAGAGTGGAGCCAGTTCGCCCGCAAGAACTACTTCTACCCGGACATGCCGCGCGACTACCAGATCTCGCAGTACGACAAGCCCACCAACGGCAACGGCTACCTGGATGTCGAGCTTGAGGACGGCACCGTGTTCCGCGTGCCGATCGAGCGCGCCCACATCGAGGACGACGCCGGCAAGAACACCCACGTGGGCGGTGCCGACGGCCGCATCGAAGGCGCCGACCATTCGCTGGTCGACTACAACCGTGCCGGCGTGCCGCTGATCGAGATCGTCACCAAGCCGATCGAGGGTGCGGGCGACCGCGCTCCGGAGATCGCCGGCGCTTACATGCGCGCTATCCGCGACATCGTGCGCGCGTTGAACATCAGCCACGCCCGCATGGAGCAGGGCAACATGCGCGCCGACGTGAACGTCTCGTTGCGCCCCTCCCCCGACGCTCCGTACGGCACCCGTTCGGAGACCAAGAACGTGAACTCGTTCCGTGGCATCGAGAAAACCATCCAGTACGAGATCCGCCGTCAGGCGGCGCGTCTGGACGACGGCAAGGAGATCCTGCAGGAGACCCGCCACTGGGATGAGGCCACGCAGACCACCGCTGGCGGCCGTCTGAAGTCCGATGCCGACGACTACCGCTACTTCCGGATCCCGACCTCGTCATGCTCCACATCACCAAGGAGCACATCGAGGAGATGAAGGCCCAGATGCCGGAGATGCCGCGCGAGCGCCGCAACCGTCTCAAGGCCGAATGGGGCCTGAGCGACCTGCAGATGCGCGACATCCTCAACGCCGACGCGCTCGACCTGATCGAGGAGACCGTCAAGGCCGGTGCCAAGGCCGCCGGTGCCCGCAAGTGGTGGCTGGGCGAGCTGAGTCGCGAGGCCAACGCCAAGGGCGTCTCGCTCGAAGAGCTGCCAATCACCCCGGCCGACATCGCCGAGGTCGAGAAGCTCATCGCCGACGGCAAGCTCAACGACAAGCTCGCCAAGCAGACCGTCGAAGGCGTGCTCAAGGGCGAAGGCACCCCGGATGAGGTCGTCAGGAAGCACGACTACAAGATCGTCGAAGACAACGGCGCCATCGAGGCGGCCGTCGACGCGGCGTTCGAGGCCAACCCGGACGTCGTCGAGAAGCTCAAGAGCGGCAATATGAAGCCGATGGGTGTCATCATCGGTGCCGTGATGAAGGCCACGCGCGGCCAGGCCGACGCGAAGGCTGTCACCAAGGTCGTGATGGGCAAGATCAAGGGCTGACGCCCCACGGGTTCGCCGGAATCCCGAGACTCTGAAATTCCGGTTTGAAGAACGGCCCTTGGCCGCGGTGCTGAACCGCGTGTCGAGGGCCGTTCGTCATGCCGCAGGCGCTCCCACAGCCGGCAGACACGTGGGCAACTCCTTCACAGCAAACGGTCAGTCGGGTAGGATATCTTCTGTACCGACTTCTACCAGCGTCAGTTGAGGAATAACGAATGTCTGAAAATGCCGCATTACCGCTCGATCAGGACGTATCCCGTGAGCTGCCCTCGCAGATCACCATACCGCCGATCAAGGGGGAGATGGTGCACCTGCGCCCGGCCAGCGTCGACGACCTGCCGCGCATGGATGAGCTGGACGCCTACTATGGCGCCTCCAAGATCACCGGCAAGGACGCTCAGGCGGAACGCGCTGTCGTACACACGTGGGTGAGACGCTCGGTGGCGTGGGCGAACGGGCAGAAGCCCGACGAGTCGGGCGTAGGCGATCCGGAGTCCCGCCGCACCATCGCATGGGCCGTATTGACTGACGCCGACCATGACGAGGACGGCGAAATCGACGCGCAGTCGACAGACAACGTCATCGGCATGATTTTCCTGATCGACATCGATGGCTGGTCGCGCTCCGCCCGCATCCAGGTGGTGCTTGGGCCGTGACTACCGCGGGCGCGGCTACTCGCGCGACCTGATGCCGCGTGTGATGACCTACGGTTTCGCGCCCGAACCGGCCGGCTTGGGCATGCACCGCATCTGGGTGGCGGTGCCCGAGCAGAACTCGCGTTCGTGCTCCGTCTACCAGTCGCTCGGCTTCGAGCCGTCCGGCGCCTCGCGCGACGCTCTGTGGGATGCGGAGAACAACAAATACCAGGATCTGATTGTCATGGACACGCTGGTGGACGAGTATGATCCCATCCGCTCTCTCGACGCGTTCGGCATGCACGTGATTGAGGACAATCCCGGTGTGCAGGAGGCGATGAGCGCCCGTGAGCACTCGATCGCCATCAGGAAGAACATCGCCGCGCAGGCCGAGCCCGCGCCGGAGCCCGCCGCGGTCGAGGAGAGTGCGGATGCCGAACAGGCGCCCCGAATCGAGAAAGTCGCCGCAGCCCGAGTGCCGGAAGCGCACAATGACGATGAATTGGCCGCGCCGGGCGAGGGAAGCACCTGGCCGTATGGGCAGAGCGAACGCAAACCTTCGAAGGAAGCTTGGTGGCGTATCCTCGGACGTGGCCGTAAACGTGATATGGAGGATGACGAATGAGTGCCGAGGATCTTGACAATTACGAAACCGACGCGGAACTCACCCTGTACAAGGAGTATCGCGACGTCATCAAGCTGTTCACCTACGTGGTGGAGACCGAACGGCGTTTTTATCTGGCGAACAAGGTCGATTTCAACGTGCGTTCCGCCGGTCAGGACGTGTATTTCGACGTGCAGCTCACCGACGCATGGGTGTGGGATGTGTACCGGTCGTCGCGTTTCGTCAAGAACGTGCGCATCGTCACGTTCAAGGACGTGAATGTCGAGGAAGTGCAGAAATCCGATATCGACATCCCCGACGATATGAATTGAGGCGCTGACGGTCGGACCGGCTGATTGCAGGCCGACTGCGGTCGGCCGTCCGCCGTCATTTGCCGGTGCCGTGTGCGCCCCAAACCGGCACGTCGCCGTTTCCCGCTCTCGTTTTCGTTGCGATACGCGGCTTCTCGTGTATGGCGACGGAAGGTTTTTGTAAGCAAAACAACAAAATCGGCGTGCGTTTCCAGCGGTTCATATATACTGTCTCTGATTCAGCGATAAGGAGACCTCACGTGACGCAGAAGCAATCCGTGGTGATCATCGGCGGCGGCCCGGCTGGCCTGACCGCAGCATGGGAGTTCGTCATCACCGGCGGCTCCGACACATACGATGTGACCGTACTCGAAGAAACGCAGGAGTTCGGCGGCATTTCGCGTACCGTCAAGCACAACGGCAACCGCATGGATATCGGCGGTCACCGCTTCTTCTCCAAGGACGACCGGATCATGGACTGGTGGAAGGACGTGCTGCCGCTGCAGGGCGCCCCCAGCTATGACGACAAGAAACTCGGTCGTGAGCACGACATGGAGCCGGGCGGTCCCGACCCCGAAACCACCGACCAGGTGATGCTCAAGCGCCACCGCGTCTCCCGCATCTACTGGAACCGCCGGTTCTTCGACTACCCGATCTCCCTGTCCGCCAACACCTTCAAGGCGATGGGCTTCAAGCTCACCATGGTCGCGGGTTTCAGCTACCTCAAGTCCATGTTCCATAAGCTGCCGGAGACCAGTCTGGAGAACTTCTACATCAACCGGTTCGCAAGCTCTACTCCATGTTCTTCGAGGGCTACACCGAGAAGCTGTGGGGGCGTCATCCCTCGCAGATCTCCGCCGATTGGGGTGCCCAGCGCGTCAAGGGCCTCAGCATCCTCGGCGTTCTCAAGAACGCCTTCCGCAAGCTCAGCCCCAAGAAGCGCAAGGGTGAGGTCGAAACGTCGCTCATCGAGGAGTTCTGGTACCCCAAGCTCGGCCCCGGCCAGCTCTGGGAGACCGTGGAACGCCGGTGCGTCGACGCCGGTGCCACCGTCATCACCGATGCCAAGGTCGTCGAGATTCGTCAGGCACAGGGCCGTATCGAATCCGTGGTCTACGAGTCCTCGGACGGCAAGCGCACCGAACTGCACGCCGACCAGTTCATCTCGTCCATGCCCGTCAAGGACCTCGTCAACGCCATCGATGCGGCGTCTCATGACGATGACGCCGAAGCGTCTTCGGCGCCTGTCCCGCAGGACATGACCCACATCGCCAACGGCCTGCCCTACCGTGATTTCGTCACCGTCGGACTGCTCGTCAAGCACATGCGCCTCAAGAACACCACCGACATCCCCACGCTCGGCAACCCGCCCATCGTGCCCGATTGCTGGATCTACGTGCAGGATCCCGGTTACAAGGTCGGTCGTCTCCAGATCTTCAACAACTGGAGCCCCTACCTTGTCAAGGATGTCGACGATACCGTCTGGATCGGCCTCGAATACTTCTGCAACGAGGGTGACGATTTCTGGAACATGACCGACGCCGAGGCCACCAAGTTCGCCATTTCCGAACTGACCCGCATGCGTGTCATCAACGGCCCGCAGGATGTCCTCGACTCCCATCGCGAACGTGTCAAAAAGGCGTATCCCGCCTACTTCGACACCTATGCCCAGATGTCCGAACTCGTCGAATACCTCGACTCCTTCGGCAACCTTTACTGCGTCGGCCGCAACGGCCAGCACCGCTACAACAACATGGACCACTCCATGGCCACCGCCATCGAGGCCGTCGCCAACATCAAGTCCGGCAAGACCTCGAAGCAGAACGTGTGTCCGTGAACACGGATAAGTCCTACCACGAACAAAAGTAACCCACACCAGATATCGCCCCGCCAGCGGGGGGCATTTGTTTATGTTGCGACTCGGCGTCCGTTTTTGCATTGGTCTCCAGCCCGTTATACAGTATGGAAAGTCCGAAACGCATGGAGTGCGTCGGACGTTCAAAGCGGCAAGACCGCAATCATTCTTAGTGCAGGGACCGGTGCAATACGGTCTGCTAAGGAAAGGCAAACGAGTGGCAACTAGCCAGAATCTTGAAGGTATGAAGCTGATCGAGCTCAAGGAGCTCGCCAAGCAAATGGGTCTGCGCGGTACGTCGACGATGCGCAAGCCGGAATTGGTCGCCACCCTTCAGGCTGCACGATCAGGCGGCGAGGCGCCGGCGGGCGTTACCGTGCGACCGGTAAAGGGCGCCGCAAGCAAGCCGACCCAGCAGACGCAGCCCGCTGCACAGGCCGCGCAGACTCCGGAACAGGCTCCCAAGGCGGAGCCCAAGGGAAGTGCACCGGTGTCAGCGGCGGATGATGCGGTGGCCGGACTGGTCGCGTCTCTGCCCGAGCCCGATGCAGCCTCGACCCGCACGCCGCGTATCTCCCGCCAGAAGGCCGCCGAATCCGACAGCAAGGACGACCGCGCCGCGGCTCCTCGCCGTCGCACCCGCGACGATGCAAAGGCGGGCCAGGTGGCTGCCGATCTGTTTGATGAACTTGACATCGCGCCGGCGGACGATCAGCCGCGTCATCGCGATGATGCGGCTGATTCCGGCATGATGCGTCGTCGTCGCCGTACCATCGAACCGCGCGAGCGCGACCAGCAGAACGACACCGTCCGCGACCTCGACGATATTCTCGCCACGCTTCCGGTGCAGAACGCCAATGCGGACGCCGCCCGCGGCACCCGTGGTGACCGTGATAATCGAGATGACGACGAGCGCGAATTCACCCGCCGCAACCGTAGCGACCGCGCTGACCGTTCCGACCGCGGCGACCGCGGCGGCGATCGCAATGACCGTGGCGACCGCGGTAACGACCGCAACAACGACCGTCGCCAGCGCCGCATGCGCGGCCGCGACCGTGGCGGCCGCGACTACGATGATCGCGACACCCGCGAAGTGCGCATCTCCGACCATCAGGACAACGGCGGCGACGATCTCGTGCCGGTCGCCGGCATCGTCGACGTGCTCGACTCCTACGCCTTCGTGCGCACTTCCGGCTACCTGCCCGGCCCGAACGACGTGTACATCTCGATGGGTCAGGTCAAGAAGTACGGCCTGCGCAAGGGCGACGCCGTGACCGGATCCATCCGCGCGCCGCGCGAGGGCGACCGCCGCAACCAGCGCCAGAAGTTCGTGCCGCTGCAGTCCGTCGACACCATCAACGGCATGAGCGTCGAAGAGGCGCCCAACCGCCCGCAGTTCTCCAAGCTCACGCCGCTGTACCCGCAGGAGCGCCTCAAGCAGGAGACCACGCCGAACAAGCTCACCGGCCGCATCATGGACATCGTTTCCCCGATCGGCAAGGGCCAGCGCGGCCTGATCGTCTCCCCGCCGAAGGCCGGCAAGACGATCACGCTGCAGAACATCGCCAACGCGATCACCACGAACAACCCCGAAGTGCACCTGATGGTCGTGCTGGTGGACGAACGCCCCGAAGAAGTCACCGACATGGAGCGCACCGTGGCCGGCGAGGTCATCTCCTCGACCTTCGACCGCCCGGCCTCCGACCACACCACCGTCGCCGAGCTCGCCATCGAGCGCGCCAAGCGACTCGTGGAGCTCGGTCAGGACGTGGTGGTGTTGCTTGACTCGATGACCCGTCTCGCCCGCGCCTACAACATCGCCGCGCCGGCCTCCGGCCGCATCCTGTCCGGTGGCGTGGACGCCCAGGCGCTCTACCCGCCGAAGAAGTTCTTCGGTGCCGCCCGCAACATCGAAAACGGCGGCTCGCTGACCATCATCTCCTCCGCGCTGGTGGAAACCGGCTCCAAGATGGACGAGGTGATCTTCGAGGAGTTCAAGGGCACCGGCAACATGGAACTGCGTCTGAGCCGCGAGCTGGCCGACAAGCGCCTGTTCCCGGCCATCGACGTGAACGCCTCCGGCACCCGCCGCGAAGAGCTCATCACCTCGCCGCAGGAACTGCCGATTATCTATCGTCTGCGCCGTCTGCTCGGCGGCATGGAGCCCGAGCAGGCATACCAGACGCTGGTGCCGCGCCTGAAGAAGACCGCGACGAACCGCGACTTCCTCTCCGCCATTATCCAGCAGAGCAACAGCAACCCGGTCAACGGCAACTGATCCGGCTGCCGGCTGCCGTCTGCCGGGCTCCGGCACGACGGCCTGAACGAGAGGAGCCCCCGCTTCGGCATTGAAGCGGGGGCTCCCGTCTATATCCGGCCTGCTTTCAGGCCATGATCTGCAGATGATGGTATCCGGGCGTATGGCGGCCCAGCGCGGGGTCGACGTGACGTTCGGCGAACACGCGCATCCGTCGCACGCCCTCGCGCAGCTCACGCCCGTCCCCGGCGTAGGAAAGCCTCACGAATCCGGCCCCCTCACTGCCGAAGGCCGTTCCTGGCACCACGGCGACGCGCTCCTCGTCCAGCAGCATACGGCTGAACCTGTCGCAATCCATGCCGCAGGCTCGCACGTCCACGAACGCGTAGAACGCGCCCTGCGGCTCGATCAGGCGCAGCGCGGTGCAGCCGTCGAGCTCGTCCAGCACGATCTGCCGCTTGGCGCAGTATTCCTCGCGCATGGCCGTGACATGCTCCTGCGGGCCGGTCAACGCGGCCACGGCGGCATATTGCGCCGTCGAGTTGACCGATGAGTGCATCAGCTCGGCGAGCTTGCTGGTCTGTTCAATCAGCGGCTCGGGGCCGAGCAGGTAGCCGATGCGCCAGCCGGTCATGGCGAAGGTCTTGGACAGGCTTTCGACGACGACCGTGCGCTCGTGCATGCCGTCGACGGCGGCGATGGAGGGCGCGATTGACGCGGAGCCGTCGAAGACGAATGGTGATACACCTCGTCGGAGATCGCCCAGATGTCATGCCGGATGCAGACGTCGGCGATGCGCTCCAGCTCGGATAGCGGCGTGACGGCTCCGGACGGGTTGCCGGGGAGTTGAGAAGAACAGCCTTCGTGCGCGGCGTGATTGCTGCTTCGATATCGTCGGCGTTCAGCCGCATCTGGTGTTCCGGTTTGAGCGCGACGGGCACCGGCACTCCGCCGCACATCAGGGCCTCCGCATCGTACGAGGTGAAGTACGGCGACGGAAGGATCACTTCGTCGCCGGCGTCAAGCAGCGCCTTCATCGCCAGGAACAGACCGATGGTCGCGCCGTCGACCGCCTGTATCTCGGTGTCGACGTCGTAGCGCAGCCCCTTCACCTTTTCGGAGTATGCCGCCACGGCCTCGCGGAACGGCTCGATGCCGAGCACGTTCGTGTATGTGGTGTGTCCTTCGCGGATCGATCGGCATGCGGCTTCCACGATATGCGGTGCCGCGGTGGCGCTGGGTTCGCCCACGCACAGCGAGATTGCGTCAGGCACGTGCTCGACCCGGTCGAATACGTCCCGGATGCCGGAACGGGGGACGCTGAGCGAGTGCTGCGAAAGTGCGGGCATGGATATGGTGTCACCTTTCAATCATGAACAAGAATATAAAATATACAGTAGTACATTGAAAAACAGTAATTATTACTATATATTTCGTAAATAACAGTAAGAAATCAATGGAATAATACTGGATTGACATCGCGATAAGCTGTCATCAGACAAGTTCGCGCCGGAACCGCTCCACATGCAGGTTGCGGCGAACCGTATGACCCGGGAGGACGTGATGGCACAGGCGAATACGCGCAATGACGAGGAACCGGACGCGGCATCGCGCAAGGTGGAGATCAGGCCGGAGGGCTCCGCCATGCTCGACGCCACGGACGAGTCCATCCTCGATGCGTTGGAGGAGGACGGGCGGGCCACGCTGGCTCAGCTGTCCCGGCTGTCCGGCCTGTCGGTGTCCGCGGTGCAGTCCCGCGTGCAGAAGCTGGAGAAGCGAGGAATCATCAAGGGGTATCGCGCGGTGCTCGACTATGAGCTGCGCGGTCTGCCGATCAGCGCGTTCGTGTCCGTCACGCCGCTGGACTACTCGCAGGAGGCCGATATCCCCGGCAAGCTGCATGAGCTGGAAGGCGTGGTGTCCTGCTACTCCATAGCCGGCGCGCCCAGCTTCATGCTGGTGGTTCGCGTGTCGTCACCCAGCAAACTGGAGGAGCTGCTGAACCGCATCCATCGGACGGTGCCGGTCAGCACCGAAAGCACGGTGATCCTGCAGACGTATTTCTGACGGATGCCATTCGCCGTAGGCGTTAGACATCCCGGCCGGCATTGACCATATCGTTCCATCGTTGAGGAATAGCCGACAGTCCGGGTTCGGCCCACGCGCTATGGTAGGCAGTATGAGTGAACCCGAGAACAGCGATTGGGCGAAGCCGTCATCCCGCGAGGTGGGAGGCGGCGGATCCGAAACCGTCATCGACGCCGACACCGCACGGCATGATCCGCAGACCGCGGTCACCGTGGCCAAGATCAAGGCGCTCAGGCAGTCCATCGACAATGTGGACACGGCCATCGTCTCCTTGCTCGCGGAGCGGTTCAAGTACACGTCCCAGGTGGGCGTACTCAAGGCGCGGGCCGGATTCGCGCCGGCGGATTACAAGCGCGAGGACTACCAGATCGAACGGCTGCACCGCATCGCCATCGACGCCGGACTCGATCCCGACATCGCGGAAATGTACCGGGAATTCGTGGTGGCCGAGGCCAGAAGCGGCATCAGCGCATCGCCGACGCAGGAGGGGATCCCGGCGTGCTCGACGTGTTCGCTTGATCGGCGGAGATTTGCCGCTCTGCCCGCATCGTCGGTGGCGTGCATATGCATGCCTGTATTCGGCATGCGCCGCGTGATGATGAATGAAAGGGGGAGCGACGATGGCGCATATGACCGGGGGTGATGACGCGAAGCCTGGCGGCTGCCGCCACGCTGGCCCTGACTCTGGCCCCTTCAGCGGGCGGCCGGTCACTGGCCGGTGCCAATCCGGCTGAAGGAGATGCCGGGTATTCCAAGACGCAGAATGTCATGTCTCTCGCCAACTCGGACGGGGTTCCGGGACGCCTGTACGTCACCAACCAGTTCACGGTCTCCCGCGGCGGCGACATCGTCGACTACGTGGCCGGCAACAGCGGTGACGGTTCCATGCTCGCGGCGGAATACAAGGCTGTGGAAACCGGCAAGACCACACAGGAGCGGGTGAAGGCCGGGCAACGCGTGTTGCCGTGGTCGGTCAGCATCGCCTACGGCCTGAACGGCCCGCAGGTGAAGCCGTCCCAGATCGCCGGTGCCAGCGGACTGGTCGATATCCGTATCACCGTGGAGCCCAATGCGGCCGTGTCCAACGGCTACGCGGAGAACAGCATTCCCGTGGTGGCGTTCACCGTACCGTCTTCCGTCTCCGACGATATCACCGTCGGAGACGGCATGACGCTGACGACGCAAGGATCCGACATGCTTGTCAGCGGCGTCGGGGAGCCCGGCAAACGCACGGTGTTCGACTGCTATATGAACGCGAAGAACTTCTCGATGAGCCAACTGGCGTTCGTGACCGTGCAGGCCGATGACACGGCGTCGTTCGTCGACGAGGTCACGGCTGTCTCCGACCGTGCTGACGCACTGGTCAACACGCTGGTCGTCACCGGTTCCGCGTCGGACCGCAAACTAATCGAACAGCTGACCGCCATGCGCGATCGCGAGCAGAAGCTCGGCGAGAAGGCGATCAAGGAGAAAACCGCAGCGCACAAGGCTGCGTTCTCGTCGTATATGGCGCATTACGTGGGGTCGTACACGACCCATCTGTCCGGCAGCATCGGCTCATCCACGCAGATGCAGGCGCTGATCGGCACAGCCGGCGAACTGACCGGCGACACCCCGATGGCGCAGGCGGTCACCGACCTCGCCAACGCGGTCAACGCGGTCAGTGCCGCGCATGAGCACGACGGCGCAGTACATGCCATAGACGACCTGATTCAGCGCATCCGTCAGCGCGGCACGTCGGGACTCGCCGATGAGATCAGCCAGACCATGGCCCAGGAGTCCACCGAGGGCGCAACGGCGTACAAGGCCGGGCAGAGCCAGCTGTCCAACGCGATGATCCCCTATTCGATGGCCTACACCGACGTGTACACCAAGCATCTGAGCGAGCTGACCGGAGGCACGTCGGCGGGAGCCGCGCGGTATCAGCAACAGGCGATTGACGCCGCCAACGAGGAGTTCTCCACCAGCGCCGACCTTCAGGACGACAATCAGAAAGTGCAGTCGGCGATGGACGCCTTGGCGGCGGCATCCGAACATACGGGCGCGGCGAACGCATTGCAGCAGATCAGCATACAGTTCGCCGGCGCACTGACCAGCACCGCCTCCACCGGCGATGCGCAAGGCGGCGATGCGGCTGCGGACCGGGTGCGTTACGGCTGGGCCGGTTCCGACACGACGTCGATGGCGGCGAAGGCCGAGCGCAAGCGGCTGGCCGCCGTCAGCAAGCAGGAGCGTGAGGAGGCCGAGCGCAAGGCGCAGGCGTTGGCCAGTGGCAAGACCGATGACGACTCGCAGTCAGGCATGAGTATCGGCGATGTGATGGGCAATGCCAGCGGCCTGGGCATGCTCGGCGGCGCCGTCAAGAGCGACGGCAAGGGCGGCAACAAGGATAGCGGCGACGGCAAGGATGGAAACGCCAGCGGCAGCGGCTCGTCTTCGGCGACGGGCACGGCATCCGGTTCGAAGTCGGCGTCGGTTCCGAAGTTCTCGCCAGTATACGGCATCGCCGGCATGAACCCCAGATCGCCGTTGCAGAGCACGTCGTCTGAGCTCATCGACGAGACAGTGGCGATTGGTGACGTCTCCGACATGCTGGCTCAGGCCGCGCAATCGTTGGCCGGCAGCGGCGGCGGCAGCGCGGCCGTTGACGGCAAACCGGTCGCGCGTCTCGCTGCCGCGTTGAGACGGTTGTCGTGCGACGGTGCCAACGCATACTCCGACCACTGCATCGCCGACGGGCGGCACAGTTACGACGTGCTATCCGACTGGAACCGGCATACCGAGGATCTGCGTCTGCTGATCATCATGCCAGCCGTGTGACGGGTGCGCGGCATACGGCGCACGGCCGGCATGCCGCCGTCACGATGCCGTGGATGCAAAACGGCCCCCTCGTGGATCCGAGGGGGCCGATTTCCGTCGTGAGAAGCAGGTTACTTCTTGGCCTTCTTCGCCGGCGGCTCACCGAGCTCGCTGGCATCGATGACGACGGTATCGTCGCCCTCGCCTTCGGCCGCGGCCTCCTCGGCGTGCTTTTCGGCGAGATCGAACTTGCCGATCACGCGGCCGGCCTGCGCCACGTCGTCCAGAGCGGACTTGATGGCGTCGATGCCGTCCTTGACGGCGGCCAGCGTCACCGACAGGATCGGGGTCTTCATCGAGACCTTGGCCTCGGACTTGATCTTGCGCAGCTGCTCGACGGCCTTGCCGGCCCAAGCCAGCGTCTCCGGGGAGGCACCGGTGGCTGCTGCGGCATAGATGTCGGCCTTCGGCCAGGCGGCGCGGTGCACGGACCCCTCGCCGGTGTGCATCCAGCTCCACACCTCTTCGGTGGCGAACGGCAGGTACGGGGCCAGCAGGCGCGCGAAGGCGTCCAGGCCTAGGCCCAGCGTCGTGCGCGCGGACTTCACGGCCGCGTCGCTCGGCACCTTGCCGTGCGCGTCGGCAGTGCCGTACGCGCGGTTCTTGACCAGTTCGATGTAGTCGTCGCAGAACTGCCAGAAGAAGCTCTCGATGACTTCCAGCGCCTTGGAATGCTCGTAGGCGTTCAGCGCGTCGGTGGCCTGGCGGATCACCAGCGCCAGCTTCGCCATCACGGCGCGGTCGAGCGGCTCGGTCGTCGGCCGGGTTCCAGACGGCGTCGGTGCCGTCTCGCCCCATGATGGTTCTCGTCCTCGCGACCGATGGCCAGCGCGAACTTCGAGGCGTTGAGCAGCTTGATCGCAAGACGGCGGCCGATCTTCATCTGGCCTTCGTCATACGTGGCGTCGAGGCCGAGACGGGCCGCGGCGGCAGTAGCGCACCGCGTCGGCGCCGAACTTCTCGATCGGCTCGTTCGGCACCACGACGTTGCCCTTGGACTTCGACATCTTCTTGTGGTCGGGGTCCAGGATCCAGCCCGACAGCGTGGCATGCGCCCACGGCAGGCACTTGTTCTCCAGATGGGCGCGATCCACGGTCGAGAACAGCCAGGTGCGGATGATGTCCTGACCCTGCGGACGCAGATCCATCGGGAACGTGGCCTTGAACAGCGCCTTGGAAGCCTCGTCCGGCTCCTCCCAGCGGGTCACGATCTGCGGGGTGAGCGAGGACGTCGCCCACGTGTCCATGATGTCCTGCTCGGCGGTGAAACCACCGGGCACATCACGCTGGGACTCGTCGTAGCCCTCCGGCACGTCGATGGTCGGGTCGATCGGCAGACGATCCTCGGACGGAGTGATCGGGTGATCGTAATCCGGCTCGCCGGAAGCCTTGACCGGGTACCACAGCGGGAACGGCACGCCGAAGAAGCGCTGGCGGGAGATCAGCCAGTCGCCGTTGAGGCCATTCACCCAGTTTTCGTAGCGGACCCGCATGAAATCGGGGTGGAAGTCGAGCTCCTTGCCGCGCTCGATCAGCTCGGCGTTCAGTTTGGCGTCGGTGCCGCCGTTCTTCAGGTACCACTGACGGGAGGTGACGATCTCCAGCGGCTTGTCGCCCTTCTCGTAGAAGTTCGTCATACGCTTGGTCGGGGTCGGCTCGCCGTCCAGGTCGCCGGCCTCGCGCAGCGCGTCGACGATGATCTTGCGGGCGGAGAACGTGGTCTTGCCGGCGGTCGCGGCGAACATCTCACGGCCGGCCGGGTCGGTGATCCAATCCGGGGTGTCCATGACGATGCGGCCGTTGCGCTGGATGATCGGGCGGGTCGGCAGCTTCAGGTCGCGCCACCATTCGACATCGGTCACGTCACCGAAGGTGCAGCACATCGCGATGCCGGCGCCCTTGTCCATCTCGGCGGCCGGGTGCGCGAGAATCGGCACCTTGACCTTGAACAGCGGGGAGTACACGGACTGGCCGAAGTACTGCTTGTAACGCTCGTCGTTCGGGTTCGCGATCAGCGAGGTGCAGGCCGCCAGCAGTTCGGGGCGGGTGGTCTCGATGTAGATCGGCGTGCCGTCCTCAAAGCGGAAGGCCACCTTGTGGTAGAAGCCGGGGTATTCGCGGCTTTCCAGCTCGGCCTGGGCCACGGCGGTCTGGAACGTCACGTCCCACAGGCCGGGCGCGTCCTGCTGATACGCCTCGCCGCGCGCGAGGTTGCGCAGGAACGCCTTCTGCGCCACGCGCTGCGGGTGCTCGCCGATGGTGTGGTAGGTCTGCGACCAGTCGATCGACAGGCCGAGGGAACGCCATAGCGCCTCGAACTGCTTCTCGTCCTGGGCGGTGAGCTTCTCGCACAGCTCGATGAAGTTCTTGCGCGAGACCGGCACCTGATCCTTGGCGTCGATCTTCTTGCCGTCGGTGCCCTCGAACGGCGGCTTGAAATCAGGATCGTACTTGAGTGACGTGTCCACGCGCACGCCGTAGTAGTTCTGCACGCGGCGCTCGGTGGGCAGGCCGTTGTCGTCCCAGCCCATCGGGTAGAACACGTCATAGCCTTGCATGCGCTTGAATCGCGCGATCACGTCGGTGTGCGTGTAGCTGAACACGTGGCCGACATGCAGATGGCCGGATACGGTGGGCGGCGGGGTGTCGATGGAATAGACGGCCTTGCGGTCGCGGGTTCCCTGGAACTTGTAGACTCCGTCCTCGTCCCATTCGCCGCGCCACTTGTCTTCGAGCCCGTCGACGCCGACCTTGTCGGGCAACGGGGTGAGGTGTGCCTTGATGATGCTGTTATCCTGCTCTTCGGTCATAAGCGACAGTCTAGAAAGCAATCGTGACAACAGCCGCGCGGCTGCGTCCGCCGGCGGGCGGGTCCGGGCGCATACCCCCGAATCAGTCCGTGGTGGTCATATCGGCGAGCGGCAGCTGCGTGTAGGTCATGTTGACGGGCACTCCGGTGATGTTGCTGCGGTACGCGCTGATCGGCTTGCGCGTGCAGATCCAGTCCACCGGCGAATCGTCGTCGAGCGTGCCGATGAACGACTGGAAGTTCTTCGCGTAGTCGTCGCTGCTGAAGGATTTCAGCGCCTTGCTCCACGCGCTCTGCGAGTCGGTGCTGACGAAGCCGATGTACGAGTTGCTGTCCATCAGGAGGGTCCAGATCGTCCTCGCCGTCGGTCTCGTAGATCGTGAAGTCGTATTGGCGGTCCCTGCGTCACGGTCTTGCTCCATGTGGCATCGTCGACCATCGACACGGACACGTCCGAATACGCGGGTTCGGCGTACATCGTCTGCTTGACCTGTTCGCCGATCTGGGGGCCGTATTCCTTCGGATAGACGAAGGTCAGCGGTCGTCTGGAGACGCGGAAACGGAAGTATTTGATCAGGTCGTTGCCCTTGCCGATGTCGTGGCCGAACGTCTCATCCGTCTTCTGATATCCGTCGTCGAGCGGTGACAGCGGCCGGTCATGACCGTGCTGCCGCCCAGCGCCTCGGTCATCGCGTTCTTGTCGATGAGGTAGCGCACTGCCTGCCGGAACCGCTTGTCGGAAAGGATGGACTGCGTGTTGTTGCTGAAGGCGAGCACGACCTTGCGGTTGCTGACGCCCTGCTTCTTGACGATGCCGTCATCTTTCACCGCGTCGGCGGCGGACTGATCCAGCGCGATGGCCGCGTCGATCTGGCCGTTGTTCAGAGCCTTGGCCAGCTCCGTGGTGTCGGCCGCGAAGTTGACGGTGACGGTCTTGGCCTTGGCCTTGCTACCCCAATAGTGGTCGTTGCGGCTCAGCGTCAGCTGCTTGCCGGATTGCCATTGGGAGACGGTGAACGGTCGGACCCGCTGGCCTGCTTTGCGTAGTCGATGTTCTCACGCTGGTTGTAGACGATGCCGATGCGCGTGGTGAGCTTGGCGAGCAGCCGCGGGTCGGGTTCGCGAAGCCGCAGCACCAGCGTGCTGTTGCCGTCCGACTCCACGTTGGACAGCGCGGACAGTTCGTCGCTGCCGACATACTTCTTGGTGATGATCTGCTGCAGGGACCATACGGCGTCGGACGAGGTGATCGTGGTGCCGTCGGCGAACGTCGCGCCGCTGCGCAGGTTGAAGCGGTAGGTGGTGCCGTCTTCGGACACCTTCCACGAGGAGGCGAGCGACGGCTGGATCTTGTTGTTGTCATCGCACTTCAGCAGCGTCTCATAGACGTTGCCGAGAAGGACGCGGTCGAGCGAATCGTCGTCGGTTGTCCGGATATCCAATGATTCCGGGGCGCCGGTGATGCCGACGCTCACCTTGACGCTTGATTGCAGGCCGCTGAAGGTGGGCAGCGTGTATCTGCGGTGCAGCAGGGACCAGCCCAGCCAGACGGCGCAGCCGAGCACCCCGCGACGATGACAAAGATGATGGCGGACTTCGCCGAACTGCTGATGGAGGTATGCCGTGCGCTGTGCTGCATGGCTCGAGTGTAATGCCCGGGGTAAACGGGTCGACGGGGATCCCTGATGCGTGGGATACCGGTCGGGTCCGTCCGCTTGGTCTATATCAGTGAGCTCGGGCAGGTGTCATGAAGTGGGCACACCTCGCAATCGGGTTTGCGCGCGTGACAGGTGGCGCGTCCATGCAGAATCAGCCGGTGCGACAGGTCGTCCACTGCGACGGCTCGAAAATACGAGCAGATCTCCCGCTCGATATGCACCGGATCGGGACTGGACGAGTTCCAGTCGCCGCGCCAGCGCAGCCGTCCCGTCACGCGGATCACATGCGTATCGACGGGGAATCCGGGCACGCCGAACGCGTTGCCCAGCACCACGTTGGCCGTCTTGCGGCCGACGCCAGGCAACGTCACCAGCGAGTCCATCGTATCGGGGACCTCGCCACCGAAACGGTCACGCAGCACTACGGCCAATCCCAGCAGATGCTTGGTCTTGGAACGGTAGAAGCCGAGCGGGTGGATGATGTCTTCGACGTCCTGCGGATTCGCTGCGGCCAGGGATGCGGCATCGGGGAAACGCGAGAACAGCTCGGGCGTGACGGTGTTCACCCGCTTGTCGGTCGTCTGGGCGCTGAGCACGGTGGCTATCAGCAATTGCAGGGGAGAAGTGAAATCCAAGGCGCATTTCGGGTGCGGGAACGCCTCGACGAGCAATGCGTACTCCTCGTGCATCCGCTGGATGCGTGCCCGTTTGGATTCGCGTGGCATGATGCGCCGGTCTTACTGGGCGTCGGCGTCAGTGTCGTCGGAAGCCGCCGGAGCCGCGAGTGACTTGTCTCCCTCGCCCTCGGGCGGGTCGAAACGGTAGCCGACGTTGCGCACGGTACCGATCAGATGTTCGTATTCGCCGCCCAGCTTGGCGCGCAGGCGACGGATGTGCACGTCGACGGTACGGGTGCCGCCGTAATAGTCGTATCCCCACACCTCCTGCAGGAGCTGCGCGCGCGTGAACACACGGCCGGGATGCTGCACCAGATACTTCAGCAGTTCGAATTCCTTGTACGCCAGATCGATGGGCCTGCCGTGCAGCGATGCCGTGTAGCCGTTGGTATCCACCACGAGATCGCCGGAACGGATCTGGCCATCCTCGGTGCGCTCCGAATCGTCCGTGGTGCTGGCGCCCGTGATCGGCGCATTGCCGCGTTCCGACACCAGTCGCAGGCGCCCCTCCACCTCGGCGGGTGAAGCGGAGGCCACCACCACATCGGCGATGCCCCACTGCGAGTTGACGACGGTGAACCCGCCCTCGGTGAGGATCAGCACGATCGGCGTGGCCAGGCCGGAAGCGTGAATCAGCCGGCACAGTGTCTTCGCCGTGGCGAGGTCATCCCGGGCGTCGAGGAAGAGCACGGTGTTCTCCGGCATCTTCACCAGGCTTGCGGCGTCCATCGGCAGCACGCGCACGCGGTGGGACAGCAGTGCAAGTGAGGGAAGCACGGTGGCAGGGTCGTTCGCGAATGTCATCAGCGTCAAATCAGTCAACCGCTTCCCCTTTCCTGAATATGGATAACCGTAGTACCCATATGGTTAGTGGTCATATTGTAGGCGCATAATGTGGACAGCCGACGCTAGGCTAGAGTTAGTGGAATGGCGGTCGCGAGGCTGCCGCGGATTGCGATTTGTGGAGTGTGATGACGATGGGCGACGGCGAACAGCGTACCGGAAGCTCGATTGGCCGCGTACTTGCGGTTCAGGCGGTGGCATACGTGGTGCTATTCGGCGTGACGGGCGTGCTGGAGTTCACGTTCGGGAACCAGGGCGGTGTGGCGCAAGGGGGTTGCGATCGCGCTCGCCGTGGTGCTGCTCGTGCTATTCCAGGTTGGGTGGCCGTTCCGTGCCGGCATTGCCGACCGCCTGATCGGCGCGGTTGCGGGCGTGCTGTCGATTCTGTGCGCGCGGACGTCGTTGGCCAGCCAGCTGTTTTACCCCGCGTACGAGGGCGGGCGTCTTGCGGATGATGGACGTCTGGTGATGTATCAGCTGGTGCGTTGGGCGGCGTGCTTCGCGATACTGCTGATCGCGGCGACGATCATCGCGTTCGGCCGGCAGATGGTGCGCGCGGAGCGCAGCCACCTGATTCGCGCGCTGTCGCACTGCATGACGGGGGCCGTGGTCTCCGTCAGCGCCGCGGGATGGTGTTTTGTGCCCGATCTCATCGACATGGGCTCCGCGTCGCCGGATAACGGGCTGCTGACGAGATTCATCATCGTGGCCGCGGCGTTCGTGGTAGTGGCGGTGCTGTTCGCCGTATGCTCGGTGTCGTGGAGCCGCGAGGCGGATCCGGATCCGGCCGCTCCGGCGCCGTGGCTGGGTATCGGGCTGCTGCCGGTGATGCTCAGCGGTCTGCTCGTGTTCGCCGCGTCATTCGTCATGCAGCTGATCTTCTGATATTTGACGGTTTTCTTCGGCGGGGAATATTGGTCTTCGCCAGTATGCGATGCGGGGAGTCGGGATTCGGCATCGTTGCCGGGGCTTTCCCGCATGTGGGTATGAAGAGGGTGTGCGCCTGTTGGGCTTTGTTTTCGTCAAGAACCAAGCAGGGCAATAGGGAGTCCGTACCCGTCATTCAGCCAACGCGCTTCTTTCTTTCGGTCGGTGGAGTTCGTCGGCGAAAAGGTCGCCATCATGAGCGGCCTGATCGAGACGGTCGCCACGGACCGCCCTCCGGCGACCGGCTCGCATGGAGGAGCCTGGGTCGAGGCCTCGGCTGCGCGCAATGACGCACACGCGGGGAAGACATGTCCCCTTGGGCGCTACGACGAAATCCGCACCGGCAAGACGATGGCCTCATCGTCCCGGCAATATCCAAACACGGAAAGTCCCGAACACGGACGCTGACAGCCGCATATTTTCAGTCTCGTTGCGTTACCATGCTATGAAGCCAAGGTGCTCAAGCAGCACCTTAAGACCGATGAGCACGAGCACGGCACCGCCGGCGATCTGCGCCGGCTTCTGCCAGCGTGCGCCAAACACGCGGCCGATATACAGGCCGGCAGCGGAGAACGCGCCGGTCACCACGCCGATGACGATCACCGAAAACCAGATGTTGACCTGCATGAATGCGAAGCTCACGCCGACGGCGAACGCATCGATGCTACACGCCACCGCGAGCGGCAGCATATGGCGCCAGTCGAACTGAGGCCGTCTCCCGGCTGTTCTCCTCTTCCTCGCCGAACGCCTCGCGGATCATGTTGCCGCCGATGAACGCGAGCAGCGCGAAAATGATCCAATGATCAACCGCGGTGACGTATTTGCTGAACGTGTTGGCCGCGAAAAAGCCCAGAAGCGGGAACAATGCCTGGAAGCCGCCGAACCACAATGCGGTCTTGATGACGTCGACCGGCGCACGCGCGTGACGGTCAACCCCTTTCCGATCGAGACGGCGAAAGCGTCCATGGCGACGGATACGGAAATAAGCAGTATCTCAATCATAGCTGGAACATAAAGGTTCATCCCGCCGGCTTCCCCGGGGGATGGGCCTCGACGGATAAACCGCCTACGCCTAGGGGGCACGGACTTTGAGAACTGCCGGGCCAGCAAGCCGGCTTTGAATCCAAGCGAATGCTGTTCGCAAGTCGTGAAAACTACAAGGCACTACTGTAACACAACATCGCCCCGCTGGCGGGACGAGCCGTGAAGCAAACAGCGGAATCTGTTTGTAGGCGAGCCAGAAAGCTGTGGTCGATAAGATAATATAATGCCCCCGCTGGCTGGGGGGGCTGTCACGGAGCGACTGGGGGTGGTCGTGGCACTTAAGCCCCCAGTCAGCCGATGGCTGACAGCCCCCGCCAGCGGAGGCGGAAGCGAAGCAAATCACTTCGACGCGTTCGCGAGACGCTCGCGCGCCTCCTTGATTTCCTTCTCGGCACCATTCCTACCGGTGAGGACGGCCTTCTGTAAACTCATGGTTGGCTCGGTCGCTGTCGCGTCCTCGCACGTTGCCGCCGGACAGCTTACCGGGCTGTCCTGAAGCAAATCACTTCGACGCGTTCGCGAGACGCTCGCGCGCCTCCTTGATTTCCTTCTCGGCAACGGTTCCCTGCAATTGAGGACGGCCTTCGGCCGGCTCATGGTTGGCTCGGTCGCTGTCGCGTCCTCGCACGTTGCCGCCGGACAGCCCACCGGGCTGTCCTGAAGCAAATCACTTCGACGCGTTCGCGAGACGCTCGCGCGCCTCCTTGATTTCCTTCTCGGCAACGTCCGCGCCTGGTCCAGTAGTCGCCGGGGAGGACTTCCTTGTTGGGTTCCAGGCCTTGTACTGCTCGAAGAAGTGCTTGATCTCCTTGAGGTGGTACTCGTTGACGTCGTTGACGTCCTTGATGTCGTCGTAGCGCACGTCGGCGGGCACGCACAGCACCTTGTCGTCGCCGCCCTCTTCGTCTTCCATGTGGTACAGGCCGACGGCGCGGCACTCGATGACGCAGCCCGGGAACACGGAGTTCTTGACCATCACCAGCGCGTCCAGCGGATCGCCGTCCTCGCCGAGCGTGCCTTCGATGTAGCCGTAGTCGTCCGGGTAGCCCATGGCGGTGAACAGCTCACGGTCCAGGGTGATGCGGCGTCGGTCTCCTGGTCGACTTCGTACTTGTTCTTGGAACCACGCGGGATTTCAACGAGAACGTTGAACGTTTCTGCCATGATATTGCTCCTTAGAGTCGATTGACATAATCACACTCCACAATACCCCGTCGTACGCCGGAAGCGCCACGATTTCGCCCAAAACGCAGATGGGCCCGTCGCCGAAACGACGGGCCCCATCACCGAAACGGTCAGCCTCGGCCGCGCGTCCCTCATGCGTTCTCAGTCCTCATGCACCACGGTGAAGATGTGCGCCACATCGCCCACGGTGCCAACGAGACGAAGTTGTCCCAGCTCCACGCGAAGTCGCGGCCGGTCAGCTCGTCGTGTATGTGCGCACCCCACTTCGGATCGATGCCATAGTCGGGCAGCTCCAGATGCACCATGGCCTGATGCGCCTCGTGACCGTCAGGTTCACCACCACGATCAGCGTCTCCGGCTTGTCGGTGCCGGTCAGTTCTAGGGTGTGTGGCGGGCAATGCGAGGATGTTCGGGTCGGAGGATTCCAGCACCGTCAGGTTGTGGTAGCTGAACACCTTCGGATGCTCGCGGCGGACGCGGTTCAGGTTGGTCAGCAGCTCGGCGATGCCGTACTTGTCGGCGTGCCGACCAGTCGCGCACCTTGACCTCGTACTTCTCGTTGTCGATCTGCTCCTCGAAACCGGGCGCTGCTTGTTCTCGATCAGCTCAAGCCGTTGTAGATGCCCCAGCTCGGGCTGCCCATCGCGGCGAGCACCCGCGCGCACAGCGTGGCCGGCGATGCCGTTGTCGCGCACGTAGGCGGTGAGGATGTCCGGCGTGGTGGGCCAGAACGTGTTGTGCTGGTAGTAGCCGTCGTCGCCGTTCGTGGTCTCCAGGTACTTGCCCAGCTCCTCCTTGGTGTTGCGCCACGGGAAGTAGCAGTGCGACTGCGTGAATCCAACGTAGCTCAGCGCGCGCATCATGCCCGGGCGGGTGAACGCCTCGGCCAGGAACAGGATCTCCGGGTGCTTCTTGGTGACCGCCGCGATGACGTCCTGCCAGAAGCGCACCGGCTTGGTGTGGGGGTTGTCGATGCGGAAGATCGTCACGCCGGCGTTGATCCACAGTTCGAGAACACGCTCGACTTCCTTCTCGATGCCGGGCATGTCGGCGTTGAAGTCGATCGGGTAGATGTCCTGATACTTCTTCGGCGGGTTCTCCGCGAAGGCGATGGAGCCGTCCGGCTTGTGGCGGAACCAATCCGGGTGCTGCTTGACCCACGGGTGGTCGGGCGAGCACTGCAGCGCGAAGTCGAGCGCGATTTCCAGACCCAGCTCGTGGGCCTTGGCGACGAGCGCCTTGAAATCGTCCATGTTGCCGAGCAGCGGGTCGACGGTGTCATGCCCGCCCAGCTCGGAACCGATGCCGAACGGCGAGCCCGGATCGTCGGGGCCGGCCTCCAGCGCGTTGTTGCGTCCCTTGCGGTTCGTCTTGCCGATCGGGAAGATCGGCGGCAGGTACACGATGTCGAAGCCTTCGGCCTTGGCGCGTTCCAGGCCGGACACCGACGTCTTGAGCGTGCCCTGGACGATCTTGCCGGTCTCCGGGTCGACGTAGGCGCCCTCGGAACGCGGGAAGAACTGGTACCATGCGGCGAAGCTGGATTCCGGACGCTGCACGAGGAAACGCTGGGGCTGGCTGGGCGAGACGCCGTCGCGCAGCGGGTTGGTCAGATGCAGCTGGGCGACCGGTTCGCTGGTCGCCGCGGCGAGACGGTCCTCGGGTGTAAGCGATGTGTCCTTCATGGTGGCGGCAGCGGCGACGAGCATCTTTCGCTGCGCGGCGCTCAGCTTGGCGTCGGCGGTCTTCGCCCAGCGTTCCAGCAATTGCGCGCCGGATTCAAGGGCGTTCTCGACGTCGTCGTTGACCTTGACTTTGATGGCCGCGTCATGCAGCCAGGACTTGTAGGTGTCCTCCCATCCTTCGACGGTGACGCTCCATTCGCCCAGCTGGCGCTTGATGGCGGCGAATTCGGGCTGCCACGGCTTGACGTCGCTGTGCTCGCCGCAGGTGAGCATGACCTCCCAGCGGTCGAGGCCGGGGTTGGTGCAGGTCATCGGCAGACGCTGCATCTCCTTGCCGCGGTGGTTGCGCACGATGGCGGTGGCACCGACTTTGGTGCGGCCTTCGATGAAGACCTGCGCGGTGACCTTGAACGGTTCGCCCAGCTCGACACGGGCGGGGAAACGGCCGGATTCCTCGTTCGGCGTCACGTCCATGACGGCGATGCGTCCGAACTGTGACGGGTCTGCGACGGGAATGGACTGCGCGGGGACCTCACCGTTGGCGACGGCGGCCGCAGTGGCGGCTTTCGTCGTTCTGGAGGCGCGAGGCGTCTTGGCCGTCGTGCGCTTGCGCGGCGAGGTGGTACGTGATGTGGACTGCTTGCCCGACGAAGTGCGACGGGTTGCGGATTTCGCTTCGGTCTTGTCGTCCGAATGCGATGTGGCTGATCGAGATGAACTACTGCTAAGCGCTGACGCGCCTTTCTTTTCTTCTGCCATACCGCCCATTGTATACGGCTGATGGCCAATGGGCGATTGTGGATAACCCTCTGTCTTATATGCCGAGAACCGCCAAATGTGGATAACTGCCGTGGGGAGTTATCCACAACACGCCGAAGGGGGATAGCCTTCGACCACATTGCCTGAAATCCGGTGGCCGACGGCGTCCGGCATGGCATGGTGTCATCAACCGCCCATCGTGGACGCGGCGGGATTTCAGGAAGGGAATATCATGAACATGGTTGTATTCAGGCGATGTCAGTCCGCGCTGGGGGTCGCGGCCGTCATGGCTCTCGCATTGGTGGCCTCGCTGGTGTTTGCCGCCATGCCGGCCGCGGCGGTGACGTTGAGCAGGGCGGATGCCGGCACGTTTCTGCGCTATGAGCATGGCGGCGAGCAGGTCATCGGCGTCATGGCGAAGGATTCGACGAACAACTATTACTGCATCGAGGCTGACGAACGCGTCGAATACCAGCTGGGGGAGAGCGTCAAGCTGCGCGACGACGACACCGCGCGCCGGCTCGGCTGGCTGATGGACCATTATCGCGACGGGACGGCCGCGGAGCATGCGGCAATCGCGGTGCTATTTGGCCCATGATCTGCTGGACCTGAAGCCGGACACGTGGAAATCCCGGCGCGTGTCCGTCATGCGCGACAATCCGACGCTGCGGCGCAAGGTAGAGCAGATGTGGGAGGAGGCGGGATCCAACGCCCCGGCGAATGCGACGGTGACGCGTACATACGCCGAAGGCACGCGGACCGGGCGTGTCACGGTGTCGGTGACCAATGCGCAGGGGAAGACGATCGCCGGGATCAGATACGCCGCGACGCTGAACGGTCCGGCGGTGTTCGCGAACGGGAGCGCGACGGTGACCGGGATATCCGGGGCGGAGCCGATCGTGTACTCGTGGAAGGCGACCGGCGAGGGTGAAGTGAAGGCGAGTGTGGCATATGACCGCAAGCAGGTGGACGTGTTCGCAGTCGCGGGAGGCCAGGATCTGGTGCGTTACGGCGGCTCTTCGCAGGTGAGCGGCAAGGCGGTGAATTTCTCGGTCCGCAAGGAGTTCGTGCCCACACTGGGCACCGCCGTCGCGGCCAAGGTGGTCGACGCCGGGCAGCCGGTCGTGGATACCGTCACATCCGGGGTGGATGACGGCGATTCCTGGGCGTCCGGATTGGAGTTGCGGGCGTCCGGATGGTATTTCGACGGGCTCGTCGTGGGCGATCTGTCCGAGCCGGTCATGCCTGGTGCCGACGAGACGGCGAAGGAGTTCATCGCGAGGCTGGGCACAATGGGATTCCGGCCGTCCGCTTATGGCGAGGCGTCGTTCACTGCTCCCGGGCAGCGCGTGGATGTGAGAGCAAGCCGAGCCGGGCGGCGACGCGTCGTATGAGGCGCCGCGAGGTGGAGGATTCGGCACATGGGTGTGGGCGTTCGAAGTCGAGAAGTTGAGCGATACTGCGCGACAATATATAGGTAAGGATGTGGTCAGCGGGTTCCTGGAATACACGGAGACGAATTCGAACCGTGCTCGGGTGAGTGTGGAATCTACGGTCACGGAGCATACCGGCGTGGTTGGTTCCGAACTGAGCGACACCATTACGGTCGACGGATTCCCCGATGATCACGGATCCTTTGACGGCAATGTCAAGCTTGGCATCGGCGCTGACCGGGCGATGGCGCAGGTGAGCGTGTGGTGGGCGGGCGATCCGAATGATTCCGCCGGCGACGAGGCGTACCGGCCTCAGGGGAGACGCCGCCCGAGGGACAGCAATCACCGGTTGATTGGCGTGTGGGATTATCCGGCGGTCAACGGGCGTATCCGAGTGGGCGCCGGGGCGCCGGACGCTCATGGCGATCCGGTGCACATCGTGGCCGAATCGCATGGATGGTACGTGTTCGTTTGGAGCTTCGACGGCGATGACCGGGTGATGCCGGCGTCCAGCGCATACGATGACGCGTGGGAGCGCGTGCGCATATGGGATGTGGCACGGCCGCGCAAGCCGGCGCTGACCACGCAGGTGGAGCCGGACATTGTGCGGGTCGATGAGCCGTTCCGCGATACGGCGCGGATTGTGGGCGATGTGCCCGAAGGGCCTATGTGACGTTCACGGCGTACGAGGCGGTGGAGGAAGGGGCGGTGCCCGGCATGAACGGCGTGCTGCTTGACGAGGCCCGCGCCGAAGTGGATCCATACGATGTTCGAGCAGACGATCGCCAGTCCGCAGGTGCGCTCGCCGAAGGCGGGACTGGTGTATTGGAGAGCGTCGCTTCGCTCGCGTGCCGGTGATGTGCTGGTTTCGCATGAGCTCGGCGTCGAAGGGGAGACCGTAACCGTCGAAGTGCCTGATGATCCACCCGCTGAGCCGAAGGCGGATCCAGAGCCCGAGAAGCCGGTGCTGTCTCATACCGGTGCGGGGGTCGTCGCCATCATCGTCGTCGGATCCGGAGCCGCCGCGCCATCGGTGCCCTGGCCTTCCGCCGCCGATCCCGTCGCTGACGCTGCCGCTGGCGAAGGTTGTCTAGCGAGACCGGTGGATGGTTTGAGGCACTTGAGAAAGGCGCAATAGAACAGGAAGGCTAGGAATCTTGTAATTCCTAGCCTTCTATTTGGCATGGATTTGAACCATGGCCTCAATGGTATATGGGTCAGGCGTGGGCGTTTTCGCGACGTCGCATGGTGCGCAACTGGTCGGCGATCCATGTATTGACGACGGCGTTGCGGCTGATTGCCAGCTCGGCGGCTTCCTCGTCTAGTTCGCTGACCATCCATGCGGGCATCGTCAGCGTGATTCGCTTCTCCAGCGGGGGATGATGTTCGACTACGGGATTGCCGAGATCGACATAGCTGAGGATGTCCTCGCCGTTGTCGAACATCTCCTCAAACTGGTCGCTGGTGATCGCTTGGCATCATTTTTTGGCTTTCATGGTATGCCTCCTCGTTCTTGCGCGATCGGTGCACGGGTATGATGCGGATGCGCTTGCCGCGTTTGGCTGTAATCGCCGTCCAATGCCTGCCGTCGATCATCCCGAGCACGATGTGGCGCACATCGTCGTTTCCGGATTCGGGGCGGTCAGCGTCACTGGAGGCATCGCGCCGGTCGACAAGATCGCGGCCTTCCGCGTACTACGATCAGGGTTTTGATTCTCGACTCCGTATTAGTTATATACAAATCAGTTTTATGTATGGATAAAAGATATGTGTAACAATATCATGGTTTGTAAATTCTAATCCAAGACTTGAAAGTAAGTCTATGCATTGCTAATCTAGTTCACATGACTGCAGTGATGGTCTCGCCGGCGTTAAAGGCGCAGAAGCAAGAGTTGAGCCTTCAGGATCGCGTTACATACAACATGAAGGTTCTTATCGCCATTCGACAGACCTCTCAGAAGGATCTGGCGCAGGCTATGGGAATTGCCGCGCCGACTCTATCCCAGAAGTTCAGTGGGCGCACCCGATGGAACATGGATGATATAGAAAAAAGCCGATTTCCTTGATGTGAAACCGGAGGCACTGGTAGCGGGGCATGGATTTGAACCATGACCTCTGGGTTATGAGCCCAGCGAGCTACCGAGCTGCTCCACCCCGCGCCGGCTGTTTTGAAACAGCTCTATCTAAGATAGGGAGAATGCGAGATTGTCAAATCGGCGTGTCGGATTTTTGCGCTGAGTGAAATGCCGGGATTGATAACCGGTCATAACTCATGGCGATAACCTGACGGCGTATCAATATCCCGGCCATTGCCATAATAAGAACATGCCTATCAAGATCCCAAGCGGCCTGCCCGCGCGTGCCATCCTCGACTCGGAACGCATCTTCGCCCTGGAGAAGCCCGAGGCGGAGCGCCAGCGTGTGCGACCGCTCAAATTGGTGATCCTGAACCTGATGCCCAAGAAGGTCGAAACCGAGACGCAGCTGCTGCGCCTGATCTCCAAATCGCCGCTGCAGGTCGAAATCGACTTCATGAAGACATCCACGCATGAACCGACCCATGTCAGTCACGATCATCTGGTCAAGTTCTATGCGACGCTGGATGCCTTCCGCGACAACTACTATGACGGTTTCGTCGTCACCGGAGCCCCGGTCGAGCACCTGCCGTTCGACCAGGTCGATTACTGGGACGAGTTCAAGTCGATTCTCGACTGGGCGAGCGCCCATGTTCTCCACCATGTACCTGTGCTGGGGGCGCGATGGGGCGCTCAACTACCGGTATGGCGTGCGCAAGGTCGACCTGCCGGAGAAGATATTCGGGGTGTTCCCGCAGTACCTGCAGGACGAGTACTGCTTCCTGACCAATGGTTTCGACGAGATCGCGCTGCAGCCGCACTCCCCGTCTGGCGGGTGTGAACGAGGCCGACGTGGCGGCGAATCCCGACTTGCAAGTGCTCACTTGGGGTCCCAGTCCGGGCCTGGCCTGATCGCCACTCGCGATTTCTCCGAAGTGTTCGCTCTCGGCCATTGGGAGTACGGCAAGACGACGCTCCAGGAGGAGTACGAGCGCGACATGGCGAAGGGGATGAGCAACGTCCCGTTCCCGCACAACTACTTCCCGCATGACGATCCGCACCTTGAGCCGTTGTTCGCATGGCGATCGCACGCGAATCTGCTGTGGCGCAATTGGCTGAACTGGGTGTATCAGACCACGCCGTACGATCTCACTGAAGTGCCCGGATTGCGGGCGGAGCGCCGGCTTGGCATCGATCGTTTCCGCCACGCGCCCTCCGGCCCGCGCAAGGACGATTTCTCACCGTTCGTCCATGACGACTACGGCGTGATACGTGGCGAATGATGGTTCTCGCCTGCGCTGCGGTCGTTTGACGGGGTCTGGGACCATCCCGGTCGGCTCCCCGTTGATGGTCTTTCGGATCTGGAGGGCGCAGATGACCTCGGAATCCCGCTGTAATTGGTCGGAGATTCGAGATTTGTTGCATTAGCACGGTTTGGTGTCCACATGGCGTACAAAAAGGGCCATCGCCGTGTTCAATAGGTGGAATACCGGCCTCTTTTGTCCATGCCTTATGAGTGGTGTTTAAAAAACCGTCCAAATAATGAGACAATGACCAATATGTTAACGCTCACGAATTTGGCGAAGAAACGCCGTACAGCCCTTGGAAAATAAGGCGTGTTACGTGTTGTCCAAGGTGGTCATAGGATAATCATTTAGTCATTCGGGCGGAATGTCTGGGCAGGAGCTCGGTTGGTCGGTCTTATGCCCGGGCAGCTTCGATAACGGCTGGACGGACGATATCCAAACGTCACATTCGCCTCAACCGTTGGGCTAAACTGACAGCTGATAATGAGAGCAGGAGGCGCGATATGGTAGATGCGGTCGGTACGGGCGCACTATTGGCGGCCGACAGCGGTCCCGAACTGCCAACGGTCAATGATTTTCTTCCTCCCGAGATCCTGTTCCAGGGGTACCCTTCGCGATCAATCGCATCATATTGATCCGCATCGTGGCGACCGTGGTGCTTCTCGTGGTGCTCGGTATCACGGCGAAGCGCGCCAAGCTCATCCCCGGCCGCTGGCAAGGCGTGGTCGAGATGGGCATCGACTTCGTGCGCGACAGCGTCGTATATCAGGTCATGGGCGAGCTGCGCGGCAAGCGTTACGTGCCGATGATTTCGACGTTGTTCTTCACGATCTTCGTGTTCAACCTGTGCGGCATCATCCCCGGTATGAACATGGCGGCCACCGCCACAGTGGTCATGCCCGCTGGTGTTCGCGGTCTGGGTGCTCATCCAGTACTGGATCACCGCAGCACGCGAGAAGGGCCTAGTGGGGCTACATCCGCGACGAGTGCTTCCCCAAGGGAGTGCCGTGGCCGGTGTACATCCTGCTGGCGCCGACCCAGCTGTGCGAGCCGGTGCTGATCCGCCCCGCATCGCTGACCATCCGTCTGTTCGCCAACATGATCTCCGGGCACTTGCTCGTGGCATCCTGCCTGGCGTTTGCACAGTACTGGGTCATCGACGCGACCAATAAGCTTGCCGGCATCCCCGTCGGCGCGCTGTGGTTCGTCTTCGGTTTGGTGCTCACCCTGTTCGAGGCGTTCGTCGCCTTCCTGCAAGCCTACGTCTTCGCCATCCCTCTCGACGGTGTACATCAGCATGAGCTACCCGGAGGAATGAGCCGCACCCGCGTGAGACTCACCACGGACAATACGAATACTTTGCAATTCCCGAGACAACTGAAGAAATTAACCAAGTTTTTTAACGGTTACGTTAGAAAGGAAACAGAAATGGACATCATTACTCTCGCTCAGGTCACCGGCAGCCTTTCCGTCATCGGCTACGGCCTCGCGACCCTCGGCCCCGGCCTCGGCCTCGGCATCCTGTTCGGCAAGGCGATGGAGTCCACCGCCCGTCAGCCCGAGGTGAGCGGCAAGATCCAGATGATCATGTTCATCGGCCTCGCACTGGTCGAGGTGCTGGGTCTGCTCGGCTTCGTGGCCGCCCTGATCGTTGCGTGAGACGACAGGCGACGATTCACACGTTTATTCGACATTGAAAGGAGGGCTTCATGATGACAATAGCCGCAAGTGACGGCCTCAAGCTGTTCATTCCGCAGGTCTACGACATCGTGTGGTCCCTGATCATCCTTGTCATCGTTGCGGTGTTCTTCTACAAGTTCTTCATGCCGAAGTTCAACGCCATCTTCGATGAGCGTGCGGCGAAGATCGAAGGCAACATCGCCAAGGCAGAGCAGTCCAAGAAGGATGCCGACGCCGCCAAGAGCAAGTACGAGGCCCAGCTGAGCACCGCTCGCGTCGAAGCCTCCAAGATTCGTGACGACGCCCGTGCCGAAGCTTCCCACATCATCGCCGACGCACGCTCCCGCGCGGAGTCCGACGCCGCCCAGATCACCGCCAACGCGCAGCGCTCCATCGAGTCGCAGCAGCAGCAGGCGCTGGTCTCCCTCAAGGGCGAAGTCGGTACTCTTGCCACGGCCCTGGCCGGCAAGATTCTCGGTGCCAAGCTTGAAAACAGCGACGTGCAGTCCTCGATGATCGACAAGATGATCGACGACCTGGACACGAACGACAAGAAGTGATTCCGGCGTTCCGGAAAGGGAGGTGACCAATGCGAGGAGAGGCATCCCGCATCTCGGATCGCGTTTCGCGTGACGAGTTGGCGCCCAAGCTGCGCTCGACCGGCAAGGACGCATGGCGTATCGGCAACGAACTGTTCACGATCACCAACGTGCTTGACCACACCGTGCAGCTCGAACGCGCTCTCACCGATCCGTCACGTCCGGTCGACGACAAGATCGGCGTGCTCAAAGGAGCTCATCGGTGCCCAGGCCCATCCCATGACCCTGGGGATCATGAGCGATCTGGTCGGTCGCAAATGGAGCCGTGCCGCACACATCGCCAACGCCGTCGAAGACTTCGGCGTTGACGCCATGATGTACTACGCGGATGCCACGGGCGTCACCCTGCGCGTGTCCGTGGAACTGGCCGAGCTGCATTCCGCGCTGCTCAACCTGCCGGTTCTGCGTTCGAAGCTCAATGACGACAGCGTGCCCGCCAAGGCGCGCATCGATCTGCTGAACGCCGTGCTGGGCAAGACCGAGTTCAACGAGGTCACGCTCCGGCTGGCGGAACACGCCGCGTGCAACCCGCGCAACCGGCGCTATCTGGAGACCATCCAGTGGCTGATCAACAAGTTCTCCCGCCACATGGGCGAGTCGATGATTACCGTGACCACCGCGTCGCCGCTGAACATCGACCAGATCAAGCGACTGACCGACGTATATTCCGCGAAGCTCGACCATCCGGTGCACATCAACTCGGTTGTCGACCCCACGGTCCTCGGCGGCATGCGCATCCAGGTCGGCGACGAGGTCACGGACAACACCGTGGTCGCCCAGCTACAGCAGCTGCAACGCACGGTAAGGGCGAAAGCCTGACGATACGGTTCCGGCGCGCCACGCGGCGACGGAGCCCGACATGAAATTTTCCAACAATAAGGAGTGATCATGGCAGAACTTACCATTGATCCCGCCACGATACGCAAGGCGCTCGATGATTTCGTCGAGTCGTACGAAGCCGAGCGACACCCCCACCCAGGAAGTGGGCTATGTCGCCACGGCCGGTGACGGCATTGCGCACGTGACGGGACTGCCTGGTTGCATGGCCAACGAGCTGCTGACGTTCGAGGACGGCACGCTCGGCCTGGCGTTCAATCTTGACGCCCGTGAGATCGGCGTGGTTATCCTCGGCGATTTCGCAGGCATCGAGGAAGGCCAGGAGGTCCGACGCACCGGCGAAGTGCTCTCCGTGCCCGTCGGCGACGGCTATCTCGGCCGCACCGTGGACCCGCTGGGCAACCCGATCGATGGTCTGGGTGAAATCAAAGGGCATTGAAGGGCGTCGAATCCTCGAAGCCCAGGCTCCTGACGTTATGCACCGTCATCCCGTCGACGAACCGCTGTCCACCGGCCTGAAGGCCATCGACGCGATGACGCCGATCGGCCGCGGCCAGCGTCAGCTCATCATCGGAGACCGCCAGACCGGCAAGACCGCAATCGCGATCGACACCATCATCAACCAGAAGAAGAACTGGGAGACGGGCGACCCGAAGAAGCAGGTGCGCTGCATCTACGTGGCCATCGGTCAGAAGGGTTCGACCATCGCATCCGTGCGCCAGAGCCTCGAAGAGGCCGGTGCCATGGAGTACACCACCATCGTGGCCTCCCCGGCTTCCGATTCCGCAGGCTTCAAGTACATCGCGCCGTACACCGGCTCGGCCATCGGCCAGCACTGGATGTACCAGGGCAAGCACGTCCTCATCATCTTCGACGACCTGTCCAAGCAGGCAGAAGCATACCGCGCCGTGTCCCTGCTGCTGCGCCGCCCGCCGGGGCGTGAAGCATACCCCGGCGACGTCTTCTACCTGCATTCGCGTCTGCTCGAACGCTGCGCGAAGGTCTCCGACGATCTGGGCGGCGGTTCCATGACCGGCCTGCCGATCGTCGAGACCAAGGCGAACGACGTGTCCGCGTACATCCCGACCAACGTGATCTCCATCACCGACGGCCAGATCTTCCTGCAGTCCGATTTGTTCAACGCCAACCAGCGTCCCGCCGTGGACGTCGGTATCTCCGTCTCCCGAGTCGGTGGCGCCGCACAGACCAAGGCCTCTGAAGAAGGTCTCCGGTACGCTGAAGATCTCGCTGGCGCAGTACCGTTCGCTGGAATCCTTCGCGATGTTCGCGTCTGATCTGGACGCCGCGTCCAAGAACCAGCTGAACCGTGGCTCGCACCTGACCGAGCTGCTCAAGCAGCCGCAGTTCTCGCCGTATTCGATGGAACAGGAAGTCGTCTCCGTGTGGGCCCGGCACCCATGGCAAGATGGATGATCTGCCGCTGGGCGACGTGCTGCCGTTCGAGCACGCACTGCTCGATTACCTGGAGCACAGCACCGACATCCTCAAGACCATCCGTGAGACCGAGAACTTCACGCCTGACACCGAAGCCGCCTTGGACGAGGCCGTCGAAGCGTTCCGCGAGACGTACGTGACCAAGGCCGGCAAGCCGCTGGTCGTGAAGAAGTCCTCGACGCGCAAGCCCGTGCCCGTGGAGCAGGAGAAGATCATCGCCAAGGCCGACAAGCCCGCGCACGATCCGACCAAGCACCCGATGGCTGGAGAAAAGAAGTAGCCCATGGGATCGCAACTCGCATTGAAAGGGCAGGATCGCCTCTACGGGATCGCTGGAGAAGATTTTCAACGCCCAGGAGATGATCGCGTCTTCGCATATCGCCAAGGCCCGTGACGTGGCCCTGAACGCGAAGCCGTACGCCGATGCGATTTTCGATGCCGTTCAGGCTGTGGTAGCCCACACCCGTATCACGCATCCGATTGTCAAGAAGGAGGAGGACAACCCCAAGGTTGCCGTCCTCGCCTTGACGGCGGATCGTGGCATGGCCGGCGCATACACCTCGTCGATCATCCGTGAGACCGAGGAACTGCTCACGCGACTCGACGACGCCGGCAAGCAGCCGGAACTCTACGTGTATGGCCGGCGCGGCGTGACGTACTACAAGTACCGCAACCGCGCAATCGCCGACACGTGGGAGGGGGATACCGACAAGCCGGGCGTTGAAATCGCCGAGGCCATCTCCAACGCACTGATGACCGCCTACATGAAGCCGGCCAGCCAGGGCGGGGTCTCCGAGCTCTACATCGTCTACACCGAGTTCATCAACATGGTGGTGCAGAAGGTGCGCGTGCTGCGTATGCTTCCCGTCGAAGTGGTCGAGGCCAAGGTCGAATCCGGCGGGCATGTCGCGCGAGTGAGGGCGACAACGCCGCAAGCTCCAAGGTGCGCCCGTTGTACCGCTTCGAGCCCAGCCTGGACAAGGTGATGGATGCCATCCTGCCGAAGTACATCCAGTCGCGTATTCACGAATGCCTGCTGGAGGCGGCCGCGTCCGAGACCGCGAGCAGGCAGAACGCCATGCACACGGCGACGGAGAACGCGCGTAACCTGATCGACTCGCTGACCCGTAAGATGAACGCCTCCCGTCAGGCGTCCATCACCCAGGAACTTACCGAAATCATCGGCAGCGCCGACGCGCTGAACACAAAGGAAGAGTAGGAACGCATATGGCTGACAATCAGACCACAGCGGCTCCCGAGACGGCTGCAGAGCCGATCAATGGACGTGTGACGCGTATCCAGGGTTCGGTTATCGACGTCGAATTCCCGTGGGCCACCTGCCCGATATCTACAACGCCCTGACCGTCGAGCTGACCAACACCGGCGCTCACGAGGAAGGCGAGACCCGCACACGATCACGCTTGAGGTCGAGCAGCACCTTGGCGACTCCACCGTGCGCGCCGTGGCCCTGAAGCCCACCGACGGCCTCGTCCGCGGCGCTTCGGTGCACGACACCGGCAGCTCGATTTCCGTGCCCGTCGGCGACGTGACCCTGGGCCACGTGTTCGACGTGACCGGTCACGTGCTGAACAAGAAGGCCGACGAGACCATCAAGGTCACCGAACGCTGGCCGATCCACCGCAAGCCGCCGGCATTCGACCAGCTGGAGTCCAAGACCCAGATGTTCGAAACCGGCATCAAGGTCATCGATCTGCTGACCCCGTACGTGCAGGGCGGCAAGATCGGTCTGTTCGGTGGTGCAGGCGTCGGCAAGACCGTGCTGATCAGGAGATGATCCAGCGCGTCGCCCAGGACCACGACGGCGTCTCCGTGTTCGCCGGTGTCGGCGAGCGTACCCGTGAGGGCAACGACCTCATCGGCGAGATGGGCGAGGCCGGCGTTCTGGAGAAGACCGCACTGGTCTTCGGCCAGATGGATGAGCAGCCGGGCACCCGTCTGCGCGTCCCGCTGACCGCACTGACCATGGCGGAGTACTTCCGCGACGTGCAGAACCAGGACGTGCTGCTGTTCATCGACAACATCTTCCGCTTCACGCAGGCAGGCTCCGAGGTCTCCACCCTGCTGGGCCGAATGCCCTCCGCCGTGGGCTACCAGCCGAACCTGGCCGACGAGATGGGCTCCTCCAGGAGCGCATCACCTCGACCCGAGGCCACTCGATCACCTCGCTGCAGGCCATTTACGTGCCCGCCGACGATTACACCGACCCGGCCCCGGCGACGACCTTCGCCCACCTGGACGCGACCACCGAGCTTTCTCGTGACATCGCATCCAAGGGCATCTACCCGGCCGTCGACCCGCTGAGCTCCACCTCGCGAATCCTTGATCCGCGTTACGTCGGCCAGGCACTACGACTGCGCCAACCGCGTCAAGGCCATTCTGCAGCGTAACAAGGAGCTGCAGGACATCATCGCCCTGATTGGTATCGACGAGCTTTTCGGAAGAGGACAAGACCACCGTCAACCGCGCCCGCCGCATCGAGCAGTTCCTCGGCCAGAACTTCTACGTGGCCGAGAAATTCACCGGTCGTCCGGGCTCCTACGTGCCGGCCGACGAGACCATCGAGGCCTTCACCCGCATCTGCGACGGCGTTTACGACGACGTCCCGGAGCAGGCGTTCTCCGGCATCGGCGGCATCGACGACCTCGAAAAGAAGTGGCACGATCTGCAGAAGGAACTTGGTGAGTGATGGCTGAATCGTCAAAGGCCTGATGCAGGTCAACATCGTCGCCGCCGATCACCCGGTGTGGCACGGCACGGCGAAGTCCGTCACCATCCCCGCCTCCGAAGGCGAGATGGGTATTCTGGCCGACCACGAGCCGGTGCTCACGGTGATCAAGGGAGGCACGGTTTCGGTCGTGGATCCCGCAGGCGAGCGCCATGCGTTCGAGGTCAGTGACGGATTCATCTCCTTCGATTTCAACAAGCTCACGGTTGCCGTCGAACGCGGCCGTGATGTGTCCGCACTGAAGGCCCGGTATCGAATAGCGAGCTCTTCGGCACGGCAGCGGCTGTGCCGAAGAGCTCGCACTGGGCGTCGTCTGCATCCCGCAGGCGGCGCCCTTTTGCGTTATCTACTCGGTGTTATCCCCCACGTCAATGCCCGGCGCACTCCACCATTCCCACCAAAATACGGGTTGAAATAGCCGAAATCCGCAATTCCCCGTGTGAAATCGCCGTTTTTGGATCCTGAAACGGCGATTTCACACGGGGAATTGTTCAAAACGGCGATTTCAACCCGTATTTTGGCGTTCGATACGCTCGCGCTGTCGGCGCGGTACCGTACGGTTCGTGCCTGTTACTGTCCGAGAGGCGCTCCCTCCCTTCCGCGCGTACTGTACACTGGTGTGACGTGCGCGTTATTGTTGCTGATTGCTCTGCTGAATATTCCGGTCGCCTCAGTGCGTCGCTTCCTCCCGCGAAGCGCGTTCTGCTCATAAAGGCCGACAACAGTCTGCTGATCTTCTCCGAACTCGGCTCATACAAGCCGCTCAACTGGATGGCTGCGCCCTGCACTTTGAAGGACATCACCCCGGACTCTGTTGAGGCCGCGGACGGGCCTGCCCCCGAGCATATCCTTCGCGTCTGCGCCGACAAGACCAGCGACGTCTTGGAAGTCTCCCTGTACCACGTCTACTCCGACACCACCTATGACCTCGGCATCGATCCAGGCCTCATCAAGGACGGCGTCGAAGACCACCTCCAGCGTTATCTCTCCGAACAGATCGACCGCATCGGCCCCGGCTCCAAGCTCATCCGCCGCGAATACCCCACCGCCATCGGCCCCGTCGACATCATGGCCTCAACGCCGACGGTGAGCACGTCGCCATCGAGATCAAACGCCACGGCGGCATCGACGGCGTCGAGCAGCTCACCCGCTACTGCGAGCTCCTCAACCGCGACCCCCTCCTCGCCCCCGTCCACGGCATCTTCGCCGCCCAGACCATCACCCCTCAGGCGCGTCCTCGCCCAGGACCGCGGTTTTCGAATGCCTCATCCTCGATTATGACGAGATGAAGGGGTAGGGAAGATGATTCCCTTCGCCTCTTCTGAACACGCCTGAACACACCGCGATGGTGCGTTACCTGCGTTGCGTCTCAGTCGCGGTACCTTTGTACCGCTTCCTTCGGTGCGTCTTGGTACCGCGCGCATCGCGGCGTGTTCAGGGGTGTGTTGTGTGGTGGCGCGTTGCCGGCGTTGCTCCTCAGTCGCGGTGCGCTCAGGCGGTATGCATGCGGCCCAGGGCGATGGCGGTGCGTAACACATAGGCCTCGCGCGCGTCGGCGGCGTCCCAGCCGGTGGTTTCGGCGGCCCGCTTCAAACGGTACCGCACCGTGTTCGGGTGTACGCTCAATTCCTTGGCCGTGGTCTCCAACGAGCCGCCGTTGCGCAGGAACGTGGACACGGTCTCCAAAGTAGGATCGTCCGGCCGCCGCCGTCTGCAGACTGGCATATACCGTATTCACCAGCTCGTCCACGGCATCCTGATCCCCCAGCAGCGCCCGCTCAGGAAGCACGTCATCGGCACGCATCGGGCGCGGAACCTGCGGCAATGCGGGAGCCGCCGCAATCGCCGAACGGACCGCCTGCACCGTGCGGCAGGCACCCTCGACACCGCGGCGCAAAGGTCCCCAGGCACACCGGCGCCTTCGTCGAGAACGCCGACAGTGTATTGGTACACGTCACATCGGGCGTCGCCGCCGCACGCGGCATGATCAGCGCCACGCACAGACCGTTCGTCGTCCCCGTCACGCACGGTCCGCCGCCCAGATCATGCACGGTCCTGCGGATCGCGGCCCTTGTGCCCGCCATCGTGTGCAACGGCTTGCCACCGATGGCAAAGCACAGAAAATCATCCGAAAAATCAAGAATCCCCAGAATCGCCGCGGTACGCTCATCCGCCAACCCATTGACCAGACACGCGAACGCCACCGATTCCAGTCGGGAATCGGCGTCATCCTGAGCGGAACCACTGCTCAGCAGGTCAAGAAAGTCAACGGAACCATGCTCCGTGTCGAAATCGGTCATACCGTCCAGCATAGCCGAACCGTCTGCAAGCGTCACCAGTCGTCACCGGATGTCCGCGTTGCGCCGCGCCCGCTGCGACTCCCGCCAGAACGTGAGCACCACGAATCCGAACACGAACGCCACCGGCAGCATATGCCGCTCGAAATTGTTCGCGGGCGCGGTGATCATCACGCCCATGAGCAGCAGCAGCGGCAGATGCATGACCAGTGTGCGCCACCGGCGAAGCACCACTTCGGCCGCGCCGATCAGCAGCGTCATCATCACATACAGGTTGCCGTGAGCCACCCATCCCAGCACCGGAATCTCACCGAACTGCTTTGCGCCCTCGGCGATGGACTGCCGCCACTCGCTGCACCAGTATTTGATCCACGTGGTCTGGTCTGTCACATAATCGCTGTTCACGTAGTAATCCATCGACACGTACGGCTGATCCATCGGGTTGAAATAGCCGAAGCACTTCGCCAGCAGCGCGTCGATGGCGGTGACGGGATCGGCCTTGACGATCTGCCACCAGGCGCTATTGAACCGGGCCATGTCCTCCTGCGTGACCGACCGCCAGCGGTAGCTCACCTTCTTCGACTGGATGCCGGACGACTTCACCGGGTCGGCATCCTGCGGCTGGTAGGCGTCGGCCATCTGATCGAGATTGAAGATCGGCGCGATCTCCTCCCTGGCGGACTGCGGTATGCTGCCCGGATTGCGCTTGGCGATGCGGGCGATCTGCTGCAGCTGGACGCCGTGGCTTTCGATCGGATCGCCGCTGATGATCGCACCGGTGCGGGTCAGCATCACGACACCGCCATGCAGCACGATGACCGGCAGCAGCAACGCGACGACGTACGCCTTCCAGCGGCGATGGTCGGAAAGCAGCGCAAGAATCAGCTGCAGCACGATGATGTACCAAGCGTACTTCGCGCTCGCCAGCATCACCACGCAGGCCAGGATCAATGCGATAAGGCTGCGACGGCGCAGCCTGACCACCTTGTCGCCCTTGCCTCGCCACGTACGGAACAGCTCGTACCACACGCCGAACGCCCACACGAACGAGAACGCGAACAGAGGCGATTTCGTCAGCGAGATCGTCGAGAACACCGCGAGCGGACAGCATAGGAAGAACAGGATAATCACCAGACGCGAGAACCATCCCGAGGCGCCTTCGGGCAGGCGTCCGTTCCCGGCACATGCCCGCGCCGCGAAGCCGGGGGAGGCGTACCCGCGCTCCGGATGCGCGAAATCAAGCATGACCAGTGCCATCGGCCCGCGTTCGGGATGCGTGAAGTCAATGCCGGCGCGGCGCGGCAGCCACGGCAGGTTGAGGAACCGGTTGGCGGTGGCGGCGCAGCAGAACGCGGCGAACAGGAACTGCGCGGATGACAGCACCACGAATCCGACGTCGTTGGAATCGGTGAAATACCGGGAGACCGACAGCACGGCACCATACAGTACCGTCAGCACGATGTTGTGCTGATCGGTCAGGTACGTCGGATTCGACGGCCATATGTAGTGCGCGGTCGGATAGATGTCCATCGGCACGAATGAGAAGAATCCGATATACGGCTGATCCAGGCCGGTCCATTGGTTCCAGGCCCAGCTGAACTCGCGAGCCTGAGAGCGGATGTCGGCGCCGAACGCGGACAGCAGCGTCGTCGGCACCCAAAGCCAGCCGATGAACAGGATCAGTGCGATTTTCCACCACCGGTCGGTGGCACGTACGCATACCCGGGCGAGGAACCGTCCGGTCCGGCTGACCCACGAGCCGGGAGCGGATGCCAGGAGCCGCGCGGCCGCGCGACGTGCGCCCGCCGGAATCAGGCGCCGTGGATGCAGGCCGTTCTTGCCGCTGGACCAGCCGAACACCGGTATGCCGTTCGCCCAGCGAGTCATTGCGACCACGGCGGCGAATGGTACAAGGAATCCGACAACGGCAAACAACCAGTTCACCGCGCCGAAATCCGCGATCGAGGAGTCTGCCCAGTAGAGCGGCCCCACCGCCACGCACAAGGCGATCCACAGGCAGGCCGTGACGGCCAGCGTCCATCGCGCCACGGCCGCGAGACGCGCGAGGGCGATGCCGGTGGCGCGTCGTGACCTGCCGCCGCTGCCTCCGCGCCCGCCGCGGGCCGGGGTGGCGCTGGAGTGATCCGTGATGTGAGCTGTGGTCATGTCATGGTATTCTACCGATGCGCCTTGAACGGCGGCGATCGTGCCATTGCCGGCATTTGCCGTAGGACGATATCGGGCATAATCTGAAGGCATGTCGGAAACAACAAGGGGAATCATTCCAAACATGCCACGCACCACCGAGGTGGCTGACAATGTGATTGCGGTGGTGGAAACCGCATCGACCAATACGCTGGCGCGGCAGATGCTGCGCGACGGCACCATGGCGCCTCCGGCCGACGGGGGTGCCGGTGTGGCCGTGGTGGCCACTGATGTGCAGAGCGCGGGCCGCGGCCGGCTGGAACGCACATGGGTGAGTGCTCCCGGCGAATCGATGACCTGCTCGTACATCGCCACGCTGCCGGCGGGCGTGATCGCCGACGGCAGCGTAAACGGCTGGCTGACGGTGATCGCCGGGTTTGCCGCGCTGGATGCGCTGCGGGGCGCGCTCGCCGAATGGGGTGGCCAGTGAAGATTGCGGTCTGCGGCTCAAGTGGCCGAATGACCTGTTCTGCCAGGGACGCAAGCTGGGTGGCATCCTCACCGAGATGGTGCCGCTGCCCGGGCGCGATGACAGCGCGGCGCTGGTGATCGGCATCGGCATCAACCTCGCGATACCGGCCGACCGGTTGCCCACGGAGCAGTCCACGTCACTGCAACTGCATGTGCAAGGGCTGCCCGATGCCCGGACACTGCGTGATATGATCGCCGCGCATATCGTGCGGTCGCTGAGTTCCCGACTGAGCGGTTTCGTGGCAGACCCGCATGCCGCCGCCGAGCGGCTGCGCGAGGAGACCTCCTGCGTGTGCTGGACGCTGGGACGTCGTGTTGAGGCGCGCTTCACCGATGGTTCGGTGCTGACCGGTACGGCGACGGCGCTGAACGCCGATGCGTCGCTGAGCGTGCGTGACGATGCGGGCGAAAACCATGTCGTGCACACGGCCGACGTCGGCGTATTGCCGCTGTAGTCGCAGCGAACGGTTCTCAATAAGAAAGGTGTGAGCCTGCATCCGTCCGAAATGAACAAAAAATATGGAAGAAGCCCGGAATTCCGGGCTTCTTCCATATGAGCGTTTGTGCGGGAATGTTAGAAATCCTCGCACAAACGCTATTGAGAACCGTTCGCTGCGACAACAGCGACGCGAATCAGAACAGCTTGGCCAGACCGGTCGCCGCGAGCGACGCGACGACGGCCTTGATGACATCGCCGATCACGAAGCCCATCGACGCAATCGCCACGGTCGTGAACGGAACATGCATGACCATGGACTGAATCGTGATGCCGAACAGGTACAGCACCACCAGGTTGCCGGCCAGTGAGGCGCCGAAGTAGCGGACGGCGGTCAGCGCGGCGTGCGGAGCCGAGTCAAGACGCGCCTTGCCGCGTAGCAGGGCGGTGACGATTACGGCCGGCAGGAAGCCGATCAGGAAGCCCGCGCTCGGGCCGAACAGGGCGGCGGTGGAGGCGCCGCCGGCGAACACCGGCAGTCCGGCCGCGCCGGCGGCCAGATACAGCACCACCGCGCTGCCTGCCTGACGCCAGCTGAGCATCAGACCTGCCAGCATCATGACGAAGGTCTGCAGCGTGATCGGCACCGGGGTGCCAGGGATCGAAATCTCACCAGCTGCCGAAGCGAGCCACATGAGGACGGCGAACAGCACCGGCTTGCCGATGGTCGAAGCCAGCATACGGCCGCGCTGGGCGGTGGAAACAGTACGTTCGGACATGAATAACCCCTCTCGATGATGAAAGAACGGACGGCGAGTGTCCCCCCGTTGTCGCCAATGATAGAAAGCCCTCGCCTTAGACGGCCTGTCGGGAACATACAAAAGTCGAGACGGCCTTTTGTGGATGTTCGCCGGTTACGGTGCCGGAACTTACGTGGCCGTTTGTCTTCGCTCTACAAAATATCGCCGCCGTTTTTGTCGAAAACTTGACTCCGCGCTCGCGCGCATACGGCGATAGTGGAATATATGGGAAATATCGTCAAGAAAATACTCGTCGCCAACCGCGGCGAGATCGCGCTGCGCGTGGTGAGAACCGCCCGGGAGATGGGGATTTCCACGGTGGCGGTGTACTCCGAACAGGACCGCAACGCCCAGTACGTCCAGCTGGCCGACGAGTCGTACCTGCTGTCGGGTGACACATACGCGAGCACATACCTCAACGAGGACCTGTTGATCGGCATCCTGCACCGGTCCGGCGCGAACGCCGTGCACCCCGGCTACGGATTCCTCTCCGAGGTGCCGAGCTTCGCCGACAAGGTCGAGAAAGCGGGCGCGATCTGGGTGGGGCCGCATCCGCAGGCGCTGATCGACCTCGGCGACAAGATCACCGCGCGTCGCGTGGCGAAGTCCGCGCAGGTGCCGCCGGTGCCGGGCATCAGCGAGCCGGTGCGCGAGCTGCGCACGCTGCTGGACTTCTCGCACACGTACGGCTACCCGGTGATGATGAAGCGCACCGACGGCGGTGGCGGCCGAGGCATCACCGTCGTGCACGACGATGACGAGATGCGTCGCTTCTACATGAACCATGACGCGATGCAGGGCGGCGACCTGGACGAGTACTTCATCGAGAAGTTCATCGACAAGGCCCGCCACGTGGAGACCCAGTGCGGCCGCGACCGTTTCGGCGACTTCACCGTGTACTCGACGCGTGACTGCTCTGTGCAGCGGCGCAACCAGAAGCTCGTCGAGGAGGCCCCCGCTCCGTTCCTGCCGGACGAGGTCATCAACCAGCTGGAGACGTATTCGCGCAGCCTGTTCAACAAGGTCGACTACATCGGTCTGGGCACGTGCGAGTTCATGGTGACCCCGCATCGCAAGGTGTACTTCCTGGAGGTCAACCCGCGTCTGCAGGTCGAGCACACGGTCAGCGAGGAGGTGTGCGGGCTCGACCTGGTGCGCGAGCAGATCGATATCGCCGACGGCGGCCACCTGACACCGGCCCCCGCGCCGCGCGGCCACAGCTTCGAGCTGCGCATCACCAGCGAGGATCCGGCGACGAACCTGACGCCGTCCTCCGGCACGCTGGAGCGCATCGTCTGGCCGTCCGGCCCCGGCCTGCGCATCGATACCGGCGTGGAGCAGGGAGACACGGTCTCGCCGAAGTTCGATTCGATGATGGGCAAGGTCGTGATCACCGCGCAGAGCCGTGAGGCGGCTGTCGCCCGCGTGCGCCGCGCGCTCGACGAACTCGTGATCGAGGGCGTGCCGACCCCGGTCAGCCTGTTCAAGCAGATCTTCAACGACGATGAGTTCACCGCCGAGCATGGTCATCTCTTCGACGTGAGCACGAAGTGGCTGGAGCGCAAGTACCTCAACCATGAGCCGCAGACCGTGCGCTCGGGACAGCCGGCGTCGCTCAGCGGCGAAGGCCAGGACGCCGGCGCGAAGGCCCGACGAGCGAAAGCTTCGTCATCGAGGTCGACGACCGCCGTGTCAAGCTCACCGTGCCGACCGACATCGTCAACAACCTCATGGGAGCGGGGCGTTCGCGCGGAGCCAAGCGCCCGTCGCAGCCGCTGCGAGGCCAGGGGCTGCACGCCATCGCGGAGAAGAAGGAGCACAACGACGGCAAGTCCGGCGTCATCGCCTCGCCCATGCAGGCGGTGGTCACGCGCATCAACGTCGCGGAAGGCCAGTCCGTCACCAAGGGCGACCTGCTGGTGGTGCTGGAGTCGATGAAGATGGAGAACTACGTGTACGCGCCGGTCAACGGCACGGTCGCGAAGATCTTCGTCGCGCCCGCCACCGGCGTCGAGGCCGGCGAGACGCTGGTCGCGATGGACGTCGACGGCGCCAAGGCGCGCGACAAGTCCGGCGCGGTGGATGACGGCGGCAAGTCCGCAAGCACCGCGAAGAACGGCAAGGAGGGCAAGTGATGACCGATATCATGAACTCGCCGGCCGTGAAACAGGTCATGAAACAACCTGGGCACGTCTCGGCGGACGGCGCCGCACAGGCGCAGGGCGAGCAGCCGATCCGCGCAGCGGTGGTACGCGCGGCGGAACTCGCGCGTGACGCTGAATCCAACGCGCGCACCCGCCAGCACGCCAAGGGCAAGATGACCGCCCGCGAGCGGCTCGGACTGCTGCTCGACACCGGCTCGTTCGAGGAGATCGGCCGGTTCCGCGGCGGCGACATCAACGGCGGCAAGGCCGGTTCGGCCGTCATCACCGGATTCGGTGACGTGTACGGCCGCAAGATCGCCGTCTACGCGCAGGACTTCTCCGTCAGGGGAGGCACGCTGGGTCGTGCCGAAGGCGAGAAGATCTGCCACCTGATGGACATGGCGCTGGACCTGAAGGTGCCGATCGTCGCGATCGTCGACTCCGGCGGCGCCCGCATCCAGGAAGGCGTCGCCGCGCTGACGCAGTACGGCCACATCTTCCGCAAGACCTGCGACGCCAGCGGCTTCGTCCCGCAGATCTCGCTGATCCTGGGTCCGTGCGCCGGCGGCGCCGTGTACTGCCCGGCGCTGACCGACCTGATCGTCATGACCAAGGAGAACTCCGACATGTTCGTCACCGGCCCGGACGTCGTCAAGGCGGCCACCGGTGAGACGATCAGCATGAACGACCTCGGCGGCGGACTCGTGCACAGCACGAAATCCGGCGTTGCGCACTACCTCGGCGAGGACGAGGCCGACGCGATCGACTACGCGCGCACGGTGCTTGCCTACCTGCCGTCGAACAGCGACGCCCAGCCCCCGATGTACGCCTATGCGGCGACTCGCGCGGACCGCGAGACCGCGAAACGCCTTACCGACATCGTGCCGGACAACGACCGCCAGCCGTATGACGTGCTCGACGTGATCCGCTGCATCGTCGACTACGGCGAATTCGTGCAGGTGCACGAGCTGTTCGCCACGTCCGCCGTCGTCGGATTCGCCTGCATCGACGGCGGCCGATCGGCGTGGTCGCCAACCAGCCGAACGTTCGCGCCGGCATCCTCGACGTGGACGCCTCCGAAAAGGTGGCGCGGTTCGTGCGTCTGTGCGACTCGTTCAACCTGCCGGTCATCACGCTCGTGGACACCCCCGGATACAAGCCGGGCGCCGATCAGGAGCACGCCGGCATCATCCGCCGCGGCGCCAAGGTGATCTACGCCTACGCCAACGCACAGGTACCGATGGTGACCGTGGTGTTGCGCAAGGCGTTCGGCGGCGCGTACATCGTGATGGGATCCAAGGCCATCGGCGCGGACATGAACTTCGCGTGGCCCAGCTCGCAGATCGCGGTGCTCGGCGCCACCGGCGCGGTGAACATCATCCACCGCAAGGACTTCGTCAAGGCCAAGGAGGCCGGCGAGGACGTCGACGCGCTGCGGGCCAAGCTCGCCGCCGAATACGAGCGCACCACCGTCAACGCGAACCTGTCGCTCGAAATGGGCGAGATCGACGCGATGATCGATCCCGAGCAGACCCGTCAGGCCATCGCCGAATCGCTGCGACTGCTCGCCGACAAGAAGCGCGTGCGCCGCACCACCAAGCATCACGGCAACCAGCCGCTGTAGTCCATCCCGCCGCGGCGGCCACTCCGCGGCACAACAGATTTTGAGCCGATACCGGCAATGGCGGCTCCGCACAATGTCCAAATAAAAGAAGGAACACCAACCCATGTCAGACCCCAATTTCTTTCTCAGTCGGCTCAACGGCGAACCTCATGCGCTCGCTTTCGGCGGACAGTCCACACCCTGGCCGGTTGCGCTCGCTGACCTGACCAATGATCCGGCGCTCGAAGCCACGCTGCGCGGCCATGTCGCCGCGGCGAACACGATGCTCGCCCCCGTGGCCGCCGACCTGCTTGCCACCACCGGACGCGCCGTCGACCTGTTCGGCTTCAAGCCGAACCCGGCACGGCTCGGTGCCGCCGCCGCGGCGACCGTCAGCGTCGAAGGCATCGCACTCACTCAGCTCGGCGCGCTGATCGACGCCGCCGGTCTCGGCCTTGACGTGGCGAACACCGCCCCCGTCGCCGTGCTCGGCCATTCGCAGGGCGTGCTTGGCGCGCACATGGTCAACGTCATCCGCAAGGCCGGCTCCATCGAGGCCGCGGGCCAGCAGATCGACGAGATCCTGGCCATCGCCGAGCTGATCGGCGTGGCCGGCACCCGCAAGGCGCGCGAGCTCGCGCTCACCGCGCAGCACGCCGGCGCCACTCCGATGCTGTCTGTGCGCGGCGCCACCAAGCGCCAGGTCGAGGTGCTCGCATCCCGCGTGCCGAACCCGCGCGGCCCGATCAGCATCGCCGTCACCAACTCCAGCAACAACCACGTGCTCTCCGGCTACCCGGAGGACCTTGCCGCCTTCGAGGTCGAGGCCGGCAAGGAGCACAAGCGTCAGCAGACACTGCGTGACGAGAAGGTCCGCGGCGGCGCGGTGTTCGGGCCCGTCCTCGAATACCTGGAGGTCACGCTGCCGTTCCACTCGCCGCTGATGGCCGATGCCGTCGAGCAGGCCGTGGCCTGGGCGCACGCCTGCGGCTTCAAGGAGACCCGTACGCGCGAGCTGGCCGCCGAAGTGCTGCTCAACCACGTCGATTGGGCGGCCCGCGTCAAGGCGATGCTGGAATCCTGCGATCCGTCCAAGCTGTGGATCGTGGACCTCGGCCCCGGCAACACGCTCGGCAAGCTCATCGGCAACCTGGTGCAGGGCACCGGCATCGGCGTGGTCGAAGCCACCACGATGGCCGAGCGTTCCGCGCTGTCCACCATGGAGGACGAGCCCGTCCGCACCCAGAACTGGAAGACGTTCGCGCCGAAGGTGTTGCACACTCCCGCCGGCGACAAGATCCGCACCAAGTTCACCGACCTGACCGGCAAACCGCCGGTGCTGCTGCCCGGCATGACCCCGACCACCGTGGATCCCGAGATCGTGGCCGCGGCCGCGAACGCCGGCTATTGGGCCGAGATCGGCGGCGGCGGCCAGGTGACCGCCGACGTGTTCGACCGTCATGTCGCCGAGCTGGAGAACCTGCTCGAAGAAGGCCGCACGGTCGAATTCAACGCGATGTTCATGGATCGCTACCTTTGGAACCTGCAGTTCGGCCCCTCCGGCATCGTGCCGAAGAAGCGCGCGTCCGGCACGCCGATCGACGGCGTGATCGTCTCGGCCGGCATCCCCGAGCTCGACGAGGCCAAGGCGCTCGTCGCCTCCCTGCAGGCGGACGGCCTGCCCTACGTCGGCTTCAAGCCCGGCACCGTCGCGCAGATCCGCCAGGTCGTGGCGATTGCCAAGGCCGTGGCCCCCACGACGATCCTGATGCAGGTCGAAGGCGGTTCGGCCGGCGGCCACCACTCCTGGGAGTCGCTGGACGACCTGCTGACCTCCACCTACGCCGAGGTGCGCGCATGCAGCAACCTCGTGCTGGTCGCCGGCGGCGGCATCGGTACGCCGGAGCGCGCGGCCGACTACATCTCCGGCCAGTGGGCGCGCGCCTACGACCTGCCCGACATGCCGGTCGACGGCGTGCTCATCGGCACCGCCGTGATGACCGCCAAGGAGGCCCACACCAGCCCCGCGGTCAAGCAGCTGCTCGTCAAGACACCCGGCATCACCGACACGTCGGCCGACGCCGACCCGTTCGCGCCCGCCGGCGAGAAGTGGGTGCCGTCCGGCAAGTCCGTCGGCGGCATGTCCTCCGGCCTGAGCCACCTGCACGCCGACATTTACGAGCTCGAGAACGACTCCGCCGAATGCGGCCGTCTGCTCGTGCGCGTCATGAAGCACCCCGAAGAGCTGGAAAGCCGCCGCGACGAGATCATCAAGGCGCTCGACGCCACCGCCAAGCCGTACTTCGGCGACCTCGCCTCGATGACCTACGTCGAGTGGGCCGAGCGTTTCGTCGACCTGGTGTTCCCCGTGGTCGACCCGACGTATTCGCTGCGCTTCCTGCACCTGCTGCAGCGCATCGAAGCCCGTGTGTGCGGTCAGGAATCCGGCGAGTTCACCTCGCTGTTCGCCGGCGTGGACGATGTCGCCTCCGATCCGCAGGCCGCCATCGCCAAGCTGGAAGCCGCCTACCCGCAGGTTGCCGAAATCCACGTGACCCCGGCCGATGTGGCTTGGTTCCCGGTGCTCGTGCGCGAATACCCCAAGCCCATGCCGTTCGTGCCGGTCATCGACAATGACCTGCTGCGCCGGTGGGGCCAGGATCAGCTGTGGCAGTCCGAGGACGCCCGCTATTCCGCCGATTCCGTGCGCGTGATTCCCGGCCCGATCTCCGTGGCCGGCATCACCACCGTCGACGAGCCCGTCGCCCACATCCTCGGCCGTTTCGAGGCCGCGGCCCTGGAGCGCACCCGCGAACTGCAGTCCGGTGCCTCCACCGACGCCTACAGCGAGCTCGGCGGCGCCGAGAGCGCCGAAGCGTTCATCCGCACCTGCCCGAATATCTCCTGGGTCGGCCACCTGACCACGAACCCGGCATACGGCACGCAGGTCGGCGACGCCAACTATGAGATCATCGACCGCGGCGCTTCCGAGCAGGGCGAGGAATACGACCTCGACATCCATCTCGACACGTACTGGGACAACGATCCGGACGGTGGCGTCTCCAAGCACGCCGTGCGCGACATCGTCATCCCGTTGACGCTGCGCGGCACCGAAACCGGCCTGCTGCCGGTCGTCAACCGCGAGCGCCTGGTCGGCAACGTCTACGCGATGCTCGCCGCCACCGCAGGCATCGGCAACACCGCCATCACCGGCGACAAGCTGACCGACATGCCGAAGATCACCCCGTCCGACGACAAGGCCGCCTACCCGTTCGGCACCGCGTCGGCCACCTACACGCTGTCCGCCAACCTCGGCTACGACCACGAGGCGGCCACCGGCGGCGCGCTGCCGCAGGACCTCGCGCCCTCGCGCATCGCCCCCGATGCGCTGGTCGGCCCGGCCTGGCCGGCGATTTACACGGCGCTCGGCTCCGTGTACGTCAAGGGCTACCCGGTCATCGAGGGACTGCTCAACGCGGTGCATCTCGACCACCTCATCGAGCTTGAGGAGACCGAGGACGAGCTGCTGAAGCACGTCGACGAGACCATCACGCTCACCAGCTGGGCCGAGGACTACTTCGAGTCCGCGTCCGGCCGCGTCGTGACCATCCACGTGCTGCACACCGCCGCCGACGGCACCGTGCTCGCCCGCGAGACCGAGCGCTTCGCCATTCGCGGCCGCGTCTACTCCGACGCGCTGCCGGTACCGACGCCCCCGAATACGGTGGCGCCCTCGAAGCCAAGCAGGAGGACGACTCCGCCGCAGCCACGGTGCAGGCCACGCCTCGCCGTCTGCTGCGCCGCGTCACCGTCACCGCACCCGATGACATGACTGCATTCGCGCGTACCTCCGGCGACTTCAATCCGATCCACACCTCCACGCGCGGCGCCCGCATCTCCGGGCTCGCCGCCCCGCTGGTGCACGGCATGTGGCTGTCCGCCACCGCCCAGCACGCCGTCCAGGCGCTGGACGACAAGGGTGCTCACTACGAGATCGCAGGCTGGACCTACAACATGTACGGCATGGTACAGCTCGACGACAAGGTGGAGATCTCCATCGAGCGCGTCGGCAAGGTCGAGCACGGCGGCATGGCATTCGAAGTGACCTGCCGCATCGACGGTCAGCTGGTCTCGCGCGGCACTGCGCTGGTTCGCGCGCCGAAGTCCGCGTTCGTCTACCCCGGCCAGGGCATCCAGAAACAGGGCATGGTGCTTGACGAGCGTGCCAAGTCGTCCGCCGCCCGCAGCGTGTGGGAGCGCGCCGACAAGCTGACCCGCTCCAAGCTGGGCTTCTCGATCCTGGGCCTCGTGCGCGATAACCCGAAGGAGCTCACCGCCAACGGCGTGACCTACCGTCACCCCGACGGCCTGCTCAACCTCACCCAGTTCACGCAGGTGGCGCTCGCCACGGTGGCCTACGCCCAGACCGCGCGTCTGCGCGAGGCCGGCTCCGACATCTGGCCGGCGTACTTCGCGGGCCACTCGCTCGGCGAGTACAACGCGCTGTCCGCGTTCGCCGACATCATCCCGCTGGAGACCGAGCTGGAACTGGTGTTCCACCGCGGCTCCACCATGCACCACCTGATCGAGCGCGACGCCCAGGGCCGCTCGAACTACCGCATGGGCGCGCTGCGTCCGAACCAGTTCGGCGTCAACGACGCGCACGTCAAGGAATACGTCGAGTCCGTCGCCAAGGCGTCCGGCGAGTTTCTGGAGATCGTGAACTACAACCTCGCCGGCCAGCAGTACGCGATCGCCGGCACGATCGCCGGCCTGAAATACCTGCAGGCCGACGCGTCCCGCCGCGCCAAGAATATGGCGGCAAGCCGCCGTTCATGCTGGTGCCGGGCATCGACGTGCCGTTCCACTCCACGCTGCTTCGCAAGGGCGTGCCGGAATTCCGCGACAAGCTCGACGCGCTGCTTCCCGCTTACATCGACTACCGTGGCCGTCTGGTGGACCGCTACATCCCGAACCTGGTGGCCACCCCGTTCGAGATGACCAAGGAATTCGCCGCCAAGATCCTCGAAGTCGTGCCGTCCGAGCGTATCAAGGCCGCTCTGGACGACCCGGCAGTGTGGGACTCCTACGCCGCCGACGACCAGAAGCTCGGCCGTCTGCTGCTCACCGAACTGCTGTCGTGGCAGTTCGCGTCCCCCGTGCGCTGGATCGAGACCCAGGCGCTGCTGTTCAACCCCGCCAACCGCGGTGGTCTCGGCGTGGAGGAGTACGTGGAGGTCGGTCTCGGCAACTCGCCGACGCTCGCCAATCTCGGCTCCAAGACGCTGCGACTGCCCGATTTCTCGGGTTGTGACGTGACCGTGTACAACGTCGGCCGCGATGAGGGCGTGTACATGACCGACTCTGATTCACTGGTGCCGGACGATGAGCCGGAGGAGACCGAGACCGCGGCGCCCGCTGCTGCTCCGGCTCCGGCTGCGCCCGCTGCCGCCGCGCCCGCCGCGGCTCCGGCAGTCGTCGCCGCGCCGTCCGCCGCTCAGGTCGGTTCCGCCGTCGCCGAACTCGGTTCCGCCGTCAGCGGCGGTCGACGACCTGCCGTTCAAGGCGTCCGACGCCATCGGTGTGCTCATGGCTTACTCCACAAAGATCCGCCTCGACCAAATCGGCGCGAACGACACGACCGACACGCTGACCAATGGCGTGTCGTCCCGCCGCAACCAGCTGCTGATGGATATCAGCTCCGAGCTGGGTGTGGCCAGTGTGGATGGCGCCGCAGAGGCGACGCTCACCCAGCTTGCACAGCTCGTCAACAAGGTCGCCCCGAACTACAAGGCGTTCGGCCCGGTACTGTCTGATGCGATCCGTGACCGCCTGCGCGCGCTGTTCGGTGCCGCCGGCGTCAAGCCCGCGCACATCCGCGAACGCGTGACCAACGTGTGGCAGCTCGGCGAAGGCTGGGTTGCCGCCGTGACCGCGACCCTGCTGCTCGACACCCGCGAGGGTGCCAGCTCGCGTGGCGGTGATCTGGCCAAGCTGCCCACCGGCGCCGCCGCCAATGCGGCCGCTGCCGATCAGCTCATCGACGATGCGGTGGCCCTGGTCGGGCAGACCAAGGGCGTGGCTGTCTCCAAGCCGAGCGCCGGCGGCGCAGCCGGCGGTGCCGTGGTGGATTCCGCGGCGCTCGACGCCTTCGCGGAGAAGGTCACCGGTGCCAACGGCGTGCTCGCCTCCACCGCCCGTTACGTGCTCAACGAACTGGGCGTGACGGCTCGGCCGCCGAACCCGGCGAGGACGAGAACGCGGCGCGTCGTGGCCGCCGTCGACGCCGAGCTCGGCTCCGACTGGCCCAAGCAGGTCGAGCCGCGCTTCGACTCCCGCAAGGCCATCCTCTTCGATGACCGCTGGGCATCCGCGCGCGAAGACCTGGCTCGCCTGTTCTACAACGGCGACCAGTCTGTCGAGTCCCTGAGCTTTGTCGGCGCCGGCAAGGACGTCGCCGACCAGGCCAAGTGGTTCGCGTCCAAGAGCCATGGACAGCTCGCCGACACCTTCGACCGCATCGCCACCGAGGCCCTCGAATCGGTCGCCGACGTGCCTGACGCATCCCGCTTCGCGAACGACATCGCAGTGGTGACCGGCGTGGCTCCGAACTCGATCGCCGCGCAGGTCGTCAACGGCCTGCTGGCCGGCGGCGCGACCGTCATCGCCACCTCGCACAGCTTCCGTCCGTCCGTCAAGGCGTGGGCGAAGCAAACCTACCGCGAGCACGCGGTGGGCGGCGCCAAGCTGTGGCTGGTTCCCGCGAACCTGTCCAGCTACCGCGACGTGGACGAACTGGTCCAGTGGATCGGCAACGTGCAGAAGAAGACCTCCGGTGCTACCACCACGATTCTGAAGCCCGCGTGGGAGCCGACTCTGTTCTTCCCGTTCGCCGCTCCGCCGGTCCATGGCACGCTCGCCGACTCCGGCGACCTGTTCGAATCGCAGGCCCGACTGATGCTGTGGGGCGTGGAACGCGCCATCGCCGGCTTCAGCCACATCGGTGCCGACACCAACGTGCAGCACAAGCTGCATGTGGTGCTGCCCGGCTCCCCGAACCGCGGCATCTTCGGCGGCGACGGCGCGTACGGCGAGGTCAAGAGCGCGTTTGACGCGATCGTCAACCGCGCCCATGCCGAAAAGGTATGGTCGTCCCGTGTCACCTTCGCCCACCCGAAGATTGGCTGGGTGCGCGGCACCGGCCTGATGGGCGGCAACGACCCGCTGGTCGAGGTCGTCGAACGCCACGGCATCCACACGTACTCCACCGAACAGATCGCCGTGAAGCTGCTCGACCTGTGCACCGCGGAATCCCGCGCGGAAGCAGCCGAGCATCCGCTCGACGTGGACCTGACCGGCGGGCTCGGCAACGCCCCGATCGATATCAAGGCGCTGCGCGCCGAGGCGATGGCCGACGCAGAGAAGGCCGCGGCCTCCGCACAGCAGTCGGACGACGACTCCACCTCCGCGAAGACCGCCGCATCCGGCCTGAGCATCAAGGCGCTGCCCAGCCCGCACGTGCCGCAGCAGGCGCCGGTCGACCTGGCCGACTGGCAGAACGTCACCGCCAAGCCCGAGGACGGATCGTCATCGTCTCCGTCGGCGAGCTGGGCCCGTGGGGCTCCGGCCGCACGCGCGCCCAGGCGGAGCTCGGCATCCACTCGGACGGCAGCGTCGACCTGTCCGCCGGCGCGGTGCTCGAACTCGCGTGGAACATGGGTCTGGTCGAATGGCAGGACAGTCCGAAGCCGGGTTGGTACGACACCGACGGCAACCTCGTGCCCGAAGAGGACATCGCCGAGCGCTACCATGACGAGGTCGTGGCCCGCTCCGGCATCCGCCCGTTCGAGGAAGGCATGGGCAACGACTACAAGGACGGTGCTGACGAAGAGGAAGCCGAGGTCTTCCTCGACCACGACGTCACCTTCTCTGTGCCCACCGAGGACATCGCCAAGGAATACGTCAAGATGGACGAGGCGCACACCTCCATCGCGGCCGACCCGGAGTCGGGCGAATGGAACGTCACCCGTCACGCCGGTTCGATGATTCGCGTGCCGCGTCGCGCCACGATGACGCGCACGGTCGGCGGCCAGTTCCCGAAGGGCTTCGACCCGCTCAAGTGGGGCATCCCGGCCTCGATGGTAGGCGACGTCGACAAGATCGCCCTGTGGAACATCGTCACCACTGTGGACGCCTACCTGGGCGCCGGCTTCACCCCGGCCGAAATCCTCGAGTCCATCCACCCCTCGCTGGTGGCGAGCACGCAGGGAACCGGCTTCGGCGGCATGATGTCGATGCGCAAGCTGTACCTTGACCGCTTCCTCAACCATGAGATCCCGACCGATATCCTGCAGGAGGCCCTGCCGAACGTGGTGGCCGCGCATGTGATGCAGTCCTACGTCGGCGGCTACGGCAACATGATCCAGCCGGTCTCCGCCTGCGCCACCGCCGCGGTGTCGCTGGAGGAGGGCGCCGACAAGATCGCCCTCGGCAAGGCCGACTTCGTGGTCACCGGCGCGATTGACGATATCGGCGTGGAATCCGTGATCGGCTTCGGCAACATGAACGCCACCGCCAACTCGGAGGAGATGTACGCGAAGGGCATCGACGCGCGCTTCTTCTCGCGTGCGAACGACCGTCGCCGCGGCGGCTTCCTGGAGTCCCAGGGCGGCGGCACGATCCTGCTGACGCGCGGTGACATCGCGCTCCGCATGGGCCTGCCGGTCGCCGGCGTAGTCGGCTTCATCCACTCGTACGCGGATGGCGCGCACACCTCGATCCCGGCCCCGGGCCTCGGCGCCCTGGCGGCTGGCCTCGGCGGCCGCGACTCGAAGCTCGTGCACGATCTGGCCGCGCTCGGCGTCACCCCGGACGACATCGCCGTGGTCTCCAAGCACGACACGTCCACCAACGCGAACGACCCGAACGAGTCCGAGCTGCACAACACGCTGGCGCACGCCATCGGCCGCACGAACGGCAACCCGCTGTTCGTGATCTCCCAGAAGACGCTCACCGGCCACGCGAAGGGCGGCGCCTGCATCTTCCAGGTCAACGGCCTGACGCAGCTGTTCAAGTCCGGCGTGATCGGCCAACGCCTCGCTCGACTGCGTGGACCCGAAGCTGGAGCGCGACGACCACATGGTGTGGCTCACCAAGCCGCTGCACGTCGGCCGCGTCAAGGCCGGCCTCGCCACCTCGCTCGGCTTCGGCCACGTGAGCGGTTTCGCCGCGATCGTGAACCCGGGCGCCTTCGAGGCGGCCGTGGCACACACCGCGGGTGAGGACGCGCTGAACGCCTGGCGCGAGCGTGCGAACGCCCGTCTGGCTGCCGGCCAGCGTCACCTTGAGGAAGGCATGATGGGTCGCGCGGCGCTCTACGAGCCGATCGACAACCGTCGCTTCCGCGAGGACGGCACCAAGCTCGCCGACGGCAATCGTTACAACGGCCACGAAGTCGAAAAGGCCATGCTGTTGAATCCTGACGCCCGCCTCGGTCAGTCTGGCTTCTTCGAAGCCTGATCTGCCGAGTCGTTCGTCAGGATTCCCTCGCGGGCGCAGGTAGCGCACCCGCTCGCTTCGCCTACGGGGAGTTCACTGGACTCCCGTTTGATGGCTCAGCCTGATGCCCGCCTCGGTCAGTCCGGCTTCTTCGAAGCCTGATCTGCCGAGTCACGTCTGACTGCTGAATGATGGGCCCGCACGTTTCCGCGTGTGGGCCCATTTTGCGTTCGTAAGTGCGCGCCGAAACGACGTGTCCGCGCACATAGCGACGCAAACCAGCCCATTGCGTCCTTAAGTGCGCACACTTGTCGTTTCGGCGCGCACTTAAGGACGCAAAGCGGCCCGGACCCGTCATACACTGGAACAGGTCTCTCGGAAAGGTGGCGCGGTATGTCGGTTCTCGGTCTCGGGCACGATGTCGTCGATGTCTCGGCGTTCGCCGAACAGCTTGTGGAACCGGGTTCGCGCATGCGAGGGCTGTTCTCTGTGCGCGAGGTGAGGCAGGCCGGCGAGCGGGCCAGACGCAAGAACGATGACGAGTCCACCCACTTGGCGGCGAAGTGGGCCGGCAAGGAAGCGGTGCTGAAAGCCTGGTGCGACGCGCTCGGCGACATGCCGAACCCGTATACCATCGAGAATTTCCCGTGGAACGGCATTGAAATCGTGGATGATTCGCGCGACCGACCGTGCGTTGCGTTGCGGCCGGACGTCGAGCGGAAGCTGCGTGCGTCGCTGCCCCCCGCAGCCTCCAGAAACTCCGATGAAATGTCGGGCGCGCCCGGGGGTGGTCAGGATGGGCCTGCGGTCATGCGGGTGCCGATCGTGACTCCGGTGAGCACGGGTTCCGAGCCGGCTGCGGCGTCGAGCGCATCGGTTTCCTTGGTTTTTCGGTGGCATGTCTCGCTGAGCCATGATGGCGGTATCGCCTCGGCCGTCGCCATGTTGACCGTGTGACGGCGGTTTTCGGCAGTCATGACGCCGCTATACGGACAGTTCTCAGACTCTTTAAAGACGACGCTCGAAATAAGCATGCGTCATAGGTATGTATGCAGGCGGATATCCGTTGGGGCGTCCGCAGGCATCGGCTGGCGAGTGTACGCCATCCATGTCGGGGCAGAATCCGGCATCGGGCTCGTCGGCTGTTTACGGCCCGCTGGTGCGAGGCTCGGGCAAGACTCCCGGGAGACGCACCAGCGGGTCGTATCGTATGCGGCCGACGCTTGTGTGACGATACATCCGTTTTGACGCTGCCATATCTTCCGGCGTACAGTATCATCATGATTGCCTTACACAAAGTCGCAGCGCCGCGACTTGACCGGACTGCGAAAGCGGCGGACGAGGTGGCCGCCTATGAACGCATCAATTCCACCCATGCGAAGGCACGCCGACTCATCGAGCGGGGGAGGTTCGCGCGCAACGATGACGGCGGCATCGCCATCACCGTGGTCGCCGCCGGTGCCATGGACGACGCCCGAGGACGGCTCGGCTTTAGTGGGCATGCGTTCCCGGGCACTCGTTCGCCATATCGTTCATCGTGACCATCCCCGAATCGGTGGCGACCGATGACGCGGTCAACGGCTGGATGTCGATGATTGCCGGCCTGGCTACTCTGGACGCCATCGAAGGAACCCTGGACGAGTGCGGCGCGGTCCCGTTCGACCCCGAATGCGGGTTCCATCTCAAATGGCCGAACGACATTTACTGCCATGGACTCAAGCTTGGCAGCACGTTCACCCAGGTCGCCTCGCCGCCCGACCGGCACGGTGACGTCGCCGTGATCTTCAGCGTGGGCGTCAACCTGTCGGTGCCCGCGGATCGTTTGCCGACGCCGGAATCCACGTCGCTGCGGATGCACGTCGCACCGCTGCCGCCGACCGTGGAACTGATTGACATGATCGCGGCGCGCCTGGTCGCTTCACTGCGCACCCGTCTGGAGGCGTTCGTGCAGATGCCGCTCATCCAGAGTTCCCGGTTGCGCTCCGAGATGCGCCACGTCTGCTGGATGATGGGGCGGCAGATCGACGCGCAGCTCATCGACTAGCCGGACGATCGCCGGCAAGGTGGTATCGCTCAACGATGACGCTTCGATCAGCGTGCGCACGGCATCAGGGGAGGCGGAGAGGCTGAGCACCGGCGATATCGGTCTCATGGTGTGACGCCTGTTCCGACGGTCCTGTTCCGACGGTCCCGTTCCGCATGGACACGGAGTTGCCAAAGCGTCGGCGATGTGTATAATAGCTCAAGTCGCCAAAAGCGACATTTTCGCGGATGTAGCTCAATGGTAGAGCCTCAGTCTTCCAAACTGATTACGCGGGTTCGATTCCCGTCATCCGCTCCACTGCCACTTCACCGGCAAGTCCGGCCGTCCAATCGCGTTTGACGTGATTCGATAGTAAAACTAGCATGACTAATCGGAACGGTTGAGAGAACGCGTCGTCGATGACGACTGCCACGAGAAGCTGAAATATGGATCGCGGCATCTGGCGAAACCCGCGGGAACGCAATCGTTTCGCCGCACGCCAGATATACCGTAGCGACGAGGACAGGCTACCACCGGGGTGTGGGCTTGGTCATGTGATGAGGCATATGCGCGGGCGGTGCACAGTATCACAAGAACAGATAAGGAAACAAATGCGAGCGAATGGTAATTCCATGCATGAGATTCTAGGCAAAATCGTGACGGCCATCGCGTCGATCGCCATGACCGCGGCGTTCGCGGTTCCGGCCATGGCGGCCAGCGACAGCGGCACGGCGGCCGACTCCGGCACGACCCAACAGTCGGGCCAGTACAAGATCTACCCCCAGCCGCAGAACACCGAGTACGGCGACGGCAGTCTGATTCTGCGCGACAAGGCGAACACCGTCGTGGAACCGGGAATCGATTCCGCCACCAAGGCCCGTCTGAACGAGGCTGAAGCTCAAGGGCATCGAGACCACCGCGGCCGACGCCGTGCCCGAAACCGCGTACCAGCTCAACGTGCTGGTCGGCATCAACGGATCCAACGGCGTGGTCGACAAGTACGCCAAGCAGCTGATCGCCGACGGCACCCTGAAGGTGGACGACAGCACGTTCTCCAAGAACGACTCCTATGTGCTTGCCGTCCGTCAGGGCAACGCGAAGACGCCCGACACGATCCTCGTGCTCGGCCGCGACACCGATTCCGCGTTCTACGGCCTGACTACCCTGTACCAGATCTTCCAGCAGCTGCCGGGCCGCGCCGTCAGCAACCTGACCTTCAGCGACTGGCCGACGTCAAGTCCCGCGGCTTCATCGAGGGCTATTACGGCAGCCCGTGGAGCACCAAGGACCGCGTGAACCTGATGACCTGGGGCGGCTACTACAAGATGAACACCTACGTGTACGCCCCAAGGACGATCCGCTGCACCGCAACAACTGGCGCGGCCTGTACACCGAAGACCAGATCGAGAACGAGATCAAGCCGCAGGCCGAGGCCGGCAACAAGTCGAAGGTGCGTTTCGTTTACGCGCTCGCGCCGTTCCATAACGACGGCGAGGCTAGGGGCAAGCACTTCCGCTTCGACACCGAGGAGCACTACCAGAAGGGACCTCAAAGGAACTCAAGGCCAAGTACATGCAGACCATTGACGCCGGCGTACGCCAGATCGCACTGCTCGCCGACGACTCCACCGACTGGGGTGCGCAGTACGGCAACGACAACACCTACGTGCGCGTGCTGAAGGGACCTGACCGACTGGATCCACGAGCTGCAGCAGGAGAAGAACGACGACGGCACCGCGAAGTACGAGGCCTCAAGGACACGATCCTCTACTGCCCGGCCCTGTACAGCTACACCGGAGCCGGTGACGCCTGGTACAAGGACATCCCGTCCAACGTGCAGATCGTCATGACCGGCGGCCGCACCTTCGGCGTGGCCAGCAAGGACTTCGCCGACACGTTCACCAAGAACACCGGTCGCGCCCCGTTCATGTGGATCAACTGGCCGTGCTCCGACATGAACCGCAACACCGCCTACCAGTACCTGGTCATGGGAGGCCAGAACAACTTCCTCAAGCCCGGCGCCACATACGGCACCTACGACGGCATCATGCTCAACCCGATGCAGCAGTCCGAGCCGAGCAAGCAGGGCATCTCCATGGCCGCCGACTACAGCTGGAACCTGTGGCAGAGCGAAAAGGACGGACAACAGTCCTGGGAGGACTCCTTCAGCTACATCGACCACAACTCGCCGATCGCGTCCAAGGGCTCCCGTGGTCTGCGTGACCTCGCCATGAACATGCGCATCCTCAACGACGGCGGCATCGACGGCGCGCACAAGGATGCCGAGTATGACGCCGTCAACAAGTGGTGGATCAACAATGAGTCCGTCGACTACACCGGCAAGCTCGACGTCAAGGGCGTCCTGACCGAACTCAAGGGCAAGCTGGACGGCGGCACCGCCACCGCGGCCGACTTCAGCCAGGCGCTCACCGTCTACACCACGCTGCAGCGCGCCGCGAAGAACTACCGCGCGAACCCCGGCGACAAGAACATGTTCGACCAGATCGAACCGTGGATCAGCTACTGGGACGACCTGACCGCCTCCGCCATCGACTACATCACCGCCGCCAAGCAGGCGCTCGCGGGTGACACCGAGGCCGCGAAGGCGACCTACGCAACCGCGAAGGCCGCTTTCGCCAAGTCCGACACGCATACGATCGCCGATTACTACCAGCGCAACAAGCCCGCCCGTGGCGGCCTGGTCATCGTGCGCCCGACCGTGCAGGCGCTCGATTCCTTCGTCAAGGCCAAGACCAGCGGCAGCGTCACCCCGACGCCCTCCGACGCCACGGTCAACACGAACGGCGTGGGCGCCGCGGCATGGCATGAGAACGTCGATCCGAAGGCCGTCATCGACGGTGACGACAGCACGTTCTTCTGGATGCAGTCCGCCGGCTGCGACTGCGTCAAGGCCAACGCCGCCCTCACCGTCACCTACGCCGAGGCCCGCAAGGCCAAGGAGTTCCGCTTCATCCAGGCGGAAAAGGGCGGTGACACGATCGTCAACGGCAAGATCGAATACCAGGATGCAGATGGCAACTGGACCAAGATCGGCGACGTGAACGGCAACCAGAAGCAGATCTTCACGCTGGACTCCGCCGCGACCGTCAAGGCCGTGCGCATCACCAACCTGGCCCAGACCTCCAAGTGGTGGAAGGTGTACGACCTGTCCGCCACCAAGATCGACGAACCCGGTACGGTGACCAAGGACGCGCTGAACGCCAAGATCGCCGAAGCCGAGAAGGTCGACTCCACCGACTGGACCAAGTCGAGCCGCGAGGCTCTCGCCGGCGCGATTGCCGCCGCCAAGGCCGTCGCTGCCGACCAGGACGCCACGCAGGCCAAGGTCGACGCCGCCGTCGCCGCGCTCGAATCGGCGATGAAGGGTGTCGAACGGTACACGGCGAAGACCGCCGACCAGCTGAAGGCCGAGCACGTCTCCAACGACGATGCCACCTACACCGAGGCGAGCTACAACAAGTACCAGTCCGCGTACGACGACTTCGCCGCCGCGCTGGCCAACGCCGACGATCTGGCGAAGGCCGATGGCGAGGCGCTGGAAGCGGCCTACACCGCCGCGAAGTCCGCGCTGCGCTACGACCAGTCCGCACGCGACTACGCGCAGCTCGCGCTGAACGACGCCGAGCCTTACGTGGGCAAGGCCTCCGAGTACACCAAGGACAGCTATGCCAAGTTCACCGTCGCGTATGAGGCCCTGAGCAAGCAGCTGAAGGCCGACCCGAACGGCGAGGGCGATCCCGCCACCTACACCGCGCTGCGCGCTGCACTCGACAAGGCCATCAAGGGCCTGGTCAAGAGCGACGGCACCGAGCCGGAGCAGCCTGGCGAGAAGCCCGGCGAGAACAAGCCCGGTGAGAAGCCGGGTGGCAACAAGCCCGGCGCCGCCGGCAAGCTGTCCAACACGGGCGCCGACGTCTTCGGTCTCATCGCCGCGATGACGATGTTGGCCGCGGCGGGCGTGACGATGGCCGGCCTGCGCAAGCGGATCGGCTGATTCGGCATGAGTCCGGGCGGTCGCCCTCGCTCGTGAGAGCCGGGGCGCCGGCCCGGACGACGCTGGCAATTACGGGCTGAAATGGCCGGAATCCAAGATTCCCCGTACGAAATGGTACGTTCCGCGGTGCCGAAACGGCGTAATGTACGGTGAATCCCGGATTCCGTCTATTTCAGCCCGTATTGTCGTGCATGGAAGTCAGTAAAGAACATATGGCGAGCGAGGCGAACATGGCGGACGAAACCAATAACAACGAGGCGACGGAACTGGTCGGTGACCACGTCGAAACCGTTGACGTTTCCAAGCATCCGGACCCATCCATCCCGGTGACCGACCTGTCTCTGGCCGATATCGAGCGGCGGCAGTCGCACCCGGTGCCATGGGCGGTGTTCATCGTGGCGGTGCTGGCCGCCATCATCGCGCCGTACTGGCTCGGACGCTCCCTGGCGGTCGGCCACACGCAATGGCTGATCACCCATCTGAACCTGTTCACCCCGCGCGGCGTGGCCTTCGTGTCGTGGACCGTGACGCTGACAACGTTCACCGGACTCGGTCTCGCCGTGGTGGAGTCGCGCAACTGGCTGTGCCGCATCGTGTTCGTGGTCGGGCTGGCCGCCGAACAGTTCATCGCCGGCCTGAGCCTGCTCAAACTGAATTTCTGGTACTCCACGTACGTGGTGTACGGCGACTCCGCGCAGCTGCCGAATGCGGCGAATCTGGGAATCATCGCGGCCGGGGGTCGGCGTGGCGGTGTATGCGGTCGTGTGGGTCGGCCTGCTGATCCTCATCAAGAAGGACTCTCCGCTGAACGTGCTGACGCGCAGCTGGGCTTCGTTCATCCTGTTCTTCGCCATCGAGACCGCGGCGCTGCTCATTGTGCTGTTCGGCGGATTGCTGACGGCGGTGTGAGACCCTGCCGCGAAAGGCCGGAAGTAGTCCGACCCCTTGCCTATACTATCCCATTGGCGTGTTTCGCCCGCGGATAGAGAGCGCACCGGCATAAAGCCGGGTGCACCGCGCAGCAACCATAAGGAGGATGCCGTGGCACTTACGGCTGAAGAAAAGCAGGAAATCATCACCAAGTACGCGACGCACGAAGGCGACACGGGTTCCCCCGAGGTCCAGGTCGCGCTGCTGAGCAAGCGTATCGCCGACCTGACCGAGCACCTGAAGGAGCACAAGCACGATCACCACTCCCGTCGTGGTCTGCTGCTCATGGTCGGTGACCGTCGTCGTATGCTTGATTACCTCAAGCGCGTCGACATCAACCGTTACCGTTCCCTGATTGAGCGTCTCGGTCTCCGTCGATAAGAGAACTTTCGCCCGGGCATTCCTTGCTCGGGCGTTTTGCATATCGGCATGTGGATGAGGATGTTGCGAATTCGCGGATGACATACTGTCCCGGCGGTTGAGGCCGACGATGAAGAAGAATCTGAATGAACGGGTGCGTCCGGGACGGCCGCGTCAATGAGAAAAGCCGACAAGCTTGAACGAATCGGGATTTCGGCGTCTCGATGTGGATTACAGATATCAGCAGACAATAGAACAAAAAGGAGGAACCCTATGGAGTCCCGAAATCAAGGCCGTGGAGGCCGTTATTGACAATGGTTCGTTCGGAAAACGAACCCTGCGCTTCGAGACGGGTCGTCTCGCACAGCAGGCGGATGGCGCGGTGGCAGCCTATCTTGACGATGATTCGATGATTCTGTCCACCACCACCGCCGGTTCCAGCCCGAAGGAGAACTACGACTTCTTCCCGCTGACCGTCGACGTGGAGGAGAAGATGTACGCCGCGGGCAAGATCCCGGGCTCGTTCTTCCGCCGTGAAGGCCGCCCGAGCTCCGAGGCGATCCTGGCGTGCCGTATCATCGACCGTCCGCTGCGCCCGCTGTTCCCGCACACGCTGCGCAACGAAGTGCAGGTCGTGGAGACCGTGCTGTCCATCGATCCCGACGACGCCTACGACGTCATCGCCCTGAACGCGGCCTCCGCTTCGACGATGATCTCCGGCCTGCCGTTCGAAGGCCCGGTCTCCGGTGTGCGTCTGGCGCTGATCGACGGCCAGTGGGTCGCCTTCCCGCGCTGGAGCGAGCGTGAGCGCGCCGTGTTCGAGATCGTGGTCGCCGGCCGTGTCATCGAGAACGGTGACGTCGCCATCGCCATGATCGAAGCCGGTGCCGGCAAGAACGCCTGGCACCTCATCTACGACGAGGGCCAGATCAAGCCGGACGAGGAAGTCGTCGCGCAGGGTCTCGAAGCCGCCAAGCCGTTCATCAAGGTGATCTGTGAAGCCCAGAACGAGCTCAAGGAGAAGGCAGCCAAGGAGACCAAGGAATTCCAGCTGTTCCCCGAGTACACCGACGAGCTGTACGCCCGCATCGACGAGATCGCCCACGAGGGACCTTCAACGAGGCGCTGTCCATCGCGGAGAAGCTGCCGCGCCAGGACCGCATCCACGAGATCAAGGAGCACGTGCGTGAGGTGCTCGCGAACGAGTTCACCGACATGGACGACGCCGAGAAGGACAAGGAGCTGGGCAACGCCTTCAAGGAGCTGCAGCGCCAGATCGTGCGCCGCCGCATCCTGACCGAGGACTACCGCATCGACGGCCGTGGCCTGCGCGACATCCGCACCCTGTCCGCCGAGGTGGACATCGTGCCGCGCGTGCACGGCTCCGCCCTGTTCCAGCGCGGCGAGACCCAGATCCTGGGCGTCACCACGCTGAACATGCTCAAGATGGAGCAGCAGATCGACGCGCTTTCCGGCCCGCAGTCCAAGCGCTACATGCACAACTACGAGATGCCGCCGTACTCCACCGGTGAGACCGGCCGCGTCGGCTCCCCGAAGCGCCGCGAGATCGGCCACGGCGCCCTCGCCGAGAAGGCTCTCGTGCCGGTGCTGCCAAGCCGCGAGGACTTCCCCTACGCGATCCGTCAGGTCTCCGAGGCCATCGGTTCCAACGGTTCCACTTCGATGGGCTCCGTGTGCGCCTCCACGCTGTCGCTGCTCGCCGCCGGCGTGCCGCTGAAGGCCCCGGTCGCGGGTATCGCGATGGGTCTGGTCTCCGGTGACGTCGATGGCCAGCACGTCTTCAAGACGCTCACCGACATCCTGGGCGCCGAGGACGCGTTCGGCGACATGGACTTCAAGGTTGCCGGCACCTCCGAGTTCATCACCGCCCTGCAGCTCGACACCAAGCTTGACGGCATTCCGGCCGATATCCTGGCTGGTGCCCTGCAGCAGGCTCACGAGGCCCGCACCACGATCCTCGACCTCATCAACGAGTGCATCGACGGCCCGGCCGAGATGAGCGAGTACGCCCCGCGCATCATCACCACCACCGTTCCGGTCGAGAAGATCGGCGAGATTATCGGGCCGAAGGGCAAGATGATCAACCAGATCCAGGAGGACACCGGCGCCGAGATCGCCATCGAGGATGACGGTACCGTGTTCATATCCTCCGAAGGCGGCGAAGCGGCCGAGAAGGCCAAGGCCATCATCGACCAGATCGCCAACCCGCACGTGCCGGAAGCCGGCGAGACCTACAACGGCAAGGTCGTCAAGACCACGTCGTTCGGCGCGTTCGTCAACCTCACCCCGGGCACCGACGGCCTGCTGCACATCTCGCAGATCCGCAACCTCGCCAACGGCGAGCGCATCGACGCCGTCGAGGATGTGCTCAAGGAAGGCGACACCGTCGAGGTCGTCGTGCAGGGCGTGGATGACCGCGGCAAGATCTCGCTCGCCATCCCCGGTTTCGAGGACCAGGAGAACAACGCCGGCCGTGGTCGTCGTGGCGACCGTGGTGACCGCCGCGGAGGCCCGCGTCGCCGTTCCGACCGCGATGACCGCCGTGACGACCGCGACTACGACGACCGTCCGCGTCGCTCCTCCCGCCGTGACGACCGCGATGACGATTTCGACGATCGCCCGCGCCGTCGTCGTTCCGACCGCGACTACGACGACCGCGACGACCGCGGCTATGACCGCGATGACCGTCCGCGTCGCCGTTCCGACCGTGACGACCGCGATTACGATCGCGACGACCGCCGTGGCGGCCGTTCCGATGATCGCCGTGGTGGCCGTCGTGGCGGTTACGATCGCAACCCGCGTTACGCGACCGACGAGAACTACGACGAGTACCGCGCCGACCGCGTGGAGCGCTCCGAGCGTCCGCGCCGCCGCGTGCGTCGCGACTTCGATCCGTTCGAGAACTGATCTCTTGCGGCATGGCCGTTCGCGCTAACGGCTCGACGTCCGAGAACCGGCGTCCTCTGAGCCAACGCGGGTAGCCTGCGCCTCACTTACGGGGAGCCCCATCACGGGGCTCCCCGTTTTTGTGTTTTCTGTGCCGCGCGCCCATCCTGCACGCCAAATTACGGGTTGAAATTGTCGTTATTCGCAATTCCCCGTGTCAAATCGCCGCTTTCGGGTCCTAAAACGGCGATTTCGCACGGGGAATCATAGATATCGACAATTTCAACCCGTAATTTGGGGATGATCCGGCCTGGCGGGGCATTCGCCACGGTAAGTGAGATGGCACCGTTTCTGGATGTGGCCTGCGGCAAAGGCCGCATGCCCCTTGTGCGGCCTCAGCCCGCGAATCCGAGAATCGTGGTCTCGCGGCGGGTGAATCTCGGCGGCGTGCGTTCTACGCCGGGCTCGAATTCCTTGCCTTCGATCTGCTCGATGGCGACTTCGACCGCCCTTGCCGATCAGCCCGATGTCCTTGCCTGGGGCGACGCCGGTGAGTAGCATCATCTGCTCTATCCACGCAAGCGTCCGCGGCGAGCGGGTGTAAATGCATACGCCGTTGCCCTTCCACTCCGGGAACTTCCCTGTCAGCGGCTCGAACGATTGCCAGCGCGTGTCCTTTGCCTCGAACCGCTCCAGCTGTATCCCATGCCGTTCGGCGCATATGACGCTCTCCCGGTCGAAGATGTTGATGAACGGAAACTCGGGGTCGCCGCGCGGGTTCTCGACGATCACCGCTTTCTTCGCGCCGATGGCGTGCATCTCCCAGAACGCCATGCCCACGATCGCCTTCGTGTCGGAGTCCACGCAATGGTAGTGGCACGGCTCGCCGGGGTCGCCGTACGGCACGATGGGCAGGCCGAGTTTCATTGCGGATTTCAGACGCCCGTCATGATGCCGGATGTCCAGCATGATGAATGCGTCGACGAGGTTGCCTTTGCCCAGCCGACGCATGTCGGCGAGGTCTTCGGTCGTGCAGGTCGATGACATCAGGATGAGGTCGTAGCCGTGTTTCTTCGCGGTGGCGCGGATGGCCCGCAGGATGGGGAACAGCTCCGCGCCTTGCGTGGTCTCCGTGGTTTCGGTGAGCAGACCGATGATGTGCGAGTGGTTGCTGATCATGGCCCGGGCGTGCGCGTCGGGCACGTAGCCGAGCTCCCGCATCGCCTTCTCGACTTTGTCCCGCGTCTTCTGCGAGATCGGCCGGTTGCCGCTCATGACATACGACACGGTGCTCTGCGCGACGCCGGCGAGGGCGGCCACGTCCTTTGATGATACCGAGCGGAGTGAAGGACATGGACGGCGACACGGTGACGTATCATCTCACATAGTCATGCTTCAATGGTGGCAACAACGATACGAAGGAGTGCACATGGGGTGGATCATTCTGGCGATAGTCATCGTCGTCATCATCATCGCGCTGGTGCTGTGGGCGGTCGGTGCCTACAACGCGCTGGTCGCGCTGCGCAATCGCGTGAAGAACGGCTGGGCACAGATCGACGTGCAGCTCAAGCAGCGCGCCGACCTGATACCGAACCTGGTCGAAACGGTCAAGGGGTACGCCGGGCATGAATCCTCCGTGCTGACCCAGGTGACCCAGGCGCGCGCCGGAGCCGTCGCGTCCGCGGCGAACCCGAACGCGACCACCGTCGAGCGTGCCGCCGCCGAAAACGCGCTGTCCCGCGCGCTGTTCAACCTGCAGGCGACCATGGAGGCGTACCCGCAGCTGCGGGCGAACCAGAACTTCATGGATCTGCAGGCGCAGCTCAAGGACCTGGAGACGAAGATCGCCTACGCGCGGCAGTTCTACAACGATGTGGTGCTCAAGTACAACACCAAGATCGAGACGGTGCCGAGCAACATCATCGCCGGCATGTTCCACTTCGAGCAGGAACAGTACTTCCAGGCCGACGAGGGGTCCCGCCAGGTGCCGCAGGTGCGTTTCTGACGCCCGACGTCACCGACCGCCGGAACCATCGCCGCTGCTGATCATTGGAGATCGCCATGAACCTGAAACGTCTGCTCCGCTCGCTGGCAACGGCGTTGGCCGGCACACTCGTCGTCTTCGCCATCGTCATCGGCGCCGGCCTGATGCTGAGCGGAAGCTCGCCCGACCTGAGCTACCGCACGCTGGACTATGACGTCGCGGTTCAGGCCGATGGCAGCCTGAAGGTTACCCAGCACATCGACATGAAGCTCCGCGCGCGCGACGGCGATACGCCATGGCGGCAGCTGTACCAGAAGTACACGCTGCGAGAGGACGGCCTGACCAACATCACCGACATCAGCGTGCGCAACGTCACCGCCGGCGAAAACTATGAGCAGGGCGTGCTGGCATCGCCGGCCGACCATTCCGATACGTCATGGGACCGCGAATACGCCGGGCACTGGTACATCGCGGACGTGACCGACGGGGCCGAGAACCCCCAGCCGTTCGATCCCGCCAAGGACGGGTACGAGATCAGCGACAACACGACCTCGCGGCGGTCGAAAGACGTGGAGATCGGCTGGAACATCCCCGCGACAAAAAAAGCCAGCAGTCTCAAGTTCGACGTGACGATGACGCTCCACGGCGGCACCACGCTCTACAAGGACGTGGCATCGTGGCAGTGGGAGCCGTTCGGTGACAGCAACCTGATCCCCATCGGCAAGGTCACCGGAATTGTGCGCTTCCCCGACGGCATCGACGCCTCCAGCAGCTGGGCATGGCTGCACTACGCCGGCGTCTCCGAAAACTCCCGGATGGACGACGGCTCGCTGCGTTTCAGCGCGTCCGATGTTCGCGCCGGGCAGTATCTCGACGTGGTGGCGGCCTACGACGCCTCCGCCGTCAAGCCTCCGTACGGATGGCGGCAGGGCGATGCCGCGTGGGTGCGCCGGCAGGCCGGCCGCACGTACCTGCCGAAGCTGAAGCAATCCGAAGACCAGCAGGAAATCGCGTGGCGGCAACAGCAGGCTGGCCCGGCCCGCGTGCGCGTGGCCTTGTGGATCGCAGTAGTCCTTGCCGGATTGGCGCTGTTCATCATCGGCATGGTCGCGGCGGTGCGCAGCTATCGCGAATCCCAATACCACGGCGACATCGAATACTGGCGTGAGCCGCCGGACATGAGCCCTGCCTCTGGCCGCGAAGATGGCGGATGTCATGGGACTGTCCAAGGGCAGTGTCGACTCGCTGCAGATGACGGCGACGATGCTGTCGCTCGCCTCGAAGAAGGCGATCGCCATCTATCCGGGTCCGTCGAGCCTGTACCGGGGCGTCGACATGAGCAATGCCGACAACGTGCGTCTGGTCGGCATGATTGGCGCCGACGAGGGCAAGGCGAAGTCGCTGGGCAAGACGATGACCATAGTGCTGCTGCCGACGGGATTCGACAAGGACGCGGGCGGGAGCTCAACCTGAGCCAGAGCGAGCGTGCCGCGCTGAGCCTGATGCAGAAGGTCTCCAAGCGCGTCGGATCTCCCGTGTTCGATCTGGACGGCATGAAGCGGCATTGCGAGGACTGGAAGAACGGGTACAAGGCGCTGAACCTGTTCACCGAAGCGTGCTCGTCCGAGTTCGCGATGCTCGGAGCGACGCGCGACGGCGGCACGCTGGCCAGCTGGATGGGCGGCCTCGGCGCCGCGCTGGCGCTGGTCTCCGGCATCATCGCGGTGTTCGGCGGCAATATCGCACTGGCGCTGATCATTTCCGCACCGATCATGATGCTGTCGATCGTCGTGTGCTCATATGCTGCGTCCAGCGTGCTGACGTCTTCCGGCCAACGGTATGCGGGACAGGTGCAGGGACTGTACCGGTATCTGCAGGATTTCAGCAATTTCAGTGACCGCGGGGTGGCCGACATGGTGCTGTGGGACCGGTATCTGGTGTATGCCGCGGCATTCGGCATTTCGGACCGCGTGATGGCGGAGTTCGCCAAGGCGTACCCGCAGGTGACCGATCCGCAATGGCTGGACGCGCATGGCGCCGGCTCGCTGCTGTACTGGAGCTACCGCCCGTACGGGTATGGCTATATGGGCGGTCCGACCGCCGGGGCGGGTGCCGGCGGCGTCGGCGGTGGTTTCGACCCGGCGTCGTTCAGCGCGAACTTCGGTGACTTCGGCGCGCGGCTGAATGCCGGTTTCTCCGAGATCGGCTCCGTCATCCACGCGGCGGCGTCCGGTGGTGGCGGTTTCGGCGGTATCTCGGGCGGTTCGTTCTCGGGCGGCGGCGGTTTCGGGGGCTCCTCCGGCGGCATTGGCGGCGGATCTTTCGGAGGCCGCTGAAGTCACACTCTCAAAAACTCGCAGATAGAGGGGCTTCTCGACTGAAAAGCCCCTCTATCTGCGAGTTTTGAGAGCGCAACCTCAGCTAAGCGCGTGGTCGATGTCGCGAATCAGGTCGTCCGTATCCTCCAGACCGACGGCGAGACGGAAGAAACCCTGATGGAACTCGGGCGGATACAGGTACTGCCGTTCGTCGTCTTCGCCCAGGAACACGATGAGGCTTTCGGCATGGCCGAGCGACACCGCCGACGTGATGACGTTGAGTTTGCTGACGAAACGGTTGTGTCCGCCATGGTCGGTGTTCAGTCCGAACGCGAGTACCCCGCCGAAACCGGCGTCCGGGCGGGCGAGCTGGCTTGCGGCGAATGCGTGATGCGGGTGCGATTCGAGCCCCGGATACGCCACGAACCGCACCTGCGGCAGTGATTGCAGGTGCTCGGCGATGGCCTGGGCCGAGGCGTTGTGCTGCCTCATGCGCAGCGGCAGCGTGACTAAGCCGCGGTTGATGAGCCATGCGTTGAACGGCGAATTGAACGTATTGTCCACCGACAGCAGCGCGCCTGGCCGTGTCGGAGAAGATCGCGTGGTCGCCGCGGTTCAGCACGGTCGTGAACGTGGCCGCCAGCGCCGCCACTCCGCTGGCGAGCACCTATGCGTAACCGGTGCGATTCCAACGGTTGATAGCCTCTCATACAAAGAACCGTCGCGCTGAGGGGCGCAGGGGTACCGCTCAAAGCGTCACTGTGTGAGGCCACCGTCACTGTGTGTGCCCTCTCACAGTGACGGTGTTGCTAGAGCCCAGTATTTGCAACGGTTTTCAGGGTACCGTCACGCTGTGCGCCCTCGCACGGTGACGCTGCCCTCGCACGGTGACGCAATTTCAGCCACCGTGCGAGGGCACACATCCGTCAGAAGTCCCAGTCCTCGTCGTCGGTCTCCTCGGCCTTGCCCATCACGTAGGACGAGCCGGAGCCGGAGAAGAAGTCGTGGTTCTCGTCGGCGTTCGGCGACAGCGCCGCCAGAATCGCCGGGTTCACGTCGCACGCCTCGGACGGGAACAGCGCCGGATACCCGAGGTTCATCAGGGCCTTGTTGCCGTTGTAGCGCAGGAACTTCTCCACGTCGTCGGTCAGTCCCACACGCTCGTACAGCGACTCGGTGTATTCCACCTCGTTGTCGTACAGCTCGTTGAGCAGGTTGTACGTGTACTCGCGCATCTCCTCGCGCTTCGCGTCGCTCACCCGCTCAAGCCCGCGCTGATACTTGTAGCCTATGTAGTAGCCGTGGACGGCCTCATCGCGGATGATCAGACGAATCACGTCGGCGGTGTTCGTCAGCTTGGCGTGCGCGGAGAAGTACATCGGCAGATAGAAGCCGGAGTAGAAGAGGAAGGACTCGAGCAGCGTGGAGGCCACCTTGCGCTTCAGCGGACTGTTGCCCTCGTAATAGTCGAGCACGATCTCCGCCTTCTTCTGCAGGAACTCATTGTGCTCGCTCCAGTCGAACGCGGCATCGATCTGCTCGGTGGAGCACAGCGTCGAGAAGATGGACGAGTAGCTTTTGGCGTGCACGGATTCCATGAAGGCGATGTTGGTGTACACGGCCTCCTCGTGCGGGGTGAGCGCGTCCGGAATCAGGGAGACGGCGCCGACCGTGCCCTGAATCGTGTCGAGTAGCGTGAGTCCGGTGAACACGCGCATGGTGAGCGTGTGCTCGTCCTCGGTCATCTTCTGCCAGCTGGGGATGTCGTTGGAGACGGGAACCTTCTCGGGCAGCCAGAAGTTGCCGGTCAGGCGGTCCCATACTTCGAGGTCCTTCTCGTCCTCCAGACGGTTCCAGTTGATCGCGGAGACGCGGTCGATGAGCTTGAGCGGTTTGCGCGGTACGGAGATTGGTGCCATGGTTGTCTGTCTTTCGTTGTTGGGGTGGTCTGTTACGTTCTTTCGGATTACTCGATCTCGTCGTCGGCGGGTTTGTCTTCAAACTCCTCCGGCGCGGTCAGACGGAGTATAAGCCGGTAGATCATTGGCGACATGTGGGTTCCTTGAGTTGCGGGCGTGCGCAGGGGCTGTGGAGGGGAATCGGTGGATGACGTGTGTGGAGACCGCCGTCTGAGGCCGAAGGCGTACGAAGGTACGTCGAGCGCCGAAGAAAGGCGGTATACGCATACATCATCCATCGAATCCTCAGAGCATGCAGGAGACGCAGCCTTGCACCTCGTCCCTTCCAGGGCCTGCTGGCGGATGCGGATGTAGTAGAGGGTCTTGATCCCCTTGCGCCAGGCGTAGATCTGGGCCTTGTTGAGGTCGCGGGTGGTGGCGGTGTCGGGGAAGAACAGCGTGAGCGAGAGTCCCTGGTCCACATGCTGCGTGGCTTCGGCGTAGGTGTCGACGATGGCCTTCCAGCCGATTTCGTAGGCGTCCTTGTAGTATTCGAGGTTCTCGTTGGTCATGTAGGCGGCCGGGTAGTAGACGCGCCCGAGCTTGCCTTCCTTGCGGATCTCGATCTTGGAGGCGATCGGGTGGATCGACGAGGTGGAATGGTTGATGTACGAGATCGAGCCGGTGGGCGGCACAGCCTGCAGGTTCTGGTTGTAGATGCCGTCGCGCAGGATGTCGTCGCGCAGCTCGGCCCAGTCGGCCTCGGTCGGGATCGCGACGCCGAAACGCTCGAACAGGGCGCGCACGAGTTCGGTGCGCGGGGCGAGGGAGCGGCGGCCGTCGGTGTACTTGTCGAAATAATTGCCCTCGCCGGCCGGCTTGGCGTACGCCGAATCGGCGAAACCGCGGAACGCCGTGCCGTGCTCGACGGCCAGCGTGTGCGAGGCGCGGTAGGCGTGGTAGGCGACCGTCATGAAATACATGTCGGTGAAGTCGAGCGCTTCCTCGGAACCATACTGGATGCCCTCGCGGGCGAGGAAACCGTGCAGGTTCATCTGTCCCAGGCCGATCGCGTGCCCTTCATCGTTCGCGCGGCGGATCGAGGGCACCGCGTCGATGCGCGTGTGCTCGGACACCGACGTCAGGGCGCGAATCGCCGTCTCGACGGTGCCGGCCAGACCCGCGTCCATCGCCTTGGCGATGTTCAGCGAGCCGAGGTTGCAGGACACGTCGCGCCCGACGTGCGAGTAGGTCAGGTCCTCGTTGTAGGAGCTCGCCTCCTGCACCTGCAGGATTTCGGAGCACAGGTTCGACATCGTGATGCGCCCGGCGATCGGGTTCGCGCGGTTCACCGTGTCCTCGAACACGATGTACGGGTAGCCGGATTCGAACTGGATTTCGGCCAGCGTCGTGAAGAACTCGCGCGCGTCGATATAGGTTTTCCTGATGCGGTCGTCGGCCACCATCTCGTCGTAATGCTCGGTGATGGAAATGTCGGCGAACGGCTTGCCGTACACGCGCTCCGCGTCGTACGGGCTGAACAGCGCCATCTTGGCCTTCTTCTTGGCCAGCTCGAACGTGACGTCCGGGATTACGACGCCCAACGCCAGTGATTTGATGCGAATCTTCTCGTCGGCGTTCTCGCGCTTCGTGTCGAGGAAGCGCAGGATGTCCGGATGATGCGCATTGAGGTACACCGCGCCGGCACCCTGCCTCGCGCCAAGCTGGTTCGCGTACGAGAACGAGTCCTCCAGCAGCTTCATGACCGGGATCACGCCGCTCGACTGGTTCTCGATGTGCTTGATCGGGGCGCCGAGCTCGCGCAGGTTGCTGAGCAGCAGGGCCACGCCGCCGCCGCGCTTGGAGAGCTGGAGGGCCGCGTTGATGCCGCGCGAAATCGACTCCATGTTGTCTTCGATGCGCACGAGGAAGCAGCTGACCGGTTCGCCACGCTGGGCCTTGCCGAGGTTCAGGAAGGTCGGGGTGGCGGGCTGGAACGCGCCGGAGAGCATCTCGTCGAGGTATTCGACGGCCCGCCGCTGCTCGTTGCCGCCAATTCGAGCGCGACCGCCGCGCAACGCTGCGGGAAGTCCTCCAGATACAGTTTGCCGTCGAACGTCTTCAGCGCGTATGACGTGTAGAACTTGAACGCGCCCAGGAACGTGCCGAACTCGAATCCGGAGGATTCGGCGTGCGCGTAGAAGTCGTCCAGGAACTCGGGGGAGTAGCGTTCGAACACCGCCGGGGCGTAATACTGGTGGTCGATCAGGTAGCGCAGGCGCTCGCCGGTGGATTCGAAGCGCTTCGTGTTCGTGGCCACGTGGCCGGTGACGTATTCGCGTTCGGCGGCCTTGTCCTTACCGAACTGGATGCGCCCATCGGCGTCGTACAGGTTCAGCATCGCGTTGAGCGCATGATAGTCGTGCGCCGGATCGTACTGCTCGACAGTGGTGTCGGTGGTGTTGTCGAGCGGCAGCTCGGTGTCGGTGAAGTCAGTCATGAGTATAGTTTTCCCTTGGAGTAACTGGAATAACGGTGATTGTGGCGCGTTCAGCCGCGGTGGTCCCGGAAGAAACGCACGAGTCCATCGCGCACCTTGCGCGTGTCTTCTCGCGTGCCCATAAGCTCGAAACGGTAGAGGAACGGCACGCGGCATTTCGCGGCGATGATGTCACCTGCCGCGCAGTATGCGGTGCCGAAATTGGTGTTGCCGGACGCGACCACGCCGCGGATCCACGCGCGGTTCGCTGGATTGTTGAGGAAGCGCTTCACTTGCGGCGGCACGGCCTTTTTCGCGTCGCCGCCGCCGTAGGTCGGCACCATCAGCACGTACGGCTCGCGCACGTTGAGCGGCGCCGAGCCCGGCTTGAGGGGGATGCGGTACACGGCGATGCCGATGCCGCTCAGCTGGCAGGATTCGATGAACCGGCCGTGTTCTCGGAGGCGGAGGAGAAGTACACGACCGCGCCGATGTGCTCGACCGTGTTGCCTGGCCGGCTGCTCGGGGGTGCTGGGCGTGGTGCTGTCGGCGGCGGGGATGGCGTGCGCGGCGGTCAGGTCGATCGGGGTGCTGCGCGGATGAGGCTGGGGCGTGCCGGGGGTGGCGGGGGCGCGGCCGTTCATGCGGCCACCGGCGCGGTCTTCTTGGCCAGTTTCTTGGCCAGCTCGCGAATCAGGTCCGGGCGGTAGCCGGTCCAGGATGCATCGGGGGTGATCACGACGGGAGCCTGCTGGAAGCCGGCCTGCTGCAGCTGTGCCAGGGTCTCCGGATTCTGCTCCAGGTTCACGGTCTCGAAAATCACGCCCTGCTTGGTGAGCTGGCGCTTGGTGGCGTCGCACTGCGGGCAATACGGTTTGGTGAACACGGTGACGGTCATGTTGCTCCCTTGATGCGCTGGGGTGAACGTGTTGACTCGCTCAGACTACAGCGTTGTAATTTGCAGTCAAGAACCCCTACAAGTCGTGTCGCGCGCAGTGTGTGGTCACTATATGTAGTGTTTCGTTGGGATGATGCCGATTTTGGGCGATGGTGGATTTTTGGTGTCGGTGTGAAATGTGGGGATAGTCACATGAGCGGTCTCCGGGCGGATTTGTAGCAGCGAACGGTTCCCAATAAGAAAGGTGCGAGCCTGCTGTCGGCCGAAATGAACATCAAAATCGGCTGAGCCCTGGAATTCCGGGACTTTGCCTATTTGTGCGATTGTGCGAAATTGTGCGGAATCCTCGCACGTTTCTTATTGAGAACCGTTCGCTGCTACCGGGGTCGTATCCGCCGCGGCCTCGGCGTATTGTGGAGGGCGACACTATATGACCATCAAGGAGATGCACATGGTACTGCACCGCAACCTCGGTCCGTTCGGCACCACCGCCATCGGCCTCGGCGAAATGCCGCTGACCATCGAGAACAACCTCGGCCACGATAAGGGCATCGAGACCATCCACGCCGCACTCGACGCCGGCTGCCGTCACATCGACACCGCTTGGGCCTACTACTGCTCCGGCGGCGAAGAGCAGACCGGCGAAAAGCTGATCCGCGAGGCCATGGCCTCTTGGAACGGCCCGAAGGATGAGGTCACCATCGCCACCAAGGTCGGTCATTTCCGCAACTTCACCGACGGCCGCCCCACCTGGGACGTGGACGGGCGCCCTGAAAACCTGATCAAGCGCGGCAAGGAGAGCGCGCTCGCGCTCGGCGTCGACACCATCGACCTGCTGTACTTCCACCGCCCGGACCCGAAGGTGCCGTACAACGAGTCCGTCGAGGCCATCAAGCAGCTGGTGGACGAGGGCGTGGCGCAGGAGGCCGGTATCTCCAACGCCTCCATCGAGCAGATCGACATCGCGCGCGGCATCCTCGGCGACAAGCTCATCGCCGTGCAGAACCAGTACTCGCCGATCTACCTCGACACCGCCGATACGCTGGAATACACGGCGAAAGTCGGTCTGAACTTCGTGTGCTGGAGCCCGCTGGGCGGCTTCCGCAAGCCCAAGGACGAAACCAAGTTCGACCCGTTCCGCGAGATCGCGGCGGCTCGTGGCGTCTCCTACCAGCAGGTCGTGCTCGCGTGGGAGCTCGCCAAGGGCGACCATGTCTTCGTCATCCCCGGCGCCCACCGCCCCGAGACCATCCTCGACAGCCTGCATGCCGGCGATTTGGAGCTCACCCCCGACGAGCTTGTGAGGCTTTAAGGCGACAGGCTCTCAAAACTCGCAGATACACCGGTGGAATAGCGGTTTTCCTTGTCTATCCGCGAGTTTTGAGAGCCTGCTTTTGTAGTCTCACTGGAGTCTTGCGACTCCAGGGCATGGCCACCCCAGTCATGCGTTGCATGAGGTGGATTCTAGTGGTGGTTGCAACACCTGAGGTTTGAGCGGCCTTCCATGGTCACGTTGTCGGTTGTTGAGGTTATCACGCGGCGTCGAGCAGTTCGATGATCTTCTCGCTTGGTTTCATGAACCCGAGGGTTTTGCGTGGCCGGTCGTTGAGTTCCTCGGCGACCGCGTCGAGGTAGTCCTCCGGGTAGACGGATAGGTCGGTGCCCTTGGGGAAGTACTGGCGCAGGAGCCCGTTGGTGTTCTCGTTCGACCCGCGCCGCCACGGGCTGTGCGGGTCGCAGAAGTAGACCTGCATGTCCGGCGCGGTGGTGATGCGCTTGTGCAGGGCGAGCTCGGCTCCCTGGTCCCAGGTCAGCGAATTGCGCGGGAGTTCGGGCAGCGAGGCCATTTTGTCGATGATGGCCTGCTGGACGTGTTCGGCGTCGTGCCCGTCGGGCAGGTGCAGCAGGATCGTGAACCTGGTGGTGCGCTCGACGAGCGTGCCGATGGCGCTTTTGTTGCGGCTGCCGGTGATGAGATCGCCCTCCCAGTGGCCGGGGACCGCCCGGTCCTCCGCCTCGGCCGGTTGGCTATCTGCTCCGGGCTCCAATGCCTGCGCAACCCGGCGGCGATCTCGTCCCACAGTCGCGTGCCCTCGGCCGCCTTGCGCGGTTTGGGGCGTTTGAGCCGGCCGGCCGCCTTCTGCTGGGCGCGGCAGGGCTCGCAGTCGCCGGTCCCGGGGTTCCTGTTGCGCTCGACCTCGCGGCTGACCGTGCCGGGGTCGCGGCCCAGCAGGCGGGCGATGGCGCGGATCGAATCGCCCAGACGCAGACGGTCCGCGATCTGGATGCGCTCCTCCTGGCTCAGGTAGCGCGGATGGAGGGTCTTGGGTTTGTCCATGGTGGAACGATACCAGTCCATGCTTGCCTTTTTGTTCCTCCCGGTGGCGCGGGTGCGCCCGTTGCGCCATACCTTGCCGTTGCGCTTGGAGACCCCGACCGCGTGCGCGGCCTGGGTGAAGTTCATGCCTTCCTCGTCCAGCAGGCGCACGTACTCGGCGCGTCTCGCCTCGCACATCAGCTTCCTCGTCGGATATTCGACGCCGTTGAACGCCCAACGGTGTTCCCCGCCACGGTCTTCGTTTCGGTGGCTCCCGGTCACCTGACCCTCCTTGCGGTAGGTCAGGTGTTGCAACGATCACTAGAACTCGCCGAGCGGATTTTGTTAAGGGGGGGTGTACTTGACGCCTGATGTCAGAGGCGCGACATTGGCACCAGATTCCATGCACTACACTGGTGGGGTGCTTGAATCTCAACAACGAATGGCCCGGCGTAAGCCGGAAGTGCTGGCTCCGGCGGGCAACCTGCGCGGGCTGAAGGCTGCGGTCGATTACGGGGCCGACGCCGTATATTGCGGCGGCAAGGCGTTCGGCATGAGAAGTGCTCCGAAGAACCTGAGCCTGGAGGACTTCGAAGAGGGCGCCCGCTACGCCCATGCGCGGGGCGCCCGCGTATATGTGACCTGCAACGTGTTGCCGCGCAACAACGAGGTCAGGGCCATCCAGGAATACATCAGCCAGCTGGCCGGCACCGGTGTGGATGCGCTGATCGTCACCGACATCGGCGTGCTCATGACCGCGCATAGCGTCGCCCCCGAGCTGGAACTGCACGTCTCCACGCAGGCGGGCGTCACGAACTACGGTGCCGCCAACGCGCTGTACGACCTCGGCGCCAGACGCGTCGTGCTCGCCCGCGAGATGGATCTGCAGGCCGTGCGAGACATCCGCGCCAACATTCCCGACGACATGGATGTCGAATGCTTCGTGCACGGGTCGATGTGCATGGCGTTCTCCGGACGCTGCCTGATCTCCAACTATCTGACCGGTCGCGACGGCAACCACGGCGAATGCGCGCAGCCGTGCCGCTGGAAGTACTCGCTGGTCGAGGAGAAGCGTCCCGGCCAGTACTTCCCGGTCGAGGAGACCAAAGAGGGCACGTACCTGTTCAACTCGCAGGACATGTGCATGATGGAGCACCTGGATGACCTGATCGACTCCGGCGCCACCAGCCTCAAGATCGAGGGCCGGGCCAAAAGCGCGTACTACATCGCCGCGATGACCAACGCCTACAAGACCGCTGTCAACGAATACATGGTGCAGCGCGGTTTCGAGGCCGCGGACGGCAACACGCTGCGCCCGTTCCACGACCGCGTGATTCGCACCGACGCGCCCGCCCCCGTCTGGCTGAACGATGACCTGTACGCGGCGGAACTGTCCGGTGCCGATCTCACGGATCCACATCATGGAACAGGCCGACGTCGCCTTCGCCGGCGTCCCCGGCGACGACGGCGTCCTGGAAGTCGGCCAGAGCCCCACCGCCCCAGACCGTATCTCCGATCTTGAACAACAGGCCCGCAGCACGCGCCGCAAATCGAACACGCGCGACGAGTCCCCGATCGACACGAACGGCTGGCAGCATGCGGCCGTCGCGCCCGCGCCGCCCGTCACACTGCCCGAATGGTTGAAAGAGGAACCCTACAAGGTCGCTCACCGCGAATACTCCACCGGCTTCTACTACCCACCGCAAGGTCACCGAGAACACCAACCGCAGCGGCTACTTCCGCTCATGGCTGGTCGTCGGCGAAGTGCTGTCGTGGAGCCCGGACGAAGGCGGTCGCGTCACGCTGATGAGCCGTAACAAGATCGAACCCGGCCAGGAGATCGAATTCCTGCTGCCGGGCGACGCGCCACTCATCTACACCGTGCCCGAAAACGGCCTTCGCGACGCCGACGGCAACTGGGTGCAAGCCATCAACAATCCGGCGCATGTGTTCTCCATGCCGTGCCCGCATGAGGTGCCGGTCAACGCCGCGATCCGCTCCCGCACCAAGCACCCCACCCTCAAAGCCGCCTGACGCCAATCGCCGAGCTGAAGAGCACGCAATCACATAGGATAAGGAATCATGAGCGATACGCAGTTTGATGATGAGATTCTGGACAGCAACGCCATCAGCCCCACCGACGAGGAGGGCAACCCGGTTCCGGTGACGATCCCGATCGCGCTGGCGCCTGGTGTCACTGTCGTCTACACCACGCGCTTGGGCGGGGTGAGCCACGGCGATTTCGGCGATTGCAATCTCGGCGGCAAGGGCGGCGACGACCCGCAGGCGATTCTCGCCAATCGCGTGTCGCTCGCGAAATCCGTCGGCTGTGGGCTCTCGCTGGTCAGTCAGGTGCATTCCGGGCGCGCGGTGGACGTGGATGCATCATGGCATCTGAACACCCCGTTCGGCTTCGATGTGTCCGGCACGCCCTGTGAGGTGACCGCCGACGGCGAGGCGCAGGCCGCGACCGTCGTGGAGGCGGACGGGCAAGTCACGTCTCGCGCGGGTGTGGCGCTGGGCATGTTCGCTGCGGATTGCCTGCCGGTGCTGATGGCCGACGCCCAGGCCGGCGTGATCGGCGCCGCTCACTGCGGGCGCAAGGCGCCTGCAGCGCGGCATCATCGGCGCCACGATTGATGCGATGGTGGCCAAGGGCGCTGCGCCGGAGCGCATCGCGGCCACGCTCGGATACCGTGCATCTGCGGCGACTGCTACGAGGTCGGCGACGCCATCGCCGACGAGTTCGACGCGCAATTCCCCGGTACGTTCACCCTGACGCGATTCGGAGGCCCCGGCATCGACATCGCCAAGGCCGCCCGCATGGAGCTCGCCAAGGCGGGTGTTCCCGCCGACAGCATCGTCGACTCGCGCCCGCGCGTCAACGCCGCCTCCCAATACCTGTATGAAGACGAAGAGCTTGCCTCGCTGTGTGCCGCCGACGGCGAAGGCGAGCCTGCGCTCGCCGACCGCTGGAGCACCGTGCGCCACAGCATGTGCACGCTGGAGAATCCGCTGTGGTACTCCCACCGCCGCGCCTCGCTCGCCGGCAAGACGCACGAGGGACGCCTGCTCGCCCTGATCATGCGCGGCTGACCCCGATTTGCCTCGGTTGTGACGAATCGGCCGCTATCTTCGTTTCGTGAGGTTGATTCCACCGGTGGGGAACATCTATCTTCGTTTCGTGAGGTTGATGGCCAAGTAGCCAAGGCACCTAAACCGCATGATTCCAATGGCGTTTGGCGCTTAATACTCGCGGTATCGTGTTTTGGCAACCCCTTGAAACGCAGATAGATGTTCGGCGGAGCCGAAATCAACCCCTCGAAAGCGAGATAGCCCGTTGCGGCGGGGCCGACACCGGTGTCGGCGGCCTGTTCGTCGTCGAATCAGAAAAAATTCCGTGCAGAAGAGTGTGGCTTCCGTCACAACCGGTCAGGGCGGGGCATACGGTGGGCGGTATGACTCAGAGAGATGACAGAGAACCCGAAGCACCGGTCGTCGCCGTGGTATTGGCCGCCGGCTTCGGCACGCGCTTCGATCCGGACAACCCCAAGCAGCTGGTGAGCGTCGACGACAAGCCGATCGTCTGCTGGTCCATCGAGGCGTTCGAGCAGAACCCGCATGTCACCGACACCATCGTCGTCGTCAACCCGCAGGTGCGCGATGAAGTGGAACGCCTGGTCGATGAGGCCGGCTACCCGAAGGTGCGCATGATCATCGACGGCGGCGCCGAACGCGCCGACAGCACTGCGGCGGCTCTGCAGGCGCTGGGGGCAGCTGGCATCCCGCCCCGCGCGAAACTGCTGATCCACGACGCGGTGCGTCCGTTCGTCGAGCAGTCCTCGATCGACGGCTGCATCACCGCGCTGGACGAGTTCGAGGCAGCCACGGTCGCGTTCGCCTCCACCGACACGATGCTGTTCACCGAGGATCTGGGCGACCGCAAGGTCGTGCGCTCCGTCCCGGACCGCGCGAACATGTTCCGGGCGCAGACTCCGCAGGCATTCCGGTTCGAGACCATCCGCCGCGCATACGAGCTAGCCTCGCGCGACCCCGATTTCCACCCGACCGATGATACGCGTGTGGTCGTCGACTACCTGCCGACGTCCCGGTCGCCATCGTGGCCGGCTCCCGGATCCAACATGAAGATCACCACGCGCGACGACCTGCCCCAGGCCGAGCAGATCTCGCTGGAGATCCGCAAGCGTCTCGCACGCGAACGGATGCATCAGGTGTTCGCCCAGGTCCGCGAGCAATAGCAGCGGCAGGCGTTCGCGGGGTACACTGGCATCATGCAGCAGCTCAATGTCGTGATTTGTGGGTTCGACCACTACGAGAACATCGACGTCAACCCGTCGTACGAAGTGCCCGAGGCGCTCGTCCGCGACGGCATCGGGGAGCCGTCCGACGTGGACGATCCGCTGCATGACGCCAACGTGTCCATCAACACCGTGGCGCTCCCGGTCAGCTTCGCCAACGCTTGGCCCACGTTGCTGGAGACCTTGGATGCGACCCGGCCGGACATCGTGATCGCGACCGGTCTCAAGCATGCGGCGCACAGCGTGGCGATGGAACGCTGCGCCACGAACCTGATGAACGCTGCCCGCCCCGACGCCGACAACGCGCTGCCGCGGTTCGAGCCGATCATCAAGGACGGCCCGGCCGCATATTGGACCCGTTTGCCGTTGCGGGCCATCATCAACGATTTCGCGCGCGACGGCATACCCGCCACGCTCAGTTCCGACGCGGGCACGTTCGTATGCAATTCGCTGTTCTACCAGCTGCTGCACTGGACGGCGACACAGGATCGTGTGCTGGCCGGCTTCGTCAGCTTCCCTCCGATCAATGGCGGCAGCAGGCTGCAGAACGGCCTGGATCTGCGCCAGCAGGTGCGTGCCGGGCGCGATGTGGTGCGCGAGACGGTCCGTTATTATCTGCAGCCGTCGTCCGGGGATATTCTCATCGCCTGACGTTTTGCTGGGATGCAGCTGGTTTCTTGCCGGCATGTGTGTACGTTCGCGTATGGTTCGTCGCGTTTCTGGCGTGGGCTTGACGCCATGCGGTACAGTCGTGTGTGGTTGTGCTAACGAGCAGGTGTAATGGCGAAAGGAACCGAACATGGCGGACCAGTTCCCGATTGTGATACGTGGATACGATAAGGAGCAGGTGGACCGGGCGTTTGCCAGCGCGCAGCAGACGCTGGCCGCGTTGCGTGCGCAGATCAAGCAGGATGGGGATCGTCTGCTGCAGTTGCAAGCGAAGCTGCAGGAGGAACGCAACCGTCAGTCGTCCAAGAACCACGTTCGCCTCGCTGGGCGCCAACGCCCAGCAGATGCTTGCCTCCGCGGAACAGACCAGCGCCGAGCTGCTGGAGCGTGCCAAGCAGGATGCCGCCTCGACTCGCGCGTCCGCCAAGGCTCAGGCGGAGACGCTGATCAACAACGCGAAGCTGGATGCGCAGCATCTTCTCGATGACGCTCAGGCCAAGGCCGATACGATTACCGGCAACGCCACCAATCAGGCGCAGACCATTACGACCAGCGCGCAGCAGGACGCCGCCCAGCTGCGCGCCGAAACGGCGAAGATCGTGACCGAGCAGCGTCAGTCCGTCGATCTCGAACTCGCCAATTCGCGCGAGGAGCATGAAAAGCGCATGGCGTCGGAGCGCGCCAAGCAGGAGCGCGAGATCGCCGAGATGCAGGCGAAGGCGACCCAGCAGATCGCCTCGCAGCGCAGGAGCGCGAACGAGGAGATTGCCAAGCTCAAGTCCGAGTCCAACGACCAGATTCAGGCGGCGCTCGCGGAGGCGAACAAGAAACTGTCCGACGTGCGCGAGCAGGTGTCCAAGATGATGGCCGACGCGCAGCGCAGGGCGGGCGAGATTATCGATGCGGCCAAGGCGAAGGCGCAGGAGATTCGCGACGACGCCGAGGTCCGCCACACGCAGACGATGAGCCAGGTCAACGCCGAGGTCGAGCAGATTCGCACTGACATCGCCGCCCAGCAGGACGAAGCGACCAAGAAGGTGAGCGAGCTGCTCGAAAACCTCGAAGAGCGTCGCGTGGCCGCCAAGAAGGAATCCGACGAGCTGATCGGCCAGGCGAAGACCGTGCGCGAGGATGCCGACACGTATGCGGCGAGCAAGCGCAAGGAGGCCGACGATCAGGCCGCGCAGATCCTGGAAAAGGCCGGCGAGGATGCGGCATCGCAGATCGAGGATCGCCGCAAGGCCGCGCAGGTCGAGCTGGAGGATCTTCAGGGGCGCATAGCCGAGCTGCAATCGCGTGAGGCGGCCATCACGCAGCGCGTGTCCGAGTTGCGTTCGATGTTTACCAAGGCGTTCAGCGGATTCGGGTTCATGAACGAGCAGGGGGCGGAGCAGCCTGGCGCCGCGTCGCATCAGGGAGCGCCCGATGTGCCGCTGTACAATGCCGCCGCGCAGGATGAGCCGGCGCCGGCGTATGAGTCGCATGCCGTCGCGGAGCATGCCGACAATCAGGATGCGGAAGCGGTCGCCGCCGAGCCGGTCGCCGAGCCGGTCGCCGAGCACTCGGCCAAGCACACCGAGGCCGGCGAGGCCGAAACCGCCGAATAGCAGTCGGCCGGGATTCCGAAGCATCGGATGCCGGGCTTCGCCGTCCGGCCTGCAGGCGGCTGCAGAAGTCGCCGGGATCCTGCCGAATCAAGGTATTGAACCGGTTCGATGGCGGGAATCCGCTGTCGCCGCTACACTCATTAGAGACCCATCGTGGCATCCGGTCAAACGCTGGATGCCACGTTTCATTGCGGCCACAAAACCGGCCGCGCACGTCCCAAGTCAAAGGAGCAGCATGACCGAGAACACGTCATCGTCTGAAATCACACCGCTGTCCGGCGAGCAGCTGAACGATCTGGTCGCATCATTCGATGCCAGCCAGTCCAACCGTCTGGCCATGAACGCCGTCACCGCGGCCGGCATCGACAAGGTCGCGCTGAACTATGACCGTTCCCGTCTGCTGCAGCGCCGCTTCTCCGTCACCGTCGACAACGGCGCGGTCACCCATCAGGACCGTTCCGGCCGTTGCTGGCTGTTCAGCTCGCTGAACGTGGCCCGTTTCGTGGCCAAGAAGAACCTCGGCGTCAAGGAGTTCGAGTTCTCCCAGAACTACGCCATGTACTACGACAAGCTCGAACGCGTCAACTACTTCCTGAAGGACGTCGCCGCGCTGGTTCGTGCCGGAGAGCCGTCCGACTCGCGCCTGATCCAGCACCTGCTCGCCGACGTGATGGGCGACGGCGGCCAGTGGACCATGGCCATGAACGTGTACAAGAAGTATGGCGCGGTGCCGAAGGATCTGTTCCCGGAGACCGAATCCTCCAAGAACACGGGCGCTATGAACACGCAGCTGCGCCACCTGCTGCACACTGCCGTGGCACACATGTACGCCGACCCCGCGTCGATCGACGACGAGGTCGCCAAGACCGTCGCCGCCGGTCACCGTATTCTGACGATTCACTTGGGCGAGCCGCCGAAGAGCTTCGATTGGGAGTGGACCGACAAGGATGGCAAGTTCCACCGCGATGGCGAGATCACGCCTGTCGAGTTCTGGAAGAAGTATGTGGGCACCGCCGACCTTGAGGATTACGTGTGCCTGGTGGACGATCCGCGTCAGGAGCACGTCAAGGGCAAGAAGATCGGCATCGAGCATCTGGGCAACGTGGCCGGGGGAGACCCGACCGAGTACCTCAACGTGCCGAACCAGTTCATGAAGGACTGCGTGCGCGCGATCCTGATCGAAAAGGGCATCCCGGTGTGGTTCGGCGCGGACTGCGGCCCGTTCATGGATCGCGAGCGCGGCGCGTGGGCGACTGACCTGTTCGAGTACGGCAGCGTCTACGATGTGGACTTCGACATGGACAAGGAGGCCCGCGTGCGCTTCGGCGATTCCGCGATGAATCACGCGATGGCGTTCGTCGGTGTGGATGTGGATGAGGATGGCCACACCACCCGCCGTTGGCGTGTGGAGAACTCGTGGGGAGACAAGATCGCCGACAAGGGCTACTTCACCATGAGCGACGACTGGTTCACCGAATACGTCTACGAGGTCGCCGTCCCCAAGGCGATGCTCCCTGGCCGAGTATCAGGCCGCGCTCGCCGAGCCCGCCACCATGCTCCCCGCATGGGATCCGATGGGTGCGCTGGCCTGAGCGAGGTATCAGCCCGTGCGTCGAGCACGAGACTGAATGACCGATTTCGTCGATTCCCCGTGTCGGATGGACATTTTACGAAAGGAATGTGCCGTTCGATGTGGGGAATCGTCATTGACGGCGGTCTTCCGCTATTGTTGGATGACAATGATGTTTCTAGCCAGAGGACCGCGCATCGGTTGCGGCATAGCGGAATAAGCCCAGAGAAAGCTGCATGATGAAGAAATCGTCGGCCGGAAGCCGCACATCATCCAATACATTCAATCGAATACTGACGTGTCTTATCCCGATCGCGTTCGTGTTGACCGTCGGCGCATGCGGAACTCCCGGCTCCGATGCGGGGTCGGCTGAGCGGCAGTCGTCCGGACAATCCGAATCGGCTGAGTCGTCCAAACCGTCAAGCTCGGCTTCCGCGTCCGGCGGACAGCTCGCCACGAGCGTGCTGGAGACGCTGCCGGTCAAGGGACGTGCACCGAAAACCGGTTATTCGCGCGACCAGTTCGGCGCGGCATGGGCCGACGTCGACCACAACGGGTGCGACACGCGCAACGACATCCTCAACCGTGACCTCACCAACAAGACTTACAAGGCCGGTACGCACAATTGCGTGGTGACCAGCGGTCGGCTCGTCGACCCGTACACCGCCGCGGTGATTGATTTCGTGCGCGGGCAAAGCACCTCGGCGGCCGTGCAGATCGATCATGTGGTGGCGCTGTCGGACGCATGGCAGAAGGGCGCGCAGCAGCTGATCGCCGACCGGCGCAAGCAGCTGGCGAATGACCCGTACAACCTACTCGCGGTGGACGGCCCGTCGAACCAGCGCAAGTCCGACGGCGACGCGGCGACCTGGCTGCCCGCCAACAAATCGTTCCGCTGCTCATACGTGGCTCGGCAGATCGGCGTGAAGGCGAAGTACTCGCTGTGGGTGACGCAGGCCGAGCATGATGCGATGTCGCGCGTGCTGTCGTCCTGCCCGGCCCAGACCGTTCCGACCGGCGACGGCGCGGGAATCAGTGGCGCCGCAGGAGGACGTGTCGCAAGGCAGCTCATCGCAGGACGGTTCATCGGGCGAACAATCCGAGTCGAGCACGGTGGTGGAGCCGGCCGCTCCGTCTGACGGCGACAGTTCTGATGTCTACTACAAGAACTGCGCCGCGGTGCGTGCAGCCGGCAAAGCGCCGCTATACAAAGGGCAGCCCGGCTACTCGGCCAAACTCGATCGCGACGGCGACGGCGTCGCCTGCGAATAGCGCCCCCATCTCCATCCCGCGAAAGTCCCATCCGCAGCCGCCGGAATGGGACTTTCGCCGGGTGACGGCTTCGCAGCTCCGCCGTGCCCGCATTGCAGCCGTTGTTTTCCGTATTCCGACGGCATCTACTATTGTGTGTTCGGTATTGGTATGCGACGTGAGGGCGCGGGTCGAAAGACGCCAGCCTGCGGTGCGGAAGGAGAGCAGAGCGATGGCAGGGCTTCGTGGTCCGGACAGTTCCGAGGACGAGCGGCATTTGGGCGGGAATGCCGTGTTCCCTGAAACGGTGGACGTGAACATTCGCCAGCTCGACCCGATTCCGGCACCGCGGTATTTTCTCAGGGAACTGCCGCTCACCGATGATATGAGCGACCTGGTGCTGCAATCGCGTCAGCAGATCCGCGACATCCTGCACGGTCGCGATGATCGTCTGCTGGTCATCGTCGGCCCGTGCTCGATTCACGATCCGAAAGCGGCGCACGAGTACGCGCAGCGTCTTGCGGCGCTCAAGGGCGAGCTTGAGGACCGACTGATGATCGTCATGCGCGTGTATTTCGAGAAGCCGCGCACCACGATCGGTTGGAAGGGTCTGATCAACGATCCTGATCTTGACGGCCGCTTCGATATCCGCAAGGGCATGTGGCTGGCGCGCAAGGTGCTGACCGACGTGCTTGGCCTGGGGCTGCCGACGGCGACAGAATGGCTTGATCCGATTACCCCGCAGTATATTTGCGATCTGATCAGCTGGGGCGCTATTGGCGCGCGTAATACGGAAAGCCAGGTGCACCGCGAGTTGGCGTCCGGCATGTCCATGCCGATCGGCTTCAAGAACGCTACGGATGGTTCCATCAAGCCGGCCGCCGACTCGTGTTTCGCGGCCGGTTTCGAGCATCATTTCCTCTCCATCAATCTGGATGGCCGCGTGATCTCCGCCGAGACGAAGGGCAACCCGGACTGCCATCTGATCCTGCGCGGGTCGAACACCGGCCCGAACTACGATGCGGCTTCCGTGGCGGCCGCGCTTGAGGCGTTGCGCGCGTCGAAGGCGAGCGGTCCGAGCGAACGCGGTCTGGTCATCGATGCGGCGCACGGCAATTGTGGCAAGGACGAGAACGTCGAGGCCGAGGTCATTGAGAACATCGCCTCGCGTATCGCCGATGGAGAGCCGGGCATCCTCGGCGTCATGATGGAGAGCTTCCTCAAGGGCGGGCATCAGAAACCGGCACCGCTCGACCAGCTGGTGTATGGCCAGTCGGTCACCGACTCCTGCGTGCCGTGGGAGCGCACCGAGGAGCTGCTGCACACGCTCGCCGACGCCATCGACGCGCGTCGCGCGCTCTGATCCGGTGCCCGGCCTAGGCCGCTAGGTGGGGCATGCCACAATACATGGCTGTTAGCATATACGTAGGTTCGGCGTGGCCTTGTCTGTTCGAGAGGCCGCGCCGAACCGTTTTTTGCATTGGCGCTGCTTCAGTGATGCATCGTCACAGCGACGCGTCGTCCCAGTGGTCGGCGGCGGGGAGCGAGCGGATCGACGGCATCAGCAGCGCGATGACCACATTGACCGCAAGCACGGCCAGGAACAGACCAATCGTGGCGCCGAACCCGATGCGTGGCAGCAGGGAGCCGGCGAGCGCTGAGCAGAACAGCGTGGGTATCATCGACAGCATGTCGCTCGCCGACCCGACACGTCCCTGCATCTCGCTCGGCACTTTGGCGAACACGAATCCCATCAGCAGCGAGTTGATGGTGGGGATGGGCAGCCCGACGACCAGCGATGACGCCAGTATCACCAGGTAATCGCTGCTGAACAGCATCGGCAGCAATGTCAGCAGCGACGTCACCGACAGGACGACCAGACCGGTGCCCATGTGCACTCGCTCGCATACCCGTGCGGCGATCACCGCGCCGATCAGCATGCCGACTCCCATGACGGTGTTGATGAAACCGAGTCGCACGGAGTCCACGTGGGTGCTCACCAGTAGCAGGTTCACCGCGGCGAACACGCCGTTGAGCCCGAAATTCACCAGCGCGGCGATTACGCAGATCGCCAGCAGCGTGTGCCTGCGCAGCGTCCAGCGCCATCCTTCGATGAAATCCTCGAAGAACGAGGTGTGCGCCGACTCTGCTGTCGCATCGGCGTCGGGCGCGACGGCGGCATCGGACGTGCAGCCCGCTTGCGACGCGGTGTCGGGACGCTTGCTCTTGCGATCTGTCGTCACCATGTCGCGGACATGTTCGTCGACGCGCAGCTGGGCGGCACTGACACCGCTGATCGCGTACATCAGCGAGGCGACCGCGAATGGCAGCCACGGCGCGACCGCGTACAGCACGCCGCCGAGCGGGGATCCCGCGATGCTGACCACGGAATCGCGCCCCTGATTGAGGCTTTGCGCCTTCGGATATTCGCGGGTCGGGATGATCGTGCGCAGCATCGCGTTGGTCGCGTTGGCGAGTAGTCCGTTGACCGCTGACGCCGCGACCGTCGCGATGGCGAATATCGGGAATGCGATCGCATGCAGGGCGATCAGCACGAACACCGTTCCCCACAGCAGCGTGCCGAACACGGCGTTGGCGATGATGAGCCCTTTGCGGTTGTGCCGGTCCACGACCGTGCCGCCGAACACGTCGCTGACATGTGTGGCAATTTGGCTGAACGTGGCGAGCCACCCGGCGAGCACCACCGATTGGGTGAGCGAGAAGGCGATCAGTGAGATCGCGAAGCCTTTCATCGCGGCTCCGATCGTCGAGGCGGTGTCTGCAGTGAACCATTGACGATATGTGGGGTTGCCCCACAGCGATTCACTGCGTTGCGGGGAAGCGCGTTCGCGGTGTGGCGCGGTTTGCGCCTGCGATGATTCGGGCATGATGTTTCCTTTGAATAAGTTGAGGGGTGTTGTGCGTCGAGGGGTGAAATTGCGTATGCTTGCGCTCGCCCATTGCATTGTGGGCGCAGGGCGTGGGGTGAGAGGAGGTATGTCAGGCCGCCGTTATGGCAGCCATCTGAAGGCGTCGATGTTGAGCATGACGGGTTGCGAGCCGTCCCCCTCCTCGTGTGCGAGGTTGCGTGATGCCCATGTGTTGAAGAGCTCGCGCAACTCCTGTGACATGCGCGCGTATTCCTCGCTTGTCAGCCGCAGCACGCTGCTGCTCATCACCGTTGGGTCCGTCCACTGTTTGGGCAGGTTGTCAGAGGCCGACCTGTATCGCTGCCATGCCTCTTGCCGAAACGCGGAGTTGACCTGATCCATCGTCGTCGCCATTGCCGAATCGATGGCCGTGTCCGCGTTGATTTCCAGCCTGCTTTGGGTGGCCAGCCAGTAGCTTCTGCGGTTGTCTCCGTCGGGTGATGGCGTTTGCGTGACGAATCCGGCCTTTTCGAGCTGTTTCAGGTGATAGCTGACCGTTCCGGCCGATTCGCCGAGCTGTTCGGCGATCTGGCCGACCGTGACGGGTTCGGTGTCGCTCATCACGGTCAGTATGCGCAGTCGTGTGGGGTGCGACAGCGCCTTCAGGCGGTTCGCGTCGGTGACTGTCGCGGGGTTGTCGCGGCGGGGCGGCGTCTGCGGTTGCGCCGTGTCGGAAGCCTGTGCCATGTCCGTTCCTTCCGTGCCTCATGACACCTGTCGCGTGTGATGCTGCGCTCATGTTATGAAGCGATATCCAATTGACAAGAAATATTGTACAATAACTCTTGTATAAATCAAGTGCCCCCGTTTTTTCCCCGTTTCATGTTAGGCTCGCATAAGAGTTCAAGCGGTGGTTCCTCTCCTTCGAGAAACACCGCGGATACCGGCGCGTGTTGGCATAGGTGCCAGCGCGGGCAGGGGGTATTAGTGCGCGACCGCAGCGTGGCGCAAGTCAGAGAAGACTGAAAGGGCATGGCTCATCATGATGAATGCACGGCAACTGTGGGCGAAGGCGTGACGTTGTTCGCGTCGGTGAAGGGAGGGCGCGTGATGGCGGAATCGGCACGGCACTCAGGGCGCAAACTCCTGGAAGACGATCCTGGCGGTGTTGCCGGTGGTCGCGATCGCGGTAACCGGCGACTACAAGCGACGCCGCGGCCGGCGAGACGGCAGCGCCCAGAACATCGTAATGTCCCCGTGCCCGTTCGACGCGGGGCATGGGGACGTTCGTCATGCGCGGCGGATACGGGCTGGCGCGGCCCGTGTATGGCCAAGTACAGGGCCGTGCCTTATCCTTGGGGGAGAGAACAAGGCAAGGAGACATCACGTCATGCAGCAGCAGAACATGGGAGAGCGTACGCCGCAGGGCACGCCGCGTCACGCCGGCCCGAAGCCGCTGAACACGCCGGAGGAGCTGCGGGCCATCCGGCAGGCCATGGACGAGGGCAAGAACCCGCTGCTCGCCACGGGCGTGCCGCGCTGGGAGGATCAGGTGGGCGTCAGCCGTATCATCAACCGCCGGGTGCTGGAGCTCGAACCGCTGCCCACCCCGGCCCAGGTGTTGGCGGAACTGCCTCTTGACTCCGCCGCGCAGGAGATCGTCGCCTATTCGCGTGATGAGATTCGTGCCTGCCTGTACGGTCAGGACGATCGCTTGCTGGTCATTGTCGGCCCCTGTTCGGTCACGATCCGAAGGCCGCGCTCGACTACGCGCACCGGCTGTCGAAGGTGATGAAGGAGACCGAAGGCGAACTGCTCATCGTGATGCGCGTGTACTTCGAGAAGCCGCGAACGACGGTCGGCTGGAAGGGACTGATCAACGACCCCGACATTGACGGCAGCCACAACATCCGCAAGGGCCTGCTGCTCGCGCGCAAGACGCTGATCGGCGTGCTGGGCGAAGGACTCGCCGCCGCCACGGAATTCCTGGAGCCCACCAGCCCCCAGTTCATCTCCGACGCGGTCAGCTGGGGCGCGATCGGCGCCCGCAACACCGAATCGCAGGTCCACCGCCAGCTCGCCAGCGGCATGTCGATGCCGATCGGATTCAAGAACGCGACCGACGGGTCCGTCAAGGCCGCCGTCAACGGCTGCTACGCCTCCGCGCAGCAGCACACGTTCTTCGGCATCGACCACATGGGCCGGGCCTGCGCGGTGGAGACGCTCGGCAACCCGGACTGCCACGTGGTGCTGCGCGGCTCGATCCACGGGCCGAACTACGACACCGCATCCGTGCGCCGTGCGATGGACGACGTGCGCGCGATGATGCCGGCGGAATCCGCCGCCACCCACGGGCTCATCATCGACTGCTCGCATGGCAACTCCGGCAAGGACGAGCATCGTCAGGCGCAGGTGGTGCGTGACATCGCGGGCCGTATCGCCAAAGGCGAGCAGGGCATCACCGGCATCATGATGGAAAGCTTCATCGAAGGCGGCAACCAGAAGGCGGCCCCGCTCGACCAGCTCGTCTACGGCAAGTCCATCACCGACCGCTGCATCGGCTGGGACGAGACGGAACGGCTGCTGCACGAGCTCGCCGACGCGGTGTCCGCCCGGCGCTGGCGCTGAAACGGTGTCCATCACTCTTCACGAACAACCACACGGAAAGGATTCCCATGACCACCATCGCCATCATCGGCGCATTGGACGACGAAGTCGCACTCATCGCCGCATCACTGAACGACGTCACCCACGACCGCCAAGCCGGCCTCGACGTGACGCGCGGCACCTGGGAACCAACGACGGAGGCACCGTCACCGCCGTCGCGACCGTCGGCGGCATGGGACTGGTCAACGCCGCCGCCACCACGCAGCATCTGATCGACGCTACCAGCCCGACGCCGTGATCTTCTCCGGCATCGCGGGCAATCTCAACACGAATCTGCACATCAACGACGTGGTGCTCGGCGGCACTCTGCGCTATCTCGACACCGACATGCGACTCGTCGGCCAATGGAAGCCCGGCACCGAGCAGCAGCCCGTCGAGGAATTCCACTCCGACGACCGTCTGCTGTCCCTCGCCGACCAGGCGCTCGCGGCCATGGGCGTCACGCACATCATCGGCATCATCGCGTCCGGCAACTACTTCGTCGATACGCCGGCGCAGATCGCCAAGGTCATCCACGACACCGGCGCCGACGCCGTCGAGATGGAAGGCGCATCCGTGGCGCACGTCGCCGCCCGCAACGACGTTCCCGCATTGGTGATTCGCGCGCTGAGCGACAACGCGGACACCGACTACGAGGATTTCAAAACGTTCGACATTTCCGAATACGCGGACACCGCGCCCGCATCGTGCTCGACATCCTGCGGCGCATGTGACGCCGGGCGCGGCTCGCTTCGACGGGCTGCGCCGCGGAAGGACACGGCAAGTTGAACAACTGGCAAACTTACGTAGTCGCGCTGGCGGCGGGACGTGCGGAGCCGTTACGCTGAAACCATCCGCATCCGCATCATCGGTGCGGGTGGATGAGAGTGGTGCAGCCGAGGAAAGGCGGGGCGGATTGTCCGATGACATGGATGCATGTGGCGTTGGCGGTGCTGGTGACGATTATCGTGTTGGTGATTGCCGTATCGAGGTCGTACGCGCTGGGGCGCGAGTCCGGCGAACGCGACACGCTGGCGGGGCAGGGGAGCGATTCCGGCTCGCTGTTCGGCACCGACGTGCCGGTGCGTGAGGCGGAACAGGGGCTCATCGACGTCATGCCGTCCGAGGTGATCGTCTGCGACGGCAACGGTTCCGTGCGGTGCTCCAGCAAAAGCTCGGTGAACGTCGATGTCATCAAGAACGGCTGGATCGTCAAGGACGAGATCCTCGACATCCTGCACGTCGTGGTGGAGAACGGGGCGTGCGGGAACGCGAGATGCGCGTCTCGCTCGACCTGACCCGCATGTCGAGCGCGATTTCCGGACGAGGTGTCACCGCCGGCAGCTCCGCGCCCTCCGACAGCTACCTGCGCGTACGCGTCGGCCATATCTGCGACGGGCTGTACGCGGTGTTCATCAACGACGTGACCGAGCAGCGTCGGTTCGAGCGGATGCGCCGCGACTTCGTCACCAACGTCTCCCACGAGCTGAAGACCCCCGCAGGCGCGATCTCGCTGCTCGCCGAAACCGTCTCCGACGCGGCGGATGACCCCGGCGCCGTGCGGTATTTCGCCGGCCGCATCACCAAGGAATCCGCGCGGCTGACCGAACTGGTGACCCACCTGATCGAACTGCAGCGCGCGCAGGACGCGCCGGCGATGCTCAAGGCGCAGCGCATATCCGCCATGTCGGTGGTGCGCGCGGCCGTCGGCGAGAACCTGGTGCAGGCCGGTGCGAAGCACATCGCCATACGGCTGTCGCTGCGCGGCGAGCAGGCGCCGGTCGACGCTGATGCCGCCGCGGACGACGAGGCGCAGCGCGACATCGCCATCATGGTCGACCGGGAGACCCTCACCATGGCCGTGAAGAACCTCGTCGAAAACGCCATCCGCTACTCGCCCGAATACACGACGGTCAGCGTGAGCGTCTCGCTGTGCAAGGACCCGAGCTCCATGACGATTCGCGTGATCGACCAGGGCATCGGCATCCCCTCGGCGTCGCTGGACCGCGTATTCGAACGGTTCTACCGGGTCGATCCGGCGCGGTCGCGGGCCACGGGCGGCTCGGGGCTTGGCCTGGCCATCACCAAGCATTGCGTGCAGGAGTGCGGCGGTACGATCTCCGTATGGTCGCGCGAGGGCGAAGGCTCCACGTTCACCATCGAGCTGCCGGTCGCCCCCGAACCGGATGACGATGACGGCGAGCGGGCGGATGACGGCGAAGCGCCCGGCGAGACCGTCGGCGCGCCGGGGGCCGGTGACGCCGCGACGCAGGAGTAGGCCCGCCGCCACGGTCTCCCCGGCACGTCGGCCACCCATCGTGAAACCCGCGGAAAAGCAACGTAGTCTTCGGAGCCGAATGCGGGCGGTGCCGGAACACGCTACGATGGTGACGGTACGGACATTGAACACAGTATGTGTGAAAGGTAAACATGACACGCATTCTCATCGTGGAAGACGAGGAATCATATCGCGAGCCGTTGGTGTACCAGCTGACGCGCGAGGGCTACGACGTCTCCGCCGCAGCCAGCGGTGAGGAGGGCCTGGAGCTGTTCACCAAGGGCGGCATCGACCTGGTGCTGCTCGACCTGATGCTGCCGGGCATCGACGGCACGGCCCTGTGCCGGCGCATCCGCGAGCAGAGCCGCGTGCCGATCATCATGCTCACCGCCAAAAGCGCCGAGATCGACAAAGTCGTCGGTCTGGAGATCGGCGCGGACGATTACGTGACCAAGCCCTACTCGTTCCGCGAGCTGCTCGCGCGCATCCGCGCGGTCCTGCGGCGCAATCAGGGCGCGGTCGAGGCCAGCGGTGCGGTCGACGACGACATCCCGCTGGTGTGTGGCGATATCGCCATGCAGGTCGGCCAGCATGAGGTGACGGTCCGCGGCGAGAACGTGTTCTTCCCGCTGAAGGAATTCGAACTGCTGGAATACCTCATGCAGAACAAGGGCCGCGTGATGACCCGCCACCAGCTGATCGACCGCATCTGGGGCTCCGACTATGTCGGCGACACCAAGACGCTGGACGTGCATGTCAAGCGCGTGCGCGCCAAAATCGAGGAGGACCCGGGCCCATCCCAAGTATCTGACCACCGTGCGCGGCCTCGGATACAAGATCGACAGCCCGCAGCAGTGACCTGGCCCGCACCCGGTATAAAGCGCCCTCGGCCCGCCTGAACCACCCGGTGCAGGCGGGCTCGAACCATATCCCGCAAACCGCGCATTCCAACTACGTGGCAAGGTCGGCAACTATTCATCTTCTGTTTACCGATTTTGTCTTCCGACCCCTCGAACAGCCCATAGGCTAGTAACTGTCATGAAAAGGAATCGGCTCTGAATCGTATGACACGAGCCGCTATGACAGTTGATAAGAGGAAAGAAACAATGCGTAAGAATCTCTTCGTTCGTTCCATCGCGGCGGTTTCCGGCATCGTGATGCTGGCGTCGCTCGCCGCCTGTGGCGACAACATTTCGTCCGCCGGCAACAACTCCGGTTCCACCTCGACCGAGAAGATTACCGGCAGCTTCTCCGGCGCTGGTGCCACCTCCCAGCAGGCGGCCGAGGAAGCCTGGATCTCCGCCTACATGGCGGCGAACTCCGGCGCGAACGTCACCTACAACCCGACCGGTTCCGGCGCGGGCGTCACCACCTTCCTGAGCGGCGCCACCGCGTGGGCCGGCTCCGACAAGGCCCTCTCCGATGACGAGGTCACCCAGTCCTCCGACAAGGCGTGCGCCAACGGCACCACCGCCTTCGACATCCCGGTCTACATTTCCCCGATCGCCGTCGTCTTCAACCTGCAGGGCGTTTCCGACGCCGGCAAGCACATCAACCTCGATGCCGACACCGCCGCCAAGATCTTCGACGGCAAGATCACCAAGTGGAACGATCCGGCCATCGCCAACCAGAACAAGGACCTGGCCTTGCCCGACACCCAGATCACCGTGGTGCACCGTTCCGACAAGTCCGGCACCACCAAGAACTTCCTGAGCTACGTCAAGGACGCCCCCGACTCCTGGATCCATGAGCTCTCCGAGAACTGGCCTGACATCCCCGGCCAGCAGAGCGCCAAGGGCACCTCGGGCGTCGTCACCGCCGTCAAGCAGGCCGACGGCACCATCGGCTACGCCGATGCCTCCCAGGCCGGCGATCTGGGCACCGTGGCCGTGAAGGTCGGCGACAAGTACAACGAGATCTCCGCCGAGGCCGGCTCCAAGGTCATCGAGGATTCCGAGATCGACACGTCCGTCAAGGGCGACAACCGCGTGGTCGTGAAGATCAACCACGCCACTGAAGCCAAGGGCGCCTACCCGATCGTGCTAGTCTCCTACGACGTCGCCTGCCCGGCATACAAGGACGCCAACACCGCCAAGTTCGTCAAGTCCTGGCTCACCTACGTGACCAGCGACGAAGGCCAGCAGACCGCCGCTTCCGCAGCCGGCTCCGCCCCGCTGCCGAGCAACATCGTCGAGAAGGTCACCAAGTCCATCGAGGCCATCAAGACCAAGTGATCAGCGTGAGTTGACACGCCGTATGGCGGATGCCGCAGAACACCTGACACAATGAAAGGTGTCTGCGGCTTCTGTCGGTTGTACACGGCCGTGAAGCCACCATTGAAAATGCATACGAAGGAGAACCTGTGAGTTCGCAAGACAAAGCGGCAGACAGTCCGGCCAGTGCAGGCAAGACCGGCGATGTCGTGTTCAAGACGATCGCCTATGCTGCCGGCATTCTCATTCTCGTCGCGCTTGCGGCGGTGTTCCTGTTCCTGCTGTTTCAGGCGTGGCCGCTGATCGGAGGCGATCAGGCCGCGAACACCGCCACCATCGAATCATTCACCGGCAACCGCGCGCACAACTTCTGGCAGTACGTGGGCCCGCTGGTGTTCGGCACAGTGCTTGTCTCCGCGCTGTCGCTGATCATCGCGTTTTTCATCTCGATCGGCATCGCCCTGTTCATCTCGCATTACGCGCCGAAGAAGCTCGCCACCGCCCTGAGCTATGTGGTCGATCTGCTCGCCGCCATCCCGTCCGTTATCTACGGTCTGTGGGGCGGTCTGGTGCTGGTGCCCGCCATCCAGCCGGTGTGGAACTGGTTCGCGAAGTACCTGAGGTGGACCTACATCTTCGATGGATCGCTCAATGACCCGTCGGTCGCCGACAGCCCCTCGCGAACCGTCGCCACGGTCGCCGTCGTGCTGGCCGTCATGATCCTGCCGATCATCACCTCCATGTCCCGCGACATCTTCCTGCAGACCCCTCGCCTTCAGGAAGAGGCGGCTCTGGCCCTCGGCGCCACGAAGTGGGAAATGGTCAAGCTCGCGGTCCTGCCGTTCGGCAAGTCCGGCGTCGTGTCCGCCTCCATGCTCGGCCTCGGTCGTGCGCTCGGCGAGACGATGGCCGTGCTCATGATCCTGTCCCCCGGCCTGACGTACTCGATCAAGCTGCTGCAGGCCTCGCAGAACCAGACCATCGCCGCGAACATCGCCGCGCAGTATCCGGAAGCCGACCCGAACATCGGCGTGCCCGTGCTGATCGGCACCGGCCTCGTGCTGTTCGTTATCACGTTCCTCGTGAACTTCATCGCCCGTAAGCTTACCGAGAAAGCGAGCGCATGATGAGTGAAGCAACTGTAAAGAGCACCATCAGCGTCGACGCGAACGCCGTGAAGAAGACGCCCGCCGCGCGCAACGACAAGCAACTGCCCGACATCGACTTCGACCGGTTCAAGACCAGCCGTTCCTTCGCCGCGTCCCGCAAGCGCAAGGACGTCTTCATGAAGGCCTGATCTGCCTCGCCTTCATCATCGCGTGCATCCCGCTGATCTCCGTGCTGTGGACGACCATCGCCAACGGCATCAAGCGACTGAACCTCAACTTCCTTTCGTACAACATGTCCGGCGTCGTCGGCGGCAGCCAGACGCCCTCCGGTGGATACGGCGGCGTGCTGCACGCCATCATCGGTACGTTGGAGATCACCCTGGGCGCCATGGTCATCTCCGTGCCGGTCGGCCTGATGTGCGCGGTCTACCTGATCGAGTACGCGGCCCGCGGCAACAAGCTCGCCAAGTCCATCGGCCTGCTGGTCGACGTGATGAGCGGCATCCCGTCCATCGTCGCAGGCCTGTTCGCCTTCTCGATGTTCTCGCTCATCGGCGGCCCCGGCACCATCAACGGTTTCGAAGGCTCCGTCGCACTTTCCCTGCTGATGATCCCGACCGTCGTCAAGACCAGTGAGGAGATGCTGAAGGTCGTGCCCGGCGACCTGCGTGAGGCCTCGTACGCCCTGGGCGTCACGAAGCAGCGCACGATCACGAAGATCGTGCTGCGCACCGCCCTGCCGGGCATCGTTTCCGGCGTCATCCTGGCCATCGCGCGAGTGATCGGCGAAACCGCGCCGTTGCTGATGACCGCAGGCTACGCGACGTTCACCAACGTGAACCTGTTCAGCGGCGAGATGACCACGCTTCCCGTGTTCGTCTACCAGGAATACAGCAAGCTGCGTGCCAACTGCCCGCCCAACGCCGGCTCCTCCTGCGTCACCACCATCCCGATGGAACGCGCCTGGGCCGCAGCCCTTGTGCTGATTCTCATCGTGCTGATCCTCAACCTCATCGGCCGTCTCGTGGCTCGTGTCTTCGCCGTGAAGTCCGAACGGTAAGCCGCCGTACACTGTATATACATCAATAAAGGAATTCATATGGGACAACGTATTGATGTCAACCATCTGAACATCTTCTACGGCGACTTCCTGGCCGTGGAAGACGTGAACATCAACATCGAAGCCAACAAGGTCACCGCGTTCATCGGACCTTCCGGCTGTGGCAAGTCCACCGTGCTGCGCACCCTCGATCGCATGCACGAGATCATTCCGGGCGCCCACGTCGAGGGCGAGGTGCTGCTCGAAGGCAAGAACCTGTACGACAAGGATGTGGACCCGGTCGCCGTCCGTCGTGACGTCGGCATGGTCTTCCAGCGTCCGAACCCGTTCCCGACCATGTCCATCCGTGAGAACGTGCTCGCCGGTGTGCGTCTGAACAACCACCACCTCTCCAAGTCCGACGCGGATGATCTGGTCGAGTGGGCCCTGCGTGGCGCCAACCTGTGGAACGAGGTCAAGGATCGTCTGGACAATCCGGGCATCGGCCTGTCCGGCGGCCAGCAGCAGCGTCTGTGCATCGCACGCGCCGTGGCCGTGCACCCGCAGGTGCTGCTCATGGACGAACCGTGCTCCGCCCTCGACCCGATCTCCACCCTGGCCGTGGAGGATCTGATCAACGAGCTGAAGAACGAGTACACCATCGTGATCGTGACGCACAACATGCAGCAGGCCGCCCGTATCGCCGACTACACCGCCTTCTTCAACCTGAAGGCCGTCGGCCAGCCGGGTCACCTCGAGTACTTCACCGACACCACCACGATGTTCAACAACCCCCAGAACGCTGAAGCCGAGCGCTACATCTCCGGTCGTTTCGGCTGATCGGCGGCGCGCTGGCGGACCGCATGCGTTGCATCCGCCCGCGCGTCCATCGCCACAAGACCCCGCCTCCGCGCGGGGTCTTCGCGTTTGTGAGGGGGAGCTCCGGAATAGAAGAAGCGACGACGATGCTGGACAACTGCCGTGTTGTGCGATTTTGCAGATGTTGTACAACGACATTCTTGACTGTCACGCTCCGCTCCACCCGAGAACGTTCGCGTTGTTCCCGGTCATAGCATGATTCGACGCCTATCGTCTTCGGTCATACCGATACCCGTGCTTCCTCGCCAGTTCCTCTAGGCTGATTGCGATGACCTCGAATTCTATCGTCGCTCCGCGCTCGGCGAGTCGTCTTGCTATACGCAGGGCCAGTTCCGCAATCGACATCTCGTCAATCAGATTTTGAGCGGTCACGATGATTAATATCCAGCCGGGGGCCCGCAACCGTTCCCTTTTTTCGTTGTCTCGGCGCCACTGGGACCTTATCCGTTCGATGATGATCGCCGTCATATTCCACTCCGACCTTGAACTCGACCCATGCGATGTCCAGCGAAATGGCTGCTCCTGAGCGAAAGGTGATTCCAGGAACCACGACATTGCATCGTCCATCCGGTATTCCGTGGCGTTGAACGCCCAGCCGTAGCGAGCTTTCGGCGGGAGACCATACATTGGGGCGTACCAGTGTCATGGCTTGCCTGCAAATGCTTTTTCCTCGGAACGGCGGCATCTCTTTTATGAAACGCTGCAACTCCAGATACAATTTGTCCGCGTCCGGCGCGCCATTGCGCACCAGCATCGCGAGAATGGAATCTCCGAGCACAACCAGATTCTCTGTCGAAAGATATGAGGACAGCTGCACCCACACATGAAACACGTGCAATGCGTGCACGCCATTCGATATGTGGATGAGTGATTGCGGAGTGCAATGGCTCCAGATGTGGACAATGACCGGGACGGATTTCAACGGTCGAATATGAGGCCTGCCGGAGCGCGTCCGCACCGTGACATGCAGCGCGGTCCGTGTCGAGATTGCAGTGGGAGGGCACCGGCACGCCTTGCAGTTCCAGAGCGGTGGTCATGCCGAAGAGCAGCTGGCGGTCGGACTGCCCTACCGTGGCGGTGCAGCGTTGCAGAGTCTGCCGCCTAATCTGTTCCAATGACTGGAACATGGTGGCTGTCGGCTCGCCCGGTATCGGTTCGTAATCGTTCATGGGCGCAACGCTAGCAGGTCGGGGCGCGCGCCACCGACGGCGAGATTTCTGTGGATATGTGGATGGAGAACGGGTTATCCACATATATCCACAGGCCGTCCGGCACCATAACATCCATGACTTATGAAGATGTTATGGTGGGCGTGTTCGGGAAACCGGGCGAATAGCAGTTTGTCTCGCCGAGGCCGGATGGCCTCGCACATTCAAGGAAGCAGAGAAAGTATGGAGAAGTTCTTCCATTTGAAGGAGAACGGCACGACCGTGTCCACGGAGATCGTGGCCGGCCTCACCACGTTCTTCGCGATGAGCTATATCATCGTCGTCAATCCGCAGATCCTGCACCAGACCGGCATGCCGTGGGGCGGCGTGTTCCTGGCAACGATCATCGCGGCCATCATCGGCACGCTCGTCATGGGCCTGTTCGCCAATGTGCCGTACGCGCAGGCGGCCGGCATGGCCTCAACGCGTTCTTCACCTACACGGTGTGCTTCGGTCTGAAGTTCACGTGGCAGGAGACGCTGTGCATGGTGTTCCTGTGCGGCCTCATCAACATCATCATCACCGTCACCAAGATCCGCAAGATGATCATCGAGGCGATCCCGCCCATGCTGCAGAACGCCATCGGCGGCGGCATCGGCATCTTCGTCGCCTACGTTGGCATGCTCAACGTCAACCTCGTCACCTTCACCCCGAAGGACACCAAGGCCGCCGGCAAGGGCCTGGCCACCGGCGCCACGCCTGGTCTGGCCACGCTGAACACCCCGACCCTGTGGCTGTTCCTGATCGGCCTGCTGTTCGCCATCGTGTTCACCGTGCTCAAGCTCAAGGGCGGCATGCTGCTGACCATCGTCATCACCGCGATCATCGGCATCCCGATGGGCCTGACCAGCATGTCCAACTCCGTGTCCATCTCCGACACGTTCGCCCAGCTGCCGCAGACCTTCGGCGTGATCTTCAGCGCCGATGGCTTCCCGGCGCTGTTCTCCGACGTATCCAAACTGCCGCTCGTGCTGGTCACGATCTTCGCGTTCTCGATGTCCGACACGTTCGACACGCTCGGCACGTTCATCGGCACCGGCCGCCGCACCGGCATCTTCTCCGATGACGACATGAAGCACATGGAGGACGGCAAGGGCTTCTCCTCCAAGCTGGATCGCGCCCTGTTCGCCGACTCGATCGCCACCTCCATCGGCGCGATCTGCGGCACCTCGAACACCACCACCTACGTCGAGTCTTCCGCGGGCATCGCGGCGGGCGGCCGCACCGGCCTGACCTCCGTGGTCGTGTCCATCTGCTTTGCGCTGTCGATCTTCCTGTCCCCGGTGATCTCCGCGGTGCCGTCCGCAGCGACGGTACCGGCGTGCTGGTCATCGTCGGCTGCATGATGGCCTCCAGCCTCAAGGAGATCGAGTGGAGCGACATCTCCGAGGCGATTCCGGCGTTCTTCGCCGCCGTGTTCATGGCGCTCGCGTACTCGATCAGCTACGGCATCGCCGCCGGCTTCATCACCTACTGCATCGTCAAGACCTGCAAGAAGGAAGCCAAGAGCGTTCACCCGATCATCTGGATTGTCTCGCTGCTCTTCATCCTCAACTTCATCCTGCTGGCAGTGCTGTAATGGCATCTGCCCTGCCTTGAATCCCGGCCCCGTTGGTTTTCCATCGGAGGCCGGATTCGTATCGTGCCGTCTTGTGTGTTTGCTCTCTCGGCAATACGATGGATGTAAGGGACAGAACGGACTGCCCTATACCACCCGTCGCGACGATGGTGTTGACGGTGGGCGGCGATCCGTCCGCAGACGACGATCAGATCGTGGCCTGCGAGATCACATCAGCGGCCAGCTGCTCGACAGCCTAAGGATGCCACGGTGACATGCTCCTACAGCTCATGGCAGCAGGAGCCGTTCAACGGGCGCGAGGTCGACCTGCCGAGGCTTGGCGAATACGGCAACGATCTCGCCAAGCTTGTGTCCTGATAAGATCGAGGCCGTTGTCTTTCATAACACATAGACTGAGTGGATGCTGAGCGCAAGGTCGCGATTGGCATACTGGACAATCAGAAACAGCTGGCAAAGATAAAGGCTGGGACACAATAGGGTGGCCGATTTTCAAAGGTGAAAGAAAGGATGTCCATAAATGAACCGAAGAATATCTATGTGGCTGCGCGGTCGTGGCTCTCCATGGAGACCTGCCGCCGCCGTGATCGCCACGGTATCCATGATGCTGGCGACGGTCATGGCCCCCATTTCGCGGGGATGCGGGCGCAGGCCGTCGAGCCCGTGCAGACCACCACCATCCCGCACACCAAGATCACCGGCGACGGCAACTACTTCACGTTCGCCGACAACGTCTGGGATCCGGGCAACGACGTGCATACGTGGTCAGGCGCCATCCGACAGCCTCCCGGCGGAGGACATCTGGTATACGGTCGATTCTTCGGCAGCGCAATCGACGTCTATGCAGGCAAGAACAGGCCATGGGCAAGGTGAAATACTATATTGACGGAGCGGAAAAAGGCACGTACAGCCTGTACAACGCCTCCAACATCAACGAGACGAAAATCGCGTCGTTCACCGGGCTTGACGAAGGTGAGCACGTGTTCAAGGCGGTGGCCACAGGCGAGCGGGACACGAATTCCACGAACGCGCTGATCGACTGCGCCAAGGTCGTCGTGACCCATCAGCCGTACGTGGTCACCGGCGTCACACTCGACACGACCTCGATGACGCTGGGCGTTGGCGACAGCAAGCGGATCTCGTATACGGTGGCGCCCGATTACGCGACCATCGATGACATGACCTACACGAGCGGCGACACGAGTGTCGCCACAGTCGGCGCAGATGGCACGGTCACCGCGGTCGCGCCGGGAGCCACCGCCATCACCGTGGCCTCGACTGCGGCCGGCATCAGCAAGACCGTCGACGTCACCGTCGCCAGGATGGCACCGAACCTGACCGGCGGCATCGTGGACCCCGATACGCAATACACGCAGAAGCGGTTCGACGAGGTGAAGGCTCTCACGACGAACAACCGGGCGCTGAAAGCATGGAAGAACGACAAGGTCAACAGCGAGATCTCGCTCGCCGCGGTCGGCACCACCGTCTCGAACCTGACGGTCACCGCAAGCGACCTGACGTCGCAGGGCGGCGACGTCATCGCCAAAAAGCAACGTCACGGCCACGTTCATCAAGTCCACCAGGGCATACAACGGCAGCTATCTCGGCTACGGAGACCCGAACCGCGAGGTGCCCGCCGCCACCGAGACCAACCGCTCCGAAAGCAACGACATCCTCTACCAAAGCGGCCGATCACGGTGAAGGCCAATCAGGTGCAGAACATCTGGGTATCGTTCGCCATACCGAAGGACGCCAAGGCCGGCACCTACACCACCACGCTGACCGCCACCGCAGACGGGATGGAAACGCCGCTCACATTCACCTACACCATCGAGGTGAAGGCCGCTACGCTGCCTGATCCGGCAGAGTATGAGAAGAACTTCGACGTGGAACTGTGGCAGTACCCGTATTCCTCCGCGGAATACTACGGCGTCACCCCGTTCTCGGACGAGCACCTGCAGATCCTCAGATCAAGCATGGAACTGTACAAGTCCATCGGCGGCCACGCCATCACAACCACGATCAACGAGGACGCATGTCCGGCCAGACCTACAGCGCCAACGCCATCCACTACCCGTCGATGGTGAAGTGGACCAAGAGCGGGGGCGGGTTCACCTACGACTTCACCGACTTCGACAAGTGGGTGACGTTCAACAAGGGACTCGGCATCGGCGACAAGATCGTGATATACAGCATCGCGCCCTGGCACGGCAACTTCACGTACTGGGAGAACGGGACGATGAAGTCCGAGAAATACACGGTCGGATCCGAGCGCTGGAGGAGCGTGTGGACCGACTTCCTGCGCAAGCTCATCGAGCATCTGATGGACAAGGGCTGGTTCGATGAGTCGTACATCGGCATCGACGAGCGCGGCTTCAGCGCCGACGCGTTCGACCTGATCGACTCGATACGGAATATCCACGACGTGCCGTTGAAGACCGCCGGCGCGATGGACGGCTTCGTCAACAAGTTCGACCTGGCGCTGCGCGTCACCGACCTGAACGTCGGCGACACCGCGGCGGCGGCCCATCCTACCGACTTCACCCGGCTGATCGAGGCGCGTGAGGCAAAGGGCCTTCGCACCACGCTGTACTCCTGCACCGAGCATGAGCCCGGCAACTTCTCGCTGTCCGCCCCGGTCGAAAGCTACTGGTCGGTGGTCAACGCGGGCGAGCAGACCAGCGGCTTCCTGCGCTGGGCGTACGACGCATGGGTGGCCGACCCGCTCAACGACGCCACGCACAACGCCTTCGAGCCCGGCGACCCGTTCCTGATTTATCCGAGCGAGAAGAGCGGAGACAAGGTGTCCAAGTCGTCCGTGCGCCTGGAGCGCATCGCCGAGGGCGTGCGCGACGTGAACAAGATCAGGCTCATGGTCACCGAGATCCCCTCGTTGCAGGCCGATGCCGACGCGATGTACGCGAAGATCAGAACGACGGTGACGACCTCGCACTCGTATCTGACCGCCGCGCAGGTCACACAGCTTGCCAATGAGATGAGCGGATTCAAGGGTGACCTCGACATGCTCACCGACAAGTACATATCCCTCAAGGCGCAAGGCACGAGCACGGTGGAATCCGTTGCCATCGACGGCGGCGACCAGGAGATCATGCTGGGCACGGCGAAGCAGCTGACCGCGACACTCAAGCCGGCGAACCTGCTGAACGCGTCCGTGACATGGCGCTCGTCCAAGACCGGCGTCGCCACGGTATCCGCCAAGGGCGTGGTGACCGCCGCCGGCGTGGGCTCCACCACGATCACCGCCACGTCCAAGGCCGACCCGACGAAATCGGCGAGCATCACCTCACCGTGACGCCACAGGTCGTGGCGCAGGGGCTGCACTACTACTCGTTCGACAACTCGAACGCCAACGACTCCTGGGGTACCCGCAACGGCACCGCCGACGCCACGGCGCAATACGTTGACGGCAAGTCCGGCAAGGCGCTCAAGGTCACGGACGGCAAAGGCGTGACCCTGGCCGGCGGCAACGACATCGCGAAGACGGATCCGTGGACGATCGGCTACTGGGTGCGTTCCGACGCCGAACTCACCGGCCGCTCGGCCGTGATGACGAGCGCGGACGGCAAGTACTCGGCCGACCTCAAGATGGACGCCGACCGCGAATCCGGCTTCCGCGTCGGCACCGCCAGCGGCGACGTGCTCACCTTCCGGTACGACTTCCAGCCGGGCACGTGGTATTACATCGCGTGGACTCAGGACAAGGCAGCCGGACTGACCATGTACGTCAACGGCACGAAGATCGGCGTGACGAACACGTGGACGAAGATGCACGATGTCGTCGCCCCGATCGACGTGATCGGCGGCCCCGGCTTCACTGGCCTGATCGACGAGGTGAAGATCTACAAGCGCGTGCTCTCCGACACCGAGATCGCGGCGGCATGCTGCTGCCCGGTCTCAACCTCGCCGAGCATGAGACCGATATGTACATCGGCGGGACGTACACCATCGTCGCCAACCTGCAGGGCGGCGACGGCGATGGTACAGTCACGTTCGAGTCGAGCGACCCGACCATCGCCAAGGTCGACGCCTCCGGCACCGTTACCGGAGTGTCCCGCGGAACGGCGGTCATTACCGTCCGGGGAGGTGGATTCACCGACATGGTGACCGTCAACGTGAGCCGCGAACTCACCATCAAGAACACGCTGCCGCAGTACAAGCTCGACCAGACGAAGGTCACGGACGTGCACAAGTCACTCGACACGTCCAACCAGTACTTCGGCCAGCCCGACATGATCCGCACGAAGAGCGCGGCCGTCTGATCACCTCGTTCCCGCAAGGGCACGGCAAGGGACCGATTGATCATGAAGATCAGCGACGACGACGGCGCCACCTGGACGCGCAAGACCGACATCCCCGCGTCGTGGGCCGGTTCGCAGGAGACGCCGACCCTGTACGTGCTCAACCTGGCCGACGGCACCGAACGCATCATGATGATCACCGCCTGCCCGGGCTGGGGCACCGACTCCGCCGGCAACAGGTACGGATGGAACACATCGTATTCCGACGACAACGGTGAGACCTGGACCGAATACCGGCACTGGCAGTCCAACCGCACGTACGACAACGCCAACAACGACGCCATCGTCGCCATGGCGAGCCTCGTGCAGCTCAAGGACTCCGACGGCAACGACATCCAGAAATGGATGGGCGTCTACCACAACTACGCGTACGTCAATTTCAGGACGTACCTCACTTTCGACGAGAACGGCGACGAGCAGTGGAGCGAATCGGAGCCGTATCTTGCGCAATGGCGCAGCATCGAAAGCGCATACCAGATGTGCGAGATCGGCATGTTCCGTTCTCCCGACGGCAAGCGGATCATCGGTCTGGCGCGCAGCCAGTCGCACAACAACCCGGCGACACTGATCTACTCCGATGATGAGGGCGAGACGTGGAGCAAGCCGATGGATCTGCCCGGCTCGCTGGCGGGCGAACGGCACAAGATTGCCTACGATCCGATTTCCGGCCGTCTGCTGGTCACGTTCCGCGAGATCAACTACGATCTCAACGGCAACAACCGGTTCGACGGCGGCAGCGACTGGAACGCCGGCGACTGGGTGGCCTGGGTCGGCACCTACGACCAGCTCATTAACCAGGAGGACGGCGAATACCGCATCCTGCTGGCCGAGGACTGGGCGAACAACGCGAAGTCGGGCGACACCGGCTACGCGGGCGTAGCGGTGCTCGACGACGGTACGTTCATCATGGACACGTACGGTCACTGGGACAAGGAATTCTCGCAGAACTGGCCCGGCGGCGTCACCACCGACCGCTGCTATATCAAGCAGGCGAAGTTCAAGCTCGGCGAGGTCGAATACGCGAACGGTCTCATCGACCGCAGCGGACTGAAGGCGGCAATCAAGCGGGCAGAGGCGCTGAATGCGGCCGACTACACGGCTGACTCGTGGGCGAAGATGGATGCCGCAGTGAAGGCCGCGAAGGCCGGAGACGCCGACGAATCCCTGCAACAGGCGCAGGTTGACGCGCTCGCCGCCGCCATCGATGCGGCCATCGACGGGCTGAAGCCCGCCGAGACGCCGGATCCCGATCCCGGCAAGGTGAGCAAGGACGAGCTGAACGCCGTGATCGCGCAGGTCAAGGCCAAGGATCTGGGTGGGTATACGGATGAGTCCGTCCGGGCGGTGCGTGATGCGCTTGCCGCAGCCGAGAAGGTCGCTGCCGATCCTGATGCGACGCAGGCCGAGATTGACGCTGCGCTCGCAAGTCTGAATGCGGCCGTCGACGGGCTGAAGGCCAAGGATGACGGTGACAAGCCCGGACCGGGTGATGGTGGCAAGCCCGGCGCGGGTGACGGCAAGCCTGACGACGGCGGCAAGCCCGATCCCGGCAAGCCGGGCAAGGGCGACGAGACCAAGCCCGATACCGGCGAGAAGGGCGGGCTGAGCGCCACCGGTGCCGGCATCGTTCCGATCGCCGTCGCGGCCCTGACGCTCATGGCCGGTGCGGCGCTCGCACTGGCCAAGCGCTGAGACGACATGGGGCGGTCGGCCCGTCGGACGGAGAATTTTCGTCCGGCGGGCCGATTATTTGCAGCCTCCGACCACAACACGCCCGGAGTGCGTAGCACAATCGTCGCGTGCGTTTGCGGGAATCGGCTCCATGGCGGCGTTTCATGAAATTCGGCATGCCGATCTTGCTGAGCACTCCGGGCGTGTCGCGATGGAATGCCGCCTGTTTAGTCAACATTCCGGACCGATGTGAGCCGCATAGGTCTTCGCTGGCAAATCCTCACTTATGGCCACGATTGCCGTGAGAAACTTATGGTATTGGCAGCGTGGCGTTGATAATGCTTGGCGCCGTGAAGGGGATAGCGAGGTCTGCGACATGAGGAACCGTGTGATTCATCGCAATTCGCCGTTCCGTCTGCTCGCCGCGGCGCTCGCCGTGCTGACGTTGACCTTATTGGCGGTTATGGTGCCGTGCGAGGGAGAAGCGCACGCAGCCGCGCCCATCAAGATCGCATGCGTGGGCGACAGCCTTACGGACGGCTCCAAATCCAGTGGCGGCAAGAAAGGCGACACCGCATATCCGGCGTGGCTCGGCCGCATCCTCGGCAGCAGCTATGACGTGCGCAATTTCGGCGCCGCTGGTGACACGCTGCTGCGGGGCACGGGCTGGTCATATTGGGATTCGGCCGAATTCCGGCAGAGCAAGGAGTTCGCCCCCGATATCGTCATCATCATGCTCGGCACCAACGATTCCAAGGACGCCTACTGGAACGAGACACTGTACAGGACCGAGGCGAAGGAGCTGGTGAGGGTGTACCGGGATCTCGCCAGCCGACCGGTCGTGTATTTCGCGAGTTCACCGCACTCATACCGGATCGCCCCCGGTACCAAATATGTCTCCGTCAACTCCGTGAACAGGTTACATCCCGTACAGGAGTCGCTGATCCGTGACGAGCGTTGGAACACCATCGACCTGTACGCGGCGACCGCGAACCGGCGGCAGCTGTATGACGCCGACGGCGTTCACTTCAACGACGACGGGTACCGGTTCCTCGCCGAGCAGATCGCAGGCGTCATGCACCGGTCGGCGCAGATCATCGGCTCCACCGGAAGGGAGCGGGTCATCGCAAACGAGACGGAGAACGGCGCCACGAAAAGAGCCGGCGTGGAATTCGGCCTTACCTCGCAGGGTACCGCCGCCGGGAACGCCGGCGATTCGTCCGATGGCAACGGGAAACGGGATGCCCTGCGCGGCTCCGATGCCGTCGTGGCCATCATAGCCATGCTGTCGGCGGGCATTACCGGAGTGGCGCTCGTGCTGGGCGGACGGTCGCGACACGCCCGGGTTGAAGGTGTCCGCTCGCGGCCGTATTCTATATGACTTGTAAACCACAGACCGTTGGTTGGAGTGTGCAAGCACTCACGAAGTTTGGTTCGCCAAGCCAGCGCAGGTTGAGAAATATGTGCCTGTAATACGGCTCGCCGGAAACGGTTGTATGTTGCTCTGCCTGTGCGCAGGGCTTTTTTATTGCCCTGGCAGGGTGCGCGGGACTTCGCAGGATCAATGGCCGATCTAGGAAGGAACGCCATGAAGAGGCCCGAAAAGGAAGCGGTAGTCGCTCAGCTTACGGAACAGTTCCGTAACGCCGACGCTGTCTACCTGACCGAGTACCGCGGGCTTACCGTTCCGCAGGTTTCCGAACTGCGCGAAAAGCTAGGCCGCGATACTTCCTACACTGTGGCTAAGAACACGCTGGCGCGCATCGCCGCCAAGGAAGCGGGCATTGAGGGTCTCGACGAGATTCTCCCGGCCCGACCGCCATCACCTTCGTGAAGGGCGACTTCATCGAGGCTGCGAAGACGCTGCGTGACTTTGCCAAGACCAACAAGGCTCTCGTTATCTCGGGCGGTTATGCCGACGGCACCGTCTACGACGGCGAGGGTGCTACCAAGCTGGCGGACATGATGTCCCGTCCGCAGCTGCTCTCCAAGTTCGCAGGCGACCTCAAGGCCACGACCGCCAAGGCCGCGTACCTGTTCGTCGCTGTGCCTACCAAGGCCGTGCGTACGATCGACGCTCTGCGCGAGAAGCAGGAAAAGGCAGCTTGATTCTCATGCGGCTTGCCGCATGAACCACAATCGGAAAACAACACACATCAGGCGGACGGCAATCGCTGAAGGCCGCCGCCAGAATGAAAGGAAGCCATCATGGCTAAGTACACCAACGAAGAGCTGCTGGAAGCTTTCGGTGAAATGACCCTCGTCGAGCTCTCCGAGTTCGTCAAGGCCTTCGAAGAGAAGTTCGACGTCGAGGCTGCCGCTCCGGCCGCCGTCGCCGTTGCCGCTCCGGCTGCCGGCGCTGCCGCCGAAGAGGAAGAGAAGACCGAGTTCGATGTCGTCCTGACCGCTGTCGGCGACAAGAAGATCCAGGTCATCAAGGCTGTCAAGGCCATCACCAACGCTGGCCTGGCTGACGCCAAGGCCATGGTTGATGGCGCTCCGAAGGCCATCCTGGAGAAGGCCAAGAAGGAAGACGCCGAGAAGGCCAAGGCTCAGCTGGAAGAGGCTGGCGCCACCGTCGAGCTCAAGTAATGATCGCGGGAGTGAAACCCGCACATTGCAGCTTTTCACAGACCCTGCTGTCGCACATGCGGCCGCAGGGTCTGCGCGTATGCGGCGGTCCGCGCACCGGAGCCGAGACCGCTTCTGTGAACGCCTGACACGGCCTGACATGGGCGTTCCGCACCGGTGTGCGCTACAATCCGAAATACCGGCATCAATGCGATAATGTTGTCAATTCATCGGTCATCAATCCCTGAAAACACAGCGGGACATGACACAATGGCACATAGTATGCGAACGAGCGTGAAAGGAAGGGCGGCACGTGACTGGCGATCAGCGGACGATACAGCAGTGGACGGTGAGAATCGGTGGCATCGATCAGAAAACCGTGAAGCCGGGAGACAGCATCGAAATCGGGCGCAAGCCGTTGCGTAGCCGTTCCGATGACGGCACCGAACGCCTGGAGATAGCGGACGGCACGCTCCATGTCGAAACGCCATGCGACCTTCGCGGTGAGTCAGAACGGCGGCGGCACCGTGCGCGATCTGGGCTCGACCAACGGGTCATATGTGGTGCGGGGCAATGGCGATCTCATGCGTCTGCCGCCGAACGTCGATTTCCTGCTGCCGACTTCACCGATGCGCCTGCAATTCGGCGATGTCCCCGTCGATTTCATTCGTGTGGAGCAGCCGGTGAGCGACACGTTCGTCGTGCCCGACCTGTTCGGATACGCTTTGGAGACCGTCAAGCAGGAGCCGGATGTGGCCGACATGTCGGTGGATGACATTCTTGACCTGCGTGCCGGGGAACCTACCGCCGCGATCAGCGCTGCCACCGTGCGCAAGCGTGTCGGTGAGCTGAATGCCGCCGCATCGCAGACGTTCCCGCCGCAGAAGACGACCACGGCGGATGGATTGGCGGCGGATTCCGCGGCCGGTGCCGCTGAGCCGGATTCGGAGCTTGCCGTTTCGTCGGATGCTGCCATGCCCGTTGAGGCCGCGGTGCTGGCCAAAACCGTGTCACCGGCTGAGGCCGACGCTGCCGAGAGCGATGCCGAGACCAAGGTTCCGGAAGCCGTCGAGTCCTCCGAGAATGCGGCGCCTGCGGATGCCGTTGATGCCGCGGACGCGGCCGTATCCACTGAGACTGCGACATCCGATACGGCATCGCCTGAAACCGTGACTTCTGGAACCGTGGCATCCGAGTCCGCCGCGGATACGGTACCGGCTGATTCCGCTGTATCTGATTCTGTAGTGACCGCGGCCCAATCGCAGACCAACGATGAGCCGAGCGAGCCCGATTCCATGCCGTTGAACGTGGCCGATGCTAAGCCGGTGGTGGCGTTACCCCGCGACCTGTTCGCCGACGCGCTCGCCGAGGACAGCGAAGAGGCCGGGCAGTCCACCGCGCCCGCAGAGCAGGCGGATCAGTTGGCGAACGGACAGCCGTCCGACGACCGATTCCAGCAGGCGTCATCCGATCAGGAGGCGCACGACGACATCCGTCAGGCGGTGAACGAGGTCGCAGCCAACGCGGCCGGTGTGGAAGTCACCGCCGGCGCCGTGGCAGGCGACGGCGTCGTGAAAGCCGATACGGACACCGCCCACGGGGAGATTCCGGAAGAGCACCGCCGGTTCGCGCAGCCGAACGACGACGAGGCGGACTCGACCGGTTCGTTCCGACCCGCATTCGAGCCGGGATCGGTGTTCGAACTCGTGTCGAAAGGCAGGCTTGCCGCCGCCGAACCGAAAATCGAAGTCAACGGGTACACCTCTGACCAGGCGAAGACCACGGAAGACTACACCGAGCAGTTCGCCATCGCGAATTGCGAAGAGCTGTTGCCGTTCCTTGCCATGAATCCATTGCTGTACGATGACCTCTATAATTGGCTGGAAGATCAGGGCAAAGCGGACATCGACGCCGCGCTGGAGAACAATGAGGGCTACAAGAGTTACCGCAAAGCGGTAGGGAAGTGAGTCGGGTCATGAGCGAAAGCATGCAACAGGCGCCCCAATCGCTGGAACGCATGCGTCAATGGCATGAGCAGTACCGCGCCGGATTGGTGCCGTCCCCATTGGAGGACATCAACCAGCTTGGGGCGAAGCTCGATTTGACCCATGCGCATCCCTCCGGCATCGCCCAGCTGTTCGCGGGAGGCCGCGCGTCGCTGGATCTGCTGTTCCGCGACAACGGCATGCTGCGTGCGGCGAACCGTCGACTGGAGCGGGTGCTTGACGAGAAGGCCGCGAAACTGCGCGTCAGCGGCGTCGCGGAACTGTCTCTCACCGTGGGAGTCGCCACATGGGACGACGGTGCCATGCCGGTGCTGCTGTATCCGGTATCCGTGCAAAGCGCCCAGGATGAAGGCGATGTGGCGGTGATTCGGTTCGTCGGGCATGTCCGGCTCAACCCCGCGTTCGTGACGGTGATGCGCGAGCAGCACGTCGAACTTGACGAGCGGGAGCTGTTCAACGGCGCCAACTACGAGAGCGGCACGCCCGAAACGTCCGCGGTGTTCGCGGCGATCACCAAGCGTGCGGAGAAGGTGTTCCCCGATTTCACCATCGAGCGGCAGATTATCCTGGGCTGCTTCATGTCGCCCGGCTCGCTGATTCTTGCCGAAAGCCAGCACATCATCGATACGCTGGCCGAGGGGGCGACCGGCAACACGGTGCTGGACGCGCTCGCGGGCAGCAAGGAGGCCGCCGAAGCGCTCAAGGACTCCGGCGCACCTGCGTTCAGCCCATTCGACGCCGATCCGCACAACGAGTTCGAAGTCGGCGATGTCGACAACGCCGTGCGGTACGCGGCCGATATGGTCGCAGCCGGGCATTCGCTCGGAGTCGATGTCGTCAACGGGCGTGACACCGCCGATTACGCCGCCGCCATCGCGTCGCGCTGCGTGATGAACGGCCGCAGCGTACTGTACGTGCCGTGCATCGCCGATCAGAAGCGTCGTTTCCGTCAGGCCATCAGCGCCAATGAGCTCAGCGGCCAAGTGCTCGACGTCTCGGACGAGCGCTGCAATGACAGCATCGACCATCAGCTGATCGCCGCGGTCGGATTCCAGCCCGGCGTCGCCAGCTCCCGGTTCGACCAGATCGCCGATGAGCTGGTCGGCGTGCGTTCCCGTCTCACCCGGTATCTGGGTGACCTGCACTGCACCGACAAGCAGTGGGGCGTGTCCGCGTACCAGACCATACAGAACCTCGCCGAAATCGCCACGTTGCCCGCGCATCCCGCCACCCGAGTGCGGTTGCGCAAGGAGACCGCGCGTGAGATCGGCGGTCATCTGGACGAATGGGCGGCGAAGCTCAGGCGTGCCGGCGAGCTCGGCGAATTCACGCTCGGACCGGAGGATACCGCTTGGTTCAAGGCCTCCATTACGTCCGAGGACGAGGCTGTGACCGTCTACCAGCGTGTGGTCGATCTGCTGCGCAAGTTGCTGCCGTTGACCCGTGAACAGGTGTCGTCCACCGTGCAGACATGCGGGTTCCCGATACCGAACACCGCGCAGGAGTGGGGCCGTCAGGTGCAGGTGCTGAAGAACCTGCGCCGCGTGCTCGACGTGTTCCAGCCGGAGATCTTCGAGCGCGACATCGACGCGATGATCGAGTCGAGCAAGTCCAAGGCCGAACGCAAGGCCGAAGGCACCACTATCGGATTCTGGGAGCGTCGCCGCCATATCAAGGAGGCCAAGAGCCTGCTGCGCGTGGGCGCACAGGTCGAGAACCTGCACGATGCGCTGCAGGTCGTGGCCAAGCAGGCCGCGCAATGGCGCATGTTCGTGCCTCACGGCGGGTGGCCGGTGCTGCCGAACAAACTCGACGACATCATCGCCACGCAGGAGGAGCTGGCCCGCGACCTGACGGCGCTGGACGCCGTACTGTCCACCACCGTGCAGGGCGGCGATCTGGAATCGCAGGATTTCGTCGCCGTCGAGGAACGTCTGAAGGCGCTGTTCGACGACCATCTCGCGCTGGACACACTGCCGGAGCGCTGCCGTCTCGAACATGAATTCCAGACGGTACCGGGCTCACCGAACTGGTCGAGGGACCTGCACACGCGCCGTGTGCCGGTGGAATCGGTGGATGCCGAACTGCAGCTGGCATGGTGGACCACGGTGTTCGAGAACATCGTGCGGGCGTCCGCGATCATCTCCAATCAGGATGGGTCGGCGTTGCAGTCCGCTGCGGATCGTTTCGCGCAGGTGGACACCGAACACGTGCGTTCGGTCGGTCCGATGGTCGCGCAGGAATCCATGCGCCGCCTGTGCGACATGCTGTTCTCCCGCACTCAGGAATCCAACCAGCTGCACACGGTGCTGGCCGGCAAGACCCGCATCCCGCTCAGCCGGATACGCCGTGACCACCCCGAGATCCTGGCCGCGGCCAAGCCCATCATCGTGGCGACTCCGGCCACGCTTGCCGCGCTCACCGATCCGACGACCCTCGCCGACGTGGCAATCATCGACGCGGCCGCGCACATTCCGGCCATCCAGCTGCTGACCATCGTCTGCCGCGCGAAGCAAGTGGCCGTGCTGGCCACCGGTCCACCGTGACCTCGCCGAGCGTGAAGGCGCTGATGGAGCTGCTGCCGAGCGTGAAGGTCCGCTCCCACCCCGTGCGGCGCGCGCCCAGGCTCGCCGCGTTCCTGGAATCCCAGGGGTATGGCGAGGTGCGCTATGACGTCACGACCGAGCCGTCGCAAGGCCGGGTGGCCTTCCACAAGGTCGAGGCGAACGGAACACCGGTCATGGCCACCGGATTGGTCGAGCAGCCAGCAGGAGATCGATGAGGTCGTCCGCATCATCACCGAACGCGCGGCGAGTTTCAACGTGGTGCCGGTCGGCTACACGCTGACCGTGGTCACGCTCACCGACGCGTTCCGTTCGCGACTCGGTGCGGAACTGAAATCGCTGGCGTCGAAGAACAAGACCATGGGGCAGTTCCTGCGCCACGTGCGCATCGTCGCGCTGCCGGAGATCGCCGGGGCCCAGTCGACGGACGTGATTCTGTCGTTGTGCTACGCGAAGACCGTGCATGGGCGTCTGCTGCAGCAGTTCGGCGTGCTGGAGGGCGAAGGCGGACGTGCCATGCTGCTGGATGCGCTGGCGCTGTGCGACCGCCATCTCGATATCGTTTCGGCGTTCGACGAGTCTGATCTGGACGATGAGCGACTTCACCAGCCCGGACCGCAGCTGCTGCATGCCATGCTGCGCTGGGTGGAGCAGCTAGACGACCACGTGGTGCGTCCGGTGACCATCACCCGGTCGAACAATGTGCTGTTCAATGATCTGGCGGAGCGCGTGCGGTCCCGCGGACTGAACGCCGCCGTCGACTACGGGTTCGACCGCGGCCTGCACATTCCGATGGTCGTCGGGTTGCCCGACAAGCCGTTCGCGCTGGCCGTGCTGACCGACGACGCGCAGTTCATGAGTGTGCAGTCCACGCGCGAACGGCATCGCGGCCTGATGCAGGACCTTGCGTCTCTGGGCTGGTCGGTGATGAGCGTGTGGAGTGTCGGCGCATTCGTCAACCCGGACAAGGAGGTCGATGCGATCGTGTCGCGCATCGGCGAGATCTACGGGGATGTGCGATGAGCGGCGATACTACTGGTGACGGGGATCGTGTGGCCGCAGATGCCTCGGGCCAAGGCCGTACAGTGCCTCGCGTCGTACGCGGCGCGAGCACAAACGCGTCGTGTTCCACGGAACCGAGCGCTTCGATGCAGACGGCGTGAAACTCGAACCGGGTGATATGCGCACCGAGCAGCAGCGCGAGGCCGACGACGACAAACGCATCCTCGGCGAACTGCCACCCCACTGGGCCATCTTCAACGACAAACGTTGAGTGTGGTGACCACCCCAGTCGCTTCGCGACAGCCCCGCCAGCGGGGCTGTCGCGCGAACAGCGAGACTGGAGGTGGCTGCTGCGGCTGAGCAACCGCAGCTATTGCGCAGTGACGGCCATAATCGGACCGAGTTCCTGTGCGTTGATGATTGATATGGCTTCGTCGGGAGTCAAAGCGAACGTGATGAGCGTGCCGCCGGTCATCGCATCGTCATGGGCGGCATCCATCGCCGTGGCCGATCGCGCGAGAACGCATGACCGGCTCGCCTGCGGATTCGTCACGCGATGAAGTCGTACCAGTCGAAGCGTCGCAAGGGGTGCCGGATACCAGATCCATGACATCACCGGCCGCGATGCCGTCCACCGTGCCGGTGACCCGTACGTCGATCACCGTCTGACCGGGTTCCGCCACCGGCCGCCGCGAAACTATGGCGCCGAACAGCGGCTGCCCGGCGGCGATGTCCGTCTGCGCGATGCCTCCCGTCGCCTGATTCGCCGCATCGAGCGCCGTATCCCAACCATCCGATACGGGCATCTGCCGGATCTCCACGTCCTCCGCGCCGATACGCGCGCCGCGTGGGATGAGCCGTGCCGCCACCACGACCGGTTGCGTGACGATGCTCGCCGTCACGCATTGCAGTGTCGCGAATGCTGCAATGGCCGTGCAACAGGCCGCCATCAGCCGCCGTGTGAGCCGCAGCATCCGACGTTGGCGCAACGTGGGGCGCTTCAGCTTCTCCAATATAGAAAAAGTCACCATGCAAGCATGGTGACTGAACGTTGTTCCGATGCGCAAGCCGTGACGAAAATGTGGTCGAAGGCTCGGCAGTTATCCACATCTTGGGCGTGTCGCACATGCGCGGGCCGAGCACTGGCCGCCGTCAGACGGCGAACGCGCCAATGGCAGCTGCTTATTTGCCGGAGCCGCCGCGCCCGTCGGTGCGGTAGAAGCCGTGCCCCTTGAACTCGATCGGCACAGCGGAATACACCTTGCGCACCTGCTCTTGCCCGCACTGGGGGCACACGGTGATCGGGTCGTCCTCGAACGACTGCTGCTCGGTGAAGTCGTATCCGCAGTTCTTACAACGGTAATGATAGGTTGGCACGGTTCCTCCCTGGTCGAAGCTCATTATATGATTCCGGCACGTATGCGATGCCCGGCATACGCATCAAGTCCGTTCATATCCTAGTCGTCACGCGGACACCGCTCCGCTCGACGTCTCGTTTTGTTCCCTCCGCGAACTTGCGTGGATGGCGAACTACAGGCGTCGGGCTCCCTGCGGCGTGACCACCCAGTCGACCGGGATATCGTGAGACTGGCGGGGCAGGTCGTCTGCCATGCATTCCCACGGCCAGCAGACGGCGACGACCGGCACGCCTCCGCGTCGGTATGTCAGCGCGCGGTCATACCAGCCGCCGCCGCGCCCAAGCCGGACACCATGCGCATCCACGGCCAGCGCGGGCACGATGATCAGGTCGGCATCGCCAAGGGCCGCCGGGCCAAGCGTCTGCGTATCCGGCTCATCCGGCCGTTGTGCCATGCCGGTTCCCTCGCAGGTCACGCCATGCAATGAGGCCATGTCGGGCAGCAGAGCCCATCCCACGTCCAGACCGGAGCCCAAGCGCGGCACAAGGACGCGCAGCCCGCGGTCGAGCAGCAGGGACAGCAGCGGCCGCATGGGGATTTCGCTGCCCATCGACACGTAGGCGGCCACGGTCGGCGGCCGGTGTCCGCGGCCGTGTGGCGCGGACATGACGCCAGACGTGCCGGCCTGCACGCCGACCAAGTCCAGCAACGGCACAATGTGTTCGGCCAGTGCCGCCGCGGCCGCGTCCCGTTCCTGCCGCGTCACGGTCTTACGCCGCGCGATGGCGTCCCGTCTCAGCTGTCTCTTGCGCAGATCGTCCGACATATCGGCATCGGTCGTCTGCCGGCGTTGGCAAAGGTTCATGGTTACGTTCTATCACGGACGAATGTCCGTCATCGGCGGACGGTGCGCCGTGTCGGAGACGTGACGATGGCACAATGGGTGCGTGTCCGTTTTGCAATCGATATGCGCCGTGTTCCGGCAGCCGGCAGCGCCATCCATCCGCGTGCCGCGGTGGATCGGCATTCCGCAATGCCCGATAAAGCTGCGGCCGATCACGGCGGACGACGAAGAGGAGTGGAACGAGGTGCGGTGGCGCAACGATGCATGGTTGCATCCATGGGAGTCAGGCGATCCCATGCACGGCTCGCCGATGACCTACAACCAGTGGATGCAGCAGATGCGTCACAACGAGCAGACCGGCCGCGGAGTGGTGTTCGCCATCGATTATCATGAGCATATCGTCGGCCAGATTTCGCTGGGAGCGATAGATCTGGGATCCATGCGCACCGGTGTGATCGGGTATTGGGTCGATCAGCGGTACGCGGGGCATGGCTTCGCGCCGATGGCGGTGGCGCTGCTCGCCGACTGGGCGTTCTGTGATCCGACCGGCCCTCGGCTGCACCGCATGGAAATTGCATTACTGCCGGAAAACGAGCGCTCCCGCAGGGTGGCGTGTAAAGTGGGGTGTCATTATGAGGGCGTGCGGCCCCGGTACATGTTCGTCAACGGGCAGTGGCGCGATCATGAGACCTACAGCCTGTTCGCCGAGGACGCCGGCGACGGGTTCATCCATCGTCTGATAGCTCGACACGCCATGCCGGAATCAGTGCAATCGTAAGGGGAGTCTCCTATTCTTAAGGACATGGGTTATGAGTCGCTGAGCACCGTGGTGGTGCTGGTGATTCTGATGGTTATCGCGGTTGGCTGGCTGCCCAGGCGGACGGTCAACAGCATGAAAAAGGTGGCCGAGCACCGTCAGGACAGGTACTCGTCGTCGTTGCATCTGGTGGATGCCGACAGCGGTACTCGATTCTCCGACGAGCATACGCCGCAGCCGAAAGGGGCTATTATGCAGCGGGCGCAAACGAGCACCACGACGCCGACCACGGCGAAAGTGGCGCATATTCGCGAGCTTCGGCGTGCGGCGGTCCGTCGTCGGCGCATATTGGCGCTATCGCTGCTGCTGATCACGGTGCTGGTACTGGTGCTGTCGATGTCCTGCCTTTCAGCGCCCTGTTCGCGCTGATTCCGGGCGTGCTGCTGGCGGTCGTGTTGGCATTGGGCGTGCGGGCCTCCAGTCAGGCCCGTCGCTGGGAGCATGCGCTGGCCGAGGCGCGGCGCAGGGAACGTCTGGCGAAACGGCCGGGGCGAGTGCCCGTCCGCGAGCAAAGTCCCCGTCTCAGGCAAAGTCTGCGTCTCCGACCAAGTCTGCGGCGAAGGCAATCGCTGATACGGCCGGCGACCAGGTAACCGCCACCGCGAATCCCTCTGCCGAGACCGAAGTGAAGACCGACGTGATGGAACGCCGGGAGATTCGTCAGGCGCTTCACCGCGCACGTATCGAGCAGGATCGCGCGTTGGCCGCCCGTGAGGCGCGGCAGAAGGCCCATGCGATGGCTGCGTCCGAAAACGGCCGGCATGATGTGGATGCGGCATCGGAACAGCCGGAAGCGGCCGTAACGCCGTGCCGTGCAGCCTGAGCCGCGGCAGGATGCCGTCGCGCAGCCGTCCGCGGACGAGTCCGCGACGAATGTCGTGGAGCCCGCGGACTCCCATGCCGAAGTGGTCGTCGAGGAGGGCGCCCCTCGGGCGGCGACATGACCACGGAACTGGATCGGGTGCACCCGGCCGCGGCCTTGGACGCCTTCGAAGTGGCCGCGTCTCAGGATCTGATTTCGTTCTCGTTGGGCGAGCCGCGCAATGGCGTCGACCGCCATGCGCCCGCGCCGGAGAGCCTGGAGATCAAATCGACGAAGCAGGTCGCGAAGGCCGTTCCCGCACTGGTTGCCGAGCAGCCCGCCACCGTGGACGGCGGCGATGCAGGGCAGTCGGATGCGGATGCCACCGTCGCCGCGGTCATGGATGACGCCTCGGTGAACGATACCGACGCGTTCCATCAGACGGAGGTGCGGGCAAGCGTGGATGCCCCGGATGCGTCCTCCGACTCGCTGGGAACCGGCCTTGAGGCGATTCTCGCGCGCCGCTCGTCGTGATTGCGTGTGATTTTCTCTCAGAGCGTTAGCAGTCGAGTTGGCAGAGTGCTAACAATCGCGCTACGATGAGTGCTAGCGCGAAGGGATGATGCCCGAAGTGATCGTCAGCCTCTGAATGGCGGCATTCCATCGCGGACCATACGATTGGATTTCAAGAATACGAGGTGACCCACAGTGTCGATCAAGCTCACACCGTTGGAAGACAAGATCATCGTCAAGCAGGCCGCTGCCGAGACCCAGACCGCGTCCGGTCTGTTCATCCCGGACAACGCCAAGGAGAAGCCGCAGCAGGGTGAAGTCCTGGCCGTCGGCCCTGGCCGTCGTGACGACAAGGGCGAGCGCATCCCCATGGACGTCAAGGTCGGTGACAAGGTGCTGTACTCAAGTACGGTGGCACCGAAGTGCACTACGAGGGCGAGGACTACCTGATCGTCTCCTCTCGTGACGTGCTCGCCATTCTTGGCTGAGTGAACGCTGCACGACAGCGCCGTCAGCACGGAACCCCGGATCGCATGATATGCGCCGGGGTTTTCTATGTCTGGCCGCACTCGTTTGGTAGACTGCGCGGAAGGGAAGACGATACAAGGGAATTCCGATGAGGCAGGCAATCATGATGGTATGTCGAATTGCGGCAAGCCGATCAGCGCGGGAGGTCACGGCCGTGCCCGCGCCCGCAGCGCCGAAAGAACCCGACCCGAGTGAGACACGTGTCGCTGCCGTCAAACAGGTGCTCGATACCAAGCTCGCGCAGTACGGCGGCACATGGTCGGCGACCTACATCGATCTGGAAAGGGCCGCGACGTCACAGTCAACGACGAGAAACTCGTGGCGGCATCACTGGTCAAGCTCTACATCATGCTGGCCGTGTTCGACGGCATCGAGCATGGCACCATCACCGATGACGCGAACGTGAACGCCCTGCTGAAGCAGATGATCACCGTCAGCTCGAATGAAGCTGCGAACGGGCTGCTGTCGCGCATCGGCAACGGCGACGACAAAGCCGCCATCGCCACCGTCACCGCGACCGCGCAACGATACGGCTTCACCTCCAGCGAGGAGCTGCGCACATTGACCGGCATGGCCTCGGGCAACGCGGTGGAGAACTGGACCTCGACGCGCGACTGCGGCTCGTTCCTCTCTCAGGTGTACGCCGGGACGCTGGTGTCGAAAAACGCCAGCGAACGCATGATGCAGCTGCTGCTCGGCCAGACGCGGCGCACCAAGATTCCCGCGGGCGTGCCGTCCGGTGTGAAGGTCGCCAACAAGACCGGCGAGCTGGCGGCCGTGCAGAACGGCGTGGCGATCGTGTTCGGTACCCATCCGTATGTGCTCGCGGTGATGAGCAACGACATCTCCTCAGCCGTGGCCCCAAGCCAGATCACCGAACTGTCCCGCGCCGTATGGGACGCCGCACAATAGCCGCACCCGCTGACGGGGGGCTGTCGGCGGAGCCGACTGGGGTGGTACGCGCAACGGGTATCGAAAGCAACGGCGGAGCTGACGAAGACATCGCGATCGACACTCCCGCCATGTCGGCGGCGGTCATCGGGACATCATCGACGCGCTTGCCGGTGTGCTGTCGTGCTCCCGCGAGGTGATTGAGCTCGCGGTAATGACGCTGGTCGCGGGAGGGCATCTGCTGCCGAGCGATCTGACCGGTGTCAGCGTGTATTCGCAGGCCACCGGTTCGTTCGATTTCCATCCGGGACCGTTACTCGCCAATATCGTCATCGCCGACGAGGTCAACCGTGCGAATCCGAAGGCGCAGTCCGCCATGCTGGAGGCCATGGGCGAGGGGCAGATCAGCGTGGACGGGCATACCCACGGGCTGCGGCAGATTCGCTCGATCGAAAGGGTCCGTGATATCCGTGCGGCATGCCGCAGGGTGACGTTGGCGCCTGAGATGGCGTCGTATATCGTGGCGCTGTCCGCGGCGACCCGTGACGCGCAGGGCGTGCGGTTCGGAGTGTCGCCGCGAGGCAGCCTCAACGTGGCGGCGATGACCCGTGCGCGGGCGCTGATGCAGGGTCGTGATTTCGTGATGGCGGATGACGTGCGCTCGGTGGTGGTCCCGGTGCTCGCCCATCGAGGGTGCGCCAGCGTCGACGCCGGATGCGGTTCGGCCTGATGGAGGCGGTCGGAGAGACCGGATCGCCGGACGCGACGAACGGCATGGGGCGGGCTTGGCGTGCGGCGTGGCGCGAGGCGTGCGATTCGGCATGGGACGCGGGCGTGAGATGGTCGCCTGTCGACACTGAGCGCGGTATTGCCGGTCGCATCGCCGAATGTCTGGAAGCCGTGACGCCGGAAGGGGAGTCCGATTTCGGCGCGTATCTGGCCGAACTCGCGGACCATGTGACAGCCGGCGCGTCCGACGTCCGTCGCGCCGTCGCCGGAACCGTTGCGCGGGTTGTGCACCCGTCGCGCCGTCGCCGCGAAACGACGCGGCAATGCGGTCTGGCGGATGTTCAGATGGCCGTTCCCGGCGTCATTGCGCAGAAAAACATGATGCGAGTATCGAAGGTGAGATGCCGTGATACCTTGGAAATACTTGCGACATGCCGTGTGCGACACGCGAGTTGCAAAAGTCGGCGACTTGTGTTTAGATAGCCAAGTTGCCGGTTGAGGCCACAGCCTCGACAAGCAGCCATGGCGGATTTCCCAAGCGGTCAAAGGGAGCTGACTGTAAATCAGCCGCTTCGTGCTTCAGTGGTTCGAATCCACTATCCGCCACGCCCCGATAGCTCAGTGGTAGAGCACTTCCTTGGTAAGGAAGAGGTCGTGAGTCCAATTCTCACTCGGGGCTCTCTGGCGGGATAGCTCAGCTGGCTAGAGCGTACGACTCATAATCGTAAGGTCAAGAGTTCGAGTCTCTTTCTCGCTACAAAGGCCGGTAAGCCACCGGTAAACAACGACCACAGAGGTGAACCACATGGCAAGCAAAAGCGCCGATATCCGTCCGGGCATCACGCTGGCATGCACTGAGTGCAAGGAGCGTAACTACATCACGACGAAGAACCGTCGTAATACGCCCGACCGTCTTGAGCTGAAGAAGTTCTGCCCGCGTTGCGGCAAGCAGACCGTGCACCGCGAGACCCGCTGAGCTTTATCAAGTCTTTGTCGTAAAGCCCGACCTTCACCGGTCGGGCTTTTGTCGTTTCATCGCCCCGGTACCGTCGCACTGGCCGCCGCTCGGGACGGGCGCGTGTACCCTAGAGGGCATGACGAGTTTTGCAGATCTGACCACTATCGGCGTCGGCGGCCATATCGCCCGATTCATCGAACCGACCTCGCGCGTCGGGGTGATTGAAGCGGTGGAGGACGCGGACTCCAAAGGGTTGCCGCTATGCGTGATTGGCGGCGGATCCATCTGCTGGTCGCTGATGGGCCGTTCAATGGCGTCGTCGTGCGCGACGCCCGCCGGCAGATCACCGTGCCCGACGAGGCCGCGCCGGTCGAGAACGGCGAGCGAATCGTGCACGTCAACGCCGAAGCCGGCTGCAACTGGGATGATTTCGTCGCGTTCACCGTCGAGCTCGGGCTGGAGGGCGTGGAAGGACTGTCCGGCATCCCCGGCACAGTCGGCGCCTCGGTGGTGCAGAACATCGGCGCGTACGGACAGGAAGTCGCAGGCGCAGTCGAATCCGTGGAGGCGTGGGACCGTCGGGACAAGCGGACGCTGGACATCGCGGCTGCCGACATGGGATTCGGATACCGTATGAGCGCTCTCAAGACGAGCATGTATCAGGCTCCGGCGGTGCCGGCCGGCGAGTTCTTCCCGACGCCGCGATACGTGGTGCTGTCGGTGACATTCGCGCTGCGGCACAGCGCCACCGGCACGGTCGGTTACGGACAGCTCGCCAAGGCGCTGGGAGTCGAGGTCGGTGACCGCATGGAGACCGCGGCCATCCGCAACGCCGTGCTCAAGGTCCGTGCGGCCAAGGGGATGCTGGAGGATGCCACGCGTTATCTTCAGCCGGCGATGGCCGGCACCAAGCGCGACGTCAACGTGCGCATCGCGCTCGAAGCGCAGCGTCGCCAGCTGTCCGCAGGCGCGGACACGCCCGTCGTGCGCGATCCCGACCGGCACAGCTGCGGCAGCTTCTTCATGAATCCGGTGCTTCCCGCCGAGGCGGCCGATAGGCTGCCGCAGGACGCCCCGCGTTTCCCCGCGACGCTGCCGGATGGCACGGCGGGCGTGAAGACCTCCGCCGCCTGGCTGATCGATCATGCAGGATTCCATAAGGGGTTCAAGGTCGACGAATCCTCGCCGGCCGGCCTGTCCGCGCTGCACACGCTGGCACTGACCAACCGCGGGGATGCGGCCGCCTCCGACATCGCGGCGCTGGCGCATGCCGTGCAGGATGGCGTGGAGACGGCGTTCGGCGTCCGCCTCGTCCCCGAGCCGGTCGTCGTCGGCATGGACCTGCGTTAGCCGCCCAAAGTCCCATCTCGTGCGCGTTAGATGGGACTTTCGCGGGTGGAGCAAGGCGGGGCGTGACCGTGCGTCCCCGTTGCCGCGTACTGTGGTAAGTCAAGCTAAGCCAAGGAGGAGTCATGCCATACGTTATCGCCCAGCCGTGCGTGGATGTCAAGGACAAGGCTTGCGTGGACGAGTGCCCGGTCGATTGCATCTACGAGGGTTCGCGTTCCCTGTACATCAACCCCAACGAGTGCGTCGACTGCGGTGCATGCGAACCGGTGTGTCCCACCGAGGCCATCTTCTATGAGGATGATCTGCCGGACGAGTGGGCTTGGTACAAGGATGCCGCTGTGAGTTTCTTCGCCGAGGTCGGTGATTTCGGCGGTGCATCCGCACGCGGCCCGATCGGCCACGATCCCGAGCAGGTGGCCGCGTTGCCGCCTCAGAATCAGGACTGATCCGCCCGGTATCATTCTGCAGGCCGTCGCCTTGTGCGGCGGCCGCTTTCATAGAGCACGGTTCCTTCGCCGGGTGACACGCCACGGCCGGCCGGAGGACGTCGAGGAAAGGACCAGCATGGGCTTTCACGCTTATTCATCGCCATACGATTGGTCTCGCATCGCCCCGTACAAGACAAAGGCGGCACAGGTGCCGGGCGGCATCGTCGACCTGTCGGTGGGCTCTCCCGTCGACCCGGTGCCGCAATCCGTGCGTGAGGCGCTTGCCGCGGCCTCGGACGCGAAGAACGCGCACGGCTATCCGGTGACGGCCGGATCCGGTGATCTGCGCGACGCCATCTTCGAATGGTTCCGTGCCGTGCGCGGCGTGGACCTGCAATCCATCAATGCCGACGTCGTGCCCACGGTCGGCTCCAAGGAGGCCGTCGCGCTGATGGCCTCGCTGTTGCACCTCGGCGAGGGCGATGTCGTGTCCAGCCGAAGGTCTCGTACCCCACGTACGAGATCGGCACGCAGCTGGCCGGTGCGAGCGTGCTGAAGGTCGATGACGTCTCGGACGTCGACTCATGGTGCCATGTGCCGGGTGTGAAGGCGGTATGGGTCAATTCGCCGTGTAATCCCACCGGCGGCGTGCTGTCCGGCGGCTGGCTGTCCGATATCGTCGCGGCGGCGCGTCGCATCGGCGCGGTGGTGCTGTCCGACGAGTGCTATGCCCTGATGTGCTGGTCGTCGAATTCGCGTGATTTCCACGTGGACGGTGCCGAGGCCGGCGCGTCGACGCCGGTGTCGTTGGCGACGTCCCCGTGCGCGTTGAACACCGCCGTCTGCGATGGTACCGCAGACCGGATCCTGGTGCTGTACTCGCTCAGCAAGCAGTCGAACATGGCGGGATACCGGACCGCGTTCATCGCGGGAGACGCCGGCCTGGTGCGTGAGATGTCGGCGTACCGCAAGCAGATCGGGCAGATCATCCCCGGTCCGGTGCAGTCCGCGATGGCCGCGGGATTGCGTGATTTCGATGCGGCGAAAACCCAATGGACGCGCTATCGCCGCCGTCTGAAGACGCTGGTCGGCGCGCTGCGGTCCGCCGGATACGACGCCCGCATGCCGCAGGGGGCGCTGTACGTGTGGGTGCGGGCGAAGTCGGGCGACTGCTGGCGCGACATGGACGATCTGGCCGCGCTCGGCATCATAGCGAGCCCCGGGGAGTTCTACGGAGCGCCGGAATGCCTGCGCTTCTCCGCCACCGCGAGTGACGATGCCGTCGTCGACGCGGCGAGGCGTCTCTCGCGCTGACGTTGGTCGGCTCACCCACCGGCTCACAATCCCAGCGACGCTGCGCCCTTGCCGTATTTGCGGCGTATCGCGTCCAGCGCCTGCTCCGCGTCGCGCTGCCGCGCCGACCGCGTGACGGTTCCGGCGGACTGTGCCTCGGTCTCCTCCAGCACGTCATCCAACGTCGGCTGCACGGTCGAACCAGCCGACCTCGCCAATCTGCTCGCGCTCATGCCGGCGAGCCGGATGTCTCGCGGCAGGGGAGTGCCGGGGCTCCGCATGGCGGCGACGCCACCCTCGATCCCCAGTATCCGGCACAGTAGCTCTACGGATTGCGGATACAGCGCGGCGGCCGTGTCCTCGGCGCGTTCCATGGTGTGTGACATCGACTTGTAGCTCAGATCGGCGAACCGCAGTTTCACCGTCACCGTCCGCGCCACCAGACCGCGTCTGCGTAGCGAGCTCGCCACTTCGTCGCAGCACCGGCGCAGCAGGTCGCATACCCGTCGCATGTCGCGCGTGTCCTCGGGGAACGTGCTCTCGGAGCCGATCGACTTCTCCGGAGTGTACGGCGTCACCGCACGCCCATCCATGCCACGCGCGGCCATATACAGGCCGTGGGCCATGGTCTGCGAGCCGACGGCCGTGGTCAGCGTCTGCTCGCTCATCTTCGCCAGGTCGGCCACGGTCTTCACGCCCCACTCCGCCAGCCGCCGCTCCAGCGAAGGTCCGATGCCGGGTATGCCCGCAGCGGCATCATCTGTACGAACTCGGCGTGACGGGCGACGGAATCAGCAGCATGCCATCAGGCTTCGCATTCGTCGACGCCATTTTCGCGACCAGCTTGTTCGCGGCGACGCCCACCGAACAGGTCACATGGAACCGCGAGGCGACCTCCTGTCGTATCCAGGCGCCGATCCGGGTCGGCCGTTGCCAGGCGAGCAGCGCCCCCGACACGTCCATATACGCCTCATCCACCGAAACCTGCTCGAACCGGTCAGTGACCTGGCTGAACACCTCTTCGACGATGCGCCGAGACATCATCCGGTAGTAGTGCATGTCCACCGGCAGGAACACGCCGTCCGGGCACAGCTGACGGGCGCGGGCGCTCGCCATCGCCGAATTGACGCCGTAACGCCGTGCCTCATAGCTCGCCGCCGACACCACCGAGCGCGTCCCGGTGCCGATGATCACCGGCTTGCCTTTGAGTTCGGGATGACGTGCCACTTCCAGCGAGGCGTAGAAGGCGTCCATGTCGATGTGCAGCACCGTGCAGCCGGTCTCGTCATGCCCCCAATCGCGTTTGGCGGCGGCCAGTCTAGGTGCGGTACTCATATCCCTTATCGTACCGTGCCGGGCCGGGATGGAGCGGGCCTTGCCGTACCGGTTGGGGAGCGGCCGTCGCAATCTCTTTGCCGCCCGCGCGTGGCCTGGCCTGCCGGAGCGCAGGGCGCCGCGAAATTGCTGGCGTCGCGCTGCTGATCGTCGCGGTGATCGTCACGTTCACGGGCGACTCGAATCCGGCGCGTTGACCCGTCGTCAGGCCCCGTATGACGCCGCGTGCGGCACACCGTGTTGCTGAAGTCCGGGGGACGATGGTAAGATGCCATGTTGTTGCGCCAATGTGCAACATGGAGACATGCCTGAGTGGCCGATAGGGGCACCCTGCTAAGGTGTTAGTCGTGTTTAGCGGCTCGAGGGTTCGAATCCCTCTGTCTCCGCCGACTAGGCTCCGGACGTTTGCCCGGGGCTTTTTGCTTTTTTCCGGGTCTTTCTCGAGGGACGTCAAGAACGACTATTGCAGCCCGTATTATGGCAGCAGGCTGGAGCTGCCGGCGCGTGGGTCGATGCTGTGTGACTGGTAGGGAATCGGTAAGCCGCGAAAAGCTGAATGTCCGCTGGGATTTGTGCGGTCATGATATGAGAAAGCCGGTCGTGCATAATCCGCGCGACCGGTCATCCGGGCAAGGCGTATCGTCCCTTGTAGCGAAGCAGGGGGGCGGAGGTACGCCATTGTCCGTCCGTCTCCAAGCAGTCATTCTACCCCTTCGTTTACCGTGGCATAATGATGTCATCGTTCACATAGTAAGAAAGATGCCGCCGCAATGTGATTGCATATGCCGGTTTCCGCGCGTGTCGCACGTCTGTGCTTGTGTCGTATGGGAGATTCGCCCGCGCGTGTCGTGTCCGCTTACTGGACAGTAGCTGACGGGCGTTAGACTGAGAACCATCAGGACGAGATGAGCGAGGAGCGTACGATGGGGCACATCCGGGGAAAAGGGCATCACAGGACGACGGCATCGCATTCGCCCGTCAGGGCGCTCGTCGTCGTGCTGGTCATCGTGGCGGTGCTCGTCGGCGGCGGATGGCTGGTCGTGCGGCATATGCAGGCCGCCGCTCCCGTCGCGAAACCGGATAAGGCCGCGACGGTGACCCGGGTCGATCTCGACAACAAGCAGGCCGTACCCGAACCGGTTGTGGAGCACCATGGCAATTCGCCCGACTGCCCGGACACCGACTGCATCTCCATGCTGGTCAACGGCGACCTGCTGTTCCATCCGAACCTGTGGAAGCATTTCGCCGGTGCGAACACCGCCGCCACCGACGGCACGGCGTTCGATTTCACGCCGCTGTTCGAAATCATGAAGCCATACATCCAGGCGTCCGACATCGCCGTGTGCGAGTTCGAGACGCCGATCGCCAAACGCGGCGGTCCCTACACCGGCTATCCGGTATTCAACGTGCCGCCGGAGGTCGCCGATGCCGCGGCCTCGGTCGGCTACACCGCCTGCACGCACGCCACCAACCATTCATGGGATCAGGGTGCCGACGGCATCGCCCGCCTGTGGGATACGCTCGCGTCCAAGGGCATCGCGCAGACCGGTTCGTACAAGACCGAGGAGGACTCCACCAAGCCGCTGGTCATCGACTCGCCCACGGGCGGCGGCAAGCTCGGCCTGGTCACCGGCACGGTGTCGCTCAACGGCATGACCGCCGACGAGGACTGGCAGGTCGACCGCCTGCGCGAAGCCGGCGACCCCCAGCATCAGTCCGACATCGACCGTGCCGTCGCCAAGGCCAAGGCCGCCCGTGAACAGGGCGCCGACGTGGTGGCCATGGCCATGCATTCGGTGCAGGAATACATCGACTACGCCGATTCGTGGCAGGTCTCCGAGGCGCATGAGCTCGCGGACACCGGCGCGTTCGACGTGATCTACGGCGCCGGATGCCATTGTGCGCAGCCCATCGAGAACTACAACGGCACGTGGATCATCTACGGGCTTGGCAACACGGTGACGGTCAGCGCCCCCGCCAGCAGAATCGTCAACAATCAGGGTGTGACCGCCCGCATCCAGTTCGCCGGCCGCAAGGGCGTGGCCGGGGCATGGCGCGTCAGCCGCATCGACTGGGTGCCGACCGCGAACATGCGGCAGGGCTCATACCAGTGGTGCCCGATCTCCAGCGACCATCCCAACGGCACATGCTGGTCCGAATCGCAGGATGCGCAGGTGCGCCAGCGCATATGGAACGTCATCTATTCGATGGGCGCCGACAAGAACATCGTGAAGGAGTGGAACATCACCGATGAAAACCGTTCTTGACACGTCCGACCGGCCGGCGCATGACGCACTGGTGGAGAAGAAGTCCGAGTTCATCGCCGATGTGTGCCATGTGGATGCGTTGGACGAGGCGCTGCTGTTCGTCGATTCCGTTCGCCAGCTGCACCCCAAGGCCCGGCATGTGGCGTACGCCGCGATATGCGTCGACGGCGATGGTCGCGTGCGGGAGAGGATGAGCGATGATGGCGAACCATCCGGCACCGCCGGCAAGCCCATTCTCGACGTGCTGCGGCAGGGAGATCTGATGAACTGCGCAGTGACGGTCACCCGGTATTTCGGTGGTATCCTGCTGGGGTCGGGCGGGCTGATTCGCGCGTATTCGTCCGCCGCCTCGCTGGGCGTCAAGGTGGCCAGACTGGCGTCCATCGAGACGTGCCGCAGATACACGACAGCGCTGCAGTACCCGCAATTTGACGTGTTCCGTCAACTCGCCTCGGATTGCGGGGCCGCGCTGGAGAATGAGCGGGTACAGTGACCGTGTCGTACTGGACACGGTGGTGCCGGTGGAGCGTGAGCGGGAATTTCTCCGGCGCGTGCGTGAGACGTTCAGCGCGACGGTGACGCCCGAATCCGGTGAACTGATAAGCCGTCCCGTCGCAATCTAAACAGGCGCGCTGTTATGCGCAGCATGTCCACCTCCTAATCGCCCCCGCTGGCGGGGGCTGTCATGCGTAGCATGACTGGGGGTGGTTTTTGCGGTACTCAGCTCACCCGTCAGCAGGAACGCAATACTTTGCGGAAGATATGGTTCGGTTCGGCGACCCCTCGGGTATGGTGATGACTATGAGCGAGATGCAACGACATGATGACGAGGCCACGGTGCGCGAGGCCACAGCGCAGACTGCAGCGCAGTCTCAGCCCGACAGCGCCACTGACTCCACGCCCTTCGAGCCTCTGACCGCCACGTATGAGCGGCTGCGGCACTCCACCGATAGCGCGGAACTGTCCGAGTTCGCGCGCCGTCCGTTGCCGGATCGTTCCGATCAGGCGGCGTTCTCCCGTGCGACGGCACTGCTGGAGGCCGTCGCCGGCAACCGGCACACGCCGTTGGAAGATCGCATCATGCTGGCGGAGACGATGCCGTTCCCGAACATCCTGGTCAAGCTGTCGACGGACCCTGAGTCCGGACGTGCGCAGGGCCGTGGCGGCCAACGAGGACGACAAGAACTGGCTGGTGGGGCGCCTGACCAAGGACGAGGTCCCCGAGGTGCGCGACGCGGCGCTGCGCAACAAGCGCACATCATGGAAGATGCGGCTGGAGGGAGCGCAGAACACCGATCTTGACGCCGACACCCTGGACGTGCTGTCAAGGCTCGGAGTATCGGAGGAATCCGGTGCCCCGGCGATTCTCGCGACGATGGTGCGGCGCGCGGTGGCGTTGAACCCCGGCACTTCGCAGGAGACGCTCGACCGGTTGCGCGACGACCCTTCGCCCGAAGTGGCGAAAGCCGCGGCGAGCCGGACCTCGGACGCCTCGTGACGCATCATTGCGCGACACCCTCCCTGCGCTCCCTCCTGCCACCCCCGTACTGACCCCGTTTCGTTCCGACCCGTCCGCCGCCGGCGGATCAGGCGATAATCGCGGGTAAAATCTGGCGCAATTCGCGGTATACGTAAGCGTGCCGCGCAAAAGCGGGCTTACACTAAGGAATATGACAGAGAGTACAGAAAGTGCGGAGCGTCTCGCGCGTCCGCTGATCCATCTGGCGCGTCTGGTTGGATTGGCCACGAGCTACATCGGCATGAGCGACGACTATCACGAGATCGATGATGATGTCCTGAAGGCGTTGCTGGGTGCGTTGGGCGTGGACGCCCATGACGATGACGCCATCGATGATTCCGTTGTCCGTATCCTTCGCGAGCGCCACGGGCGTCTCGTCGCCCCGACCGTGTTGCATGTCGTCGGCAAGGAAGATCGTGTGCTGCTCAACACCGGTATCATGCAGATTCCCTCCGCAGCCATCACGCTGGAAAACGGCGACGAATACCAGGGTGCGCTGGAGCCGGGAGCCGGAGACGGATCGCAGGCGTACGAGGTCGACGGCAAGTTCGTGGCGACGGCATCCATCACCATACCCGCGGATCTGCCGATGGGATACCATACGCTGCATGTCAGCGTGGGCGACCGCACGCAGGACGCCACGCTGATCAGCGCCCCCGAGCGTATTCCGATGCTGCCGGCCATGGAACATGACCAGCTGTGGGGCTGGATGCCCAGCTGTATTCCATCCGGTCCGCCGGATCCTGGGGCGTGGGTGATTTCGAGGACCTCAAGACCCTCATGGTCGATTCGCACAGCAAGACCGGCGCCGATTTCATGCTGGTCAACCCGCTGCACGCGTGCGAGCCGGTAGCGCCGCTCACCCCGTCGCCGTACCTGCCGATTTCCCGCCGCTTCATCAACTTCACGTACATTCGTCCCGAGGCGATCGAGGAATATGCCGGCCTCGGCGATGACCTGAAATCGCAGATCGGCGAGCTGCACGCGCAGGCCGAACCGCTGAACGGGGACGCGCAGATTATCGACCGTGATTCGATGTGGCGCGTGAAGATGCACGCCCTGTGGCTGATTTTTAAGGCCGGACGCAGCGAGGAGCGTCAGAAGGCGTTCGACGACTACAAGAGCACGTCCGCCGAAGGGCTTGAGGCCTACGCCACGTGGTGCCTGTGCTACGACAAGTGGGGCGCGCCGACCGGCGAAGCCGACAGCTGGGAGAAGCGCCTCGACAAGAACAGCGACGAGGTGCAGGGGCTGCGTCGACAGTTCCCCGACACATTGGACTTCTACCGCTGGTTGGAATGGATCGCCGATGAGCAGCTGGGAGCCGCTCAGCAGGCCGCGAAGGACGCCGGCATGCAGATCGGCCTCATGGCCGACATGGCGGTCGGCGTGCATCCGTCTGGCTCCGACGTGTGGTGGAACCCGGAGTGTTTCGCCAAGGGCGCCACGGTCGGCGCGCCGCCGGATTACTTCAACCAGCAGGGGCAGGACTGGAGCCAGCCGCCACTCAACCCGATCGAGCTGGAGAACACCGGCTACCTCACGTATCGTCACATGGTGCAGGGCATGTTCGCCCATGCAGGCGCGGTGCGCATCGACCACATCCTCGGCCTGTTCCGCCTGTGGTGGATCCCCTCCGGGCGCACGCCCAAGGACGGCGCCTATGTGCAGTACGATTCCGAGATCATGCTCGGCATCCTGGCACTTGAGGCGTCGCGCGCCCACGGCGTGGTCGTCGGCGAGGACCTGGGCGTCGTGCCGGACCACGTCTCGACGTCGCTGTCCGCGCATCAGGTGCTGGGTTGCGCCGTCGAATGGTTCGAGCAGATGGACGGCAAGTTCCGCGCCCCAAAGGATTGGCGAGAGTTCTCGCTCGCCTCGGTGAACACGCACGACCTGCCGCCCGCAGCCGGATATCTCGCGTACGAGCACGTCGAACTGCGCGAGCGCCTGGGACTGATCGAAGGATCGGTCGAGGACTTCGAGCAGAACGCGCGCGCCGAGCACAAGGCCATGATGGTCATGCTGATCGTCAACGGCTATCTCGACCCCGACCTGCTGAAGGACGAGAAAGCCTACGAGCAGGAGATCGTCGAGGCGCTGTACCGCGGCCTGCGCGGCTCCCCGTGCAAGCTGCTCGCGGCGTCCATCGTGGACGGCGTGGGGGAGAGCTCCGCGCCCAGAACCAGCCCGGCACCAACAACGAATATCCGAACTGGCGCATCCCGCTGGCCGACGGCAAGGGCAATGTCGTGCCGCTGGAGGAGCTGTTCTCCAACACGCGTCTGCTCTCGCTCGCCAAGGTCATGCAGGGGCGCTGAGGGTGCGATATGGGCATGCCATCCGGCCGTACATGAGGTGTCGTTCGGTACCGGATGATGAAGTGTGTCGTGTGGCGTTGCGAAATGTCAAAGGTGGCGTTATCATAGAGGATTGTTGTGTTTCCCTAAGGGGTCCTTCAAAGCGCTTTCCCACTCGCCATCGAGGACTTTCAGGGAGCCCACGGATAATGAGGCCGAAACCGCCAAGCCTGACCAGCGCGGCAGTCCAAGCCCGGAACACAATAAGCAAGAAAAGGTACACCAGTGAAAACTTTCACTCCGAAACCAGCCGATTTGACTCATGACTGGTACATCATCGACGCCACCGACGTGGTGCTCGGTCGTCTGGCCACTCAGGTCGCCACGCTGCTGCGCGGCAAGAACAAGCCGACCTACGCGCCTCACGCCGATTCCGGTAACCACGTGATCATCATCAATGCCGACAAGATTGCTCTGACTGGCAACAAGATGGGCAAGGAACTGTACTCGCACTCCGGTCGTCCCGGTGGCCTGCGTCGCGATAGCTACGCCGAGCTGCTCGAGAAGAACCCCGAGCGCATCATCAAGACCGCTGTCAAGGGCATGCTGCCGAAGAACCGTCTGGCCAAGGTGCAGCTCGACCGTCTCCGCATCTTCCGTGGTGCCGAGCATCCGCACACCCCGCAGCAGCCGCAGGTTTTCGAGATCGCTCAGGTCTCGCAGCAGGCCAAGTGGAACCGAAGGGAGATAGAGAATCATGGCTGAAAACACCAACGACTCCGCGGTTCAGGCAACCGAAGAGGAGCTCACCAACTACACCACCGAGACCAACGCTGGCGCTGGCACCGGCACCTCCGCGATTGAGCCGGGCTACGGCACCGGTCGCCGCAAGGAGGCTGTCGCCCGTGTCCGTCTGGTTCCCGGCACCGGCAAGTGGACCATCAACAAGCGCACCCTGGAGGAGTACTTCCCCAAGCTGCTACAGCGTGAGGTCAACTCCCCCGATCGTGCTGCTCGCTCGAAGGCAAGTTCGACGCGATCGTCCTCGTTGACGGCGGCGGCACCACCGGTCAGGCCGGTGCCATCCGTCTCGGCGTTGCCCGCGCTCTGAACGCCATCGACCGTGACGCCAACCGCGCCGCCCTGAAGAAGGCCGGCATGCTGACCCGCGACTCCCGTGTCGTGGAACGCAAGAAGGCTGGTCTGCACAAAGGCACGTCGCGCTCCGCAGTTCTCGAAGCGTTAATATACGCCAGTTCTGGCTATCGCGAGGCCCTTTCGGAAACATCGTTTCCCGAAAGGCCTCGTTCGTTATGAGCACCTCTACTGCAGCCTGCGCATCACGCTGATGCTGAGTGCAGGCATCGTCCATACCACCGACCCGTTAACCGTAGCGTCGCCGCCATCACGGGCCGACGCGGAAGCGCCATGCACGGTACTGGTCGCAGACATGGTCGCCGAAACATCCGCGCCAATGCCCGGGGCCTGCTCGTCATCCTCGAACAGCACATCGGCATGCTCTGTGGTGGCGCCAAACAGATCCAGCTTGTCCTGCTCGGCCAGCGACGCCTGAATGGTCTTCAACAGCTGATGGATGTTGTCCTTCTCGCTGACGGACATGGTCCAGTTGCTGCGCAGCGCCTGGTTCTTGGCGATACGCTGCAGCCGATCGCCCGGCGCCCCGCAGTCCGACCGCGGTCGCGGAACTCCAGTCACACTGCCAGGAGCAGTCGCTCGGCAGGGTGAACCGGCGTACCTCGTCGACGCCGTTGATCACGATGAGCACATCGACCTCATCCTGCGAGAGCAGTCGCATCGCGAAGCTGCGTATCGTCGTGTCGAACCAGTCCCGATCCATCGGCGTGGTGCCGTCGGGCAGATACCATTGCACGCGGCTCGACGGCTTGAACAGGCCGAGCTGCGTGAGCCGCGTGAAGAACTCCTCGTGATGGTACAGTCCCAGCGACTTGCGTATCGACAGCAGTCGGGACACCGTATCCAGGCGGTGCATCTGCATGGTTTGCGGGTCTGGTACATCTAGTCCCAGTTCAGCCAGGTGATGTCGTTGTCCTGCGCATAGGCGTTGTTGTTGCCGCTCTGCGAGTTGCCGAATTCGTCGCCCGCCAGCATCATCGGCGTGCCCAGCGACAGCATCAGCGTGCCGAGCATGTTCATGGCGGCCTGCTCGCGTTTGCGGATGATCGCCGGGTCGTCGGACGGCCCCTCGACACCGAAGTTCGCGGAGTGGTTCACGTTCGATCCATCGATATTGTTCTCGCCGTTGGCCTCGTTGTGCTTGACCGCGTATCGGGTCAGGTCGGTGAGCGTGAATCCGTCGTGGCACGAGACGTAGTTGATCGAGGACACGCATCCGCGCCCGGGCTCCGTGGCGAACAGGTCGGACGAACCGCACAGTCGCGTGGCCATCTCCTGCATGCCGATACCGATGGGCGCCCCCGGTTGGGTGTCGGTGATCCAGAATCGGCGCACCGTGTCGCGGAACCGGTCGTTCCACTCGCTGAACGGCATGCCGAATCCGCCGGTCCTCCATCCCTGCGGCCCTTCAGGTCCCCAAGGCTCCATGATGAGTTTCAGGTTGCCGAGCAGCAGGTCGGAACGCAACGCATACAGGAACGGGTGATGCTTGGTGAAGTCCCCGTCCAGCCGCGCCAGCGACACGCCGAGATCGAATCGGAACCCGTCGATGCCGATGCGCTTTTTACCAATACCGCAGCGAGTCCACGGCGAATGTCACCACGTGCGTGTTGGTGAAGTCGAAGGTGTTGCCGCAGCCGGTGGTGTCCTCAAGCCGCCCGATATTGCCCCTTCTGACGCCGGTAATACAAGAGCGCGTCCAGACCGCGCCAGCATGTCGTCGGCCTCTTCCACGCCGCCTTCGCAGGTGTGGTTGTACACCACGTCCATGATGACCTCGAACCCGGCCTCATGCAGCGCGCGCACCATGCCGATGACCTCGTCGCGGATCGCCCGGGCCCCCTTGCGCTGGGCTTCGGCAGTGGCGTACGAAGGCTCGGGGAGAAGTAGCTGAGTGGCGAGTACCCCCAGTAGTTGTGCCGCCCGCGCTCCTGCAGGAACAGTTCGTCCTGCTTGGCCTGGATGGGCAGCAGCTCGATGGAGGTGACGCCCAGGGATTGCAGGTACGAGAGCGTAGTCGGGTGGGCGAGGCCCGCGTACGTGCCGCGCAGTTCCTTGGGCAGCCAGGGTGCGTTCGCGGTGAATCCCTTGACGTGCAGCTCGTACAGCACGGTCTTGCTCCACGGCACGTGCGGGTGCGAGGGGTCGGCGTCGTGCTTGGTCTTGTCCCGGTCGTCGATGGCCACCGACACGGGCATGTTGCCCAGTGCGTCGACGGTGCTCATCGGCCCGAACGCGGAGCCGCGCACCTTGCCATCCTCGCTGACGTCGCACTGGTATGAGAACGCGGCCGGCGACAGCTTCATGCGGCCGTCGATCCCCTTGCCATACGGGTCGAGCAGCAGCTTGTACGGGTTGAACCGCAGCCCCTTGCTCGGATCCCACGCGCCGTCCACTCGGTAGGCGTAGCGCATGCCGTCCCACGCCTTGGGAAGATGCACGTACCACAGGCCGTAGTTCGGCCCATCCATGCGGGACAGCGTCTCGCGCACGTACATGGGCTCGATGATGCGCGTGCAGACGGCGTGCTCGTGTATTTCGTTGATGAACGGCGTTGCTGAATCATCGAAGATGCGGATGGCGTCGTTGAAGAAGGCGGTGGGTTGATCGACCTTCTCGTAGATGCAGAGCCACACCTGATCGGCTGTTTCGGAACGGACGATGACATCGGCGCCGCCGTCTTCCGTGAAGTACAGGCCCGGTCGTGTCGCATAGCGATGAGGGATTGCATACCGCTGAGGTATCGCGTGTTTCATACACCCATTGTAGCGGTGTCGATTTTCGTCCGTGTCGGAGCGGGCGAGGACGGGTGCGGGCCCGTGTTCCAGCCGCACAGCGCGTCCATGTAGGGGTCGGTGAACTGCATGGCCGCGCCGATGGCGCCACTGTTCTCGTCGCTGCGGCTCAGCCGAAGGGTGAGATGGTCGGTGCCGAACACGCTGGCCGTGACCCGCCGCTGCAGGTCGGCGATGTTGTCGTGGTCGAGGTACAGCGCCGCCTCCCCGCCGATGACGACGTCGGCGCAGATGACGCACCGCACGTTGGCGATGGCCAGCGCCACGTGGTCGAGCCAGTCGTTCATGCGCTCGCGGTGATGGGTCTCGCCTTGCTCCAGCACGCTGAAGAAGCCGGGGATGCTCTCGTAGTCCTCCGGCAGGTTTTCGGAGAGCAGTAGGCGGCCATGCAGCCGCGCCTGCCGCAGTGGCACGGTTTGCCGCCTGGGACGAGCGTCATGTGTTCGATGGCGCCATCGCACAGGTTCGGGCCGCGGTGCAGGCGGCCGTTCATGATGAGCGCGCCGCTGGGTCTGCGGTTCAGGTACAGGCATATGGCGTCGCTGATGGCGGTGTCGTGCAGCGTTTCGGTCATGGCGATGGCCGCGGCCTCGCGGATTAGTTGACGCGGGTAGCGCACCGACTGGGCGATGGTGTCGATGGTGACGCCGGTCGCTCCGGTCGAGTCGTTGAAGGTGATGACGGCGCCGTCGGCCGAGATGGCACCGGGGATGGCGAAGGATACGCCGAGCACGGGGCCGTGGGCCTTTTCGGTCTCCGCGGCGAAATCGTTGATCGCCGAACCCATCCGCTGGTAGTAGGCGTTGGTGTTGGCATAGGGGAGCGTGCGCGAGAGGGTGGCGATGGGGCGCCCCTGCAGGTCGATGGCGCATAGGCGCAGGGTGTTGCGGTGCATGGTGACGCCGATTGCGGTGCGATGACTCGGGTTGAACCGGTAGCTTTGGGATTTGCGGCCGCCCGTGGAGTCGGTCAGGGGGCCGGGGGCGATGATGCCGTCGTGTTCGAGCGCGCGGATGTTGCCGGTGATGGTCGGCAGGCTCAGCTGCAGATCGAGCTGCAGCTGGCGCTTGGTGACGTTGCCGTGCGTTGTGAGGTGGCGGATGATGGCCTGCCTGTTGCGCGTCTTGGTGATGTTTCGGGTTGCGGCGATGTCGGTGTCCGTGGTCGTCATTGGGGCCTCGTTGCTGGGTCGATTCCGTGTGGTGCCGGACGCATGACACCGCTTTTAATAAGTAATTTTATAAAAGTTTGTCGACGAGTGCAACTTTTATAAACATATTTTATATAAGTTGTTTCGTGGAAATTCGTTTGATGGTGTGCGATGTCGCAAAAAGCGAACAAAAGATACCATTTCGTGGAATATCAGCAGTAAAACAGGGTTAAATATAACAAATAGCAACAAATAAATACCAAAAACAAACACGAAACGCCGTCGTTTTTGTTCGTGTGCGTTTGCGCAGTATATCACGTAGATTGTGACGTAGGCCACAGATGCGCAATAGCGAGCATGTGGATGGATGATCCGCCAGGTGATGGCGGCAACGACAACGGAATGAAACCACAGCTAGTCGAGGAGTATTCATGGCAGAAGCAACACAGGTCGAGGCGCCCGCCAAGCCGAGCCCCGAGGAGAAGCGCGCGGCGGCCGAAGCCGAGGTCGACGCCCTTGTCAAGAAGGGTCTCAAGGCCCTTGACGAGTTCGAGAAGCTCGATCAGAAGCAGGTTGACCGCATCGTCGCCAAGGCGTCCGTCGCGGCCCTGAACAAGCATCTGGTGCTCGCGAAGATGGCCGTCGATGAGACCGGCCGTGGTCTCGTCGAAGACAAGGCCACCAAGAACATCTTCGCCTGCGAGCACGTCACCCACTACATGGCCGGGCAGAAGACCGTCGGCCTGATCCGCGAGGACGAGGTCATGGGCATAGACGAGGTCGCCGAGCCGGTCGGCGTCGTCGCCGGTGTCACCCCCGGTCACCAACCCGACCTCCACCGCCATCTTCAAGTCGCTGCTGGCACTCAAGACCCGCTGTCCGATCGTGTTCGGCTTCCACCCGGGCGCCCAGAAGTCGTCCGTGGCCGCCGCGAAGATCGTCCGCGACGCCGCGATCGAAGCAGGCGCACCCGAGAACTGCGTGCAGTGGATCGAACACCCGTCCATCGAGGCGACCGGCGCGCTGATGAAGCACCCGGGCGTCGCCACCATCCTGGCCACCGGCGGCCCCGGCATGGTCAAGGCCGCGTACTCCTCCGGCAAGCCCGCCCTCGGCGTCGGCGCCGGCAACGCTCCGGCCTACATCGATACCGATGTGGACATCGAACGTGCGGCGAACGACCTGATCCTCTCAAGCACTTCGATTACGGCATGATCTGCGCCACCGAGCAGGCCATCATCGCCCACAAGGACGTCTACGCGCCGCTCGTCAAGGAGCTCAAGCGCCGCAAGGCATACTTCGTCAACGCGGACGAGAAGGCGAAGCTGGAGCAGTACATGTTCAGCTGCACCGCCGGCTCCGGCCAGAAGCCGGTCCTCAACTCCGTGGTGCCGGGCAAGTCCCCGCAGTTCATCGCCAAGGCCGCCGGCTTCGAGATCCCCGCCGACGCGACGATCCTTGCCGCCGAATGCAAGGAGGTCTCCGACGACGAGCCGCTGACCCACGAGAAGCTCGCTCCGGTGCAGGCCGTGCTCAAGGCCGACAACAAGGAGCAGGCCTTCGAGATGTGCGAGAAGATGCTCAAGCTGGGTGCCGGCCACACCGCCGCCATCCACACGAACAACGAGGCGCTGGTGCGCGAGTACGGCGTCCGTATGCACGCCTGCCGCATCATCTGGAACCAGCCGAGCTCGCTCGGCGGCATCGGCGACATCTACAACGCGATTGCCCCGTCGCTGACCCTGGGCTGCGGCTCCTACGGCGGCAACTCGGTGTCCGGCAACGTCCAGGCCGTGAACCTGATCAACATCAAGCGCATCGCTCGGAGGAACAATAACATGCAGTGGTTCAAGATTCCGGCCAAGACGTACTTCGAGCCGAACGCCATCAAGTACCTGCGCGACATGCACGGCATCGAGAAGGCCGTCATCGTGTGCGACAAGGTGATGGAGCAGCTCGGCATCGTCGACAAGGTCATTGACCAGCTGCGCGCCCGTGACAATCGCGTCACCTTCCGAATCATCGACTACGTCGAGCCGGAGCCCTCCGTCGAGACCGTCGAGCGCGGCGCCGAGATGATGCGCGAGGAGTTCGAGCCCGACACGATCATCGCGGTCGGTGGCGGCTCCCCGATGGACGCGGCCAGATCATGTGGCTGCTCTACGAGCACCCGGAAATCTCCTTCTCCGACGTGCGTGAGAAGTTCTTCGACATCCGCAAGCGCGCGTTCCGCATCCCGCCGCTGGGCGAGAAGGCCAAGCTTGTGTGCATCCCGACCTCGTCGGGCACTGGTTCGGAGGTGACGCCGTTCGCCGTGATCACCGACCACAAGACCGGATACAAGTACCCGATCACCGACTACGCGCTGACCCCGTCCGTGGCCATCGTGGACCCGGTGCTGGCCCGCACCCAGCCGCGCAAGCTGGCCTCCGACGCTGGCTTCGACGCCCTGACCCACTCCATGGAAGCCTACGTGTCCGTGTACGCGAACGACTTCACCGACGGCATGGCCCTGCACGCGGCCAAGCTCATCTGGGACAACCTGGCCGAGTCCGTCAACGGCGAGCCGGGGCTCGCCAAGACCGACGCGCAGGAGAAGATGCACAACGCCGCCACCATGGCCGGCATGGCGTTCGGCTCCGCGTTCCTCGGCATGTGCCACGGCATGGCCCACACCATCGGCGCCCTGTGCCACATCGCCCACGGCCGCACCAACTCCATCCTGCTGCCGTACGTGATCCGCTACAACGGTGCCGTCCCGGAGGAGCCGACCAGCTGGCCGAAGTACAACAAGTACGTCGCCGACAAGCGCTACCAGGACATCGCCCGCATCATCGGCATCGACCCGGGCAAGACCCCGGCCGAAGGCGTCGAGAATCTGGCGAAGGCCGTCGAGGACTACCGCGACAACAAGCTCGGCATGAACAAGTCCTTCCAGGACTGCGGCGTGGAAGAGGACTACTTCTGGAGCGTGCTCGACCAGATCGGCATGCGCGCTTACGAGGACCAGTGCACCCCGGCCAACCCGCGCATCCCGATGATCGAGGACATGAAGGACATCGCCGTGGCCGCATACTACGGCGTGCCGCAGGCCGAAGGCCACAAGATTCGCGTCGAGCGCGAGGGTGTGGCCGCCACCGAAGAGGCGTCCGAGCGCGTCTGACGATGGCATGACATCACCCATCCCAGGTGATTGAACCAATGTGGGGGTCTTCCTATGCGGAAGGCCCCCACAATTATTTCAGGCCATTCCTGCCTCCCGCTGGCGGGAGGTGGCACGTAGTGCCGGTGAGTGGTCACGCGGATTCAGTGATTACCTCCACTAATCTTCTCTTCGCGACTACCCACTGAATCCGTCAATTACCTGCCTTGTCTCCCTCCGCGGCGGTGATCGCCTCGGCTATCGGATCATGCCGGAAATCGTGGTTGCGATACTCAGGATCATCCATCGGCAGATGCTGCACCAGCGTGTCGAACACCTGACTGTATATCTTGCCGTGATCGAGCACCGCGTCGAGCACGTGACCGCCGAACGTGCGATCGTCTGACAGAAAATGCTCGTGAAAACCGGCGACGGCGGCTCCATGAAACATCTCCGGCGAGAAATATCCCAGCATCGTGCCCTTCACGTCGTGCCGCAGGAACATCGCCTGCCGGTCGGCGACCTCCACCAGAGTCGGGTACGGGGCCTGCTGTTTGATGACTGCCCTCGTCTTGATGAAGCTGAAGGTGCCTCGCACGATGACCGAGAAGAACGTGTTGGCGCGGCCGTTCGCCTCGACGATGCGGTTGTTGAGATCCTCCAGGCCGATATCGCGGCGCTCGCACTGGTATTGGAACGCGGCGTGATGCACGTTCGCGAACGGCATGGTGAAATCGTCCGGCACGCGTTCCGCCACGCCGCTTTGTCCGACCTTATAGGCGACGCCGTCGAGGATGATGAGCTCGCCGTCGAGCCCCTCGCCGGTTCCGATGCCGGTGTCGCCGTGGGTGAGCAGTTCGCCGATGGTCGTGGTGCCTTCGAGCAGTCCGGGCACCAGCAGCGCCAGCGTGCCGTGCTGATACAGCTGGTTGGCGTGATGCGCCGTGATGGGTTTGATCTGTGCAGCTTGCGATTTTGTCACGGTGATTACGATAATGCAGCACGCGGGGCGCTTCAACGCGGGCTTCGCATAGGGGAGCGCCTGCGCTGTGACCTGCCTCACGAACAACACGGCCACCTCATCCCGCCAAAGTCCCATCTGCGGCCTCTGAAATGGGACTATGGTCGGGGAAGGAGTCGGATAGGAAGAGTAGGCGGATCGCCGCTATGCCAGATGAGGACAGATGATGATGGCCGCTATGAACACCAGTAGCAGGCACATCGCTTCGGTGACTCCGGCGATCATCGGTTTCGGCCGTCGTTGCCCGCGGAATCGCAGCGGTATCGCCACTGACTGCGTCAGCAGGACGACCGCGACGACACCCAGCCACATATTGACGGCGAACCCGGTGATGGCAAGCGCCGCGTGCCACACCCATGAGGCCACCAAGTAGGATCCTTCCCGTAATTCGCGAATCATCGTTTTGGCGAACAGCACCGAGCCATACTGCGTCAGCGCGAAAACGATTGCGGCCGTCAACGCCGCCTTCGGCACGGAATACGCCGGCCACCATGCCTGCACATCAGTCCAGGAACGCCAGTCAGGCAGTACGCGAATGCCCTGCCGATACTGCGCCACAGCATCGCACGAAACCTGGCCGCCACCAGCCCCGCATAACGGCAGCAGCCGGTCCCGAACGAGGCGATGACCACCGTCGTCATCGATGTGGCGAGCACGGCCACGGCGTTGCCGTTTTGCACCGGCGATGCCTGCTGCTTGGGGTTGTTGCCGGTTTTGTTTCCGGCATCGGTACCGTCACCTTGACCGTGAACGATGCGGTCTGGCCATCATAGGTCACCGTGATCTTCGCCGCGCCGGACGGCTTCGCGAAGTCGTAATGATAGGTCACGGCCTCATCGGTCGGGTCGATGGCCTTCGTGGACTTGTCGGAGTAAGTCGCGGTAATCTTCAGACCAGTCGGGTCGAACTGCCCTGATGTTCCTGCACCCAGGTCTTCTCGATCTCACGGAACTTCGCATCGCCGACCGTCGAACGCAGCGCGGCGAGGGCGAGCCTGAATGTCTCTCCCAAGTCGGTTGTCATCGTACAGCACGAAAACCGTGCGCGGGGCCGTTTGGTTACTGCCTTTCCCGATAGCCCATTGAAAATCGCGTACGGATAGGTGTATCGGCGCACTGAGAGGCGAGAATAATGGGCTATCTGCATTTCGAGGGGTTGATGGCAGAGTAGAGGCGCTCCGGGAACCGCATGATTCCAACAACCGTAGGGCAGTGATACCGAGGGTATCGTGCTCTGACAACCTCACGAAACGCAGATAGCGCCGAGGGGCGGCAGCCCTGAGGAAATATGACAGGATTCGGGCGTGCGACACGCCCGAATTCCCTATAGGTACCCCTGGTGCTTTAATTAACAAGTTGCCTGTTTTGGGCTCGCAAATTGGAATCAAAAAAGCGAGAGCGTGGAACAAGGGGTCCGTTTCGACGGGCTTCTTGCATGTCTACGCACTGATGTGGTTATGGCCGCGAAAAGTATTTTCGTGTGTCATGCTCGCCGGTGCCCTTTAGCAGGATGGTAATAGTCAACGAATCGCTAGAAAGGGCGGACGGCAATGGCGGGACAGAAAATCCGCATCAGGCTTAAGTCCTATGACCATGAGGTCATCGACCAATCGGCGAAGAAAATCGTCGAGACGGTGACGAACGCGGGTGCCACTGTGGTGGGCCCGGTTCCTCTGCCGACCGAGAAGAACGTGTTTGTCGTTATTCGTTCTCCTCACAAGTACAAGGATTCTCGCGAGCATTTCGAGATGCGTACGCACAAGCGTCTCATCGACATCGTGGACCCCACCCCCCAAGGCTGTGGATTCTCTGATGCACATCGATCTGCCTGCAGATGTCAACATCGAGATCAAGCTGTAAGGGAGGAGGGATCGTTATGACTTCGCAAAGAGGTAGCCACAAGGCTCTGCTGGGTCGCAAGCTCGGCATGACGCAGGTGTGGGACGAGAACGGCTTCTTCGTCCCCGTCACGTTGGTGGATGTGTCCACCAACGTGGTCACCAAGTCAAGTCCGAGGAGACCGATGGCTACAAGGCCATCAGATCGGTTACGGCCAGATTGATCCCACCAAGGTGACCAAGCCGCTCGCTGGTCACTTCGCCAAGGCCGGCGTGACCCCGCGTCGCCACCTCGTTGAGGTGCGCACCGAGGACGCCGCCGAGTACGAGCCCGGCCAGGAGCTGTCCATCGACGCTTTCGCCGAGGGCTCAGAGGTGGATGTCACCGGCACCACCAAGGGCAAGGGCTTCGCGGGCACGATCAAGCGCTGGGGCTTCAAGTCCTACCGTCGTACCCACGGTTCTCACAAGAACGAACGTCGCCCCGGCTCCGTCGGCGCATGCGCCACTCCGAGCCGTATTCTCAAGGGCAAGCGCATGGCCGGCCGCATGGGTCACGTGACCGCGACCGTCCAGAGCCTGACCGTCATGTCCGCTGATGCCGAGAACAATGTCCTCGCCATCAAGGGTGCCATTCCCGGCCCCAAGGGCGGCATCGTCCTCGTCCGCACCGCAGTGAAGGGAGCCTGATTATCATGGCAAACGTTACTCTCAACGTCACTGACGGCAAGGGCCAGGCCACTGGCTCCGTTGAGGCGCCCGCCGAGCTCTTCGGCCACACCGCCGACGAGGTCCAGGCTCACGTCCCGCTGATCCACCAGGTCGTCGTGGCCCAGCTGGCTGCCGCCCGTCAGGGCACGCACGCCACCAAGACCCGCGGCATGGTTTCCGGCGGTGGCAAGAAGCCGTGGAAGCAGAAGGGCACCGGTCGTGCCCGTCAGGGCTCCATCCGTGCACCGCAGTGGTACCACGGCGGCACCGTGTTCGGCCCCCGCAGCCGCGCGACTACTCGCAGCGCACCCCCAAGAAGATGAAGGCCGCGGCCCTGCGCTACGTGCTTTCCGATCGCGCCAACGCCGGCCGCGTCGTCGTGGTTGACTTCGGTGTCACCGACACCCCGTCGACCAAGGCCGCCATCGCCGCGCTCACCCCGGTGACCGAGAACAAGTTCACCACCGTGGTGTTCTCCCGCGATAACATCAACGAGTGGCTCTCCGTGCGCAACATCCCGACCGTTCACCCGATTTTCGTCGATCAGCTCAACACGTACGATGTGGTCACGGCTCAGTACGTCGTCTTCACGAAGGAAGGCCTTGAGGCCTTCGTCGACGCGAAGACCAAGCCGGCCGCCAAGGAGGCCTGATCATGGTCGCTATTCACAAGCCAGCACATGACATCATCCTGAAGCCTGTCGTCTCTGAGAAGAGCTACGCCGCTTCCGACCGTGGCCAGTACACCTTCGTGGTGGCTCCGGATGCGAACAAGGTGCAGATCAAGCAGGCTATCGAAGAGATCTTCAAGGTCAAGGTGACGAACGTCAACACCCTCAACCGCGCCGGCAAGCGCCAGCGCACCCGCACCGGTTTCGGCCAGCGTGTTTCCCAGAAGCGCGCCATCGTGACCGTTGCCGAGGGCCAGTCGATCGACATCTTTGGCAACTGAAGGTTAGCCGAGAAAAGTTAAAGGAAGAACTATATTATGGCTATCCGCGTTTATAAGCCGACGACCGCGGGCCGTCGTAACGCGTCCGTCTCGGACTTCTCCGAGCTTACGCGCACCACGCCTGAGAAGTCGCTGGTTCGCAAGCTCAGCAAGACCGGCGGTCGTAACTCTTACGGCCGTATGACCTCCCGCCACCGCGGCGGTGGCCACAAGCGCCAGTACCGTCTCATCGACTTCAAGCGTTGGGACAAGGACGGCGTGCCGGCCAAGGTCGCTCACATCGAGTACGACCCGAACCGTACCGCTCGCATCGCGCTGCTGCACTACGCCGACGGCGAGAAGCGTTACATCATCGCCCCCGAGGGCATCAAGCAGGGTGACACCATTGAGACCGGCGAGAAGGCCGATATCAAGCCCGGCAACAACCTGCCGCTGAAGAACATCCCGACCGGTACGATCGTGCACGCCATCGAGCTCCGTCCGCTGGGCGGCGCGAAGATCGCGCGTTCCGCCGGTGCCGCCGTGCAGCTCGTCGCCAAGGACGGTGCCTACGCCCAGCTGCGTATGCCGTCCGGCGAAATCCGCAATGTGGATGCTCGCTGCCGCGCCACCATCGGTGAGGTCGGCAACTCCGAGCACGCCAACATTCAGCTCGGCAAGGCCGGTCGCGCCCGTTGGATGGGCAAGCGTCCGTGGACCCGTGGTGAGTCCATGAACCCCGTCGACCACCCGCACGGCGGTCGTACCCGCGGTGGTAAGCCGCCGGTCTCCCCGTGGGGCAAGGGCGAGGTTCGTACTCGTCGTCCGAAGAAGGCTTCGAACAAGATGATTGTTCGTCGCCGTCCGTCCGGCAAGAACCGCAAGTAAGGGAGTATCGAGAAGATGACTCGTAGCATCAAGAAGGGCCCCTTCGTCGACGCCCACTTGCAGAAGAAAGTCGACGAGCAGAACGAGAAGGGGACCAAGAACGTCATCAAGACGTGGTCCCGTCGTTCGATGATCACCCCTGATTTCATCGGACACACCTTCGCCGTTCATGATGGCCGCAAGCATGTCCCGGTGTTCGTCACCGAGGCCATGGTTGGTCACAAGCTCGGTGAGTTCGCCCCCACGAAGACCTTCAAGGGTCACGTGAAGGACGACAAGAAGGCCCGCCGCTAAAGGAGAGAATGACTTATGGAAGCTAAAGCAATCGCTCGTCACGTCCGCGTGACGCCGCGCAAGGCTCGCCGCATGGTCGACCTCATCCGCGGCAAGAAGGCGACCGAAGCCGTCACCATTTTGAAGTTCGCCCCCCAGGCCGCGGCCCTTCCGGTCCGCAAGGTGCTGGAGAGCGCCATCGCCAACGCTCGCGTCAAGGCCGACAAGGCCGGTGAGCCGTTCCGCGAGAATGACCTGGTCGTCAAGACGACCTATGTGGACGAGGGCGTTACGCTGAAGCGTTTCCGTGCTCGTGCGCAGGGTCGTGCCGCTCGTATCAACAAGCGCACCAGCCACATCACGGTCATCGTTGCCAACAAGGAAGGGGATCGCTGAGATGGGTCAGAAGATCAACCCGTTCGGATACCGTCTGGGCATCACTGAGAGCCATCGCTCGAAGTGGTTCTCCGATTCCAACAAGGTCGGCGAGCGCTACAGTGATTTCGTGCTCGAAGACGACAAGATCCGCAAGGTCATGAACAAGGATCCGAGCGTGCGGGCGTGTCCCGTATCGTCATCGAGCGTACCCGTGACCGCGTGCGCGTGGACATCCACGCCGCCCGTCCGGGCATCGTCATCGGACGCCGTGGCGCCGAGGCCGAGAAGGCATCCGCGCCAAGCTCGAAAAGCTGACCGGCAAGCAGGTCCAGCTCAACATCTTCGAAGTCAAGAACGCCGCGCTGGACGCCCAGCTCGTCGCTCAGGGCATCGCGGAGCAGCTGACCAACCGCGTCACTTTCCGTCGCGCCATGCGCAAGGCCCAGCAGGACGCCATGCGCGCCGGTGCCAAGGGCATCCGTATCAAGCTCTCCGGCCGCCTCGGCGGTGCGGAAATGAGCCGTTCCGAGTTCTACCGCGAAGGTCGCGTTCCGCTGCAGACCCTGCGCGCTCTGATTGATTACGGCTTCTTCGAGGCCAAGACCACTTACGGCCGCATCGGCGTGAAGGTCTGGATCTACAAGGGCGACATGACCGAATCCGAGTTCGAAGAGCAGCAGGCTCAGCAGAACAACCGTCCAGGGCCGTCGTGGTGGCGATCGCCGCCCGCGCCGTGGCAACCGTTCCGCCGGCGCTCAGCAGAAGGCTGCGACCGAAGCCGCTCCGGCTGAGGCCCAGGCCGCCGCCGAGGCTCCTGCCGCAACGGAAACGAAGGAGTGAGCTGATGCTTATCCCAAAGAGGACCAAATATCGTAAGCAGCATCGTCCCGGGCCGCTCTGGCATGTCCAAGGGCGGTACCGAAATCGCTTTCGGCGATTACGGCATTCAGGCGCTTGCCCCGGCGTACGTGACCAACCGTCAGATCGAGGCCGCGCGTATCGCCATGACCCGCTACATCAAGCGTGGTGGTCGTGTGTGGATCAACATCTTCCCCGACCGTCCGCTGACCAAGCACCCGCTGGGCGCCCGAATGGGTTCCGGTAAGGGTACCCCCGAGTTCTGGATCGCCAACATCCACCCCGGCCGTGTGATGTTCGAGATCGGCGGCGTGTCCGAGGAAGTCGCTCGCGAGGCTCTGCGCCGCGCTATCGACAAGCTCCCGATGAAGTGCCGCATTATCGCACGTGAAGGTGGTGATATCTGATGGCAGTCGGTACCGCTGATTACGCCATCAAGAATCTGAACGAGAAGACCAACGCAGAGATCGAGGGCTTCCTCAAGAAGTCCAAGGAAGAGCTGTTCAACCTGCGCTTCCAGGCTGCCACCGGTCAGCTCGACAACACTGCCCGCCTCAAGGCGGTCAAGCACGACATCGCCCGCATGTACATCGTGCTTCGCGAGCGTGAGCTTGGCATCAGCCAGGAGCCTGAGGCTACCGAGACCAAGTCGGAGGAGAAGTAAGCATGGCTGATACTACAGAGCGCAACTTCCGCAAGGTTCGTCGCGGTTATGTCGTGTCTGAGGCAATGGACAAGACCATCACCGTCGAGCTCGAACAGCGTTCGACCCACCCGCTGTACGGCAAGGTCGTTCGTGCCACCAGCAAGGTCAGGCTACCATGATGAACACAACGACGCCCACATTGGCGACCCGTGAGTATTATGGAAACTCGGCCTCTGAGCAAGACCAAGCGCTGGCGTCTCGAATCCATTATCGAGCGCGCCAAGTAAACAAGTTCGGCAAGGCTCCGCGAGACACCCTGCCTGCGCTGGTATAGGCAGGCAGGGTGCTCGGGGAGAACCAGCTCGGCTAAGGAGAATCAATGATTCAGCAGGAAACGCGGCTTCATGTCGCCGACAACACGGGTGCCAAGGAACTCCTTGCCATTCGCGTGCTCGGTGGATCGAAGCGACGCTATGCCGGCCTGGGCGACGTCATTGTCGCCTCGGTCAAGGACGCGATCCCTGGCGGGTCGGTCAAGAAGGGCGATGTGGTCAAGGCCGTTGTCGTCCGTACCGTCAAGGAGCACCGTCGTGTCGACGGCTCCTACATCAAGTTCGACGAGAACGCCGCCGTCATTCTCGGCTCCGGCCGTGAACCGAAGGGCACTCGTATCTTCGGACCGATCGCCCGTGAACTGCGCGACAAGCGCTTCATGCGCATCGTGTCCCTCGCTCCGGAGGTGATCTGACATGGTAGCCAAGATCAAGAGCGGCGACCTGGTCAAGGTCATCCGCGGCAAGGATCGCGGCAAGGAGGGCACCGTCACCCGCGTGCTGCCCAACGACCGTCTGATCGTCGAGGGTGTGCAGATCGTCAAGAAGCACGTCCGCGCCACGCAGCAGGGACAG